>Ga0078972_1000060_pt1 | contig 404707 bp, 315 predicted proteins | sample YelNatPaOPGAMG01_FD_67568 | JGI IMG/M metagenome (GOLD analysis project Ga0078972, IMG submission 67568) | Hot spring thermophilic microbial communities from Obsidian Pool, Yellowstone National Park, USA - OP-RAMG-01 (SPADES assembly) (version 2) | ecosystem: Environmental > Aquatic > Thermal... | reverse complement strand
TCGCATGTCTGCGCCGCCTGGCTGGGGCATACCGAGAAAATCGCCGACGCCTTCTATCGGCAGGTTACCGATGAGCATTTCGCCCGGGCCGTAGCCGTGCCGACCGTGGTCAGTATTACTGAAGACGCTGACGGTAATAAAGCGGCACAGAATCCGGCACAGCAACGGGAGGAAAACAGCGGAAAAGAGCAGCAATTCGCGCCCGTCCATATGGCGCAACCCGTTGATAACGCTGTATTTCCTTGCGTATCAACGGGATACGAAAAGGCGGGTGATGGGCGCTACAGGACTCGAACCTGTGACCCCCAGCGTGTCATGCTGGTGCGCTAGCCAGCTGCGCCAAGCGCCCGGTTATCGTTTCACCTCATTATACGACGAGCCGGCCACGGAACAAGGCTCCTCGCACACGATACGGAATCCCACGTTAAACACTCCCCGCCACGCCGGATAGCCGAACCGCACCGCGCTGCGCGCATCCCGCGGACGATCGCGCCACGAGCCGCCCCGGACAACCTTGCGCACAGCCGCCGCAGCCAGCGCATCGGCAGCATCGCCAGCGCCCGCTTGTGCCTGTCCGTCCTGCCGTCGGCTTCCGCGGCCGGCGCCGTCCGGCCCGCGATAGGGATAGGGCACGTAATCCGAGCTGGTCCACTCCGCCACGTTGCCGTGCATGTCGTGCAGCCCCCACGCGTTAGCCTTGTACGAGCCCACCGCCACGCTCACCAATCCTCCATCGTCAAAGCGCATGTCCTTCGGCACGTAGTCGTCGTAGTGGCTCGGGTTCACCAGCGGACGGTCAACGGTGTACGGGTCGCTGGCAAACCGCGCCAGCCGCGCGTCGGCCAGGTTTGCGAAGCGCGAAAAGTCCGCGTCGAGCGGCCCGAAGAAGAACGCCTCGGCCGAACCGGCGCGGCAGGCCCATTCCCACTGCGCTTCCGTGGGCAGCGTGAACCTGCGGCCGGTCCGCTGCGAAAGCCACCGGCAGAACTCCATCGCCCTCACCCACGACACGCGCACCACCGGTTGTGCCGGCTCATTGACCGGATAGCCGTGGATGCCGAACTGATACGCCTGTTTCGATTCCACGTGGCTGTCGTGCGCCGGATCAAAAACCGCATACTGCGAATTCGTGATTTCGCAGGCACTCATCCAGAACGGCGCGGTTATGCGCACACGCGTCGGCGGCTGCTCGTTGGGATATCCCGCCGGGTCGCCCATCACGAACTCGCCGGCGGGAATCAGCACCATCTCTATCGGCCGGTCGGCGCCGATGTCGATCTTCATGCGCGTGACCGGTCCGGCGGCGGACTGACGCCGCGCGGCTTCCTGCGCGTCAAACGGCCAGCCCGCCGCCTTCGGCACTTCCACCGGTTTGTCGTCTTTCGCGGGCATGACGAACGGTCCCGGGTTATAGCCGGTCTCGATGACGGCTTCGGGGTCCTCATCAAGTCCGCCGTAAAGCTTCGCCAGTTCGCGGCGGCGCTGGCGCTGACGGCCGGGATCATGTATCTCTTCGTGCCACGTCGCGTGATAGGGGGCGTTGAGGTCTATCCAGGTGATAAGGCGATCCCACGCCTCCGGGTCGAGCCGCACTCCGTAATGTCCTTTCATCAGCAGCTGCACCAGATGCGTGGTGTCGGCGTGAAACTCGCACGGCATGAGAACGTGGTAATCGCTCTCTATGCCGGGCCGGCGCACATAACGCGCCAGATTGGCATACCCGACGGAGAACTTCCCCGCGGCCTTTCCGCCGTTGCCCGGCGTTACCATGCGGAAATCGCGCAGGGGCACGTCGCCGCGCAGGTCGGGGGGCGCTCCATCAGGGTTGGAAGCGCTGGGATTGGCGCTTCCGTCATGGCACCCCACGCAATAGCGGTTGATCACCGGCTGCACCTCGCGCTTATAGCTGAATCCGCGCGTCGGTCCGCGCCATGGCGTTATTTCCGACGGCGGACGCGAAAAAGCCTTGCCCTGACGCGCCGGCGGGGTGTCGTTGGTCTTTTCGTGGCAGCCCACGCACGACACGTTTTCGCCAGGCATGGCCGTCATCCAGCTGCGCATGAGCTGCACGGCCTTGCCTTCGGCATCCAGCGGCTGGATGGAAATCGGCGTCCACGCCGGCACGCGAAACGCCGCCGAGCCGTCCTCCTCTACCGGCACAGTGCCCATGATGCGGCGAATGTCCCAGGGACCGTCCATGCCCAGCACGCCCAGCAGTCCGCCCATGCCCTGGTAGGAAAAGTGATACGCGAATATGCGCAGCTCCTTGACCGTGCCGCGCGGCACGCCGCGCATGGCCTGTCCGCGGTAGATGTCGGCGATGTACACGACCGCGTCCTTTTTCGACAGGTCAACGCGGTCCGGCACAACCGGCGGCCGGGGGGTCTTGCGCAGCGGCACCGGCTCAAGCAGGGCATGCCCCGGCAGCTCCGCCAGCAGCAGCATGTTGTCGAATACGTCCACCAGATAGATTCCCCAGTGCGACTGCGGCGTGGGCTTGGCCGAAACGAGCATGTATTTTTCGCTCAGCGGGAACGGATGGAGGAACTTCGGCCAGCTTTCGTTCACAAGCTGGTCGCGCACGATCGGCTCGACAGGTTTGCCGCGGCCGGGTATCCGCTGCACCACGCCCTCTGTTTCGCTGGTGCTGCGCGCGGGGTCGAATATCACCAGTTCGCCCATTCGGGCTACGCCGTGGTGTCCCGTAACTATGCCCACGACCTTCGTGGGATGATCCGGCACCGGCCGGGCATAGAAGATGGAGTTCGGCCAGTAGGAATTGCTGCCGTAATACGCCATCTGCGACGTTCCATCGGGATTCATGGTGAACAGCAGGCGGGTGTTGGAGTGCGGCGTGTCGGTGTACTCCCATCTCTGATAGAGCACCCGACCGTTGTTCATGACCGCCGGACACCAGTTGTGTTCCTGGTCCACGGTGAGCCTGCGGATGTTCCGGCCGTCGGCGTCCATGCGATACAGATTCGTCACGTGCGAAGCGCCGTAAACGCACGGAACGCCGATAAAACAGGCCGTTGAAGTGAATATGATGTCGCCGTTGGGCAAGTAGCATGCGTCATAGCTGTCAACGTCGTCCTGTTCGCCGGTGAGCTCGCGCAGACCGCTGCCGTCGATGCGCATCTCGAAAACCTGCCAGCGGTTGTGTTTGCCGACGCTGGAAAACAGCAGCCTGTCGGCGTCGTAATGCAAATCCACGTCGCCGACGAATCTGCCGTCGGGCGGCCGGTAGAGCGTTGACAGCCGCCCGCCGGGAGCGACCGGCGAGAGAACGGCGATTTCATTGTCGAATCCGCTGCGCGGCAGGCTGGAATTGCTTTCCCAGTTGTGCGGCAGCCCGAGGTTCGCCGCGCTTCGTCTGACCAGCAGCAGCCGCTCGAAGTCGAGCAGCGGGTTGGCCAGCAGCGCCCTGCGCCGCAGCTCCTCGAGCTGGGCGACCACCTCCGCCAGCCGCAGTGGCTCGTTGCGCGCAGCCTCGGCGGCGGCAAGCAGTTCGTCGAGCCGGCGCATGAAGGCGGGGCCTTGCGGATAGGAATTGCCGAAGGATTGCGTAAGGTCCGCTATGGCCAGGCGCAGCGCCTCGGCGTCGAATGACTTGAGCCTGGCGGCCGCCTCCTGCGCGTCGATAGACCTGTGATATACCTCGCGCACGCGCTGAAGCGATGGCTCATCGACAGCCGCCGCAGCCAGTTGTGCGGCATGTTTCTTCAGGTCGCCGCGCGTCGCCGCGGCATAGCGCATGCCGAGTTCGGCGATGCTGCTCCAGGGCCGGTTCCATATGCCGTCGGCGCGTTCGCGCGCCATTTCGCGATGCGCCGCCGGGTCGGTGAACTGGCGACACAGGCGCTGCCACAGATCCTCGTCGGGCGATCGCGGTGCATCGGCGACGGGGCTTACCACGAAACGCACACAGCCGTTTTTCCCGCGCGATGCGTCTATGCCCGCGTATGCCTCGAAGAAGGCGTATTCGCGGTCAAGACGATAATGGATGACGCTTACGGCGTGTGTACCGATGCCCCGGCTGAAAACCCTGTCGCCGATCTTGAGCGGTCCGCCCACCGCGCTGCGCCGGTCGCGCCTGAATGTGCCCCAGCCCTGTTTTACCGATACCGGCTCCATCTCGTCGAGCCACACGGACGATCCGTCGGCACTGATGAGCTTCGCATCGCCCCAGTTGGCCACGTCGTGGTTGTAATCGCCCTCGTCGGTGACGATGAGATACAGGTCTTTCCAGCCGGAAATGGCAACCTTCACGTGCACCGCCGCGTCGCCGCCGCGCACGGGGTTGCTGACAAAACGCCGCTCTGCCCCTGCATCGCGCCGCGGATCGGCGGCGAACGCGGCTTCTCTGGCGGCGCGCAGCGCCTGCTGCCATGTGGCCGGCGGTTGCTGCGGGGTTTGGCCCGCTGCTGTCGCGGCACCAACAATCAGAAGCGTGCAGACATGTTTCAGCGACATTTCGGACATGCAGCTCCTCCGCTGGCCAGACAGTTTAACGCACAACAGGCGCGTATGGCAGCGGTGCCGGTCCGATGGTACCATTCGGTCCATGCAATGGCTGCTGCATGGCGATATCCGGCCCGCGGTGGCCGAGGCTCTGCGCCGGCGCGGCGATACCGTGCACATTGTTGCGGAACTGGGCGACCCCGTGCCCCGGCAACCGGCGGAGGTTCTTCAGGCTGCTCACCGGCGGCAGTGGGACATAATAACTGCCGACGCCGGCCTTGCCCGCGCACCATTCGAAACACCGGTGTTTTTCGACCGCGCGATAGTATATCTTCAACTGGAGTCGGCCGGCGCCGATGCCGCGGAGGCCATCGACAGGCTTTTCGAGAGGTACAGGAGGCTTGCTCCGCGCAGGCTGTACACGGTTACGCCGGGGCGGGTCAAGGTGCGGCAGTTGCCGGCCCGGCAGCAGAGAAAATCGGGGCAGTGATCCATTCGCACGGCCGCGCGCAGCGCGGCCGTATTGGACAGGGAGCAACACATGTCGCTACTGGTTACGGGCTCTATCGGCATCGATACCATCGAAACGCCGGCCGGAAAGCGCGATGACGTGATCGGCGGGTCGGCGGTGTACTTTTCGCTGGCGGCGTCTTTCTTCTCGCCGGTGCGGCTGGTGGGCGTCGTGGGCGACGACTGCCCGCCGCAGCTGCTCGCCGTGCTGCGCGGCAGGGGCATCGACACCAGCGGGGTCGAGTTCCGCAAGGGCAGCAGAACGTTCCGCTGGCACGGGTCGTATCTGAAGGATCTGAATCAGGCCGAGACGCTCCGCACCGACCTCAACGTTCTGGCCGAGAAGCCCCCGGAAATACCGCCGGCATTCCGCGACAGCCGGTTCGTCTTTCTGGCCAACACGCACCCCGCGCTTCAGCAGCGGATGATCGATTGCCTCGATAAACCGCGTCTTATTGTTGCCGACACGATGAACCTGTGGATAAGCAGCGAGCAGGAGGAGCTGCGGAAGCTCCTGCGGCGGGTAGGGGGGCTGGTGCTCAACGACAACGAAGCGCGCATGCTTACGGGATGGAAGAATCTGGTGCGCGCCGGGCGCGAGATCCTGACGATGGGACCGCAGTTTGTCGTGATAAAAAAAGGCGAACACGGGTGTCTGATGTGCCGCGACGGCGAAATCTTCGCGCTGCCCGCCTTCCCGACGGATCAGGTCGTCGATCCCACCGGCGCGGGCGACAGTTTCGCCGGCGGCATGATGGGATACCTTGCAGCGCAGAACGACGTTTCGCCATCCATCCTGCGGCAGGCGCTGGCTTTCGGAACGGTGGTGGCCAGCTTCACCATAGCCGACTTCTCCGTGGGCGCTCTGGAAAAACTTACGCGCCAGGAGATCGACCGTCGCGTCGAGGAGTTCCGCCAGGCTGTTGCATTCTGAAATCGCGCCGGCGCACCGGCCGACCGTCGGCGCAGCGCCTGCGGGCTTGCCGTCAATCACATGAGATTGTTTCTCGCCATAGAACTGACTGACGAAGTTCGACAGCGTCTGATCACGATACAGAACGTGATGAGAGAGATTGCCGCGGCATCGTGGACCAGGCCCGAGAACCTGCATCTGACGCTGAAGTTTCTCGGCGAGACCCGCGACACGGCCGTCGCGCCGCTGTGCGCGGCCATGCAGGAAATACGCATCGATGACGCGCCGACGCTGACGTTTGATCACGCGGTGTTTTTTCCGCGGGGGGGCGATATCGGCATAATCGGCGCGGGCGCCAGCGCCCCGCCCGCAGCTCTGGGATCGCTGGTGGAGCAAATCGAGCGTGCCTGTCGCCGCCAGGGTTTTCCCCGCGAGTCGCGCCGCTACGTGCCCCATATAACCATTGCCAGGGCGCGGCGGCCGCTGCGGTGGGGCTTGTGCGCAGTGCTGGCGGAGGCAACGGCGCCGTGGTGGCCCTGCCCGCCTCTGCCGCTGCGCCAGTTCGTACTTATGGAGAGCCGGCTGAAAGGTACCGGTCCGGAGTATTCCGTGCTGGCGAGATTCGATCTGGAGAAACCTGAGCCCTGACACCTTTATGTCAGCGGCGCACGGATAACGCGACAGACGGCGCGAAATAACCGGCGTGCCGGGCTTGCATGCGACCGCGGCGCGCGCGTAATATGCCCTCCGTACAAAAGCCAAACATTACGAAGGAGGCCATCGTGGCTAAAACACCGGAAAAGAGCGACAAGTCTGAAACCCGAAAAACCGCTGACGGGGCGGCGATAGACCCGGCCCGCGAGTCGGCGCTGAATCGCGCGGTACAGCAGATCGAGAAGCAGTTCGGCAAGGGCGCGGTCATGCGCCTCGACGGCAACTACAAGCCCACCACCGACGGCATACCCACGGGCAGCCTGAGCCTCGATATTGCGCTGGGCGGTTCGGGCGTGCCGCGCGGGCGGGTGCTGGAGATTTTCGGGCCGGAATCTTCAGGCAAAACGACGCTCGCTCTGCACATAATAGCCAACGCCCAGCGCATGGGGGGCGTGGCCGCCTTCATCGACGCCGAACATGCCCTGGATCCGTCATGGGCCAGGCGGCTTGGCGTCAAGCTCGACTCGCTGCTGGTATCGCAACCGGATACCGGCGAACAGGCGCTGGAAATATGCGAGCTGCTCGTGCGGTCCAATGCGGTTGACGTGATCGTCATCGACTCGGTGGCCGCCCTCATTCCGCGCGCGGAGATAGAGGGCGAGATGGGCGACAGCCATGTGGGCGTGCAGGCACGGCTCATGTCGCAGGCGCTGCGCAAACTCACCGGCGCCATCGCCCGCAGCCGCTGCACCGTGATCTTCATCAATCAGATCCGCGAGAAGATCGGCGTGATGTTCGGCAATCCCGAGACTACCCCCGGCGGCAGGGCGCTGAAGTTCTATGCGTCGGTGCGCATAGACGTGCGCCGCACCAGCACCATAAAGGAGGGCGAAACCCCCGTGGGCGTGCGCACGCGGGCCAGGGTCGTCAAGAACAAAATAGCCCCGCCGTTCCGCGACGCCGAGTTCGACATCATGTTCGACCGCGGCATCAGTTATGAAGGCGACCTGCTCGACCTGGCGGTTCTTGCCAACATCGTTGAGAAGAGCGGCCCCTGGCATACCTACAAGGGCATCAAACTCGGCCAGGGCCGCGAGAATGCCAAGCAGTTCCTCGCCGAACACAAGGACGTGGCCGAGGAAATCAGGCAGGCCGTCCTCGCCAGCCGCGGCCTTATCGAAACCAAGCGCGCAGCCGACACCCCGCTGGAGGAAGACGCCGGTTGACGTCCGGCCCCCGCGCGCCGGTACATTCGCAATCCATTACGGAGGAGGTGGCCCATGACTTGGCGCATGCCGCATGCGATGGTTCTGTCGATCGCGTCCATCGCGATCGTCTGCCGGCCGGTTGACGCCGCGGATGTCTTCGTCCGCTTCCGCGTTTTGAAGCCCGCGGCGGACCGCTATGTTGTAACCACCGGCGGGCATCGCCACGGCGTAAAAGGCCAGAAAGGGCCTGAAGCGTCGTGGTATCTTCCGTCGGAAAAGGTCGAGGCGGCCGCGGGGCAGTGGAGCCGCTGGATCGATCTGACAGGCTGGCCTCTGCACGACCGGTACAACCGTTCGGGCGGCATTGCCGAATGGCCTTCCATGAAACTCACCGTGACGCCGCTCGATGCCGCCGGCAAGCCCCTTTCGAAAGACGTGGCCGGCGGGTGCCGACTGGAGGTCGAACTGGCCGACAAGCCCGACGAATCCGCAATCGTTATCCGTTTCGTCGAAGAGAGCGAATCGATGACCATCGGCTTTCTGCTGCCCCATCCGCTGCGGCAGAAGAAGGACGAGTTCGAGACCGGCTCGCAGATGGCGTCACGCCACAGGAAATGGGCCGTCGAGGCAACCGGCGGCAAGCCCATATCGCTGACGAAGTTCGCCTTCTGCACGTCGTTGTGGGGGCCTTACGATCCGGGCCTGGCCCGACAGGAAGTCCAGACGCTCAAGATGCTGGGCTTCAATGTCATCGGCGGCGCGCCCGTGCGCGTGTTGCGCGACGAGAAGGTGATGACGTACGGCCATACGTGGCACTACATGCCCGACCCCGAGAAATCCGCCGAGCAGTGGCAGAAATACGTTGACGGGCAGCTGAGCCGCATTCTTGCGACCGAGGACGGACGCTGGCAGCACGCCAACATGCATCATTTCGTCATTTCCGACGAGATCCAGACCCTCGATTTCCGCCGCACCGATCAGTCGCGGCTCAATGCGTGGTTCCGGCAGTATCTCCGCGACAGAGGCGTGGGCGACGATGCGGCCGAATACCCCGTTGAGGCGATGCATCAGAAAACGCTGCCGCGCGACGCAGACCTGCGCACGCGGAAACTGATGTATCACGCGGCGAAGTTCGGCCACTGGTGGTCGGCGCGGCAGCTCCGTCAGACCAGCGACCTGGTCAGGAAGACTCTGCCCGGCATGAAAACCGAAACGCTTCCGAGCGATCATGGTTTCTTCAATGCCTGGGGACCGCCGCATATCGGCATGAGTTACCGCATGCTGGATCTTTTCGAACTGGGCGCGCAACAGACGGTTGACTATCTGGCGGCGGAAGACTGGCTGGGGTTGAACCACATGTACGGTCCGGCGTCAACCTGGACCGGCGCGCAGAGCTTCGAGTACTTCAGCGCCATTCTCCGCTGTGCCATAGGCGACAGGGATATGACGCTGATGGGCCTGATAACTCCCAGCGACGACGGATTCCTGCGCCTCAAGGCTTACTCGGCGCTGGCGCAGGGATGCAAAGTGTTCTTCTTCTGGACCTACGGGCCGACCTTCATCAGCACCGAAAACTACTGGTCCGATCTGCGCAGCGAGTACGACGGCATTGCCAGAACCGGCCGGGCCCTTCAGCAGGCCGAACACATTCTCTTCGATGCCCGGCCGGTGCGCGATCCGGTGGCCATACTCTATTCCGTCAGCCATGACATCTGGCACACCGATGATCCGGCCAGTTTCGTCGAGATGCGCCTTACCTGGCATGCGCTGCGGCATCTGGGCTTCCAGCCGGATTTCCTGCGCGAGGAAGACGTCGAGGCCGGGCGGCTGAGCAATTACAAGGTGTTGTATCTGTGCGGCCAGTGCCTTACGCGCCGTGCGTCCGAGGCCATCGACCGATGGGTGCGGGAGGGCGGCACTGTGTATCTGTGCGCCGGGGCCGCCACGCGCGACGAGTACTTCGAGCCGTACGTGCCGCCGTTCGCGGCGGGCGTCTGGCCTGTCGACGCCGCCGCGCGCATGGTGAAAGAGAAACACACGTATAACGAACGCGTCGATCTGCCCCGCATAAAGCCGCTGGCCGCGGCGCGATTCGACCTCGACGGGCGCAGGGAAGAAATCCGCGTGCTCGGTTGCCGTCTGGACCTCCAAAGCAGCGGGAGCGTCCGGCGCATCGCCTCGTTCGACGACGGCGCACCTGCCGCGGCTGTCGCGCAACACGGTGCCGGGCGCGTCGTGGCGGTGGGGTTGCTCCCCGGACTGGCGTACTCTCCTTTCCGCGTGAACCAGGACACGCTTGACGAGAAATGGCCCGAAGGCCCGCGCCGTGTAATCGGCATGGCGACGGAGCTGGCAGGGGTACGGCCGGCGGTCATTGCCGACCAGCCCGTAGTGGAGGCGAGTCTCCTCGACGGTCCGGCCGGCTCGGCGGTGGTGCTGGCCAACTACACGTATCAGCCCATAGAACGCCTGCGCGTCGTGCTGCGCGGGCGGCGCGTTCCGCCGCGCGCTGTCAGCACCGAAGGCGTGCCGGTAACAATCGTTCAGACGCCGGACGGACCGGCCATGGAACTGCCGCTCGCATGGACCGACATTGTGCTTCTGCCCAGGGAATGAACGTCGCGAATGCGGGCGAAGTATGCTGTAGCGTCTGCGCCGGACGGCGCGGGAAGGCTATCGCGGCGCGCATCCCGCCGGCGTGTGCGCCGGGCGCGTCCGTTTGTTGCCACAGGTACGGCTCCATGCGAAACTGAAGGCATGAAAGCATATCTGGGCGGACATGCGGAATGCGATCGCGATGGATATTCAAACCGTCTGCGCCGGACAGACACGCCTTGCGGGCAACTCCGCGGGGGTATGTTGCTTCTGCCGCGCGGAATCTTTGCAGCAGTCCTGTCGCTGTCGCTGGCGGCTGCGATCCGGCCGACGGTCGTTGCGGGCGATGTCCGGATCGACGCCGACTTTCCCGGCGGCAACATAGTCTGCGAAAAGATCGAAGGCGAAACCATTTACATCCGCCAGGACCTGCGCGATACCCAGGGAGACTGGTTCTACTGGTATTTCCGCGTGCGCGGCGCCGAGGGCAAGACGCTTAAGTTCCAGTTCACCGGTTCGGACGTGATCGGCCTGCGCGGTCCTGGCGTCAGCATCGACGGCGGCATCACGTGGAAATGGCTTGGCCGGCAGACCGTCGAAGGCAAGTCTTTCCGGTTCGCCTTTCCCGCCGATGCGCCCGACGTGCGCTTCTCCATGGCGATGCCTTATGTCGAGGAGAACCTCAAACGGTTTCTGTCGCGGTGGCAGGGTCGGCCGGAACTCAAGGTTGATGTCCTGTGCAAAACGAAAAAGGGCCGCTCCGCCGAGCTGCTGTATCTGGGGCGGCTCGACGGCAACGCGCCCTTCAGGGTTGCCTTCACGTGCCGCCATCACGCCTGCGAGATGATGGCCAGCTATGTTCTCGAGGGCATCATGGAAACCGTGCTGACGGACGACGACATCGGGCGCTGGTACCGCGACAACGTCGAGATGTTCATCGTGCCTTTCGTGGACAAGGACGGCGTGGAGGACGGCGACCAGGGCAAGAACCGCAAGCCGCACGATCACAATCGCGATTACGGCGGCCAGAGCATACATCCGACGGTGGCCGCGATACGCGAAAAACTGCCCGCGTGGGGTGGCGGGCGGCTGCGCGTGGCCATCGACCTCCACTGTCCCTCGCTGCGCGACCAGGTGCTTCAGTTCGTAGGCGGTCCGGATGAGGACAACTGGAAATGCATCGGGCGCCTGGCCGCCATACTCGAAAAGGTCCAGCAGGGGCCGCTGGTATTCAGTGCGGCCGACAACATCCCCTTCGGAAAGGGCTGGAACAACAATCCCAACGCCCGGACCTTCGCGCGGTTCGCGGCCGCCATACCGGGCGTGTGGGTTGGTTCGACGATAGAGGTGCCGTATGCCACAGCCCGCGGCAAAGAGGTGAACGCCGATTCGGCACGGCGTTTCGGGCGCGATGTGGCGGCGGCGCTGATGCAGTATCTGACCACGGATAAGGGTCGCTGAAGCAGGCGAAAACACTTAATCCGCAGGTGTCCCGATGACGCAGTACACCGGTGATGGCGTTGTAACTCCGCTGCGCGCACGCGGCTATGCCGTGCTGCCGGCTCCGCGACAGGTACTTCTGCACGAGGGCTCGGTGCGGATCGACGGCTCATGGCGACTGCTTACCAGCGGCGTGTCGCCGGACGACATCGCCGTCCGCACGTTGACGACGGTGCTTCTAGATGAATACGGCGTGGAACTCGCCAGCGACCAGGCGGCCAGCACGCTGCATTTGTCGGTACACCCCCGCGCCGTGGTCGCCGACGGCGACCCGCTGTGCGAGCCGCAGGGCTACCTGCTGGAAATACTTCCGGGACACATAGAGCTGATGGGCAACAGTCCCCAGGGATTGTTCTACGGCGTGCAGACGCTTGTGCAGCTGCTGGAGGGCGACGGGCACAGACCGCTGATGCTGCCCGTCGGGACCATACGCGACTGGCCTCGCTATCCGCTGCGCATCGTTCACTGGGACACCAAACATCACCAGGACCGACTCGAGACGCTCCAGCGGTTCATCGACTGGCTGGCTCATTTCAAAATAAACGCCGTATCCTTCGAACTGGAGGACAAGTTCGAGTATCCGTCGCATCCCGTCATCGGCGCCCCCGGGGCTTTCACCACCGCCGAGATTCAGGAACTAACCCGCTACGCGCTGGAACGCCACATACAGATCATCCCCAACGTGCAGGCGCCGGCCCACATGTGCTATGTTCTGAAACATCCCGAGTTCGCGCATCTGCGCTGCGACGGCAGCAATTACCAGGCGTGTATCGAGAATCCCGAGGCTCTGCGGCTGATATTCGACATGTACGACGATGCCTGCGCGGCCACGCCGGGCGTGGAGTACTTCCACGTATCCACCGATGAATACTACTACGCCGGCATCTGCGAAAAAGGACGGCGGCCGTACAACCCCCTCAACCGCAGTCTGACGTTCGTCGATTTCGTTCTCAAGGCGCATGAGCATCTGAAAGCCAGAGGAAGGCGCGTGATAATCTGGGCCGAGTTTCCGCTCATGGCCGAACACGTGCATTTGCTGCCACCCGACATCATCGACGGCGTGATCGGCGGCGGCGACAGATTTGTGCGCGAAGAGAACGCCCGCGGCATACGCCAGCTCGCGTATGCCTCGATGCAGGGCGAGGAACTCCTTTTCCCGAACTATTTTTCCACCTCCCATGAGCACGGGGGCGGGGGCAGCGCCCTTGGAAGGCTTGTTGACGCTGTCGAGGCCTGTACCGCCGGCAAGGCCCTTCAGGGTAATCCCATCGGTACTTTTGCCGCGGCATGGGACGATTCAGGATTGCACAATGAAACCTTCTGGCTCGGGTGGGCGACGATGGCCCAGTACGGCTGGACCGGCCCCGCCGCAGCGCCCCCGCCCGCTGCCACAGCGCATACCGCATTTCCGCCTCTGGCCCAGACCGTCGCCGATTTCATGGACATTTTCTACGGGCGCGAGGTGCGCGACATGGCCGGCGTGTATCAGGAGATGCAGTCGGCCGCCAGATTCTTTCAATCCATCTGGGATCGCGTTCCCTCGACCGTGCGTCCGCCGGCATATGGATGGCACCTGCGGAAGGAGCCGGTACAGCGCCGCGATCTGACGCTTTCGCCGCCGGCTCTGCCCGATGGCGAATCGCTGGCTGTGGCGCCCGTTTATTCGACCCGCTATGCGCACCTGCTTGCCGAAGCGCCCCGGCGGCTTGCACAGATTGAACGCCTGATGGCCAGTCTTCACGAAAACCATCGTCGCGCCCGACGGAATCGCTATGGACTGGAGGTCTTTCTGTCGCTGGCACATCTCGAACGCCACACCATCGAAATGCTTCTGGCCATGCGGCGTATCGAACAGACGCTTGTCAGGGCCCGCGAGGCGCACGAAAAGAATCGTTTCGCCAGGGCGCTGGCGCGCCTGCGCGAAGCACTCGACACGGCGCGCGACGTCATCAACGACCGCCGCCGCGTGTTGCGGCTTCTGGAGAGTGTATGGGAAATAAGCCGCTTTCCGCGAAACCGTTCGGTGGAGGGCAGGACATTTCTCCACGTGATGGACGATGTGAAGGACCACTTCGCCGACCGACGCGCCGACCTGTCCTACCTGACCGCGCCTGAGGAAAGCATGGGGCTGGAGCAGTGGTGCGGTTCGCTGGAGCGCATCATGGAGCGGTATGCCTCGGCTCACGGGCTGAAGGAAAACCTGTCCATAAGTCATCCGGAACCCGAATACGAGTAGAGGATCAGACGCTGCGCTCTTCCCGTGCGAGACTCATCGCCAGATGCAGCGCCGCGTCATGGTCGCATACGCGCCCCTCGAGCTGGGCATCGTAGACGGCGTCGAGAATGCGCTTGAACAGCGGGCCCGGCGGCAGGCCGGCGTCTTTGAGGTCGTCGCCGTTGATCAGCGGCGCAGGCAGCGGAAGGGCGGTCGCCCATCTGCTCAGTTCCGCCCGAAGCCACTCTATGCGCTGCCGGAAGAAGCCCGCCGAGTGCAGCGCCTCCATGAGAACCCGCGAAAGCCCGGCTGCGGGGCCGGCCAGAAATCGCCGCAGGACGGCCACCCGCGGCGGCGGCTCGCTCAGCAGCGGCGCCAGGCCCTCCAGAGCGCCGCTCATGTCGTCGGACTCTTCATTGCTTATGCGCAGAGCCCGCCGCATGGCGCGCACGGCGTGCGTGGCGCGGTCGCGCGCCATGGCCGCCAGGAGTTCGTCTTCGCGGGCGCCGGCGCTGGCGTGCGCACATAGAACGCCGGCGGCCAGTGCCAGACCGAACGGCGCTTCCCTTCCCGGCGCCAGATGCATCATGGGCGAACGGGCCTCGTGCAGCCGGACATCGGCGGGCACAGGCAGAAACCGGAAAAGAACGTGCAGCAGCCCGAACTTCCACAGCAGTCGCCACGCCGCCGCACGCGAAGGTGGACAGAGCATCAGACGCAGTTCGTCGCCGCAGCGTTCAGGGCTTATGCGCGTCAGCATGGGCGCCGCGGCGGCGATGGCGGCGGCGGTCTGCTCCTCTACGGTCAGATCGAACCGCGCCGCAAAACGCACCGCGCGCAACAGCCGCAGATGGTCCTCCCGAAACCGCTCGTGAGGGTCGCCTATCGCGCGCAGCCGGCGTGCGGCGAGGTCTTCCCGCCCGCCTACAAAGTCGATGATGCGGTCGCCGTCGAGGGGATCCAGAAACAGTCCGTTGATCGTGAAATCGCGCCGGGCGGCGTCTTCCTGCGCGGTCGTGAAGCGCACTCGCCCCGGACGCCGCCCGTCGCGGTAATCGCCTTCCGAACGGAACGTGGCCACCTCCACCACGCTGCGTCCCTGATAGACCAGGATCACGCCGAATGCCTGTCCTACGGCCTGCGTCCGCGGAAACAGTTCGCGCACACGCGCCGGCGGAGCGCTGGTGGCAACGTCCCAGTCGGTGGGCTCCAGCCCCAGCAGCAGATCGCGCACACATCCGCCGGCGAAGTACGCCTCGTATCCGGCTTCGCGCAGCCGGCGCAGAACGGCCGTGGCGTCCTTGCGCGTACATGGCGGCTTACGCCTTACACTGGTATGAGCCATCGTTTCAGAAGATACACACAGTCCGCGCGACGCGAAAGCCGCAGCACAAACCTCGCTCTTTAAAGCAGTTACGCTGGGTAAGGCCGAAAATGCCTCCGCAAGGTCCAACGCGAAAGTGCCGGTCTCCCGCAAGCGGCTCCAACTTGCCCTCAGTCAGGGCGCCAGCACCATACGCAACCTTCGAGGCGGTCCGAGCACACTGTAAAGCGCCGACGGAGTTGCGCCGATTAGTCTGGTGCTGTAGCGGGCGCGGATATCCGGCAGCGGTCGGGCTGCTCTGGTGCGGGAGATGGTCCGACCATGAGTTATGACGCAGGGATCACGGGTGCTTCGGGCGAACGGGCGGCGGATGCAACGGCGCCCGTGAGCTCGGTAAGTCCCGCAGCGGAAATCGCCAGACTGCGACGGGGAGCGTGCACCGCGGCCGCCGTCTGGACCGGCGCGTTGGCCCTGCTTGCTTTGACCTTCGTTGTTCAGCACCGTGCTTACGTCCTGGGCGAGGCCCGCACCCGTGCCGATATGGCATGGGAGAAGGACCTCGCCTATCGCCGTTGGGTGCAACGGAACGGCGGCGTATATGTTCCGATAAGCGATGCCTGGCCGCCCAATCCGTTCCTTAAGGACGTCCCCGAGCGCGACATCACCACCCCCTCGGGCCGGCGCCTCACCCTTGTCAATGCCTCGTATATGATGCGCCAGGTGGCAGCTGCGGCGGGCGACCGGCAGACCGTCGTTTCCCGGACGGTCAGCCTCAACCCGCTGCGACCCGAGAATGCACCCGATCGCGCTGAAATCGAAGCCTTGCGCAAGCTTGAACAGGGCGCCAGGGAGGTCGTGTGGCAGGAAAGCGCTGGCGGCGTGCGCTATCTGCGGGTTATGAGACCTTTCCTGACCGAACAAGCCTGCCTGAAATGTCACGCTCATCAGGGCTACAAGGTTGGCGACCTGCGCGGCGGCATCGTCACCAGCGTTGAAATCCCGACGTTCCTTGCGGGAATGAAGCACGTGTGGCCGCAACTCCTCGGACATCTGGTGCTGTGGGCGTGCGGACTGGCGGGCATTCGGCTGGCCTGGCGCAGACTCTCGCGGCATGCGTGCGCCAGGCACAAGGCGCAGGACGCGCTGGCGGAAAGCGAGGCACGCCTGGCTGCGGCGATTCAGGCTGCGTCGCTCGGTACATACGAAATGGATGTCGCGACAGAGAGCGTCATAATCGACGACGGTCTTAGAGCGCTGTCTGGCATCCCGCCTCACGAAGAACATCGGGCCTTTGCCTGGTGGCTGGAAAACCTTCATCCCGACGACGTGCCGATCGTTACGCGGTCTTACCGCGAGCTCGTTGAGGGCGTTCGCGATCGTGATTCTCTGACGACGCGCCTGCGGGCGCCCGACGGCAGTTACAGACGCATCGTTGTCGTGGGCACTGTCACAGATCGCCGCCCCGATGGCAAAGCCGCGAAGATCGTCGGAATCTGGCAGGATGTCACGCGCCAGCATGAAATGGAGGAAGCATTGCGTGCAGCGGCCCAGTCCGACAGACTCACCGGCCTGGCCAACCGCGCGGCACTGCTCATCGCCCTTCAGGAGGCGATAGACGAAGCGCGGCGCTCGCCTGCCGCGAAATATGCGGTGCTGTTTTTCGACTTCGACCACTTCAAACTCATCAATGACAGCCTCGGACACGAAGCCGGCGATCGCCTGCTTCTCGCCATAGCGCGCAGGTTGCGCGAGCATCTGGACAGCGTCGCCGGCCAGTATGGCGGCGCGAAAAAACACTGTGCGGCGAGGCTGGGCGGGGATGAGTTCGTGGTGCTTCTGAGGAATCTGCACTCCTTCGAAGAAGCGATGCGGATCGGCGAGCAGCTGCTGGAGAGACTTGCCCGGCCGTACGAGCTGGGCGGACACTCCATTGTGAGCACGGCGAGCATCGGCCTGGTCACCAGCGACTGCGGCTACGAACGGGCGGAAGACGTTCTTCGCGATGCCGACACGGCGATGTACGAAGCAAAATCGGCGGGGCGCGGCCGCCTGAAGATTTTCGCGCCCGACATGCGCCAGAAGGTGCGGCAGCGCATGGAACTGGAAAGCGATCTGCGCAAAGCCCTCGGCACCGATGAGTTGCTGCTCCATTATCAGCCTATCGTCTCTCTGGAAACCGGCGGCGTGGTGGGTTTCGAGGCGCTTGCGCGCTGGCGACACCCGCGGCGAGGGATGGTGTCGCCCGCAGAGTTCATACCTGTCGCCGAGGATTCGGGGCTTATCCTCCCCCTGGGTGAGTGGATCGCGCGCGAGGCCTGCCGACAGATTGCCCGCACGCTGGAGCCCGGCAGCACGTCCATCATGCCTGCGGTAAGCATCAACCTTTCGCGCCGGCAGCTTATGTCTCCGGACCTGCCCGACAGGCTCGCCGAAACGGCACGCGCCTGCGGCATCGAACCATGCCGCGTGTGTCTTGAGATCACGGAAAGCGCCGTCATGACCGATGCCAGCGCTGCGGCCGCCGTCTTGCGCGACATCAAGCGTACCGGCTTCAAGGTCGCTCTGGACGACTTCGGCACCGGCTACTCATCGCTGGCGTCGCTCCACATGTTCCCCATAGACGTGCTGAAGATCGACCGCTCGTTCACGGCCAACATGCTGCGCGGGCGGGATTATGCGGCGCTGATCCACACCATAACCAATCTGGCCCGCAATCTGGGCATGGCCGTGGTCGCTGAAGGCGTCGAAACGATTGACCAGGTCTCACTGCTTCAGGGGCTCGACTGCCAGTTCGCCCAGGGCTTTCTGTTCGGGCGTCCCATGCCTGCGAATGAGATCGCAACCTACAGGCCGCCACTGTCGCTCTTCCTGAAAGCAGCCTGATCGCAAACGTAACCACGTTTTCGCGCGTGCCTTGACCGAGCCTACGGCTGTGCAGGCCGGGGCGCGGCTTTCGGAGCGGCCGCGAACTGCACTACCACGGCGATGATGTTCTCCATCAGATCCGCCGGCAGAACCATGTCCATGCGCAGAACCGACCCCTCGGCGGCCAGCGAGAACGCTATCGGCGACAAATCCGGCGCTATCTTTACCTGCGCCGGCATGCCGAAAGCGGCCATATACTGCATGATCATCGACGCTATGTTGTCCACCGCCAGATACCACACGCCGATGCGTTTGGCAGGAAGCTGGGCGTCAACCGCCTTGACGTTATTTGCCGCGGCTACGCCTTCATCGTTCTTCTTGGCCGCCGCCACGACCTGGCCCAGAAGCTCATCTCCGCCGCCCATGACCTGCACGTATGTTCTGGCATCGGCCGCGCCCATGTAGCCGGTCCAGCCGCCCGGGCCATACATCAGATTGATCATCTGTGCAGCCGCGGCGCCCTCCGGCGTGTTGGCGTCGAACTTGAACTGCATCACCATCTGATCCAGCGACACGCCGTCAACCGTCTTGGCGCCGGGCTTCACCTGAACGTCCACCGACGTGCCGGGCGCCTGCGGCAGAAGCCGCATCAGATTGGCGACTCCCTGCATCTGATTCTTGTAGATCCCGGCAAGTTTTGCCGCGTCGCCGCGCATCAGCGACACCGCCTGAAGCGCGCTCTGTTGCCCTATCTGTCCCGTGGGCGCAACGTAGGCGAACGCCATGCTGTCGGTGACCTTCAGCGACTGTTTTATGCTGTCGATCAGGTCCAGTATCGCCTTGCCGTCGGGGCCCGCCGCTTCCAGTTCTTTAGCAATCGGACCCATGAAGTCCTCCAGCAGCCGCAGCATGTTGGTCGAGTCGATGACCATTCCTCCGTACAGAAGGAGCTTGCGCGACGAAGGCAACCCCGTCAGCAGCGGTGCATCGGTCTGCTTGAACGACGCCAGCATTCGCCCCATATAACTCTCGGGAGCGAACTCGGCCGCCAGCACAGTGTTTATGCCGTTCTTCCCTATGTTCACCGCCATCACGGCCGACTGTGTGGTTTCCAGAGCGCCCTCGGCAACATTCAGCGCCTGTGAAACAAGCACCTTCATCACCGGCCTGAACTTGGGATCAACCCCGGGCATCCCGGCCTCAAGCTGCTTCATGATCTCGGGCCTCTGCTTCTTGAGCTCCGGAAGCGCCTTGGCCGCTATCCGCTTGATGTCCACGTATGCCGCCGCGTCAGCGCTGGCCAGATGTTTGGCCGCAAACCCGGTCGGCTCCACGCCGCCTGCACCCTTCGTCAGCAGCTCCTTGCGCGTGCTGACGGCAGCAAACCCGCCGCGTGCCACCGCGAAAGTGGGCTCGCTCTCTCCGGGCCAGGTGAAACTCGATATTCCGCCTTCCTCCTTCACATCCTTCATGTTGCCCATGAAGGCCTTGAAGTCGGTGACCGGTACCAGAATCACCATGTCCGGCTCGCCCGTTCCGGCGGGTTCGTAGATGCCGATTATGAGATCGCCTCTTGCGTTCAACCCTTCGCGTATGTTCAGCTGCTGTTTGAGGGCCCCGAGCGGGTCGGCCAGCGGCGGCACGAGTTCGTCCAGTTTCATCTGCTTGGCCATCGCGGCGATCTTGCCGCTGAGCGCCTGAAGGTTGTTGATCTTGATGACAACCAGCGCATCAGCCGGCAGTTCCCGGACGCCTTGTGCCCTGGCGGCAACAGCCGTGAACAACATGGCAAGCACCGCCACCGTCGTTGCGAAGTGCCGTCTTGTAAACATGGAGGTCCTTTCCCTTTACTGCGGGCCTCCGTTGGCCCGCGTGTGAGTTAACCGTTCGCCTGCGCGCTCGCGCAACGCAGTCATGCTATCTTCAACGATAAACGGATGGAAGCACCCGTGCGTTACAAAAACACACGCGCTTTCGAAGGGCCGCGAATGGGACGATACGGGGCTTCGTGGCTAACCGTCGCCCAGACAGCCACTTATGATCGCCGTGCACCGCGCACCTTCACGAGTCGGCTGTTTTTCTGTCCGGTGCGAACAGCCTGTCTGACACAAAGGGCTGGACGAAAGGTATTCTTGTATAAAAGGTCCCGCTTCTGGTCGGCCGGAGGTCCATGTTGCTCTACCGCAGCGTTTCATGTTTCGTCGTATGCGCCGCCGCAATTGCCGGTTCCGGGTCGGCCGCACAGCCGCCTTCGACATCGCCCGCAAGCGCAACGAATCTTCTGCGCGGCTGTCTTGACGAGATGTCCGATCTCGACGGCGTCGTGTTCGCCGTGCGCGGCGCCGGCAAAGACCCGCACTGGTATGCCAACTTCGGCTACTGGAGCGAAGACGCATCGCGCATGTTGTACGGCGACGGCCCCGGCCGGCTGTGCGTGCTCAGTCTGCGCACCGGCAAGATCACGATTCTCATCGACGACCCGAAGGGCGGCGTGCGCGATCCGCAGGTGCACTATTCGGGGCGCAAGATACTTTTTTCATGGCGCAAGGGCGGCACCCATCATTACAACCTGTATGAAATCGGGATCGACGGACAGGGTCTGAGGCAGATCACGACCGGCCCGTATGACGACATCGAGCCCACGTATCTTCCCAACGGCGATATCGTCTTCTGCTCATCGCGCTGCAATCGCTGGGTTAACTGCTGGTATTCCCAGGTAGCCACCCTTTACCGCTGCGACGCCGACGGCCGCAGCCTGCGACCCATCTCCAGCAACACCGAACACGACAATACGCCGGCGGTGCTGCCCGACGGCCGCATACTCTACACGCGATGGGAATACACCGACCGCAGTCAGGTGGACTTTCATCATCTCTGGACGTTCAACCCGGACGGCACGGGACAGATGACTTTCTTCGGCAACATGCGCCCGGGCATCGTCATGATCGACGCCAAACCCATCCCCGGCACGCAGCTGGTGGCGGCCATCTTCTCGCCGGGACATGGCGTCAACGAACACCAGGGAACGCTTACGATTGTGAATCCCAACGCCGGTCCCGATGCTCACGACCGCGCCGTCGCGGTGAAAGGTTCGCCGCCAGGCGTGCGCGATCCTTATCCGCTTTCGCCCAGATGGTTCCTCGTGGCGCACCGCAACCGCATCCTGCTGGTCGATGCCGTTGCCGGAGTCTCCGAGCCGATCCACACCGACGCGCACATGGTTCACGAGCCATCGCCTGTGCGCCACCGGCCGCGAGAAAGGGTCATACCCGATCGCGCCGACTTCGGCCGAGCCACGGGGCGAATGGTGCTTGCCGACGTTACGCGAGGCCGCAACATCGCGGGCGTACAACGCGGCGAAGTGCGCAAACTGCTCGTGCTGGAGATGCTTCCCAAGCCGGTCAACTACAGCGGGGGGCCGGAACCGCTCACCTATCTGGGCACGTTCACGCTCGAACGCATCCTCGGCACCGTGCCTGTCGAGGAGGACGGATCGGCCTTCTTTGAACTGCCGGCACACCGTCCGGTGTTTTTCGTCGCTCTGGACAGGAACGACATGTCCGTTAAGCGCATGCAGAGCTGGGTGAGCGTCATGCCCGGCGAAACGACCGGCTGCGTGGGCTGTCATGAGCCGCGCACGCAGACCGCCGAACCGCGGGGACACCTGGCCGCGCTGCGGCGTCCGCCCAGCCGCATAGAGCCATTCGCCGGCCTGCCCGACGTCATAGACTATCCGCGCGATATCCAGCCCATTCTCGACCGCCATTGCGTAAGCTGCCACGATTACGACAAACCGGAGGGCGGCGTCGTTCTCTGCGGCGACCGCGGGCCGACTTTCTCCCACAGCTACTGGACGCTCGTCATGCGCAAGCAGATAAGCGACGGGCGGAACGGCGTGGGCAATCGGCCTCCGCGCAGCATCGGCACCTCCGCCAGCCCGCTGATGAAGAAGATAGACGGCAGCCACTACGGGGCGAAACTTACCGATCGCGAATGGCGACTGATATGGCTGTGGATCGAAAGCGGCGCCACGTATTCGGGGACGTACGCCTCGCTGGGCAGCGGCATGGTCGGCATGGGCATCTTTCCCGATCCGAAAACGCCGAATGCCAGAACCGCATTCAGCCCGTTGCTCGAGAGGCGCTGCTTCAGCTGCCATGCCGTGCCCGAGGAGAGCGGGCGCGTGCCGGCCGGTAAAGTGGCCCTGCCCGCCATCCTCGCACGGAGCATTCCAAGGGCAACGGCATATGAACGCGTGCTGGCCGACAACGACCCCGTGGCCAGACGGGGCCGTGATATTCTCTACAACCTCACCCGTCCCGAAAAATCGATGCTGCTGCTGGCGCCGCTGGCCAGGTCCGCCGGCGGCTACGAGGCGTGCCGCACGATCGCCCCCGACGGACGGTTTGGCGAGCGCACCGCCGTGTTCCGCGATGTGAATGACGCAGACTACCAGGCGCTGTTGCGCGCCATACAGCGCGCTGCGCAGCGGCTCAACGAGATCCGGCGCTTTGACATGCCCGGCTTCCGTCCCAACGAAGGTTACGTGCGCGAGATGAAGCGCTACGGCATCCTGCCGGCGTCCTTCAACCGTCTGACCGACCCCATCGACGTGTATAAAACGGACGAAGCTTACTGGCGGTCTTTCTGGTGGACGGGCACCGCAGCCGCCGGCGGCGAGTGAAGGCCGGCCGTCGTCAGCGCCCCAGAACACACACCGCGGAAGACCTTCGGCCGACGCCGGCTCGGCCCGCGCGTGCATTCATCCGCCGGTCAAACGGCGACGGCATTCGTCGAGAATGGCCGCCGTCTGCGTCGCTCCCACCCTCGTTACGCCCAGCGCGCGGACTTCGAGCAGCCTGTCGAACGTGCGGATGCCGCCCGCCGCTTTCACCTGCACCTGCGGCGGGCAATGGGCGCGCATGAGCCGCAGATCATGATCGGTCGCCCCCTGCGTGCCGAATCCGGTGGATGTCTTTACCCAGTCAGCTCCGACTTCAGCGCATATTTCGCACAGGCGTATCTTATGTTCGTCCTTGAGGTAACACGTCTCGAAAATGACCTTCACCTTCCTTGCGGCGGCGTGCGCTACCGCTACCACCTGCCGGATGTCCTCGCGCACATAATCCCAGTCGCCGCTCAGCGTCCGGCTGATGTTGACGACCATATCAAGTTCTTCAGCGCCGTCGTCTATGGCCTGCGCGGCCTCGGCGGCCTTGATGGCCGTCGTGTGCGCCCCGTGCGGAAAGCCTATCGTCGTGCCCGGTTTTACGGTCGTTCCGGCCAGCACTTGCGCACAGCGCTTCACATAAAACGGCATGATGCACACGCTGGCCACGTCGTAGTCGATCGCCGCCTTGAGGCCCTTTTCGAGATCTTCCACGGTCAGGGCCGGATTCAGAAGGGAGTGATCGATCATCTTAGCGATCTGCTGGTAAGTGAAATCCATCGGTTCCTCCGCGATGCCCGCAATCCTGTTGTTCGACGGACTCGGCCGCCGTCGTCAGACGTTTCCGCCCTTCATGGCCAGCGCTATTCCTCCCAGCGCTCCGGCGTTATCGCCCAGCTGGCTGGGTTTGATGGCGATGTCGTCCACGGGCAGCATGTGTACCTGCTCGCGGACGGTCCGGCGCACGGTGTCGAATATCAGCGCGCCAATGTTGGCCACGCCGCCTCCCAGCACTATGAGATCGGGGTGCAGCGTGACGATGACGTCCACGATGCCATAGCCGAGGAATCGGGCGGCCCTGATTATGGCATCGCGCACTTTTTCATCGCCGGCGGCGGCCGCCATGGCCATCGTCCGCGTGGTAACCTTGCCCGCATCGCCGCCGGTCAACTCGTGCAGTTTCGGCGCCAGCCCGCTGAGCAGAAGCCGCACGCCCTCGGCAGTTATCGCCGGTCCCGAGGCCACCGTCTCCAGACAGCCGCGCGCTCCGCACCCGCACTGCGGGCCGTCGGGCATGACCACCAGATGCCCCAGTTCGCCCGCGGCGCCCAGCGGACCCAGCCGCAGCCGACCGTCTATCGCCACGCCGCCGCCGATGCCGGTGCCCAGCGCGAAAAACGCCATCGTGCGGGCAGTGCGCCCGTGTCCGAAAGTCAGCTCGCCCAGCGTCGCCGCCCGCACATCATTGAGCAGATACACCGGGCAGTTGAGCTGCGGCTCAAGGATATCGCGCACCGCCACATCGCGCCACTGCGTGGGCAGATTGGGCAGAAACTTCGTCTTACCGGCGGCCAGATCGATCAGCCCCGGCACGGCCATCCCCACCGCCAGCGGCTTGTGTCCGCTACGCTGCGACAGATCGTTCACGAGGCGCGCCATCCGCTCAAGCACCTTCTGGGGTCCCTCGTAGGAAAGCGTGGGCACGCTGTCCGAAACGAGAATATTCCCCTGGTCGTCGGCAAGAACGGCCTTGATGTTGGTTCCGCCCAGGTCCACGCTCGCATACACCGCGCACATGATCGTCTCCTTCATGATTTGCGGGGGTCTGGTCCGCATGCCGCCGCAAACCGGTTCTCAGTTGCCGTTGCCCGCTCCTTTCGCCCGGGCCACCGCCGCCAGCAAGCGCTGATGTACTTGCGCGGGGTTGTTTATGGTCTGCCAGACGCCGATGGGGCAGTTTTCATCCTGCGGGACGATAAGTATCGATCCCGTGCGGCAAAGCCTTTCCTTCAGCGGTCGCTCTACGAGTGTGCGTGCCACGCGCCGCAGCGGACACTCGAAAACCTCGGTATTCAGCACGCCGCTGAGCGCCAGCACGCGCATATCCGTAAGCACATACAGCCGTCCCATCCACACGAGTATCGCCCATCCCAGACGCGCCGCGGCCAGAAAAGCGCCGATCTCGACCGACCAGTGGCGCGGATCGCGGATGGCGTCGTCGAAGATCACGGCCAGGACCGTCAGTATCACGATCAGGGCCAGCGATCGCAGGCTGCTGAGCACTATGAACCAGCGGCTGGGGCGCAACACGAACTGCACTATTTCGCCATGACGCAGGACCTGTCCGCTCAGCACAGCCTCCAGCGGCGCATGCGCCCGCGCCGGCGCAGCCGCCGCGTTATCGCTCGGACATGTCCAGACGGCGTGCCTCATCGTCTTCCATCCGCGCCGCTGCCGGCCGCGCCCATCGCCGCGGGCTTCAGCGTCACGATATCCGGCAGATTTCGATAGTAATCGCCGAAGTCCAGGCCGTATCCGACCACAAAGACATCCGGAATGTCAAACCCGACGTACTCCACACTGACCGCCGCACGCCGCGCGACATTCTTCTTCAGCAGAACGCACGTGCGCAGCGCGGCCGGCTTCATCGCGGCTATCATCCGCTGAACGACGCTGAGCGTCGCGCCGGTGTCGATGATGTCGTCCACCAGCAGCACCGGCCGGCCCGTTACATCGCCCAGTTCGCTGGTCACGACAACCGGGCCACGCGATCTGACGCTCCGGCCGGGATAACTGCTCACGGCGACGTATCCCATCTTCATCCGCATCCGCAGCCGGCGTATCAGATCGGCCGCGAACACCATCGCGCCGGTAAGTACCGGAATGATCGTCACTTCTCCGCCCGACCCGTCCGCCGCGGCATGGTCGCGCATTATCTCGCCGGCCAGCTCCTCCACACGCGCGGCTATGCGCTGGTGGGGAATGATGACCTTCTCGACATCCTGGTCGTACATGCCGCGATTGTACCGCGCAGCGCGTTGCGGTCGCTGTCGACAGGCCGGACGGTCGCCGCATCAGCACGGGGCATCGTGCCCGTTGTGAATCGCGACCTGCAGGCTATACTTCTGCGCCCGTGATTCGCGCGACCATTTTGCGGGCCGCTTCCCGCGCCTGGCTGTTGTGCTTCATCCTGCATGCGCCTTGCGCCGCCGACAGTTCCGCGACGGAAAAAGCCGCGACGACGCGCCCCCTGTCGGCACGAATCACTGAGGTCGTGGGCCTTGTGCAGGTGCGGATGGACGAGTCCGCGCCGTGGCAGAATGCGGCCGTAAACATGGTTCTCTCGGCCAGCGCAGAGTTCCGCACCGGCCCGCGGTCGCGCGTATCGTTCATCATTCCCCCGGCGCAATCGGTCACCCTCGACCGTCTCGGTACGGTGAAACTTATCGAGGCCGTTTCAGCGGGGGGCAGGGTCAAGACCGATCTGGCCATGAAATACGGCCGGGTCGATTACGCAATAGAGGCCGCCGGCGTCGAACACGAAGCCACCATCTACAGCCCGGGAAGCCTGCTGGGCGTGCGCGGTACCGTGGTGCGTCTCTACGATCAGCCGCCATTTGCGCCCGAGGCCGTCAGTTTTCGCGGCCGGGCGCTGTTCCGCAATGCGCGCGGGCAGATCGTGTCCTTCGGCGGAACGAAGAAAACGACCGTCGAGAGCGAGGCCGCCACCCCCGCCCAAACCGCCATGGGTCGCTCGGTTCTGGACAGCGAGGCCGTCCGGCACGCCGAGCAGCGCAGCCGCGAACTCGCCGCTGTTCTCCAGCACAGAGGACAGTTTCTGGGAAATGTGGCTTACGTCACACGTCCTGTAAGCGCCGCAGAGTTACGCGGGCTGCTTTCGGGCGGGCTGGATTTCGTATTGCGCTGGAATGCCCCTGCGCCGGTGGACCTCAACCTCGTCGTGCGCACGCCGCTCGGCGAAACGGTGGGCAATCCTCCCTTCATACTGTCGCTATTTCCCAACGACCCGAGGGTCGGAAGGCTGCTCGCCAGCGACCTGCCGCAATCCACGGCCAGCGGGGGCCACGCCGGATTGAATCACATCGGACCGGCCGGCATCGAAATAGTCAGCTTTCCCGGCTTCTATCCGTCGGGCACGTACATAGTGGCCGCCTACAACTTCGTGCCGCCCGCCAGTTCCGGGGAAAAAGGCGAAGGCCCCCGCACGCCTTTCCGCATAGAGGCGTTCCTGCACGGCAAGCGGCAGCAACTGGTTCTGAATCTTGCAGAGGCGCTCACCGGCGCCGAGCCGCCGCGATTCGGGCCGGTTTTCACCGGATCAGCGGCCGTTGGAGAGATGGAGTCCACCGCTCTGCGCCTCAGCCCCGCGCAGCCGCGCCCGCCCGCTTCACCACAAAAACACCATCTCTCCCAGCAGCGCAGATAGGTCTCCCCACGACAGGCATCCGCCGGGACGCGATCCCGGCTGTCATTGCAGAGCGCCAAACCAGCAACACCCCATCGCGGTCGTTCGCGCCAACCGGTTACAGAAATCCGCGCTCGCCGGAGGCAACCTCAACACACACCGGCTATCCGCCAACCTATGCAAACAGCTTGCGCACGTACTCGGCATTGCGCCGGGCGTCGGCGACGGGATCCTTTGAAGGGCTGGAAGTCTCCAGCACTATCCAGCCCCTGTAGCCTATCTCCTTGATGGCCTGAACGTACGGTTCGAACTTCACCTTGCCGTTGTCCAGGTAATCGGGACCGTTCTTGAAATGGAAGATCGCTATACGCTCCTTGAGGAAGCGTATCTCCGCGGCGACGTCGTAGCCCTGTCCGGCGAGGTTGTAGCAGTCGTAGTAGATCTTCACAGCCGGGCTGTCGATGCGCTGAAGTATTTCCGCGTTCTGCTGGGCGTTGAGGGTGTTCTCTATGCCCAGTATCACGCCGGCGTCGCGGGCGCGCGGAGCAGCGGCTTTAAGACGTTCCACCACCACCTCCACGTCGGCCTTCTTCAGGTTCGACGCGTTGCCGAGGCTGCCCTTGCCGAAAAAGGCCACGAGTATGACGCCGGCCCCCAGATCTTTCGCGGCGTCGATGGTCTGCTCGAGCCACGCCGGCCCGCGCGGATCGCTGGCCAGCGGACAGGAGTTGAAAACGCTCATCATTATCGACGACACCACCAGACCCGTTTCCTTCATCTGGTCCTTGTAACGCTGTCGCGTTTTCGGGTCGGCGATGGGCAGCGTGTCGGCCGGACCGCCCGCCCCGACCTCCACGCCGTCAAGCCCGGCCTGTTTGGCCTGAAGAAGCCCTATGGCGCATGAACCGACGCGAATTGGCTTTTCCTCCGCGCCTTCAAGCAGCCGCGGGTCTATCGCCGTCATTGCCGCACCTGCCGCAGCCGTTGCCAGCAGTCCTCTGCGTGTGATCATGTGAAATCTCCAGTTAGCGACCCCGGTCTTCTCGTGTAACTGTACCACCGGCACGATGAATTGTGGACAGGCGTCCGGACGGAAGCTGCGCGCCCGGCCCGTCACGGCGACCCGCGGCGTGTCTATTTCAGCAGCCCTTCGATGGCCGCGATTACCGCCTGGCGGTCGCGCTCGTACGTCCGCACCCCCGACGGGTCGTCGGCGCTGGCAGGGGGCTGGCGATCTTTGCCCGCCGTCAGATTCATCATCTCTTCCCATACCTTCCGCGCTGCCGCCGCACCGGGATGGTCCGGCCTTTCGCGCAGCAGGCGTTCGAGCGTGGAGAGATAGCGGTAATCGTTCAGCCCCAACAGCACATCGCTCAGAAAACTCATCGACGGAACCATCGTCCGCCGGGCGTCGGTGTTGTACCAGCAGTAGTCATCCTCGCGGCAATCAAGCGCGTAGTAGGGGTCTCCGGCCACTATGTTGTAATGCCACGTCAGCCGCAGCGCCATGCCGTGGCGCACCACAAGCATTTTCATGTACCGGCCGAAAGTCCACCTGCCGCCGCTGTTATAAAAGGAAAAGCGGTTGCCGGCCTGGCGCAGCACCGCCAGCGACGCCTCGTCGTGCAGGTTCAGCGAGGGTATGGGAAGTGCCTCGACCAGCTGTCGGTGCGGGTCTTTCGGATCGTTGCCGCGCATCGACGTCGCCCCCATGAACGTCGTGCGCTCCAGACCTGCCGCCGCCTCGCGGTGCGCCCGGGCGTTGGCTGCTGCCGCTGCTATCGCCGCATCCACCGGTTCGTCGCATATGTTCCACGCCACCGGCACCCAGTTGCGGCTTATCGCGTGAGCGTCAACTGCCGACCACAACGCCTTGAGAAAGGACTTCATATCGGCGAAACCCGCGCCTCTGGCGGCGGCTTCGTCGGGCCCCTCGCCAGTGCCATAAAGCCGGTACCCCATCGACAGTTTGGCGCCGTAACTGCTGATCAGATGGTTGAATCCCTTCGCCCGGATAAGCGCCATCTCGCGGTCGGCGTCGCTGGTATCCAGCGCTATCTTCCCTCCCGATGCCTTCGCGCGCAGCGTCGGCCGGCCGGAAAAGCTTGTGCAGCCGGCCTCCCGCAGCAGGTCAAGCGCCTTTTCGAACATGAACCAGTTCCATTCCTGCGCGGCCGGATCGGAGTCCGGCCAGCGCGCGCTTATCCCGCTGCCCCACGGCCCGACGGCCACGTCAACGATCGGATCCAGAGCGAACGGCAGCACGCGTATTGCCACCGGTATGCTCCTCTGCGCGGCTCGGGCGGGCTTCACTGTGATCTGGCCCCGATAGACGCCGGCGCTGGCGTCCAGCGGCGGGCGCAGGCGCAACCAGAACCGGCGCGTTACTCCCGCGGCCGCAGGCGCCGGCACAGGATGCCAGTAGCGCGGCGCAACCGTGTACACGCTGCCGTCCATGTTCACGCGGGTTATGCGGTAATCGATCCACCCCGCCTGTATGTGCGAAGCCGCCAGCCGCGCTCCGCTTTCACCAGTCAGATCCGACACCGCCAGATCGACGGCTCCCACGTCGCCGGCCGGCTGGATCGCAAACGTCAGCGCCGCTTCCTCGCCTCTGGCTACGGCCAGCGACAAGCCTGCCTCGCCCAAGATTTCGCCTTCGCGCGGGCCGTCCCACGCATTGACGGGCAGGTTCGGATGGCGCGTGAACACCACGTACTCCGTCTGCGGCGGCGGCGAACGCCGCGGCTGAATCTGTTTGAAATAATCGTCGAATTGCGCCCGGCGGCGCGCGGCGACCCATTGCAGGAAGCGTCGCCCCTCGGCCTGGCTCGCGGCGGGGTAAACCACCAGCGACGAAAGACAGTTGGCCCAGCTTTCCCCCTTGAAGGCGATTTCCAGCCGCCCGCCGACGACATCGACATCGAATTCCTTCACGTCGAACATGCGCTCGACGTATTCGCCGAACGTATCGATGCCCGGCAGGTCTTCGCGCGCGGCGTTGCGGAAATATCGTTGCAGATAACGGTCGAAATCCATCGACTCATCGACCACGAGCCGGCCTGCCGCCCACACCTGCCGCCGGCGATATACCTGCGGCTCGCCCCAGTATGCGCCGGGCGAGTCGATGTTCATCACCACGTGGTATTTGCCATCCGGCAGATCTATACGGAACACGCCCGACGTCGGCGTAACGAAATCCTGATACAGCGCATCCGGCTGGAGGGCATCGAAGCTGCGCCAGAACGTCGCGCCGGCAAAGCCGTAGCCGCGCTCCGGGCAATAGCGCACCGCGGCCGTCGTCTGCGTAAACCCTTCCATCACCGGCGAATCGAGCGTGCCGAAATCGAGAGCCAGCAGCCCGTCGAAACGCACCGATTCCGTGTCCAGCCGTTCCAGACGGACGTTGTCGATCACAACCGGCCCCTTTTCCACGGCGATGAAAAAGTGCGTTATCTGATCGCGCAGCAGGGGTCGCCCGGGACGCGACTTCTCGCCGACGTACATGTCGGTACGGAAGGTGAGCGTGCTCCGTCCCGGGGGTATGACGCTGGGCTGATTGACGCGCGTCCAGTAGCCCGTCGTCTGCCGGTCGCGCACCTCAATGTACATCGACACGGGCTGATCCGACGGGTTGAACGTGTCGAAGCGCAGATAGTCGTATTGCGACCAGTCCTGCGGGCCGACGAGTGCTATATGGCCCTTGTCTATGCGTACCGCGCCCCGGCCCTGCGGCGCGTTCTCCGTCGTATAGACGCCACCGGTGAACGGTTTGACCGAGCCGTCCTCGAAGTCGGCCAGGATCTTTACGGGCGGCACATCCGCCGCGCGCGTGCCGGCATCGAGTCGCTGACCGCACGCGCGGCACGCGGCAGCGCCGCCGGCATTCAGAACGGCGCACGCGCGACAGCGTCGCCTCGCCTCCGGCGCGGGCGCGACAAATGACCCTTCCTCGGCGCCGATCACCGGTTCCGGAGTCAGGGCCGTCTGTTCCTCCACTCGCTCCAGCGACGCATCGTCTATCCACAGCCTGCCGCCGCCCCACAGACCGACGAACAGCCGGAACGGTCTGGCCGACTGCTCCGGCGTCATCTGAAATACATATGTGACCGGCGTCCATCCGAAATTGCCGGTTTTCTTCAGCGGAAAGAACTTCCCGTCGAAGCCGCAGGAAAAATCCATTATCTGATTCCACTGGCCGGTGCCGATGTCCATGCCGCGCATGTAGAACTTCACGCGGTAGCGCCCGGGACCGAGTTTGACCTCCGGCGAAATCAGTCGGATTTTGCTGTTGAGGTCCGCCACCATGCAGCACGAATGCCGGCCCGTGCGCGCCACGTTGCCCACCTCGAACCGCGCCGGGGGGTCATACACGTTGCCGCCCCATTTCTCGAAGACCAGTCCCCAGCGATCGCGTTCTTTGGGTTTTTCAAAAGAGGGGTCTTCCAGAAGGTTGTCGGCCCGTGCAGCCGCCGCCATCGCAATAGCTACCGCCGCAAGCAATGTCAGTCTTTTCATGCGCCCGTCCGCGTTCGACACGCTCATTGTAACAGCGCCGCGACGTGCGCGTTGCACGGGCGGTCGCACGCAGCGGCAGCGCAGCCGGCGCCGGTGTCCGCGGCAGTTGCCGACGGCATGCTGTCGGCCGGAGGACGGTACGCGTCAGATGTCGAAGTACATGCAGAACTCGTAGGGGTGCGGGCGCTGGCGGATGGCATCGACCTCGTTATCGCGCTTGTACTTGATCCAGTAATGGATCACGTCCGCCGTGAAGACGTCGCCCTTGAGAAGGTACGCGTGGTCTTTCTCCAGCTCGTCCAGCGCTTCCTCCAGAGAGCCCGGGGTGGACTCGATCTTCTCGTATTCCTCCGGCGACAGGTGATATATGTCCTTGTCCACGGGATCGCCGGGCTCGATGCGGTTCTCTATGCCGTCGATGGCGGCCATGGCGATCGCGCTGAATGCCAGATACGGGTTGCAGGAACTGTCCGGACAGCGGAACTCCAGACGTCGGGTTCGCGGATTCCGGCTGTACATCGGTATGCGTATGGCGGCCGAACGGTTGCGGCTGCTGTAGCAGAGATTGACCGGCGCCTCGTAGCCCGGTACCAGCCGCTTGTAACTGTTGGTGGTGGGGCAGCACAGCGCGCACAGGGACCGCGCGTGGCGCAGGATGCCGCCTATCGCCCACAACCCCATTTCCGACAGACCGGCGTAGCGGTTGCCCGCAAACAGCGGCCTGTCTCCCTTCCACAGCGAGAAATGCACGTGCATCCCGGAACCGTTGTCCTGAAACAGCGGCTTGGGCATGAAGGTCACCACCTTGCCATGACGGGCCGCCACGTTCTTGCAGATGTACTTGTACATCATCACGTTGTCGGCCATCGTCACCAGCTCCTGGTAGCGCATGTCGATCTCGCACTGTCCGCCGGTGGCCACCTCGTGATGGTGTGCCTCCACGGGAATGCCCCATTCCATGAGTTCGGCCACCATCTCGCTGCGCAGATTCTGCATGGTGTCCATGGGCGGCGTGGGGAAGTAGCCTTCCTTGAGCCGCACCTTGTACCCGAGGTTGCCCGGATCTTCGTTGCCGCGATTCCAGATGCCTTCGCGCGAATCGACCTGATACTTGGCGAAGTTGATGCCCTGATCGTAGAAGACGCTGTCGAATATGAAGAACTCCAGTTCCGGTCCGAAGCACGCCCGGTCGGCAATGCCGGATTCCTTTATGAACCGCGCCGCCTTGCGGGCCACCGACCGCGGGTCGCGCGAGTATTCCTGCTGCGTTATCGGATCGCGCACGTCGCAGATGATCGACAGCGTCGGATGCTGCATGAACGGATCGACACGCGCCGTGGACGCCACCGGCACCAGCAGCATGTCCGATTCGTTTATGGCCTGCCAGCCGCGTATCGAACTGCCGTCGAAACCGAAGCCGTGGCTGAAGCTCTCCAGCGTGAGTTCCGAGACCGGCACAGAGGTGTGCTGCCAGAGACCGGGGAAATCCATGAACCGCAGATCTACGAACTGAATACCCTTTTCCCTGCACAGTCTGAGCACGTCTCTCGGGGTCATCTGCGCCTCCGCCGCCTGTGGCGATATCGCATCCGACGGCGGGATGTTAACGGCGATGCGCAGCGCGGTCAAAAGCGCTGCAGGCGTTCCTGGCGCCGCGTCGTCGCCGCCGCGCGCATCACGGCTTCAATTGCCCTGTTTATGCGGTTCGCCGGGCGGAGGCGTGCCGGGATGCAGTTTCACGCCGGGTCGGCCGAATCGCGGATTTCCCGGCAGGCGGGCGTCGTCGGCCTCCTCGAGCTCCTCGTCCAGCCGCGCCTTGACGAGCTCCTCTATATTGGCCTTGTCCTCCTGGAGGCGACGCGTTTCCTCTTCGATTAGCGCCTGAAGCCGGCGTATGCGCTGCTCCCGTTCCTGAAAGCGCAACTCGACCCACTGGCGGATACGCTCGCGCATCGCGGCAAGGATCCCCTCCGTATCGGCGCCCGGAGCCTTCCGCTCCTGGTTCAGACGGAACAGATCGTCCTCGATGCGCATCTGTTTCGCCTTGATCTCGACAAGTTCCCTGCTTCCTTCGCGCTCGAGCCTCTGGATGGCGCGGTATCTCCCGATGAGAACACCGCGCAGTTTCTGTTTTTCCGATTCGGGGAGTTTCTGATACGCCGCCCAGCGGTTCGGGGCGTTGGTCTCGATGAACTTCTGCACCTGATTCCAGTCCACCGGCTCCTCGAAGCCCGGACCGCGCGGACTGCGGTCGGGCTTGTCTCCGTGATAACCCCGATACGGCGGCCCCGGACGGGCATCGCGCGGCGACTCGGCCGCCAGCGCGATCGCCGCCGCACACAGCGCCAGCATGATTACGGGGCTGAACCTCATGGCAGTTTCCTCGTCAGTTCATGTGTCTGAAAAACCAGTCCTCTTCCCGGATAGCGTGAGCCTCCAGCTCGGCGCGCTCCAGCGAGGTGGACTCCTCCGCGAAGGATTTCTCGAGCTTTGCGGCCAGAATCGCGCTGGAATCGTCCGACGTCTCGACTACCTCTGTCTGTCCGTGTCCGCCGGGAGGAAAATCGATAAGCCCCACTCCCCACAACCCCAGCGCCACGACGATTACCGCCGCCACGCCTGCCGCCGCACGCGCCCACACCGGCCATCTCGCCAGCACGAACTGTCGTCGGGCTGCCGTTGCTACGGGCTGCTCGACAACGCGGTATTGCCGCATCCGCCGTACCGTGCGCCGGATTACCGCCTCCGCCGGGACCGGTCCCTCAGCGGCATCGAGCCGCCCGATGGCGTCGGACACGGCCTCAAGTGCCGCGCGCAACTCCTCCATCGCCGCGCGCAGCGAAGCATCCGCGGCCAGCATGCGCTCCACCGTCAAGCGCTCTTCCTCCGACAGTTCGCCGGCCAGGTACATCAGCAGCACGGCCTCGCTGTTCTCAAATCTTTCGAGCATGCCGCTCATGGTTCACTCCATAAGTTGCCTGAGCTTCAGCACCGCCTTGTGCATCCGACCCAGCGCCGTATTCAGCGGGCAGCCCAGCACCTGCGCTATCTCCGTGAACTTCATGTTGGCGTACTGCCTCAGGAACAGAACCTCGCGCTGATTCTCTGGAAGCTGCGCTATGGCGCGCTTCAGTTTCTCTATCTGTTCCTGCGCCTCGATGCCGCTGCCGGCATCCGGTCCGGCGCTTTCCGTCACCCGCATCAGCCCCTCCATCGCCGTGCGCTCCCGCGTGCGCGACCGCCAGAAGTCGGTCACCTTGTTGGTGGCGATGCGGAACAGCCACGATTTGAATCCCCCGCTGGAGCACGACCCGTCGAATCGCGCTATGTGCTGAAGAACGCTGAGCCATGTCTGCTGATGCAGATCCTCGGCCACCTCGTCGCTGCCGGTGACGCGCCTCAGATACCGCATCAGAGGCTGGCAATACCTGCGCACGAGTTCCTCCCCGGCGGCCATGTCTCCCTGGCGCAACCGCTGCGCCAGAACCTCATCCGACACGGACTCGCCCTGCCCGGCAGCCACGCGAACGGCGCTCGCCAACATCTTCTCCATCAACTATAACTCCGCAGCACGCGAAATATTGTGCTTTGCCGCGTAACGCGCTCCTCGCCCATTGTAGAAACGCCCGACGCCCGCGGCGAGCCGCCGCGCCCGTTTATCGGCCGCGCCGGCTCCGCTGCGTATCCTTTTCCGCGAATGTTGCAAACGCGCCGCACCGTGATATCGTCGAGAGCAAAGGCCGGCCGCGTACGTCGGCCGGATGTGACGCAAGAGGATCAGTACACAATGCCGATAAAAACCGGCGCCGGCGGACGCAAGCCCGTCGGCGATTCTGTCCGACAGTCTGATAAACATCGCAGGAGGCCAGGGATGGTCAAGGTTACCCAGCAGCCCGGCAAGGCCCGCGCCGCGAAAGCATCGGCCGCGCAAGGGGAGGCCGCGACTGTTACTCGTTCGCGCCCGGCGAACCGCCCTGTGTTGCGCGAAATACCGCCCGACGCTCCGCCGCCACCGCCGCGCCCTGCGGGCAGAACGCCGCGGGTGGCGCATGAGACGGCCGAGTCCATGGCCGCCAAACAGAAGGAGATTTCCGTAAGCGAGTTCTTCGCCAAGAACCGCCATCTCCTCGGTTTCGACAATCCGCGCAAGGCGCTTCTGACCACCGTCAAGGAAGCCGTCGATAACTCCCTCGACGCTTGCGAAGAGGCGGGCATCCTGCCCGAGCTGTGGATAAGAATAGAGGCGCTGAACGGCACGCCGCGGGCTTCCGCCGGCGCCAGCGGCGGCGATGAGCAGAGCGAAACCGTGCAGGCGGAGCCCGGCGGACAGAATCCCAATCCCCCGGCAACGCCGCCATCGCTCGCCAGTGCTACCCGCTTCCGCGTGACGGTGCGCGACAACGGTCCGGGGATTGTGAAAACCCAGATTCCCAACGTCTTCGGCAAACTGCTTTACGGTTCGAAGTTCCACCGTCTGCGCATGAGCCGCGGGCAGCAGGGAATAGGCATCTCGGCGGCCGGGATGTACGGGCTTCTGACAACGGGTCAGTCGGTGCAGATCGTCTCGCGCACCGGAAAGAAAAAGCCGGTGCATCGCTTCGAGCTCCAGATCGACACGATGAAGAACCGGCCGGAGGTCATCGTGGATGAGGAGTTCGACCGCTGGCACGTGGAGAACTTCCCGTTCGACCCAACCCGCCAGCAGGCCGCCGCCGGGGCAGCCTCCGAAGCCGGCGATCCGCAGTGTCCCGAGCTGGAGCACGGCACGGAGGTAAGCATCGTCATCGAAGCCCGCTTCCAGCGGGGCCGCGCCAGCGTCGATGAGTATCTGGAACAGACGGCGATAGCCAACCCTCACGCCGCCATCCATTACACCGCGCCCGACGGGCAGGTGCGCCATTTCCCGCGCGAGGTGCACGAGGTGCCGGCCTCGCCCAGAGCCATCAAGCCCCATCCATACGGCGTGGAACTCGGCGTGCTCATCCGCATGCTGAAGGAAACCCAGCATAAACACCTGGGCGCATTTCTTCAGAACGAGTTCAGCCGCGTCAGCGCCAAGGTGGCCGCGGAGATCTGCCAGCGGGCCGGCCTGACCACCGGCAGCTGGTGCGCCCAGATAGCGCGCGAGGAGGCCGACCGCCTGCACCGCGCCATAAACGAAACGAAGATCATGGCTCCGCCGACGGATTGCCTGGTTCCCATCGGCGCTCAGCAGATACTCAAGGGGTTGCTGAAGGAAATAAAGGCCGAGTTCTACACCGCCGAGACGCGCGACCCGGCCGTTTATCGCGGCAACCCGTTCCAGATAGAGGTGGGGCTGGCTTACGGCGGACAGCTTCCCGCTGACGACACAGCGCGGGTGATACGTTTCGCCAACCGCGTGCCGCTGCTCTATCAGCCGTCGGCGTGCGCCATAACCAAGGCCGTCATCGATACCAACTGGCGCAACTACGGACTGACTCAGCCGCGCAACGCCCTTCCGGAAGGACCGCTGGTGATACTGGTACACATGGCCAGCGTGTGGGTGCCGTTTACCAGCGAATCCAAGGAGGCCATCGCCGACTACGACGAAATCCACAAGGAGATACGCCTTGCGCTTCAGGAATGCGGCCGGAAACTCAACGCCTACATCCGCCGCCGCCAGCGGGTGGCGCGCGAAGGCCAGCGACGGCACATATTCGAACGGTACATCGGCGAGGTGGTGGAGGCATGCGCCCGCATGACCAGGGTAGATAAGGAAAAGCTGTACAAGCAGCTACAGGCCGTCGCTCGCAGCCGCACCGCCACCGCCGACACGCGCTTTGACGAAGATGGCAACGCCATAAGAGGCGACGACGCCGCGGGACGTATAGAAGGCGAGGAGAACGTCATCGTCGTGCGGTCGCGGCAGGGCGATCAGCCTCCGCCGGACGAAAACGGCGATGCGGCGGAGGGCGCCGCCCGAACCGACGGTGAGCCGGCCGCCGCCTAGCGCCGCAGGCGCTCCGCCGGCAGGCAACGGAAGGCTTTCTCATGGCAGCACGAACAGCGAGATCTAAACGCAATATCGAAACCGCCCGCAAACTGGAGGCGCTTGCGCAGGCCGTCATAAAGGCCGCTCGCGCCGGCGAAGATCCGGGCTTCGATATCCCCACGCGCGCTCTGTCCAACGCCCGCTTCGACGAGAAGAAGGGCATAATCATGATGGGCGACGCGGCACAACGCCGGAACTTCTTCAATCTGGGACAGGCGCGGAAGTTCATGCAGACGATGTGGGTGGCTGCCGGATGCAAGGAACTGGCCGACCAAGGCAAGAGCACCAGCATCCGCGACCTGTACTATCACACGAAGCACACCATCCCCGGCACCACCGAAAACACCTTCGACGACCAGGATGAGTCCGATCCGATCATCGAAGATCTGGAAGTCGCCCTCGATAGTCTGCGCGAAGAACTGGGGCTGTTCGCGGAGAACCGCGGCTCGATGGTCGGCAACATCACCCTCATAGACAACGGCGACATCATCGACGGGCGCCGGATGGGCTCGGGCGGCTGGGCGGTGCCGTCCATTGTCGAGCAGGACGTGATACAGTTCCGCAGATGCGATGCGGATTACATTCTTCTCATCGAAAAGGGCGCGATCTGGAACCGCTTCAATCAGGACCGTTTCTGGGAGCGCAACAACTGCATCATAATCCATGGCCAGGGCCAGCCTCCCCGAGGCGTGCGGCGGCTGCTCTACCGGATGCACAACGAACTGAAACTGCCGGTGTACGTCCTCACCGACAACGACCCGTGGGGCTATTACATCTATTCCGTCGTGAAGCAGGGCTCGATCAACCTCGCCTTCGAGTCTGAACGCATGGCCATTCCCAAAGCGCGCTTCATCGGCATGAGCAGCTTCGATGTGGAGCGGTTCGGCATAAGTCGCACCGTCACCATCAAACTTACCGAAGAAGACATCCGCCGGGCGCGCGAGATAATGAGCTACCCGTGGTTCAGGAAGAAAAAGGAATGGCAGAAGGAAATCGAGCACATGATAAGAACGGGCGTCAAACTTGAACTGGAAGCGCTTTCCAGCAAGGACTTCTCCTTCATCACCGAGACCTATCTTCCTGAGAAGATGCGCAGAAAACTGTGGCTTGACTGATGCCGCGCCGCCAGGCTGCCATCGACAACACCGCCGCGGCGCTGAGCGCCGTCATCAACAGGCTTGCCGACCCGTACAGAGCCGCCGTATTGCGCCGATTCTTCAGAACCGGCCCGGGCCAGTACGGACATGGCGACCGTTTCCTCGGTGTGCCCGTGCCGCTCATCAGAAAAGCCGCTCGGCCTTTCTGGTCCATGCCCCTGAAGGAGGTTCTGCGGCTTCTGGCAAGCCCGTATCACGAACATCGTTTCGCGGCGCTGGTGATCCTTGTCCGCCAGTTCGAGCGAGGCGGACATGATGTTCGCTCGGCCATCTTCAAAGCCTATCTGGACAACACCCGCTTCGTGAACAGCTGGGACCTGGTGGATATGTCGGCGCCCCACATAGTCGGGGGATATCTGGCCGACCGCGATCGCCGCGTGCTCTATCGGCTGGCGCGCTCGAAGTCCCTCTGGGAAAGGCGCGTAGCCATGGTGGCGACGCTGTTCTTCATCCGCCGCGGCGATCCGGCGCCGGCGCTGGAAATGGCGGCCATGCTGCTGCGCGATCCGGAGGACCTTATCCACAAGGCCGCCGGCTGGATGTTGCGCGAGGCCGGCAAGCGCGACCCGCACGCGCTGTGCGCGTTTCTCGACCGCCACGCGGCAGACATGCCCCGCACGATGCTCCGCTATGCTGTGGAACGTCTCGATGCACCACGTCGCCGGCGGTACATGAACGCAGGCCGCGGGAGGCGCGCCTCTGCCGAAGCCGACCGTGCGCGCTGAGCGGTTCGTTGCGCCGCCGCGCGCTGCGGAATGTGAAGTGTGCTTCCGGCGAGCCTCCACTTGTGCATCTGTCGCAAGATACGTAGGCTTTGCGATGCAATGACGACATCGCTTCTGCCGGGCGTGGAGTCGGAGTTCCGCCGCGCGGTTCCGCGCGTGCGCTTCTGTTCCCTGCGTGTTTACTGCCGGCGCGACGAGAGTCTGGCCGTCAGGCAGGACGTGCCGGAGCCGCTGTACCGTTCGGAAAACGTCGGCGCGATGATCACCGTCTTCGACAGGGGCGGCATGGGCTACGCCGCCACCAGCGACATCACTCCCGAAGGTCTGCGCCGCGCGATACAGCGCGCGGTCGAATGGGCGCGTCTGACGGCCGGCCGCTGCGTTGTGGATTCCGACCTGATCGCCATGCCCGAGCCGACGGGCGAATACCAAGGGCCGGACAAGGTGCCGTGGACATCCAGCTCTCTGAGGGACAAGCTCGATCTGCTCATGGAACAGTCGCGGCGCCTGAAGGCCGCCGACGCCATCGTTGACTGGGCGGCGGGCCTGTGGCACAGCGAAATCGAGACGCTGTACCTGACGGGCGGCGGCGGGCGCGTTCATCAGTCGTTTCATCTCACCGGCCCGTCGCTGCGCGCCACCGCCGCGCGCGGAGCGCGTTCGCAGACGCGCACCTTCGGCGGGCATGCCTTCTGCCAGCAGGGGGGGCTGGAGGTTCTCGAAACTTTCGGCTTCGGCAGCGCCGCCGAGCGCATAAGCGCCGAAGCTTTGCAGCTTCTCGATGCGCCCGACTGCCCGCAGGGACGCATGGACCTGCTCCTGGCGCCCGATCAGATGGTGCTTCAGATACACGAATCGATCGGCCACCCGCTTGAAATGGACCGCATTCTCGGCGACGAGCGCAATTTCGCCGGCACGAGTTTCGTAACGCTCGACATGCTGGGCAATTACCGTTACGGGTCGGACCTGCTGAATGTCGCGTTCGATCCCACGCGTCCAGAACAACTTGCCAGTTACGGCTGGGATGACGAAGGCGCCCGCGCCCAGAAGGTTTACCTCATCCGCAACGGCCTGCTGCTGCGCGCCATGGGCGGCGTCATCTCGCAGACGCGCAGCGGACGCAGCGGCACGGCCAACAGCCGCGCCGACACGTGGAACCGTCCGCCCATCGATCGCATGGCCAATCTCAACCTCGAACCCGGCGCCGGCACGCTGGAGGACATGATCGCCTCTGTCGAGCGCGGCGTGTACATGGAGACCAACAACTCCTGGTCCATCGACGACAGCCGCAACAAGTTCCAGTTCGGCTGCGAATTCGGACGCCTCATCGAGGATGGCGAGCTCAAGGGGGTCGTGAAAAACCCCAATTATCGCGGCATATCGGCCGTGTTCTGGCGCAGTCTCCGTGCCGTGGGCGACGCCTCCACCATGAAAGTCATGGGAACTCCCAACTGCGGAAAGGGCGAACCCAATCAGATCATGTTCGTGGCCCACGCCAGCCCGGCATGTCTGTTCTCCGACGTCGAGGTATTCGGCGGCGCGTGATGCCGTGCACCGTTTTCTACGTGGAATCGCCATGCAGGATGCCTTCTTCGAACTCGCGGACGACCTGATGCGGCGTATCGGCGCCGGCGAAGTGCTTCTGGCCGGCTTCTCCGGCGAGCGGAGCGATTTCGTGCGCTTCAACCGCGCGCTGGTGCGGCAGGCCGGGTCCGTCGAACAGCGCTGGCTGCGGCTGGAACTGATACGCGGCATGCGCCACGCATCGGGCGCGTGTGTTCTCACGGGGTCCGCCGAGACGGATCGCGCACGCGCCGCCGACGTTCTGGCGCAGCTGCGCCAGTGCGTGGACAGCGTGCCCGAAGACCCGTATCTGATGTACAACGCCCAGCCGCGCAACACGCATCAGGTGCGACCGTCGGCTCTGCCCGAAAGTCGGGCCATCGCCGAAGCCGTGCTTTCCGCCGGCGCCGGCACCGACCTGGTGGGCATTCTCGCCTGCGGGGAAGTGCTGGCGGGTTTTGCCAATTCGCTGGGACAGCGCAACTGGTTTCAGACGGCCAGCTTTCATATCGACTGGTGCCTGTATCACGCGGGCGACAAGGCCGTGAAGACCACCTTTGCCGGCGACCGCTGGGACGATACTGCGTTTCAACGCACGGCCGCCGCCGCCCGCGAGCAGCTGGCCATGGTGGCCCTTCCGCCGAAGAACATCCCCCCGGGCCGGTATCGTGCATATCTTGCTCCCGCAGCATTGCGCGAAATCATGAGCCTGCTGTGCTGGGGCGGGTTCTCCGTCAAGGCACATCGCACCATGACCTCATCGCTGGTCAGGATGACCGCGGAACAGGTCCGGCTTGCGCCCTCGGTTACCCTGCGCGAGCACGGCGCCAGCGGGCTGGTGCCGCTGTTCTATTCCGGCGGATACGTGCGCCCGCCGGTGGTCGCAATCATCGAAAAGGGCCAGTTCAGGCAGGCTCTTTGCTCGCCGCGCTCGGCGAAGGAATACGGTCTGGAGCCCAACGGGCCGGAATACCCGCAGGCGCTGGAGATGGACGGCGGAGATCTGCCCTCATCCGAAACGCTCCAGGCGCTGGATACGGGAGTGTACATCGGCAACCTGTGGTATCTGAACTATTCCGACCGTCCGGCCTGCCGCATCACCGGCATGACGCGCTTCGCCACGTTCTGGGTGGAACACGGTCGGATTGTCGCGCCCATCAACGTGATGCGCTTCGACGACACCATCTACCGCATGCTCGGCGAGAAACTGGCAAGGCTCACCAGCGAATGCGAACTGCTGCCGGACAACGACACCTACGGCGGGCGCTCTACCGATTACATGCGCCTTCCCGGAGCACTGGTGGAGGAGATCTCCTTCACGCTGTAGCCGCGGCGGCGCGCCCTTTTCCATCTGTCGTGCGCTGCTGAAATGGCATTCCGGCGGCGCAACAGTTGCCTCAGTCGCGGACACCACGCCTATAATCCGCACAACTTCGCCGGACGGACGGTCCGTCGGGAGCAAAGGACGATGACGCCGAGGAGACTCCGCATGTCCGAGAATGAGATAAGGACCATCGCAGCCGGCCCCGCGTGGCACGCCCTTGACGTTCAAACGGCGATGCAACGCCTTGCTTCCGGCCCGGAAGGTCTGAGCGAACAGGAGGCCGCCGCCCGCCTGGCGAAGTTCGGTCCGAACCGCCTGCGGCCGCCGCAGCCCCGCGGGGCGCTGGTCCGCTTTCTGCTTCAATTTCACAACATCCTGATCTACGTATTGCTCGGTTCGGCGGTGGCCACATCCCTGCTGGGGCACTGGGTGGATACCGGCGTCATCCTCGGCGTGGTGATCGTCAACGCCATCATCGGCTTCGTGCAGGAAGGCAAGGCCGAGAAGGCCCTGGAAGCCATACGCAACATGCTGTCGCTGGAGGCGACGGTCATACGCGACGGCAGGCGCCAGCAGATTCCCGCCGACAGGATCGTCCCGGGCGACATCGTCGTGCTGCGAACCGGCGACAAGGTTCCCGCCGACATGCGCCTCATCGACAGCCGCGAACTCCGCGTCGATGAAGCGATGCTGACGGGCGAGTCGGTACCGGTCGAAAAGCAGACCGCGCCGTTGCCCGAGCATACGGCTCTCGGCGACCGCACGTGCCTGGCTTTTTCCGGCACGCTTGTCACTTCGGGCCAGGGCACGGGCCTCGTCATAAGCACCGGCGACAGCACCGAGCTGGGCAAAATCAGCCGTATGGTGTCCGAGACGCAGGCCGTCGCCACGCCGCTCATCCTTCAGATGAACCGCTTCGGACATGTCCTGGCGGTGGTCATACTCGCGCTCGCCGCCGTCACCTTCGGGCTGGGCTACTACGTCGGACGCGAGAAGCCGGTAGATCTGTTCCTTGCCGCGGTCGCCCTGGCCGTAGCCACTATTCCCGAGGGTCTGCCCGCCATCATGACCATAGTGCTGGCGATCGGCGTGCAGCGCATGGCACGGCGCAACGCCATCATCCGCCGTCTGCCCGCCGTCGATACCCTCGGAGCCCTCACGGTTATCTGTTCCGACAAGACCGGCACGCTGACGCGCAACGAGATGACCGTGACCTCCGTCGTAACCTGCTCCGGCACGTATGAGGTGACGGGCGTCGGCTACAAGCCAGAGGGCCGGATAATGCACAACGGCCAGGCCGCAACCCCCGACCATGACGCTGCGCTCGGTCGCCTGCTGCGGGCCGTTGTATTGTGCAATGACTCCGAGCTGGTGCGGGAAGGCGACGCGTGGCGCGCGGCAGGCGACCCCATGGAAAGCGCTCTGGTGGCGCTGGCCATCAAGGGCGGGTTGGATGCCGATGCCGTTCGCAGGAGCTCGCCGGCCATCGACACGATACCGTTCGACTCGCGCAACCGCTTCATGGCGACGCTGCATCGTGCGTCCGACGGACAGCAGCAGACGATCATACTGGTCAAGGGCGCGCCCGAGAAACTGCTGGAGATGTGCCGGCACCAGCTCCGCGGGGACAGCGCCGAGCCCCTCGACGCCGGGTACTGGGAACAGCACGCGCACGCCATGGCCTCGCACGGTCAACGCGTGCTGGCAGTGGCTTTCAAGACCGCCGATGCGGACAAGCAGCGCCTCCAGGCGGACGACCTGAGCCGCGGCCTGATCCTGCTGGGTCTGGCGGGCATTATCGACCCGCCGCGCGAGGAAGCCATCCGGGCGGTCCGGCAGTGTCAGGAGGCCGGCATTCGCGTCGTCATGATCACCGGCGACCACGCCGTCACGGCGCGCGCCATCGGCGAACAGATGGGCATCGGTGACGGTCGTCGCGTCCTGACAGGCAACGAACTCGATGCCATGGACGACCAGTCTCTGCGCGCCGCCGCCCGCGAATGCGATGTCTTCGCGCGGGTCAGCCCCGAACACAAGTTGCGACTGGTGACAGCCATGCAGGCCAACGGCCATGTCGTGGCCATGACCGGCGACGGCGTGAACGACGCGCCCGCCCTCAAACGCGCCGACGTGGGCATAGCCATGGGCATAAAGGGCACGGAAGTAACCAAAGAGGCCGCCGAAATGGTGCTTGCCGACGACAACTTCGCGTCCATCGCCCATGCCGTCGAAGAAGGCCGCACCGTGTACGACAATCTCCGCAAGGCCATAACCTTCATCCTTCCCACCAACGGCGGCGAGGGGCTTACTGTTCTGGCCGGCATAGCGCTCGGATATACGCTGCCGCTGACGCCCGTCCAGGTGCTGTGGGTCAACATGATAACGGCGGTTACCCTCGCCCTGTCGCTGGCCTTCGAACGCCCCGAGGCCGATGTGATGAAGCGCCCGCCGCGCGACCCGCGTTCGCAGCTCGTGAACGGCTACTTCCTGTGGCGCATCGCGCTCGTGTCCGCCATCATGTGCGCCGGCACGTTCGGAACCTTCGTCTGGATGGAAAGCCGCGGCGCTTCGCTGGAGCAGGCCCGCACGGTCGCCGTCAATACCATCGTGCTCTTTGAGATGTTCTATCTGTTCAACAGCCGCTACATCGTGGCGCCGGTGCTCAATCTCAGAGGGCTTTTCGGCAGCGTGCCGGTTCTGACCGCGGTTGTATTGGTCGTGCTCTTCCAGGTGCTGTTTACATACCTTCCCCCCAGCCAGCATCTGTTCCACACGAAATCCATCGGGGCCGTCGAATGGCTGGTCGCGGTCCTCATCGCCTCCAGCGTGCTGTGGCTGATCGAACTGGAGAAATGGGTTGCCAGAAGAATGCTTCGCGTCGCCTGATGATCGCGGCCGGCATCGCGCCACCCGGCTGTAGCGCCCGGCTTGCGCAGCTCATGGCCGTGCGGCCTGTTCCCATGCGCGCCGCCACAGCGTTTCTATGAGGCGTATGCCCCACGCCTGCTGATGCGCTTTTATCTCCAGCACGCTCCTCTCCCGCCCGAGGTATCTGCCTTTGTAGCCGAAGAACACCTCCGCGCGCCATCTTCCCGGCCCATTCGACGTGGCATCAGGATACGCCGCCCGCGCCGCACGCCCGATGACCGGCAGCGCCTCGTAGCTTGTCAGCACCGTCTTGAGAGTCGCCGTCCATACGTCATCATCGGGCTGGAACGGCGGCGGCTCTTCCAGCGCTGCCACCAGCGCCTTCCAGTATTGCGCCCGCAACTCCGGATAGTCCTCCCGATCGTCGTCCACCAGTCTTGCCTCCAGATCCGAATGAACATCGGGCGCGGCAACTGTCGCGGGAAAGTACGAACGGCTCTTGTAATCCCGGGTGCCGTGATGCGGCTGCGTGCTGTCGGCCAGATAATGGGCGAGCGTTCCCGCCCATCGCACAGCATGGTCATCGCGGGGATATCGCCCGGGCATATCGTCCAGCCTGCCTTCTTTCAGCGCGCGCACGAGCTGGCGGTAGTGATGCTCCACGGCGAACGGCAGCATGCCCGCCGCCTGATAACGGGCATCGGACGGATCGCGCGGGAACGCGGTGATGGGTGGTCGGCCTGAAAGATCATCCGCATATCGCCGCAGAGACGCTGCCGGAGCGAATTCCTCAGCGTCGATAAAATGAAGCTTGCGCTCCGGAACGCCGAAAAGCCCCGCAGGCCGATCCTGCCTCTCCGCCAGCGCAAGAAGATCCGGGTAAACCGACCAGAACGGCAGACCGTCCACGCCCCGCGGAAACTGCCCCACCCGCGCCGTCATCAGATAGCGCCGCTCGCCCTCCATGTCGTACAGCGGCATGCATCCCTTCACCAGCCACTGTTTCATGGCCTCCGGGGTGCTCGCATCATCTGCCAGACGCCTGACCGCCAGCCGGGTCATCTGTATGTGCTCTTTCGCACTCCACCCCAGCGCGGACGGGGCAAGTCCCAGCAATATCAGCGCAGCGCAAAACCACCGCTTCATGGAGGCTCCCTGTTCGCACGACAGCATAGGAGCGCATCCACGCCGCGCGAAGGGCTTATTTCAGGTTGAGGATGGGAGCGCCGAACGCTATGACATCGACCTGGCACGCCGGTAGCGCTCCTTTGCCTCGTAACATGACAAAGACTATGCCGCCGGCGCCCGACGATTCCGGCGCAGTTTTCTCGGCGGGCGCAAGCAGTATCAGCCCCACAGGACTTTCCGGCGCGGCATTCAGCGTTTCGCTCAGCCACTGGGCCGCCGTGGCGTTGGCGCGCCGGCGATGTGACTCATCCCCCAGCGCAAAAAGTTCTTTCGTCTCCGGCGGCAGATCCGTGTCGCGAATGGCCTCGGCGATGTCCGCGGCCAGATGCTGCGGGATGCCGCCATATGCCAGAGCGCAAACGACCCTGGATCGCCCCAGCCTCGCCAGCAGCCTCAAGGCGTCGGCCGGCCGGCTGTCCATGCCATCCACGCACCGGATGGCAACGTCGTCGGACAGCATACCGGCCAGCGCCACCGCATCGCCCCCGGCGATGGCAGTGGCCGTCTGCTGTACGGTTCTGGTCCAGGCGGCATCGACGGGGCGCGTCGTCTGACCAGCCGACCGGGCCGCCAGCAGAAGCACAACAATCCACGGCACAACCCGGCGCATAGCACACTCCTCCGCACAGTCTATCGGATGCTGTGCGCCGGCGGTTTGACGCAAAAACAATGGGTGGACACGTCCGCTTCTGCGCCCGCTTACCGGACGGCTTGCCGCTTCATTGCTTCCACGCCGCCCATGATTTCAGACAGCTCCGTGGTTATCTGCGTCTGCCGCGAACGGTTGTACTGCATCGTCAGCGTGCGCAACATCTTGTCGGCGTTATCGGTCGCGCTCTTCATCGCCACCATGCGGGCTACGTGTTCGCTGCTGGCCGCGTCAAGGAAGCACTGATACAGCGACATCTTCACCGCCAGCGGCAGAAGCTCCTGAAGTATCGTCGCCGCGTCCGGCGAGAAGTCGTACTTTATCTCCGCATGCAGGCCCACACGCCTTCCCTCCGCACCCTGGGGCTGATGTGTCCGGTCCCATATGCCCGCCATTGCCTGCGCCTCTTTCTCCATGAATTGCTGCATTATGCGGTCCGCCGCCTCGCGAACCCCCGTCAGCGGCAGCAGTTGAAAGACCTCGGGGCGCTGCGTGCTGGTGCTGATGAAGTTCATGTGCGCCACATGAACGCTGTCCAGTTCCCCCTTTACGAAACGCCTGATGAACTCCTCAGCCAGTTGTTCCACATCGGCCCAGGCCGGCTCGTCGCCAAACTGGTCGTAGCGCTTCTCTATCCGCCTGCGACGGTAATTGAAATAGGTAACGCCCTTGCGGCCGGAAAGGTGCAGTTCTACCGTCAGCCCCGCCGTTTCCTGCCGCGCCAGAAACGCCGCCGCCTCGCGCAACACATTGCCGTTGTACGCCCCGCACAGCCCGCGGTTGCTGGTTATGACCAGAAGCGCAGCGCGACCGCTGGCGGTGGCGGCGGTGACGCGCCGCAGCAGCGGATGGCTGTGGTCGCTCACCGCCTCAGCGACGTCGTGCATGACCTCGAAGATCTTCGTGGTGTAAGGCTTGGCGCCCACGGCGCGCTTCAGGGCCTTCTGAAACTTCGCCGTGGCGATCATCTGCATCGTTCGCGTGATCTTCCGGATATTGCGCACAGCCTTGCGCCGCTTCAGGATAGCACGAGCCCTTGCCATACGCCTGATGATACCGATGCCCGGCGCTGCGGCAAGCGCAGCGCATGTCGCTGAATGCCGATGCGCCAGTCTCCCGCCGCTCCGTCGGATTGCTTCGGCACCCCTCCGGACGCCGCTCTGGCGGCACGCACCGGCAGTTGAACTTTCAGCCGCCTCGCGCTGTCACGTGGCGCGTGCACGCCGCGTCAGAAGCTCCTCCATGAAGGCGCGAGGCACGCGAAGATCGCCGGCCCAGCCCAGCGCTGAACCCTCCTTGTTGTTCCCGTGAAAATCGCTGCCGCCGGTCCGCAGCAGTCCCAGCCTTCGCGCAAGTCCGTTCATGATTTCCGCGTCGCGCCGGCTGTGATCGCAGTGCATCACCTCGATCCCCTGCAAACCCATCTCCATGAGATCGCGCAGGATACGCTCGAGATCGCCGGTGCTTTTCGTCTTGAGTTGGGTCGGGTGTGCAAGAACAGCCACCCCGCCGCCCTCTGTTATCGCCTCGATGCCCTCGCGCGGCTCGACCGTCTCTTTCGGAAAATACGCCGGCCTGCCCGGGCCAAGGTACTTCTCGAACGCGTGCGGGATGGAACCGGCATAGCCTTTGCGCACCAGGATCGCCGCCATGTGCGGCCGACCTACGATCTGCCCGCCGGCCTCGGCCGCGAGCTCTTCCATCGTTATGTCCACGCCCAGTTCGCGCAATCTCGACACCATCCGGGGATTACGCTGGCGCCGTGCCTCCACGAGGCGCCGGCACAAGCGCGTTATGGCCGCGCTCTGCGGGTCGAAGCAGTACCCCAGTATGTGCAGCGTCCCCGGAAACGGCCAGCGGCAACTTATCTCCACCCCCGGCACGAAGGCAATTCCCAGTCTGGCGCACTCCTCGGCCGCCTCGGCCAGCCCGTCGATGGTATCGTGATCCGTCAGCGACAGCCCGCTCAACCCCGCGCGCTGCGCAAGCCGGACCACCTCCCGCGGCCTCAGACTCCCGTCCGAAGCCGTCGAATGACAGTGAAGATCAACGAATTGAGACATCGAATAACACCGGACCGGCATGCTCGCACGCTCCGACGCGCCGGCAGAACGGGTGGCCCTCATGCGCTGAGGTATCCATGCTTTTCCAGATATGCGAGGACCGTCTGTGCCGACTCCTCCGGACTCATCTTCTCTGTGTCGAGCACGATTTCGGGCTTCTCCGGCGGTTCGTACGGGTCGTCTATGCCGGTAAAGCCCTTGATCTGTCCGGCCCGGGCTTTCCTGTACAGACCCTTTGGATCGCGTCTTTCCGCCGTCTCCAGCGACACCTTCACATACACTTCGATGAAGTCTCCCGGCCCCATGCTTGCGCGCACCGCGTCCCGGTCGCGCCGATACGGGCTTATGAAACTCGTAATGGCTATAACGCCCGCGTCGGTGAACAGTTTTGCAACCTCGCCTATGCGCCGGATGTTCTCCATGCGGTCGTCCGCCGAAAACGCCAGCCCGAAACGCGCGGCCGCCTCCGCGCTGTAGCCGCGCTTCTCCGCCAGAGTGCGACCGTCCGCGTTGAGCCCGTGGCGGATGTTGTCGCCGTCCAGACGATAGGCGTGTTTGCGGCGATGCAGCAGCATCTGCTCGAGTATGCACGCTATGGTCGACTTGCCCGAAGCCGAAAGGCCCGTCATCCAGACCGTTACGCCCCGCTGACCCAATAGCTTTTCTCTCTCGGCGCGAGTTACCGACCCCTCGTGCCACGTAACATGTGCCTCTGTAACCGTTGCCATATTCCGTTCCTTCTTACTCCGTTGCGGCTGCGCCTCCGGCCGCAAACCTGTCTGCGCGCTGCGGAGGCCCCCGTTTTGTCGCCGCGCAACGCCCGCCTGTCCAGAGCACCGTCGTGCGGCGGCGCAAATCTCCTGCCCGGCGACTGGAACCTCATTCTGCTTCAAACAGGGGCGTGCTCAGATACCGCTCGCCTATGCTCGGCAGAATAACGACTATGGTCTTGCCGCGGTTCTCAGGGCGCGCGGCGAGATTGGCGGCCGCACACATCGCTGCGCCGCTGGAGATTCCGCAGAATATGCCCTCCTGCTTGTGCAGGCGCCGTGCCCAGTCGAACGCTTCATCGTCGGTGACGGTTATCACCTCGTCGATGACGCTCAGATTCAACACCTTCGGAACGAACCCGGCGCCTATGCCCTGTATCTTGTGTCGCCCGGGTTTCAGCGGTTCCTTGCGCAGCGTCTGCGAAATGACCGGTGATGCGGCCGGCTCCACCGCCACCGCCCGAAATGACGGCTTGCGCGACTTTATCACCTCGCTGATGCCGGTGATCGTGCCGCCTGTACCGACGCCCGATACCACGATGTCAGCCGCGCCGCCGGTATCGCGCCAAATCTCTTCCGCCGTCGTGCGCCGGTGAATCTCGGGATTGGCCGGATTCTCGAACTGCTGCGGCATGTATCCGTTCTTGTGTTCCGACAGTATCTGCTCCGCGCGTACGATGGCACCGCGCATCCCCTCGGCCGCCGGCGTCAATACCACTTCCGCCCCCAGAGCCTTCAAAAGCCTTCGCCGCTCGATGCTCATCGACTCCGGCATGGTCAGAATAAGCCGATAGCCTCGAGCCGCGCACACGAACGCCAGGGCGATGCCGGTATTGCCGCTGGTCGGCTCCACGATGACGGTATCAGGCTTTATCCGCCCGTCGCGCTCAGCCGCCTCGATCATCGAAACACCAATGCGGTCTTTCACGCTGGACAGCGGATTGAAGAACTCGCATTTGGCCAGCACGGTTGCCTGTCCAGGAGGGATGACCCGGTTGATGCGTATCAGCGGCGTGCCGCCGACTGTTGCCACTACGTTGTCATAAACCACGCCTTCGGGTTTTCTCGGCATGTCATCTCCTTTTGCTACAGAGCCTTACGTCAATCATCCGCGCAATTGCATATTAAGTATATAGGACAAATAGGTAATGTCAACTCCGATTCTGCCGATCGTTCTTCTTTTGTGCTGACTATTGCCAGCCCGGAACGCATCTCTATGTTCCGACGAACCTCGCGACGATCGACCTGGCCAGCGCAACATCCTGAGTACCGTGCACTATCATCCTTCCATCGGCGAACACAATGAGCGTCAAGCCGTCCGGCTGTTCCAGTTCGCATCTTGAAAAGTATGGCGTGCGTGTGAGTTTTCCCGCAGCGCGTAATCGTTCCGCGACTGGCTCCATATCGAACCGCGCTCCCGGCGCTGGTGCCAGCTGCACCGAGTTCTGCCCGCACAACACCTGTACCCGCTGCGTTCTTTCAGATTCGAGGAACTCGAACCTGCGCTGGCCGCAGCACGGACAACCTTCGTCAGGCGATGCCGGAAGCGACACCACGCGAAAATCCGCCCGCCACACGTCGAGACTGATCAAATGGCTTTCCGGGGCGGCCTCCGGATGACACAGCAACCTGATCGCCAGCGCAGCCTGCATGGCTGCTGTTGCGGCCGCCGCCGGTCCGAGCACGCCCACGGTATCGCACGTCGGCAGCTCGCCTGCCCTCGGGGGATCGCGGAAGATGCATCGAAGGCACGGCGTTTTCCCGGGGAGCACCGCCATTACACGACCCTCGGTTGCCACGCAACCCGCGTAAATCCATCGTACATTGTGTTTTACGGCAACGTCGTTGATCAGATACCGCGTTTCGACGTTGTCTGTGCCATCGAGTATCAGGTCCACGCGCTGGCGGCTTTCGGCAGACGTTGTGAGGCCGCATATTCTCTCGATGTTGTCAGCATTTACGTCCGCTACCAGCGGTTCTATTCTGATGCTCGAGTTGATGCTTGCCAGGCGCCTGGCGGCCGCCTCGGCCTTGGGCGCCATGTCCAGGGCATCCTGTTCCGCGAAGAGAATCTGCCTGTGAAGGTTGCCCGCTTCGACGATATCGCGGTCGGCGATGCGGAGCAGTCCAACCCCCGCCCGGGCGAGCAGCTCGGCGGCGACGCTGCCCAGAGCACCGCAGCCGATGACCAGCACCCGGGCGCGCGCCAGCAGTGCCTGGCCGTCGCTGCCGATCTCCTTCAGCAGCATCTGCCTTGCGTATCGGGTTTGCCCGCACCTATCGCGCTCCATTACAATCTCGCAGACGTTCCTGCGATGGTTCAATTGTAAGGCGGAAGGTTGCAGCCGCCCAATACTGCAACGGGAAAAGGATTACCATGCCTGTGGATACGCAACAGATACTCGACGCCGCCGAAAAACTGGGGAAACTTGTCGCTCAACACCCCGCCGTGGAGCGTTTTCGTCAGGCGCAGAAGAGCCTGAGCGACGATCCCGAAGCGGCGCGCCTGGCGGAGGCGTTCAACCGTCAGCTTATGAGCCTGGCGCGACAGGAAGAGTCGGGCGTGCCCGTTACGGACGCTCAGAGACATCAGCTTGCGGGGCTTCAGTCGCAGCTCGCCTCGCATCTGAAGTTCAAGGCCTACAGCGTCGCACAGGTGGAATATGTCGATCTGATGCGGCGCATCAGCGATACCATCCGCCGCTGTGTGAGCGAGGCGCCGCAGAGTGGAAGCCAGTCGCCTCAGCCGGCCGCGCCGCGCGCGGGCGACTGATGGCGCAGGGTTGCCGGCAGGGGTGGTCAGCGGCACGCCGGCTGGAATGCCCCTAATCGGAGGAAACATGGCTGAACGGGAAGAAACTTCACGCACGGATCAGGAACTGCATGGCGATGCCCTGCCGCACCGACCGGCCGACGATCGCGAGGAGATTTATTTCGAGGGTTCGCCGCGGCTCCGCGGCGAGCTCGGCCGCGTGGCGCTGTGCTGGCTGTTGGGCCTGGCGCTTATTGTCGGCGGTCCAGTGCTGTTATTTGCCGGTCCCTCGCGGCTGCCGTGGTACGTCGCGCTTCTGATATCGATCGCCGGGCTGCTGCTGGCCTTGTGGCCGGTTCTGGTGGCCCGCACTACCCGGTATCGCATAAGCAACTACCGCATAGATTTCGAGCGCGGAGTATTTTCCAAGCGCATCGACACTCTGGAACTGTGGCACGTCAATGACATTGATTTCCGCCAGTCGCTTCTGGAGCGGATACTGGACGTCGGGCGCATCACGGTCCTTTCCGGCGACGACACCACTCCCGAACTGCCCATGCGCGGCATCCCCTCGCCGCGCCGCGTCTTCGAGTCGCTCAAGCAGCGCATCATCGCGGTCAAGCGCCAGCGCGGCGTGATAAAGATGGATATCGGTTGATCATGGGCAAGGGCCGGTCTGCGAGTATTGCCCTGCTGGCCGTCGATCTCGACGGCACTCTTCTGGACGACGCCAAGCGCGTTGACCGGCTTACAGCGGCCGCTCTGCGCACGGTCGCCAGCAGGGGGGTGAGGGTGGTGATAGCGTCGGCCCGTCCGCCGCGCAGCGTCCGCCCGTTTCATACGCTGCTGGGGCTCGACACGCTTCAGATCAATTACAACGGCGCCCTGATCTGGGACGAACCACGCCGCAGTGTCTTTTTTCACCAGCCTATGGCGCCGGGGCTGGTCCGCCGGATCATAATGGTCGCGCGCGAAGCGTTCGCGGACGTGCTGGTAAGCTGCGAAGTGGTGGACCGCTGGTTCACCGACCGCTTCGACCAGACCTACACCACGGAAACGGGACGGCTTTTCAGACCCGATGTCATCGCGCCGCTGGACGACTTCCTCAATCAGCCCATCACGAAACTCATGCTTCTGGGCGACAGCGACACCATCAGCGCCCTGCACAACGTCCTCCAGCCGCAGTTCGCCCGCCACGTGAACATCGTGCGCGCGGACCCGCAACTGCTCCAGATAATGGACCGCCGCGTCAGCAAGGCCGATGCCCTGCACAGGGTCGCCTCTCATTACGGCGTTCCCATGAGCAGCGTCATGGCCATCGGCGACGCCGCCAACGATCTGCCCATGCTTCAGGCCGCCGGCGTGGCGGTTGCCGTCGCCAATGCCCATCCCCTGGTAAAACAGGCCGCCCACTGGGTGGCGCCTTCGAACAATGAAAGCGGCGTGCGTGCCGCGATCGAATTCTTCGGGCTGCTCGACTGAGGGCGGCGCGTCGCGGGACCGACTGCGCCCACGCGGTGCGATGCATATCGGCGACTCGTGCAGAGAGACGATCGGCCGCACGACGCGGCCAGCGCAGGGGGATATCAGGTCAGCGTTCCCGGCGGGAGTCGAACCCACAACCTACGGCTCCGGAGGCCGTCGCTCTATCCAGTTGAGCTACGGGAACGGGCTGTTCGTGCACACTATTCTACGAACGCGCACGTCTTTGTCCACCGTGCAGCAGCCGCACGGCCGCACGGCCTGTCCGCCGCGCACCGGTGCGCATGTTGCCGGCGTTCGGCCGCCGCCGACGGCGCTTGTCAAGGCTTGATATTTGCCATGCGGCTGCTACCATGCGCATGGAAATAGAATAGATCTGCGCACAGGGTGTAGCTCAGCTTGGTTTAGAGCGCTACCTTGGGGTGGTAGAGGTCGCTGGTTCAAATCCAGTCACCCTGATTTTCCGCTGCGGAAAAGAGAATAGCAGAGATGAGACAGGAGAAAGTAGAGCGGTAAATCGCTCCTTTCGCTGCCCTGCGTCGCGGCGTTTCAGACCTTGCGAGCACGGCGGGCGGCATCTACCATGGTCTTCCAGCGAAGTGCCGATCGTCACCGGCGAATACATTACACGCGAAGGAGACCCATATGACCCGTCATGCCAGATCAGGCCGAAACAAGGTTACCCGCCGCGATATACTCAAGCACGCCGCGACAGTTACGGCTGCCACCGGTCTGGTGGGCTGTGCGGCCAGCGTACGACAGAGCGCTGTGGGAACGGTCATCACCCGCGGTCGGATAAACCAGTCCATCGCTTTCTGGTGTTTCAATAGCGCTGGCGAAAAATGGGATATCGAGAAAACGTGCCAGGTGGCGCGAAGCCTCGGATGCAAGAGCGTGGAGCTCGTTGACCCGAAGGATTTCCCCACGCTCAAGAAGTATGGTCTGGTAAGCGCCATCACCCTGAACGGCATGCCCGACCCGCCTTTTCTCAAGGGCCTGAACAACCTCAAGTATCATGACGAAGTCATCGCCGCCACGAAAAAGACCATAGATGTGGTCGCGGACGCAGGCTTCCCCAACGTTATCGCCTTTACGGGATACAAGTGGCGCAATGCCGAGGACCCGAAAAGCGGCGAAATTCCCCTCGATGAAGGCGCGCGCAACTGCGTCGAGGGTCTGAAGAAACTGGCCCCGTACGCCGAGAAGAAGGGCGTAACCCTCTGCGTAGAGCAGCTTAACACGCGAGACGACACGCATCCGATGAAGGGCCATCCGGGCTATCAGGGCGATCACATGGACTACGTGGCCGACATCGTGAAAAAAGTCGGCTCGCCCAACGTCAAGCTGCTGTTCGACATATATCACGTCCAGGTCATGGACGGCGACGTGGTGCGGCGCATCCGTCAGTATGCCGACCTGATCGGACACGTTCACGTGGCCGGCAACCCCGGCCGCGGAAATCTCGACGACAATCAGGAGATCAATTTCCCCGCGTGCATGAAGGCGCTGGTCGCCGTGGGCTACAAGGGCTACGTGGGCCACGAGTTCATACCCACCGGCGATCCCATGGCCGCGCTGATTCATGCCGTAAAGCTGTGCGACGTCTGACCTGCATGAAATCGCCGAACTGTACGTCCGGGCGGACGCCGCGCCGTGCGGCGCGGGCCTTTATCTGCCCATATTGAGCCAGATATCCAGTCGCGGCGTCTGCCAGTTGTAGGGTTTGCCCAGAACGTCGATGCGCCCGTCGCCATCGAGGTCGGCGAGGCGCGATTCGTGATTGCACAGCCCCTGCGCCATAACTGTAGGCGTGAAGCCTCCCTGCCCATCGCCGAGCAGCAGCCACATGCGTGCGTGCTCGTTGGCGCCGTTCAGGCGCATCTCGGCGCAGAGTATGTCGAGATTCCCGTCGCCGTCCACATCGGCAACCTCCAGCGTATGCCCGTGATCGACGTCCACGCCCAGCAGATCGCGCCCGCGCCATCGACCGCCGGCGCCCGGGTCGCCTTCGCACTCGTACATCATCAGCCTGCCGGTCGTTTCACCGAGACAGAATAACACCGCCGGCCGGGCGCCTTTTCTGAACAGGCCCGCCGCCGCGCGTCCGACGGCCTGTTTTTCGTCTATGACGTGCGCGATGAACGTGCCGTTGCGATACTTGAACCACATGCCGCCGCCTATCAGTTCCGGCCGCCCGTCGCCGTCGATGTCGGCCTTCGCCAGGCCCTCGTGTTTGAGTTTCGGATGGGAAAATATTTCGCGCAGCGGCCAGGGTGAAACCGTCGGATCGGCCGGCACCGGTGCCCACAGCAGTTTTCTGGCACCCTGGTTCCAGAAGACGAGTTCGGCCCGCCCGTCGCCGTCGAAATCGCCGAATATCTGATCGTGATGCTGTCTGGCGCCGTCGCTCTTGATCTCGCGGCGCTTCCACGGCCGGCCGGGGTCGTAATTCGGGCGCGGATTCTCCCACCACCACACCTTTTCCGAGCGCCAGTCTCCACCGAACACCAGGTCCACATCGCCGTCGCCGTCTATGTCGTGAAATGCGCCGCCGGCCTCGATCGGCAGGGGGCCCTCGTCGATCACATAGCGCACCCAGCCCTTTTCCGTGCGCCGCAGCCACACCAGCGCCGGAGATTTTGTGCGCTCCGCTATCACTATGTCGTTCAGCCCGTCGCCGTCTATGTCGCACACCAGCGACGCCGTCTGTTGCGTGCCGGTAACAGGCACGGGCAGTTCGCCGCCGGCGCTCGACAGGTGGCGCCATTTCAGCGGGCACGGCATGAACCGGGCTGTGCTGCCCGCGGGCGCCGCCGCCGCCAGTGCGCCGGCAAGGGCGACTAACGTCAGCGCTGTCCACTGAGACATGACGTTGCTCCTTTCAAAGGCACGTTCCGCGCATCTGCTGTCACCGGAGTAAGGGTATCGATTCTTCGACGATAGAGACAGCGCCAACGCGGCTGCATGTCGCGGGTATTCGGAAATAAGGATGGCGATACTCGCAGCCCGATGTTATCGGTTGCAGGTTGAGAGCACGAACGGGCCACCACGAACATTGCGGACGGAGGCATAAACAATGGGATCGACCAGAGAACGCATTACCCGTCGCGGACTGCTCAAAGGCGCGGCCGTTGCCGTCGCAGGATTCACCATCGTGCCGAGGCACGTGCTTGGCGGCGATGGTCAGCCGCCCCCCAGTGAAACGCTGGGCGGGGCGCTGATCGGATGCGGCGGCAGGGGCGGCGGCACATACAGCACGATGCAGAACAGCCTGAAGGAGGCCGGTCTGGGGCTGGTGAAGCTTGCCGATTGCGACGTGAAATTCGTCGGCAAAGCCGATAACAAGACCATTTACACCGATTTCCGCCGCGTGCTCGAGCGCAAGGATATCGACTGTGTGGCGATCGCCACGCCGCCGCACTGGCACGCGCTCATTTCCATCGCCGCCGCCGAAGCCGGCAAGGATGTGCTGTGCGAAAAGCCGATGACGCGCTTCATCGCCGAAGGCCGGGCGGTGGTCGAGGCCTTCAAGCGATATAACCGCGTGTTCCAGATAGGCACCTTCGGTCGTTTCGGCCACAGCCGCAACCCGGCCAACATTCTGACGCACAAGATCATGCGGAGCGGCCTGCTGAAGGACAAATGTCAGGGCGTGTACATCATGCAGGGAGGCGTGAAGGTCAAGGAATGGAGCGGCAGGGTGAATGTGCAGCCGCAGTCGCCGCCGCCCAACCTCGACTGGGACATGTATTGCGGCCCGTCGCAACTGAAGCCTTTCCATCCGCCGCGTTTCGGCGGAACGCACCGCTGCTACTGGGATTACGAGGGCGGCGGTCTTACCGACATGGCCGAACACCATCTCGACGGGCCGATGTGGGTATTCGGCAAGGACGACACCAGCCCCGTGGAAGTCGAGGGCTATGCGCCGGTGCAGCATCCCGAGGTTACGGGCATGTGGGGCTATGCCGTGCTGAAGTACGCCGACGGTTTCACGCTGGTGCTGGCCAGCCGCGAATGGGGCGATGAATGCCCCATCAAGGCCCGCGCCGTGAGGCTGGAGGATCTGAGCGAGGAGGACCAGAAGAAGATAAAGGAAATGCCCGATCCCGAACCGCTGCTCACGTTCGGTCAGGCGGTCAAGGCGCGCAAGCCCGCCGGCGGCAACATGCCGGAGGCCGCCCATCGCACCATGACGGCGGTTCATCTTGCCAACATCGCGTTCCGCGTCGGACGGAAGTTGAGGTTCGACCCCGTCAAGGAGCAGATCATAGGCGACGAGGAAGCCAACCGGCTGGTGAATCAGCCCATGCGGGCGCCGTGGCATCTGTGAGCGTGCAGCGGGCGGCATTGACGGCGGTCGCCAGGCAATGCCGCGCCGAGGCGTTCGGCCGTATCGGACAGACCCGCGAAAAAAAGAGAGGATGAGACTATGGCACAGACAGACATAGCAGCACTCGTAAACCAGATGCCGGAACTCGACACGGCGCAGGCCGGAGGCCGCAAGGACAGTACCGGCAAGCTCACGGGTATAACGTGGGAAAAGGCGATCCCCATATATGAGGCGATCCTCGCCGCCGGCCGCGATGGCATCATGGCAGTGCTGGGAATGCTCAAACCCGTCGATAACGGCGAAGACTACAAGGCCCGCTATACGCTTCACGGCATGGCCATGTACGTCTGCCGCAGCGGCAAGGAGAAAGAGCGCGCGCTCTATGTCGAGACCATGGCTTCGCAACTGGGCACGAATCTGCCCAAACCGATCCAGGCTTTCATAGTTCAGCAGCTTCAATTCTGCGGCGACCGCACCGCCGTGCCGGCGCTGGGAAAAGTGCTGCTCGACGAAGAACTGGGCGACCCCGCCGCGGCGGCGCTGACGGCCATACGCGACGGAGCCGCCGAGCAGTTCCGTGCGGCTCTGCCGCAGGCGAGCGGCCGGAGAAAACTCGCCGTCGTGCAGGCGCTGGGCGTTCTCAGGGACACCCAGTCGGTCGCAGCGCTTAAAGAGGCTGCATCCGACCAGAACCTCGACACGCGCATAGTCGCGACGTGGGGGCTGGCCAACATCGGCGACGCCGGTTCCGTGGACATCGTGCTCAAGGCATCGAACGCCGACGGATGGGAGCGCATACAGGGCGTCAAGTCGTGCCTGATACTGGCCGAAAGGCTTGCCGCCGCCGGCGACAAGGAGTCCGCCCGGCGCATATACACTCATCTGCGCGACACGCGCACCGACCCCAAGGAGCAGTACGTGCGCGAGGTGGCGCAGAAGGCCCTGGCGGCACTGCAATAGACCTGCCGGAGGCGAGCAGCGCAACCAGGCAGCATGTGTACAGGGTCTGTCGCCTCCAGGAGCGCGCGGGCCGTTTTGCGTGTCCATCCTGAACCGCACGCCGGCAACGGCATGCCGCGCGCCCCGATACAGCGTCTATCTCTGCTCGCGCGGGACGTAATGCCGCAGCGTCGGCCCGACGTATATCTGGCGCGGTCGGGCGATGCGTTCTCCTTCGTCGTGCTGCTCTTTCCACTGCGCTATCCAGCCGGGCATGCGCCCGATGGCGAACATCACCGTGAACATGTTCAGCGGAATGCCGATGGCCTTCAGAATGATGCCGCTGTAGAAATCCACGTTGGGATACAGCTTGCGCTCGACGAAATACGGGTCGGCAAGCGCCAGCTCCTCCAGGCGCCGGGCTATGTCCAGAAGCGGATCCTTCCTGCCCACCTTGGCCAGAACTTTATCGCAGGCTTCCTTGAGTATGCGCGCGCGGGGGTCGAAGTTCTTGTAAACGCGGTGTCCGAAGCCCATGAGCCGCATGCCGCTGGTCTTGTCCTTGGCGCGGCGTATGCATTCCTCGGGGCTCAGCCCGCCGCGATGAATGGACTCCAGCATTTCCATGACCGCCACATTCGCTCCGCCGTGCAGAACTCCCCACAGCGCGCACACGCCCGCGGCCACCGATGCGAACAGATTGGCCCGGCTCGAGCATACCATGCGCACCGTGGACGTGGAGCAGTTCTGTTCGTGATCCGCGTGGAGCAGCAGCACCATGTTCAGCGCCCGCGCTATATCGGGGTCGGCTATGTACTGCCGATACGGCTCGGAGAACATCATGTGCAGGAAGTTCTCCACGTAGCGCAGGTTGGGATCGGGATAAATAAGCGGCAGTCCGCGCGAGGCCCGATAGGAGTATGCCGCTATCGTGCGCACCTTGCTTATGATGCGCGCGGCCGCCTCTTCGAACGCCTCGTCGTCGCTCAGCTCGATGAACTCCGGATGAAAACACGCCAGCGTGTTGAGCATCGCCGACAGTATCGCCATCGGATGGCTGTGCGAGGGGAAACCATCGAAATGGTGCCGGAAACCCTCGTCCAGCGCCGCGTTGCGCGTCAGCCTTTCGCTGAAGCGCGCGGCTTCATCGGCTTTGGGCAGATGCCCGAATATCAGCAGCCATGCCGTTTCGATGAAGGTGGACTTTTCGGCCAGTTCCTCGATAGGGATGCCCCTGTAGCGCAGTATGCCTTTTTCGCCGTCGATGTACGTTATCGCGCTCTTGCACGAGCCGGTGTTGCCGTAGCCCGGGTCGAGCGTGATCAGCCCTGTCTGGTCGCGCAGTTTCGAGATGTCGATGCCGAGTTCGCCCTCCGTTCCTTCGACAACCGGCAATTCGATTCTGCGATCACCGTAGATGAGAGTTGCGGTCCGGGGTTTGTCCATATTCCACCTCTTGCTTCGCCATGTGGTCCCTTCGGGCCGGCGGTATATTACGCAGCGCTTGCGGGCGCGACTACGCGGTTTCCTGAGAGAATTTCCGCGCAGCCGCAGCTTCGCCGGTTCGAAAACGCCGATGTTCCGATCCGCTGTCGGACGGCAGGCCGCTTACGGATCGCCGGGCCCGCCGGCATGATGAAACGACCATGACCGAGCATACTATTACCATCCGCGTGCGTTATCCGGAAACCGACCCCATGGGGTATGTGCATCACAGCCGCTATCTCCAGTATTTCGAGATGGGCCGCATCGAGCTCCTGCGCTCGCTCGGCTACAGCTACGCCAGGCTCGAACAGGAAGGCGTGTTCTTCGTGGTAGTCAAGGCCGAAATCCGCTATCGCGCCCCGGCCAGATTCGACGATGAACTGACGCTTACCACGCGGCTAGTGCGTCAGACCTCCGTGCGCATCGACCACGCCTATGAATTGCGCCGTGGTGAAACTCTTCTGGCCGAAGGCACGACCACCATCGCCTGCGTGGACCGCGCCGGCCAGCTCCAGCACATACCCCAGTACCTCGCGCCGCCGGTCTGACAGGTTCATTCCGCCGGGTCCAGCTTCACGTAATCCAGCCCCACCATGTGCGCCCTTATGGCTTTCTCATTGGCGCCGACTATTTCAAACGTCAGCCTGTGCTCGCCGGCGGTCAGCTCGACCGTATCCAGCGCCAGCGGACCGGTGGCAACGACCTCCGGGTTATATAAATCGATCGGGCCGCCGATCTTCCGGCCGTCAAGATAAACCTGAATGATGCCGTAATCGCGGGCTCTGGTAAGAGCCAGGATGAGTTTGTAGCGGCCGGCTTTCTCCACCGGCAGCGCCATATCAAGCCTGTCGAACGGCTTGGCGCCTGTCCACCACAGCTGGGTCTCTCCGCTCCAGGTGCCCTGAAAGTGCCCCATGTCCTGCGGGCGCACCTGACCTGCGGGTTTGCCCAGAATCTTCATGGTCTCGCCTTCGATAGCACCTTTGACCGCTGGAGGCGGGGCGATGTTCCAGTATGCGGTGCGCTCCTCGAGCGGCGCCGGCTGATATGGATCCTTCCCGCCGGGCGCCAGATACCAGTATGCCACCGCCGCGTAAAGCGTCGGCCTGGTGTTGGGGAAATACTTCTCGATATACGCCTCGAACGACTTCTGAAACGGCACGTTGTCGGTTATGTGCCAGCGATTGACCGACACGTGGCCTTTGTTGCCCTGCGAGATCGTCTGATTGTGGTAGCAGTTCTGGAAGAGCGTCGGATTGCACCACGCATAGCCGAAGTAATCCTCCGAGCCGGTGCCGAAGGTCGAAGGAAACTTCTCGCCATCCACGAAGAACTTCTCGTCGCCTTCGCCCCACCAGCCGCCTTTCGGATTCCACACGTTGAGCATCACCCCGACGAAGCGCCCGCGACCCTCGGTAATGAGCATGGGCCAGTCGATCCACCGTTCCTTTTCCTTCGGCAGGAAAGCATCGCGATGCCACTTGGCGTGAAAGCGGGCGAGTCTCTCGATCGGTACGGCCAGCGGAGCGTGCGTGATTTCGAAAGCCAGCTCGCGCTTTTCCGTGCCGTCGTTGACCAGTTCTATGTGCGCCGACCTGGCGAACGGCATATACCAGTAGCAGTACCATGTGTTGTCGGCTGTCAACCCCAGCGGCAGCGACCGATATCTGTTGGCGCCAGCTGCTGTGCCGAAAAAGTCTCCCAGCGGACACCATACCGCCGGTTCCTTCTCGTCGTCCCACGTGATCCTTATAACCAGCTCACGCAATACGATGCGGTCGCCCGGCGATTTGCCGGGATCGAACTTGACGCGCAGTGCGGTTATGGCCCGCGGGCCATCCAGTCTGGCCACCACCGCCGACCTGCCGCCCTCGATATGCACGGTTCTGGTTTCGGTGGCCTGTCCGGGGCGATTGCCGGCCGGGTCATCGCCGCAGCCGGACAGCACCTTGTCGGCGGCAGCCAGCGCCGCCGACTCCTCCGCCGACAACTGCCGGCGAAACGTCGGAACGCGGGTGCCCGGCGGAAATGTGCTGTACGTGAAGTGGTAGTACTGTCCCCAGCCCTTCTCGGCGACGATTCTGCACGACTTCTGATAGGGGATCGGCACGTAATTGTTCAGACCGCTGGCCGCGGTATGCACCAGCGACGGATACACGAACGGCTCGTTCTTCCGGTCGAAATATCCGGCGAAGGGCAGATCGACGGCCGGCTCAGCGGCATCATCCAGATAGATAAGAACGCGGCCTTTCTCGGCCCGCGCCGACCAGATGCGCCAGATGCAGCCCGGTCCCTGCATCTCGGCCATCACCACGCGCTCGCCCTCGCGACGGATTATGCCCCCGCCGTCGCCGTTGGCGTCCCAGCGCACATACTTGCCGGTTTTCTCATCGTACTGGCTGGCGCGGTCGTAGCTGGACGACTGCGCGCAGGCCTCGCCCGGCTCCGGCAACACCGCCAGCCGCTCGAGGTCCGTCAGCCGCCTGGTGAGATCTATGTATGTGAACTCAGCGCCGCCGGCCGTCGTAGCGGCCAGCACCGCCCACACGAAAACAGGGCTGCATGTCGCTCTGGTCATCGCTGTTTCCTCCCATGTGGCGGACGATGAGCACCATGTGTTGTGCAAGGCACTGAGACGCCTGCGGACCGGCCTCGCCGCGCGCCGGCCGGCAAGCGCAAACGTCAGATTTCCTTCCATTGTCCGGGCACCGGCACCGGGTATCTGCCCTCGGTATCGGGCAGCACCGGCGGCACCGTGTCGGCCGTCATCGTATCGACGTCGCGGCAGAACTGAAACTCCGACGCCATCGCCTGCTCCCACGTCACCACCTGCCCGCTGTGGATGGCCGCCCGCCCCATGATGTCGGCCAGGTTGGACAGGGCCGCGCGCCTGGCCTCATTGTGCGGGCGGTCGTTGCGGATGGCGTCGAGCAGCACGTCCCATTCCACCTGCCAGATGGACCGTTCCTCCGGTGCGGCCCGCCACACGACATTGTCCGAAGTGCAGCGCTGGTCGCGATAGATGCAGCAGTCTGAAGCATGCCCCTGGCCGGAAAACTTCGCCGCGCATTTCGTGCCGTGAACGTACGTCGCGAAGTCGGTATGACAATTGCTCAGATACCGCACCACGTCGGTGGCGTGCGTGCCGTCGGGGAATATGAACTCCAGCGCAAAGGAATCGAGGTTCTGGCCGCAATCGCGGCTGTTGGCGGCGCGCCCGCCCACGCCATGTGCCGCCGCTGGCCAGGCGTCTTTTATCCAGCAGATTTCATCTATCTGATGGATATCCATTTCCGCGAACAGCCCGCCCGACACCCACAGGAAATGGGTGAAATTGCGCACCTGCCAGAACAGCTCCTTTTCGGCGGGGGGTTTGCGGCCGAGCGGCCCGCATGGCTGCATGCGGTATGCGCGAACCAGTTGAATCTCGCCGAGTGCTCCGTCGCGGATACGCTTTATCAGCTCCTGCCGATTGCGCGAGTGGCGGCACATCAGTCCGGCGGCGATCTTCAGGCCCTTCTTTTCCGCGGCCTCGCCGGCGCGTATCACGCGGCGCACGCCCGGCGGATCGCACGCGAAGGACTTCTCCATGAAAACATGCAGGCCCTTCTGCACGGCATATTCCAGCTGCCCCGGCCGGAATGCCGCATAACCCGTCAGCATCGCCACGTCGCCAGGCCGCAGACAGTCCATCGCCCGCCTCGCCGCGTCGAACCCCACAAAACGCCTTTCCGGCGGCACATCCATCTGCGAGGCGTAGCGCGCACTGAGGCTGGCGTATGAACGCTCAAGTCTGGCCTGAAAAAGATCCGCCATCGCCACCAGCTTCACAGGCCCGCCCAGTGCCTCGAAGGCATTGACGGCGGCGCCGCTGCCGCGCCCGCCGCAGCCGATCAGCGCCAGGCGAATGGTGTTATCCTCGCCCGCGTGAACCGCAGGAACGTTCACCAGCACCGCCGCCGTTGCCGCGGCCGTCGCACCGCAGCCCAGGAGGCTTCGGCGCGAAACACCGTCTGCCTGCCGCTGTGAACCGTTGTTGGTCATGACGCCGTCCTCCGGAAAAGATGAGCCACTTTGTGCGCCTCGCGCCGGTCCGCCTACCCGCCTCTGCGCCCGCGGGGCACACTACGCTTTCCGGGTGGCCGGACGGGTCGCCGGCCGCCGTTCCCTCATCGGCCAGTCCGGCGAATCGATCCGCGCCGCGCTCATCAGCGCCACCGCGCGCTTCACGAGATCCGGACGCTCAGAGGCAATGTCGTGCGACTCCGTCACGTCGCGCTCGAGGTCGTAGATCTCGACTGCCGCCGATGGGGAATCCTTCACCGCCTTGTAGTCGCCGAACCTGACGGCCTGCTGCGTGCGCCCTTCGTGCAGTTCCCAGTACAGATATTCCCGCTGGGGGCCCGGTCCGCCAAGCAGCGCCGGCACCACCGACACGCCGTCGATGTTCGCCGCCTGCGGCACGGGCACGCCGGCCAATTCGGCGCAGGTCGGCAGAATATCCCAGAACGCCCATACCGCGTCGCTGGTCCTGCCCGCGGGCACATGCTGCGGCCAGCGCGCGATCATGGGCACACGCAATCCGCCTTCGTACAGCGTGCGCTTCGTGCCGCGGTACGGTCCGTTGCTGTCGAAGAACTCGGTAGTGTGCCCGCCGTTGTTTTCGGCCGGCCCGTTGTCGCTGGTGAAAAGCACCAACGTCCTCTCGTCCAACCCCAGATCCTTTACCTGCTGCATCAGCCGTCCAACGTCGCTGTCCAGACGCGTGATCATCGCGGCATAGATCTTCTCTATTTCCGGCCAGTTTTCGCGCGAGTACGGTTCGGTGGAGGGTATCTCGTATTTTCCGTGCGGCAGCGTGATGGCATAGAAGAGGAAGAACGGCCGGTCGCGATTGGCCTTCACCCAGTCCAGCGTCTCGGACGCTATCAGATCCTGCGCGTACGTCCGGCCGTCAAGGTCGAATCTTCGTTCATCCCGGTACAGATACTTCGGAAAGTAACTGTGAGCATGCCGCTGGCAGTTGTAGCCGAAGAAATGGTCGAACCCATTCTTGAGCGGGCTGCCCGTGGTGTCGAACATGCCCAGCCCCCATTTGCCTATGCACGCTGTCGCATAGCCCGCCTGTTTCAGCAGTCCGGCGACGGTAAGCATGCCCGGCGGCAACGGCTTCTGTCCTTCGGGCTGGACCTCGCGATTGGCGCGGATCGGAGCATGGCCCATGTGCAAACCGGTCAGCAGCGCGCATCGCGAAGGCGCGCATACGCTGGTGCCGCAGTATGCCTGCGTGAAGCGCAGCCCCTCCGCGGCCATGCGATCTATGTTCGGCGTGCGGATGCGCTTCTGGCCATAGCAGCCCAGCTCGCCGATGCCCAGATCGTCGGCCACGATCAGAATGATGTTCGGGCGCGGAGAGGCAGCCGCCAGCACCTTCCGGTACAGACCGGACGCCGCCAGTCCGGCCGCCGTCGCCTGCATGAAACGTCTTCGACTTATCATGTGACTGTCTCCATTCCAACGTGGGTCCTCCGGTGCCTGTTCTACCGTTCCATGATCAGCAGGTCTGTTTCGTCCAGGCGCGGAAGCACCACGCACAGGCTGCCGTCCGTGCGCTTCGCGTTCAGTTGGCCGCACACGGCCGACCGCACGCTCTTCGCGCCCTCGAACCCGCGAAGGTCGATGCGCAGATTTTCAGCGGGCACAAGCACGTTCGCTCCGCTGTTGCGCCGCCATGCCCAGTTGATAAGCGCCACCGACCGCCGATCGCCGTTCACCAGCGATACCGTCTCGACAAGCGGGTTGTCCGTTGTTGCCGGCATGCGCACGCCGCGATGGAGAGCCGGCCCGGCGATCATGGCGCGCACGACCGGGTCGAAATCGGTCGTCATGTCGAAATCCGCCCGGCGCACACGGGCGGAATAGGTCAACCCCGCCCACGCCGCGCACACCACGACTTCGCCGGCTCCCGCTTTGCGCCGGATAAGCGCCGGTCTGCCGTCGGCGAAACGTGCCACAACGCGCGCATCGACAGGCGCATCCAGCAGCTCGCGCCCCACGGCCGCCCTGACGGACCCGCCCTCGATAACCATTTCCGCCGCAGACGGCGGAGAAGCCTCGACAAACGGCTTGAGATCCACGGCGCGGTATGGCTCCACCGCGCCCCACATCTCCATCTTCCGCTGTTTCAGCCCCAGCACCTCCGTGGAGATCGCCGCCGTCTGGTCCGCCTCGTCGCGGGCAAGGCCCAGTGCATCCGTCCACAGCACACCGCCCCCGCGCACCCACCTGGCCACCTGTTCGGCGGCGTCGCGGCGCAGGTTCGGACCGACGATGTAGAGCACCTTGTAGCGGCCCAGATTGCCCTCGGCCAGCTGCTGTTCGGAAAGCACATCCACCGGCACATGCGCATGCCGCAGCGACAGATACACCCACTTGGCGTCTTCAAAGGCGGTTATGCCCAGCTCTCCGGCCTTGCCCCATATCTCCGACGCACGCGGCGACACAAAACCCACCTCGGCGGGCTCCGGCACAGCGCCAAACACATGCGGCTCGACACGCGCCAGAAAGCGCGCCGCCCGGCCGACGCTTTCCAGCAACTGCGGCGACTGCGAAAAACTGTCGCCTTTGGCGTAGTCCGGACCGTATGTGTACCACTCGAACACCCTGGCGCCGCGCGACACCACCGCCATCATCCGCTGCTGCGGTGCGCCCCGATGCGGCTTGATCAGACATCCCATCGGCATTCCGTGGCGGCGGGCGATGCCGGCGGCGATGTCGGCCAGATATGATTCCCATTGCCATACCCGCGGATCGCGGTTGGAGGTCTCGAAAACCACCGCCGTGTTCGCGCCCGTGTCATAGAACTCGTGCCAGTCCAGGCTGTGTCCGGCCCAGCTCGGCGTGGGACCCTGCATGGCGTAAAGGAATATGCCTTCCTCTTTGAACCGTCTGGCCGCATCGACGAACAGCCTTGCCGTCGCCCATGTCATGAACCGGTATGTGTAGTAGTAGCGCAATGCTTCGGCCGAATTGTCCTGCGGCCTGGTTGCGGGCGGCTGTCTGTCCTTGCCCGGCCAGATGGGATACGGCCTGACCTGCTCCCATTGCGCAGCGCCCACATCGCGCGGTTCGACCCGCAGCGATCTGAGATACGTTCGGAACTGCTCATGGCAGCGCGGGCAGTCGTTCATGTGGCCCTTGACGGCTACGCCTATTTCGTCCCACCACAAAGCCCACGACTGCCGCGCGCCGATGTCCTTGAACTCCGCGATGGACCGTTCGACGCTCCGCGACATCTGTTCCGCTATCACCGGATCGAAAGGACATCCTTCCGACTCATCGTCCGCGCGCTTGCGCACGAGGTTCATCGGCGAGCCCGCGCCCGGGCCGCCCCAGTAAACAACCCGGAACTCTCTGCCGTACCCGGCCGCATCGGCCAGCGCTATGCGCCCGCAAAGCCCGTTGACGCCCAGCAGCCGCAGACAGCGGCATTCGTCGGCAAGTATCTCCGGATTGCAGTGGCGTATGCCGTAACCGCTGCCCTCGCCGTAGCCGGCCAGATGGCCGATTATGCCGAACTGCCGCGGCAGCGCATCGGAAGGATCGAAGAGTTTTTCCAGCCGCGTGCGTCTGGCGCGCACATACTCCGACAGCCCCGCCAGCGACGCCGCCATCTGCGCATCCGTCGCGCCGCCCGCCAGCAAAGCACCCGGAAAAGCGAATCCCACCGTCGCGCCCCGCGGCGACGGCTCGATGAACGACCTTATCACCTTGCCGTTCCGGCTGAACTCCAGCTCCACCGCGACATCGGTCAGCGGCTGCGGCTTGCGCCTGTCGGCGACGGCCTCGTGCACGGTTATCGTGGGAAACTCCCACGCTCGCGGCCGACCGACAACCGTTTGTGCCGCCAGCGGCCTGGTCCATGCTCCCAGCGGTATTTCCGGCCTGCCATCGGCGGACAGAAACTCTCCGCGGATGACCTGTCCGCCCAGCCCTTCTCCGCCGCGGCGCCAGCTTATCAGCACGGTCTGCGGAGCAGGCGTTGATTTCAGCACGCGCACGCGCAGAACCAGCCCGCTGTCGGCCGCGCCGGGCGCGGTTGCGTCGGGGCGATCGATCTGTTCCTGTCCCGGGGCGGTGCAAATCCCCATCCCCAGCGCCACAGACACCAGCCAGCCGGCGGCATTACGCCCTGGCGACAGGTTCCGGCTCATATGAACGTTCCTCCGACGCGTCTGTGCGGATGTTGCCAGCGGTTCGGCCGCCGCCGACAATCAGCGCATGAACCCGCAGCCTGCGCTGAGCGATCTGACGAAGCTTGTTCTGAAGTTTCGCGCGGAGCGCGACTGGGAACAGTTCCACACGCCCAAGGAACTGGCGATTTCCCTGATCGTCGAGGCCGCCGAACTCCTGGAGATAATGCAGTGGCGCCGCGACGACGATCTCGCCAGACATCTGCGCCGCCGCAAACGCGCCGTCGCCGATGAACTGGCTGACTGTCTGCATTCGATCCTGCTGCTGGCCAGCGATCTGTCGATAGACCTGGCCGACGCCTTCATACGCAAACTGAAAAAGACGGCGCGGCGCTATCCCGCGTGCCGCTACCGCGGGCGGCCCGACAAGGCGCCGGCACTGAGCGCCGGCGGAAGATCGCCGCGGCGGCTCAAACCCGCCACGGGGCGCGCATAGCGCGCGAAAGCAGCCGGTTGGCATCGGCATCGCCCGCAAACTGCTCTTTCTCAGGATCCCATCTGACGTTGCGCCGCAGCAGCATGCACGCATTGGCCGCGTGATTCGTGCTCATGCTCCGATGCGCCACCACCTCGTCGGCCACGCAATGCCTGCGCGTGCGCACGCAATCCAGAAAATCGCGTATGTGATGCATCGGCCGCCCGGTGCGCAGCATGTACTGCCGCACGATGCTCTGAAAATCGGCCAGCAGCGCCGGCGATGAAACGTCGGGTCTGGCATAGCCGTCGGCCACCGACACCCATCCCTCGGTTCCCTCGTACTTCACGCCGCACGAACCGCGCCACATCGTGCACGACAGCACCAGTTTCACGCCGTTGGCATACCGCGCCACCAGGCCCTCGGCGCGATCGTTGCCGGGATATTCATACTCGATCGCCGATGTGCGCTCGGCGCCTATCGCCGCCTGACACTGGCATATCGTGTGGCTGCCCCATCCCGCCACGCCGGTGCCGAAATCGTAGTAGTCCAGCCACGCGCCGCATCCGCCAAGGTAGCCGCGGTTGTACGGCCGCCACGGCGCCGGTCCCAGCCACAGATCCCAGTCCATGATTTCCGGGTCCGGCTCCGGCTCGGGAGGCAGATACGTCGTTTTCATGGCGAAAGGCAGGATGTGTGCATACACCGTATGCACCCTGCCCAGCCGCCCGCTCCGCGCCAGCTCGTCGGCAAAGACGAAGTTGGCCTCGCTCAGCCGCTGCGTGCCGGTCTGGAAAATCCGCCCGTACCGCCGCGCCGTTTCCACCAGCGCCTGGCCCTCGGCGACGGTCATCGTCGATGGCTTTTCGCAGAAAACGTCCATGCCGGCCTGCATGCACATGATCGACGCCGGCGTATGCCAGCGGTCGCCGGTGGCGATGAGCATGGCCTCTATCTGCGGATGGTTCGCGATGAGGTCGCGCAGATCGCGGTATGCCCTGCAGTCCTCGTTGCCGTATCTGCCGTCAACGGCGCGCTTGGCGGCATCGCGGCGGCTTTTCTGCACATCGCACACCGCCACCACCTGCACGTCGCGCTCTCCCAGCATCACCGACAGGTCATAACCGCCGCGGCCGCCCACGCCGATGGCGCCGACGATGATGCGCTGGCTCGGCGGCACCGCCGCGCCCAGCCCCATCGCCGACGATGGCACGATCTGCGCCGCCGCCGCTGCCGCCGCGCCGGCGGCCGTTCCTTTCAGAAAGCCCCGCCTGGTGATCGTCTTTGCCGAACCGCCGCCATCGTGTCCTGCGCTGAATCGTTTCATGACGACATCGCCTTTCTACTCGGTTTTCCGCGTGCGCCGCCCGGGTGAAGGGCGGACAGCGCAGCGGACCGTGAACTGAACAGCACCCACCATTGCGCCGCCTCTTTGAGTATCGCCTCTTCCGTTCCTTCTGACAACGGCGGGGACCTTCCGTTGCATTCCCGCATTCGCGCCGATTATGCCAGTACGCACATCACCCGACGCCCGCTTCTGCGGTACAATCGGCGCGCGGTGTACGCACTTCATGCAGACGCACGCAACGTCTCGGGTGCAGGCGAATATGAGTTTCTGAGGCAGGTCATATCATGAGAAACCCGTGTCGCATCGATCGTCGCAGCTTTCTTTCCGCCGCCGCCGTTACCAGCGCCGTCGCCATCGTGCCGCGCCACGTGCTCGGCGGAGAGCAGACTCCTCCCAGCCAGAAGCTCAACATCGCCGGCATAGGCATCGGCGGGATGGGCAACGGCGATATCAACTCCTGCGCGCAGGCCGGCGAGAACATAGTCGCCCTGTGCGACCCCGACGCGCGACATCTGGCCGGCGCGGCCAAGCGTTTCCCCAACGCGAAGCTGTATGCCGACTTCCGCAGGATGCTCGAGACCCAGAAAGACATCGACGCGGTGGTCATCGCCACGCCCGACCATGTTCATGCCGTCGCCGCCGCCATGGCAATGAAGCTCGGAAAACACGTCCATTGCCAGAAGCCGCTGGCGCATTCCGTGTATGAGGCGCGCATGCTCGGCAGAATCGCCCGCGAAACGAAGGTGGCCACGCAGATGGGCAATTTCGGCCAGGCCGGTCCCGAGGCGCGCCTGGTGGCCGAGATGATCTGGGCCGGTGCCATCGGCAACATCAGGGAGATTCATGCCTGGTCCAACCGCAACCCGGACATCTCTCCGCGCGGAATACCGCGCCCGAAGGACACCCCGCCGTGCCCGAAGGAACTGGACTGGGACCTCTGGTGCGGGCCGTCGCCTTTCCGGCCATACCATCCGTGCTATCACCCCTTCGCGTGGCGGGGGTGGTGGGATTTCGGAACCGGCGTGCTGGGAGATATCGGCTGCCACGAGCTGTCGGCCATCTTCAAGGCGCTGAAAATCGGCCATCCGGAAAGCGTCGAGGCGTGTTCGACGAACTGGCAGCGACCGAAAGAGATAAGCAGCGAAACCGCGCCGCTGGCGTCAATCGTGCATTACAAGTTCGCACCCAGCGATACCCACGGTCCGCTGAGCATATTCTGGTACGACGGAGGCATGCGGCCGCCGCGCCCCGAGGAACTGGAACCTCACGTGCGCTTCGCCGAGGGCGACGGCATCATGTATGTCGGCGACAAGGGCAAGATGCTGCGTCACCGGCTGTTCCCCGAGTCGAAGATGAAGGAGTTCGGCAAGCCTCCCGAAAAACTGCCCCGCTCGCCCGGCCACTGGAAGGAATGGCTCGACGCGTGCAAAGGCGGCAAGACCCCGCCGGGCTCCAACTTCGCCGACCACGCCGCCCATCTGACGGAGGTCGTGCTGCTCGGCAACATCGCGATCCGCACCAATCGCAAGCTCTACTGGAAACCGGAGGAGATGAAGTTCGTCAACTGCCCCGAGGCCGACGCGCTGGTAAATCCGCCTTATCGCGAGGGCTGGAGCCTGTAGGCCGATGCCGTCCGATCGCGGCGTGGCGGTGTGCGCCGCGTGCATCGCGCGGGCGAAAGGGGCTCAGGATGCGCCCTCCTCGCAGCAACCCGCCGCCTCGCGCCCCCGTTGCGCGGCGAGGTCCATGAGCGTCTGATGCGTCCCCTTATGCTCCGTGCCGTCAACCGGTTGCCGTCGAACGTAGGAGCCGTCGGGCTGCATCTCCCACGCTTGTCGGGTATCGCTGAGCATGATGTGCAGGATCTCCCACAATCGCTGCCGCAGCGGGCGGCTTTGCACGGGCACCACCACTTCCACCCGCCAGAGCAGATTGCGATACATCCAGTCGGCCGACCCGATGTAGAACTCGCCGTCCTCGGGGTTCTCCGCCCCGTTGCGGAAGTAATAGACTCGCGAGTGCTCCAGGAACCGGCCTATCACCGACGTTACACGAATGTTTTCCGACACGCCTTCGATGCCCGGCATGAGGCAGCAGAACCCGCGCACCAGCAGATCGCATTTCACACCGGCCGCCGATGCATCATGTAACGCCCGGATAAGCTTGCGGTCTTCAAGCGAGTTCATCTTGGCGATGATGCCAGCCGGCCGCCCGGCACGCGCGTGTTCGGCTTCCCGCGCTATCATCTCGACGAACCGCTGTCTCATGTTGACCGGCGCCACCAGAAGCTTCCGGTAGTCGCTCTTGAGCGAGCGCCCCGTCAGATAGTTGAACAGCTCGACAAGGTCGGCGGTTATGTCCGGATCGCACGTGAACAGCCCCAGGTCGGTGTACAGTCGGGCCGTGTGCGGATGGTAGTTGCCGGTGCCGATGTGGGCGTAGCAGCGCACGCCGTCCTGTTCCTGCCTGACCACCAGAGCCGTCTTGCTGTGCGTCTTGAGGCCCAGCACCCCGTACACCACATGCACGCCGGCCTTCTCCAGCTCGTGCGCCAGCATGATGTTGCGCTGTTCGTCGAAGCGGGCTTTCAGTTCCACGACGCACACAACCTGCTTTCCAGATTCGGCCGCCCGGATCAGCGTGCGGATGAACGGGCTCTCGTCGCTTGTGCGGTACAGAGTCAATTTGATCGCCAGCACCCGCGGATCGTCAGCCGCGCTGGTTATGAACCGCTCCACGCTGGCGCTGAAGCTCTCGTAGGGATGGTGCACCAGCAGGTCGCCGGCGCCGATGATGCTGAAGATATCCGCGCCCTCGTCCGCAAGAGGCGGGGGTATCACCGGGGTCCAGGGGCGATAGCGGTGCTCCGGCAGCGGCAGGTCGGCTATCGGCCGCAGGTCCTGGTAATCCAGTTCCCCCGTCAGCTCATAAACGTCGATGCTCTCCAGTTCCAGCTCGCGCATGAGGAAATCGCGTATCCAGGCGCTCGGATTCGGCCCGATTTCCAGCCTGATTACCGGCGCGAATCTCCGCAAACGCAGTTCCTCGGTGACCATCTCGCGCAGGTCTTCGCCTGCCTCTCCGGCGAGTTCGAGATCCGCGCTGCGCGTCACGCGGAAAAGCATCGTGTCGGCGATGTGCATCTGAGGAAACAGATCGCCCAAGTGGCAGCGGATGAGGTCGTAGAGGCTGACAAAGCGGTACACGTCGCCGCCCGCTGAGCGCAGCCGTATCCATCTCGGCAGCGGCTCGGGCACCTTTATCCGGGCGAAAAGGTTCTCGCCTTCTTTTTCCGGATGGCGCAGCACCACGCCAAGCGACTCCGACAGATTCGATATGAACGGGAATGGATGTCCAGGATCGACCGCCAGCGGCGTCAGTATCGGGTAAACACTGGCCCGGAAGAACCGTCCCGCCTCTGCCTGCTCTTCTGCCGAGAGTTCCTCCCAGCGCAGCAGATAAACCCCATGTCGCGCCAGGGCCGGACGGATTGAACAGGCGAAGCACTCCGCCTGCATCCGCTGAAGCTCGATGACCGTTCCGCGTATAGACTCCATGATCCGCGCCGCCTCGCCCCGGCCGTCATTGACCGCGCCGCCGTCCTGAAGCGTCTTGCGCCGCCGTACCGCGACGCGCTTCATGAAGAACTCGTCCAGATTCGAGCTGAAAATGCCCAGAAAACGCACCCGCTCCAGAAGAGGGGTGCGTTCGTCCATCGCCTCGTGCAGCACCCGCCGGTTGAACTCCAGCCAGCTCAAATCGCGATCCAGGAACTCATCGCCGGCCGGTATCGCCGCCAGCTCGCGGCTCACAGCGATCCTGCGCGTTCCGCCCGCAGTGTGTGATCGATTCGCCATGGCGCCTCACCCGGAACTCATGCGACGCGTATTCGCATACGGAAATGCTTCAGCACATTCTAGCCCCGCCGACCGCTCCGCATGTTTTCTTAATGCCAACTTAACCTGGCCTTATCTCTTTCCCATGGGGAAGGCGCCAGGCAGCGCGGTATCATTGGACGCGTGAGGAGACGCACCAGAACCGGAGCCGCCGCCTACGTCGAAGGCCTTGTAACACGCCTGGGCGACTGCGTGCGCGCGGCCATCGAAACGTGGGATGTAGAGGCCGTCCACGACGCCCGAGTTGCCTCGCGTCGTTTGAAAGCCGCTCTCGACCTCCTCAGCCCCGTCATTCCGCCATCTGCCCTGTGCGACCTGTCGCGCGGCGCCCGTCGCCTGCGGCGGGCATTCGGCCCGCTCCGCGATGCGGATGTAATGCTGGACCACCTGCGATCAGCGAGAGTGCCGGAAGCACTGGCCCCGGCCGTCGCCTGGGTCGCGCGGCAGATTCAGGACCAGCGCGAAACCCTCCGCAAGGAATGCCTCGCGGACATCGGCTGCAAAGGAGTCCGGCGCATGCGGCTCATCTGGTGGGAGGTAACCGAGGATGTGCGCGACCTCGACCGCAGGGCCGCGGCGCTTGTCGCCGGAGCGCTGCCGCGTGTCTGGGAAGAGTTCTCGATCGCTGCTGGCATGCTCGCTGCGCAGCCGCCGCAAGCCGACGATAGCGGGGACAGGGCGACATCCGCCGCCGCGCCGGATCCCCATGCCGTGCGGATAGCGGGTAAACACATACGCTACACGCTCGAACTGGCTTCGACCGCAGGTTTCGCTGTGCGTCCGGCGGTTCTCCGCATGTTCAAGAAAATGCAGGACGAGCTGGGACTGTGGCATGATTTTGCAGTGCTCAGCCAGCGGACCATAGAACTGGCGGTCGCCAACCAGCTGGTTCTTCACGATCCCACGCTGTACGCCACGACGCTTCGCCTGGCGGAGCGCTTCGTTGCCGCTGCGCAGACCCGTCTGAGGCGATTCGTTGCACGCTGGACCAGATACTGCCGGCAGATCGGCGATGCGGTACGGCAGATTGCCGGCGAGTCGGCCAGCCGTCGGTCTCAAATTGTCCCAACAGCGGCGATTAAGGAGGATTCCCATGTCCCGCAAGCTCTACCTGATGCGCCACGCCGAAGCAGCCCCGGGAAGCCCCGATCGGGCACGCCCGCTGACGCCGGCGGGCCGCCGACAGGCCCAGGCGATGGCGAGCCTGCTGCGACGGATGGACATCCGGCCGGTGGCGATCTGGCATAGCGGCCGGGTACGCGCGGAGCAAAGCGCACAGATCGTCGCCACCGCATTGAAGGACAAACCGCGCGTGGCGGAGCAGGCCGGTCTGGACCCCGATTCCCGCGTCAAGCCCGTTGTGCGCGCCATATCGCGCACCCGCGGCGATCTGCTGATCGTCGGCCACGAGCCCCACCTCGGCAAACTGGCGACAAGACTGCTCGCGGGGCAGAAGCTCGCAGCGCTGCTCGATTTTCCGAAGGCCGGCGTCGCATGCCTCACGTGCGGCAGGGAAGACAAGTGGGTATTGAACTGGCTAATTCCCCCTGAAATCGCGACGGCCCCGGAATCCGAGTCGTAACGTAACGTTACGCCGGACACACAGCGGCTTTGCGGCGGACAGGTTCTTCACAGGTTATTCACAGAATCCTCGTCAGATCCACCGATAACGGCAGTAGTATCCTGTGAAAAGGGAGCCGTAAATCACGATGGATCGCAACCTGATTCCCCCAGCCGTCACGTTCCGGCAGAGACTCCGGCAGATAGGGCAATGGATTGCCGCCCGCATCGGCGACACAGGTCACGAGCGCCGTGTAATGCGTATTGCCGTGGCGCTTTTCGATCGCACGATGTCCTTCAGCGGTCTGGATCGTCACGACCGGCGGCTGCTCAAGCTGGCAGCCATGCTCCATGACGTGGGACGATGCCGGGGCCCGGAGGACCACCACATTCGCGGCCAGCAGATGATACTGGGGTCGCGCACGCTGCCGCTAACCCGCCGCGAGCGCCTTATTGTCGCGTTCCTGACGCGCTTCCACCGCGGCGATGTGCCCGACAGCGGGGACTACATCGCGCTCGGCGAGGATGCCGACCGCGCCCGGACCCTTCTGGCCCTCCTCCGCGCCGCGGATACTCTGGACAGCCGCAAAGTGCATGTTCGGGCGATAGCCATCCGGCTGCGGGGTCGCCGGCTCTGCGTTCGATGCCACATCCACAAGGGCTGGAAACGTGCACGCCGCGCCTTCCGTCGCCGGCGCAAGTTCGCTTTGCTGCGCAAGGTCCTGGGCCTGCGCACACGCGTGGCTCTGCACAGGATCGGCACGCCGGTTAATGCGTGATGCGGCAGGGAAACGGCGTCGCCTTCCCGTATGACCGGGCTGCGACGATTCATCCCTGAGAGTCCGTCCGCGGCGAGTCCGGAATACGCGGGTCCATCCGCCGCAGCGTGCGGGCGATCACCTCCGATACCACCCAGTTACGGAACCACTTGTGGTCGGCGGGGACGATATACCACGGAGCATAGTCCGTTGAACATCTGGCCAGAGCATCCTCGTAGGCGGCCTGATATTCGTTCCAGTATCGCCTGTCGCGTAGATCCCGCGGGTCGTATTTCCAGCGCCGCTCGGGATCTTCCAGTCGGGCTTTGAGTCGCCTTCCCTGTTCCTCGCGGGATATGTGCAGGAAGAACTTGACTATGGTTGTGCCCTCGTCGGCCAGCAGACGCTCGAACTCATTGATGTGGCTGTAGCGGCGCTTCCACACCGCCGGCGGAACCAGCCCGCGGACCCGTTCCACCAGAACGCTCTCATAATGCGAGCGGTTGAATATGGCTATCATCCCCCGCGCCGGCACGACGGAGTGGACCCGCCACAGGTAGTCATGCGCCAGTTCGTTCGACGAAGGCGCCTTGAAACTGACCACCGAGCAGCCCTGCGGGTTGATGCCCGTAAATACGCTCCGCACGGTTCCATCCTTGCCGCTGGCATCCATTCCCTGAAGAACGATCAGCAGCGCACGTTTGCCCTCCGCATATAGCCGCTGCTGAAGCTTCGCGATATCCCGCTGGTTCTCGGCAGTGAGCTCGGCCGCCTTTTCTTTGTCACGGAAAGGCCCGGTGTCGTCCGTCGGCAGTTTCGCGAGACGGACACGGCTGCCGCGTTGGACCCGAAATGATTCGATATCGAAGTGCATGGCGACCGCAGCATACCGCCCATCGCGCGGTCAAAGCCAGTACGCAGACCGGCGCTACGGCTTTTTGACCATTATCGTCTGCTCCACAGGCTGGGCGGTTTTTACCAGCGGAGCTATTCCCCGGCCGAACTGGTATGCCACAATCCTTACCTCGATCGGATAAACCGCCCGAACAGGCAATTCGGCTATCTTGAGTCTCCCGTTTTCCACGACAGCCGGGCCCCACGCCACGTGGTATTCCACCGGCAGCCCGGCGTCGCTGCGAGCTTTCAGTTCCACCGACCCGCCGTCGGCTCTGAGGTCGCCGATGGGATCGAACGCAATGGCCTGATCGGCACCGGCCTTGAAGCCGCTGAAACCCCGAGGAAGCATCCCCACCTGCTCGGTGTAACGGTATTCATCGTCGCCCTCGCTGTACGCCATGAAGGTGACGCGCCCGCCTTCCGTCGCGGGGGCAAGCTCATCGAACTTTATGCGCAGTGTGTTCGGCCCAGTCGCCACCACCGGTCCGCCCACACGCTTCACCCGGATGGGCGCGGAGGAGTGGCCCACCGGCTGGCCTGCCGCATGCCATTTCGGCCCGCCGCCGCTGGGGCGAGTCGCTGGATAGCGGTCGGCGTAAACGGGATGCACCTCGAAAGTCTGCCCGTCGCCGACCCATTTTACGTTTGTGAAGTAATACCTGGTGCCCGCATCCACCCAGCAGGGGTCTTCCCACTTGATGAACTGATCCTTCTTGTCCAGCCCCACATGGTATCTGACCGTGGCTTCGGCCATCTCCTTATCGAAGTGCCAGTTGGCGCGTGCCTTATCACCCGTGTAATCTGCCCATGGAGCGGGCCGCGCAGAGTTCGCACCTGCGCGCAGGTTGAGGTCCGAAAGCCAGCCGGTCCTGAAATCGATGGGCCGGAGTCTCGGCGGCTGGGCAGCGTCCGGCTGGGCGGTCTGCGGTATCATCGCAGAAGCCGCCTTCCGTATGAACATCGCCAGATAGATGGCGTTACGCTCCGACCAGGCGAAATGGCCAGCCCCGGGTTCGACAACCATGCTGGCAAGATTCCGTTCATCGGCCGCACGAAACGCCGCCAGCCCGTCGCGCGGAGTCTCCCATGCACCTTCGCGACCGGTTTCGTCGCGCATGACTCCGCCAAACTCATCGAATTGCCCGACCATCATGAGGGTCGGAACACCCGGGGGCACGGGCGGCTCGCCCCACGGTCCGCCCCCGCGGTATTGCACAAGCCCGAAACACCTCGACGCCATCTTTGCCGCGCACGCCCTGGCCTGCGGGCCGCCGGCAGAGTGCCCGACGAACATGAGCGGTGCGGTCTTAAGTTCCTGATAGCCCGAGACTTTGGCAAACTCGTCCAGAACCTGCTGGATATCGACCGCCCCCAGACCGCATTTCAGGAAAACTATCGCCAGTTTCTGTTCCGCGCATGCTGCGCGGATGACGGCGTCGGCCGCGAACTCCCTTTCCATGAGAGTCATGCCGGCCATGATCACACCGCGGATACGCTCGGCCTGTGCCGGCACCCACAGGTAAGCGCTGCTCTGGCCTTTTTCGGTGGTAATCGCCAAACGCCACTGAAACACAGCAGCCGACACCGACGATGCCTGTACGGCGGTAAGTGCTGTTATCAAAACAAGTAACATGCTCGCGCCGAGAGTGTCCGCGCGGCGTCCTTCTCGCCTGGTCTCGCATTGACGATTCATCACCCTTCATTTACATCCACGGGGCTCTTTTGTGGAAGTCGGCTTCCAGTACCCAGTTTTGTGCGCGTTCAAAGATGGCCCCTGTGCGCCTTTCGGGCAGGCCAGCAATCCGTCGCACCCAATAGCATTTTGCTGACAGCTTCGACTATGACGCCTGCCCAGATTGTCTGGCTTACCTGTGTCGCCGCGAAACGGCCAAAGATGCATTGCGACCCGCAACAGCCCGCCGGAACGGGGCGAAAAAATCCGATAAACCGGTTGACAGCGTCAAGTTTTGGGGTAGATTGAACTGTTGTGGATGCTGGCATTGTAGGCATCTAACCGTCTGTAAGCCGACACATGGTTTCGCATTTGCCCAGAGGAGGGCTCGTATGAGCTTTTCAAGAAGAGGGTTCGGCGCGTTTTTTGCCGCCGTGGCTTTCCTTGCCGTGCTCTTTATCGGCCGGGTGGCTACCGCCGACTTCGTTGGGGCGCTCGTTGAAGTCAAGGTTCAGGCGGCGGACGATCCGTCCCAAGAAGGTATGCTCAGGATCGCCGTGCCATATGAGAAAGTCGGAAGTGCTCCGGCCGAGAGAATAAGGTGGCGGCTGGAAAAGGCTCTGGAGGTAAAGAGTCAGCATGGAGCGGTGCTGGCTACGATTGACGACCTTGATGTGGACGTCGAGGGAGATCCTAAAGTCTCGCTGTCATTTGCCGTTACCGCCGGTCCCGCGGGCAGCAACTTCTCCATAACGTCAACCACGGTGAGTTTTGCTCCGCTTGGCAGCCCGCTCGCTTTTGCAACGGCGGCTGTAACAGTAACGGATGAAGACAGTAACGGCGCCGTAGCAACCGGTCTGTTTCCGGGTGCCAAGATTTATCAGGCCCGTTACAACTCGCCAGCGGTCGCGTGGGCAGACCTTATAGCCAGCCCGGTGGTGGTTGCCCCGGATGACAGCCTGACGGCGCAGGGCAGGCGCCCGACCCCGTCGGGCCGAGAGGCCATGCCCGGCACGGTTTACAGCATTGCCAGCGAGTTCAGGTTCAATCTGTCGCCGAATGACTCGGCCTCTGGAACCAGCACTTTTGACGTACTGATACCGCTGCCCTCTGCTGCCTACGGCATCACGGCGCTGCTCAGCTGCATGGGCTTGGCTCGCCTTCGCAGACAGCGGTGAGGCGCAGGTAACTGGATAAGTGATTGATGGTACGGCGTACACCCCGGAGCATCTGCCGGGGTGTAATGCTGAATGTATCGTGCTCGTGTAAGATATCGTCAATAAAGGTCTTATGTGACTTATCGGAGGCTGCGGGCAAGAAATTGACTTTTTATTTGACTGGCTGCAGATCTGTGGTACACTTGGAAGGTGTGGGTGCGTTGAAACGGCGGCAGGTTATTGGCACCTTCCGTCCGAACCCAAGGTGAGGGAATGAAGGGAGACGATATGCTCCGGGCAAAAAGTGTGGTCACCGCAGTCGCGGTGATTTCGGCATTCCTGTGGGGGGGCAGCACGGCGAACGCCGATGTTGTCACAACTCTCGTGACCGTGCGTGCTCAGGCACTCGAGGGTCAGAGTGTTGTGGACGAGGCTGTGTGGTCCGTAACCGTGGACAAGACTGGTGGCAGCGCCGACGAGCTGTATCAGCTTGCATCGCCGGTGACCTTGGTCGGCTCGAAAGTGGGGGTACTGGGAACCATCGAGGGCTTGGCTGTGAAGTTCCTCGGCGACCCGGTGGTGTCCGTTTCTTTTGCCGTGACGGCCGGTGCGGTCCCTACAGCGTTCACCTTTACTTCCGCGAAATTGACTTTTCCGGTGCTCGATACCGATGTTGTTGGGGCGGCGTCGGCAGGCGTGACTGTGACGGACCTCGACAGCAACGGCGCCTGGTTGAGTGGAGCGTTCGAGGGCGGCAAGGCGTACGAGGCGTTGTATTTCACGCCGGCGCAAACAGTGTTCGCCCGGCTTGTGAACGGGGCCGCGGCCGGTCCAGATGACAGCGGAACTTCACGCGGTCGCAGCGGTCCGACGCCTATCGCAGGCTCAGTTTCGGGAATTCAGGCGGCGTTCTCGTTCGTCCTGTCGGCCAACGACATGGGCAGCGGAACGAGCAGTTTCAACGTCACCGGCACATCCGGAGGGCCACCCGTCGTCCCGCTCCCGCCGGCTGTCTGGAGCGGAATGGCCATGATGGGCCTTGTGGTCGGAGCAAGGGTCCGACGGTATCTGCGCAAATGAGTCGGACGACGCTGTGCGGATTCGCGGAACCAGGTAGTTATCAATCAATGGCTTTGACAGTGGCAGCCCTCCTTCGGAGGGCTGCGTCGTTTTGTGAGTTGTCAGCGCGATCGCGGAGGCGGAGCGCGGGGGCTGTCCGGAACCTGCCTCAGATGAAGCGCACGGTGAATATGGCTTGCGGCCGTTCAACGCGCGACGGCCGGCGCTGTCGGTTTCATGCACAACCGGAGCGTCTTGATTGACGACCGGCACGATGATGTTATAGAGTTGTTCTTTCGACCCATGCAAAGCAGCACACGGCCGACGATGGAGGAAGCGATAAGCAAGGCGGAGGCGCTGATCGAAGCGCTCTCCTACATTCAGCGCTTTCACAACAAGGTTGTTGTGGTCAAGGTGGGCGGCTCGATCATGGATGACGAGCGGGCCCTGTGCAATATCCTGACCGACATCGTTTTCATGAACTATGTGGGCCTTCAGCCGGTTCTCGTCCACGGCGGCGGCAAGGCCATAAACGTGGCGATGGAACGGGCGGGGCTGGTGCCCCAGATGGTTCAGGGAAGGCGCTACACCGACGAACGGGTGCTGGCCATTGCCGAGCACGTTCTGTGCAACGAGATTAACCGGTTCATAGTCAACTTCATTCAGGCGCAGGGGTGCGACGCGATGGGGTTGCACTCCCTTTCCAGCGTGGTGCTTTTCGCCGAGAAAATGCTGCTCAAAGGCGAGGACGGGCGGCAGATTGACATCGGGCTGGTAGGCGAGGTGAAGAGCGTCAACGCCCGGCTGCTTCAACTTCTGGTGCAGGCAGACTCTATTCCGTGCATCGCCACGATCGCGCGCGATGCGGCAGGACAGCGTCTGAACGTCAACGCCGACACGGCCGCCGGCGCGGTGGCCGCCGCCATGAAGGCGGAAAAACTGGTTATCGTTTCCGACACGCATGGCATCCGCGCCCGTCCGAAAGACCCGGACAGTCTTCTGAGTTCCGTCAACGTCGCGCAGATCGAAGAGATGGTCCGCAGCGGCGTGATCAGCGGCGGCATGCTGCCCAAGGTGGAGGCGTGCATAACAGCCCTGCGGGCCGGAGTGAACAAGACGCACATAATAGACGGGCGAATTCCCCATTCGCTCCTTCTGGAAATCTACACCCAGGCGGGCATAGGGACCGAAATAGTTCTCTAGGTTCGTCGAGAACCACTGTAACCCGAGCAGGCAGACACGATACGGCCGGACCAATGAAGCACTTCATTTCCATTTCCGATTGCACCGCCGAGGAACTCCGCAGGCTCCTCGATGTGTCGGTCGAACTCAAACGCCAGTACCTGGAACGCAGACGCAACGATCCGCTGCTGGCCGGCAGGACGCTGGCCATGATCTTCGAAAAGCCCAGTCTGCGCACTCGCGTCAGTTTTACCGTGGCCATGACCCATCTCGGCGGCTCGGCGATGATGCTCCGTCAGGAGGAGGTCGGACTGGGCAGCCGCGAGCCCGTAAAGGACGTAGCGCGGGTATTGTCGCGCATGTGCGACGCGATAATGGCGCGCACGTTCGAACACTCGAAGGTCAGCGAACTGGCCAGATGGTCTTCGGTTCCCGTGATAAACGGACTGACCGACCACAGCCACCCCTGCCAGGCGATGGCCGATATCATGACCATAGAGGAACATTTCGGCTCGCTGGCCGGGCGCACCGTGGCCTTCATAGGCGACGGCAACAACGTCGCGCGCTCTCTGGCTACCGCGTGCGGCAAATTCGGCATGCGATTCATTCTGGCGTGTCCCAGGGCTTATGCGCTTAAGGAAGAAGACGCGGACCGCATCATGGGGCAGGTCCCCACGCTGGACCTCGTTGCCACAGATGATCCGGCCCAGGCCGTGCGCGAGGCGGACGTCATCTATACCGACACATGGGTAAGCATGGGCCAGGAGGCGGAAAAGGAAAAACGCCTGCGTGATTTTGCGGCCTATCAGGTGAACGAACGGCTCCTCGCCCAGGCGCCCAAACACGCCATCGTGCTGCATTGTCTGCCCGCTTACCGCGGTCTGGAGATAACCGACGGCGTTCTGGAAGGCCCGCAGTCGCTGGTATTTCCGCAGGCGGAGAACCGGTTGCACTTTCAGAAGGGGCTGCTCGCCGTCCTCCTCGGCGCCAGATAGGCCGACGGCGCGGCTGCCGCTGCATGACCAGGTTCCGCCATCCGGCGACCTCTTATCGCCGGTTTGCAGCATACTTGGCGAGCATATTAACGGCCGCGCGGAAATCTTTCGGCCACGGCGCGCATATCTCGACATTGCGCCCGCACATCTCCGCGAAGCCCAGTTTCTCGGCGTGCAGCGTCAGGCGGGCGATAAGCGGCCGCTCGCCTTCGCCAGCCGGTCGATAGCCGCGCTTGAACGAGCTGAGATACAGCCCGGCACTGGCGTCCGACTGCGCGCCATACAGGGGATCGACCGCCAGCGGCAATCCGATGTGGCGCAGGTGCACCCGTATCTGATGCGTCTTGCCGGTTTTCGGCATCACGCGCAACAGGGTGTATCCGATGAACCGCTGCTCGACGCGCCACTCCGTACGCGCTGGCCGGCCGTGCGGCGTTACCATCATGCGCAGCGCGTCCTGTGGATGATGGCCTATAGGCGCGTCCACGACGCCGCTGTCGTCCGGCGGGGATCCAACGACGATTGCCAGATACTCCTTATGCACCCGGTTGTTCTGAAACTGGTGCGACAGATGCTGCTGGGCAGGGCGGTTCGTGGCGAAGACGACCACGCCGGAAGTCTCTTTGTCTATGCGATGAACAAGGCGCAGTCGCGGGTCGGCGTCGCCAGACCACCGCAGACGAAGTTGCGCGGCCAGGCGCAGCAGAAGACAATCGTCTTCAGCCCGCCCGGGAATCACCGCCAATCCGGGCGGCTTGGCCACCGCCACGTAGTTCTCATCCGACCAGAGGATTTCCAGCGGCACGGCGCCACCTGCTCACACTCCGACGATCGCCGTATTCGAGGGAAGCGATTCCCTCCCGAAGGCGTCCGTTCTGCGCAGTATGTTACGCCCGATCAGGGGAACAGCGTGTTCCTGTCATACTCGATAAGCAGGGCCTCGATGCGCGGCTGGTGAGGGTTGATCCGAAGACTCTTGCGCCACCAGCGGATGGCCTCGTTGCGTTTCGTCTCGTCGAGCATGAAGCCCTGTCTGTATTGCGCCAGCATCGCCTCGCCCAGGCCGTTACACGCGTGGAAGTTGCGTGCGTCAAGTTTCAGGGCCGTCTCGAACTGACGTATGGCATCTTCCACCCTCCCGGCATACAGCAGGGCGTGGCCGTATCTTTCCCTCAGCAGCGAGCCGTCGTTCTCGCGCAGCAGCTGCTCGTAAACGCTGACGGCCTCGGCATAGCGCTTCTGTGCGAGAAGACACCCGGCAAGGTTCACTGCCGTCTCGACGCGCCCGGGGTTCAGTTCGATGGCCCGTCGATAGGCGGTTTCGGCGCTGCGGTAGTCGCGCAATGAGTCGTACACCACGGCCAGATTGGCGTGAGCCTCGGCGGACGTCGGGGCCAGTTCAACCGCTCTGCGCACATAAGGCAGTCCGAGTTCGGCATTGCCCAGGGCGGTGTAAACAAGCCCCAGGTTCATGTTGGATTTCGGGTCCTGCGGATTGAGTTTCAGCGCCTGGAGGTAGCTTACGGCCGCCTCCTGAAGCCTGTTGAGCAGATGGTACATCAACCCCAGGTTGTAGTGGTTGGTGTAGGAATACGGGTCCAGTTCCACCACCCGCCGGTACTCGGCGGCCGCCGCTTCGTAGTCGCCTTTCTCGCGGTAAATGGTTCCGAGAAGGAACCGGGCCATTATCAGATTGGGATTCTCCTCCAAAGCAGACCTCAGCGCCGCGATGGCGCGCACGCGGTCGCCTTCGTGGTACGCCAGCGCCCCTTCAACGTATCGTTTGCCGCCGCTTATGCCCTCGGCGACGGCCGGAGCGCGGGCGGCACAACCGCCGGCCATAATCAGCAGCAGCCCCGCGACAGCGAGTGTGACTGTGCCGCAGAGCACGGCTTGCGCAAGTCGAGTGCATCTTCTGCGGTTGACGGTATCCCGTTCCATCTTCATCTGCATGTTCGACCGGTTTGCCGGAGCAGTATAGAACAAAACCACCGGCACGATACGACGTGCCGGCACTTCCGATAATAGCCGCCATCGCCTGTTGGCGCAAGGCGTGATGCCTTGAAGATCCCCGCGTTGACCGGTTCATCGGGGACATCTATTATCCGGCGGCAAGGGAGCTTTCGCTTGAGACTGCTGGTTGTCATACCTGTTCACAACGAGGAGAAGTACGTCGCCCGGGTGCTCGAGCGCGTGCGCCGGTTCAACCCGGATATTCTGGTCGTGGACGACGGCAGCACCGATGCCACGCCATCGATTCTGGCTTCCTGTAAGGACATCCACATAGTCAGGCATCCGCGCAACATGGGCTATGGCCGCAGCCTCATAGACGGGTTCAGATACGCCGACGAACACGGCTACGACTGGGTGATAACGATGGACTGCGATGAACAGCACGAGCCCGAGCGCATACCGGATTTCGTGCGCGAGATAGAGACGGACAGGTGGGATCTGGTAAGCGGCTCGCGCTATCTTGCTCCGCACGCCGATGACGATATGCCGCCGGACGACCGGCGCACCATTAACGCTACGATTACCGACATTATCAACAGCGTATTCGGCCTTAACATCACCGATGCTTTCTGCGGATTCAAAGCGCATCGCATCGCGGCGATGCGGCGCGTGCCGCTCGACGAACCGGGCTACGCCTTTCCGATGCAGCTGTGGCCGCGGGTTGCGGTGGCGGGTCTGCGCATAACCGAGATACCGGTGCGCCTGATCTACAAGGATCGTTCGCGGCACTTCGGCGGACGGCTCGACGACCCTTCATACAGGATGCAGCACTACCTTTCCGTGCTTTGCGCAGAGCGCGACCGGCTGCTTGTCCAGATGACGCCCGAGTGGGCCGCCAGTAACATTGACGAAGGCTTATGAGCGAAGCCCTCGTCAACGGACCCGACATCAGGGCGCCAGATGCGGACGGAGCGGTCGTGCTCTTTCCATCGGGGACGGCGCCGGGTCGGATTGCGATCGCCAATCAGCGCATGCTGGCGCTGTGCGAAGAGCGCATTCAGAATATCCCCTTGCGGCATTTGCGGACCGAGGTCCGCGCCATGTCCGCCTGGGCCGGCGCGCCGGCGGTCGTGGCAACCGGCCACCAGATCGAGTTGTATCACCCGGGAGTGTGGGTAAAGAATCTGGTCATACAGACCATTGCGAAGCACATCGGCGGGCAGGCGCTGCATCTTGCGGTCGATACCGATGCCCCGAAACATCTGCACCTGCGCTGGCCGGGCGGCGGCATGCCCATCAGCGATGATCCAGCCATCTCCGGCGCGGACTGGCTGGGACTGGTGAAAGCCCCGCGGGTCGGGCATATGGAGGCATTGGTCGAAGCGTTTCTGGCGGCCAGCGCCTCCTGGCCGTTCGAACCGGCCATGGCAAAACCGCTCAAAGATACGGCCGCTCAGCCGCAGCATTCCGGTCTTCTGTCGCGATACATCCTTGATCTTGCATCGAAGATCGATCGGCAGATCGGCACGGAATTGCCGACGGTCGTCGCGTCCGAGATGTGGTCCAGCCGCCCGTTTCTGGCGCTGGCATGTCATGTCATGGCGCGCGCCGACTCTTTTGCCGCGGCCTACAACGCGGCGCTGGCGAACTACCGCCGGCGCCGAGGCATCAAGCGCAGCGGCGTTCCCTGGCCGGACCTGCGCGTGGAGTCGGAGCGATGTGAAGTGCCGTTCTGGCTCGATGATCTGAGCGCCGGATGCCGTCGGCGCGCCGTCGTGGTGCGCACCGCTTCCGGCTGGGCGCTGGAACACGGACCGGAACAGCACCTCTTGAGAACGGCCGACGACGGATTGTCCGCTGCCGAGAGCCTGGGAGCGTTTCTCGCGGCCTGCGGCCTGCGGCTTTCACCGCGAGCCATGATGCTCACGACGTTCATGCGGTTGCTGGGAAGCGATCTGTTCGTGCACGGTATCGGCGGAGCGATGTACGACCGCGTGACGGATGAGGTAATAGCACGGTGGTTCAAGATAGAGCCTCCTCCGTTCGCCGTGGCTACGGCGACGCTGTACTTTCCGACGAGCGATAGCGCTCGGCGCATCGATCTGGGGCAGCTGGCGATCGAAGGCCGCCGACTGCGGCACGGCTGGGCGGATCCGGTCAAGCGCGATATGGCTCATCGCATAGCACAGGCGCCGCGCCTCTCGGCGGAACGCCGCAGGATGTTCGATGCCATGCACGCGTATCTGGCCGGCAGGCGGGAAGGGGAAGCCTTCCGCCGCTGGCTTGAACACTTCGAGGAATGCCGCAGACTTCACGAGCACCAGAAAGCGGTCTTCGACCGCGAACTGTTCTACGGTCTCCAGCCGGCCGGGCGTTTGTGCGCCATTCGTGAACGGGTAGAGCAGATGACACACGGGGGCGAGGGTTGATGCGCGAAATGACATTGTGAACCGGCACAGACGCCGGCCTGCGGGATAACGATGAAACTCGCTTTTTCAACCAATGCGTTCACACGGTTCGATCTGATCGAAGCGCTGCGCGCGATCAGGTCGGCGGGATTCGGAGCGGTCGAGATCCTGGCTGATGTGCCCCACGCCTATCCGGCGACTTTGTCGGCGCAGCAGACCAGCGCCATCTGCGCCGAACTGGAGCGGCTGAACATGGCCGTGAGCAACATCAACGCCAACTGCACATTCGGCTACTGGCGCCATGCGCCGCCCGAACCGTTCTTCGAGCCGAGCCTGATCAGCCCCGTGGCGCAATACCGGGCTGACAGGATGGACATGATTTTCAAGACGTTGGAATTCGCCCGTGCGACCGGCGCACGCAACATCAGCATCACCACCGGGCGGCTGCTCGGCGGAATGCCTCCTGAAAAGGCCGCCGGCGTGCTCGAGGACTCGCTGCGGCGAATACTGGACAGGGCCGACGCGCTGGGGATCGATGTCGGCATCGAATGCGAGCCGGGCCTGTTCGTGGAGTGGGCGGCGGAACTGCGCCAGCTGATAGACCGTCTGGGCCACGGACGGCTCGGAGCCAATCTCGACGTTGGCCACAGCCAGGTGCTCGGCGAGTCAATTCCCGAGGCCGTGCGCCTGCTCAAAGGCCGGATATGGAACATGCACGTCGAAGATATCCCTGGACGAAAGCACTATCACCTGATCCCCGGCGAAGGCACGATGGACTGGACCGCTTTGCGGGAGGTGCTGCGGGAAACCGGCTACGACCGCTATCTGACGGTGGAGCTGTACACCTACAGCAGTGAACCTCACGAGGCAGCCCGGCGCAGCTGCGAGTTCCTCAGCCGTGTCATGGCATAGCGAGTCTGCCCGCTGGCGGGCCGCACTTGGTGCACAGCTGTCGGGCGGCAGCAGCCGGCCCGCGAAAGGACGCGCTTCCGCTGAGCAACAGCAGCGATTTCGTACCCCGGGTCAACCGCAGTCTGTCAGAACGTCGGGCCGATTGGCCACGGCGCGAACTCTTCATCGCCGATGCCCTGCATCTCGCTTTTCGTCCGTTCGCCGCCGGCCACGGCGATGATCTTCTCCAATATCCTCATTCCCACCTGTTCGATGGTCTCGGTGCCGTCCAGAATCGTGCCGGCGTTGATATCCATGTCGTCCGTCATGTGCTGGTACAGCGCCGTGTTGGTGGCCACCTTGATGCACGGAACAGGCTTGCATCCGTACACGCTGCCGCGGCCGGTGGTGAAGACGGCGATGTTGCAGCCTCCCGCGACCAGTCCGGTCATGCTGACGGGGTCGAAACCCGGCGTGTCCATGAACACCAGTCCGCGTTCGGTTATCTGCTGAGCGTAGGCGTAGACCGCCGCAAGGGGCGACTGGCCGGCTTTGGCGACCGCGCCCAGCGACTTTTCGAAGATGTTGGTCAGCCCGCCGGCCTTGTTGCCCGGAGATGGGTTGTTGTCGATGGTGGCGCCGTACATTGCGGCGTGCCTCTCCCACCAGCGGATGAGATCCATCAGCCTGCGCGCCACGTCGGGTGAAACTGCGCGCCGCGTCAGCAGATGTTCGGCACCATATATTTCCGTAGTTTCGGCAAGGACCGACGTGCCGCCATAGCGCACCAGTTCGTCCGACGCCACGCCCAGCGCGGGATTGGCCGTTATGCCGCTGTTGCCGTCCGAACCGCCGCACTGCTCGGCCAGAACGAGTTTGCTTACCGGCTGCGGCGTGCGCCGGCAGGCGTTGGCGGCCGGCAGCATCGCGGCGACTGCCGCCACTGCCCGCTCGACGGTTTTCTGCGTGCCGCCGATGGTCTGTATGCCGAGGAAGACCGGTTGCGGCTCCCCCGGACGCAGCGTTGTCAGACCGTGTTCCTTCTGCACGTACTCAATCTGGTTTCCCTCGCATCCAAGGCCGATCATGACATACGAGAAGACGTTGGGATGCCGCGCGAAGCCCGCCAGCACGCGCGCCAGCAGCTGATGGGGTTCGCCGGGCTGCATGGTGCATCCGCCCTTGTGGTTGAGTGCGATTACGCCGTCAACGTTGGGAAAGTCGCGCCGCAGTGCGGCCGCCGGGAAACGCTCCGCCACGTAGCGGCAGACGCTGGCCGAACAGTTCACCGTGGGAATCACCGCCAGGTAATTGCGCGTGCCGGCGCGTCCATCATGCCGGAGATAACCCTGGAAATAGCGCATGCTCTGCGGCGGGTGATACTGCACGGGTCGATAGTCGGCGCCGAAACCGTAATCGCGATCCACGTGGCCGAGCGTCAGATTGTGCGTGTGCACGTGGTCGCCGGCGCATATCGGGCAGGAAGCGAAGCCTATCACATGGCCGTATTTGCGGACCGCCTCGCCGGGGGCAACGTCGGCTATGGCGAGTTTGTGCCCCTGGGGTATGTCCGATCGCACCGTGATGCGGACGGCGTCGCGGATGAGTTCCATGCCGGCGGCAATGGACTTCCTGGCCACGGCCACGTGATCGGACGGGTGAAGCACGATAGCAAACCGGTCGAGTATGTCGGATGGCATATGCGCTGTTGCCCGCGATCAATCGCTTCGGGGTACGTTCACCGGACCGGCCCGCAGCCGCGCCGCCCCTCCGGCAGCAGCGCCCGGCGTCCGAATGGCGTTCCCGTTTCGCGCGGGTGCTGTTGTTCTACGACGACGCGCCCGACAACGCCAGCCGCCTGACGCGTGCCGGGCGGCAATACTCCGTCTTCGCGCTGCGCGCCGATTCGGTTATCCTCGCGTCGGTTGATCATGAAATACGCAATCATCATTCCGGACGGCGCTGCCGACGAACCGCTGGCCGCACTGGATGGCAGAACGCCACTGGAGGCGGCCCACACTCCCAATATAGACAGCCTCGCCGCCGAGGGGATCAGCGGACTGGCAAGAACGATTCCCGACGGCTTCGAGAGCGGCAGCGACGTGGCGATCATGTGTCTGCTGGGCTACGACCCGGCGAAGTATCTGACCGGGCGCGCGCCGCTGGAGGCCGCCGCGCGGCGAATACCGCTGGAACCGACGGACTGGGTCTTCCGCTGCAATCTCGTTACCGTCGAAAACGGGGTCATGAAAGACCATTCGGCCGGCGGGATAACAGACGCCGAGGCGCGGCGGCTTATTGCCGATCTGGCGGCGGCCATCACCACGCCCGGCATGGAGCTGCATTGCGGAGTCAGCTATCGCAATCTGCTTGTTTACCGCGGCGACGAAAACATCGACGTTACAACAACTCCGCCGCATGAGATACCGGAGCAACCCATTAGCGCGCATCTGCCGCGAGGCAGAGGAAGCGAGATGCTCAGACGGATAATGGATACCTCGGCGGCGCTCTTTGCCGATCACGAGGTGAACCTTGCGCGCCGCCGGAAGAACCTGCGGCCGGCGTCGCAGGTCTGGCTGTGGGGTCAGGGACACCGGCCCCGGATGCCGACGTTTGCCGAGAAGTACGGCGTCAGCAGAGGGGCGGCGATAAGCAGTGTGGACCTCCTGCGGGGACTGGCCGTCCTGCTTGGCTGGGACGTGCTGGAGGTTCCCGGACTGACGAGTTACCACGATACCAACTACGTCGGGCAGGGCGAGGCCACAGCCGCGGCGCTGAATTCGTATGACATAGTTTTTTCACACGTGGAAGCACCTGACGAGGCGGCGCATCAAGCCGACTACAGGACCAAGATCGCAGCCATCGAACACGTGGATCGGTACATAGTCGGTCCCGTGCTGCGCAAGCTGAGGAGTTTTCCGCAATGGCGGATGCTGGTGATGCCGGATCATTCGACTCTGGTCGGCACCCGCAAGCACGGATACGGCCCACCGCCGTTCGTACTGGCAGGCAGCGGTTTGCGGCCGCAGCCTGCGGGGCATTTCTGCGAGAAAAACGCCGCTTCGGGCATGCACTTCGATCGCGGATATGACCTTATGGGCTACTTTTTGCGCGGCGGGTAAAGTGCCCAGGACAGGACTCGAACCTGCACGCCCTTACGGGCGCTACCACCTCAAAGTAGTGCGTCTGCCAATTCCGCCACCTGGGCAAGCCAATCATATTATACATCGGCTGCCGCAGTTGTCGAGAGTGCGGCGAGTAGCGCAAACTGAGGTCGCCCGAAGTCGTGCGGATAGCATAATTCCTTGTATCTACTAGAATTGCGGCCATGACCAGCGGCGAGGCGTGGACCATAAGGCGGCTGCTCGAGTGGACCGGTGCCTTCCTGGCGCGCAAAGGGGTAGATTCGCCGCGACTGAGCGCCGAACTGCTGCTGGCGCACGTCCTGAAGTGCGCGCGCATACGTTTGTACACCGATTACAACCGCGTCGTAACCGACGAACACCTGGCACTTTACCGAGATCTGGTGCGTCGGGCCGCCGAGCATCAGCCCATCGCCTACCTCACGGGCACGGCGCACTTTTTCAATCTGGAGTTCGAGGTCACGCCGGATGTGCTGATTCCCCGGCCCGATACCGAGACGCTTGTGGAAAACGTAATACAGAGTGCGCGCTTACAGGGCGGGCTGGAAGCGCCGCGCGTTCTGGACCTGTGCACGGGATGCGGGTGTATTGCGGCCGCAGTGGCCTGCAATCTGAAAGCCGCGACGGTCGTGGCTACGGACATATCGGGCGCGGCGGTCGCGGTGGCGAAGCGCAACATGCAGAGGCTGGGACTGTCGGACCGCGTAACGGTGGTGCAGGGCGACCTGTATGAAGCACTTTCGCAGATACCGGATGCGGGGCAGTTCAATCTCATCCTTGCGAATCCGCCTTATATCCCGACCGATCGGATCGCCAGTCTGGACCGGAGCGTGCGCGACTACGAGCCGCTGGCCGCTCTGGACGGAGGGCGCGACGGGCTGATGGTGCATCGGCGGATACTGGCCGATGCGCCCCGCCATCTGTCGCGCGGCGGAAAGGTGTATCTGGAGATAGGGGCGGATCAGGCCGAGGCTGCCATCGCGCTGGCTGAACAGAGCGAGGGCCTGGTCGAGCCGCGAATACTGAAGGACTACGGCGGCAATCCGCGCGTGCTCACCGTCGCCAGAAAGTGAGGGGCAGGTTGCTCCGCGGCGCGCTCGTGCGGCGGGATATGGCGGAGGCCGACGGCAACCCCATGAGCGGCCGTTACGCCAGCGGCTGTCGGGGATGAAACTGGTTGTTGCATACGACAGTCGCGCAGGAGATAATGGGGCGTGGTATGGCTGGGCGCGCAGTGCGCGGCCGGCCGATAAATCGTGTATCGGTCAGTCATGAGCATTGACTGATTATCGACCGACGGACTGGTCGATAGACCCGTTGCCCGGCGGGCGCGAAGCGCCACCGGGGCCAGCATTCGGGCCACGAGGCTCAGGAAGGGCCATATGGACAGCTTCATCATCGAAGGGGGCCGGCGTCTGAAAGGCGTGGTCAATATAAGCGGCAGCAAGAACAGTTCGCTGCCGCTGATGGCGGCATGTCTGATGGCCGAGGGCCGGACCACGCTTCAGGGTGTGCCGCGTCTGACGGACATAGATTCGATGAGCCACCTGTTGCGCGACCTTGGCTGCAAGGTGGAGCGGCATGAACCCGCGCCGTCGCTTCTGAACGCCGGGCCCGCGCTCGACGGCGACCTGGAGATAACGGTGGAGAGCGAAGCGGAGTCGCACGCGCGCTACGAGATAGTGAAGACGATGCGCGCCAGCATCTGCGTGCTCGGGCCGCTTCTGGCGAAGCGCGGGAAAGCGATAGTGGCTTTGCCCGGAGGTTGCGCCATAGGCGACAGGCCCATAGACCTGCACCTTCAGGGCCTTCGGAAACTGGGCGCGGAGTTTCGCACGGAAAACGGGAACATCATCGGAACCGTCCCCAGGCGTCTGAAAGGATGCCGCATGTATCTGGGCGGCGCCCAGGGGCCCACCGTGCTGGGAACGATCAACGTGATGACGGCGGCAGCGCTGGCCGAAGGCGAAACCCTGATCGTCGGCGCGGCATGCGAGCCCGAGGTGGTCGATTGCGCAGAACTGCTCAACAAGATGGGCGCGCGCATACGCGGCCACGGATCGCCCGAGATACGCGTGGAAGGCGTGGACAGGCTTACGGGCTGCGTGCACCGGATCATTCCCGACCGCATCGAGGCCGGAACCTACATGATGGCCGCCGCGATAACCAACGGCGAACTGGAACTGCGCAACTGCAACCTCGATCATCTGGTGGCGGTTACAGATATGCTCGAGGAGGTGGGGGTGCGGATAGTGCGTGAAAACGGCGTGGTGCGGTGCTGGTCGGAGCGGCGTCTGAACCCGGCCGAGATGACCACGCAGCCCTACCCGGGGTTCCCGACTGATCTTCAGGCTCAGCTGATGGCGCTGCTGTGTCTGGCCGACGGCATGAGCATGGTAACCGAGCGGGTTTTTCCCGATCGCTTCCTGCACGTGGGCGAACTCAATCGCATGGGCGCGCGCATACGCAAGGAGGGCGCTACGGCGATCGTGCACGGCGTGCGCGAGCTTCAGGGGGCCACGGTAATGGCGAGCGATCTGCGGGCCTCGGCGGCGCTGGTGCTGGCGGGGCTGGCCGCCAGGGGCACGACGCGGCTCGACCGCATATACCACATCGACCGCGGGTACGAGAAGATAGAGGAGAAGCTGGCCGCGGTGGGCGCGGCCATCAGGCGAGTGAGCGAGGCGCCGGCGGCGACCGAAACCGCCGCGGTGCGTGCCGCGTGAGACAGCAGGGGGGGCTGTGCAAGGCTCAGCCGCGCACAACGGACGTTGAGCACGGCGGGTCGCAGCTTTCTCCACGCCGCGTCGATATCTATCGCTGATACAGCGGCAGATAGTGGTACGGCATGGCGAGAATGGTGGTATAAACGGCCGTGCAGAAGATCGTCCCGACGCCGCGACCGCCATCCCAGCGGGGCGTCCAGTACACCAGTTCGCCCTCGCGTTTTGCCGCCGGCACCAGCAGATCGCGCATGTAGGTGTACCATTTCTGCCAGGTTTCGCCGCCGATCATGTATTGCGCCGGAGCGGCGTAGAAGTTGCCATAGGTGAACCACTGATGATCGTCGCGACGTTTGAAGAGATACTCTGAACCCGTTTTGACGCGCGGGTCGTCATACTGGCCGCACACCTGAAGCGAATAGATGGCGGCGGCGGTGCGGGCGAAGCCGGGCTGGTTGTTGCGGGGCTGATAGGTGAATCCGCCGCTTCGCTGGTCGTAGCAGCTCCGCACGTACTTCACAGCGCGGTCGATTGTGGCCTGCGGCACGTCCAATCCGGCATTCTTCGCGGCGCGCAGGGCCACGACCTGAAGCACGGTTACCGAAATGTCGGCATCCTGGGCGCGCGGCATGTAGCGCCAGCCGCCCTCGTGGTTCTGACATTGCACGATAAGGCGAACGACCATTTCCAGTTTCTGGCGGATGCGCGGATCCCGCGTCTGGCCGTACACCTCGGCCAGAGCGATGGTCGCAATGCCATGCCCATACATGTAATTGGCGTTGGGCTGCATTGTGCCGTCCGGCCGCACGGTATTGAGAATGAACTGCACGCCGCTGGCAACGTGGCGCCCGAACTCGCCCTCGTCGGGCAACTGTCCGGCCGCCAGAAACGCCATGAGGACGTAGCCGGTCATGGCCAGTTCCTGTCGTTCGCCGTCCGCGTGCCATGATCCGTTGGCGTTCTGCCGCGAGGCCAGATAGCGCAGCGCGCCGCGTATGACGGCCTCGGTTTTCTCATCGATGGTGACAACCTCCTGGCCCGTTCCGGCGAGGCGCGGCAGGGGGGTGTCGGCGGCGCCGTAACCAATCGCGGCCGCTGCCAGAAGTATCGTTGCGGAAATGAGCGACAGAGACTTCATATGGTGTTCCGTAGCCTGTGCGCCGTAGGCGCGGCTGCCGCGGAGAAACGCGCGGCGCTATTTTTCCGCGACGTCGGGATCGGCCAGATTGCGCAGATACTGCTCCACCGCCGGACCATACTCCTGCGGGTATTTGTCCGATTGCGACTGAAGTATGGCTTTGCGGTCGCGCTCGGGCAGGCCGAGGAACATTCCCGCGGTTTTCTCATCGCGGCGCGGCCCGCCTTCAGCAAATGAGCCGGCCATGCCGGAGCGGTTGCCGCTGCTTCGCCCCTGGCCCTGCATCTGGCCTCCCTGTGTCGGTCCCTGCGCCTGGCCCTGACCTTGTCCCTGGCCTTGGCCTTGACCTTGGCCTTGGCCTTGACCCTGGCCCTGCCCCTGGCCTTGTTGGCCCTGTCCCTGGCCTTGTTGGCCCTGCCCCTGCTGTCCCTGTCCCTGTTGTCCGGCTGCGGCCATCTGTCCGCCCATACCCGCCTCGGCGAGCGACACGGCCGCTGCTGCCTGGGAGAGGGCCGCCTGCGCCTGCGCAGCGCCGGCCTGAGCCTGGGCGGCGTTGCCGGCGGAAGCGGCGGCGGCCGCTCCCGACGAAGCGGCGGCGGCCTGCTGGAGCGCCCCGGCGGCTGCGGCAGGCATGGCGCCCTGCGCGCCGGCAGCAAGTTGTGCCGCCTGCTGGGCTACGTTACTGAGCATGTTGGCCGCCTGCTGCATCGGACCACCAGCCTGCTGGCCAGCGAGCAGCTGCTGAACCGCCTGCTGAATGTCGGCCTGTTTCTGGGCCAGCTGCGGCAGAGACTGACCTCCCTGCTGACCACCTTGTTGACCTCCCTGCTGACCGCCTTGTTGTCCACCTTGCTGACCACCCTGTTGTCCTCCCTGCTGGCCACCTTGCTGGCCTCCCTGTTGACCGGCTTGTTGGCCGCCTTGCTGGCCACCTTGTTGCCCTCCCTGTTGGCCACCCTGCTGGCCGCCCTGTTGCCCACCTTGCTGGGCACCCTGTTGGGCAGCTTGCTGACCTCCCTGCTGTCCAGCTTGCTGCGCTCCTTGCTGGCCTCCCTGTTGGGCTCCCTGCTGGCCCGCCTGCTGCTGGCCTGCCTGCTGAGCTCCCTGCATGCCCGCCTGCTGCATGGCCTGCTGCATGCCTGCCTGCGCCTGGTCCATGGCCTGCAATGCGCCCTGTAGATTGCCCTGCGCGAGCTGGTTGGCGGCGTTTCCGGCAGCCTGGGCAGCCTGTCCGAGCGGCTGGGCGTTCTGGTTGGCCTGAGCCATTTCGCCCAGCGCTCTGGCGACCTCGCGCTGCTGCTGCTCAAGTTGTTTGACGAGGTCGGCCGGGTTGCTGTTCATGGCCTCCTGAGCCTGCTGCACCTGCTGCTGGAGGTCCTCGATTTTCCGGGCTGCCGCCGCGAGGTCGGCCGGATTGGGCTGCTCTCCCAGCTGCTGCTGAAGTTCCTGTATCCTTCTGTCCAGCGCCTCAAGGGCCTTGAACAGGTCCACAATGGCCTGCTGCTGCGCCGGGTGGGCCTTATGAAGGTCGGCTGCGTCGAGGCTGGTCTTGGCCTCGAGCATGTTCTTGCGCGCGCTTTCCAGAGGGGGCGCGGCCGTTTTCTCGTCGTCGAGAAGCTCCTGCCGGACTTTTTCTGTTTCAGTGGCTATCTGAGCCTGCTGCCCGGACAGTTCGCGCGGGTCCGCGGGCAAACTGGCGGGCTTCTGTTCGGCGGCCATCATATTCACATCACCGGCCTTGCGCTGCGCCGGCTGTCTGGCAGGCTGGTTCGCCGGCGACGCATCGTCCCTGGGCCGGATCCTGGCCGCAGCTCTGGCCGTGGCGGTTTCCACGCGCTGCTGCTGTTCGATGAGACGGCGTATTTTCGCCCGCGAGTCGAGGAGATCGGCGAGCTCCTGTTTTGCCTGCTCGAGTCTGGCAATCTGATTGCCGAGTTGTTCGTCGGCCTGTTTGAGCGCTGCTATGGCCGCCGACTGCGCCTCCTGCGCAGCGCGGGCGCTCTGATTATCGCCGCGGGCGAGGTTCTTCTCGGCTTTGTCCATCTGGCCGGCAGCCTCGCCGGCCGACTGTGCCGCGTCGGGGGCGACGGCGGCGGCGTCTTTCTGGAGTTCGCGCGTCCGGTTTTCCAGAGCATCCTGGCGCGGAGCGAGATTCCGGAGCTCGGCGGGATTCTTCTTCTCGGCGGCGGCGGTCTGCGCTTTGAGATCTTCCTCCTGTTTGATCAGTTCCCGCGTGCGCTGCTGGAGGTCGCGGGCGGCCGCCAGTTTATCGTCTATTCTTTTCGCCGGTTCGGCCTTGGCGAGCTCATCCTGTATGGCGGAACGCGCCCGCTCCAGTTTCGCCAGAGCGGCCTTTTCATTGTCCAGCGCCTGATCCCGGCGTTTTTCCAGGAGATCGGCGCGCGCTTCCTGCATTTCGTCCATCGCCTGTTTCAGCTCTTCGGCGACCTGCGGCGAAACGTTCTGAACGTCCTCGCGGGTCAGATTGGTGTCATAGACGACGTCCGCCTGAGCGCTTTCCACCTGTGCGAAATCGCCCTTGCGCGAGTCGAGCTGCTGCGTCTGCTCGACGATGCGCTTTTCGGCATCGATCGCGCGCTCCACCTGCGCCAGAGCCTGTTTCAGCGCCGCCATGGTATCTTTCGGCGGCGATATCGCCCTGGCCAGTTTGCGCAGCTCATCGTGAATGCGCTGCTGCGTGCCGGCAGCCCGAAAGAGGTTGGCAGTCTTCAGGTCGTCAACAGCCTGATCCAGCGCCGGCCTGAGCCCGCCGGACTGAAGCTGTTCCATCGCCGCCGCCAGGCGCTCGCGCGCCGGGCCGTCGGCGTCGCGCGCAATAGCCTGGAGCCGCGCCAGCACCGGGTTCACTTCGTCCCGGATAGCGCCCTGCTCCACGGTCTGAAGGTCGAGCGTCGCGCGCTGGCTGTCGTCGAAACTGGCGCCGGTACGATTGCCGACCAGCCTCGCCAGTTCCACCGTAGATTTGAGATTCAGATGCTGCCGCCGGGCCAGATTCTCCAACCGCAGCGATATTTCGTACAGCGCCTGCTGCCGCTGATATTCCAGCAGAAGCTGGCGGAACTGCACGACGATGTTCTTCTGCCCGGCCACGGCGCTGACCACCGCGCGCCGGGTGACGTTCTCGTCGGCAGCGCTGCGGGCGTCCTGAAGCGCGGCGATGACGCGCCGCATCTCCTCTTCGCTGAGTTTGTCGAGGATGCGGCGTATGGCCTGAAGCACCTCCACATCCGCTCCGTCGAGGCCATTGCGCTTGAACTCCTGGATTATGGCATCGAGCTGTCTGGCCACCTGCTGGGTCTGGTTGCGTATGTGCTGCTGGCGCATCTCTCCCTGGCGGATGGTGTCCGTGGCAGACTGCTGAGCCAGAACGACGGCGCAGACCGCTGCCATCGCCACCGTCGCAAGCAGATTCGGTATCCGGGTCATGGCGACCTCCGGCGCTATAACGCGCATTTGCCGGGCGGCGTAAAAGCGCCGTCCGCAGTTCATTTCTTTTCCAGTATCAGCCCGCCGAGCTGCTGGCTGAGCTTCTCCTGATCCTGCGTTACATACTCGACCGTGCCGAGATGGTCGTTCAGCCGGTTCATCAGATCGGCGCGTTTATCCATCTCGCTGACGACCTTGGCGCGATAGTGCTCGCTGGATGCCTTGCCCGGCCCGGTCACGTTGTTGGCGTCGTGCACCTCGATCCAGTACTCGATCACGCTGCCTTCGCTGGGCATGGGCTTCAGGGCGCCCAGATCGAACTCGTACGCCTTGCGGATACGCCTGCGGTCCGGCTCGCTGCCGGGTTCGAGCTCTATCGACCGGGCCGCGCTCAGCTCCTCGGTATCGTATTTGTGTCTCAGGAATATCTTATCCACTCCGAAATCGTCGGTCGCCTCGAAACCGACGAGCACGCGGGCCTGGCGCGTCACCAGTTCTTCCTTGCGGTCAGGCCAGGTAATGCGCACCGTCGGTTCCTTATCGAGCACGATGTCGATGGGATAAACCGTTTCGGCGCGGGACGTTATGCCGTCCTCGTCCATCATCCGCAGCGACAATCCCGACAAACCTCTGGCAGGTATGTTCACAACGGCCCACGCCTGCGTTTTGTCGGTGCCCACGGTCATCGGTTTGTCCTGCTCCAGACCCACCAGGCGCACGACCGCGGCCCGGAGCGGTTTGCTGGCCTTCACGTCCACGCGCAGCGTGCTGCCGGCCAGCAGCGACAGATCGCCCGGCGAGCGCTGCTCGGCGGGCCGCCGCGTGTATGCCGGGTACTCCTGTGTGAAGCGTATCGCCACCACGGCCGGCCGCGGCAGGGCCGTTATCCTGTACCACCGCGTCTGGGCGTCGTTCAGGCGTATGCGGTAGGAGAACGATTCCTGAACGTTGTCGATGGTGCGCGCGAAGCGGCCGGAGTCGGCCGGCACCGTCGCAGGGCGGGTGGCGGCGCCGTTGACGGGCTCCATGCTGAACTGCTGATGTCGTCCCGACTGATAACGCAGGTCCACCGTGCCGCTGCGGGGCACAACTCCTTCGGCTACCGCTTCCAGGGTTATGCCGTCGCCGATGGCTATGGTGCGGTTGAGCGTCAGACAGGTGATGCGCGTATTGCGGGGAACCGGCACATCGCTGAGGAAGGCCCGCTTGAGAAGTTCGGCGGCGGTATTGCCGCCGGCAACGAAAACGGCCATGCCCAGCAGCACGATCAGAGCTGCCAGCGCCTGCGTGCGCAGCATGGCATCCAGACGGATGACCCCGGCGAAGTCGAGCGGCTCGGCCATTCTCTCGGTGCGGGCGATCATGGCGCGCACGATCGCCCGCGAGCACCCGGGGGGAATCGCGCCGGGGCGACTGAGCTGCACCGACGCTATCAGGCTGGTGCGGAACTGCGGCATGTGGCGTTCCACCAGCAGGGCGATGTCTTCATCATCCGGGCCGAAGAACACCGGTCTGACGACATGCCACAGCAGGACATAGGCTATGGCCGCCACGTCCGCCGCCAGAAGCATCGCGCGGAGCCACTGCGGCAGCTCGAAGAACCAGTCCAGCAGCATGCCCGCCGCCAGCAGCAGCACCAGCACCGCCAGCGCCGCAGCCACGCCCTGAAGCATCTGCACCAGCGAGTGCTTGCGGCGCACGCGGGAGATTTTGGTAAACAGCAGCTCGCTCATGGCCGTGTCGTCCGCTTCATTTCAGTTGCGAAATCTTCCTGATTATCCATTCCGCCGTCACCGCGATCAGCATCAGCAGGAAATAGAATGGCGAAAACGCCACGTCCGCTTCCATGGTCGTGCGCTTGAGGTCCGACCGCGCCGCCACCTGCTCGGGCAGCTTGTGAAGGTCCTCCTCGCGGAAGAACCTGCCTCCGCTGGCGTCGGCCATTCTGCGCAGGAGCGGCTCATTCATCGCCGGGTCGGCCAGCTCCTGGCGCGGGTCGGTTATGGCGAACTCGAGTTTGACCGATCTGTCGTGGTCAACAACAAACTCGTATTTGCCCGGCGGCGCCTCGGACAGCTGTCCGCGATACATGCCCGGCTGGTCGGGGATCAGCCGCAGTTGAACCGGCCGCACGCGCGACGGGTCGGCAGTGTTCCACGCCGAACCGTTCACGACGGCCTGAGTCATCGGCTCGAAGCTGTCCGTGTACAGCCTGGCATATATGGTGACGGGCTGGCCGGTAGTGTACTCTTTCTGGTCGGTGCTGAGCTGCGTGCGTTTGGCGCCGCCCAGCAGATGCGGCAGGGCCATGCGCTGGATCATCTGGCCCCACAGAGCCGCGTGATATTTGTCGCCGGCGTTCTTCCGCCAGCGCCACAGGTTGTCGGTGCCCACGTACAGCACCTGCCCCATGCCGTATCCGTGGATCGCCACCACCGGCATCTTGCCCTGGCGGGAGGCCTTGGCGGGGTCCGGATCGACCACCAGCACCTCGGCGGCAGGCTTGGGACGCGCGACTTTCGCCGTCCAGTAAATGGGCGGGAACTGTCCCCATATCTGCATGCTGTCGAACTCCCTTTCGGCCAGTCGCAACATGGGGCTGGCTTTGCCCGCCGGCGCCAGTTCCAGACGGAACGGACGATTGGCCATTACCGGCCCGCCCGCGTCGGCGGGATCGAGTTCCACGGGCAGGAGCTTCTCAATGAGCGTCTTGCGCCAGGCCACAGGCATGAATCTCTTGCCGGCGACGATCACCAGGGCGCCGCCGAACCTGGAGACGAACTCGCCGATCATGTCCACCTGCGCGGGCGCCAGGGCCTTCGGATCGACGTCGCCCATTATGAGCACATCGTATTTGAACAGGTCTTCCTTCTTCTTCGGGAACTCCTCCAGATAGGGGGTTTTCTCGCCGCGGGCGATGGCCGGGTCGCCCTCCAGGAGAACGCACTTGAAATCGACGCGGCGGTCGCGCATCAGCGCCGCCTGAACGTATTTGAACTCCCACCGCGGGCTCTGCTCGAGATACAGAACCTTGATCTTTTCTTCGATGACGCGAATGCGCTGGCTGGCCGAGTTGTTGTCCTTTATCAGCTCATCTTCGCGCGGCGGCACGGTGGCCGTGAGCTCCAGTTCACCGGGCTTTTTCGGCGTGAGGCTGACGGTGACGATGGTTTCGCCGTCGGCGTTGAACTCCACGTCCTTCTCGGCCTTCTCGTCGCCGAGCGTGACCACCACGCGCGCCGTCTGTCCCGCCATGCCCATGGAGCGCACGCGCACGCCGACGGGAACCTCATCCTTGACGAAGGCTATCTCCGGAGCGAAAAGCGTGCTGCCGACGATGATGTCGCGCGGCGCGGTGATGCCCACTCCCCAGATATACAGCGGCACCTTGTCCTGGCCGGCCAGCCGGGCGGCGTCCAGCGGCTGAACGCCGCTGTTGCTGGCGCCGTCGCTTATGAGCAGCACGCCCGCTATCGGCTGACCGCGCTTGCGCGAAATCACCTCGCGGACCGCATCGCCGACGGCCGAGACCGCCCCCTTTGCCTCCAGTCCGTCGATCCAGCGCAGGTTGAGGGCCTCGCGGACCTCCTCGAGATTTTCCGCGGGCACAGGCGCAGAGGCGGCCGGCCTCCCGCCCGGCAGTACTGCAAAGACAATCCCCGCAAGTATGCCCAGAATCGCCACGCCGGCGCCGATCAGCCGGCATGGACGATTGTATATCAGATAACCGGCGCCCAGGGCGGCCAGTCCGCCCAGCAGCAGCACAAGCGGCACGAGCCAGCGGAGCGTTGTCCACAGCGACGATGCGCCGGCGCTTTCTTCGGGAAGATGCCGTCCGCGCCATGCGGCCGCGGGTATTTCCGCCAGCTTTCCGTCGAACGCATACACGTTCAGGTCGTAGTCGCGCGCCAGCCGCGGCAGCAGGTCCAGCCGCATATTCTTCAAAGCCGCCTTCACCAGGTCGATGCGCGGCGGCTGTCCGAGGCCGGTAGCGCCGGGCGGCAGGGGCTGATCCATTCCGGCGGCAGGGTCGAGCAGTCCCCTGGCGATGGCAGCGCGCTTCAGATCTTTCTCATCGGTGCGCTGGTCCTGTATCTGGCTCATGCTGGCGCTGGTGTCGATGAGTATCAGCAGCGACCGCCGGATGGACTGCTCGAAAGTGACGGCGAGGACCGGCCGCAGCAGCAGGCCGAGTATCAGCAGCAGAAACACCGCGCGCAGCGCGGTGAGCACCGCCCGGCGCGTCGCGGACAGTTCCCACGCGGAGCGCCGGTACATCCAGAAAACCAGCGTTCCCAGCAGCAGCGCCGCCACCAGCACATAAGCCGGGTTGATGCCATGGAGCGCCGGCTGCCACGCCACCAGGCGCGATGCCCCGGTCGTCTGTATTCCGAATAGCCTGAGCAGAAAGTCGCTCATCGCTGCGCTTTCAGTTACCCGATGTACGCTTCACTTCGGTCTGCTGAACCAGTGTGCGAGAACAGTTTCCATGACGGCCAGCACCAGCGCTATTGCCGCCACCGGAAGCCAGAGTTCCGTGCCGATGCGGCTCTGGCGCAGACTGTCGGCAAAGGCGGCGGCGGTAGTCCAGCGCAGCACGGTTGCTGTTCCGGACAATGCGTCCAGCTGCTCCGCGGTCAGTTCGTCCAGCACCGATTCGTCGGGGTCGCTCTGGACGGCGAACCGCACCAGCAGCGTATCGCCCGTTCTGGCCTCGTAAGGCCCGGCCAGATTGGTCGCCTTGAACGCCAGCAGCGGCGTTCCGTCAACGAGCTCTATGCGCCGCGATTCTTCGAGCTCGTTGGTGCCGGGGGGCGCTTCCGACCACGGGCGGGCGCGTTTGGTTATCATCACATCGCGGTTTATGAACTTGATCGAGGGAGTATGAACGAAATCGCGGCCCACGCGGATCGTCAGATGTTCATCCTGCCTCGCCACCAGGCGCCCCAGAGTACGATGCATCAGCGGCACGAAGATGCCTGCCCGCGCAGGCAGGTCGGTCCATTCGGTGTTGGCGGTGCTGGCGAAGAGTATCGTGCGCCCCATGCCCACGTCTTTCTCCACGATGGCCGGCGTGTTGTCGGCAAAGCGCGCCACCACGCGCGTCGCCGCCGAGCCGGGCGCTTTGCCGCCGGCCTTTTCGCCGGGCACGAGCAGCTCGAAAATCTTGAAGAATCTGGCCGATGAAAGCGTGCCGGCGGCGGGGTCCTTCCACAGCGACACGATGTCGTGCTCGAAGAACCTGTCGCTCAGCGAAAACCACTTCTCCTGGCTTTTAGCATCGCCGCGCGTCTCGCCGAGCCTGGCCGGCAGCAGACCGAGGCGGTCGTACAGCTGCTCGTTGTAGAAAGTCCGGTTGACCTTCTCGCCCGGGAAGACCAGCATCGTGCCGCCGGCGCGGACGTACGCGGCAAGCTGCTCGACCGCCGCCGGCGAGAAATCGGTCACATTGGCCGCCACCACCGCGGCGTAATCCTCAAAGTGCAGACCCTCGAGTTCGGCGGGCGTTCTTGTTACAAGTTTGATGTAATAGTCGTCCCACTCCGCCCGCGGCACGGGGCGCAGCGCGAGCTTGAGGAAGAACACTGCGCTTTCGCGGGGCTCGCGCCCCGGGTCGCCGTCGATGAGCAGCACGGCGACATCCTTTATCGCGCGGAATGCCGCCGAGCGCCAGTCGTCGGCCGGCATGTGGTCGCTGTCGATGCGGGCGGTGACCGTGTGATAGCCCTCGTTGCGCACGCGGACGAACATCACGGCGCTGCGCTCTTCGCCGGGCGGAAGCGGGCCAACGGTGGCCTGATCCATCGGCGGTTCGTCATCCACCGCCACGCTGACGGTTACGGGATTTGCCTGCGATCTGCCGTAGTTGCGCACGCGCGCTTCGACGCGGATGGGCTGGTTGACAGCGCACAATCCGCTGTCGATGCGCAGCGAGCTTATGCCCAGGTTGCGTTCGAGGCTGTTGCCCACAAGCACCACGTGCGCGGTGATCTCGCGGCGATTCTGTTCGAGCAGGGCGCGGATGGCGTCCATCTGCTTCCATCCCGACGCCTGGCCGTCGGTGATGACGTATATCTCGCGGCCGATGGTGGGACGCCCGCGAAGCAGGTCCACCGCGCGGCGTATGCTTTCGTAAAGATCGGTCGGACGGTCGAAAAGCGCCGCCTGCCGGACGGTGTTTGCCGCCAGCGTCAGATCGAACGTGGGTTCGGGTATCAGTTCGTGAGCGATGTCGCTGGCGAGGAGCACGGCCGCGGAAGACCCGGCCGGCAGATTGCGCAGTATCTGCTCGGCCGCGTCCTTCGCCAGCTGAAATCGCGTATGTACGCCGTCCTTCTGGGACATGCTGGCGGAGTTGTCGAGAACCACGACGGCCGTCACCTTCGCCTGCCCGAGCAATGATCCTGCCGCGCGAATCACGGGCCTGGCCAGCGCCAGAACCAGCAGCGTCAGCAGCAGGCAGCGGACTATGAGCAGGATTATGTCTTCGATCTGTATTCTGCGCTGGTTCTGTTCGACGCTGACGCGCAGGAAGCGCATGGCGGCCCACACCACCCGCTCGAATCGTCTGCGGTTGAGCAGGTGGATGATGATCGGCACTGAGATCGCCGTCAGGCCGAAGAGCATGATGGGATTCAGAAACATGGCTTGCGGTCTGTGGATGCTCTTTCTGGTGCGGCGGCAGGGGGGCTGTGCCGGCGCCGTACCCGCCGGCAGGCCGCTGCCATTTCCCTGTTCTGTCGCCTTATGCTCATCTGGTCGTAGTCCGCAGTCTGAAAGCCAGATATCCCGCAAGCACTTCGTGCAGCGGGCTGGCGGTGTTAACCGTCACGTAATGCACAAGGTTGCGTTCGCACCCCTCCCGTATGCGCTGCCGGAAGGCTTCCAGTTCCCGCAGATAACTGCGGCGGATCTCGCGGGGGCGGGTCATGATAATGCCCGTGTCCTCCAGGCCGATGAACTCCACCATGCCCGTGAACGGAAACTCCAGCTCATAAGGGTCGAGGACATGAAAAAGAATGACCTCGTTGCCCCCGAAGCGCAGATGCTGAATGCCCTCCAGCAGCTTCTGCTCGTCGTCCAACAGGTCGCTGATGACGATCACGATCCCCTTGCGCTTTATCTGCACGGCCAGGTCGTGCAGAACAGCGCTGATGGCGGTCTGGTTGGCCGGTTCATACGCGGCCAGAATCTCCATTATCGTGTGCATCTGCTGAATGCTGCCGGTGCGCGGCACATGCTGCCGCATCGCGGTGTCGAAGATGCCCACGGAAACCGCATCGCGCTGGCGCAGGATCAGATATGACAGACATGCCGCCATCACCTTGCCGTATTGCAGCTTGGTGATACTGCCCGAGCCGTACTTCATCGACTCGCTGCCGTCGAGAAGAATGTGGGCGACGTAGTTGGTCTCCTGCTCGTACTGCTTGAGATACAGCCGGTCGGTGCGCCCCATCACCTTCCAGTCGATGTGCCGCACATCGTCGCCGGGCACATACTCGCGGTGCTGCGTGAACTCGATGGCGAACCCGCGGAACGGCGACTTGTGCTCGCCGGCCATGTAGCCCTCGACGATGAAGCGCGCGTGCAGACCGAGCGCTTCGGCACGCTGAATCGCAAGGGCGTCGAGAAGCTCAACACCTGACTGTCTGGCCATGGGCAAATCCGTTCGGTCGCAGGGGCCTGCGGGCGGCAAACCGCATCCTCGACGGCGTCGTCCGCCGCATCCTCATCATCCGTCGTGTCTGCGGTCGGCTGTGCATGCTGTTGGCATCCTTCCGTCGGCCGGCCGTCGGCGCACCGCCGCGAGGGTCGCGAACGCTGCGGCACAGGTCGCCTGCGGCGCGTGCGACCGGCCGGCAGGCCCGGCTCAGTCCAGCTTGGCGTCCTTCGGGACCGTCGCCAGCAGCCTCCGGGTGATGTCGTCGGTGGTGACGCCTTCGCTCTGGGCCGCGAAATTGGGTATCAGACGATGCCTGAAGATCGGCAGCGCCACCGCGGCCACGTCGTCGCAACTCACGTGATACTGCCCGTTGAGGATCGCGCGCGCTTTGGCTGCCAGTATCAGATTCAGACTGGCGCGCGGCCCGGCGCCCCAGGTGAGCCACTTGCGGCAGAAATCGGCGGCCTCCGGGCTTTTCGGGCGGGTTATGCGGGCAAGTTTTTCGGCATAGGCATATACATGCTCGGCCACGGGCATGCGCCGCACCGTCGCCTGCAACTGGAGGATGTCTTCCGCGGTGAGAATGGGCTCGGGCTGCGCGGCCTGAAGCCCGGTGGCCAGCTTCATTATCTGGCGCTCTTCCTGCGGCGACGGATAATCAACCAGGATCATGAACATGAACCGGTCGAGCTGGGCCTCGGGCAGCGGATAGGTGCCTTCCTGCTCGATGGGGTTCTGCGTTGCCAGCACGAAGAACGGGTCGGGCAGTTTGTAATCCACGCCGCCCACCGACACCTTCCGTTCCTGCATGGCCTCGAGCATGGCGGCCTGCGTCTTCGGAGGCGTGCGGTTGATCTCGTCGGCAAGGATGATGTTCGCGAAGATCGGACCTTTGAGGAACTTGAACTGCCGTTCGCCGGTGGCCGGATCCTGATATATCACCTCCGTGCCGGTGATGTCCGACGGCATCAGGTCAGGCGTGAACTGAATGCGTTTGAAAGTCAGACGAAGCGTCTGCGCCAGCATGGAGATCATCAGGGTCTTTGCCAGCCCCGGCACTCCTACCAGCAGCGCATGGCTGCGCGTGAAGATGCATATGAGCATCTCGTCGATGACCTGGTCCTGGCCCACGATGACCTTGGCCAGCTCGGCCTTTATCGCGGCACGGGCTGCACGCAGGTTCTCCACTGCCTGAAGGTCGGCCTCTTCCAGGCCGGCTGCGCTCGCGGCTGATGTACTGCTCATTGGATCGGGTCTCCCGTATTACGGACTGCTTCTCTTATCACAACTATACAAGCGACAATCTCCGCGCGTTGAAAACCACGCGAAAAAGCGCCGCACCGGCGCCGGTCACGGCTGCTTCCGGCCGATGGCGCTAAGCCTGTTTGCGGTTATTGTCAAAGTTCCGACAACCGGTTCCTCCACGATCAGGCAATCCTCGCCTGCCTTCAGCGCCCGTGCCATGAGAATCGCGCCGTCGGCCGTACGCACTTCGAAAGGCGCACCGCCGGCAGCGGTCTTTCGCAGCACGATGGCCGCCACGTGCCGCGCCGCATCGTAGGTGCGCAGTCCGAACAGAACCGAACTGAGTCTGAGCCGACCGCCGTCGAGTTCCTGTAACGCGCCTTCGACGAAATCCCCGTTGGTGAGCAATGCGCCCGGCGCCGCATTATCCAGGGTCGTCCGCGTGGCTTCATCAAGATCGCGCAGCATGAGCCGGGCTACATCGGCCGCGGCCAGCGTCTTTTCCGCGCCGTCGCGGGTGCGAAGAACCACTTTCGTCTGATCGGCAAACCTTACATCGCCCGGAAGAAGCGATCCCGCGCGCGTCACCACGCCCGCAGGGCACGCCGCGGCCTGGCTCGAAGCAGGTTCTGTCGCCAGATCGATTCGGTCTATGACCGTCCGGCTGCCGGGACGTCCGCTGGCAACTGCGATGCCCAGATACACCGGCTGATCCGGCGGCACGAGCAGCACGACCGATCCGATCTTCGACCAGCGCGAGCCGTCGAGCGATTCAAACCCTTCAATGCGGTTGCCGCTGCGCTGAAGTTTCAGCCACACGGCGCCGATTACGGCGCGGTCCGACGCTCCGGCCGACTGCGCTTGTGCGCCCGGCTCGCTGCTGAACTGAAGCCAGGTTGTTCCTGTCCAGGTGGTTCCTGTTCCGTTGGCACGTCCAATCATGACGAATGGCGAGTCGGGCCTGAGAGTTTCGCGCAACATCAGACCGCCGCGGGCAGCCCAGGCGGCATCGTCCAGCGTGCGCAAGCGCGCCACCAGCCGGCCATCGCCCTGAATAGACTTATAAACGAAATAGAAAGCCGGCTTTTTCTCCTCGTGCTGTCCATTACGCCACAAACGCCGACCGCCGTCATACAGCTCCATCCGGTCGCCCGAAACAGTGAACCTGCCGGGGACCAGAACCTCGCCTATGTCGCGGCCGGTCCACCCCTCGTCCGCCTTTGCGGAAGATGCGGGCCGGGTTGCCGCCGGCGAACTGGCCGGGGTTATTTCCAGCCGGTCGATGGCGGCCACATCGAGCGTCACCGCGGTACCGCCCGTGCCGACCGAAACCCTGCCGTCGGCCCCGAAGCGAATTTCACCTTGGTGAGTCGTCCCGTCGGAGGTGCGGACGCTGCCCGTGGCGCAATGCGCGACACGACACAACCAGCACCCGAACAACAAGGCAGTTGTCAATAGTATTCGTCCGCTGATCATCGCAATGGTTCCTGCTTTTGCGCCGCCTTGTACGGAGTGTCGCCATCAGGCGCAGGCTGCGGTTTCACCGGCGCTCGCCGGGCATGGCCTCGATTCTCACGGTCTGTCCGTCGGTCTGATACACCACCACAAGTTGTCCCGGCTTCAGGTCGGTCAGCGACGCCTTGCCCGCCGGAGTTATGACCTCGGTCTGTTCGGTGGTCATGACCGCGACCTGGTGCAGGGCGCCCTCGAAGGGAATCCGCATCACAACATTGCCGGGCGGATCAACACGCACAACCCATCCGCGCAGCCCGCGACGCGGACGCTCGGCAGCTTCGCCAGCCATGCGCTGCCCCTCGCCGCGTTTTTCAGCCTCGCCCGCGCCACGTGGCCGCTCCTCACCCTCACCCCGGCGACCCTCGGGCTGAGGCATCGCCGCCAGCGGCGGAGAATCAATCCGCACGGCCCTCGAACCTGCGAGCATCACGGATACTCTCATCCCCGGCTTCAGATCCTCCAGGTCGCTGCTCCTGCCGTTTATGAAGACTTCGGTCTGAGGCCCGGTGCTGACGCAGACTTGCCTGACTTTGCCGCCCTCGCCCTCCACGCCCACGCTCAGGTCAATATCGTCGTCATCGACATGTTCGATGATGCCGCTGATAACCCGCCTGCGGCCCTCGCCCGCCTCGTCGCGCTGGCGCGCGGGGACTTCTTTGCCTTCTCCGGGGCGATCCGCTGCCTTCCCGATGTCCTGCTTGCGTGCGCCCCGCGGCGAGCGCGCCACAACTCTCTGCGGGAGGCCATCAAGCAAGGCGATCTGCATGAAAGCCCCGGCCGGAACGTCGTTAATCTTCACCGCAGCGCCGTCCAGCGTGACCGGCGTTTCCGGCGGCACGGGTACCGCCACCTGCCGGGCGCCGTCGCCTACCAGCAGTATCGCGGCACCGTCCTCGAACTTGAGAAACTCTCCCCCGATGAGCCGCTGGCGGGCCTTCGCGCCGTCGCGCGATTCACGAGGTCGTTCCTCCGCGCCCGGCCGTTCATCTTCGCGCAATCTGCCCGGTCGGTCTTCGCCGCCGGAACGCTCCCCGTCGCGCCGTCGAATGTCGCGCAGCTCCCCGTCGCGCCGCTCGCCTTCCTGCCGCGCGCCCTCGCGCGATTCTGCGCGCGGAGCGTCATTACGCTCGCGCATCGCCAGAGCGTCTCCCTCGCGTTCCGGGCGCACATCGGCATCCCTCGCGCCGTCCGGCCGTTCGCCCCCCGCCAGAGGCACCAGCGGCAGAAGCAGCAGGGCGGCCAGTCCCGCGAAAAGCCGCCCGGAAATCGACAGCCCACGCGGTGCATTCGCACGCATGATCATGGTCAACCTCCTGCTCATTCCTCTGAAGTATGTGACGCCGCATGCCGCAGCGGGCGCCGATGCGCCGGCGGCCACGAAGTCCAGCGTTTCCATCAATGCCGCGGCGTAATGGCGCCGGCAATCGGGCGCGGCCCATACCACCCACGCGTCGCAACACTGCTCCTCCGCCTCGCGCAGCGCCCGCCGGCCGAACCATACCGTCGGATGCCACCAGTACAGCACCGCCGCCGCCACTTCCATCAGCCGCACCCAGTGATCGCGCCTTTTCCAGTGCGCAAGCTCGTGGGTAAGGAGCAGCATCCGCTGGTTGGCAGACAGCCGTTGCCACAGAACATCCGGCAGCAGCAGTACCGCCGGCCGGCCAATACACCACAGCATGGGACACACCGCGCCGTCGATCATGCGCACGGCCGGCAGATGCCGCAGATTCAGCAATCTGCCGGCGCGGCGCATTTCGAGCATCGTTCCATCATCAGCCGGACGCGAAAACCGCACCAGACGCTGAAACCGCGCCGTGCGAACCACCACCGCGCCGGCGCACAGCACCGACCCGGCGCCCCAGACACACGCGATGATCTTCCCCCATGGCAATGCAGCCAGCCGGCGCGGTATGTCGATATTGCGAAGCGTGCCGGCTGTCGGAAGTGCCGGCGAACCTTGCGGCGCAGGGGCCGCCTGTCGCGGTATCTCCATGCTGCCGGACGTGCTGCGACTCGGAGATGCAGAAGAACCCTGCGGCGCGGGCGCTGCGGCGGCGCGATAAGGTTCCGTCGCATCTGCCGGCGCAGCCGCTGGCGCTTCGACCTCGACAGCGACAGCGTGCGCCGGCGGGGAATCGACCGCAACGGAGGCGGGCGAAGCGCTCAGGTCGCTGCCGGCGCTCCAGCGATGTGCCTCAACTGGCAGTCGCACCGCGACGACCGGAGGCGTCAGCAGCTTCGCGATCGCCAGCACCCACAGTGCGTGAACCATCGCCGGCCGGGCCCCCAGCCACGCCGCCCCCGCAGCCGCAATGCTGATCATCCCCGCTACCAGCGCGTTGGCGATTCCGATGTTCAACAGCGCATCCATTTCGACCTCGCCGGCTATGCCTTGCGGTGATTCCCGCCGTTCTCCTCGTCCAGCCGCGCTATCAGTTCGCGCAGCGATTGGCGCTCTGCGGAAGAAAGCGACTGTGCGCGAACCAGATGCGTCAGAAGCGATGCGATGGAGCCGTCGCAGAGTTTTTCAGCGACCGCCCGGACTTTCCGGCCGATCAGCTCCTGGCGGTTCACAGCCGGATAGAACACATGCACCGGCTGACTCCGATCGCGCTTTACGAAACCTTTATTCTCGAGCCTTTCGAGAAGCTTCTGCACTGTGGCATATTGCGATACGCCGCCCGCCGGATAGAGCCGGTCGGTAATCTGCCGTATCGTGGCGCGCTGCTCGCCCCACAACACCTGCAACACTCCAAGTTCGGCGTCGGTGACTTCCTGTGCATTACGAGCCATAAGCACCACCTAAGACACGTCGTCTTACCACATGGTAAGACATAGCGTCTGACCTGTCAAGGAAAATCTCCCGAGGTTTTTCAGAATCGCGATCGGACCGAAGCGGTCGGGCGCAAGAACGCCGCCGTTCCGAGCCGCCCGGCAAAACCCGTCCATCTCTTGAGTCTGAGGAATTGGAGGTACTTGCGGCGTATTGCGGGAAGATGCGAAATGCGTCAGTGGGCGCGGTAGGATTCGAACCTACGAAGGCAGAGCCAGCGGATTTACAGTCCGCCCCGTTTGACCACTTCGGTACACGCCCAACCTCCTGCTGCCGGTACTACGCCGGCCCGCAGGTGTTGTCATGCACAATATATTCGGCTAAAGAGGCTTTGGCAAGCAACGCGCAGCCAGCAAAGAAGGTCCACGATATGAACCGTCTCATCATTTTCGCCCTTGCGCTGCAGGTCGGGGCGGGGTGCGCAACGAAACTTCAGTTCCCTTTCGGAAAAGCGCAATCCGGCCCGAAGCACCGGCCAGCGCCCGCCGCCGCAGCAACTGCCGTGGCAACCCGTCCAGTGCCTCCGGCGGCAGCGACGGACATCAAGGCGCCGCCGTCGCCGGAGGTGTATCGGGCGCTCGCCGCAGAGGTCGAGCAGGCCTTGCGCAAGCACGTAATCGGGGCGTTTTTCCCGCGGGCTGTTGATCGCGACAACGGCGGTTTTCATCCGGCGTTCTCGCGCGACTGGAAGAAACAGCCTGCCGGCAACAGAAGCATCGTGTTCCAATCGCGGATGACGTGGATTGCGGCCCGCGTGGCAGCGCGCCATCCCGAACTGCGCGAAGAGTTTCTCGGCTATGCCAGACACGGGCTGCGATACCTCGATCAGGTCATGTGGGACCGCGAACACGGCGGCTTTTTCTGGGCGGTCGATGAGCGCGGACGCCCGACGGAACAGTTCGGAACGGAAAAGCACCTGTACGGCGAGGCCTTCGGTATGTACGCCGCGGCGGCGGTGTATCGGGCCACAGGCGACCAGCAGGCGCTTGACCTGGCCATGAGAACGTTCAAATGGCTTGCACAACACGCCCACGATGCGAAGAACGGCGGCTATATCGAATGTCTTGTCCGCGAGGGCGCCGAAGCGCGGGCGAAAGAACCGCTCACACCCGCCAACGCCCGCACGAAGGCCGGCGGATTTTTCTACGGCACCAAGTCGATGAACGCGCACATACACATGCTCGAAGCCCTGGCGGAGCTTTACAGCGCCGCAAAAGACCCCGCCGTGGCGGCGCATCTCGATGAGATGCTGGGCATCGTGCGCGACAGAATAGCCGTCTGGCCGGGATGTCTGAATCTGTATTTCACGCCCGACTGGCGGGCGCTGCCCGACCATGATTCCTTCGGGCACGATGTCGAGACGGCGTTTCTGCTGCTGGAGGCGGCCGAGGCCCTCGGGAAACCGGACGATGCCGCCACGCTGCGCATGGCGCGCATGCTGGTGGATCACGCGCTGGACTGGGGCTGGGACGATGCCCGCGGAGGATTCTACGATAAGGGCTACGCGCTGGCGCCGGCCTTCGACACACGAAAGGTGTGGTGGGTTCAGGTTGAAGGGCTCAATGCGCTGCTGCTGATGCACGAACGTTTCGGCGCGGAGACCGACCGGTACTGGCGAGCCTTCCTGAAGCAATGGGACTTCATCCGCCGGTACATGCTCGACGCGGAGTACGCGGGGCTTTTCGAGGAGACGGATGCTGCCGGAAAGCCTCTGCGCACGGCCAAATCTCACAACTGGAAGGCAGCGTACCACGATGGCCGGAGCTTTATGCTGGTGGCCGACCGGCTGAATCGCCTGGCCGGGCGGCGCCGCGACTGATGCGGCCCGCGCGACGGGGTGGCCGGACGGCCGCGTCGTCGGCATCGTGAGCCAAAGCCATGCGGTGAGCTGCGCCGTGGCGTCGGCGACAATGCTCGTGCGCGCGGCGGTTTTTTCCGTCAGGCCGGCGATAGAACCATTACCTGTCGGGCCTCCATGGTTATGACAGGTCCGACCGCGACATCGCCGAGGTGGTCGAACATAACCCCGGGCAATGTCAGCGCGCGCGGCTCGGCGGTGTGGTTTATCAGAACAAGCAGTGCCTGGTCGGGGCCAACGCGGCGGCAGACCTCCACGCCGCGGGGCAGGTCCTCAAGCACCGGCGGTACGTCGGCCGTCTGCGTCAGCCATCGGACAACATCCCGCATGAGGGCATCGTCAAACCATGCGCCGATATACGTGGTTCGTCCGCGACCGATGCTGCGGCTGACCATGGCGGGTCGGCCTTCCAGCCAGCTGTGCGGCCCGTAAGTCAGGAGCGTGCTTGCATCGTCGCTTTCAGGACGAAGCGATTCGGCCCATATGGTCGCGGTTCCCCGTCCGAGAGACCCGCACACCGCAATCGGCCGTTCCAGCGCGTAGTATTCTTCCACGCTGGCGCCCAGAAGGGGGGCGAGCAACCCGGGCTGGCGCGACGGGAGCAGGGCGTTGAAGGGGTCTTTCATGCCGCTGCGCGCTCCGAGGACCAGATGCCCGCCGCGTTCGACATAGCATCCGAGATGCCGGGCAAGGGCGTCGTCGAGCATGTGCAGATGAGGCGCGATGACCAGGGGGTACTGGTTCAGGTCCGCGCGAGGGTCGATCACATCGACATCGTGCCCCAGACGTCGCAGCGCCCGATAGAACGCCCCGGCGTGCGCCAGGGGATCGAAATCGCGGTGGTGCCGCTGACAGTCGATGGCCCAGCGATCCGCGAACGACAAAAGGATTGCCACGCGCGGCCGCGGATGCGTGCCGCCAAGAAGATCGCCGAGCTTGCGGATTTCGACGCCGGTGCGGCGGATTTCCTCGTACAGCGGGCGCGGGCTGCCCGACGGATCAACGATGGTGCCGTGATACTGCTCCTGGCCGCCCAAAGCGCTGCGCCACTGCCAGTAGAGCACGGCATCGGCTCCGTGGCCGATCAGATGCCACGCCATGCAGCGCACCTCGCCGCGGTCGAGCGCATTGTTTACGCCGGCCCAGTTGACGGTGCCCGGCTGGGTCTCCATCACCCAGAAGTTGCGGCGTTTGAAGCCCCGGACCAGATCGTGCATCATCCCCATCGAATCATGATCGAGGTGGCCGCTGCCGACGTATGGGTCCCAGCTGGCCAGATCGAGATCCTCGGCCAGTTCGCGCGGATCGCCGGCCTCGAACCGGCCATGGAAATTGTGCGTTATGAACTGCGATCGCGACCAGCGGCGGATTACCTCTATCTGGTTGCGCTGATACTCGCGGTACACGTGTGAGAAGAACCGGCGGAACTCCATCAGCAGACACGGATTCTGGCCTGCGGGCGCCAGCGGTATCTGCGACCAGTCGGTGTAGGTCTGGCTCCAGTACGCCGTCGTCCAGCGGCGGTTGAGGTTGTCGAGCGTGCCGTAGCGGTCCTTGAGGAACTGCTGGAACCTGCGGCGTGTCCACTGGTCGTACGAAAAGACGTGGTATTCGTTGTCGATCTGCCAGCCTATGACGTGGGGATTGCTGCCGAAGCGCCGGGCAAGCGCCTCGACGATGCGCCGACACAGACGCTGGTATGTCAGGCTGGCGGGGTTGAAGTGACATCGCCCGCCGTGGGTGGCGACCGTGCCGTCGGGATTAACGCGCAGCACCTGAGGATATCTGGCCGTCAGCCATGCCGGCGGGGCGGCCGTGGGCGTGCCGATGACTGTTCGGATGCCGACCCGGGCGGCCATTTCCACGGCGCGCTCCAGCCAGTCGAGATTGAACTGCCCTTCGCGGGGTTCGAGCGTGCTCCAGGCGAACTCGCCCACGCGCACCACGTTCATTCCCGCGTCGCGCATGAGGCCGAGATCCTCCTGCCAGCGGCTCTGGTCCCAGTGTTCGGGATACCACGCACATCCGAAATACATGCATTCTCCGGTCGGGAACGGCTATTGTGCGCCGCAGCGGCAGGAGGTCAACACGGTGCCCGCGGACAGCCGCGACGCGAATACGCGGAATGCACTCGATGTGCGTTGCGTTTGTGTGCCTGCTTACGGCCGCGGCGGTTTGGGACGGATGGAAAGCACCCATGCGTTGGCCCGGCCGATGGTGCCGTCCTCGGCCTTTATACAGCGGGCGAGCGCTTCCGAAGCCTCGGTGATGTCGGCGCTGGACAGCGAATAAAGGCGCTCGAAGATAGTGCGCGCTTCGGCAACCCGGTCGGCCAGAAGCAGCAGGTTCCCCCGCGCCATCAGCGTCTGAGCGTCCTCGCCGGTGAGATTCTTCAGCGCCTGTTCCCACGGCCGGGGATCGACCTTGATGCCGGCCAGAACCGTGCACTTGCGGGGCGCGGCGGCAGGGTCGCCGGGCTGCGTGCTCGGCGGTACCGCTCCGGCCATCTGTTCCTCGCGGAACTTGTTGAACATGGCCGGATCGTTGGGATAGGCGGCGTTGAGACATTCCGCAACGGTGAGTATCGCTTCGGATGTGCCCAGCATTGTCGCCACGTTGAAGAGCGATTTGGCCTCGGATAGCGCCTGTTGAGGCTGATTGAGGGCGATGAGCGACTTTATGCGCATCTGAAGGACCGACTCCACCGAGCGCGTGTCCCACGCGTGCGCCAGAATGCCCTCCATCGCCAGATCCGCCACTTCCTTATGCATCTTCGCATTGGCCAGGGGGCGCAACCAGGTTGCGCGCAACTCCGTCAGGCCGCGCGTCTGCATGCGGGCCCGGATCGCTTCGAGCGCATGCTGCTTCTGCGCCGGATCGTTGCTGGCGAGCTGTTCGAGTATTTCCGCAACGCTGGCGGCGTCGCCGCGGTATGCGCCGGCCGCCTTGGGCACAAACGGACGCGTAGCCTGAGCGGCAATCCTGTCGGCCGAGAGCAGCATCAGGCCGACCGTCAACGCGACAAACGTGAATCTCGTCGGCGTTATCATCTGCGTCATCTGTCATGACCTCCCATGTCATCTGCCGGGTTTGAGGTGCTTGAGCATCGGGGGCAGTTCGGCCTCGCGCACGCGCGCCACCAGCGGATGTGCCGGATCGCGGTCGGTGCACCACGGCAGGCCGGCCAGCGGCACGGCTTCCGCCTCGCCAGCGCGGCCTTCACGGCGTGCGCTCCCCCTGGACGCGTCGTAATAATGATGGTCAACCGGGCGCCAGTGGCCCGTGCCGGTCACTTTCGTGGAGCGGGCATAATAGGCGGAGCCGCCACGGAGCGCCCCTTCCACCACGATGCCGGGCAGCGGACCGTCCAACGTGCGCACCCACGGGATTTCGGCCATTTCCACCATGACCGGATCGGGTCTGCTGGCATCGCGATACTTCGGCAATCTGGGCACGGTTGCCAGCGCGACATGCGCCTGCGAGACGCTCACAACGGGTCGCCAGGGCAGAAAGGCAATGGGCAGTTCCAGCGGAATCTCAATCATGGGGGGCGGCGTCGCGCCCATCGCGGGCAGCGTGGCCGGGGCTACCAGCGTGGGCCACGGCTTGCCCGGCTGACGAGTCCAGGGCAGCGAGGCCGTATAAACGACCGCGACCTGAGGCCGGGCGACATCGCGGCTCCAGGGTATGCCGGCCACGGGCACAAGAGGCGCCCGCGGCTGATCCGGCGGCGTCGTGCGGGTGCGCCGCGCAGCCCGCGCCTGGCGGGCTATGAAATCGCGATGCTCTTCCTCGCTGACGGTTACCGTATCCTTCGGGGGCGGCGCGAAAATGCCGTACAGCATGTACCCGATGGCGCACAGCAGCAGTGCCGCCACGGCGCCCGCGGCCACTATCGCGACTGTTCTCCGGTTGGCCATTACTGCCTGCTCCCGGCGAAAACCCGTCATCCGAACACTGTCCTCATGCTATTACAACGCCTGCATCGGCGCGTTGTTGCAGGGCAGATTGCGTTGACAGGGCAGGCCGCCGGAAAGAGAATCATGCTTGTTCGGCGCTACAGACAAGCCGCGACGCGGGTCGCCGGCAGCCCTTCTGCGGAGAACACCCATGAGCCAGTGGTTCGTAAGGTGCGGCGGCCAGCAGCAGATCGGTCCGATCACCGAGGAGCAGGTCCTTCAGATGGTTCAGACCGGCCAGTTACGTCCCAGCGACCTGGTATGGCGCGAGGGCATGCCCAACTGGGTCGCAGCGGGCACGCTGTTCACTTTTCCGTCGCAGCCGCCGCCGGTCGGCCCGGCAGCGCCGGTGAGCATGCCGCCGCCCTATTACGGACAGCCGGCAACGCCCGCAACCGGAAGCGACTGGCTTACAACTCTGCTGCTGTGCTTCTTTCTGGGGTTCATAGGCGCCCATCGCTTCTACACCGGCCACACGTCGATAGGCGTTGTGCAGTTGCTGACCCTGGGCGGCTGTGGAATCTGGTCTTTCATAGATTTCATCATGATCCTGGTCGGTTCCTACCGCGACGTGAACGGTTATCCTCTGGTCCGGCGATGAACATGCGGCGCGTGGCAGATGTGCTCAGGCTGGCGGGCGCGGTTGCTCTGCCGCTTCTGATACCGGCGGCACACTTCTGGCCGGACACGTGGGGACCGCTGTGCATATTCAGGCGTCTGACCGGAATGCGCTGTCCGGGGTGCGGCATGACGAGCGCCATATGCGCCGCCATGTGCGGCAACATGGCCGCCGCACTCTCGCATAACTGTCTTGTGGTCGTAGTCCTGCCGCTGCTGGCGTTGGTCTGGGCGCGCGCGGTCTTCCGCGCGCTGAGGCGCGCGTTCGGTGGGGGCCGCGAAGCCGCAGCGAAGCCGGCAATGCTTCTGGTGTTTGCGCCGATTGTGCTGTCGTGCTCATGCGCGCCGCAACCCAGGCCGCAACCGACTTTCGCGCAGCGCATATCCGAAGCGCATGGGGTGGACCAATGGCGCAGGCAGGATGCACTGGCAGGGGACCTGCATGTGGAATGGGGCGATGGACAGACGCTGAACCTGAGTTTTCTGATCGACATAAAGGGAGGCCGCACGCGCATGCTGCTGGCCGACGGCACGGGATTGCTGTGGGATGGGCAGGACGTGTGGGTGTGGCCGAAGGATGCCCGCCCCGCCCGCCCCGAACACACGCTGCTGATGTGGCCGCTGCTGATCACATTGCCGATGCGGTTGAGCGACGGAGACGCCGTGCTGGCCTCGCCACAGACGCGGCCGCTGGGCGCGCGACAGTGCCCGACGATGGGGCTGTCACTGAAGGACCGCAGCGGGCGCGTGCCCGACATTCCCTATATCGTGTACGAAGATCCGGAGGATCACCGGCTGTGCGCAACAGCCTTCGCAATGCCCGGCAAATGGTCCTTGCGCGAGGGCGACGACGATCCGATGGCGATTACGTTCTATGGATATGAAAACGTTGACGGCGTAACTTTCGCCACGGAGTGGCGCATATTCCGCTGGCACGGGGAAACGGGCATTTACGGCCGGCCCATAGGCAGCGCGCGCGTTTTCAATCTCGAGTTCGTGACCCCGAAAAAAGAGAAGTTCGTGCCGCCGGCCGGTGCCGTGCGATGGGGACAGCGGTGATCAGACTGACCGGTTGCGGTCATCGGGCTGCTGCTCGCTGGCTGCCGGACTTTCGCGCGGCCCATCTTTTCTGTCCGAAGTCTCCGCCGACGGCTCCGTCTGCGCCTCCTTCTGGGGAGTGGGCGGCGGCTCAGGTGCATCCGACGGGCCTTCTGCGGGGGCATCGGCTGTGGTCGCGGCCGCCAACTGTTCGGAAGATTCCTGCTCCTCCGCCGGCTGCTCGAGCTGCTGGGGCTCTTCGATAAAGCCCTCAGGCGGCTCCATGGTTATTTCCATAGACGGGGAGTCCGCCCGACCCGCCGGCATATCGCCTGGCTCCGCTTGGCCCGAGGGGGATTCGGCCGGCTCGGACTGGCCAGTTTGCCGGCCTTCCGCGGATGCCTGCTGTCGGGAGTCATCACCGGAATCCCGCTGATCATCGGCCGGCCGGGCTGGCTGCTCTTCGGCAGGAGCAATGCGGGCGACGGGCAGGTCCTGCTCGTCGCGCCGGGCGTGCCGCGAGCCTGTGCGCCATGTCAATAGCGTGCCTCCGACCAGCAGAAGCACCACTTCGACCCCGGCCAGCGCACGCGAGACAGCATGCAGACGGGCAAACTCCGAGTCCGCCGGAGCGATGCGCATGCGCATGGCATGATGGCGCGCGGCTTCCATATTCGTGCCGACAGCCACCACCGACAGGCCGGCCAGCAGTGCGCACAGCGCAAGCGTGATGTGCGCCCAGAGGCCCGCGGCATCGCCGCCCTGCGGTATGCGCCACAGCATCAACCCCAGCAGCGCTATGGCCGACAGCGCCATGTACATCCACATCGCCCGCTCATTCACGGCGCCGGTTCTCTCCACTCCCACGACAATGAGAATGCCCAGCGGCACGAGCACGATCAGAACAGCCAGCAGCAGGAACATGGGGGCCTTCATGCGCGTGGACCCTTCGGCCACACGCCGGCAGGAAATGCCCGCCACGGTCAGCGCGGCCAGCGCCAGACGATACTTGCCGAAAAACAGAAACACCGGCGCCACCATTCGCGACGCCGCGCTGCGATCGACGGCAAAAAGTTGTTCGACGAACAGGTACAGCCCCACTGCGCCCCCGAACCACAGGGCCCATGTCACGGTGGCAAGCGCCGACATCATCTGCGTCATGTATCTGCTCCGGTTGTGTCGAAACCGCGGCTGTCGGTCTGATTGGCGTCGAGGATAACCCAGCCCCTCCGGATGAGGAAGCGCCCCTGAAGGGCCGGCCGTGGCGCCGCACGCCGAACGTTCCGCAGGCGGGAGCGCGATCTGGTATAATCGATGTACCGCGCGCGACGGTGTTGCTGATGATAAACCTCACGTGCCCGTGTGGTTTCCGTTTTTCCCTGCCCGACGAGCTGGCCGGCGGCGCTGTGCAGTGCCCGAAATGCCGGCGACTGAACGAAATACCCGAATTCGACGAACTGCCCAACCTGGAGCCTGACGGCACGATAAAACTCAAGCCCGCGGAAGAAACGCCGCGTAAGAGCGCCTTCGTGCAGCAGGTGCGGTTTTTCGACCCCGATCGCCGCGGCGCCGACGGCGAAGAGTACGATCTGCGCCCGACGCTCGAAGATGTGAAAAAGGCCGGCGTCGAGGAGATTCCCCTTGATCTGAAGGACGAACCCCGCCCGGGTCCCCCGAAATACGACCCCGAAACCGGCGAACTGATCCGGCCTATCGACGTCGCGCCGGCGCCTCCCGCGCCGCCTTCGGCGGTTCGGGCGCCCAGGGCGCCGGCGGAGGAGCCGCCGCCTGACAATCGGTTCCTGCCGGTGCCGGCGCGGCTGGCATCGGGCGCCAGTCTTGTGGTGCTGGTGGCGATCTATGCCATACACGTGGTGGCGGTGATACTGCTGTCCATCTCATCGTCGGGTGTGCTGATTGCGGCGCCGGCACTGCTGGCGGCGATCCTGGTGCTCGTGGCGCACTACGGCGCGGTGGTGGATGAGATCGCCATCGAACAGCGGGACGAACTGCCCGCGCCGCTGAGACAGATGGGCTTTGCGGAGGATATCCGCCACCCCATCTCCAGCGTGCTGGGGGCCGTACTGCTGTGCTATGCGCCGGCGCTGGCGGCGCGGGATTGGCCGGCAGCCGCCGCAGCCCTTCTGATCGCGGGCACGATCGTGTTTCCGGCCGTCTTTCTTACGCTGGTTACCAGCGGCAGCGTGCTGAACCTCCGGCCGGACAGGATTGCGGGAGTGATACGGCGCTGCGGCGTTGATTACGCAGTGTCGGTCATCCTCTGGTGTCTGGCGGTTGCGGTTTACGGCGCGGCATGGATGGGGGTTTGGCGTTTTTCCGCGGCGCTGGCCGGCAGCAGGGAGGTGCGCCGCCTCATCGACATATCTCCCGGCGCCGGTTTTGCGCTGTTGTTCGGGGCGATCTATCTCATGCATCTGTTCTGCTGGCATTTGGGTCTGCTGTATCGCCGCCATCACGATGCCTTTCCATGGGTGTTGCAGCGGCATCCGTGGGCGGCCCGTAACGAACCGCCCGTGCGGAGGCGTCGTCGCCGCCCCGCGGCATCGGCGGATTTGCGGCCTGCAAACCGCTCCGAACAGCCCGGCGCGCCGCCGCAGCAACGTTCGGCATGAGCATCGCCGCGGCGCGGCAGAAAGGGGGGCTTCAAGCTGAGGTGTCATCGTTATGCGCATCGCTCTGGCTCAGATAAACCCCACGGTAGGAGACCTTGCCGGCAACTGCCGCAAGATCGTGGATTTTGCGCAGCGCGCCCGCTCGCTGGGCGCCCGCGCGGTATTGTTTCCGGAACTGGCGATAACGGGTTATCCGCCCCGCGATCTGCTGCTCAAGCCGCAGTTCATAGAAGATAACCTCCGCGCCCTGCGGGTTGTCGCCGAACATACGCCGGGCATCGACGTAATCGTGGGGTACGCCGAGCGCAATGAAGCCCCCGTGGGCCGGCCGCTGCACAACGCGCTGGGCGTGTTGCGCGACGGGCGCGTCGTGGCGCGTCATTTCAAGACGCTTCTGCCCACCTACGACGTCTTTGACGAAACGCGATACTTCGAACCTGGACCTCCGCCGCACGGCTGCGGCGTGGTCAACATCGGCGGCGTGCCCGTCGGGCTGTCCATCTGCGAGGATCTGTGGAATGACGAGCGACTGGTGCCGCGACGGCTGTATCATCAGAACCCCATTGCGGACCTGTCGGCCGCGGGGGCGCGCGTGCTGATCAACGCCAGCGCTTCGCCGTTCGTAGTGGGCAAACACGAGTTCCGGTTGCAGCTGTTTGCCGAACAGGCGCGCAGGTTTCGCCGGACGCTGCTCTATGTCAATCAGGTCGGCGGCAATGACGAGCTGGTATTCGACGGCAACAGCGTGGCATTCGATCCCGATGGGAACGTCATAGCGCACGCCAGAGATTTCGAGGAGGATCTGCTGGTCGTCGATGTTGACGCGGAGGGCGCAGTGGGCGGCCCCGGCGGATCGCGGCATCAGCCCTCCGCGGGCATCGAATCGATATACCGGGCGCTGGTTCTGGGTCTGCGCGACTACGTGCGCAAGTGCGGCTTCAGGACGGTCGTGCTGGGGCTCTCGGGCGGCATAGACTCGGCCGTAACGGCCGCTCTGGCCGTGGCGGCACTGGGTGCCGACAAGGTGGTGGGGGTGGCCATGCCCAGCCGTTACAGTTCCGATCATTCCGTCGCCGACGCAAAGGCGCTGGCGTCGAATCTGGGTATCCAGTTTCACATCGTGCCCATCAATGCCGTTCACGAGGCGTTCGAACGGACGCTGGCGCCCGTATTCGCCGGCCGCCAGCCCGATGTAACCGAGGAGAACCTCCAGGCGCGCGTGCGCGGCGCGATACTCATGGCGCTGTCCAACAAGTTCGGCCATCTCCTGCTGACCACGGGCAACAAGAGCGAACTGGCCACGGGCTACTGCACCCTCTACGGCGACATGTGCGGCGGCCTGGCCGTGATCAGCGACGTGCCCAAGACCACAGTTTACCAACTGGCCCATTTCATCAACCGCCAGGCAGGCCGGGAACTGATACCGCGAAACAGCATCACCAAGCCCCCGTCGGCGGAATTGCGCCCCAACCAGACCGATCAGGATTCGCTGCCGCCTTACGACGTGCTCGATGCCATAATGCACCGCTGCATCGAGCAGGAAAAGGGTGCCGCCGAAATCATTGCCGAGGGCTTCGACCCGCAAACCGTTCTGCGCGTGATACGGCTCATCGATCGCAGTGAATACAAGCGGCGCCAGGCTGCGCCCGGACTGAAGGTAACCAGCCGGGCCTTCGGATTCGGGCGCCGCATGCCCATCGCGCAGCGCTATGAGCCGCTGCTGCCCCCGCAGCGGACGCCGGCTGCCGGCCCGGCCACGTGCTGAAGCGGCGCGGCGCCGCGGAGCATGTGCCGATTCACGATTTTTTCATGATGGCCAGATACCCCAGCAGGAGCAGGGCGTTGATCAGCGTGCCGATGGCCACCTTGCCCATGAGGTTCCGCGCGCCGTCGGACAACCCGCAAACCGGCAGGTTCACCAGTTCCAGCACGCGCACGGCAAGCGATCGAACCATACTCGCCGCGGCAGACAGGCGGTTTTCAACCCGCCCGCCATCGGGAATCTGCGCTTCGCCGGTCAGGGCGTTCTTCTCCAGCGGCCCCGTCTGTTCTTCGGGATCGAGCGCTGCGCTTTCGCCGGTGTTATGCTGGGACTGCCGCGACTGCACCGCGTCGGGCGGCTGAACCGGCGGCGCCGGCCCGGCGCTGGCGGATGCGGAAACCCGCGCTGTTGCCTCGACCTCTGCCGGTGCTGCTTCGACCGCCGCAACCTCCGCGGCAGCGGGCGGCACATCGGCCGCCGCAGATTGCGTTTCACCTGCGGCTCCGGCAACGGAACTCGATTGCGCCCGAGCGGGTCCGGATGATGGTGGGGCGGGCTGGGAAGCCTGCGCTGCCGCGGTTTCGGAAGATCCGGCGTTCAGCGCCGCGTAAAGGTCTTCAAGCTCCCTGGCAAGCGTTTCCTGTGCCGCCGCCGCTGCTGCGTCATCAGTTCGCGCCGCGGCATCCCTGGCAGCAGGCGCGGGAATCGACTCTGCCTCGGTCTTGCCCGGTGCGCTCCTGCCGCCGGCTTCGGCTTCCTCGAGCATGCGATCTATCTCGGCGGCCGCGAGTTGTTCGAGCAGATCGTCGGCGTTTGCGGTACCAGCAGGGGCGGATTTATGAGCGGGACCCTCCGCAACCTCGGTTGATCTGTCCATGGCGGCTCCTTCCTCGCCCGCCGCAGGAGGGGCGACTCCATTCGCCTTCATCGGACGATTTCCATGATAACTTCGGCGCGGCGGCGAGGCAAACAGTTTCCGGCCAACGACGCAACCGCCCTTACGAAGCCTCCGGCAGCACGCATCCGGCAGCCTCACGCGAAGCGCACGCCTTGTCCAGCCCGCGGCCCGCGGGGGCATTTGCGGATAATGCTTCCCTTGTTGCCATGTCGCGGCGATAATGAAAGCTCAGACCGACGGACGCGCCGTGCATAAGCATGTACTCCATTTCCTCCGCGCGTGCTTAGCCCGCCTGTTGCGGCTCTTCAGGGCCCCAAATCCTCAACCCGCGCCGCGTCAGCGCCTTATGGTTGACAATCTGGAAACGCGGGAGTTCCTCTCGCTGGCCACCGTGCAGATCGACGACGTGGCGATCATCGAGGGCAACAGCGGCACACGCGAGGCGGTCTTTACTGTCAGCCTCTCCGGCCTGAGCACCGTGCCGGTGTCGGTTCACTACTTCACGCGCGACGGCACGGCCAGGGCGGGCGAAGATTATCTGCCCGTGAGCGGCTCGCTGATATTCCCCGTCGGCCGGAGGTCCCACACGATCGCCGTGCCGATCATCTCCGACACGCTCGCGGAGGACGCCGAAACCTTCACCGTGAATCTCACCAGCCCCATCAACATAACCATCCGCAAGCCCACCGGCACATGCACGATCACAGACGACGACCGGCCCGTGGTGAGCATAACCGCGCGCGACGCGCGGGCTGCCGAGCTCAACGCCGATCCGGCCATCTTCCGCATCAGCCGGACTGAACCCAGCGCCGGCGCGCTGCGGGTTTATTACACCGTGGGCGGAACCGCGCAGAATGGCGTCGATTACGCGCAACTGCCTTCGTCCGTTCTGCTCAAGGCGCGACAGAAGTTCATCGATGTGGTAGTGCGGCCGGTAAACGACTCCACATCCGAGGACACCGAAACGGTTACGCTGACCCTGCGCAGCGACAGCCGCTATCTGCTCGGCCAGCCGCGCAGCGTCGCGATCAGCATTCTCAACCGTGAAACGACGCCGCCCATCGCCCGCATGATCGCACCCTCTCTGCTGGCGCCGCCCAGCCCCTATTACCAGTTTCAGGTGAAGTACATCGACCTCGAAAGCAGGATCGATCTGGTCAGCCTCGGCAACGGCGACGTGCGCGTCAGCGGTCCCAACGGTTATCAGGCCAACGCGGTGCTTGTCGGAGTAAACGTATCGAAAACGGGCAAGGCCGCCGTCGGAATATATCGCCTTGCCCCTCCGGGCGGACAGTGGGACCAGGCAGACAACGGTCTTTATTCCGTCAGCGTGCTGCCGGAACAGGTCAGGGATGAGGCGGGCAACTACGTCGTCGCGGGAGGCATAGGATCGTTTGAGGTGAACCTTTCCTGAGAATCTGGCCGGAAACCCGGCGTAAGCGCTGCGCGCCCGGGACGTTCATTCGAGCTTCCACACTCCCGCGCCGTCAAACCACGCGATGTCATCAGGCGAGCGCTGCCCCCTGGCCAGCAGCAGCACCACCAGCCTGCCCGCCCCCGGCGGAACCTCGGCAACGGCCAGCAGCCGCCCCCATTTGTCGCGCGGTTCGGAGGACCACGCCACCACATCCGAAACTTCCGCCGTCCATTTGCCGTCGGGCGTCTGCCAGCGCACCCGCAGGCACGCCTCGCCGGCGCCGGCAAGCTTGCGCATAGCGGCGGCCACGTAGATTTCCCCGGGCTTTACCTCTATCGACTGGAGGAAACACCCGTCATCGACGCCCGAACATCTTGCGGAGCCTTTGTCGCCGCACCCCTCGTCGCGGTCCCATGCGAATGTGCCGCGCGACTTCTCACGCTGCCACGTGGACCAGCCGACAGGCGGACGCCCCTGTTGCCACTGAACGGTCTTTCCCGACGCGTCGGTAATGCTCGTTTGCGAGAATCGACCGTTGCGCAACAGGTTTGCTTCGTCGGCTGCGCTTCCCAGCGATTCCAGCCGGGCCGCTGCCCAGCCCAGCGGGTCGCGCGCCAGGTTTATGAAACGCTCCACGCCCGGCAGCACCTCGGGCCAGGTGGTGGCGTTCACGCTCCTGTTGGCGGTAGGCCACCACCGATGCTTTTCGCCGTACACCCACACATATTCGTCGGCCACGCGCAGCGCTGTGCGCAGGTTGTCGCGCAGCCGGTCCAGGCGCGAACCGCCTTTGCCGTCGATGTACCACGGACTGCCGGGCGGATTCCAGTAGGCGTCGAGATAGATGCCGAAACCCACCTGCACCTGCGCGCGGTATTTGGCGCGGTTCTCCGGCGATACGAGCCGCTGGCATTCGCCCTTTATGCTCACGGCCGCTTCCAGGTACTGTTCGACGCTGTTGTACAGATACGCCGACTCGCAGCCGTCGATTATCTTCACCGTGGCCGGAGCCTCATCCAGCCAGCCATCGAGCAGCGCCGGCAGCAGCCCGTATCCGGCCGCCGCCAGGGCCGGCTGAGGGTCGCCCTGGCGGGCCGCCGCCGCATTAACGCTGTTGAGAAAATAGCACAGCAGAGTGATGTCGGGATACTCCGCAGTCAGGGCCCGCATCATTTCCCGGCCGCGCTGGCGGGCTTTGGCACAGTATTCAGCAAACGTATGCTCGTTCCGCTGCGGCTGGGCGCGATATGAAAAAAGCGCTGCCGGCGGATAGTAAGGTTCGGGGTCGAAGCAGATGCCCCGGAATCCGCCGAACCTGGCCAGATGCGCGATTATGCGCCATTTGTCGGCGATCCGTTGCCATGCCGCATCGTCAAACCAGTCAACGTTCCCCGGGTTCGCGTCCACATTCAGAAAGTTGTCGGTGAACCTCTTCCACTTCAGCGACTGAAGCTTCCGAACTGTGTCGTCGAACCATTCGCGCTGCCACGGTTCGGGCGATACCGGCGTGCGCAGCGACCATACGACTTTGCCGGCCTCGTTCTTCGCGAAAAGATGACACACCACGCCGTCAAACGGCCGTTTTTCGATTTCCTCCTGATTCTCAAGCAGATGCTTCAGATCGGGCTGGTCCCAGCCGGTGGCCACGGCTTTTTTGCGCGGCTCCGCGCCCGCGCATGCTGCTGACAGCGCGGCCAGTGCCGCCGCGAAAACCGCAGCGACAGAAACCGCTCCGATGCAGCTGCGGCCCGCCGCGCCCCGCGACGGAAGAGCGACTGTTGTCGCGTTTCTATACATCCCAACCCTTGCGGTACTCGCGCCTGATGTATCGATCGGCCTCGGGACAATTGGTGGCCTTGAGGTTCTCTCCATCCCATTCGATCTTCCTGCCGGTGCGTATGGCCAGATTGCCCAGGAGCACGACTTCGGCCAGATGCGCGCCGAAAAGCCCGAAGTCCGATCCGCACGGGGGTCCGCCTTTGCACGCGCGCAGCCATTCGGCCTTGTGACCGCCGGGAACGCGCGGAATAAAGGGCTTCGGGCGCTCGAACTCCTTCATCTTCGATTCCGGTATCAGCCGCGGGCTGTTGGTATCGGCCACCAGCAACTTCCCCTTGTCGCCGATGAACAGCGAGCCGTTGGAGGGGAAGCGGCGATCGGGCTCGAGCTCCTCCGGCCGCGGCGGCAGGTTCTGCACCACCTTGAGCATGTTGCCGTTCTTGTCTTTGAGATTCGGGTCGGTATTCGGCCGCCGTCCGTCCCACCACGTAACCTTCACGGCCGGGCGGTCGCCCTTCGCGGGGAAGTGGTATGTGACCGTTGACCAGTTCGGCCCGGTCTCCTCGCTGTTGCCTTCCTGTACGGCTTCCACGGTAGTCGGATGTCCAAGGTCGAGCGCCCAGACCGTGCTGTCCCAGAAATGGCACCCCATATCGCCCAGCGCGCCCGTGCCGAAATCCCACCACCCGCGCCAGGAGAATGGATGCAGCCCGTCATGATACTCGCGATACGGGGCCGGTCCGATCCACAGATCCCATTCCAGATGGGGCGGCGCCGGCTTGCTCGGCGGGCGTTTGGCGATGCCCTGCGGCCAGATGGGCCGGTCGGTAAAGATATGCACCTCGCGCACCGTGCCTATGGCACCGCTCTTTATCCACTCCACCGCGGTGCGCAGCCCGTCGCTGGAATGGCCTTCGTGGTCGTGCTGCGTGGCCACCTTGTACTTCTTCGCCGCCAGACCGAGTTGCCTTGCCTCCCATACCGAATGCGCCATGGGCTTCTCGGTGCACACATGCTTGCCGAGTTTCATGGCCAGCATCGACGCCGGGTAGTGCAGATGGTCGGGCGTGCAGACCATGACCGCATCGATTTCCTTCTGTTCCTCGAGCATCTTGCGGAAATCGACCCACGTTCTGGCCTGTGGATGCTCCTTGTGAGCAGCTTCGAGGCTGCGGCGATCCACATCGCACAGGGCGACGATGTTTGCCCCGGCATTTACCAGCTCGCGCCGGTCGGAAATACCTATTCCCATCACGCCGATGACGCCGACGTTCACCTTTTCGTTGGCGGCAAATCCGCGCGCCAGTCCGCCGGGAATGATGGTGAACAGTCCGAACGCTGCCGACGAACGCAGAATGCTCCGACGGCTGACACTGCGGGAAGACATGTGCGCACCTCCGCTGTTTTCAACTCATACCGGCAGCAGACGTTATCCGTTGTCCCGGGACCGCGTGCGATCCGCGGCGTCCCGCACCGTTTTCGCACCCGGCCTGGCGCTGCGCGCGCCGGTCATCGTCTGCCTTTTTTCGCCGACGCCGCAGCAGGAGCCGCAGGGGCCGATGCCGTCGGCGCCTTTCCTCCGGGCAGCGCGCCCGCCATGACTTCCTTGCTGGCGCGCCATTCGATGCCGGCCTTGTCCAGCATGTCGATTATGGGCGAATCGTCGATATCCAGCGGCAGGTCCACCCGGCCGCGTCGCCTGGCCGACTCGTACGTCGCGAAGATCACCTCGGTCGCCTGAAGCGCCTTGCGGGCCGCGAGTTCCGGCTCGCGCTTGGTTTCCAGCGAAGAGATGAGGTCGAATATGCCGCGCCGGATCATGTCGTCGGAATGCAGCCCCTCGGCGGTAGGTATGACCTGCCATCCGCTCATTCCCCTGCCCCAGAAGCGCAGGTTCACGGTGTTGCTTACGCCGACCTCTATGGTTCCTTCCGTGCCCACCAGCCGATTGCCGGCCCCGATGCTCGCCTCATGGCCGGCTATCATCAGCCCGCGCACGCCGTTGCGGAACTTGAAATGACTTATGGCCTGCCCTTCGGCAGGGGCGCCGAAAATGTGACGGCTGCCGCGCAGATCTATCTGTCCGATCACCCAGTCAACCGGCGTCTCGTCGTTGTAGAAGAACATCATGTCGAACCAGTGCGTGCCCCAGTCGAACAGATCCCCGCAGCATCCCTCCAGCCGCATCAGGTCTCCGATCGCGCCGCTCTTGAGCAGTTCCTTGGCCCTGCGGAAAGGCTCGCCGAACCGCCGCTGATGATTGAACGTCAGCTGCACGCCGGCATCGCGGCACGCCTGCACCATGCGCTTCGCATCGCCCCAGGTCAGCGCCATCGGCTTTTCGCAATGAATGGCCTTCACGCCCGCTTCCGCCGCGGCCAGCACCATCTCGCAATGCAGATGCGGCCAGGTGGAGATGCTGACGATGTCCAGCTTCTCGTTCTTCAGCATCTTCTGGTAGTCGGTATAAACCTTCTCCACCCCGTGTTCTTTGGCGAACAGTTCGGCGCGTTCCGCAAACACGTCGCACGTCGCCACCAGTTGCGTTGCGGGGTGCGCCCTGTATCCCTTCGCGTGGGCATGGTTCATGCCGAACCCCGTAGCGCCCTCGGTTTTCCAGGGACGACCATTGCCGATGAAACCAACGCGGTACTTGCTCATAAACCGTTTTTCTCCGTAAGGAACCTTCCTAAGCATGCGCGCAGGCAACGCCGTGTCAACGCACGGGTCTTGTGCAGTCCGCGCTCGTGCTGTTTGCACCATGCTTCGGTGGGCATTAACTTGAACGCCATGACACATCCGGCACCGCATTCCATCAACCGTCGTGAGTTTCTCGCCGCAACGGGCGCTGGAGCGATTCTCGCCGCAGCGGCCCGGGCCGCTGACCAGCGCCCCGCGCGGGTGGTGGTGGGCGTGATGGGCACGGCCGGGCGGGGCACTGAACTTGCCCGCGAACTGGCCGCACTTGAGGGCGTTTTCGTCAAATACATATGCGACGTCGATGCGCAGCACGCCGCGAAGGCCGCGGCGGCGGTGGCGGCGGTGCAGACGCCCGCGCCCCGCACGACGGGCGACTTCCGGCACATTCTCGACGACCGCGAGGTCGATGCTCTGGTGATCGCGGCGCCCGATCACTGGCACGCGCCCGCGGCGATACTGGCATGTGCCGCCGGCAAGCATGTGTACGTCGAGAAACCATGCTCCCACAACCCCCGCGAGGGCGAGTTGCTCGTTGCCGCCGCCCGCAAGCACAACCGCGTGGTTCAGCACGGTACGCAGCGACGCAGCTGGCCCGCCATCCAGCAGGCGATCGGGCTGGTGCGCGACGGCGCCATAGGCCGGCCCATTATGGCCCGCGGATGGTACAACAACGTGCGCCCCGCCACCGGCCGATGCACCGAGGCCCCCGTTCCGGAAGGGCTGGACTGGGACATGTGGCAGGGGCCCGCGCCGCGCCGTCCGTATCGCGAAAACATCGTGCATTACAAGTGGCACTGGTTCTGGCACTGGGGCACCGGCGAACTGGGCAACAACGGCGTTCACTCGCTGGACGTGTGCCGCTGGGGGCTCGGCGTGGAGTATCCCCGGCGCGTCACCAGCGGCGGCGGACGCTACTGGTTCGATGACGACCAGGAAACCCCCGATACGCACGTCGTTACGTTCGAATTCGGCAGTACCTTCATCGTCTGGGAAGGGCGGTCGTGCCATCCGCGCGGCTTCGAAAATTCGCGCTATGGCGTCGCGTTTTACGGCACCGAAGGAACGCTCATCATCGACGGCGGGAGCTTCCGCATAATCGACCTCAAGGATAACGAGGTCAGAAAGGTTGCCGGCTCGGGCGGCAATACGGCGCACCTTCAGAACTTCATCGACGCCGTCCGCGGCCAGGCAAAACCCGTCGCCGAGATAGAAGAAGGACACAAGAGCACGCTCCTGTGCCATCTGGGCAACATCGCCCATCGCACCGGCCGGACGATCAACGTTGACCAGAAAACCGGCCGCATCGTCGGCGACCCCGAAGCCCAGTCGCTCTGGAGCAGGCAATATGCTCCCGGATGGGAACCGAAGGTGTGAGCGTGCGCTGGGCGGATGCGCCGCCCGATGGCCGCGGCGCCGGTTGTCAACACGCGGCGCATAGGGCGCCCGTGCACGGGAGTTCATATGACGACCAACGTTATTCCGGACGTAGTAAAACACCGGTCGGCCGGCCGCCAGGCTATCGTTCCGGCGATGCTGATGCTCGCGGGAATCGCTCTTCTGGCAGCACCTCTTTCCGCCATGGAACCATCGACGCAACCATCCTGGAAACCCATCCCGCGGATGCAGGCTGTTCCGCAGCCTTACGGGCAGATATCGTTTCAGCGCGACGAGCAGGAGATAGCCCGGTATCATTTCGGGCACGGACTGCGGCGCCCCTTCGTGTATCCGGTCATCGGTCCGTCGGGGCGCCCGCTGACGCGATGGGGCCATCCGCACGATCCGGAATCCCACAGCCACCATTATTCCGTCTGGATCTCCCACAACAGCGTAAACGGCGTGAGTTTCTGGGATGACCGCTCCAGGGGGCGGATAGTCCATCGCCTTCTGGAAAAACTCGAAGATTCCGACAGCGCCGCCGCGATGACGGCAGTCAATGAGTGGATCGACGAAGGCGGCAACAACGCCGTCCTGCTGCGCGAGCGACGGCGCACCGAGGCAGTAGCCCTTGCTGACAGAGAGTGGCTTCTGATCATCCGGCTCGAACTCAGCGCGCCCAGCCGGGTGGTGCTGGGGAAAACCCCGTTCGGCATGATTGGCGTGCGCATGGCGAAAAGCATCGGCACCAACGACGGCGGCGGGGTCATCCGCAATTCCGAGGGCGCTGTGAACGAAAAAGAAGTGCTGTGGAAGCCGGCGCGGTGGGTTGATTACAGCGGCCAGGTCGCTTCGGGCATCGTCGAGGGAATTACGCTCATGGACCACCCCCGCAACCCCGGCCATCCGACGGTCTTTCACGTGCGCGGCGACGGCTGGATGGGCGCAAGCCTTACCTTCAACGGCGAACGGACAATCGAACCCGGCCAGCCCCTGCGCCTGTGCTACGGGCTTTATGTTCACGGCGGAATGCCTCCGCCAGCGCAGATAGACCGGCAATGGCGCAACTTCGGAGCCATGTCCGCGGAGTTGCCGCCGGCAAAACGCTGAAGCCCCCGCTGTGAACGAGCCGCGGCGCTGCCGTCAGAACTGTCTCAGAAAGCGCACGTCGTTTTCGATGAAGTGACGTATGTCATCTATGCCGTATTTACGCATGGCTATGCGCTCTATGCCAAACCCGAACGCCCAGCCGGAGTATTCCTCCGGATCGATATTGCAGGACTGAAGAACGTGCGGGTGCACCATGCCGCAGCCGCCCAGTTCCACCCATTTGCCGCGGTCCTCGAACCACACGTCCACTTCCGCCGACGGCTCGGTGAACGGGAAGAAACTCGGCCGGAAGCGCGCTTTCGTCTGCGGGCCGAAATACGCCCTTATGAACTGCATGATGGTGCTCTTCAGATCAACCATGGTGATGCCATGGTCCACCACCAGCGCCTCGAGCTGGTGAAACATGAACAGGTGCGTGGCGTCAACCGTGTCCGGACGATATACCCGTCCGGGTATGACCACGCGAACAGGCGGGCGCTGTTTTTCCATCACCCGTATCTGGACGGTGCTGGTCTGGGTCCGCAGCAGCAGATTCGCGGGCGCTGTGATGAGCGTCCCGTCCGGCGCAGGGCGGCTCGTCAGAAGGTAGAAATTGTCCAGCGGATCGCGCGCCGGGTGCTGCGGCGGAATGTTAAGCGCCACGAAGTTATGAAACTCGTCCTCCACCTCCGGACCGCTCGCCGTGGCAAAACCCATGCGCCCGAAAAGCTCCACCAGCTCGTCCGTAACCTTCATGATTATGTGCCGGTTCCCCAGCAGCGGACGACGTCCGGGTTCGGTGATGTCGATGCCCTCGGCCGCCGCGGGTCGACGGGCGATTTCGGCCTTTTTCGCCTCGTAGGCCGCGGTTATCTGCTCCTTGACGGCGTTGGCGCGCTGGCCGATGAGTTTTTTCTGGTCCGCCGGCGCGGTTTTGAGCAGCTGCATCAGGGCGCGCACTTCGCCGTTGCTGCCCAGATAACGTATGCGGAACTGTTCGAGCATCTCGGCGCTGGCAACCCGCGCCAGTTCGGCGGTTGCTCTGGCGGCCACATCGTCGATTCTGTCAAGTGCTTCAGACATATACGGACATCCGCAACGGCAGGGGGCTCCTGCACATACCCTGACCGGGGCTGGTGCCTCGGGGAGCGCGGCTATTCTGGCCTGTCCGACGCGTGCGTCAAGTGAGAGGCGGCGCGAGCGTCGCGGCGCCGGAACGATCGGCTTCAGACGGGCCGCATGTCCGCGCATTGCAAACACGCCGCCGCCTGCCGACAATCGGCAACATGCCGATCGTCGGACACGGAGTGGATATCATCGAAACCTCCCGCATCCGCGCGATGGTCGAGGAACACGGCAAACGTTTTCTTGATCGCTGTTACACGCCTGCCGAACAGGAATACTGCGCCCGCAATCCCCGGCGCTACTACGAACATCTTGCCGGCCGTTTTGCCGCCAAGGAGGCCGTTCTGAAGGTGCTGGGCACCGGCTGGCGCGGCGGCATAATGTGGACCGACATCGAGGTATTGTCCGAACCTTCCGGACAGCCTGTTATTCGCCTCACCGGCGAAACGCTCCGCATAGCCAGCAGGCTCGGCGTCAACCGCTGGCTGCTGAGCATAAGCCATATCGAAACCCACGCCATGGCCAGCGCCATAGGCATACGCGACGAACTGTAGCCGTCCTGCCCGCACAGACGGCCAGCGCGCGCATGGCACGGCGCCGCCCCCGGCTGTGCTTCCGCGACGCCTTCGGACTGGCAGGGGGGCGACGGCATCGCAACGCCACGTTGGTTGATATCATATTGTCAGTGCAGTGGTTATGGTCTGTTGGACCGCCGGATCTGCGGCGAAGGACATCTGCGCCTGAGGCGGGATCAATCCTGGCGATAATCGCTCATATTATCGGGCCAATCTTGCCGAAAATAGGTTCTGGATGGACCTTGCCACCATCATAGGACTGGTTCTGGCCTGGGGCGCGGTGCTTTACTCGATGTTTCACGCCTCGCACGGGGCGATGAGCGCGTATATCAAGCCCGCGGAGATGTTTCTGGTGTTCGGCGGCTCCCTCGGAGCAGCCATGCTTTCCGTGCCCATGCATGCCATCGTCGGCATGCTGGGCTACGTCAAGAAATGGATGTTCAGCAGCGAATCGCACGTCGAACACCTGATCAAAGAAATCGTGCAGTATGCCGAAACCGCGCGCCGCGACGGAGTGCTGGCGCTGGAGTCGGTTGCACGCGAAGCGCCAGACCCGTTCCTCCGCCGTGGACTTCAGTTGACCATCGACGGTACCGACCCCGAGATCATCGAGCGCATTCTCCGCATCGAAATCGAAGCCATGCAGGAACGCCACAAGCACGGCCAGCACCTTTTCACCGTGCTCATGAAGTTCGGTCCCGGATTCGGTCTCATGGCCACGCTTATCGCGCAGGTGGCCATGTTCCGCCAGCTGGGCGGCGATGCATCGGTGATCGGCCAGGCGCTGGCCATCGCCCTTACCGGCACGCTTTACGGTTGCCTGCTTCAGAACCTGATCGCCGGTCCGGTCGCCGAAAAACTCGCCATCCGCTCGCGCGAGGAGGCTTTTGTAAAGGAGATAATTCTTCAGGGCGTGCTCAGCATCCAGGCCGGCAACAACCCGCGCGTGGTCGAAATGCAGTTGCTGAGTTTCCTCAGTTCGCGTCAGCAGCAGACGCTGGCCAAGGCGGCGTAACTGCCGCTGACGTTGTGTGGCCGCATACGGCGCATCATCGGTAAGACCTCATGTCGAAAAAAGCATGCAAATGCAAACAGGCCGAGTGCGAATGTCCGGAATGGATATTCACCTTCGCCGACATGGTCATGCTGTGCATGGGGTTCTTCGTCATCCTGTGGGTGCTCAAACCGCCCCCCGGCAAGCATGATACTCCCGAGGCCAACGAGGAATGGCTCAAGGTAGTGGCCAAGATACGCGAGGCGTTCGACTACATTCCCGACCCCAACAGCAGCGACCCGGTCGATCAGATCATGCTGCTTCAGAAACTCCAGCGCATGAAGCCGCTGAAAGGTCCGGGGGACGGCGGCCGGACGCGACTGGAGCGCCGCGGCGCCGAAGGCGAGGAACCGGAGGTGCTGAGCATACGCAAGGGGAACCAGGCAACAATAGGCGGCCGCGTGGTTTTCGCTCCGGGCGACGCCACCATATCCGAAGAAGGCCGCAGGGTGCTGGACCAGATCGTACCCCTGATAAAGGGCTACCGGTATGTGATCATGGTCAAGGGACACACGTCGCTGGACGACTTTCCCGAAGGCGCGCCGGAGGATCAGAAACTGGACCTGTCCATCCGCCGTGCCAAGGCCGCCGCTGATTATCTTGTTTCCCAGGGCGTTGAGCCTGACATACTGCGCGTGCTGGGGTGCTCCACGTTCGAGCCGGTGGCGCGGCGGGCGTATCTCCCTGAAGCCCGACAGCTCAACCGCCGGGTGGAGGTCGAGGCAACCCAGACTCTGGTGAAGGACCTTCAGGACTGGCCCGAGCCGGCCAGGCCCACCACAGCCCCGGCCGGCCGGCGGCTGATACGCTAGAACACCGCTTCTCCGCCGCTACTGTGTCCGCCCATCCGGAGGATCGTCCTCCGCTTGCGTGCCTGCCTATCGTCGCTCGTCGAATCGATGCAGCCCGGCCTGCGTTGCTGTGCGGTATGCCTCTGTCAGTTCCGCGCGCGTTATGCCGCGGTTTATCTCGGAGAACCTGTCCGCTCCGACCAGCCCCGCTGGCCGGTACTGCGCCATGATGTTCACGTAGGTGTTGCTGGAAATCTCCCGCCCCAGGTAGCGCATTATCGCGGCCGTGTCGTCAAGCGCGTGCGGCATAACCAGATGTCTGACCAGCACGCCGCGAACCGCCAGCCCGTGTTCATCCAGCACCAGATCTCCCACCTGCCGATGCATCTCCTTTATGGCCTGACGGGCAACTTCGGGATAGTCCGATGCGCCGAGGTAACGCCGTGCCTTCTGCTCATCCCATAACTTGAAATCAGGCATGTAGATATCGATAACCCCGTCGAGCAAGCGCAGCGTCTGGAGGCAATCGAAGGCGCTGGTATTGTACACGACCGGCAGACGCAGACCCGCTTCTGTCGCGACAACAAGGGCCTCCAGCACCTGCGGCACGACGTGGCTGGGCGTAACCAGGTTGATGTTATGGCAGCCGGCGGTCTGCAATTCGAGCATTATCCTGGCCAGTTCAGACGCATCCACCGGGTGTCCGGCCGGAACGTGGCTTATGTCGCAGTTCTGACAGAAGCAGCATCGCACGTTGCACGAGCCGAAGAAGACCGTTCCGCTGCCACGCCATCCGCGCAGGCAATCTTCCTCGCCCATGTGGGCGAACCATGACGCCACGCGCGCCCGCCGGCCCGTTTCACAGAAACCCTTCTCATCCGACAGCCTGTTCACGCCGCACCTGCGCGGACACAGTCGGCAACATCGCAGGCTGTCCACGGCGGCTTCGGCGCGGGCGCGCAGCTCGCCGCGAGCGTGCAGCTCGAGGTATCCGACAGAATGGCGCATTTCGAGTTCTCCCGGCGCTAACGCTCCGTTGGACTCATGGTACAATCTTACGCAGCCAGCGGCCGGGAGCACGAGGCCGCCCCGCGCCGCCGGCGTACCCTTCGAGGAGAAGACGCCATGTCTTCGACAAGATTTCTATCGTTCACCGCCGTTGGTGCAGTGCTCATGACAGCCTCCCTCGCGATTGCTCAGGTTCGGCCGCCATACCCGCCGCCGCCGTCGCGCGATCAGGTCAATCAGGCGCAGCAGAAGGTGAACCAGGCCAGAGCCGCTGTCACCAAAGCGCAGAATGCGTACACCGCCGCGGTTACCAAGCTGCGCGCGGCCTTCGAGGCAGGAGCGGAATGGAAAGCCGCCGCTGAGGCTTTGAAGAAAGCACAGGCCGACTTCGAAGCCGCCCGCCAGCCTGTTCTGGAAAAACTCCGGGCCACCGATGCCTGGAAGAAAGCCGAGGCGGCCAACAAGGCGGCCGAGGCCGAAGTCGAAAAACTAAAGGCTGACAACGCTCCGATGGAACAGATCCTGCCCGCCGCCACCAAGGCGATGGAATGCGGCTCGGCGATTACGAAGATGGAAGGCGATGCCTGCAACAACGACCCCGCCTGCGCCGACGCAAAAAAACGCCTTGTCGAAGCCAATGCGAAACTCGCCGAACTGCGGAAGAAGTTCGAGGAATCCATACGAGGCGATCCCACCGTCGAGCAGGCGAGAAACGACATCTCCAAGGCTGAGGCCGATGTCAAGGAGGCCGAGAAGGCGCTGCGCGATGCTCAGGCTCAGTACGCTCAGCAGTATGCTCAGTGGCAGCAGCAATGCCGGCAGATAGACCAGCAGTATGCTGAACAGCGCCGCCGCGAACGCGAGCAGGACTGGCGGCGGCGCCGCTAAGCACCCGTCGATCGTTGCCGCTGATCATCAGCCGCTCAAATCGCCGGTTATCAGGGCAGCTTTGGGCCGGTAACCGGCCGCCGGGCCTATGCGGTATCTTCATCGCCGCCGCAGGAGATGGGCTTCGGACATATTTGCGCGTAACCGGCCTGCCGCCGCGTCATCCAATACATTACTGTGCCGCGTGTTCCGGTGCCCGTAACCGCAAGCTCGCCCGGCCCGATGGCGGCGCGCCGGCCTTGCGGATACATTGCGCCGGGTTTGAGGTCCTGACATGAGCAGCGTCTGGGCAATAGCGAAAAAAACGGTGGGCGTGCTCCTGGCCACGGGCACCATTCTCATCGCCATGACCTGGCTTTCCGGCGGTTTCAGATCCGGACAGATACAGCCCGGACGCGTGGCGGCGGCTTCCCCCGCTACAGCGCCGGCAGCGAAGTGGGTGCCCGTAGTGCGTGCGCAGCGCCCGCAGTATGCGGAACTGGTCGGCTCCGTGCAGGCGGAAGTGCGCGCAACAGTCACGGCGCGTCTGGTGGCCAACATCATCGACGTGACCGTGCGTGCCGGAGACGCTGTGAACAAGGACGACATCCTGGCGGTTCTGGACGACCGCGATCTCAAAGCGCGTGTCGGACAGGCCAAGTCGCTGCTGGTCGCCGCCACGGCGAAGCGCGACCGCGCGAAGACCGAACTCGACCGCATAGAAGAGCTGGCCCGCAAAGGCTCGGCAAGCGCGCACGAACTGAATCAGATACGCGAGACCTACGCCGAGGCGCTGGCCGAGGTTGCACGCGTCGAGAAGGCCGTATCCGAGGCCGAGGTCGCTCTTTCCGACGCCATCGTGCGCAGCCCGCTCAAGGGCATCGTCATCGACCGCCACGCCGAGCCGGGAGATCAGGCTTCCCCCGGAAAGCCGCTGCTGGTGGTGTACGATCCCGGCAGGCTGCGACTGGAGGTCAGCGTTCGCGAGGCGCTGGTCGGGCGACTGCCGCTGAAGAAGGAGATAGATGTGTACATCGACGCTCTGCGCGAAAAACGCCGCGGCGTGGTGCAGGAGATCGTGCCCGCATCCGACCCCCAGAGCCACTCGTTCGTGGTCAAGGTCAGCATAACCGATCCGTCGCGGCTTTATCCCGGCATGTTCGGCCGCGTGCGCCTTCCGCTCGAGCCGGCGGCCCGGCTGGAGATTCCCACTGCTGCCGTGGAGCGGGTCGGACAACTCACGCTGGTGACGGCAAAGGCGCCCGACGGCCAGGTGCGTCGGCGATCGATTCGCCTGGGGCAGGCGGAAGGCGACATGGTCGAGGTGCTGGCCGGTCTCGAGGAAGGAGAACTCGTATTGTTGTCGCCGAAGTAGCGTGAACTGCTGTCGAGGCGGCCGCCGCTGCGCCGGAGGCAACAGGTCCCTTGTGAATACCCAGCATGGCCACGGAAAAAACACATGAACCGCTCGCCATCCGCATAGTGCGGAAGTTTCTGTACTCGAATCTTTCGATAATCCTTCTGCTGCTTTCGCTTATTGTCGGAGTGGTGGCGCTGCTGGTGACTCCGCGCGAGGAGGAGCCGCAGATAGTCGTGCCGCTCGCCGATGTTCTGGTAAGTTTCCCCGGGCGCAGCGCTGCCGAAGTGGAACAGCTTGTGTCCACCAGGCTGGAGAAACTCCTGTATCAGATCGACGGCGTAGAACACGTGTATTCGATGTCGCGGCCGGGCCAGAGCATCGTCACCGTGCGCTTCTACGTTGGCGAAGACCGCGAGCGCAGCCTGATCAAGCTGTACAACAAGATCCAGCAGAACATCGACATCGTTCCGCCGGGGGTGAGCGGCTGGGTGGTCAAACCGGTGGAAATCGACGACGTGCCGATCGTCACGCTGGCACTGACGCCGCGCCCGGGGGCCGGCGTGTCCGGCACCGCCGTTGACGACGCCATGCTCCGGCGCGTTGCCGAGGAGATCGTCGATCGTCTTCAGGCCGTCAGGAACACCTCCGTGACGAGCATAGTCGGGGGCCGCCCCAGGGAACTGCGCGTTGACCTCAAGCCCGAGGCCCTTGCCGCGTACTCCCTGTCGGTAGCCCAGGTGGCCGATGCCCTGCGGGCGGCCAACGTCTCCACGCGTTCCGGCGAGTTCTCGCGCGACGACCGGCGCATAGTTGTCGATGCCGGAACGTTCTTTCAGTCGGCCAGGGAACTTGAGTGCACGGTCATCGCCGTCAACCGCGACAGGCCCGTTTATCTGCGCGATGTGGCAACGGTTACCGACGGCCCCGCCGACGTGTGTTCGTATGTTCGCTTCGGCACCGGTCCGGCGTGGGGGCGGCTGAAGCCCGAGGGCCTGGACTACCCCGCCGGCACTCCGGTGGAAGACGCCCACGGCGAGCGTCACGCCGATCCGGTATCGGCACAAGCCCCCCGGCATGCGGAGCCCGCGCCTTCCGTCACGATTGCCGTGGCAAAGAAAAAGGGCACCAACGCCGTGTGGGTGGCGCGCGGCGTCATGGAAAAAATCCGCGAACTTCAGCGCTCGGTGGTGCCATCCGACATGCAGCTGATCGTCACGCGCAACATGGGCGTCACGGCCAACCACAAGGTAAACGAGCTCATCGAAGCGCTGGCGGTGGCCATATTGATCGTGCTTGCTCTGCTGTCGGTGGCGCTGGGATGGCGGGCGGCTTTCGTGGTGGCGCTGGCCGTCCCCGTGGTTTTTGCGCTGACCCTCGTGGTCAATCTGCTTTTCGGCTACACCATCAACCGCGTTACTCTGTTCGCCCTCATTCTGTCGCTGGGTCTGCTGGTTGACGACCCCATCGTTGACGTCGAGAACATCCACCGCCATTTTCACACGCGGCGCAGGGCTTCGCGTTCCATAGTCCTTCAGGCCGTAAATGAGGTTCGTCCGCCGCTGATCGCCGCCACCATAGCCGTTATCCTCTCCTTCGTGCCGATGTTCTTCATCACCGGCATGATGGGCCCGTACATGCGGCCCATGGCGCTCAACGTGCCGGTTACGATGATCATGAGCATGGTGGTCAGTTTCACCATCACACCGTGGCTGGCCTATCACATGCTCCGGCGAACGGCCGGCAACGACACCAGAGAGCAAGGCGCCTCTCACGGAACCGAGGATACGTGGGATGTTACAGGCACGCTCACGTATCGGCTGTTCCGGCCGCTGATGGAGCCGCTGCTGAAACGCCGATGGGCGGCGTGGCTGTTTCTGGGGGCGATGGGCGTCGCCATGGCCGCCGCCACGCTCATGCCGCTTCTGCGGGCGGTGCCGCTGAAGATGCTCCCGTTCGACAACAAGAACGAACTCCAGCTGGTGCTGGATATGCCCCGCGGCACATCGCTGGAGCGCACGGCCGCTGTGCTGGGAGCGTTCGAGGATTTCCTTCAGACCGTACCCGAGGTGGCGGCGTTCGAGAGCTACTGCGGAGCGCCGTCGCCCATGGACTTCAACGGTCTGGTGCGGCATTACTACCTCCGGCGCGATCCGCATCAGGGCGAAATACGCATCATCCTCGCCGACAAGAAGGACCGGCTTCAGCAGAGCCACGCCATAGCCCTGCGCATCCGCAGCGATCTTGCCGCCATCGCCCGCCGTCAGGAACAGGCGCTCGGACTGCCGGAATACGCCGTTAACATCAAGATAGTTGAATCGCCTCCGGGACCGCCCGTCATATCGACCATAGCCGCCGAGATCTACGGCGGACCCGAGCACAGCCACGACGACCTGCGCAACGCGGCCCGACAGGTCATGGCACGCCTGCGCCGGGAGCCCGGCGTCGTTGATGTGGATTCCACCGTGGAAGCGCCTCAGGCCCGATACATATTCGAGGTTGACCGCACCAAGGCCGCGATAAACGGAGTCAGCAGCGCCGACCTTGCGCAGACGCTGGCCGTAGCGCTCGGCGGGCAGGCGGTCACGGCCGCCGAGGCTCCCGCCGACCGCAATGCGCTGCCCATCGTGCTGCGGCTGCCCGAAGCAGACCGTTCATCGCTGGAGGACCTCTCGCGCCTGTACGTCCGCGGACGCGGCGGGCAGGTCATATCGCTTGCCGAACTGGGACAATGGCGCCGGTCCGAACTGGAGCAGACCATATACCACAAGGATCTGCGGCCGGTGCAGTATGTCTTTGCGGAGGCCGCCGGCCGCGCCCCGGCCGAGGCGATCCTCGACGTCGAAGCGGACAGAGTGCACGAGGGCTCGCATCCCGATGCGCCGAATGGCGGCCAGCGCTCCAGGCCCGTTGAGAAGCGAACTTTCTTCCGCAGCGGCGGCGGCGACCCGTGGTCGGTTGCGCCCGGAATACAGGTGCGGTTCAGCGGCGAAGGCGAATGGCAGATAACGCTCGATGTCTTCCGCGACCTCGGACTGGCCTTTGCTGCGGCCCTCATCGCCATATACATACTTCTGGTCCATGAAACCGGTTCTTTCCTGCTGCCGGTGGTCATAATGCTCGCCATTCCGCTGACCATCCTGGGCATCATGCCGGGGTTCTGGCTGCTCAATCAGATCGGCATCCGCACCGTCGGCGGCTTCGCCGACCCGGTCTTCTTCACCGCCACCGCCATGATCGGCATGATAGCGCTGGCCGGCATCGTTACGCGCGATTCCATCATCCTCGTGGACTTCATTCACCACTCGCTGGCGCGCGGCCGGACACTCTTCCAGGCCATCATGGAAAGCCGCGTCGTGCGCCTGCGCCCGATACTGCTCACCAGCGGCGCCGCAATGCTCGGCGCCTGGCCGATAACGCTGGACCCCATCTTCTCCGGTCTGGCATGGGCGCTGATATTCGGGCTTTTCGCCTCCACCGTCTTCACACTCTTCGTCATACCGATATGCTACTGGCTGCTGTACGCCAACAAGCCCGGCCACGGGCTGCCGCAGTCGCAGACGGATGACTGACCCGCGCCCCCGAAGAGCCTGGCGATGGAGGATAGCCATGTACCGCTGCGTGATGCTGTCAGCAGTCGTTCTGGCATGTTCGGCGGTCTGCGCCGCTGCGCCGGCGGAGGTGTGGTTTCCGCCCGACTCCAATTACGCCAACGTGCGCACGCTCGGCGCTGCGGGCGACGGCCGCACCGACGATACGGCCGTGCTGAAAAAGGCCGTCGCAGAGAACAACGCGGTGTATCTGCCGCCGGGCACTTATCTGGTCAGCGATACGGTCGTGCCCCAGAACTTCAAGCGGCGCTTCATCCAGGGCGCCGGCCCGGCACGCACCATCATAAAACTGAAAGACAACTGCCCGGGCTTCGGCAACGCCGACGCGCCGAAAGCCGTCTTCGCCAACTGGAGCGAGCAGATAGGCAAGGGAGCGAACGGCCAGGCGTTTCGCAACTCCTTCCATGACCTGACCATCGACGTCGGCTCGGGCAACCCCGGTGCCATCGGCATCCTGTACTTCACCAACAATCAGGGCACCATCGACAACGTCGTCGTGCGCTCCAGCGATCCCCAGCGCGCGGGTCGCGCGGGCATCGCGCTGGCGCAGTGCTGGCCGGGACCGGCTCTCCTGCGCCATGTCCGCATCGAGGGTTTTGACGACGGCATATGGTCCATCATCCACCAGTGCAGCATCACCCTAGAACATATAACGCTGGAGAATCAGCGCCGCGCGGGCATCAACAACAGCCGCCAGATGCTTTTCATCCGCGGCCTGACCAGCAGACAGAAGAACGTTCCCGCCATCGTCGCCGAGAGCGGCACGCTGTGCGTCATCGACTCCGACCTCGCCGGCAGCGGTCCGGCCGCTATCGACGCGAAGATCGGCCTGTACGCCCGCAACCTCAGAACGGCGGGCTATGATGCCGCCATCCGCAGCAAAGACCGCACCGTGCCGGGGCCCGTGGTGGACGAGCACGCGCCGACGTTCACGACGCTGTTCGAGACGCCGACCGCCTCGTTGCGCCTGCCGGTGGAGGAATCTCCCACGGCGGACTTCAACAATCCCGACGACTGGATTTCGGTCCGTGCGTGCGGCGCTGTCGGCGACGGGAAGACCGACGACACGGCCGCCATTCAGAAAGCCATCGACAGCGGCAAACGCGTGGTCTATCTGCCGCGCGCCGTGTACCGCATCGCCGGTACCATTCACGTGCGCTCCGCCGTTCAGCGCATCCACTGCATGGAATCCAACCTCGTGCTCGGAAAGGGCGACGCGCCGGCGTTCCGCATCGAGGACGGCACGGCGCCATTCGTCCTGATTGAGCAGTTCGAGGGCGCCTACGGCGATCAACGACTGGCATTCGAACATGCCAGCAGCCGCACACTGGTTCTGCGCCATATGATCCCGCGCGGGCGGTTCTACAAGGCCGCCGTCAGCGGCGCGAAGCTGTTTCTGGACGACGTATGCGCCGAACCCTGCGAGTTCGGTTCCTCCATCGTTTTCGCCAGACAACTCAACCCCGAGAACCTCGGCACCAAGGTATCGATCGACGGCGGGCGCTTCTGGTGCCTGGGTCTGAAAACGGAAAAGGCCGGAACAGCCGTCGAGGTGAAAAACGGCGGCGCGGCCGAGATCATCGGCGGCTACATCTACTATAATCGCGGAACGCGCATGCCCGACGGCACGCATCCCGAAGCTTTCGTCAGCATCGACTCCTCCATCTCCGTCGTCGGAGCTTCGGGAGCGATAAAGGAAACCCGCAACGGCCAGACAAAGACCGGAAGCGTAAAGGGCCTGTACGTCGGACGGCGCCAGTAACCGTCCGCCCCGGGCGTCCGCCGCAACAGGCGGTCGTCGGTTACCGGCCGCGCCGTCGTATCACCCCGCACGTATTGCCGGCGCCGCCATCTGCCGCACCGCCACCCGCATCAGCAGCACCGCCGCCCCAGCCGCCAGTGCCGTAATTGTCAAAAGCACCAGCGAACCGGCCAGCATCGGACCGTCCTTGAGCTGATGCACCCACGTAAGCAGCAGGTTCGTCATAACAGGCGGATTCAAAGGCACCAGTATCGCCGTCGCCGGCACCTCGGTCAGCGACAGTATCGCCACCAGCATGGCCGTTCCGCAAAGCAGCGGCCAGAAAAGCGGCAGCACGACGAGCGTCGCCGTTCGCAGCGGGCCGGCTCCGTCGATCGCGGCCATCTCGCGCAGCTCCGTCATCTCCCGCGACCACGATGCCTGCGCCGCCAGCAATGTCAGCCACAGGAACCGTCCGAGATAGGCCATGACGGCCATCGGCAAACCGGCGTATATCCATCCCGCCGGCATCCCGAGTATCGCCCGCCGGTTGTAAAGGTGGATGTCCGCTATGGCCAGCATCTGCCCGCCGGCCATGAATGCGGCCAGCGATATGAGCAAAGCCGCGCCGCTTTTGCGTATCATTGCCCCGAGCCCCGCAACCGCAGCGCAGGCGCCGGCCGCCGCGGCGTGGAGGAGCGACCCCGCAACATGTCCTGCCGCTCCCCGGAGAAACGTTATCACCTCGCCTGCCCCATTCAGGCACGCGATCATCGCCGCCGTCGGCAGCACCAGTGTTACACTCAGCACAATCCAGCTCAGCGCCGTCGCCCACATGCCCGGCTGCATTACTCTCCCGGCGTCGCCGCCGCTCCCGCCGCAGGTTCCTCTCATGCCCCGCAACGCGGCCACCGCAAGCACCGCCGTTACAATCGCCAGCGGCATGCCCGCCGTCGCCGCTGCCGCGCAGCGGTCTGCCTGAGGCATCCCCAGCCGACGGTCCGTCGCGGCCGCAGCGCTTACGCCGGTATCAAAGGCCGTGCGCACTTCGGTAGCCACGACGCTGATGCCGCTGGGCTCGTAAACCGTGTATTCCTGCGAAGCCAGCACCATCGTCGCCGCGAAGCACGCCGCCAGAGGGCCTGCCGCCAGCCGTCCCGTTATGCGCCACAGCGCCCCGTCGAGCACGGCCTGCTGAAGCGTTTCCGCATCCAGACGCTGAAGAGCAAAACCCAGCCCCATGGCCGGAAGCGGCCACAGCCACGCCCCAAGCGTCCAGACGCAGCGGAGCACGTCCCATGCGCCGCCGGGGCTGGGATGCAATCCGGCCAGCATGAAAACGTGGCTCCAGCCGTAGGTATAAGCGATTGGCGGGTAGATGAGCGTCAACGGCACAAACCACACCAGAACACCGGCGCCGCGGTGCCGAACGATAGCCAGCGCAGCCGGAACGGCCAGCATCACTGCCGCCAGCGCCGCCCCGGCGCCATACAGAAGAGTGCGCCCGAGCAGCTCCAGCCGGTATGTCGAAACCGCGGCAAGCAGCTGGCGCGGGTGCATGGCCGCGTTTGCCAGCATCCACCCCGCGGGAAGCGCGCAACACACCAGCACGGCGGCCCACGTCGGCGCCGAGAGCATCAGGCCGTACACGCAGCTGTGTATGCGCTGAGTCATTTTCCGCCCGGCGGCGCGCCGCTCCCGCGCATACGGCTGCGGGGCGCCTCATGCGCGCATCGAAATACCGGCGGTTCTCCTGCGACCCGCTTCAGCGGCGGCCTTCCAGTATTCGCAGAGCGTCAGCGACAGCATACGGCAATTTCGCCGCCACGGCATTGTAATCCACGCTCATCAGACGAACGCCGCGCGGTTCGACACGCACGGAGCAATGCGCAAATCCGGCATCCACCAGCCGCTTCTCCGTCTCTGCCGACAGCAGATAATCAATCAGCCTCCGGGCATTTTCGCTTCGCCGACAGCCTGCCACCATCGCCACCGTCGTCGGCACCGCCAGCGTGCCCGGACCTTCCTGGTCGGGCATCATCATCTCCACCTTCCACCCGCGGCGCCGGGCGTTCAGCACGTCGTCGTTATCGGTCAGGCCGGCCCAGAGCTGACCCTCGGCTATGTATCGAACCACCTGCGAGTTGCCGCCGAGCAGTCTGATGCCGTTGTCCCGCAGGCTTTCCAGCAGCCGCCGTGCTGCCGCTTCGCCCATTGCCACATACAGCGCTGCCACGTGGCCGCCGGTGGTTCCCGCCGACGGTCGGGCCATCCCTGTCCGGCCTCTGAGTTCGGGCCTTGCAAGATCAGCCACTCCTTTCACCGCCGCGCATGCGCGGGCGGCCTCGCCCCCGGCAGCCAGGCCGATCACGCGCAGCCTCAATCCGCACGAGGCCCACCGCCCCGCGCTGTCTTTGTATTTCGCCGGAATGTCCGCCGCCGCCGGAGAAGCGTATTCGGCGAGCACTCCGTTGCGGGCCAGATTAATGGTGTGAAAAGGCTCGTTTCCCCAGTACACATCGGCCTGCGGGTTGTTTCTTTCGGCTTCAAGCCGGGCGGCCAGTCCCACCGTCTTCGCCGCTTCGGCATCGGTTACCAGCACTACCCTGATGCCGGTTTTCGACTGAAAGGCCTCCAGTACAGGCCGGGCGACCGGTTCATCGACGCTCGAATAAACGACGACCCGAGGCGCTGTGTCCGGTCTGCCGCAGCCGCATACAGCGGCCGCCATTGCCGCCCACAGCATCAGCGCCAGACCAGAGGAGCTGCAACGCGACATGGCCCTGTCTTTCTCCTGCGCCGGCGGTCACCTGAGATTGAGAAAATCCATCATGTGCTGATCGTACGTCCGCCGCGCCTCGACATCGGCAAGGTTGAGCCGCAACTCGTTTATCACCTTCACGCCCATGTCCAGCCACTGCCGCCAGCATTCTGAGCACACGCTGGCGATTATGCGTTGGCCCAGGTCGCCGCGAAACGGAGGTTTATCCATCTTCGGGCCGGCTTTTCCGCATCGCCGGCAGAATACCTCGCCATCCTGCAACTGCCGCGATGGCTGCTGCGGTTCCAGCGGCGGCAGAGGGGCGCCAAGATCGCGCAGCATCTGCATCATGTCGTCGCGCGCGGTTGCGTCGCCGTGTGTGTGGGCGACCCGCACCCCAGCTGCAAGCTTGTCAATTGCGGCCTGGCGCATTCCCTTCGCCAGCAGCGCCGTCGCGCACAGGTGATACGCGCGGCTGAAGTCGTTCCTGAGGCTCAGCGCGCGCTCGAAAGACGCGATGGCCGCATCGTGCATGCCTGCGTCCAGATACGCCCGGCCAAGCGCAAAATGCCCCAGCTCGTTGTCCGGGTCGTCCCTGGTCATCCTGCGGAACTGCTCTATGCGGGCTGTTGCATCCGAGCTGCTCATGATCCGCCTTCCGCCGTCGCGCCGGCGAACTTCTCCGCCTGCTAGATGCTGCTGCCGTACATCAGCGACAGTATTTCGGCGCGGCTGGCGGGGTTCTCCTTGAAAATGCCCCGCAGCGCGCTGGTAACCATAGTGCTGCCGGGTTTTCTTATCCCCCGGATCGTCATGCACGTATGCGTGGCCTCGATGACGCACGCCGCGCCGAGCGGGTTGAGTTCCTCCATCAGAGCGTCGGCGATCTGCGTGGTAAGCCGCTCCTGCACCTGGGGACGGCGGGCATATCCTTCCACCAGACGCGCAAGTTTGCTCAGGCCGACCACCTTGCCGTCCGGCAGATAGGCCACGTGCGCTTTGCCCGTGAACGGCAGAAGATGATGCTCGCACAGCGAGTGAAACGTCACGTCCCGCAGCAGCACCACCTCGTCGTATTGCTCGTGGAAAACGGTCTTCAGATGGATGCGCGGGTCCTCGTTCAGCCCGGCCATCAGTTCCGCATACGCCCGGGCCACACGCGCCGGCGTCCGCAGCAGTCCTTCCCTGTCGGGGTCTTCGCCAACGGCCTGGAGTATCTCCCGCACGGCCTTCTCGATGCGCCGCAGGTCCACGTGCTCCGGCACTGCCACATCGGCGCCGTTGTCGTCCACATCATCACAGCAGTTGCCGGCCGGTTGCCGGCGTATTTCCGCTTCGCTCATTTCGCGCAAACTCCGTTGAAAAACACATTATAGACCTTCTCCGGCGCACAACATACCGCCGCCGCGCACAGCCCGAACTCACGACAAAGCAGCTTCCGCCATGCCTGTCGGGCCGACCTTCGCCGGCCCGGCGCCTCGGCGGCGAATAGTGCGCCGGCCTGTTGCATAGCACCAGCGCGCTGGGTATCATTGTGTGCTTCCGAAAGGAAATGCAGCCGGCTGAAACCGGCGGAGACGACTGTATATGCCGACGATCAATCAACTTGTGAAAAGACCCCGGCGGCCGCTGCCGCGCATCAACAAGGTCAAGGACCTGGAAGCCTGCCCGCAGAAGAAGGGCGTCTGTCTTCAGGTCAAGACCATGACGCCCAAGAAGCCCAACTCCGCGCTGCGCAAGATAGCACGCGTAAGGCTGAGCAACGGGCGCGAGGTTACCGCCTACATACCCGGCGAAGAGCACAACCTTCAGGAACACAGCATCGTGCTCGTAAGGGGCGGACGTGTCCGCGACCTGCCGGGCGTGCGCTATCACATTATACGCGGCGCTCTGGACGCGGCCGGCGTTGAAGGGCGCAAGCAGGGACGCAGCAAGTACGGCGCGAAAACGCCCAAGTAGAGCGAGTTCGACCGCCTGGCGATTGAATCTGCAATCGCTGGCGAGCGTTTGTGGTTGTTATGTTACCGGAGTATTCCCGCGCGGGGTTCTACACGCCGGCTGCGGTGCCGGGACCGCGACGGGGAGAACGAGGCCGGTCAGTCCCGCGGGGCTGCCCGGCCGCGGCTGGCTGCCGGCCGGTTCCACCGGACCGTTCGGCAGCGCAACAAGTCGATTCGCCGCATGACAGGCGGGCGGACCGGCGGAAAACGGCAGAGATAGACTTATGGCGTTCAAGAAGTTCACCAGGAGCGAGGAGATCCTCAAGCCTGATCCCCGCTACAACAGCAAACTGGTAAGCAAGTTCATCAACTGCGTGATGTGGGAAGGCAAGAAGACCGTCGCGCAGAAGATCGTTTACGACGCGTTCGACGAGATCGCAAAGCGGGTGAAGGACGTGCCCGTGCTTGAGCTGTTCGAGACCGCCGTAAACAACGTCAAACCCAGCGTCGAGGTGCGCAGCAGGCGCGTTGGCGGCGCCAACTATCAGGTGCCGATGCAGGTCAATAAGAAGCGCCAGCAGAGCCTCGCCATACGCTGGATTCTTCAGGCATGCCGCAAGAAGAAGGGCCGGCCCATGAGCCTGCGGCTTGCCGACGAACTCATCGCCGCCTACAAGAAGGAGGGCGACGCGATCACCACCCGGGAGAACACTCATCGTATGGCGGAAGCCAACAAGGCATTCGCTCACTTCGCGTGGTGAGCCATGCTCGACCCCCGACTGTTGCGGGAGAATCCCGACGCCGTCAAGGCCGCCTGCCGGTCGAAGCGCATCGCCTCGCCGGAACTGGTCGAAGCCTGGATTTCGGCCGACCAGCGCCGCCGGGCTGCCCAGTTGCAGGCCGATACTCTGCGCTCCGAACAGAAGAAGCTCGGCGACCGCATCGCGGAGCTCAAAAGACGCCTGAAGGGCGGTTCCAGCCCGGAGCTGGACGAACTTCTGCGGGCCAGCAACGAGCTCAAGGCGCGCCAGCAGGAGATCCTGCATCAGCAGACCGCCGCCGAGGCTGAAGCCGCGGCGATAATGCTCCAGCTGCCTGCCGTGCCGGACCCGTCCTGGCCGGTCGGCGAAGACGAGCGCGGCAACGTCGTTCTGCGGACGTGGGCCGATCCCTCGTATCCCCCGCGCCCTCTTGGCGATGGGCGCAGGGATCACATAGCCCTCGGAAAAGAACTGGGCATTCTGGATTTCGAGCGCGGAGTGAAACTCGCCGGCGCACGCAGTTATGTCGTGCGCGGCGACGGGGCGCGCCTCTACTGGGCCGTTCTGCGCTTCGCGCAGGATTTCATAGTTTCCCGCGGATTCACGCCCATGGTGGTGCCCGTAATGGTTACCGAGGCGTGTATGACGGGAACAGGCTTCTTCCCGCTGTACCGCGACCAGGCATATATCACACAGGACGGCACCGCACTGGTAGGCACCAGCGAAACGCCGCTGGTAAGCTACTACGCCGACGAAATACTCCGCGAGGAAGACCTGCCCCGGCGCATGACCGCGCTGAGCACTTGTTTCCGGCGCGAGGCCGGAGCAGCAGGCAAGGACACCGCGGGCCTCTATCGCGTGCATCAGTTCGACAAGGTCGAGCAGGTGGTCATCCACAAGGCCGACGACGCCGAACACATCGCGCTTCACGAGGAAATACTTGCCAACAGCGAAGCCATACTTCAGGCGCTGCGGCTGCCGTATCGCGTTATGCAGGTATGCACGGGCGATATGGGGCAGGGCAAATGGCGCATGTACGACATCGAGACGTGGATGCCCGGACGCAACGCCTACGGCGAAACGCACAGTTGCAGCGCGCTGCGCGATTTCCAGGCCAGACGGCTTAACATACGCTATCGCCCCTCCGAAGGCAGGGGGGGCGCAACGCAGTTCTGCTACACGCTCAACAACACCGCCATCGCCTGCCCGCGGATACTCATCGCCATACTGGAAAACTACCAGAACCCCGACGGCACGGTCACCGTGCCCGAGGCGCTCCGGCCGTACATGGGCGGCGCCGATGTGATCCGCAAATCCTGAACCGCACGGCCGCGCTGTTCACTCCGCCCTGCACATCAGCGTGATGGCCATCTTCCCATAGGTGCGGCGATCGCACGGCAGCAGGCCCGGCAGCGCGAGGGTGTTCTCAACGCGGTGCCTGAACACCGCCAGCCCTCCCGCCGACAGCATCAGCCTGCCGATGGTCGCGGCCAGACGGCGCATATCGTCAGCGCGCTCGGTTACAAAACGGTAGGGGGGGTCAACAAATACGATGTCGTACTGCTCCGGCGCCGGTCCCGATGTTGCCGCATCCTCCAGCCGTCTGGCCCACCCGAAAACGTCGCCGGCGATGATCGAACACTTCTGTTCCACGCGCAGCGCCGCAACGTTCCTCGCCAGCAGCGACACCGCGGCGCGGCTGTTCTCGATGAAAACAGCGCGCACCGCGCCGCGGCTCAGCGATTCAAGCCCCAGACTGCCCGTGCCGGCAAAGCAGTCGCACACTGTGGCCCCCGGCAGAACGGGCGTAAGGATGTCGAACAGCGATTGTTTGGCGCGATCGGTGAACGGCCGCGTCTCGAAACCTTCGGGAGACAGCAGCCTTCTGCCCCGGAATTCTCCTGCGATGATGCGCATGGCATTTACATATTACGCCGCGCCTGCCGCTGCAACCTCGCCGCGCCGCAGACATGATAGGCGGGGGCGCATCACACGGCCGGCGGTGCGACGCGCTTGCCGTTGCGGCGTCATGAGTATTCAATGTGCGGTACCATCATGCCGCAGGCGATGCTTATTCTCGTGGACGGCCTGCGTCCCGACGCTCTGTCGGCCGCCCGCTGCCCGACCCTCGAAAGTCTCAGTTCGCGCGGCGCATGGACTCTGCGGGCCAGCAGCGTCCGCCCTTCCGTAACGCTGCCGTGCGCTTTCTCCATGCTGCATGGGGTTGCTCCGGAGGCGCATTTTGTGACTGCCAATCGGTATGAACAGGCCGCCGATCGCCCGCCGGGGCTGATCGAACTGGCGTGCGCCGCTTCGCTGCGGTGCGCTTCGTTCTACAACTGGGAGCCGCTGCGCGATCTGAGCCGCCCGGGAGCAGCCGCCCTGAGTTTCTTCTATAACGCACGCGACAGCGACCTCGACGCCGACGATGTTCTCGTCGATGAAATCGTCAGGCTGATGCCGCGCTACCGTCCGGATTTTGCGCTGGTGTACCTCGGCACCGTGGACATAGCCGGCCACAAACACGGATGGATGTCGGCGGCCTACCTTGCGCAGGTCAACCGCGTTGACCGGCTGGTGGGCCGCGTGCTTTCGGCGGTATCGCCGGCGACCACCGTGCTGCTCGCAAGCGACCACGGCGGACACGACCACACCCACGGCGACGGCATTCCCGAGGACATGCTCATTCCCTGGATAATCGCCGGTCCGGGCATTCGCGCCGGGCAGTGCATCAGGCGCCAGGTGAGCCTCATCGACACCGCTCCCACGCTTGCGCGCGTCATGAATCTGGAGCCGCCGCCGGCCTGGACGGGCAGGGCGGTGGACGAGGCCTTCGCCGGTTCCGGCGCGTGACAGGCGCAATGCCGCCCGCGATGGGCGATCGATCTGTCAGAAAAGGTTCAGCAGTCTGCGTATGTCCTGGTATGTGACCAGTATCACGATGCTGGCGATTATCACAGCGCCCACGAGATGAGCCGCCCGCTGAAGCCACGGCGGCGCCGGGCGGCCGGAGAACTTCTCCACCAGCAGAAACAGGAACCAGCCTCCGTCCATGATGGGAATGGGCAGGAAGTTGACCACGGCCAGATTGGCGCTGAGCATCGCCAGAAACCATATCAGCCAGTCCCATCCCTTGAGCGCGAAGAACGAACCTGAATGGACGATGCCTATCGGCCCCATGAAGTTGCGCGCGCTTATGTCGCCGCTGCTGACGCGGCGCAGGGTGACGTAGAACTGAAGCAGCAGATCGCGCGTCTCGGTTACGCCCCACCACGCCGCCAGAAGCGGGTTGGAGGTTTTCCGCGGTTCGATGCGCTCGCGCAGCAGCAGCGAGTGTTCGTAGCGTATGGCCGACAGCTGCGCCCGTTCCTGTTCGTCGGGCTCCAGCCTGACGGTCTGGGGTACGGCATCTTCGCGCGGACGTCCCGTGGTTCCGTCCAGTTCGACAAACGTCAGCGAAACCGCCCCGGCCGCCTCCTTGAGCAGCCTGTGCAGATCGAACCAGTCGCCCACGTCCGCGTCGTTGACGCGCTGGATGACGCTGCCGGGCGGCAACTTCGCCCGCGCCGCGGCCGACCCCTCCATAATCGCCGCCACCACCGGCCGGCGCACGTTCATCTCCAGCCCTATGGATACCCCGAGCCTGCCGCCGCCGATGTTTACCGACGGCACCACGCCCTCGATGCGTTGCCGCTGGCCGTTGCGGTCAACCAGAAAATCCACCTGCAGACCGCGCGCTCCGGCATCCTGTATCAGCGACTGCACCCGCTCCAGCGATATGTTGACCGATGCCTCGTCGTTGATATACAGACCGGCGATGACATCCCCGGGCAGCAGACGCCCTTTCATCGGCGAATCGTTCATTACCGCCGCGATCTTCGGTTGCGGCTGCATCCCGAGGATGTTGAACGGCATGTCTCCGAAGAAACGCTGAAACTCGACCGGCGCCTTCACCTGGCGCACTTTCCCCGCGGCATCCCGCACGGTCAGCAGCACGGGCCTGCCGCCCGAGGTCTGCACCTTCTCGTCCAGTACGCGGTAATCGGATGGCGCCACCTCGACACCGTCGATGGCGATGATGGTATCACCGGGGAGCACCGCGGCGGACGGATCAAGTCCTCCGCCCTCGGCGCTGCTCAGGGCCCGATAGCGCCGCGGATCCAGTCCGCGCAACTCGCGTATCGGCGACACACCCACGGCGTAAAACGACTTGCTGTCGGCAGAAGGCTTGCGCGGAATGATTGTCAGGTCCAGCCTTTTCCCGTCGCGCACCACGGTCATCGGCACCGGCTGACCGCCGCGAACCAGCGCAACATTGAGCTGAAGCTGGTTGAAAGCATACTGCCGCTGACCATTGAAGCGTTCTATGCGGTCGCCCGCGCGCAGCCCGGCCGCCTGGGCCGGAGAGAAAGGCAGCACGCTGCCCACCACGGGCGGCTGGACGCGATACCCGATCAGGAACAGCGCCATGAACAGCAGCGCCGCGAAGATAACGTTCATTATCACGCCGGCGGATATCACCAGCATGCGCTGCCCCGCCGGACGAGACGTGTACGCCCGCGGGTCGTTGCTCGAAGCGGCCGGGTCGAGATCGTCCTGCCCCAGCATCTTCACGTAGCCGCCCAGCGGTATCCAGCTGAGCCGGTATTCCGTCTCGCCGATGCCCGACAGGTCGTGGCCCTGCTCCTCCAGCTGCTGAAGCCTCCGCGCGCTTGAACCGCGCATGAATCCCAGCCCCCTGCGCCAGCAGAAGATCGCCGGTCCCATGCCGATGGCGAACTGCTCGACCTTGATGCCCACCCATTTGGCCGCAAGAAAATGCCCAAGTTCGTGCACAAACACCATCAGCCCGAAACCGAGCACCAGACAGACTATCGAAAGCAGGTTGTTGAGGAAATCAAGCATCGGCAAAACCGCCAGTCACGTGCTGCTCATGGAGCGGCACGACCTGTTCATCAGCGCGCCCACTTTCTCCCTGGCCCAACGGTCGGCTTCGAGCAGAGTCTCCAGCGAGGGATCGGGCACGACGTTGTGTGCGGCAAGCGTCTCTTCGACCAGCGCCGCTATGCGCGGAAAGGATATCCGTCCCTGGGTGAACGCCGCCACCGCCGCCTCATTGGCCGCGTTCAGCACGGCCCCGGCCGTCCCGCGCACGCGCGCCACCTCATACGCCAGCCGCAGCGCCGGGAAACGGCGCGGATCCGGCTGCTCGAAGTGCAGCGCCGCCAGCGAAGCCAGATCCAGCCGCCGGCCCAGCCCGGGCAGGCGCTCGGGATAGGTAAGCGCGTATTGTATCGGCGTGCGCATGTCCGGCGGCGCCATCTGCGCCAGAACCGAACCATCCACGAACTCCACCATCGAATGTACTATCGACTCCGGATGGATTACCACGTCGATCCGCTCCGGGGGCATGTCGAACAGCCAGCACGCTTCGATGATCTCCAGCGCCTTGTTGAACATCGTCGCCGAATCGATCGTTATCTTGCTGCCCATGCGCCAGGTGGGATGCTTCAGCGCGTCGGCCACCGTCGCATCCTCCATCTGCGCCGCTGTTGCCCGCAGAAACGGACCGCCGCTGCCCGTCAGTATCAATCGCGAAATCTCGGCCCGTCTGCCGGCCTGGCTGGCCTGAAAAACGGCCGAGTGTTCCGAATCGACTGGAAGTATCTCGGCATGACGCCGGCGGGCCTCCGGCACCAGCAGGCATCCCGCCACCACCAGCGCCTCCTTGCTGGCCAGCGCCAGACGCTTGCCCGCAGCGACAGCGCTGAGTACAGCCGGCAGCGAGGCGGCGCCGACCACGGCCACCAGCACTATGTCCACGTCCTGACGCGATGCTATCTCGGCAAGCCCTTCCGGGCCGAAATACACATCCGTGCCCACCGACCGCAGCTCGTCGCGAAGGTCCATGTCGGGAGGATGCCCCGTCAGGGCCACGGCCGCCGGGCGGTAGCGCCGCGCCTGCTCCATGAGCATCGCCACCTGTGTGTGGGCGCTGAGCGCGGCAATCCGGTAGGGCCGGCCCAGGTGCTCGATGACTTCCAGGGCGCTGCGCCCGATGGAACCCGTGGATCCGAGTATGGCTACGCGCTTGCTCAAGGAGGGAAAAACTATAGTCCGCCCGAGGGTGTTTTCAATTGCCCGATGTCGCACGTTCCAGGCTCTTTGCCCGCCACGCGGGAAACGCCCCAACATGCTTGCCGCACGCTGTTTCGGCACGCGGCCTGCGCTTCGTCCGCCGGCCTCTCAGCGGCGCAACAGCCCCTTGCTCCCGGTCCTGCCATGCGCGGCCTCATACTCTTCCCGGAGCTGCTTGAGCGTCTTCCGCGCTTTCATTCTGTCCAGCACGCCCATCCGCTCCGTGAGCAGAATGCCGTCAAGATGATCGATCTCGTGCTGCCAGATGCGCGCCACGTAACCGCTTGCCCGAAACTCCAGGGGTTTTCCGTCCATGTCCTGTGCCCGGAGAGTAACCGTCCGGATGCGGCGGACCTGAATGTTTATCGACGGCAGGCTCAGGCACCCTTCCTCGGCCTCTTCCTCGCCCTCCGGGTCCGAGAGCACCGGATTGACTATCACACGGTCATCCTCCGGACGACCGCTGTGATTCATTACGAACATGCGGATATTCACGCCGACCTGCGGCGCGGCAAGTCCCACGCCCCGCGCCTCGCGCATCAGATGGAACATCCTCTGTGCCAGATCGCGCAACGCGCCGTCGAAATCCGTCACTTTTTCGCTGACCTTGAGCAGGCGCGGGTCCGGCCAGGTGATTATCTTGAGATTATCCGACATTTCCGCTCGCCGCAGGCTGTCGCATCAGCGCTGCGACCCTACTATAATAACGGTTCTTATGACTGCCGCCGACCCTTAAACCCCGGGCCATCCTCAGTGTAAGGTAGGAATGGCGGGGCGGTGTAGGTCACCATGCCGGCGGCCGGCCTCGGGCCTCGACCGCGCGGTAATTGTAGGATCAGACAGTGGCTAAAGCATATACGCATATTCCACCGGAAGATCAGGAGAAGGCCAAACGCTTCTTCCAGCAGGGGCGTACCGTAGGCGAGACGGGTCAGTATGAATATGCCATAGAGATGTACCTCCAGGGGCTCAGCATCGACCCCGACGCTGTGGACGCCCATCAGGCGCTGCGGGAAATCGCCCTGCGCCGCAAAGCCGCGGGCGGGCGGCCGCTGGGTATCATGGAACGCATGAAACTCCGCGCCACCCGCGATGACAAACAGAACATGCTCAACGCGGAGAAACTGCTGGCATACGATCCCGGCAACACCGACTACATGGTCCAGCTGCTTCAGAACGCCTATCGCGCAGGGTTCTACGACACCGTGCTCTGGATAGGCCCTATTCTTCTCCGGGCGAACGCCGAATCGAAGTCGCCGGATGTCAACAAGTACATAATTCTCAAGGATATATACAAGGACCTGGAGCGCTGGAAACTTGCCGTCGAAGCCTGTCAGTATGCGCTGCGCCTTCAGCCCGACAACATGGAGCTCCACAGCGAACTGAAGAACCTCAGCGCCAATGAGACCATGTTTGACAAGGGATATGCGCAGGGCGGCAATTTCCGCACGACCATGGCCGACCGCGAAAAGCAGGAGGAAAACATTCAGAAGCAGAAGGACGTGGTCGGCGTTGACCTGATGCTCCGCGCGATAGAGGAGGCCGAGGCCGACTACAAGACCGACCCCACCGACGGCGTGCGCCTGAACAAACTGGTGGATGCTCTTCTGCGGCTGGAGGACATCGAGCACGAAAACCGCGCTATAGAGCTTCTCGAGGAGGCCTATGCCCGGACGAAACATTTCCCGTACCGCCAGCGGTCAGGGCGCGTGAAAATGCGGCAGCTGGCCCGCATGGAACGGAGCATGCGCGCGGAACTCGAGAACAACCCGAAAGACGAGGCGCTCCGCAGGGATTACGAAGCCTTCGTCCGCGAGAAACTGGAGTTCGAGCTTCGCGAATATCAACTGGCGCTTCAGCATTACCCGACCGATCCGGAACTCAAGTTCGAGGTGGCCGAGCGCCTGTTCGCGCTCGGGAGATTCGACGAGGCCATCCCTATGTATCAGCAGGCCCGCAGCGACCCCAAGCACCGCGTGGATGCTTCCATAGGTCTGGGACGGGCGTTTCTGGAGGCAGGCTTCGTTGACGAGGCCATTGAGACGCTCGAAGGCGTCATTCAGGAATACCCCATCAAGGGCGACGAGCGGTCAAAGCTGATGCACTACTGGCAGGGACGGGCCTACGAAGCCAAAGGCAACATGGAAAACGCTGTCAAGCGCTACAGCCAGGTGGCGCAGTGGGAGTTCACCTACCAGGACGTGCAGCAGCGCATCAAACGTCTGCGCGCGCCTGTGCGCTGACCGCGGCCGGGCGGACCGGACCGCACTCCGCGGCGCGCAGGACCATATCTGCCAAACCCTCGCTGGAGTCAGGACGCAGTGCACCAGCATATCGCCGAACTTGCCGGCCGCGTGTTGTCGGGACGCCAACTGTATCGCGACGATGCCGCGCGCCTCGCCAGACTGGAACCGGAATATCTCTGGGATCTGCTCTACTGGGCCAACCGCATACGCCTGAGATTCGTCGGCCCGAAGGTGTCGCTGTGCGCCATAGTCGCGGCGCGGATCGGCGGATGCAGCGAGGATTGCCGCTTCTGCGCACAGTCGGCCCGCTATCGCACGCCCCTGCCGGTGCAGAGAAAGCCCGCCGACGACCAGATCGTCGCCGCAGCACGGCAGGCGGCGGCGGACGGCGCCGGAAGCTTTGGCGTCGTTACCAGCGGCCGGGCGCTGTCCGTTTCCGAAATGCACCAGTGGCTCGCACCGCTTCTGCGCCGCATCGCCAGCCAGGTCAGGATACGCCTGTGCGCGTCGGTAGGGGGGCTTGACCGCCAGAGCGCGCTGTTACTGCGCGAGTGCGGAGTGCGGCGTATAAATCACAACATCGAAACGTCCGAAAGACACTACCCCAACGTCGTCACCACGCACACCTTCGCCGATCGTCTTGCCACCCTCGAGGCGGCGCGCCAGGCCGGTCTGTCGCTCTGTTGTGGAGGCATATTCGGCATCGGCGAGACGTGGGACGACCGTATCGACATGCTGCTGGCCCTGCGCCGGATAAACCCCGACGTGGTGCCGGTCAATTTCCTCAATCCCATCCCGGGAACGCCGCTGGAGAACATGCCCCGTCTGCCGCCGCTGGAATGCCTGAAGATAATCGCCATCTGCCGCTTTCTGCTGCCCGACCGGGACATAAAGGTGGCAGGGGGGCGCGAGGTGTGTTTGCGCGACCTTCAGAGCTGGATGTTCTTCGCCGGTGCAAGCAGCACGATGATCGGCAACTACCTCACAACCGCCGGCCGGCCGCCCGAGCAGGACCGGCAGATGCTTGCCGACCTGGGCCTGGAATGGATGGATACCCCCGCCGGCGAATGCGCACTGCCCGCTGTTGGCGGTGCGCCTGAAGATCCCGCACCGCCGGCATCCTACGGTACCGCCGCGAGGACCGATTGATGTGGTGTGCCATAACCGGCATCGGCATGGTCACGCCTCTGGGTCGCAGCGCTTCGGAAACGTGGAAAGCGCTTCTTCGCGGAATGCACATAACGCGCCACTGCAAGCCGGAGGGATTCGAAGGACCGCTGAGACTGGCGCACATGGCAACTGCGGCCGCGCGACAGGCTGTTGTTGACGCCGGGTGGGAAAGCCGCCTGCTCGCCGACGACTCCACAGGGCTTGTCACCGGCACAAGCAAGGGGTTGATCGAACTGTGGATGTCAGCCGATCCATCGCTGCCGGCGGGCCTTGCGCCCTCGCCTCTGACGTTCGGGCACATAATCGCGGCAGAACTGGGCATGGGCCCAGGGCCGCACGTTACAGTCTGCGGCGCATGCGCCAGCGGCCTGCTGGCGCTGGTCCGGGCGGCAATGATGCTGCGAGCCGGAGAAGCGCGCCGGGTGCTGGTGGTCGCGGCCGAGGCATCCGTGCATCCGCTGTTCCTCGGTTCATTTCAGCGCCTGGGCGTGCTGGCGATGCCGTCCGACTGGTGTCGTCCTTACGATGCGCGTGGCGGGGGCTTTCTCATGAGCGAGGCCGCGGCGGCCGTCTGTCTCGAACCACAGGTCCCTGCCGGTCGCACCGGCGCGGTCATCGTCGAGCACTGCGGCTTCGCCGGCGACTCTTTCCATATGACCCGCCCGGACGCTGAGATGAAGGTGCTGCGGAAGCTCCTCGGCGCGATGGGCCGACCGGGCGATGTCCAGTTCGTCCACGGACATGGAACAGGCACGCCTGGCAACGACCCGGCCGAACTCGCCGCGATAGCTGCCGTTTTGGGCAGCAGGACCTCCCCGCCGGTGGTGTGGTCGCATAAGGGGGCTCTCGGGCACAGCCTCGGCGCCGCGGGTCTGCTCGCCGTCGCGCTGAGCTGCCTGTGCCACCGCGAGGCTATCGCCCCGCCGATGCCGACGTGCTGGACGCCGCTGAATACGACAGGCGTTCGCGTCGAGCCGCGCGGGGCGCAGTTGAAGATACAGTCCAGCATTGTGATAGCGTCGGGGTTCGGCGGGGCAACGGCGGCGGTAAAACTATGCTCATAAGGCAGTTACATGGATATTCAACGGCGTCGCCCGGGCGCCATCGAGCTTAACATAACATAGATTATCGGACGTAGGGGGGGGCTTACGCCCCGAAGCCGGCGATGGACTCATCGCTTATCCTGGCAACGCGGCTGCCGGTGTGCCCGTCATACCGCGCGGGCTGCCGCCAGCACCTCCAGACGCTCGTCCATGGCCGAGCAGGCCCGCAGCGCATCGAAGGACGAGAGTATCTGCTGGAGTTCCTCGCGATACATCGGAGGTGTCGAAGGATGCCACGCGCTGCGGAGCCGTTCTACAAGCGACTCCGGCGATCCGGCGCTGTACAGGCACAGTTCATGCACCGACGGCGGCAGCAGTTCGGGATATACGCCGGAGTCGGGGAAAACCGGCCAGCATCCGAGATGCAGGGCCCTCACCGCGTAATGGTCCGACGCGGCTTGCGGGCGGGCGGATATCATGACCGATGCCTGATGAAGAGCCATGATCTGACCGTCCTCGTCGCGCTCGCTGACGGTGTAGCGCGGCAGGCCGTCGGCCAGGCCGCCAAGCGGGCCGACGGTAACGAGCTTGTAGGGCGCGTTGGTCGCTGAAAGAATACCCAGGGCGCGATTCAGCAGCGGCACGTCGGCGTCGCGCGTATCTACGAAAAGCAGATTGGGGTCGCGCTGCGGCTTTATCTGTATGGCGATGTCGCGGTCCAGCGGCAAATCGACAGGCGGAGGCATGAGGCGCAGTTTGGGCTCGAGGTCGCGCAGAGGGTTCAGGCCGGCAAGCTCGGGATGTCGCTCAACCAGCGCCGCCGCTTTTCTCATGAATGTTCTGAGGTGGTATTCGGAGTTGAACCAGAGTTCCGTGGCCGCCTGCGCCGTGCTCAGGTTGACAAGATGCAGCGGGCTTTCGGCACGCTGCCCCAGCGGCGGCAACTGATTATCGTGAAAGTACACGACGGCGGGTTTGGCGGACAGCGACGGCACCAGACGCAGAAGGTCGGCGAGGTTCATGGCCTCGCTGGTGAACAGCACGTCTATCCGCCCTGCCCAGTGACGGGAGAGTTGTTCGGCAAACCAGTGGGCGGCGGCCGCCAGGCGCCGTTCCACCCGCCGGGGCGGCAGGCGCAGTATCGTCCAGCGATGGCGGCTGTAACGCATGATCGTTTCCAGCATCGCCTTGCGTGAACCGCCGAAAAACGGCTCCAGCGCCAGTATGTCCAGTTGACCGGGCACGCCGCCTGCGACTCCCACAAAACCCCGGCGCGATCTATGGTGTGAACGTCGTCCAGTATGCCAGCACCGCGCGCGACGCCGGGTGCAATTATGAGTTACCGAGTTTTTCCGTGATGTACGCGATTATCTTATCCACTGCGACGCGCTCCTGTCGCATCGTGTCGCGGTCGCGGATGGTGACAGTCTGGTCCTGAGCGGTCTGCCCGTCCACGGTTATGCAGAACGGCGTGCCTGCTTCGTCCTGGCGCCGGTATCTGCGCCCGACGGCCCCTTTCTCATCGTAAAAAGCCGTGAAGCGTTTCTTGAGGTCGCGGTAGATGGCCATGGCGCGCTCGGGCATGCCGTCTTTCTTCACCAGCGGGAAAACCGCAACCTTAATCGGTGCCAGACGCGGATGCAGGCGCAGTACGGTGCGCGGTTCGAGCTCGCCCTTCTCGTTGGGCGCCTGATCCTCGCAATATGCCTCGCACATGAACGCCAGCAGCGACCGCGTTGCGCCGGCCGAAGGCTCTATCACGTGCGGCACGTAGCGTTCCTTCGTCTCGTCATCGTAATAGGACAGATCCTTCCCGCTGAACTTCATGTGCTGGGTCAGGTCATAATCGCCGCGATGCGCTATGCCCTCGAGCTCGCCCCAACCCCACGGGAACAGATACTCCACGTCGCTGGTGCCGCACGAATAATGCGACAATTCCTCGCGGCTGTGCTCGCGCAAGCGCAGATTCGAACTGCGTATTCCCAGGTTCTGATACCAGCGGAAGCGCTCGTCGCGCCAGCGCTCGTACCACTGCTGGCTGGTGGAGGGATGGCAGAAAAACTCTATCTCCATCTGCTCGAACTCGCGCGAGCGGAAGATGAACTGCTTGGGCGTTATCTCGTTGCGGAAGCTCTTGCCTATCTGGGCTATGCCGAACGGAATCCTTATGCGCGTGGAATCGCAGACGTTCTTGAAGTTCGTGAAGATGCCCTGCGCGGTCTCGGGGCGCAGATACACCATCGTCGCGCTGTCCTCGACCGGCCCGACGAACGTCTTGAACATCAGATTGAACTTCCGCGCCTCCGTGAGCTGGCACTCGTGGTGTTCGCCCGGGTGTTTCGATGGCTTGCGCGGACACTGGCTTTCCTGAAGCTGGTCCGCGCGGAAGCGCGCCTTGCACGTTTTGCAGTCAACGAGCGGATCGGTGAAGTTCTGCTCATGTCCCGATGCCTGCCAGACGGTGCGGTGCATCAATATGGCGGCATCGATGCCGACAATATCGTCGCGCGTGGTGACGTTGTCATACCACCACGCCTCCTTGATGTTGCGGAGAAGTTCCACCCCCAGCGGTCCGTAGTCCCACGTGCCGTTCAGGCCGCCGTATATCTCCGATCCCGGAAAAATGAACCCACGGCGCTTGCACAGGGATACAAGCTTGTCCATCACGGTCGAATCGGCCATGGTGCCGCTCCTTCAGACGGAAAGCGGCGGCATCCGGGCAGCCGGCGTTGACGCCCGTCCTTCCCCCTGCCGCCGCAGACAACGCCGGCGGGTTACGCCCGAGCCGGAAGCCGCATGAGAAAAAGTACGGCGGCCAGGAAGGCCGGCCAGGTGCTTCAGGACCGTCTCACGCCGTGGTCCCGGGCGTGGCCGGCGTATCTCCGGCACGCCCGCCCGCTGCCGCCGCCGCGCGGGCAGCGTTGAGTCTCCTCGCCAGCCGGCTGCGCCTGCGCGCCGCCGCCCGCTTGTGAATCGTGCCCTTATCCGCCGTCCGGCACAGCAACTTCGTGGCCTGCCGCAGAGCGGCCTCGGCCTTTTCGAAGTTGCCCGTCGCCAGTGCCTGATTGAACTCGCGCACCTGTATTCTGATCCTGGCCTTGCGCGCGCGGTTGCGGGCGCGCCGTTTGATGTTCTGGCGTATGCGTTTCTTTGCCGAAAGCGAATGAGCCACGTTCCTTTTCTCCTGAATCGATAATGGGCTGCGGGCCGCCGTCGGCCGCAGAAACCCACATTCTAGCCGCAGCCGCCCGGTTGTCCAGCCGCTCAGCGAACCATGAACGCGTCGGCAATCGGTCGGGCAGCCCGGGGCAGCAGGGCCTTGGCACCGGGATCATAAGTGAACACGGCGAAAGCCCCGGTGCGCGTATCGGCCACATAGATCGCATCGTTGCCGCCGGCCGTCGGATACGCCGTCACCAGATAATCGCCATCCTTCAGACTCACCTGCGCGTCTGATGGCGCGGGCAACAGCACAAGCACGCCCAGAAGCAGCAATGCCGTGATCGCCAGTATTTTTATCGCTGTGTTTTCAGCCTGCATGGTCGTCCTCGCCTTGCAAGATCCAATGGCCAGCCCGTAGCCAACGCCCCTACGCTACTGCCCCCCTGCCGCTCCCAGGACGCGCCCGAGGTCTATGGGGGGCATGGTATTCAGCACGTGGCGGTTGCTGTCGTAAACGAAAGCGCTCAACAGCCCGTTGCGCGTATCGACGATGTATATCACACCGTTGGGAGCGCTGGACAACCGCGCCGGAAGAAGCACGTAATCGCCGCGTCCCCGCGCTTGCGCCTGAGCCCGGTTCTCGCCGCCGAACTTCCATGTAATCGCTACCAGCAGAACCGCGTTCAGCACCGCCAGCGCCCATAACACCACGCTGCGCTTCATGATGAAACACCTCCTGTAATGCCATCAGAACAAGGCTGCCCGTTCCGCGCCGGAGGCGCGAGAACCATCAATCAAGGTGCGTGCGCTTCGCGTTCTTGAACAACACCGCTATCGCTATGGCCGTCAGAAAAATCATCAGCAGCCAGGTCAGGGTCGTCGAGCTCTCCTCGACCTTAACCGGCACCTTGTAGCCTTCTATCCTGGCGTCTATTCTCCTGTCGTCCTGCGCCAGCACTTCCAGCGGCAGCAACAGCATCGCCGCCGTCGCATACCCCAGCCGCACGAGCCATGGTTTCATCGCGTGCATCATAACCAGTATTCCACCGGCCGGGCAAGCGAACGGAAGTCCGCCCGCGCAAGCGCAACCGTCTGCCAGCGCGCCGAGCGCCGACGCATGTGCTGCCTGTATTCGTCAAGTTCCACGCCGAGCATGAGATACCACCGCTGGCGGAACTCGAAAACCCCCGGCTCCGGCAGCAGCGGCGGGTCTATCCAGTACACAAACATGAGCACCGCGCGGAACCCGTCGCCAAACACGCGCTGCCATTCCACAAGGTCATTCACATCCTGCTCGGTAGCCCAGGTCTGAAATCCATTGCTGCATGTGCGCCCGCACATGCGCCGGCCTTTCACATCCACCAGCAGATTGCCTCCTGTGCGGCCGTAAACCACGAAATCAAACGACTTGAGCCGGCTGTTGACGAACGTGGCGCGTTTCGCCTCATCCACCGCCACGTACGGTATTCTTCGGTCCTGAAGATACCCCTCGAAGGCCGCTTCGTAATGCACCGCGCGGTCAGCCATTGCCGGCGTTCCCGACGGGATATCTTGCGGTTTCAACCGGCCTCTGTCCAGCCGGTAGAAAAATGCGCGCTGCGCATTCGCCCCCGTGCCGGCGCGGGGCTAGAATGGCGCAGGACACGTCTTGCAGGAGTCGCCATGTCTGAAAGCACCTCCACAATGCACCACTCGCTTCCTGATCTCAGTTTCGTTCAGGACCCCGATGTTCGTCACGCGCTGCGTCTGGTCTGCCGCCACCTGTGCGAAACGATCGAAAAACAGCAGATGGTCATCGAAGCGCTGCTCGAAATGATGATGGAAAAACACATGGGCAGCCTTGGCGAGTTCAAACGCCATCTTATCCGCCTGCACCAGAACGACGCGCGCGGCCAGCGCATCCGTCAGTGCATAGAGGAAGCGGCTCAGGCATTCGCAACCGCCCCGCCGGCCGCTCCTCCGCCTCAGCAGGCCGTACCCGGCACGCATAACCCGGCGCGGTAGGACAAGCCGCTGCGGCGTGCCGGAGGTCAGTCGAACAGCAGTTGCCCGAATCGCTCGGGCTGATGGAAATCAAGCCTTTCCCCGATCGGCGACCACGATGCCCAGTGCGGATGCGAAGTGCGGTCGCCGCACTTGTAGAAATTGCCGCTCCACACATCCCCGTGCGACGGACCGGCAAACGCCGCGTACGCGCGCAGAACCGACAGCGGGATCGTCAGCATTACGAACCACCTCACCGGATCGACGATTTCCGGATCTACGCGCGGCGGAAGCGAATGCAGTATCTTTACATGTTCGCCCAGCGCCGCATCGACAGTGGTATATCCGGCGAACCCGCCGGGAACACGACGCCAGTCCTCTATGTAGTACAGCAACAGCGAACCGCCGCAGTTCACCTCGAAATTGAAGTACCCCCCTGCCGCGCCGGGCCTGACGAAGAACTCCACGCAGCTGTCGAGGCAGACCATCTGCTGATAGCCGGCGTGGACACATCGGACGTAGCGGTCTTCCACCTCGAAACGGACATACAGATGATCCGTATCGTACAGCACCGAGGCGCGCGTGATCGGCCGGTGATCGGTGCTGCGCGGATGGAACTGGTCCACAGCAACGGTATCAGCGGCGCTCCACATCGGATCCGTCCAGTGTCCCGGCCGACTGCCGCCGGCGAGACGGCGGATTACGTACGTGCGCATGGCCGGTATTTTACTCCGGCGCACAGCTCCTGCCGCCGCACCGCAGGCATTGTCGGTTCCGCCCCCCTGCCGCGGACGTTCACCCCAAGCCGTCTCCGTCGCCCTACGTAGTTCGGCCGCGTTCTTCCATTTTGGCGCGCGGCGCATATCCTTCCGCCCCATGAACCCCAAGCAGCGCGCCGCGGAGGCGGCGCTGAATTATGTACGAAGCGGCATGGTGGTGGGCCTGGGGACTGGCTCCACCGCCGATTGTTTTCTCCAGGCGCTGGCGGCGGCCCTGCGCTGCGGCTCGCTGGAGAACGTGCGCGGCATACCCACGTCCGTCCGCTCGGAACAGCGCGCGCGCCAGCTGGGCATAAGCCTGTGCACGCTCGGCCAGGTGTGTGCTGTTGACCTTACCATCGACGGCGCGGACGAGGTCGCCCCGAATCTCGATCTCATCAAAGGGCTCGGCGGAGCGCTGCTCCGCGAGAAAATAGTCGCGCAACATTCCCGCCGGCTCATTATCATCGCCGACGCTTCGAAGCGCGTGTCGGTGCTGGGTACCCGCTGCCCGCTTCCCGTGGAGGTGGCTCCCTTCGGCCATGAATGCCACGAGGAGTATCTGCGTTCGCTGGGGGCGGATGTGCGTCTGCGGCGAACACCCGAAGGCAGTCCTGCCATGACCGACAACGGAAACTACATCTACGACTGCCGGTTCGAGCGCATCGTGCACCCGGCAGCACTCGAGGCGAGGCTTTCGCAGCGGGCCGGGGTTATCTGTTCAGGATTGTTTCTCGGCATGGCCGAGCTGGCCATAGTCGCGGACGATTCCCGCGTGGAAGTCATTGAACGCCGGCAATGAGCGGAATCGCGCCGATGCGTCTCAGGAATCCGTCTGATAGCGCACCACACGCAACGGCCGGTGGCGCACGATCCCCGTCACCGGAATGGAGTTCAACCGGGCAGCGAAGTTGATGTCCCGTTGCAGTCCCGCGGCGATGACGTTCCTGCCGCCGGCGCTTCGGGACAACACGGTCGAAAGCCTGCGGCGCGTCCTGATAAAGAGCTCCAGCGCCGTTTCCGCCCGGTCCGACGCAAGCCGCAGCGAACCGCCCTGTGCCAGCTCGTTCAATATCGCTCCGGCGCCCAGTACGTCCTCCAGCGCGACCTCGCCCTCGATGCCGGCGCACAGAAGCACGACATCCTGCTGACAGCCACGGACCGCCTCGGCCACGGTTGCGGCATTGACTATAGCCCCGACGAACACCGTCGCGGCATCGGACGCAGCATGTATGGCGCGCGTTCCGTTGGTGGTGCTCATGAAGGCTGTGGCGCCCCGATGGCGGGAATTGAAGTCCCCGGGGCTGTTGCCCAGATCGAACCCGGCGGGCTTCAGACATCTTACTTCGCCGCACAGCAGGCGCCGGCCATGGAACATCGAAGCGGCCCTGCGGGCGGCACAAACGCTCTGGAAAACCCTTATTTCGCGCACCCCATGCCACAGGGCAGCCGCCATCGACGTCGTGGCCCTCAGCACATCGATGACTACCACCGTGCGTTTTCCAGTGTCGCCAAGTTCCGCGGGAACCAATGCCACATCAGCGCGCATGCGCGCAGCCTATACAAGGCACCTCCGCTAACGCAAATCCCGCGGGACCGAATATCTCTCTGCGTTTTCCAGAATACTGCCCGGACGGGCAAAGCGCTCAAACGACGTGCCATTGCACTTCGGACATACGCTCGGCGGCGACACGGCATCGGCCGGTTCGTAGCCGCACGACCGGCACTGTATCTGAAAAACAGCGACGCTTCTGTCCGCCTTGGCAAAAGGATCGTATGTAGCGAACTGGCCGATAGTTCTGAATCCATCCATGCTCACTGGCATGGCCTCGCTCCTTGTTTCTAATCGACGCGGTCAGGTCACTGCCAGACGAACTGCAAATGATGTGCCACCAAAATGGTTCGAAAAGTACGGATGTCCGGAAGCGCGAAAGTTGAGCAACGTAAGGAGTATTGCGGGAACTCTGCGAGCAGCGGCTGGCCATCAACGCGACAGCAATGGCGTTATACGACAATTCGACGCGTTACATGTTGTCGTGCCGCGTCAAGTTGTCGCGTAGATCGCCGTTGCCGCCGGCCATGTTGTACTCGCGGAGTTTGCGTTGAAGGGTTCTTACGGAAATGCCCAGTTTCCGGGAAGCGAGCGTGCGCCGGCCGCCGCTCTCTCTCATGGCGCGGATGATGGCTTGTCTTTCGAGTTCCTTGAGGGTCAGGCCGGCCAGCGCATCGCCCGCAGGCACGGGCGTCGATCGCTCCTGAAATAGCGCGGGCGGCAGATCGCGTTCGGTAAGTATTTCGCCCTCGGCCAGCACCATCATGCTTTCCAGAACGTTTCTCAGCTCGCGGACGTTGCCCGGCCAGTCGTAGGTCATCAGACGTTGCATCAGGGCAGGATCGACCCGTCGCGGCGGCGTCTGTTTGGTAAGGGATATCTCCTCGATGAAGTGGTCCACGAGAAGCGGTATGTCGTCGCGTCTGTCGCGCAACGGCGGCAGCTCGATGGTCACTACGTTCAGGCGGTAAAACAAGTCCTGCCTGAAGGTTCCGTCGCGCACCATTTTCACGAGATTGCGGCTGGTGGCGGCTATCACGCGCACATCCACTTTCCGATCCTCGTGCCCCCCTACCGGAGTGACGGTCAGAGTCTCCAGAACGCGGAGCAGTTTGGCCTGAAGGCTCAGCTCGAAATCGCCTATCTCGTCGATGAAGAGCGTGCCCCCGTCGGCCTGTTCGAAGCGCCCTATGCGCCGGTCCGTGGCGCCGGTGAATGCGCCGCGAACGTGCCCGAACAGCTCGCTTTCCACCAGCGTTGACGGGACGGCGGCACAGTTGACCGCGACGAAAGGTCCGGCGCGGCGGCGACTGTTGTGATGCAGCGCCTGTGCGACAAGTTCCTTGCCCGTGCCGCTTTCGCCGAGGATCAGAACGGTGCTGTCAACCACCGCGGCGCGCTGAATGCGGGCGAAAACGGCCTTCATGGGCTGCGATTGCCCTATGATGTGTTCGAGTCCGAACTTCTGGTCCAGCCGCCGCCGCAGATCCTCTATCTCCCTGTCTTTGCGCGTGCTGTCCACCGCGCGCCGGAGCACCAGCACCAGTTCCTCCGGATTGACGGGCTTGGTCAGATAGTCGTAAGCGCCGGCCTTCATGGCCTGAACGGCGGTGTTGACGCTGGAATGGGCCGTGAACAGGACGAACGGCGTCTGGGGCTGATGTTTTTTCCACAGCAGCAGAAGATCCACGCCGCTCACGCTGCCCATGCTCAGATCGCTGAGCACCGCGTCGATGCGTTCGTCAATGTAGCCGACGGCTTTATCGGCATTCTCGACGCCGATGGCGTCGAAACCTTCCGCGCGCAGAAGCTGCACCACAGAGCGACGCTCTTCCTCGCTGTCTTCTACCACGAGAACACGAGGTGGCGAGGTCATGGAAGATCCGGGAGTTGACCCTTCCAATGTGCTCCGTAAACTGCGCCGCGGTTTCATATCATATCAACCCGAGCAGCGACAACCGGCAATTTGCCGGCAACAGCGCATTCGCGGCTGCTGATTCTACTTGGCATGCCGGCACAGTAGAATCGGACAGACGATGCTCAAGCGGTTCGACCGGCTGAACATCTCGCTGGCCGCCAAATGCCAGTTGCTCTTCGGAACGGCCGTTACCCTCATAATAGCCGCCGCCCTGCTGGTGCCCTGGCAGCGCATGGAGCAGCTGATGTGGCAGATCAACGAGCGCAGCGCCGACACGCTGGCCGAGTGGGCGGTGTCCGAACACGTTGCCGGTCAGCTGCGCCTGCCGCAAACACGACCGGCACCCGTCCACACGCCGTCCGCGCTGCCGGCGTCGCGGCCGGCGGCCATCCAGTCGCCAGCAACCCAGCCGGCGGACGGCAAGCCGCGGGTGCGGCTGATAATGCTCCACAACCCCCCCGCTGACGCGACGCGGTTCGAATTGCGGGCACTGGATTATTTCAAGCAGAACCCGAACGCTGCGCCCCTGGCAAGGGCGCAGCGAAGCCGCACAGGCCAGGGATATTTCCGTTACGCACGCCCTCTGTATCTGGAGCCGCGCTGCGTCGCGTGCCACGCTGCCCCGGCAGCCGGCCGCCCGGCGACGACGACACCGCCTGCCGGCCGCAACAGCCTTGCCAACACCAGACCATCCGCCACACAGCGCGCCCACCGCGGCGCGCCGCTGACAGGTTTTGTCAGCGTGGACATACCGCAGCAGGTGGACACGAACCAGGCCTTTGTCAACAGGTTGTTCATGTTTCTGGCCGGGCTGCTTGCGGGAACGCTCGCCATCATCGCCTTCTATCTCATAACCACGCGGCTGATACTCCAGCCCGTGCGGGTATTGCGCGAAACCGCCGAGAAAGTGTCGCGCGGCGACCTGAACATACGCTCCCACATCAGCACGGGCGACGAGTTTCAGCAGCTATCCGAAACCTTCAACAGGATGCTCGCCAATCTGGAGGAAAGCGCAAATCAGCTCCGCGCCATAAACCGCAGTCTGGATCTGAAGATCGGACAGTTGTCCGAAACGAATCTGGCGCTTTACGAGTCGAACCGCCTGAAGAGCGAATTCCTGGCCAACGTCAGCCACGAGTTGCGCACGCCCCTGAATTCGATACTCGGTTTCGCGGAGCTGCTTCAGGAATCGCTGCCGGCATCCGACGCGCGGCTGCGGCGTTATCTCCAGAACATAATGACCAGCGGGCGGCATCTTCTGGCTCTGATCACCGACCTGCTGGATCTGGCGAAGATAGAGGCTGGACGGATGGAGGTGCATTGCGAACCGCTCAGCCTCACTGACCTGCTCGAAGGACTGGCTAACGTAATGCGGCCTCTGTCAGAACCAAAATCCGTATCCCTCGCGGTCGATGTCGCCGCGGACGTGCCGATCATCCAGACGGATCACGCCAAACTTCAGCAGGTGCTTTACAACCTGCTTTCCAACGCCATCAAGTTCTCTCCCGAGGGAGGAAAAGTCGATGTGCGCGCCGAGCGCCTCAATGGCGAGCACGTGCGCATATCCGTGGTGGACCGCGGCCCCGGCATCCCTCCCGACAAGCACGCCCTCATATTTGAGAAATTCACGCAACTCGACGGCTCGGTAACGCGCAGCCACGGGGGTACCGGTCTGGGGCTGGCCATCTCCCGCGAACTGACGACGCTGCTGGGCGGCCGCATAGGGCTGGACAGCGAACCGGGGCGCGGCGCTACCTTCTGGATAGTGCTGCCCGTACGGCTGGAAACCTCCGAAGCGTGAGCCGCGTCAATACCAGATGTTGACCACCAGCGCCGGCTCGCGGATTTTGCCCTCGAAAGTGCCGATGTTCGTGGTAACGAACTTGACCTCTATCTCCGGATGGTTGTCGAGCCACTCGTTGATTTTCTCATCCATGTAGGCCATGCCTTCCTCGCTGAGCCTTCCATGGAAGGTGCGGACACGTATTGCGCCATGGCCGGTGGTAAACGGCTGTCTTTTGTATTGCTTTTCCTGCGCCTGTGCTCCGCCGCCGAAGGTCTTGATCTTGCTGGGCCCCTGCCCTGCCGGAACCTCCTCGAGGCTTATGGGCGCCAGATCAGGCGCTGCGGGCTTGGGCGCCGGGGGAACGACCTTCGGCGTTCCCAACGAGGGAGAAATGGCGGGCTTGGGCTGATTGCCGCCCGGAACCTGCGGTGACGGACGAATCTCGCTCATGGTACCTCCTTCGACACGGCTACAGGACTTGCGCGCATGCCGTATGAAATGCCTCTCTATTCTATAGCGGTTCTCGCGTGCCGTGTTGACGAGGCGCGGATTATTGAAGCAAAGCAACCGTCTTTACAAGCTCGGGCAGTCTGCGCCGCGTATGCTCGACACAGGATACATCCAGTCCCACGGCGGAGGGCTCGCTCGCCTCCACGGTCTGGTGCCGGGCCGTCAGATCGAATCCCTCACGAGCCTCGCAGCACAAGGTGTCGGCGATGTACACCAGCGTGGTCAGCAGGCGGTTGTTGTCGGCCAGTTCGGTCGGACGGTGATGATGCGATGCCGCAAGCTGACAGGAACGCGGGAACTTCCACTTCTCGCACAGCGCCGCGCCGAGTATCTGGTGATCGACGCCCAGTGTGTCCCGCTCGATATCGCAGAAATGCTGCTGACCGGCGGCGGCCTCCTCGCAAATGGAGGCCACCTTGTCGGGCCACACCTGAATGGCCACTATGAACCCGACGTCGTGGATCATGCCGGCCAGGAATGCCTCGTCCTGAAGCGGAACCCTCATCTGCGCCGCCAGATCGCGCGCGGCAACGCCGACGGCAATGCAGTGTTTCCACAGCTCCTTCGCGGTGTAGCCTGCGCCCAGCCGCAGTCCGCGGAAAAGCTGGCCGAGGCTGGCAGCCACGGCCAGATTCTTCACGGCCGTCAGTCCCAGCAGCACTATAGCGCGTTCGATGGAGGCTATCTGTCCCGGCAGTCCATAGAAGGCGCTGTTGACGACCTTCAGTATTCTTGCAACCAGAGCCGGGTCGTGACTCACCACGCGGTGCAGCTCCGCCGCCGAGGAGTTCGGATCTTCGACGATGGCCATGATGCGGGCGGTGATCTCGGGCAGCGTGGCGATGTTGTCTATCTGCAATACGGCGCTTTCGGCAATCGCACGAATGTCGCTGGTCGTCACCGAGGGCATATTCGACCACCTGTCAAGCGGCCCTGATAACAGTTCTCGCCAGTTTTATCGGCAGAAAAGGCGCCGGCATTAACAGGCGATGATCTTCCGCAGAAGCACTTCGTCGGGCGGAAGAGCACTGAGGACCTGTGCGATGCGCCGGCCTGCTCCGTCACCGCCATATACGTTTGCGCAGGCATACCGCAACGGCCGGCCGCGCCGCCATATGCGCTTCATCGCCCGGCGTATCTGCACCGGATCATACCCGCAGTGAATCACATTACGGTTGCGCTCCCGGCCGGCCTGTCTGGGTCCGATATCTATGACGGGCGTTCCGAAGCTGGCAGCCTCAATGATGCCGCTGGAACTGTTGCCGGCCAGCATGGCGGCATCCCGCATCAGACCCAGAAACAGGTCCCGCGAGACGTGCGGAACCGCGATTGCGCCCGCGGTGCGCAGGCTCTTCCAGCAGCGGACGATGCCCGAGGCTCCCGGATCGTTATTGGGATACAGCACGACCATCTGCTGCGGACCGCCTTCGCGGAGTCCCTCAAGAACAAGCTGCGCCCGCTGCTGCTCGAGACGCGGATCCGGATCAACGGGATGGAGCACAACGAGCACATATCCCCGCCGGCGCAGCTGCGGAAACGCGGCTTTGACGGCGGACCATGGCGCGGCTGCTCGGGTCAATCCGTCCACTCCGGGCGCGCCCACGAGGTGCACTCGCCACGGGTCCTCGCCAAGGCGCAATACGCGGCGTCTGGCGGCCGGCGTGGCGACGAAATGCACATGGGCGAGTTTGGTTATCGCATGACGCAATGAGTCGTCGATCTGACCGAGCGCGCGATCGCCGCCGTGCACGTGAGCGACGACGCGACGGCAGATGTGGGCTGCGGCTGCGGCCGCGAACGCCTCGACGCGGTCGCCGACCACCAGCACCACGTCGCTCCCGAGATCGCTCAAGACTCGCGCCAGAACGGCGATCGCCCTGCCGGTCGCCGCGGCGCACGCCACCGGCGCGGTTTCGGCGCGCGCCGGCCAGGGAACTGTGGCATCGACCCTGCATCCTGCGGCCGCGATATGTTCGATGGTCGCGCCGCGGCGCGGATCGAGGTGCATGCCCGTGGCGACTATCTGGAGGCGAAGGGCCTCGCTGGCGGATATGGCACGCAGCGTGGTGAGCATCAGACCGAACTCGGCCCGCGTGCCGGTGACGAAACACACACGCCGCACGCGTTGCGGCGAAGCGGCGGCGCCCGACGGCCCGCGGGACGGATTCATATCCTCATGCGACAAGGGAGTTCTGCGGTACATCTCTGGCCCACCTCGCGGTCTTGCCAACGGCGTGTCCGCCGTGTAGTGTGCTGTGCTCGGGGGCAGGACGATATCGCCTCGGTGGGCGAAGGGCTTTGCAGCCCGAGTCGCGACGGCGTATGGTCGGTGCGACGTCGTCCGGCCCGCAATCAAGCATGAGCGAAAACCCGAATAATACCGGTGATGCGGGCCGAAACCAGCCCGGCGACAGCAAGGGAGGCGGAGCCTTCAGTATGGAGTACCGGCACCAGCCGGTAAGCGCCCGCGTGCCGGAGCGCGTGGCACGCGGCGTTCTGAGCACGGGCGTGCTGGTACTGGACGGTCCCAACGAGTTCGTGCTCGATTTCATGCAGGGGCTGGCCAGACCGTTCCAGGTGGCCGCAAGGGTGGTGCTGTCGCCGACGGTGATGGAGCAGTTCTGCATCGCGGTGCGCGAAAACCTGGCGCGATACGAAGCCCGCTTCGGGCCTCCACCGCAGCTGCCCAAGCCCCCATCCGACCGGCGGCCCACCCTTCAGGAAATATACGACGAATTCAAGATCGCCGATGATCAGCTCAGCGGCGTTTACGCCAACGCGGTGATGGTGGGGCATTCGCCGTCGGAGTTCTTCTTCGATTTCATAACGAATTTTTTCCCGACCTCGGCCGTTTCCTGCCGCGTGTTCGTTTCTGCACCGCAGGTTCCGCGGATACTGGAAGCGCTGACCATGGCGTTTGGGCGCTACCAGCAGCGCATGGCAGCTCTCAGGCAGCAGCAGCAACAGCAGCAGCAACGACCGCCCGAGACGCCTCCGCCGGGACACGGACCGCAGCAGACGACGTGAACGGCGGTCGGCAGGCTTTTCAGGTCATGCAGCGGCGGAGCGGAGGCGGCACGCCGGGGCGGCATGCATCGAACGGAAATGATAGAACTCGGCGTCAACATCGATCATGTGGCGACATTGCGCCAGGCGCGACGGGCTGCGGAGCCTGACCCGATATGGGCCGCTGCCGAGGCCGAACTGGGTGGCGCCGATGGTATTACGGTCCATCTGCGCGAGGATCGCCGCCACATCAACGACCGCGACGTGGAACTGCTGCGGCGCACGGTCGGGTGCAAACTGAATCTCGAGATGAGCGTCGTCACCGAGATAGTGGATATCGCGGTGCGCATCGTCCCTGATCAGGCGACGCTCGTGCCGGAGCGCCGCCAGGAGATAACCACCGAGGGCGGGCTGGATCTGACGGCCGCGCCGGAAGTGGTCAGCCGCGTCGTCGGCCGACTGCGCGATGCGGGCGTGGTGGTATCGGCGTTCATCGACCCCGAGCCGCGGCAGGTGGAGATGGCCCGGCGGCTGGGTTTCGACGCCGTGGAATTGCATACCGGCGAATACTCCAACGCCCGCGGGGTTCAGGTGCAGCGCCAGCTCGATCGGCTGATCAAGGCGGGCGCCGCGGCAGTAAGCGCTGGACTGCGGCTGCATGCGGGGCACGGGCTGAACTACCGCAACGTCGGTCCGGTCGCCCGCATAGCCGCGATGCGCGAGCTGAACATAGGGCACGCCATCGTCAGCCGCGCCGTCTTCGTGGGGCTGCGCCAGGCCGTGCGCGAGATGAAACAGATACTCGATCTGGAAAGCCTGCGGCAGCCGGGGAGTCCTGACAAGTCATAATCGGCAGCAGCTCTGCCGGAGGAAACAGCATGTTCAGCGGCGCCATCACTGCCATGATAACGCCGTTCCGCAACGGGCGGATCGACGAGGCCGTTCTGCGCGAGCAGATAGAATATCAGATAGCCAGCGGCATCGACGGGCTTGTGCCCGTCGGGACGACAGGGGAATCGCCGACGCTCGATTTCGCGGAGCACAAGCGGGTCATCCAGATCACCGTCGAGACCGCGCGAAAGCGCGTGCCGGTCATCGCCGGCACCGGAGCCAACGCTACCAGCGAAGCGCTGGAGCTGCATGCCTACGCCAGAGAAGTCGGGGCCGACGCCTGCCTGTCGGTTGTGCCCTACTACAACAAGCCCACTCAGGAAGGCATCTACCGTCATTTCATGACGCTGGCCGACAAAGTGGACCTGCCGATGGTGCTGTACAACGTGCCCGGGCGCACCGGCGTGAGCATCAGTCCGCAGACCGTGGCCAGACTCGCAGCGCACAGGAACATCGTGGCCATAAAGGAAGCGAGCGGTTCGCTGGACCAGGCCAGCGAAATCCGTTCGCTGTGCGACATCACGATATTGAGCGGCGACGATTCGCTGACGGTGCCGCTTATTTCCGTCGGCGCGGCGGGCGTGATAAGCGTGCTGTCGAATCTGCTGCCGGCGGAGATGAGGAAACTTACGCGCCTGGCGCTGGACGGACGCCGCAGCGAGGCCGAGGCCCTGCACCGGCGTCTGTTCCCGCTGATGAAGGCGATGTTCATCGAGGGCAACCCGGTGGGCATCAAGTGCGCCATGAAAATCGCCGGCAGAGATTCGGGAGAATTGCGGTTACCATTATGGGAGGCGGGCGAAGCTACCCGCAAACACATCGCGGGCCTTATGGCGCAACTCGGCATCTCCTGAATCGCGGCGCTGGCCAAGGCGGCAGCCGGCCGGCGCAGCCGCGATTTGCAGCCGGCTCGCTACGGCAGGCACCATGCCGGGAATATGACAAAACTCTGCGCGGCCATCTTCGTTGACCAGCCCGACGAGGCACTGCGCCAGACAGCCCTCGCAGCCGAGCACGGTGCCGACATCGTGGAGCTGCGTCTGGACAGATGCCCCGGCGCCGAAGCGGCGCGAGAGGTCGTAGCACGATCGTCGCTGCCGTGCATAGCGACATGTCGGCCGAAATGGGAAGGCGGCCACTGCGCGCTGCCCGAAAGGCAACGGCTGGAGCTGCTCCGGGCGGCAGCGGATGCAGGCGCTGCCTATGTGGATATTGAGCTGGAGGCATTGCGGCGCGGCGCGCCGATGCCGCGCGGACAGGCCGGGGTGATCATAAGCGCGCACGATTTCGCAGGCCGGCCGGCCCGGCTGCACAATATTCTCCTGGACATGGAAAACGCCGGCGGGTCGGTACACAAGGTGGCGTGGATGGCCCGCAGCGTTCGCGACAACATCGAGGCGTTCGAAATACTGCGGCAGCGCAGGCGCCCGACGATAGCCCTGTGTATGGGGGAAGCAGGCGTAATAAGCCGCGTGCTGGCCCGCAAGTTCGGGGCCTTTCTGACCTACGCCGCGACGGACGAATCGGGCGGCACGGCGCCGGGGCAGATTTCGCTGTCCGAGATCAAGCGACTCTACCGCTGGGATGCGGTGCGCCCCGATACCCGGGTATTCGGGGTGGTGGCCTGTCCGGTCGGCCATTCGATGTCGCCGGCAATCCACAACGCCGCGTTCGATGCCGCCGGGTTCAACGGCATTTATGTTCCGCTGCTGGTGGAGCCGGGTTATGAGTCGTTCAAGGCGTTCATGGAAGACTTCCTCGGGTTTGCAGATCTGCATCTGGGCGGCCTGAGCGTGACCATTCCACACAAGGAGAACGCCCTGCGGTATCTGGAGGAAAAAGGAGCGGAGATCGACCCGCTGGCCAGAACCATTGGCGCCGTCAATACGATCGTGATACATCGCGACGGGCAGAACCTGCGTCTGCGCGGACTCAATACCGACTATGGCGCCATTCTCGACTGTCTGACCAGCGCCCTGGGCATCGACCGCGCGGGGCTGGAGGGGCTTAAGGTTGCTGTGCTGGGAGCCGGCGGGACAGGCCGCACCGCGGTGGCCGCGCTGGCTCATTACGGAGCCGACGTAATCGTTTACAACCGCAGCGAGGAGCGGGCGCGGTCTCTGGCCGCCGAGTTCAACGGGCGCAGCGGACGGGTGCGCTGCGCTTCGCTGGCCGAAGTGGTGACGTCGGGAGCGACGGTGTTCATCAACGCCACGTCGGTGGGAATGTATCCGGACGCACAGCGCAGCCCGCTGGGAGATATGTGCCTCCCCTGCTCGCCCGGAACGGTCGTGTTCGACGTGGTTTACAACCCCCCCGTCACACTGCTGTTGAAGCAGGCGCAGGCGGCGGGCGCGAAAACCATCAGCGGAGTGGAGATGTTCGTGAGACAGGCTGCGGCCCAGTTCACGGCATGGACGCAACTGCCTGCACCAACGGCTGTTATGCGCCGCGTCGTTCACGAGCGACTGGGGGTCGAATGAGAAACTCGCCGTAAAACCTCGCGGCAGTGTGGCTGGGCAGGACCCGGACGGATGGTCAATTCTCACAAAAGCGATGCGCCAATCTCAACCCAGCTGTTACAAACGGCACAAGCTGTTTACCCGCTAGATTCACCAGAGTAAATGCCGGCATCGTGAAAATGCCTTTGTGAAGCATGTGGCCCTGACGTGCGCTGTTAAGTAAAGAGCAGCGGAGGTTAGGCGTGCTGATCGTGCCCATTGAGGAAGCACGGTCGGGGATGAAACTTGCCGCGCCGGTACTGCATCCCGATAACTGCGAGCAGGAACTGCTCCGGGCGGGATACGTACTGGAGGACGTGGTGCTGGCGCGCCTGCGCACTATGGGCGTGCCGGCGCTGTACGTGGATTATCCGGACCTGAGCTGCCTGGATGCCCATCTGGCGGTGTATCTGAGTCCTGCCAGACAGGCGGTCTATAACCAGATAAAAAGCGTCATCACCGAAGTACAGCGTCAGACGCGACCGGCGATACCCTACGCGGCATACTGCGACACGACGCGGGAACTGGTCCAGACGCTCATGACGCAGGGGAAAAACCCGGTGTATCTGGAGCAGATGGCGCGGCGCAGCGTTGACGCGGTGGCACACGCCGCGGCGGTGTCGCATCTATCGTTGCTGCTGGGACTCAAACTGGAGTCGTATCTCATAAGCGAAAGGTCGCGCCTGCCTCCGATGCTGGCGCGCGATGTGGTCAACCTTGGTGTGGCGGGCATGCTGCATGATCTGGGGCTGGCCTGTCTGCCGGCAGAAATGGCGTCGCATGTCGGTCCAGAACCGCCTGAGGATCCCGACCAGCGCCGGCAGTGGGAACTGCATCCACGGACGACGTACGAGACGATTCACGGCGAGGTGGCACCCTCGGTGGCCGGAGCAGTGCTCCAGCATCATCAGCATTTCGACGGCAGCGGTTTTCCGCCGGTGCGCAGCGGCAGCGGGCATGGGCCTCTTGCCGGGCACCAGATACACGTTTTCGCGCGCATTCTGCTTTGCGCCGACTTGTACGACCGGCTGGCCACCTGTCCGGCCGGACAGCGCCGTCGCAGCAACATGGAAATTCTGCATCTGATGCGGACGAGATATACGGGATGGTGCGACCCGCAGATCATCCGCGTTCTCGAGGCGGTTGCACCGCCCTATCCGCCGGGATGCCGCGTAAAGCTCTCCGACGGCAGTCTGGCGGTGGTCATCGACATAAGCAACGCCAAGCCCACCCAGCCCGTCGTGCGGCGTCTCGGGGAAGATCGCTGGACCCTCGTGGGCGAGCCGCTTGACCTGAGCCGGCCCGACGCGCCGGCGATAGTGGATGATTTCCAGAACGCCAACTGAGTCCGCCCCGCACGGCAATGTGAACATTACCGCGCCGTTGCGCGGTACCGTTGCGCCTGTTCCGACGGCACGGCCGCGCGCCGTCACCTCGCGCCGTCGAAGTCGTCATTGGTGCCATTCGCCGACAAACGGCACATAGAACGCGCGCCATTCGCGCCTTGACCATACCGGCTGCGAAGGCTCGCCCTCCTGCCCGAGCGCATCCACCGCGACAATCTCGTATCGGCGCGTTCCCCGGCCGGAGTTCTCGTCGAGAAACTCCGTCGCCGCCAGGGGCTGCGGCGTAAGGCGCACGATGGGATCCTTATCCCATCGGCTCTCGTGGCGATAGACGAAATAACCTCTGATGCCCTTTTCGCGGTTGGCCTGCCATTTGAGGCGCACCCTGTCCGTGCCTTCCTCTTTAGAGAACACCCACTGCACGGCGGAAGGATAGGTAAAAACAAACGGCGAAGGCCCGCTCATCACTCCCAGCTTGTTTACCGCGTACACCCGGTAGGCGTATATCGCGTACTTGTACGGCCGCCCGCTTTCCACCAGGTCTTCCTTGCGAAGCGGCGAGCCGCCGGCGTACGGCGGTTGCGGGTCTTTCATGCCCGCGGCAAGGTCTATCGACTCGTCAACAAAGCGGGCAGCACTCAACGGCGCTGCGTTGAGCCGCACAAATGTGCCGATGTACTTTATTCTGCCGACGGCCAGATCCGACGCTTCCTTATATCGCTGCGCGATGCGCCTGACCTGTTCGCTCGAATAGGCGCTGACGGGAGCGCGTTCGATGACATAGCCGGCGATATCGTCGGCCGCGGGCTCTTTCCATTCCACCTCCACGCGCTTCGCGTCGATCACGGATACGACAACGTCTTCCACGACCGGCGGCTGACTGCGGACGATGAACGAAGGCGCGCTTTCGCGACCCCGATCATCGACCGAGCGGACCTGGTAATACCACAACTCGCCGTTCTTAACCGACTGGTCGGTCCACGTCGTCTGAACAACGCCTCTGGCCGCTGACTGCCATTGCACCAGCCACGGCTTCTCCGCCCTGCTGCGATACACGTTGTACCAGACTTTTCCGGCATCCGCCGGCGGTTCCCAGGAAAGTTTCACGCTGTCGGGCGTCGTCGTTGCCCTGAGATTCCGCGGCGCGGGCGCCGGCGCCGGCGCTTCGGCCCAGCGGAAGGTCCATATCTGCTGCTCCCGACCCTCCTCGCTGTTTTCGCTGTGCGTGCGGTTCTCCAGAACGAAGAGATTCTGGTCGGGCAGATACAGCAGCACGCGGTTGCGCGAACCGGATGGGTCCGGTTCCTGCTCCAGTTTCAGATGCGTCCACGAGCGCTTCGCCACATCCAGAGCCCATGTCTCGAGTTTCTCGTTGTTGCGCAGATTGCACAGCACGATGCCGTTGCGGGTGTCGGCAGCCAGCACCGGCGAGGTTTTGTCGGCCGGCGGATGCGAGGGAACGTCCAGCCGGCTCCACGTGTTGCTGCGCAGGTCGTATATCCACGTTGTCGGGTCGCTGGCGAACTGCGACCCGAACAGCACAAACACGCGGTTGACCGCGTCATAGGTGAACCCCGGCTGCGACACGTTGGCGGGCGGGGCGGGTTTCGGATTCAGGATATGCCAGGCGTTGGCATGGAGGTCGTACACGACGGTCCCGTGTCCCGAGCCTTCGCCGCCGTGAAGAACGATCACTTCATGATGCACGTCCCACGCCGCTCCGCGCAGCGGCGAAGGCCAGCATTCGGGGCTGGGGCGCATCGCGCGCCAGGTATTGGTGTCCAGATCGTAGGTCCAGACGGAACTGTTCTTGAGGTAGATCTCACGGAACGACTGCCAGCCATGGCTGCCGCTGAACGCCGGGAACCGCACAAACTTTCGCAGTGCATCATGGAAGACATTCATCTGTGCGCAACACACTCCCGGCGGGGCGTCGTTCGGTTCTTTGAGCGTCCAGAGGTCCTTCTCGAGGTCATACGTCCACACCTCCGAGTTCTGCTCGCCCCCGCCGCCCTGGTTATGGCCTCCGTAACGTATCAGCAGCCGCCGCAGCGGGTCGTAGCCATATGACGTTTCGTATCCCATGCGCGGAGACGGGTTTTTAGCGCCGGGAAGAGGGTGCCGTTTGACCCATTTCATGACCGGGTGCGGCGGATCCGCCGCGACCGCCGCGGCCGCCGATACAAACAGCACGGCAATTGCGTAACCGATTGCGCGCATAACGCGACCTCCCTACCGAATTGCTGCCGCAAGACTGCCGCTATTACTTACCCGCGTTTCAGCAGTTTGTGCGCGGCCGACATGCCGTCAGCCAGCCGCCTCATCGTTCCAGAAGCTGTTTGACCTGCGCGAAGGGCACATCCTGCGGCTTAACACCGTTGCGGGCGGCCAGCGCTGCGGTTGTTCCGGCAGCCTGACCCATGGCGACGGCGTTGCCCGTGACGCGATAGCTCGAATGCGCAATGAAATCGCCGCTGATGCACCTTCCGGCCATCATGAGACCGTCCACATCGCGGGCTATCAGCGCCCGCAATGGTATGTCGTAGGGTCTGGCGCGCATTTTCTCATCGCTGAAAGCTTTGCCGGCGCTGGCGCGCGTGGAATGCACATCCACGGGAAACGTCACGCGGCATATGGCGTCTTCATGCCGTGCGCCGTTGATCAGGTCATCCGCGCTTACCGTGTAGATGCCGCGTATGCGGCGGCCCTCGCGAACGCCTATCTGCTCGGCCGTGGCAACCAGCCTCAGCCCTGCCCACGGCCCGCCCAGCGAGCGCAGGCCGTTTACGATGCGGTTTATCTCCGCCCGGGCGCGAATGGTGGCGTCGGTAATCTGCTGGGCACTGAGGGCGCTGACTCCGTACTCGTGATTCGCCATCATCGCAAACAGATCATCGTGTATGCGCATCAGGATGGGCGCGCCGTAAGAAGGCTCGATTCCCAGAGGTTTCAGCGCCGCCAGCAGACGATTGCTGTCGTCGCGGAACCTGCCGGCCGCCTCGGTATGCGCGAAGAGTCTGATGTCTTCATAACGCACCCCCGCCAGCAGCGCTATGAGGCTCATCGGCTGGGTTTCCCCGCTGTTGTGGCGCCCGAATTCGAAGGCACAACCCGCCAGCGCGGCCACATCCCCGTCGCCGGTGGCATCGATGACCACCTTCGCGATCCAGGCTTCGCGGCCCGACTTGCTTTCCGTCACCACCGCCCCGAGCGTCCGCCCGCCATTGGGCCACGCCGCCGCCACGCGCGTATGCAGGCGTATGCGCACGCCGGCTTCGAGACACATCTCTTCCAGAAGCAGTTTCATCTGCTCGACGTCAACGGCTATTCCCGTGAAACACGGCTTCTGGCGCGCGCCGCGTTTCTCCAGCCGCTGAAGAATCTCCTGAAGAAGACCGGGCTTATTGACCGCATCGAGAATCCAGCCCAGCAGCCCGGCCGTCCAGATGCCGCCGAGGCATCCGTGCATCTCGATAAGACGCGTGCTGGCGCCCGCGCGAGCCGCCGCTATTGCCGCCGCCACGCCGGCAGGACCGCCCCCGCACACCAGAACATCGGTTTCCTCAACCACCGGCACATTGCGGGCCGGTTCCAGCCATGTCGTTCTTCGCGCCATTTTCTCCTCCGCTTCCGGTCATGAGCCGGTTCTTGCGCGATATTCGTTCATGGCGCGGCGTACCGCCTCATCCACCGGCATCTTCCTGCGGCCATGATCGGTTATGCGATCGAAGATGCTGTTTACTTCGGCCGACGGAGTCTGCATCGCCGTGACACATTGCCGGCTGAGGTTCATCGCTCCGGTGCGGATGGCGTTGTGCCTGGCCTCGGCGGCGGTAGCGCCCGTTCCGCGCAACGTCCGGCCAAGTACGGACGCGGCCGCCTCGCGGCATATGCGCTCGGCGTCGGCGTAGAAACTCTCGCTTATGGCCCGATGCCCGTCCTCGTGTTCCACAAGCGCCCGGGGGGCGTCAACCGGCAGCCAGATGGTAATCCTGAGCGTGGCCGTCAGGTTGACCGAGTCCACCCGCACCTGTGCTACCACGCAGCCGGGCGCAGGCGTTTCCGATACCGGACGGCATGACAACTCGGCAGACACAGCAAAATCAGATGCGGTCACCGCCGCTTCGCCGCCCTTCAGCGGCGGCATTTCCTTCGGCGGGTTGGACGGATCGAAGGTGCGCCTCTCGACGACCGGCGGCTTGCAGACAACATGGACCGGCTCGGCGCACAACCGCGAACAGCACACGGCAAACGCCACACACATGGCAAGCGAGCGCAACATTGGACCTCCCTTCGACGCGCCGATGATACCGCACACGCCGTGGCGATTGCGACCGCATAATGCTGATTTCACAGTGCGCGTCCCGTCTTCCGCCGTGCAGGATACGGCCAGGACGCCAACCGTTATACGTGCCGTGGCGCGCTGCATGGAAAACGACAGCGGCGAAACAGGGCAGGCGACTGCGGCAACGGCAGCACAGCCGTCGGCGCCTGCATTTGCCCGGCGGCGTGGAGTATCTATACTCACTGCGATGCGCGGCCGGCCGTCAGGGCAGCCACCTGCGCTCGCAGCCTGTTGGATCGCGCGGGGCGGTGCGGGAAGCGACGGCGGGCAGGCGACTGTAAAGCCATGTCAGAACGAAAGAAACATCTCAGCGGCGTACGCACGCTGGTGGTGAAGCTTGGTACGCAACTGCTGACCGACGCACACGGCCGGCTGGATGCGCCATTTCTGGCGGATATAGCCGGTCAGATAGTCGCTCTGCGCAGTCGCGGCCTCAGCGTGACGGTGGTCAGTTCCGGCGCGATAGGCGCCGGCATTCACGAGCTGGACCTGCCATGCCGTCCGAAGGATCTCGCACGCCTTCAGGCGGTGGCCGCCGTTGGTCAGCGCCGGCTCATGGACGCTTGGGCGGAGGCCTTTGCACCGCACAAGGTGCCGGTTGCGCAGTTGCTGCTCACGCGCGAGGATATCGACAACCGCAAGCGGTTCCTGAATCTGCGCAACACACTCAACGCCATTCACGAGTTCCATGCGGTGCCGATCATCAATGAGAACGATTCGGTCAGCACCGACGAGATAATCCGCATAAGTTTCGGAGACAACGACATACTGGCCGCCCTGGTGGCGCACGCCTTTGAATCGGATCTGCTGGTGCTGCTGAGCGTGGTGGACGGGCTGCTCGATGCGGCGGGCCAGCCGGTGCGCCTCGTGACCAGCATCGAACAGGTGCGTCAGCTCGTGCGCCAAGAGAAAAGCGCGCTGGGCCGCGGCGGCATGGATTCCAAGCTCCAGGCCGCTGCCATGGTCACGCGCGGCGGCCAGGCGATGGTGGTTGCCGACGGGCGGCCGCCGCGCGTGCTTCAGCGGCTGCTCGATGGAGAGGAGGTGGGCACCCTGTTTGTCCCGTCAAAGAAGCCCCGCAGCGGGCGCAAGGGGTGGATAGGCGTGGTACGGCCGGCCGGGACCATCGTGGTGGATGACGGCGCGGCCGCCGCCCTATCGCAGCGGAACAAGAGCCTGCTGCCCGCGGGCGTGGTCGCCGTCGAGGGAGATTTCGACCGCGGTGATGTGGTGCACATAAAGGACCAGAAAGGCAGAATCATCGCGCGCGGATTGAGCAACTACCCGGCGCAGCGCATCGAGCAGATCCGCGGGCGCAAAAGCGCCGAGGTGCGCGCGATGCTCGGGGACGAGGCGTACGAAGAGATAGTTCACAGGAACAATCTGATACTGGAGTAGCGGCTGCACCGCTTCGGTTGCGGATGCGCCGACGCGCCGCCGGAGCCGGCGGGCGATTCAGATACCCCTCAAGGCACTGCCGCGGGGAACTATCTGCTTCCGGCCGGCGTTACCACATGTTCGCCGCTGACGACCAGCCCGCGCTCGTCGATGAGGTTAATGTAATACACGGTCGTACCCGCGGGGACCTTCGCCTCCGCGCGCTTCTTTTCAGAGTCGAGCGACGCCTCGGTCGTCTGCCATTTGCGCTTCTGCCAGGGTCCGGTGTCGCATGTGTAAAGCATCTCGGCCGATACGATCTTCACGGCGCTGTCGAACGCGACCCACGCCCGGCCGTCGCGTTCTCCCGCATCCGTTATTCGCGCCAGCGGCGTGCCGCCGCGCAGAACGCTGTTGGCAAACACGTGTATTTCCTCGGGCTTTTCGCCCGGTCCGCCGTGGCCGTGCGGCATGCGCAGACGAATGCACAGGGTGCGCGGAGACGGTGCCGCGCGGTAGGATTTCTGTAACGAATCCAGCGGATATGCGAAATCGTTGGTGCCCGTTACCCACAGCATGGGCATTCGGGCGCGCGGCAGATATACGGAGGGGTCCCACAGCTTGAGCCATTTCGTCGCCTTATCGCCCATCTTCTGAAACTGCGGCAACCAGCAGGAATTGTCGCCCAGAAAACCGCATCCATACACGGGCACGGCCAGCGCAAAGCGATCGTCCACGCCGGCGACTATGCAGGTCAGATACCCTCCCCACGATATGCCGGTGATGCCGATGCGCCGGCTATCGACCTGAGGCATCGAACGCAGCAGCGAATGCCCGAGTATTACGGCGGCCACGGCATGATAAGGCCACTGGTCTTCCGGCGGATCGTCGATCTGGTCGAACCCTCCCCATCCTGGAGGTCCGCCATACTCGTGCCGCTTCCATTTCCCGTAACTGCCGACGGGCATGGCGCCGCAAGTATCCATGGCTATGGCGGCATAACCGCGGGCAGTCCACAGGCGCACCCACTCCGCGAAAGCCGTGCCGCCGCCCCCATGCACCAGCACCATGCCCGGCGCCTTTTCGCCGGGGCGCAATTCGGGAAGCCCATACCAGGCGAATATGCGCGTGGCCTTGCCCTTCCACGGCAACCCGTCATAGAACACGCCGGTAACGCCCTCGGCGCGCATGGTGGTCGGATACGTCGCCGGCGGCGCAGACAGAGCCTTCATGTCCCATGGCAACGCCTGCGCTGCGCCGGCGGTTGCCGCAATCAGCAGCGCCGCCGCCATCGATCCCCTGTGCCGCATAAGCCGAACCTCCCGGCGGCCGGTTGCCGCCATGCAGCGCCCCCGTCACTGCCCATGGCGCGGAACGTCCCGCGCTCAACGCGGCAACAATACAGACAGCGCCCGCGGCCGTCGAGAGCGGTATGATTGTGTGCAATATGCTTCGAGCCCAACACTTCCGCCTCGTCGGCGCGGCGGTCGCGGCACTGGTTGCATATTCTTCTTTATGCCGCGCTGTCGATCCGCGTCAGGCTCTTGTGGAGAACGTCTCGGTTATCGACGCCCCGGGTGTTCCAGGTCATCTCTGTGTATTCGGCGAGCGCGCCGTCGTTATCGTGGCCGGCGGCGCCGGAGGCGCGCTGCGCCAGCCGGTTGCAGCGGCGACAACGCTGGGCCGGGGCCGCGTCGTGGCGCTGGGCCACAACGGCTATTTCAGCAGGGACTCGCTCGCAGTTGCCGATACCGGCCGCTTCATGCTCAACGCCGTGCGCTGGACGGCCGGCGAACACAAACAGCGACCGCGCGTCGCCGTGCGCGGACAGCAGGCATTCGCCGATTTTCTGCGCAGCAGCGGCATCGATGCCGTCGTGCTGCCGGCCGACAACTGGTCGCTGAACCTCGGCGGGTTCGACGTGCTGTGCGTCGATGCCGGCGCGATGTCCATCGATCGCGATCTGCCCGCAGTGGCGCAGTTCGTCGGGAACGGCGGGGGACTGGTAACCGGTCAGCCGGGCTGGGGATGGCTTCAGCTGCATCCCGGCAAGTCGCTGGCCTCCGATCATCCCGGAACAAGGCTGCTGGCGCCGGCGGGCATAGCGTTTTCCGATGGAATGGCCCAGCGCACGCATCGTGCGGGCTTTTCCACGGAGCAGCCGCCGCCTCTGTGCCATGCTTCAAGGGCTTTGGAGGCCGTCGCCGGCCAGTCGAGCGGAGCAACAACACGTCCAGCCCGGGAGCAGCTCGCTCAGGCATCGGCCACGCTGATGCTTGCAATGCGTTCGCTGCCTTCCGACGACACGGTACTGCTGCCGCGGATCAGGCAGTTGAGGAATTCGACGCGCCAAACCGCCCTGCCGGCGCCCGGGGCGCCGCTCAAGGCTGAGAACTTTGTTGAAAGGCTCGTCCTGGCGATGGACCTGCACGAGATCGCAACACTGCCGCCCGACAAGGTGCGGGCACATCCGGCCGCCAGCCGCTTTCCCGGCAGCGTTCCGGCGGAGGCCTCGCGCGTAAGCCGCACCCTGGAGGTGGATACGCGCATCCCCAACTGGCACAGCACCGGACTGTACGCGCCGGCCGGCGAGGTGATAACGGTTTCCATACCTGCCGACGCCGTCGGGGCGCGCCTCGCCGTACGCATCGGGCCGCACACCGACCGTCTGTGGCATCTTGATTCATGGTCGCGGTGTCCCGAGATAAGCTGCCGCTCCGTTCTTTCATCGCCCACAACGCCGGTCGCCAGCGCATTCGGCGGGCTGATTTACATAGACGTGCCGGCCGACTGCCGCGCCGGCAGCGTGCGTGTGAGCGTGGCAGGCGCGCTGGAGGCACCGTTGTATGTGGCGGGCAGCACAAGTCTGTCGGAATGGCGGTCGGTCATACGCGCCCGGCCGGCTCCGTGGGGAGAGCTCGCCGGCAGTAACGTCATTCTGACAGTTCCGTCGGAACATCTTCGCAATCTCGATGATCCGGAAAGCCTGATGAAGTTCTGGGACAGCGTGCTCGACGTCTGCGCCGAGCTGGCCGCCATGCCCGCACGCCGGCCGCGCCCGGAAAGATACGTTGCCGACGCGCAGATATCGGCCGGCTACATGCACAGCGGCTATCCCATAATGACGCACCTCGACGCGGCCGCGGTGATGGTTGACCTCCAGGGGCTCAGAGCCGTCAGGCGCGACGGAGTGTGGGGGCTGTTTCACGAGATGGGACACAATCATCAGTCGCCCGACTGGACCTTTGCCGGCACGACCGAAGTAACCGTCAACCTGTTCACACGTTACATCATTCACCGTCTGTGCACGCCGGCCAGGCCCGTAAAGCCTTATCCCGCTTCGCGAGTGGCGGAGTATCTGGCAGCGCCGGATTTCGAGAAATGGAAGGCCGATCCGTTTCTGGCTCTGGCGATGTACGACCAGATGGTGGCCGGTTTCGGCTGGGAGACGTTCAAGAAGGTTTTCGCCGAGTACCGCGCCCTGCCGCCGCAGCAGCGTCCGAAGACCGACGATGAGAAACGCGATCAGTGGCTGGTGCGCTTTTCGCGGGCAGCCGGGCGTGATCTCTCGGCCTTTTTCAGGGCATGGGGCGTGCCTGTTTCGCAGCGCGCCTGCGAATCGCTCAGGGATCTGCCCTCGTGGCTGCCGGAGGAGGCGCCGTTCAGGAGAACAGGCGCGGCTGAGGCAGCGCAGCGAGCGGCGCACGGCCGGTAAGTTCCCGCGCGCTCAGGCCGTTCCCTCGTGTATGCCCGACGGCGCGGGAACGGGCGAACGTGCGGCAGGCGGCTCATCTGCGGGGGGCGGCGGCTCATGCAGGTAAGATGCATAGGCGAGCGTCGCCGCGCACAGCATCCACACCAGCGCGAAATAGATGCTGTAGTTGTTCCACGCCGCGAAGCCCGTGGTGCGCTGGAATCCGCGCATGGCATCGAGAAATACGCCCCACCCTATCGGGCTTGCGCCCAGAGCGATGCTCGTTATGACCGTAAAAAGGGCAAAGAAATGGTTGCGGCCCATGACGGGCATGATGGCCATCATCAGCCGCGAATTGGCCACGGCGAAAGCGGTGCCTGCCACGCCGGAGACGAGGTGCACGGCCGCGATGATGGTTACGGTGGCGGCAACGACGCTTGCGGCCACCAGCCACCATACCAGCAGAATAAGCAGAAACACCGCAAGCGAGAGTTTCATGACGGGCCTGCTGCCCTCGCGGTCGAGAAGCCGGCCGATCCAGGGGGCCGTGGCCAGCCCGCCGATTATCCCCGCCGCCGAGAAACGCAGTATCAGGCTTTCCGAGTAGCCCAGGACGCCGCGGAGATAGGCGACGGTGAAGACTCCCAGTCCGCCGACGGCGGCAACCCACAGCACGTTGAAGATCACCAGGCGCAGGAACGGCGCGTACATGAGCATGTGCTTCCACGGCACACGCTGGCCGCTGCGACGAAGCCTGTCGGGAGCAGTAACATCGGGGATGCGGTTGAGATACCACAGGCTCACGGTTGCGCTGACGGCACTGAGCAGGAAAACCGCCGAGAACTGCCAGGGCTGGACATTTCCCCGCAAAACCGCGGCGGAAACGCTCAGGGCGATGAGGCTGCCGACCTGCGAGAACACCATGTCGCGCGAGAGAAAGCGCCCGCGGACCTCGTGCGGAATGAGTTCGCTCATCCACGGAAGCCATGCACCGGAGGCTATCCCGCGGATGAGGTTGAAGGCGAACATGCACAGTATCACAAGGCTGAGCCGCGCCCACGGCGGCAGACCCGTCAGAAGGGGCACGCCGGCCATAGCGAAGATGAAGAAAGAGCGTGTGCCCCAGCCCGCCAGAATGAACCTGCGGTAGCCGTAGCGCGGAAGAAGGTGCGCCGCGGGAATCTGGAAGACGACCAGCAGCGGAGTGAAGGAGGCGATAAGACCCAGCACGGTGGCGCCGGCCCCCTGCGACCGCGCATAGAGTACCGTGGGCGTGCCCAGCATGATCTGCCAGGACACGGCGTTGAAGAGCCCGAACCAGTTGGCGTTGGTGGCCCCGGGAGGATAGACGCTGCGGCTGGCACACATATGCTGGCGGTGCCTCAACGATTCCGCACTGCGCCCGGCGTGCCGCGGACCGCTGCATGATAGCGGTCGGCGGCGCACCACAGACCCCGGCGCGCCGCGGGGCAGAGGTGCGCCGTGCGCATGCGCGGAAGCGCGCACCCTCGCCGGCAACGGGAGACGGTCCGGTGCTGCATACCGGCGAACCTTGTGCCGATCGAATACGTCTCCGCGGGGATCAGAGTTTTCCCGCCCGTTTCATCATGATGTAGAAGACAATCAGACCGATCAGCGCAATGAGCAGTAACCACCACCACCAGTCCATGCCTTCTCCTCTGGTTTTGACGGGCACCGCTGCGCGGCATCGTATCGGCCGGTCGGCCAACGACACACATTACGCGCGGTTCGCCGACAGCTGGTATATTACCGTTTTTGTCGGGAAAGCCAAGTGAGTCGTCCTGCCGGAGCAGACGCATATGGGTAAAGCGTACGTCGATCCCGCGGAGTTGCGGCGATTCGCTCAGGATCTGAAGCGATTCAACGCGGAACTCGAGGCCCTGATGGCCGGCCTTCATGCCAAGATGACCGCGCTGGAGCAGACGTGGCGCGATCAGGAGCAGCGCAAGTTTGCCGAGGCTTTTGCCGCGACCACCAAGGCGCTGGCAGCCTTTCTGGAGGCGTCAACGCAGCATGTCTCGTTCCTGAACAAGAAGGCCGGTCTTATCGAGGAGTACCTCAAACAGAGGTGAGGCATGGCCAGCGGAGCACGCGTCGAATCGATCGAAGCCCTGCGGGCTTTCCGGACGGCGTGGATAAAGTTCGGCGAGGCTGTGACCCTGGCTCTCCAGGACGCCGAATCGGAAATGCAGCGCACGCTGGTGTGGCTGGAAACCGAAGCCCCGACGTACTGGGCCGGGCAGATCCGCAAGCGACAGGAAGCCGTGTCGCGCGCCAAAGAGGCGTTGCGGCAGAAGCAGATGTACAAGGATTTCAGCGGGCGCACGCCTTCGGCCGTGGACGAGCAGAAAGCGCTGGCTCTGGCGATGAAACGTCTCGAGGAGGCCGAGGAAAAACTGGCGGCAGTGAAGAAGTACGCCCGGCGGCTGGCGCGCGAAATAGACCTGTACAAGGGGTCCGTGCAGCGGCTGGCCACATCAGCCATGTCCGACATACCGCTGGCGGCGAGCAGAATAGACCGGATGGTGGCAACGCTGGAGCAGTATGTTGCGCTTGCTCCGGCCGGGGAGGCTCCTGCCGCGGAAGCCGCAGGTGCCGGCGCGGCGGAATCGGAAGTGGGCCCGCGGCTGTCGCCCTGGTGCCGGCTGCGGAGATCCACACCCCGTCCGGACGTGCGTGCGGCCGCCGCCCGCGCCGCGCTGCCCGCGACGGACTGGAAGATAGCGATCGTCGGACCGGCGCATCGCGAGGCGCTGGCTTATCTGCCTCTGGAAAAGCAGCCGCCGCAGCCATCGCAATGGATGGTGCTGAATGCCGCCGCCATAACGGCTGCCAGTGTCTATTTCGAACGATTGCCGGCGCAATTCCCCGACGACAGCGGCTGGTACGTCGGACCTGCGGACGACAGCGAGCCGCACGAGCTCTGGTGCATCAGCATCGAATCGCTGCTGGCGGCGAGGCCGGATCTGCGGCCTGTGCTGGAACTGCCGGTTGGCGTTCTTGTCGTGATGGACGCCTCCGGCGTTGCCGCCGTGCTGGACGCCCGCGCCGAGGACCTCTGGCCGGCCGCGCTTTACAAGGTTACCGGCGCGCGGATGGGCGATGCCGCGGCGACGGTTCCGCAGGCGTCTTCCGCCGGTGCCGGAGGAAACGCAAGTGCGCCGGGCCAGACCGAGGCGCAATGATCCGCGATCTTTGCGCCGTCTGCGACGGGTCCGCGACGGGCACGGAGAAGCAAGCATGGGCGTTTACGAAGGCCGTGGACAACTCAGCAAAGCCTTGCGCGATCTCATGCGCCACTGGCAGGAAGCGTGCGCACAGTGGCAGGATGCCAACACGGCGCAGTTTGAGAAGGAGTTCATCCTGCCTCTGGAACAGGACGTGAAGAATGCCCTTGCGGCGATGGACCATATGGCCGTGCTGCTGAATCAGATCCGACAGGAATGCCGCTGAGGCACGGGAGGTTATCGTGAAATCGGCAAAACAGACTGGAACCACTGCCGGACTGGCGATAGTTCTCACGGCCATGGCGGCTTCGTCGGCAACGGGCGGGGAATCGCCTGCGCTGCGCGTCGCCGGCGATGCCCCGTCGCTGACGATCACCGACGGCAGACAGCAGGTGCTGCACTATGCGTGGGAGAACGTCTCCCACAAGCCCTATGTGAAGAGCCTGCTGTCTGCGGGCGGGCTGAATGTTTTGCGCGACGCGCCGGCCGACCATAAACACCACCACGGCATCATGTTCGCAGTGGCGGCCGACGGGATAGATTTCTGGTCGGAAACGCGCGCCAACGGCATACAGGCCTCACGGCAGCCGCCGGAGTTCCGCATGGAGCAGCGCGGCCCAACGCCCTGTGGTGTCATCAGGCATACGCTCGACTGGAAGTCGCCAGAGGGTCGGGCAATTCTCGAGGAACAGCGCATCATCGAGATACCACTTGTTGACGGGGCCGACAAAGTGCGGCTGCTGACCTGGCGCACGCAACTGAAGCCCGCCGCAGACAGGCAGGCGGTGCGGCTCGCTGGCAGCCATTATTTCGGGCTGGGACTGCGGTTCCCGGCGTCCATGGACAACGCGGCGCAGTTCCTCTTTGCCGACAGGAAAGAGCCCGGGCCGGTCGTGCGGGGCGACGAACGCGTGACGCCCGCGCGCTGGTGCGCCGTGCTCGGAAACATCGACGGAAAACCCGTGACGATCGCCGTTTTCGATCATCCGGGCAACGCGCCGCACGCCGCGCACTTCTTCACCATGAGCAAGCCCTTTGCGTACCTGTCGGCCACGATAAACCTCTGGAAACAGCCGCTGGAGATGGCGCCGGACAGGCCGCTGAAGCTCTGTTACGGTGTGGCGGTATGGGACGGGCAGGTCGGCGGCGATGAAATAGATCGCATCGTCGGCCAGTGGATGAATCTTTTGTCAAAGTGAGGCCGATCAACACAGGGAGTGGATCATGCGCACATCCCCATCGCAGACGTCCGCTATTGAGTGCAGCCGCCGCCGTTTCGTGATCAACGCCGCGTCGCTGAGCGCCGCTTTGGGCGCGGCGGGCGTTCACGCCGGCGTTGCGCCGGCGCCAACCACCTCGCCGACGAGCCGGCTGGGCGTGGGGTTCATCGGCGCGGGCAGCCGCGCCGGCGCCCACATGACCGTTATCAACTGGCTGAGGACGCAGGCGAAGGCCGCGGTGGACATCGTCGCCGTATGCGATGCGTGGCGGCCGCGCGCGCAGGCAGCCGCGACGAATTTCCATGCGAAGGCGTTCATGGACTACCGCGAGCTGCTGGCCGATCCTGCCGTGGACGTGGTGTGCATATCCACCCCGGACCACCTTCACGGTTATCAGATAATCGACGCCGTCCGCGCGGGCAAGCATGTGTACTGCGAAAAGCCGTTCACCCACTGGCGGCAGTTCGAACTGGCGAAAAAGGCGGCGCAGGAGGTCGCGAAATCCGGGCGGGTGTTTCAACTCGGAACACAGGGCATGTCCGACGGCGCATGGCACGTGGCGCGCAAGCTCATCGCCGACGGCCTCATCGGCCAGCCCATCCATGTCGAATGCGGTTACTTCCGCGTCGGCGACTGGGGCGAGCGCGGCATGCCCATACCCGACCGCAACGCCAGACCCGGTCCCGATCTGAACTGGGAAGCCTTTCTGGGCGACGCGCCGAAGCGGGATTTCGACGTTTCGCGCTTCTTCCGCTGGCGCATGTACGAGGATTATGCCGGCGGCCCGGTAACCGATCTCTTCCCCCACACGCTTACGCCGGTCGTAAGCATGCTGGGCGTATCTTTTCCGGCCCGGGTGGCAGCGATAGGCGGGATATATCGCTACCCCGAGCGCGAAGTCCCCGACACTTTCAACATGCTCATCGAGTATCCCGAGAAGGTCGTTGTGGCCGTGCTGGGAACGCAGGGCAACAACGATCCCGGCGCCAACGTGCGCGGCAGCGGCCATCGCTGTCCGGTGATACGCGGATGGGAAGGCAGTCTGACATTCGCGGGCAAGGAAGTCGTGTTCACGCCTGCCGCCGGTTCAAAGAGCACCCCGCAAAGGTTCGCCATACCCCATGGCGAGGATTTTTCCCGACACTGGGAGAACTTCCTGGACTGCTGCCGCAGGGGCAACACAAACACCTACAGCCCCGCTCAGCTGGCATATCATGTACAGACGGCGCTGATAATGGGCATGATCAGCTCGCGGACAGGAGCCATAACAGCGTTTGACACCGCGCGAGAGGAGATTGTCGTCCGCGGAGCCTGAGAGGCGTTGTTCGCCGGCCGTTATGGACGCGCGCAGGTAAAGCAGTTAGAAACTCATAACGTGGAGAACATGAGTCTGTTAGATCGCATACACGCGCCGGCGGATCTGCGCAAGCTCACGATGGATGAGCTGGTGAGTTTGTGCGAGGAGTGCCGCCAGATGATCCTGCGTGCGGTGGCCGCAAACGGCGGGCATCTCGCGAGCAATCTGGGCGTGGTCGAACTGACGGTTGCGCTGCACTTTGTATATGACTTCGGGCCTTACCCGCAGGGTCCCGACCGGATACTGTGGGATGTCGGGCATCAATGCTACGTTCATAAACTTCTGACCGGGCGGCGGGCCCAGTTCGACACGCTCCGGCGAAAGGGATCGATCAGCGGTTTCCCATCGCCGCTGGAATCGCCATATGACGTGATGGCCGTGGGGCACGCGGGGTCGGCGATTTCCACCGCCATCGGCATCGCGCGCGGCGACGCGATGATGAACCGCCACTCGCACGTGGTGGCGGTCGTCGGAGATGCTTCGATAGTCAATGGACTGGCTTTCGAGGGACTCAACAGCGCCGCGAGCCTGCGCCGCCAGCTCCTCATAGTGCTCAACGACAATGGCATGGGCATAAGCAAGCCGCAGGGCGCCCTGGCGGCGTACCTCGAACGCATCCGCATCAGCACCACTTACAACGAGGCGAAGAATCTGGCCCAGTGGCTGGTGGGGCGGCTGCCCACCAGCGTGGGCAGCACGCTCGAAACGTTCTGGCATCATCTGAAGGAAGGTCTCAAGAGCGGCATCTGGCCCGGCCAGATATTCGAGGCTCTGGGGATCAAATACATGGGACCGGTGGACGGGCATGACCTGCCGGGGCTGATAACCATGCTTGCCGAACTGAAGGACGTGCCAGTGCCGGTGCTGCTGCATGTGAAGACGGTGAAGGGGCGCGGTTCGGCCGTTGCAAGCCGCGAGCCGACGCGATTCCACAGCCCCTCTCCGTTCAAGATAAACGGCGACGGTGTAGAGATGCACGGTGGCGGCCGGACGTGGACGGCGGCGTTCGCGGACGCCGCGATCGAGATAGCCCGCCGCGACAGCCGCATCGTGGCGCTTACGGCCGCCATGCCCGACGGCACGGGCCTGAGCAAATTCGAAAAGGAGTTCCCGGACCGCTTCCTTGATACCGGCATCTGCGAGAGCCATCTGGTGGCCATGAGCGCCGGCCTGGCGAAGGCCGGCTTGCGGCCGCTGGTTGCTGTGTATTCCACATTCGCGCAGCGGGCCTTCGATCAGCTATGGCAGGAGGTGGTGCTGAATCATCTGCCGGTGATACTGTGCATGGACCGCGCGGGGCTGGTGGGCGAAGACGGCGCTGTGCATCACGGCTTCATGGATCTGGCGTTTCTGCGGCCCATGCCGGGCATCGTTCTGATGGCCCCGTCCGATGAAGGGGAACTGAAGCGCTGTCTGGCGCTGGCCACTGCCATCGACTCGCCCTGCGCCATACGTTATCCGCGCGACACTGTGCCCGCGCCGGACCTCGATGCGGTCATCGAGCCGTCTCTGCGGCAGCAGGCGCAGGCGGCGTGGACGCCCGGCCGGTCGCGCACGCTGCGAACAGGCCGCGATGCCACCATCATCGTTTACGGCGCCCTGGCGCGCAACGCGCTCGATGCGGCGGTCGATCTCCAGTCGGAAGGGCTGGATGTGGGCGTTGTCGATGCCCGCTTCTGCAAACCCATCGATGCGGAGATGCTCTGCCGTGTGGTGCGGGCCGGGCATGCGCTAATCACGGTCGAAGATCACTCGCTTCAGAACGGCTTTGGCAGCGCCGTGCTGGAATGCGCCGCGGCAAAAGGGCTGCCGCTCGACGGCATCACGCGCCTGGGACTGCCCGACCGCTTCATAGGTCACGCCACCCGGGCGCAACAACTCGCCGAAGTCGGTCTGGATGCGGCGGGCATCGCCCGGAGCGTGCGCGATGCCGTAAGGCGCGTGCGCTGTAATGCGGCATCGGCATCTGCCGGCATACACGCCGCAAAGTAACCGTCGCCTGCGGAAAGTCTGACAAGCGGACCGTCTATTTCGCGGCCCAGTGCGTCTCGACGGTGCGCTGTTCCACGGCGCTCCAGGCGTCGTTGATCAGTGCCCGCGCGGCCTGAGGTATGCTGCCGAGGGCTATCGTCCCCGCCACCGACAATATGATCGCCACCAGCACGGGAGTCTGACCCGCTGCGGGCGATGGTGCTTCCGCGCGCACTGGTCCGTCTGGCGGCAGGAACATAGCGGCCACGATGCGGAGATAGTAACACGCGGAAATGGCCGAATTGACGACGAGAATCAGCGCCAGCCACACCAGCCCGCCGCCCAGGGCCGGCTTTATGAGCAGGAACTTGCCGAGGAATCCGACGGTTAGCGGGATGCCGGTCAGACCCAGGCAGCACACAGCCATGGCCAGCCCCAGCGCCACGTGCTCTCTGCCGGCACCGGCGATGTCGTCGAATGTTTCCGCGCCGTCGGGACGCCACCGGCCGGGCAGTTCCATCAGCACGGCAAACGCGGCAACGCTCATCAGCCCGTACGCCGCCACATAAAACAGCACCCCGGCCAGCGCGCCCGGCGCTGAGCCCGGAACCAGCATCGCCGCCACGCCCGCCAGCATGTAGCCGCTGTGCGCCATCGAACTGTAGCCCAGGACCCGCTTGACGTTGCTCTGGAGCAAAGCCAGGACGTTGCCGACGGTCATGGTGGCGACGGCCATTATCCACAGCAGTTTGTTCATGGCCGGCGTCACGGCAAAGCCGGGACCGCCGACCACTCCCGCGATGCGCAGAAGCACGGCCAGGCCGGCCACCTTGGGCACGTATGCCAGAAAAGCCCCTACCGGCGTGGCAGCGCCCTCATACACGTCCCCGACATAGAAATGAAAAGGGAAAGCCGCCATCTTGAATGCCAGCGACAACACCACCAGCACGACGCCCGCGTGTTGCAGGGGATTCAGCGCCGGGGCGCTGGCGTCCGACAGCCCGCGTCGTATGGCAGCGGAGATCTGCTGAAGATTGGTGGTGCCCGCGATTCCGTACAGGTAACTGAAGCCCAGGAGCATCATCGCCGCCGACAGCGCCCCGAGAAAGAAGTACTTCAGGGCGGCCTCCTGAGCGACCGTCACCCGTCGCGAAACGGCGATCATTATGTAGGTGGGTATGGCAGCCAGCTCCAGGGCCAGCAGAAGAACAATCAGGTCGTTGGCGATAGTCGCCAGCAGCAGACCCGCCAGTGACAGAAGAAAAAGCCCGAAGAACTCGCCGGCATCTTCTCCATAGCTGACAGCGCTGTTGCCGGTGCGGTCAGCCCTGGTTGGCCAGAACAGCAGGAGAAGAACGGCGCTCAACAGCAGCGACAGCACCCTGAGGTAAAACGCCGGCATGTCGATGCGCACCGGGCGCGGCGCGTCGCCGGCAGTGTCCACCACCGGCAGAGGATGCAGCAGCAGCGCCGCGACGATGGCGGCCAGCGCGATCCACGGCGCGGCGGTGCGGTACGCCGGGCGCCGTCCGCAACCCAGCAGGAACAGAGCCAGAGCCGCCGCGGCCAGCAGCATTTCCGGCATGAGACTGGTCAGCAACTCACGCATGTATCGGAAGTTCTCCGCAGCCCGCGTTCGCGGACGGTTCACGTCCGGCAGAAGCGCCATCCTTCAGGCAAGGTGATGCCGGCAACGCCGGCGGCGCTTCGACCGGCGGGCTTGAAACGACCGCCGCAGGTCTGTCGATCGTCTGGATCAACTGTTTCACCGGCGCATCGAGAGTTCGCAACAGACCCGCGGGCATCACGCCCAGAAGAACCACGGCCACGGCGATCGGCACCAGCACGCCCGCTTCCGCGGGGCCGATATCGCGCAGGTTATTCCCGCTCGCGGCGTCGGCGTGCTGATGCGCGCCGGTTCCGGCCGCCGGAGCCCGGGCCGGACCGAAGATCACCCGTCCTGTCATGTGCAGCATGTACACGGCCGACAGCACTATGCCGCAGGCCGCCAGCGCTCCGTACGCCACCCCGAGCACTGGCGACTTGACCGCTCCCAGTATCGTCAGAAACTCGGAAACGAAGCCGTTCAGCCCCGGCAGGCCGATGCTGCTGAGCACGAACAGCACGAAGAAGAACGAGAGCACGGGCATTCGGGAGGCCAGTCCGGAGATTTCCTCGATGTCGCGGGTGTGAAGCCGCTCGTAGATCATGCCCACCACCAGGAACATCGCGCCGGTGGACAGGCCATGATTGACCATGTACAGAACCGCCCCCTGCATGCCTTCCGCACTCAGCGATGCGAGGCCCAGCACGCAGAACCCCAGATGCGACACAGACGAGTAGGCCACCAGCTTCTTGATATCGCGCTGCGCCCAGGCGGCCAGCGCGCCGTAGATTATCCCTGCGACGCTGAGCGCGCCGACGAACCGTATCAGACCGGCGAATACGACGCCGTCGGCCCCCGCAAAGCCCAGCGGCACGACGAAGCGCATGATGCCGTAGGTTCCGAGTTTCAGCAGCACGCCCGCAAGTATCACCGACCCGGCCGTGGGCGCTTCGGTATGCGCCAGCGGCAGCCACGTGTGCACCGGCAGCAGCGGCACCTTTACCGCAAAACCCGCCAGCAGTCCGAGCACCACCCACCACAACTCGCGGCGGCTGAGAGGCGCAAGCACGCCCGCGGCGTCTCCGGCGGTCGCCAGCCTGATGAGCGAAGCGATGTCCAGAGTGTGATAGCGGGCGCCGAGATAGATGACCGCCGCCAGCGCGAATATCGACCCGCAGAAGGTGAACAGAAAGAACCGCGAGGCCGCGTGGCGCCGCTGCGGGCCGCCCCATATGCCGATGATGAAGAACATCGGCACGAGCGTGGCCTCGAAGAACATGTAGAACAGCAGCGCATCGCGGGCCATGAAGACCCCGAGCATGGCGGTGAGCAGCAACAGCATCCACGCGTAGTACTCGCGCTGGCGATGCTGAATGCCGCTGAAACTCGCGATGATGGCCAGCGGCTGTAGAAACGCCGTCAGCGCCACCAGCCATGCGCTTATCGGATCCACGCCCAGCGAGAACGAGAATCCGATAGCATCTATGCCGCCCAGATTTACGTTATATGCCACGTCGCCGCTGGCCGGCAGACCGGCGATGAGGGGTATGCACATCGCGGCACAGATCGCGCTGGCCAATACCGCTGCCGCCCGCACCATTCGCGCGCCCGGGACGAGCGCGCACGCCAGCGCGCCCAGCAGCGGCAGCAGCAGCATGATTGGCAGCAATACGTTCATGATATCGTTCGGTCGCGCAGCGCCGTTCGGGGCGCGCCGCGCATCACCACAGCATAATGATCAGCACCAGCGCCGCCGCGATAATCATCAGCGTCGCGTAACCCTGTAACGAACCGCGCTGGCAGGCGACCTTCAGCGCCAGACCGCATACCTGCGGCAGCCAGCCGGCCGCCGTAATGATCGCGTCGATCACCAGACGATCGATGGCAACGCATACCCTCGCCAGACGGCGCAGCGGCGCCACCGCGGCGAACTGATATACCTCGTCCACCCAGAAGCGATTCTCCACCGCTCTGTTGATCCGCGGAAACATCTGCGGAAAGGCCTCGCCGCGCTGACGGTATTTGCGGTGAAGAAGATACGCGGCATAGATGCCGAGAAACGCCGCCATTACGCCCGCGGCGGCCATGCTCATATGCAGCACGCTCATCCGGTTTCTGATGGCCGGGTCGGCGATTTCCTCCAGTCCGAACGCGGCCGGCGAAACGTTGCCGGAGACCGCGTTGGCCATTTCAAAGCTCAGGATCAGCGACGGGCTTGCTCCCAGAAAAGCGCCGAGGCTGAGTTTGCGGCCTTCCCATTCAGGCCAGTTCACGTATCCCGCCAGCAGCGCCCCCAGAGCCAGCACAACGAGCGGCGCTATCATCACGGGCGTTTCGGCATGCCCCCCGTCGCTGTGCCCGTGGGCGTCGTGAGCAGCACCCTCTTCAGGCGGCGGCTGAACGAGAGGCCCCTGAAACACCCTGAAATACAGCCTGAACGTGTAATACGCGGTGAGAAGCGCCGTCAGCAGCAGCACTATTCCCAGCCACGCGCTGCGGTGGAAAGCCCACGACAGGATCTGATCCTTGGAGAAAAAGCCGCTGAACAGCGGGAACCCCGCCAGCGCCAGACATCCCGTCAGCATCAGAATGTTGGTCCATGGCAGAACACGTTTGAGCCCGCTCATCCTGCGCATGTCCAGGTGTCCGTGCATGGCGTGCATGACCACGCCCGACGAAAGAAACAGCAGCGCCTTGAAGAACGCGTGCGTCACCAGATGGAATACGGCCGCCACCGGCGCCAGCGCTCCCGCCGCCGCGAACATGAAGCCCAGCTGGCTGATGGTTGAGTAGGCAAAAACCCGCTTGAGGTCGAACTGGCGCAGCGCTATCACCGCCGCCAGCACGGCGGTGAACGTTCCCACAATTGCGACCGTCCACATGGCGGCGGGAACCCCCGCAAACAACGGCCCGCAGCGGACGATCATGTACACGCCGGCAGTGACCATCGTGGCGGCATGAATCAGGGCGCTTACCGGAGTGGGGCCTTCCATGGCATCGGGAAGCCACACATAAAGCGGAAACTGCGCGCTCTTGCCGAAGGCGCCCAGCATCAGCAGGAAGGGAATCCACTGTCTGGCGTGGTATTCGAAGGTGTCGCGGGGGGCTGTCGTGAAGGCCTGGAGAAGTGCTCCCGGACCGCCGTCCGGCGCGGCGTAGTAGTTAACAGTGCCGAATACCACATATATGAGCATTATGCCCAGAGCGAAGCCCGCATCGCCGATCCGGTTGACCACAAACGCCTTCATGGCCGCATCGCGCGCCGAAGGCTTCTGGTAATAATGCCCTATCAGCAGATATGAGCACAGCCCGACGCCCTCCCAGCCCAGATAGAGCATCAGAAAGCTGTCGCCCATCACCAGCATGCTCATCATGAAGATGAACAGCCCCAGGTACGCGAAGAACCTGAAGTAGCCTCTGTCGCCAGCCATGTAGCCGCGGGCGTAAATGGTGATGAGCAGTCCGACGACCGTCACTACACACAGCATCACTGCCGTCAGCGGATCGAGCCACGCCCCGGCCCCGACGTGCAGTCCGCCGGCGGATATCCACGTAAACCACGTCTGCTGAACGCCGTTGCGCATGGCGGCCGACAGAATCTCGCCCGACGCCCGCGGTTGAAGAGCCTGGCCCGCCGGCTGTTCCGCCGCCTGTGGATACTCGTAGTGATGCACCCTTCCGGCCATCTGCGCCAGCATAGCCAGCGAGATGACGGCGCTTGCGCCGACCGTCAGCCACACCGGCCAGTGCGAGCGGCCTTTCAGCCAGCGCGCACCGAAGAAGCCGGCCGCCGCCGCTCCCGCAAGCGGCAGCAGGGGTATGAGCCAGGCGAATCTGACGGCCAGCAGCGATTCCATCGTCAACTACCTGTAAGCGATCGTGCGCCGCGGGCGGTTTTCGGCCACTGCCAGCGCGGACCAGCCATCGGCGGCGCTGACCGGCGGCGGTCGTCGTTCATCCCTTGAGTTCCCTCCATGCTTCAGCGTCTATGCTTCCGCGCCGGCGGTACAGCAGCACCACCAGTCCCAGCGCCACGGCCGCTTCGGCGGCGGCCACGGCCAGCAGAAACATCGCCAGCGCCTGCCCGCCGAGGTTGTGATGATACCTGCCGAATGCCACGAGATTCACCACGACGCCCTGAAACATCAGTTCGGTCGAGAGAAAAACGATGATCAGATTGCGCCGCGTCAGAAAACCGATTATCCCGACGACAAAGAGAATGGCGCCGACGGCAAGGTAGCGCTGAAGGGCCAGATCGCCGAAGGGGTTCATGCGCCGGGCCTCCGTGCGCTGTCCGCGCCGTACACAGGAATGTTGTGCGGGTTGTCGTCGCCGATGATCTGGCGCGTCGCCGGCGCCAGCGGGGCCAGCGGAGGCGCGCCACGGCGTCCCATTATCACGGCGCCGGCCACGGCCACCGCCAGCAGAACGCCCGCGACCTCCACGGCCACCACGTGATTGCCGAAAAGCTCCAGTGCCAGCGCCGGCGTGGCATCCGCCGCGGTCTGCGCCGGCTCGCCGCGGCTGACGGCGGGCCTCTGAAAGATTACCACCAGCAACATCCCCAGAAGGGCGAAACATGCGGCCGACGCCAGAACCGGTTCGCGACTGTGCGTGTCGCACTCGGCCTGAACGCGCGCCGCGAGCATTATCACGAACACATATGTAACCAGAATGGCTCCGGCGTATATCAGCACCAGCGCCGCGGCAAGGAACTCGGCCCACAAAAGCACCAGCAACCCGGCCGTGGCGAGCGTCGTCAGCAGGAAATACAGCGCCGAATACACGGGCACCGTATGGCTCACCACGCGCACAGCGCCGGCGATCGCCAGAGCGGAGAATATCCAGAAGAAAGGCCCCGCGGGATCGGCTGCGCTGCCTCTTGCCACCAGCGCCGCCAGAACCGCTCCGGCCGCCAGCAGCACGCCTCCCCCTATCTTGCGTATGGCCGCCTCCCGCGCGCCCGGCAGCAGCAATACGGTCCCCAGCGCTGCCGCTGCACACAGCACGACGACCGCCGCGGCCGACACTATCGCCGCGCCGGACATTTGCGCCGGACCGAACGGCAGGAGGATTTTGACGGCCGCATTCATGGCGCCGAGGATACTCCGCGAAGGCTTCCCTACGGAAGGGGGAAGTCTAGAAACGGCCAACGGCCTTTGCAAGACTGCCGGCGTGCCGTTGGGCCGCAGGCCGCGGTGATGCGCCGTGCGCAACGCCCTGCCCGCCTGCACCGGCCGTGCGCGATATCATTGAGGCGATGCTGTACCGACCGGGGCTGATTCTGGTTGTTTATCTCTGCCTGGCGGCTCAGGCGATGATTCTCGTGCGGTTGGGCGTACGGATGGCAGCCGGCGCGCGCCGCGATCCCCTGACGGACGGCGCGCACGTTCCGGCCACCGGACCATACACGACGGAGGAACTGCGCCTGGCCCGCGAATATCTGGAGTTAGCCGCCACGACGAAACCGTCACAGGGCGTTTTCACGGCTGCGCAGATAGCCGAAACCGCCGAGGCGATGCGGGTTCTCCGTCGCGCCAGCCTGGAGATTCAGCAGCGCCGCGACGCGGAGGCGACGCCCCAGGCAATATCCCGGCGGACGACCGGCTGGCTGCTCATACTGGCGGGCGGCACGCTGATCGCGGCGAGCACCTTTCTGGCGATGAAGACATGGCGATTGATGGCGTCCGGCCGGACCGTTATCGATGAACACCGACGTCGGGAGCAGTGACACCGGCAGCGCCACACCATGACGTCGGGGCGGTGTGGCGATTATATTTCAGCCGGCGCTCCAGGAGATACAGCACGTGCGCGAAAGAACGATCCGCAGCTACCGGGTACTCGTGGGCATGGAGATCCACGTCCAGCTCGCCACGCGGTCGAAAATGTTCACGGCCGCCGCAAACGGTTTCGGGGGCGAGCCCAATTCCAGAGTGGATGAGCAGGTTCTCGGACTGCCCGGCGTGCTGCCGGTGATCAACCGGCGCGCGGTGGAGTTCGCCATAAAGGTCGGGCTGGCGCTGAACTGCCGCATAGCGCGCTTCACCAAATGGGATCGGAAGAGCTACTACTATCCTGACCTGCCCAAGAACTATCAGATAAGCCAGTACGACCTGCCGCTGTGTGCCGACGGCGTTCTGGAGATTCCCGACGGGCCGGAGGGAACGGTTAAAGTGCGCATTCGGCGCGCTCATCTGGAAGAAGACGCCGGCAAACTCCTTCACGAAGCGCCCGGAGGACATCCGATCGACTGGACCATCGTTGACCTCAATCGCGCCGGCACCCCCCTGCTGGAAATCGTCACCGAGCCCGACCTTTCGTCGGGCCGGCAGGTCGCCGCTTTCGGACAGGAACTTCAGCGCATCGTGCAGTATCTGGGCGTTTCCGAGGGGCAGATGCAGATGGGCCACATGCGCTTCGAGCCCAACATCAATGTGCACATCACCGACGGCGACGGCATAGTGCACAAGACCGCGATAACCGAGATAAAGAATCTCAACAGTTTTGCTTCGCTTGAACGGGCTACCGATTACGAAATACAGAGGCAGCTGCGGCACTGGCAGGAGACAGGCGACCTGGGGCGAAAGAGCACCATGGGCTGGGACGAGTCGCGCGGGGCGACCTTTCTTCAGCGCTATAAGGAGGAAGCGCACGATTATCGGTATTTCCCCGATCCCGACCTGGTGCCGGTGATCATCGACGACGCGTGGCTGGAACGCCTGAAAGCCGAGGTGGGCGAACTGCCCGCCGCACGGCGCAGGCGCTATCTGGAGACGCTCGGTCTGCCCGCCGGGGATGTGACGGTGCTTACGGCCGACCGCGCCACGGGCGACTACTTCGAGCAGGCGCTGGCCGCCGGCGGCGATGCGCGCCGCATCTGCAACCTGGTGGTCAACGTGCTCGGCGCGCTGGCCAACCGCCTGGGCAGGCCGCTGGCGCAACTGGGGCTGGCGCCCGCGCGTGTGGCCGAGGTGGCAGCCCTCATCGATCGCGGACGCCTGGCCGCCAACAACGCCGTCGTCGTGTTGGAGAAACTTCTGGAGTCCGACATGCCGGCCGAGCAGGCAGCGGAAGCGCTGGGCCTGATCCAGACCAGCGACACGGCCGCCATCGATGCCGCAATAGATGCGCTGATCGCCAGCAACCCCAAGGCGCTGGGCGACTTCCGCGCAGGCAAGCAGGCCGCCCTCGGGGCGCTGGTGGGGATGATAATGAGATCATCGAAGGGTCTGAACCCGAAGTTGGTTCAGCAGCGGCTGCGCGAAAGACTCTCGAGCAGCTGAGTGCACAGGGTCGGCAACGATCGTCATTCCTCGCGGTCGTTGACGCGTTCGTAGCGGTACATGGCCGGATACACGCCGGCTATCTGTTCCGCGGAAACGATCTGCGGCCGGTATTTCTCATTGCGCGGCTGAAGGCGCACAACCGGCTCGCCGCGGTCATCGGTCTCGAAGAACACGCGCTTGAAGGTGGTGCTGCCGTCGGCAAAGCGGACGAAACAGTCGTCGCCGCTGCGGGGACAGGCGGCCGGCGAGAAAACAACGATATCCCCCTCGCGGTAATTGGGCAGCATGCTGTCCCCATATACGCGGGCGGCAAACGCGTCCTTATCATCCAGCGCCGGACAACTTATATACTCGTCGGCCACCCGCGGCGGATAACCCAGATCCGTGAAATCCTGCGGATACCCCGCCGCCACGCGGTTTATCACCGGCACGGCGTTGGCCACCACCCGTTCGACGTTGGGTGCCGACTGTTCGATGATCTCCCGCAAGACGCCCGAGGCATAGGCGTCGTCGAGATTTACAGGCCCGGCGGCGCCGGCCGCAGCGTGCTTTTCATCGCCGCTGCTCCTGCGGCGCAGCAGCGACTGAAGCATGTGCCGGATGTCGCGCGGAGTGCGCATGAGATGCGCTTCGGTAACGAGCTCGCCCGGTGCAAACCCCAGCGCCTGTTCCAGCCGCACCAGCTTCTCATCGCTCGGAGGGTTAACCACCCTGCCGGTTTCTATCAGCGAAAGATACGGCTTGGAAATACCTGTGCGCGCCGCCAGCTCGTCGAGTGTAAGCCCCAGCCGCCGGCGCTGCGCACGCAGCTTCGACCCCAGTGATTCCACGCGTTCCGACACGGTGGCAGCAGTGTACCGCAACACGCAAACCGAGGTCAACGAAATACCTAACCTGTTGCGAACATATTACCGACATTACATGTCGCCGAGTCGATACGAAAATGCGCTCGCCGGCACCGGCAACAGGTTGCGCCAGGTGGTTCAACATATTACCCCCGAGGGCGGTAGCATAGTGCGTATCCAGCCCCTATGGTCTGAGGTAGTTTCGCGGATACACACGGGTTTGCGAACCCCTGCCGGGAGCGTGTGATGGCTGACAGTATAGAGGCTGTGGCGGAGTTTCATAATCGGCTCAGCGCGGCTATGGCGCCCGTTCTCGTGGGGCAGGAACAGGCCATTGAACACGTGATAATCGCCATCGCATGCGGCGGGCATGTGCTGCTGACGGGCGGAGCCGCCAGCGGGAAAGGCCTGCTCGTGCGCGCGCTGGCAAAGGCCGCCCAGCTGGACTTCAGACGCATTCAGTTCACACCCGACCTGATGCCTTCGGATATCACCGGCTCGGAGATACTGGAAGAAAGCGCCGCCACCGGGCATCGCGTTAAACGATTCGTGCCGGGGCCGATCTTCACCAATCTGCTGATGGCCGACGAGATAAACCGCACTCCGCCCAAAACGCAGTCGGCACTCCTTGAGGGAATGCAGGAGAAACAGGTAACGGCCGGAGGCAGAACAATGCCCCTTCCGGTGCCGTTTTTTGTCATGGCCACGCGGACCAGCATAGAGACCGAGGGCATCTATCCGCTGCCCGAGGCTCAGCAGGATCGCTTCATGTTCAACGTCGAAATGCGGCCTCTGAGCCAGGACGAGGAACATCAGATCGTGATGAACGATCCGGCCGCGAAGCTCGATCGGATCGAACCCGTGGTTGACAAAGAACAGATTGTCTCCGTCCAGCGGCTGGTGCGGGATGTGGCTGTGCCGGAGGCCGTGCAGCGCTACATCGTCGACCTCACATGCGCATCGCGTCCCGGCACGCCCGACGCCGGCGAGATGGTGAACCGATACGTGGCGTGGGGCGCGGGAGTCAGGGCTTCGCAGTATCTTGCGCTGGGCGCCAAAGCGCGAGCGGCCATGCGCGGCCGCAGCGCCGCCGCCGTCGAGGATGTCAAGGCGGTAGCGCTGCCAGTCATGCGCCACCGCATCGGCCTCAATTTCCGCGCGGAGAATGACGGCATCACGGCGGCGCGCGTGGTCAATACTCTCGTGGAAACGGTGAAGAACTGAGGCCCTCAGCAGCAGAGGATTCCCATGAGCATGGCAACGCTGGAATCGGCCACCATAGGCAGGGAACATCTGGCCAGGTTGCGCGCCGCGCGCGATGCACTGCTGGGGGAGGTGCGCAAGGTCATAATCGGGCAGGATCATGTGGTGCACTCGGTGCTGGCCAGCTTCTTTGCCGGAGGGCATTGCCTGATAACCGGCGTGCCGGGACTGGCCAAGACTCTGCTTATATCCACGCTCGGGCGCGCGCTGCACCTGACGTTCAGGCGGATACAGTTCACTCCCGACCTGATGCCCTCGGACATCATCGGCCACGAAGTGCTCGAAGAAAGCGAAGGCAGGCGACAGTTGCGTTTCGTGCCCGGCCCGCTCTTCAGCAACATTGTTCTGGCCGATGAAATCAACCGCACGCCGCCGAAGACCCAGGCGGCTTTGCTGGAGGCCATGCAGGAACACCAGGTCACCTGCGGCGGGCAGACCTATGCGCTGGAAGAGCCGTTTTTCGTGCTGGCAACGCAGAACCCCATCGAACACGAGGGAACATATCCGCTGCCGCTTTCCCAGCAGGACCGGTTTCTTTTCAGCCTGGTCATCGGCTACCCGCAGAAGGACGAGGAGGTGCGGATACTGGCAAGCACCACGTCCAATGTTGTGCCGGATGTGAAACCGGTGATGACGGGCGCCGAACTGCTCGAGGCTCAGAAAATCGTCCGCGCGCTGCCGCTGGCGGGCTCCATTGCGCGCTACGCCGTGCGGCTGGCGGCGGCGTCGCGGCCGACGGACGCATCGGCGCCGCAGTTCGTGAGAGATTATGTGTCGCTCGGAGCCAGCCTGCGCGGTCCGCAGTATCTCGTGCTGGCGGCGCGTGCGCGGGCGGCCATGGACGGGCGGCTGGCCGTATCGGTGGAAGACATTCGCGCCGTAGCGCCGGATGTGCTGCGACACCGCATAGTGGTGAACTTCAAAGCCGACGCGGAGAAGATCGATTCCGATGAGATAATCCGTCGATTGCTGGATGTCGTGCCGCCGCCGCAGGCGGATCTGTAACGCGCTGTGCCGCGCCAGCCGGCGACGCCCGCCCGACCGATGCGGCGCACTACCGCCCGGCAAAGGAGCGAGCTTTGTCAAAGACGCCCACTGCCGCCGTCGAACTGCTCGACACCGCCACGCTGGCGCGCATAAGCAGCATGCAGCTTCTGGCCAGGACGGTGGTGGAAGGATTCATTCTCGGACTGCACCGCTCGCCTTTCCGCGGTTTCAGTGTGGAATTCGCCGAGTATCGGGCCTATGCCCCGGGCGATGACATCCGGCACATAGACTGGAAAGCCTACGCGAAGACGGACCGCTACTTCGTCAAGCAGTTCGAGGAGGAAACCAACCTTGCATGCCATGTGGTGCTCGACGCCAGCGCTTCGATGGCCTACGGCTCGCAGCCGCTCACCAAATTCGGATACGCAGCGCGTCTGGCGGCATGCCTGTCGTATTTCATGATGCGCCAGCGCGATGCCGCCGGGCTTGTGATATTCGACACGGCCGTGCGCGAACTGCTGCCGGCGGCCATGAGGCCCAGCCATCTCCAGCGCCTTCTGAGCACGCTGGAAGCCTGCCGCCCGGGAGGCGAGACGGACCTGGCCGGTCCGCTTCATCAGACGGCCCTGTCCGTTCGCAACCGCGGCCTGATCGTTCTGATAAGCGACCTGCTCGGCGACATACAGCCGCTTCTGGGCGCCCTTCAGCATCTGAAGTTCGCCGGTCATGACGTTATCGTGTTTCAGGTGCTCGATCGCGACGAACTGGAGTTCCCGTTCAGCGATCTGGCCGAGTTCACCGACCTCGAGAGCGGCAGAAAGATCAGAACATCCTCGCGGTCGGCGCGGCAGCAGTATCTGCGCGAACTAACGGCGCATCAGGCGGCCATACGCGACGGCTGCGCCGATCTGAAAATCGACCTGGCCACTCTCGATACGCGCATGCCGCTGGACATCGCGCTGGCGGAATACCTTTACAGGCGGAGCAGATCGCTGTGAGCTGGCTGAACCCGTCAATTCTGTGGCTCCTTGCACTGGCGCTGGCGCCGCTGCTGCTCCATCTCGTTCTGCGGCAGAAAGTCCGGCGGGTGATGTTCAGCGCGGTGCGGTTCCTGGCCAGCGCCGGACACGACGTGCTTGTGCGCCGCCGGTGGCTGGAATGGCTTCTGGCGGGCGTGCGCACCGTGTGCATCGTGCTGCTGGTAGCGGGATTCGCCCGGCCCTTTTTCGCCGGCGGGCGTGAGGACGCGGCCGCCGTCGGCAGCCGGGCGATGCTGGTGGTGATGCTCGACGTTTCGCGATCGATGTCGCGGGGGTCGGTGTTTTCGGAGGCTCTGGACCGCGCGCAGCGCATCATCAATGAAAACGGCGCCGACCGCGACATCCGCATAGTTACGTTCTCCGATGCCGGCTCCGTCAGCATCCGCGACGCGCGCGATGCCGGGGAGGCGATGGAGATTCTGCGCCAGGCGAGCCCGGGCGGAGCCGGTACCGACATCGTCGCGGCGCTGACGCGCACCATTTCGTCGCTGGGCGCCGGCCGCGACGGACAGGTGCACCTCGTGTCCGACCTCCAGGCCACCGCCATCGAGCGCCGCGGCGAGCTGCCGCATCTGCCGCACGGGTTTTCCATGCACGTACATGCCGTCGGCGGCAATATCCCGGCCGATTCCCTGTTCGTCTCCGGCAAAGACGCCTTTCTCGAAATCCAGCCCGGCGAAAACAATCTCGTCACGACCGTGCGGATCGCCAATCGCGGCCGCGCCGGCGAAGCCGACGTGGAGCTGCGGCTGAACGACAAACCGATATCCACCAGGCGCGTGCGTCTGCCGCAGAATGGCCAGACGACGGTCGATCTGCGGGCGACGATCGCTGAGCCGGGCGAGTATGCCGGCTGCATCATCGTAAAAGGGCCGCCGCCGCTGCTCGATGGCGACGACCGGTTCCATTTCGTTGTGCGCGTGGTGGAGAAGATCAGGGTGGCGGTGATCAACGGCCATCCTGCCCGCGATCCGGCTCAGGATGCGGCCTTCTACGTCGCCGCCGCCCTGGGTGCCGGCGCCGACAGCCCCTTTCGCGCCGAAACCTTTGAAAAGCTCCCCGCCGATCCTTCCCCATGGAATGCCGTGGTTCTGGCCGCGGTGGAAAGACTGCCGGAGCCCGACATCGAGCGGCTGGCGCGGTATGTAGATCGCGGGGGCGGTCTGATAGTGTCGGTCGGTCCCGGCATGGACATCGCGGCGTTCAACGCCTCGCTGGGCCGACTGCTGCCGGCGCGGCTGCGGGGCATCGCCGCGGAGGGCGAGCGGCTTCTGGTTGCCGCGGACCGCACCCATCCGCTGGTTCGTAACGTGACCCCGGGGGGCAGGGGCGATTTCGGCCGCGAGGGGTTCCGGAGCGTATATGAACTTAAGGACTCTCAGGACGCCCACGTCATACTCCGATTCGACGACGGGCGTCCCGCGCTGCTCGAAAAGACCTCGGGGGCGGGCAGGATTCTCATGTTTGCCGGCTGTCTGGACAGGCGCACGGGCAACTTTCCCCTGCGCGCGATATTCGTCCCGTTCATGCGCGAGGCGGTGAGGTCGCTGTGCGGCGGCAGACAGCGCTCCTGCGAGATCGTTCTCGGCGCACCGCTGCGCCTGCCGGCGGGCGTGCGTCTGGCAAGGCCTGATGGTTCGACGGCGGGCGGCGATGCCGAAGTAACGCTCGCGAGCATAACACAGCCCGGGATCTACCGGCTCATCAGCCGCGACGGCGAGCAGCTGCACGCCGTCAACGGCGATGCGGCCGAATCCGATCTGCGGCCGGCCGTGGCGGCGGACGTCGAGCGGGCCGTCAGTCCCGCCCAGTCGGTGGAGATTCGCGCCACCGCCTCCGGCATCGAACGCGTGCTTTCGCCGGCCGGCAGACAGCAGGCCGAGCGCCGCTGGAATATCGGCTGGTGGTGTGTGCTGGCAGCCGCCGTTCTGACACTGGCGGAGCTGTGGCTCGCCGGGATTGTTTCCGAAAAATGAGGCGCAACGGGAGGCGTGTCCCATGACGGAACTTCGACGACATATCGACGCGGTGCGCAGCGTCTGGAAGCGGACCATGCTCCTGGCCGGTCTGGTTACCCTCGCCGCCGATGCGGTGGTGGTGGTGCTGGCGCTGGTCGCCGTTGACGCCGTGTATCACCTGTCGGCGGCGGTGCGGATGGCGTTGTTTTTCGGCGGGACCGCCGCGCTGGCGGCCATGGGGGCGATCGTCATAGCGCGCCCCCTGCGCCGCATAATCACCGACGCCGACATATCAATCTACGTGGAGAACCGTTTCCCCGAGCTTCAGGGCACGCTGGCCACCGCGGTGGAGTATGAAGCGCGATCGCCTGGCAGCGCGTTGGAATCCCATCTTGTCGATGCCCTGATGGTGGACTGCCTTCAGCGGGCAGCGCGCATCGACCTCGCCGCTGCGATCGACAAACGGCGCCTGCGCAACCGTGCCATCGCGGCCGGCGTGCTGCTGGCGTTCTTTTTCGGGGCGGCAATCGCCAGACCCGGTTTCTTCGGCCACGCGCTGGCGCGGGTGCTCATGCCCTGGGCAAAACTTCAGCCCACCCCCGAGGAACTCGCCGCGGAACAGCGGCGTCTGGAAGCCGAAATGCGCAGACAGGCCGTCCTGGCGGCGCTGCGCAAACAGCAGGGACCTGTGACCATAGACGTCAGCCCCGGCGATATCGAGATAACGCGCGGCGCAAGCGTGGCGGTGCAGGCGGTGCCCAGCCGCGTTACCGGCCCGCTGAAGCTGCGCTTCCGCACCACCGACGGCGCATGGCGCGCATTGGAAATGCGCGAGGATCCCGCCATGCCCGAGCGCTTCGGCGCGGTGCTCGCCGACATCACCGAAGACCTGAGCTATCAGGTGGAAATGGCCGGCAGAGAATCGGCCGTCCATACCATCCGCTGCATCGACGTGGCGCAATTCCGCGAATTGCGGCTGGTTTATCATTACCCGCAGTACACGCGCCTGCCCGAGAAAGTGGTGCAGGGCTTCGACGGCAACATCGAGGCGGTAGTCGGCACGCGCGTTGACGTCACACTGATAGCCACGGGCGGTCTGTCCAGCGCCTATCTGGTGCTCGATGGCGGCGCGAGGCTGCCCATGAGCGTAAACGGCAGCGAAGCCACCGTTACCATCAGCGTGGATAAGGATGGCGAATACATGCTTGCCGCCGCGGATGCACGGGGGCGGGCGATTGAGATCCCCAGCCGCTACGCCATCCGCGCCATACCCGATGAGCCGCCGAAACTGGAGGTGGTCTATCCGTCGATAGACAAGCAGGTGCATCCGCTCGAAGAGGCCGTGTTCGCGGCCAAAGCGCAGGACGCCGTGGGACTGAAGGAAATCCGGTTGCACTATTTCTACAACACCGAGCCGGAACAGATCGAACGCGTGTCGTGTCTGGAGGCCGGCATTCCCGCAACCGAGCGTGTCGCCGAGATGATCGTGGACCTCGCCGCGCGACGAAGCCCGGCGCGGGAGGGAGATACCATACTGTTCCACATCGAGGCGGAAGACACAAAGGGCCAGGTCGCCTCGAGCGACGTGTACGCGATGACGGTGAGGGCGTATGAGTCGTTTGTGCCCTACGGCTATCACCCGGTCATGGGCGCGCACGGCTACAGCGGACCGGAGCTGATAAACATAATCGCGGCAGCCTGGCACCTGCACACCCGGCGACATGAGATGCCGCCGGAAAAGTTCAACGCCGAATCGGAAAAGATCGGCCGCGCCCTCGAACCCTGGGATAAGACGCCCGATACGCCGCCGGGCCCGCGAAAACTCCAGGGGCCCAAAGGCGTCGAGCTCACGCCCGAGCAGCAGGCGCTGCTGGACGAGGCGAACAGGGCGGTTGAAAAAGGACACATCCTGCTCGTGAATGAACACGCTCCCGGCCGCGCGGTGGATGAACTCCGCAAGGCGCTGGCCATCATGAACCAGCTGGGCACGCTCAAGGCCGCAGAAGCGCAGATGGCCGGCATCGCACCGGGCGATGCAAAAGGCACGCCTCACGATCGCATCGAAAGCGAAGGCGGCATGGAGCGCATTGTCGAGATCGCCGCGCAGATCGGCATCGGCGCGGCCGACGAAGTGGATAACGGCCTGTACAAGCGGAAGATCGTCAAGGAAGCCGAAGATAAAGCCAGGAAAATCCAGGCCGAGCAGAAGGCGCTCACCGAACAGCTTGTCGCCCTCAACAGCGGCGGCGGGTCGGGCGAGCAGCGCCCCGACAGCAATCGGTCGGAACAGGCCGCTCAACAGCAGGGCGCGGCCGGACAGCAACAGCAATCCGGACAGCAGCCCTCAGGTCGTCAGGACTCGCAGCAATCCGGACAGCAGCAGGCGGCGGATCAGCAGTCGCAGCAGGCGGCAGGCCGCCAGTCCGACCAGGGGCAATCATCGCAGCAGACGGCCGACCAGTCCGGAGAGCAGAACTCGTCGCAACAGGCGGCAGGCCGCCAGTCCGGCCAGAGGCAATCGTCGCAGCAGGCAGGTACCGGTAAGCAGACAGATGATGCGGCAGCGCAGGAGCACGCTCAGGGCACGGGCCGGCCGTCCGGCAGGCCCGCCGCCCCACAACAGACCGGCGATCGCTCGCGGCGCAGCGGCGATCTGGCCGCCAGACAGGAGGACATAGCCCGAGCGCTGAGCGGACTGGCCGCATCGATGGGCCAGGCCGACAATCAGCGTGCTGCCGGCGCGTTCCGCGATGCCGCGGCGCAGGCCGCCAACACCGCCCGGCAGATACGCCAGGGTAATCTGGATGCCGCCGTCGGCGCCGCCCGCCGCACCGAGAAGTCGATCGAGCAGGCCATGGCCGAGGCCGGCAAAGGCGCCTCCGCTTCGCTTGAGGAAGCGATCGCCGCCGTGCAGCGTCAGCTGGAAAAGATCCAGGCCGACCAGCATGCGCTCCTCCGGCAGACGCGCCAGGTGGATGAGCAGCAGGCCGGGCGACAGGCGTCCGGCGGCACATCCGACCGTTCGCGCAACGAGCGTCTGACGGCGCTGGCTGGGCAGCAGGCGCGGCTTAAACAGCAGGTGGAAGACGCGCGGCACGCCGTCGAGGAACTGGCTGGTACGACCGGCAGCGGCAACCAGGCGGCCAGAACGCCCGAAAACGCCGCCCGCGGAGAACTGGCGGCGGCTGCCGCCGAACTTGCGCGCCAGCGTCCCGAGCGCAAGGTTGTTTCCGCAGCCATGCAGCTGGCCCAGGGCGACGCCGAACAGGCCGCCAGAGCCATGGCCGACGTCGAAACCGCCCTCGAGGCAGCGCGCGGGCGCGTCGCGGCGGCGGCGGATGCTCTGGCCGGCGGCGAAGCGGCACAACTCGAGGCCGCCCTGCGCAGTGTATCGCAACTGGCAGCGGCCGCCCGACGGCTGGAGGAAACCGCCCGCGCAGTCGCCGGAACAGGCGATCGCCGCGAGCGGGCCGGCAACGAAGCCCGACCTGCCGCCGGCGGCCAGCGACAGCCCGACCGCAATGATCAGGCAGGCGCCCGCGAGACTGGACCGCAGCGGCCGTCCCAGAACCGTCAGGGCCGGGGCGAACAGCAGCCGCAAACGGGCGACCAGACCGCCACCGCCGGCCGGACCGGCGAGCAATCATCCGGCGGCGATTCCCGCACCGCACAGCAGAACAGTGGAGGAGATCAGCACGACACTGCGGGCGAGATGTCGGCAACCTGGGGGCAGGTGCTCAACCGCGCCGCCGCCGAGCTGGGCGATCAGGTGGCGCGCGCCGCCGGCCGGTTGTCGCGCATCGATCCCGACGCGTCGCGCGGGCTTCAGACCGCCGTATCGCGCCCCGCTGCCTTCGAGCGCGATTTTGCGTTGAGTCTGGCGCGTATCCGCGGCGTGCGCGAGGCTCTGGAGAAAGTTGAATCCGACCTTCAGAAGCGCATCGGCGAAGAAGCGCAGAAACGCGCCCTGCGCGACTATCGCCGCGATGAGGTTCCGGGCATGTATCGTCGGGCCGTGGCCGACTATTACGAGGAATTGTCCAAGACCAGATGACCTCCGCCCGGCTGATGCGATTCCTGCGTTCGTCCGCGATCGCAACTTCATTTTGAGGACGGGGACGGGCGGACGGGCAAGGCATCCGGCTGGCGATATCCGGAGAAAAGTGTGCTGGAGTGGCTGCTCAAATATCCCCTGGAGGTGTATCGCACCGGCCACATCGGGCTGCGCCATGCGCCGCGGCTGGAACTTGTTGTGCTTATCGTCGCGGCGGTGGCGGTGTGGGCGTGGTGGAGTTACGGCCGGCAGAGCGCGTCGCGCGGCGGCGCGGGCCGGGCGCTGCTGGCGACTGTGCGAACCATTTCCACGCTGCTGGTGCTGCTGTGCCTTGCGGGGCCCGTGCTGCGCACGCGCAAGCAGGAAGACAGCCAGACGATCGTCGCGGCGGCGATAGACGTGTCGCGCAGCATGGGCCTGCCGGCCGCCGACGGCGCGGCATCGCGTCTGGAGCGCGCGCAGGGCGCTCTGCATCTGCTTACGGAAAAACTCACACGCGCGGGGATCGATGTTCGCATCTATGCGATCGGCGCCAGCGCCCGGCCGACGACAGCGGAACAACTGGCACGCATGTCGGCAGCCGACGACAGCACGCATCTTGCGGCCGCCCTGCGCGAAATTGTGCAGGCGGCGCGGGGCGCTGCTCTGGATGCGATCGTGCTGCTGAGCGACGGGGTGGAGACGGGCTCCGCAGATCCCGTCGCGACGGCGCGTTACGCGGCGTCGCGGGGTATCGCCGTTCATGCGGTGGGCTTTGGACGCGCGCAGATGGATAACGACGTTGAGATAGTGGAAGTGCGCTGTCCGCGGCAGGCCGAGCGCGGCACCGCCGTGGAACTGCATGCCGCCATACGCCGCGGCGGCATAACGGCGCCGCTGGAACTGCGCCTTTTTCACGACGCCCTGCTGCTGCGGTCGGAGCCTGTGCCTCCGGCGGACGGCGACAGGCCCGTTACGGTCAGAATGACGTTCATCCCCGAACGCGACGGGCCGGCGGATCTCACCCTCGAGGTGCCGCCCGCGCCCGGAGAAACCATCGTCGAGAATAACCGGCGCAGCATTCATATCGACGTGCGGGAGACGCGCGTCGAGGTCCTGCTTGTCGAGGGTTCGCCCCGACATGAGTACGCCTTCATACGCAGGGCCATGCACGATAACCGCCATTTCAAGGTCGTGACTCTGCTGCGCCTGGGCAAAGGGCAGTATTACCACCGCGGCGACGACGACAGCATCCTGTCCGAAGGTTTCCCCGACAGCGCCGAGAAACTGGCCCGCTTCAAGGCGGTCATCCTCAGCGACATCGAGGCATCGTTCTTTACCGAACAGCAGCTTGCGCTTCTGGCTGATTTCGTGCGCGTGCGCGGCGGCGGTCTGCTCATGCTCGGCGGCGTCAACTCCTTCAACCTCGGCGGCTATGGCAGAACCGTGCTGGCCGACCTGCTGCCGGTTTATCTGACCGAAAGCGACGTGGCCGCCAGCTTCGACGACAGCGAATACAGCCTTGTAGCCACGCCCGAAGGCAGCGCACATGAAATACTGCGGCTGCTGCCCGATCCGGCCGAAAACGCCGCGCAATGGGCGCTGATGCCTCCGCTGCGCGGCCTGAATCCGCTGTATCGCGCCAAACCGGGCGCGATGGTGCTGGCCACGGCATCCACGCCCGATGGAGCCGGGCGCCGTCCCATACTGCTGGCGGTACAGGACGTGGGCGCCGGACGCACCGCGGCATTCGCCCCGGCCAACTCCTGGCGATGGAAAATGCTGCGCCGCCACGATGACGACGCTTTCAAGCGCTTCTGGGGACAGATGATACGCTGGCTGGCGGCCGGCGCCAGAGAAATGCTGGTCGTCAACCTCGACAGCAACATCGCCAGCCCTCACAACCCACTGAAAATCATGGCATCGGTCTCCGACCGGCGCCAGCGTCCCTTCAACGACGCGAAGGTGTCGGCGGTGATAACAGATCCGTTCGGCCGGGAACTGCCGCCCTTCCCGATTCCCTGGAGCCTGAGGGAGGACGGGCTGTACGAAGAAACGTTCGTGCCCGATCAGCCCGGGCAGTACGGCGTAAAGGTCCAGGCCGTCACCCCGAACGGCCGCCTCGAGGCGCAGTCGTCGTTCTATGTCGCCGAGTCGTCCGACGAGTTTCTGCGGCCGACAATGGACGCCGAATGTCTGCGGCGCATTGCGGCGGCAGGCGGCGGAACGGTGGAGCTCAACGGAATGGTCAACGCTGCGGCCGAGGCAATCCTCGCGGCCGCCCGGGCCAAGCGCACGCTGCTCGACGTGATTGAGGAACGCGAGCTGCGCGACGCCCCCGCCCTGCTGCTGGGCATCGTGGCACTGTGGCTGACGGAATGGGTCGTCCGCAGAAGGAGAGGTCTGGCATGATGACTGGTCGGTCAACCCGCGCGGCGATCTTCGGATCTCTTACGGTGCTGCCGGTGGCGTGGACGGCGCTGTGCGGATGGTGCAGCATCGCCGTTTACGCCGCCGCGCCTGCAACCATGCCCTCCGGCGGCGCTGCGGCGCCGGCCGGACATGACAGCCCCGCAACGCCTTACCTGTCGGCCAGGCCCGCCGGCGAGGATCGCGTCAGAACCGGGCAGTTCTATTTCCCGCGCCTTCAGTTCCAGTGCCGCCAGGACATACCCGACAAATGGGATGTCCATCCCATCGGCGACCAGCGGCTGCGCGAAGAAGTGAAGAAGCTGACCAACATCAACATTCTCACCGATCCGGTCGTCGTGAACCTCGACCGGCCCGAGGAAATGTGCAAGTATCCGTTCGTTTTCATGACCGCCGAAGGCGATTTCGTGCTGCCGGAGGCCAACGTTGCCACGCTGCGCGAGTATCTGCTGCGCGGCGGATTCCTGGCCGCCGACGACTGCGTGCTTTACGGCCGCGGCGATAACTTCTACAAGGCCTTCATACGCGAAATGGCCCGCGTGTTTCCCGACAATCCCATGCGGCCGGTTCCGAAGGACCACGAGATATTCAACTGCTATTTCAAACTCGACGGCGCGCCGCACATGCAGGGCGTGAAGCATCCGGCAATGGGATTGTTCGATAAGGAAACCGGCCGGCTGATGGTGTTCCTCACATCGGGCGACATCCACTGCGGCTGGGTGGGTTATCCGCAGTTCGGAAAGACCAACATACAGGCTGCGTTCCAGATGGGAGTCAATATCATCGTGTACTGTCTGACGCATTGACCTGATACGCATGCGCCGGCGGACGGACAGTGTCCGGCCGGCACCGGAGGTGCATCCAGTGTTTGCCAGAACGTCCGTCAGCGCCCGGGCATCGAGTGGCTGCGCCGCCGTCGTGTGGCTGCTGCTGACATGCGCCGCGTCCGCCGCTGAGTGCCGCGCCCTGATCATATGCGGCGAAGCCGGACCCGACCCGACAACGGCCCGCCGGTTCGCCGACTGGACCGACCGCTGGCAGCGTCTGCTGACCGAAGTGTATTCGTTCCGTAAGGAAAACGCGCGCGTGTTGCGCAGCCCCGCCACAATGCCGACCACGCTTCCGGCAGACCCCGGCATCGCATCGCGCCAGAACGTGCTGGCGGCGATCGCCGATGTCGTGGCGCGCAGCACCGATGAAGATCAGTTCGTGCTGATAATCATCGGCCACGGCTACGATTCCCAGGGGCTGAGCAAGGTCTGCCTGCCGGGCAGGGATATCTCCGACGTCGATGTGGCGCGGGCGCTCGATCGGTTGCGGGCAAAAAGTTGCGTGTGCGTGGTGGCAACGGCGGCCAGCGCCCCGTGGGCCAAATCCCTCGCCCGCCAGGGGCGCGTCATCATCACGGCCGCAGCTACGGTCGAGATGCGCAGCCAGCCCTATTTCAACGAGTTTCTGCTGCGCGCTCTGAGGCCAGGCAACGTGAGCGTCCTCGACGCTTTCAATCAGGCGTCGATGAACACGCTGCGATGGTATCAGAACCAGTTCATCGAGGGCGCGACCACCACCGTTCACGGTACGGAGTTTCAGGAGATATTCCGCGCCATGTATCCGGATCGGCCCATGCGCGCGGGCGACGCTCAGCCCCGGCCGGCTGTAAATGATCCCGCGGATACGAAAGCATGGCTCGGGCGGCGCGTCCTCGTGGAAACAGCCGGCCTGGAAGACAACGGCGACGGTGTGCCGGCGAGTATCTATGAAAGCGGCAGCGCGCCCGCGCCACTGCCGGCGCCCGGAGGCGACGGTCTGCTGGCGCGCACCGTGATCCTGGGCAGACCCTAGAGGCGCCAGTCCTGTGGAAACGGCCGCCTCAGCCGGGGTGCAAAGAGGTGTCCCATGCGTCGGGCAGAGATATTCTTCGCTGTGCTCTGTGCCTTCGCCGGCGCCGCCTGCGCCGACGACAAGGTGCTTTCGGCCACCATTCAGACGGTCGATGTGAGACTCTTCATCCCGCGCGAGGCGAAGGTCGTGCGCGGGCTGCTGGTGCATTCGGCACACTATAAGCTCAGCACCACCGACCGCTGGGCCGAAACATGCCGCGCCTGGCACTGGGCCCACATGGCCGAGAATATCGACCTCAAGCAGACCAATCGTCCCGCCAAACTGCGCCGGGCCATGGAAGAATCGCTCGTTCGCTTTGCCGAAGAATCAGGGCACAGGGAACTGCTCAACGTGCCGCGCGCGGGAGTGGGCCACTCGGCCGGCGGCATGGTCACACCCGTGCTGCTGGAGTCTCCCGACCGAACCATCACCACCTGCGTAAGTTGCGGCTGGATAACCGATCCCGCGAAACTCAAGCCCGAAGCCGCGCTGCTGCCGCTGGCGTTCACCCTGGGCGCCATACCCGACGACTTCAAGATGCTGCCGGGCATCGAGGACTATTTCGTCCCGGCGCGCAAGCAGGGGCTGCCCTGGGGTCTGGCCGTGCAATGGGGCTGCGCCCACGACTGGGGCAACTCCCTGTGTTTCTTCATGCCGTGGATCGAAGGCGTTACCCGCCTGCGCGTCCCGTCGGATTGGGATCCGCTCTCCGGTCCGCCCGTTCTGCGACAGGTGCGACAGGAACAGGGCTGGCTCGGCGACCGCGCCAGCACCGAAGGCACCTGGGCCATCGTCGCTTCGTGGGACGAGTTCAAGGGCGATAAATCCGTCGCCACATGGTTCCCCGACCGCAGAACGGCTTTCTGCTGGCGCGCGCTGATGACGAAGGATTCGCCGGTACACATCGAAGCCGCCGCGTCCGACGGCAGCGCACGTCTGCCGGCGTTCAACCCGAAAGTCGATCGCGGGATCATGGTCGATCCGGGCATAAGCCTCATCCTCACCGTCAGCATGCGCCCGGACACGAACATCGCCGCCGTCGAGTATTACGACGGCGACGTGCTGCTGGGGGCCTCGGCGGCGCCACCGTGGCAGTTCACATGGAAAGACATGTCGGCCGGTCCGCACGTCATATGGGCATTGTGGAAAGACCCCGACGGGAAACCCCATGCCACCAATCCCGCATGGATCGTGCGCCGGCACACGGCGGCGCAGGCCGCTGGGGAGCGACAGTAAGCCGCACACGGCTTCAGCACCTGCCGCGCGCACCGTTATCCTGAACAGGCGCGCATTGACTGGCGGCGGAACGCCCCTACAGTCAGATGAACGATGTCCCACGATGCCGTCAGCACGAGCCGCGGCGGGTTTCCCTATCCGGGGTTCGAGCGTCATGACCGCGCCTCGCCCGAACAGGTCGGGGCCACGGCCGCGCACATACTTGCCAGCATGCCGCTGCTTCAGCAGATCATGGACGTTCTGCCGGCAGCCGTGATGATTCTCAATGCCGACCGGCAGATTGTTTTCGCCAACGCCGCGATGGCGCTTCTGACCGGCGCGGCATCGCCGCAGAATCTGCTGGGAATGCGGCCCGGCGAGGCCGTGGGCTGTATCCACGCCCGGATGTGCGAAGGCGGGTGCGGGGCCAGCGAATTCTGCCTGGCCTGCGGCGCCGGCAGGGCGATTTTCCTGGCGCAGCGCGACGAGATCGTCACCGAGGAATGCCGCGTTACGCGCGGCGCCGGCGGCGAGGCGCTGGACCTGCGCTGCGTCGCTGCCCCGTTGCGACTCGGCGACGAGCGCCTGACCCTTTTCGTCCTCACCGACATCAGCGACGAGAAACGCCGCCGCGCGCTGGAACGCATTTTCTATCACGACGTGCTCAACACCGCCGGCAGCCTGGCAAACCATGCCGACATCCTCGCCTCGGCGCCGGCGCAGCAGATCGGACATCTGGCCGGCAGGATACGAACGCTGGCGCATCGTCTGGTAGAGGAGATAAACAGCCAGCGCCAGATATCGGCCGCCGAAAGCGGCGATCTGACGGTGCATCCGGCAGATGTGTCCCTGCGCCAGGTCGTTCGCGACATCGTGGCGGCTTATCAGTTCGAGGACTTCGCCAGAGGCCGCTTCATCCGCGTTGACGCCTCCGGCGGCGATACGATCGTGCACACGGACGGCGCTTTACTGCGGCGCATTCTGGGCAACATGCTGCGAAACGCGCTCGAGGCGGTCGGTCCGGATCAGGTGGTCACTACAGGCTGGACGGCCGACGACAGCGCCGCGACTCTGCGCGTGCACAATCCCGGGTGCATGCCGCGAGCCGTTCAGTTGCAGATATTCAAGCGATCTTTCTCCACGAAAGGCCCCGGACGGGGACTCGGCACCTACAGCATGAAACTGCTGGCCGAGAAGTATCTCGGCGGCGCGGTATGGTTCACGTCAACGCCCGAAGACGGCACAACTTTCTACCTCCGCATACCTCTGCGGGCCGACCCGTCGGGGCGGCGCGGATGACATGGCCGGCCGCGTCGATATAATCGCCACGGTCATGGACGCAGCCATATTCGGGTTGATAGTGGCCGATGTCATCGCCGAACCGATGCCGGTGCGCAATCCGCCTCCTCCCGGCGGTCTGGTCACGGTCAATTCCATCACGCTTACCACCGGCGGAAACGTGTGCAACACCGCCGTGGCGATGGCCAAACTGGGCATGAAAGTGGCGGCGGCCGGCGCTGTGGGCAGGGACGAACTGGGGCATACCATCGTAAAACTGCTTCACGCCGCGGGCGTCGATACCTCGGCCGTCTTCACCACGGACAAGGCTCAGACCAGCGCCACGGTGGTGGCGGTGGAAAGCGGCGGCGAGCGATGCTTCTTCCATACGCCCGGTCCGACCCCCCTGCTCGACGCCGACGATTTCCGCCGCTGCCTGCCTGTTCTTGCACGGTCGGCATTCGTGCAGATCGGCTATTTCGGACTGCTGCATGCGCTGACGCCGCGCCTTCCGGAACTGCTTGAAGAACTGCGCGCGCAGTCGCCGCAGACACGAATAGCCCTCGATACGGTGAATCCCCCGGCCGCGTGGGAACTGCTGCGGCCCGTCCTGCCCCATCTGGACATCTTCGCGCCAAGCCGCCCGGAAGCCGCGCTCCTCACCGGCGAAACTTCGCCGCAGAAGATGGTGGCGTTCTTCCGCCGGCACATGCCGCGCGGGCTCATCGGCATCAAACTCGATGCCGAAGGATGCTATCTCGATAACGGCGACGAGGCGGCGATGGTGCCGGCCTGTCCGATAAAGGTCGTCGATACCACCGGCGCCGGCGACACGTGGTTTGCCGGGTTGCTTACAGCGCTCCGCCGGGGCATGTCGCTGCGCGACACCGGCAGATTCGCCAATCGCGTGGCGGCCGACTGCTGTACCGCCATAGGCGCTTCGGCCGGCGTGCGCAGTTTCGAGGAGACGCTGTCGCGAATGTGAAGAGGCCGGTTGCCCCGCGGGCCGCCGACCGCTTCTGCCGCAGGTGCGGAAAATATGGCTCAATCGCCTCTGCCAATAATGAAAACACCGCCGCTGATAGCCTTGTGCGGGTGGCTCGTGCCCGGTTCCGGCTACGTCGTTCTGGGGCACACCGCCCGCGGTCTGACGGTGGGCATTACCATAATCGTGCTGTTCGTGCTGGGGCTGCTCATAGGGGGCGTGCGGGTGGTTGATCCGCCGCCCAACTTCCTGGCAGACCCCGTGCGTGCGGCGATAAACAAGCCGTGGTTCGCGGCCCAGCTTCTTACGGGCCCCATAGCCGTGGTCGCCGCCGCCGCAGGCCGCAACGAAGCATTCGTCGCGTCTCATGCGCGCGTCAACGAAATCGGCACGCTGTACACGGCCATCGCCGGGGCGCTCAATCTGCTCAGCATAATCGACTCGTCATGGCGGGCCGGCAGAAAGGAAACCTCGCCATGAACATCATGCTGCTGGCCGCGCACAAAGCCTACACCTACGTGCCGTTTGTCAAGCCTCTGCCGCTGGGCTGGACGCACTGGTATCTGCTGCTGCTGCCGCTGTGCCTGGCCATAGCGGTGGTGTACAAGTCGATACGCTGCCAGTCCATGCGCCGCGTGCCGCGAGAATCGCTGGTGCTTTTCGTATTCATCGTCGCGGTCATGATGGCCACCGCCGGAGCGCTGGCAACGCTGGTGAATTATCTCGAACGCTGAACGACCGTTCGCTGGACGGGCCTGCTGTCTGCGAAACGAGCCTGCCGCGGGCGCAGGTGGCGCCTCGCGGCGTGCGTCTGCGCCTGTGCTCCCGTGCATTGCCATGGAAAAAAGCGGACCCCCGCACGGGCTCGGGCGGAGTTCACCGCATGCGGGGGCCGCGACACGCAAAACGCTGCTGGAAAGTCCCGCCAGCCGCAATCCTGTCTGTTTTCAGAACTGGCGCAGCGTCTCCTCGTCATTCAGCGGGATCTGCTGCTCCGGCGAGTCCTCGGACTGGCCCAGCGCCTTGAGGCGCTGCGGGCTGTTCTGTCCGCCCCGCATGCGCGACTCGGGAGCAGCAGCCGCCGTCTTCGACTGAGCGCGGATGGTCGTTTTTCTCTGCGCCGCGGGTGCTGCCGAAGCATGCGCCGCGCCGCCCGTATGCGACTCGCTGCCCCGAGGGCGCTGCGCGGCTGCGGCAGGGGCCGACGACACGCCGGTTATCTTGAACTGTCCGGTCATGTTGCGCAGCTCCTCCGCCTGGGCGTTGAGCTCCTCGGCCGCCGCGGCGGATTCCTCGGCGTTGGCCGCCGCCGACTGCGTAGCCTGGTCAACCTGGGCCACGCCCGTCTTTATCTGTTCCACGCCCTGCGCCTGCTCCTGAGAGGCCGACGCGATCTCGGCCACCAGATCGTTCACCTTGCGGTTGCCATCGGCGATTTCCGCCAGCGAGGCCTCGACCTCCTTGCTTATCTGGACGCCGTTCTCGGCGCTCTTGACCGATTCCTCGATCATGTTGGCGGTGTTCTTCGCGGCTTCGGCCGACCGCTGGGCCAGATTGCGCACTTCCTCCGCAACGACGGCGAATCCCTTGCCCGCCTCGCCGGCCCGCGCCGCCTCGACGGCAGCGTTCAGCGCCAGCAGGTTCGTCTGGAAAGCGATCTCATCTATCGTCTTGACGATCTTCGCGGTCTGATCGCTGGACTTCTTGATGTCGTCGATGGCCTTCGACATGCGCGCCATCGCCTGCGCGCCCTTCTCGGCCGCCTGACGCGCCACCGCCGCAAGATTCTTCGCCTCGGCAGCATTCGCCGCGTTCTGTTTGGTCATCGAGGCGATCTCCTCGATGCTGCTGGTAACCTCTTCCGTGGCCGCCGCCTGTTCGGTCGTGCCCTGCGCGAGGCTCTGGCTGCCGGTGCTGATCTGCGCACTGGCCGCGGCCACCTGCTGCACGGCGACCACCACCTGTCCCAGTGCCTTGTCCAGACTGTCCAGAACCGTGTTGATGTTCTGTTTCATCTTCTCGAAGTCGCCCTGGTAGGTCTTCTCGATGCGCTTCGTGAGGTCCTTCTGCGCCGCCGCCACCAGCACCTTGCCGCCGTCGTCGAGTATCAGCGACTTCAGCTGGTCCGCCAGATTGTTCGCCGCCTCCTTCAGCACGTGGTAGTCTCCGGCGTAGTTGTTGGTGACCTTGGCCTCGGTGTTGCCGGCGGCAAGCCGGTTGAGCACGTTGCCGATATCGCGCAGCGGCACCAGCACACCCTGGGCGGTCTCGTTCAGACCGTGAATTATCGTGCGCCATGCGCCCTGGAACTTCGATTCGTCAACCCGCGTATCGAGCTGACCGGCAGCGGCAGCACGCGCCATCGTCCCCGCCCCCTCGATCAGGCCGTTCATGGCCTCGATCAGACCGTTGAGGTTGTTCTTCACCTCGTTGAAATCGCCCCTGTACGCCTCGGTTATCCGCTCCGGTATGTCGCCCTTGCTCACGCGGTCCACGTATTCCGCAACCACGTTGAACGGCGCCATGAACGCGTCGATCAACTGGTTGATCTGCTCCATCATCACGCGGTCCTGCCCGGAAAACGCTTCGAGGCTGGCCCGCGTATCGAGATGGCCTTCCTTGATGGCCTGCACCACTCTGGTGATCTCCTCGAACACCGCATTGCCGCGCGTCCTTCCTGCCGCCGGTTTTCTCGCAACTGCTGTTGTTGTCATGTCTGCGTCTCCTTTCCTGAATGCCCTGTACACAACCGTTCATGCGGCCAGCGCACACGCCGCCGCCACTTTCCGGAAAACCTGTCCGTTGCACTCCGCTCTTCGGAACTCGCCGTACGTTTCCTCCGGCAACTCCTGCGTCTTCTCGAGAACCAGATAACCGCCGTCCGCCAGGCTCTCCCAGAACATCCGCACCACCGCCACGCGCTGCTCCGGCGTGAAATGCAGCAGAACGTTCTTGCACAGAACGATCTGAAACCCCGCCGCCGGAGGTACCAGCGTGAGAAGATCATGCTGCCGGAACGAAACGCGCCGTCTGATTTCGTCGCACACCTGCAGATACCCCGGCCTGCCGGCGGACCTGAAGTATTTCCGCTTGAGTTCCTCCGGTACCCGCCTGACCTCTTCCTCGGGATACACCCCCGCGGCGATAATGCGCCCGAACTGCCCGGTGGCATCTATGTCAGTGGCGCATATGTTCACATTCCGAAAGGCGAATCCCGACATGTTCTCCCGCAACATCATCGCCAGAGAGTACGGCTCGGGTCCGTGGGCGCACCCGGCGTCCCATATTCGCACGTACCGGTACCCGCGCAGCACCGGGGCCACAGCGGTCGCGATCGTCTCCAGAACCTGCGCGTCGCGGAAGAAGTACGTGAAAGCCATGGTTCCTCCGAGCCTGCTTGCCCCGCGCTGTTCACGCCGCCGTCGCCAGCCCGCTCGTCTCCGCCGGCGCTTCGGCCGCTGATGCAATCCCGTCGCATATCCCCTGCTCGCCGAGCACGCGGCTGATGTCCAGCAGTATCGTCACCCGCTCGCCGGTCTTGGCTATGCCCAGGATGAAATCAATGCGGCCCTCTCCGCCGAACGAGGGCGTGCTGTCCACGTCCTGCGAATCGATGTCCAGCACCTCGCACACCTTGTCCACAACCACCCCCACCTCGCTGCGGTCCACCTGCACCACTATGATGCACGTCTGCGAGGTGTGTGCCGCCTCCTCCATGCCGAACTTCAACCGCAGGTCAACCACCGGTATCACCTTGCCCCGCAGGTTGATCACCCCTTTGATAAACGCCGGCATCCGCGGCACGCACGTTATCGGCATCACGCCGATGATCTCCCTGACTCTCATGATCTCCACCCCGTAACATCCGCCACCCAGCATGAAAGTCAGATACTTACCACCCCTGTCGTTTCCGCTCGTCGATATGTTCGAATCCATGCTGCACCGTCCGTTCTTCGCCATCACCATCTTCCGCCGCTGCCCGCAGCTGCCGCAGACAGCGCCATCAAGGTGTTGTCCTGATCCTGGCCAGCCCGTCGCGGATTTCTTCCAGCGTCTCCAGCTCGCACGCCATCTCCTCCCGCACCATCAGCGCCAGCTCAAGCAGACGCGGCAGAACCGCATCCAGCTTCTCGCCTCTGGCCAGCGGTCCGCAGGCGTCGGAAATCCCGTCGGCCCACAGCGAAAACGTCTCGACCAGCCGGTTCATGCGCTCCGTCAGAACCGCCAGCGCCTGCCGGCGCTCGCCGCAGCGCATCGGCGTGTTGTACAAAGTGCGCTTCATCTCCAACGCCGCGTCGCGCATGCGCTGAGCCACATCCTCCAGCGCTGCTGCGGCCGTGTTGGCACTGCGAAGCACCAGGCTTATGTCTTCGCCCGTTGCGCTCATGGTCTGCTCTCCTTGCGATACGCTTCGCGCCGCCGCTCGGCGCCGCATACGCCGCAGCGCGCGATCTCCCGGAACCGACGGGCATGCGGCCGGCATTCCGCGCCGTCGAACACAACCCCCGGTCGGGAAAGGGAAGCATTCGCGCATGCCCGCCAGGTCCCGGGAGAAACGCCTTTTCTTCGAAAATTCCCGACCCTGACTCTCCGGAACGGCGTACTACTACAGGGGACAGACCGGCCGAAGCCGTCCCCTCCGCCGTGTAGCGAGTATTCAATTGTCAATCAGGAATCCGAGAGGACACCCCTGCACACCCGACCCGGCGATCCTCGCCCGTTCTGGCAGCGTATGACCACTGATTCCAGTTGCCCGACCGCAATGCTTCAACGCTCTGTGTATCGTCCCGCAGTTAGCGGCGCTTTAGCCGAAATGGTCTTTTTGGTCATTCTGGCTATTCTGGTTAAACAGGGGGCCGCCTGGCTGGCCGCACCCGTCACATCCGCATTAGGGTGAGCTCCACACAATGTACGACGGGCCGTGCGGAGCGGCACCAGCAGTTTGCACGGCCAGCATATCCGGCTCACACCGACATCAAGCACGCAAGCGGGAGGAGCGAAGCATGCCGGGCAGTTTTTCAACCTCCGAAGTCGCCAGACTTCTCGCGGTGAGCGTCAAGTCCGTCCAGCGGTGGATCGATCAGAACCTGCTTCCAGCCGGACGCACGCCCGGAGGTCATCGACGTGTAGATGCCGACAGCCTGCGCGACTTTCTTGTCCGCCAGAACCTGCCTCTGCCACCCGAGCTCCGAAAGGAGGTGCCTGTGCGCGTCCTGCTGGCCGACCAGCCGGCCGTAACGTCGCTGCTGGCCGGCCTGCTGCGCGCCAGTCACCCCGACTGGCAGATCGCCGAAGCGCACGACAGCTTTACGCTCGGCAGAGTGATGGAAAGCTTCAGGCCCGACGTCATCATACTCAGCGTCGATCTTCCTCCCTGCGACGGGCATGCTTTGTGCCGCCTCATAAAAGGCGCCGATCCGCACAACGCCGTAACTCTGCTGGCCGTTGTTCCACACGACTCGCCGGCAGCGAGGCGCGCGGTTCGCGGTGCGGGCGCCGCGGCCGTTCTGAACCGCCCCGTCAATGGCGCCTCGCTGCTCAGCACGATTGAGAAGGCAGTTAGCGCTCGGCCAGGTTCATAGTGCACACGAGGACCGCAGGTGCAACTGTCGTCTGGCCGGCGCACGTAAACCATCAGCGCGCGCGCCGCAGCAGTTTTCCCGCCGAGTTAACCCCGATGCCCGCGCAGACGCCCAGATATGCCGCCGCGCCGACCGTCATGACCACCACAAGCCGCACCAGCGCCGCCATGCGCGAGCCGTCTGCGGGAAATATCGGCAGGCGTTGCGCGATCAGACATGCTCCGGCCATTACCGCCGTGGCCGCCAACATTCTCGCCGCAAAGCCTTTCAGGGAACCCAGTTGCAGCCCTCCGGTCTTTCTGTTGAGCATCCACAACATCAGCAGAGACTGCGCCGTGAAACTGATGGTCGTGCCCGCGGCCATTCCGGCCTCGCCCATAGGCCACAGCAGCGGGATTTCCACGGCCAGATTGATGGCGAGATTCACAATCGACATGACCAGCGGCGTGGTCATGTCGTGCAGGGCGTAATAAGCGCGGTTGATGATCTGCTGTATGCTGAACGCCCATATGCCCAGCGCATACACGCGCAGCGCGCCGGCCATGAGTTCCGTGTCGCGCGGTCCGAATCGTCCGCCCTCGAACAGCACCCGCACCACCTCGGGAGCCACGATGGCCAGCCCGACGCTTGCCGGCAGTCCTTCCCACAGGGCGACACGCAATCCCTGCGACACGACCTGTCCGAACCGCAGGCGGTCGGCCTCGATGGCAGCGCTGCTGAGCGTGGGAAACACCGCCGTCGCCAGCGCTATGGCGAAGACTCCCAGCGGAAACTGATACACATATTGCGCCCACGCCAGACGCGCCGCCGCGCCGTGTTCCATCGGATACGCCACATTCCATCCCAGAAAGCCGAAATGCGTTACCAGCGCTCCCGAAGGATCTGCACCCTGTGCCAGCAGAAGCGATATGGCGCGGTCCAGAAGCACCGATACCTGCATCACCACCGCGCCCAGGGCCACGGGCAGCGACAGTTTCACCATCGTCCGGATGGCCGGCGTCCATATCGCGCCCCAGGTGAAGCGAAACCCGGCGCCGCGCAGCGATGGCACAAGCATCAGCACCTGCAAGACGCCCCCCGCCAGCACCGACAGCGACACCAGGTATATCGCCTGCCGCTGACCTTCCTGCGTGCGCAGGTCGAATACCTGCGCTCCCAGCAGCGTGGCGACTATCAGCACCACGTTCAGCACCACCGGCGCGGCCGCGGCCGCTGCGAAGCGCCGGTGCACCTGGAGAATCGCGCTGAGGAAGGCCATTCCACACACCAGCAGCGCATAGGGCAGAAGTATGGCCGTCAGCTTCACCGCCAGCATGTGGTCGGAGCGGATGTGCAGCAGCGATGCCGCCGCCCAGATGAGCAGTTCTCCGATGATGGTCAGCGCCGTCAGAACGACCGCCAGAAACGCTATGGCCGAGGATGCGAACCTGCGCGCTTCTTCAGGCGAGCGGTTTCTGACGGCTTCGGAGTAAAGCGGAATGAACGCGGCCGACAGGGCGCCTTCTCCGAAAAGCCTGCGGAAAATGTTGGGGATGGTGAAGGCGACGGTGAAAGCCGACTGCACCAGTCCCGCGCCGAAGTATCGCGCCGCGATCATCTCGCGGACCATTCCGAGAACCCGGCTCAGGAGAGTCAGCGCGCTTATCAGAGCCGCCCACGAACCGATTTTGTCCGGCGCCGCCGGCGATACCCGGACGGCAGCGGGCGCCACTGGTGCGGATTCGACAACCTCATGTGCCTGCGGGGACATCCTTTTCCCCTTCCGCGAAGCATCAGGCGCCATGCGGCGCCCCGCGTCGCACGAAATCGAGTATGCGTTTTTTCAGCCGGCCTGCGGCGCGCCGCGGATCGTCGCTTGCGGCCACGGCCGCCGTCACGGCCACGGCGCGTATTCCCGTGGCCAGAACGTCCTCGATATTGTCCTCATTGATGCCGGCGATCGCCACTGCCGGTATGCGGACAGTCTTCACAACTCTGCGCGCATAGGCCGGACCCGGAATAGACTCCCGCTGCTTGGTGGTGCTCGGGAACATGGGCCCGGCGCCTATGTAGTCGGCGCCGTCGCGCACCGCCTGGCGTGCGTGCTCGATACGGTGCGTGCTCACGCCCAGTATCATCTGCGGACCAATCAGCTTGCGCACGGCCGCGGCGGGCAGATCATCCTGCCCCACGTGAACTCCGTCGGCCCCGCACAGCAGGGCTATATCCGGGCGGTCGTTGACGATGAACAGCGCGCCGTGCCGCCGGCACAACGACCTCAGCTGTTTCGCACGTTGCAATAGCTCGCCATCGGGCAGGCTCTTTTCGCGCAGCTGAAGCGCGTCGGCGCCCCCGAGCAGCGCCTCGCGGGCGACGGTCAGCCAGTGAAGTCTGCACACCGCCTCGGTGATCAGCACATACAGATGAACATCCGCGAAACGCCGCCCGCGTCCGAGGCTCGAGAAGATGGTCTTTTCCAGGTCGTAGAACCGGTATCGCGCCCGCTCCACCAGTAGCGCCCGGGGCGCGTCGATGGTCTTGAGCACTTCCTCGACTACGCGCAGAGCCTCGCCCAGCCTTCTGCCGGCGGCGATCACCACCGCGTCAAGGTTTGCACGGGTTTGTTCCGAAGGCGTTTTGACGGCGGTTCCGACATCGCCGGCCGTATCGCGATGGGCGATCGCCTGCGGCAGATAGCGCGCCCAGGCGGCGGCCAGATCGTGGCGCAGCCGTTTCAGCTCCGCGCATAACTCCCTGTCATCGAGACAGAAGCGCGCATAATCCTCCAGAACGCGCAACGCCTCGCGGGCGCGGTTAACATTGGCGTCGAGCATGCGCAGCAGCGCGCCTTCTCTGGTCATACGGCCTCAACTGTGTATTATCGACCGGCGACATTCTAAGGATGGAGGCAACGCGCATGAATGTCCGGCGACGAAAGTACTACCGCAGCGTGGAGACCATAGCACAGGCGGCCGCGACGGCACCGTCCGGAAGCGACAGCGCCTGCGACCCGGCCGCCAGCAGCACCCCGCCGCTGGATACCATACTCTGTGGCGACTGCATCCGACTGCTGAATAACTGGCCCGAAGGATGGGCGGATCTGGTGTTTGCCGACCCTCCTTTCAACATCGGCTACCTTTACAGGGGCTACGACGACCGTCTGAAAACCGAGGACTACCTGCGATTCAGCAGAGACTGGATGAGCGCCGTCTATCGCGCCCTGAAGCCGACGGGGTCGTTCTATCTGGCCATAGGCGATGAATACGCCGCCGACCTGTGCGTCATTGCCCGGCGCGAAATCGGTTTTCACATGCGCAACTGGATCATCTGGCATTACACGTTCGGCCAGCAGACCAGGAAGATGTTCGCCCGGAGCCATACGCATATTCTGTACTTCGTCAAGGACCCGAACGCCTTCACCTTCAACGCCGACGCCGTGCGCGTCGCCAGCGCCAGACAGACAACCTATGGCGATTCGCGTGCCAACCCCCGCGGCAAGGTGCCCGACGACGTGTGGTATCTGCGCCCGCAGGAAGCGGCGCCATACGGATATTTCGAACCCTCAGCCGATACCTGGTTTGCCAGCCGCGTGTGCGGCACGTTTCACGAGCGCGAAGGGTGGCACGGGTGCCAGATGCCCATCGCCGTGTTGAACCGCATCATTCTGGCTTCGTCGAATCCGGGCGATGTGGTCCTCGATCCGATGAACGGCAGCGGGACGACCGTGGTGTCGGCGGCGCTCCTCAGACGCCGCTATGTCGGCATAGACCGCGAGCCCGCCTATGTGGAGTTCGCACGCAAGAGAGTGAAGGAGGCGATCGAACGTGCAGCCGCGCTTGGCCCCGACAGCCAGGCGCCAGCGCCGGACCCGGAAGCGATACATGTTCTGGTTCGCGCGGCCATCGACCCGAACCGCGAATCGAAGCTCTCGACGCCCACCGACGCTTTCGGGCGCAAGCGCGTAACTCGCGGCAAATACCGGCGCAGGCCATCGTCTGCCGCCGGGGTTGCGCCATCCCCTGATCAGCCGTGACGCACCGGCGCACAGCGGCGCGACTGCCGGCGTCGCCGGGGCTGTTCGATGGCGGTCAATGCCCTCACATGCAATAACGGCGCGGTCCTTTCGGCCGCGCCGCTGTATCCGAGCATTATCCGACCCGCGACGGCCGGAAGCACCAGTTCTTTCACAGCGCCATCGCCGCCGCCGCACGGCGCGACGCGCGACGCGTAACAATCGCCATCGCCGCCAGCAGCACCGCGCCGCCCCATACGGCCGACGGCAGCGGCACGAGGATCAGATGATCCTGATATTCCGGACTGCTCATGGCCATAAGCGGCGCAAACGGACCGTTGCCGGTAAGGCCATCGAGCCACGACTGCGCCAGCGCAACCTCGGGAAGCGCCGGGTATCTGGCACGAAAAGAGCCCTCGGCCAGCGACAGCCCGTCGTCATATACGACTTCCCATACGCCTATCTGAAAGGCGGCTGCGGTCTGCGGGCCAACCACATCGCCTATGCGGCGCGCCCACAACTCGCGCAGCAGATCGGCCTTGGCCTGGCCCATGCCGGCTCCCACGCCCATGCCGCCGGGCTGCGGGGCATCGGCCAGATCGACGACATCGAACCGGTGTACCTGCTGGTAAACCACGTTCTGCGATATCTCGATGCAGAAAGAAAAGAACTCCCCCTGCGGCGGGCCGGCGTGATCGCCGCCGGTTCTTGTCCACCGGTACTGGCCGACTATCTCCTCGACATAGTTCGCCCCGCCATCGGCCGAGTACTCGAACCACATCCACGGCGTGACTTTCACGAACAGCGCCTCGATCGTGGATGCTCCTGCCGACGCGGATAGAAACGGCAATAGAATAAATGCGGCCCCCAGTACTGGTGCAGGACGGTATCTCATCATTTTCTCCCTATTCGCTCCATGGAATGTTATGCCGCGCATTTTGAAGTCTGGCAGCGCTCTTTCCGGCGCGGGAAGGTCCGATAACACGGCCTGCGTGCTGATCGCGATAAACGGGGCAGGATGTACGGGCTGTTCGACAGCGGTCGCCTGCGATATCCGCCGGGCTTCCCCTCACGACGGCTGACGCCCCCAGGGCGCGCGGCGGGCCGCGCGCATCGGAGTTGTTTCAATGACCTATCTCACTTCCCATCGCGGCTTCTTCAGCCACTCGCGCAAAACCTGCTCGGCGGGCTTGTTCTTCGGGGTATAGCCGCGGTTCTCAGGGCCGCCTCGGCTGGGAGGCCATTCCCATATCATGAATCCGCCGAACCACGGCTCGCCGTACCACGACCGGAAGAACCCTTCGTAGAGTCTGCGCTGGAGGTCCAGATCTATGGGAACGGTTTCCTTGGTGTAATCCCACGACTCGTCGGCCGCGTTCTGCAAACTGCACCAGCCGGCCTCCAGAAGTATCAGCGGCTTGCCCTTTTTCTGCTGAAACTCGTACAGGGTGCGCTTGATCTTCTTCCATCTGGCGACGATTTCCTCGACGCTCACGGTATGATCTTCACCCAGCTTCCAGTAGCTGTTCATCCCGATAAGGTCGAGCTGCTCCCAGAACGGGATGTTGTCGTAGTGATCCCAGTTGGAGGAGTATGTGATCAGTCCGCGGAAGTTCTGCCGCACCATGTCGATGGTCTGGCGCCACTGCTCGGCCTTGCTTTCGGTACTTACCAGTTCCGAACCCACCACCAGCAGGTCCACCTTCGCCGATTCGGCTATCCAGCAGTAGTGGTACAGCATCGCCCGGTAACTGGCCCACCATTCCGACCAGTCCTCGGGATTTATGGTGCCGCGCCACTCCAGCCCGCGCGGCCTGTCCAGCAGCACTATGGGCATGAGCACCACGCGCAGACCGTGCTCCTGTTTGGCGTACTGGATAAGAGATATGAGCTCGTCGGGAGTGGGCGTGGAGCGCATGTCCAGGTAAATGCGGCTCGACGAGCCGTTTTCCATGCGCGCATCGACCACGAAACTGACGGTGTCGGCCCCCAGGTCTGCTATTTCATCTACCGCCTTGCGGTATTCGCTGTCCATCCAGTCGATGCGCTGAAGCTGCACCGCCACGCCGCGAAAGGGCAACCCGGCGACGCGCGTCGCGCCCCTGACCGTCTGCGGGCGCCCGAGGCGCGCGACCTGGCGGTTCTGCTCCGGGCCCGCCGACAGCATGCACCCCAGCATCACGCCCACGTACAACACTACCGACGCAACTGTCACTGCGACTCTGAACATCTTTCTCCGTACCCGTACCTGCCGCCGCTCATCATACGCCCCCGCGGCAGGGCGGCCAACGCGCCGCAGTCCCTCCGCCATCAGGCCCTCGCGCATGGCACAGGATATCGTGCCGCGAACGTCTATGAGGCCCGGCGCATCGCGCACGGTTGTTCTGTAAAATCGAACAACCCCGCCAGGACGTCCGGACTCAGCCGGCTCTCTTCCTCTACCTCCATTGCCGACGCCCCCAGCAGCGCTGCGACCGGCGGCGAACCTCCCGCCGCTGCCACCAGCGCCGCCACGGCCAGCAGGCGATCGTATGCCGCCGCACCCCCCTGCCGAACGGGCGCCAGCACCGGCGCATATTCGCTGTGCAGCCGGCCGGTCTGCTCATCGGACGCGGTTTCGAAAGAAAGCAATCCCTTGCGCCCGATAATCATGAGCGCGCTGCGCGCGCCGGTCATGTGCAGCAGGTTCCACGCCAGCGCCCCCACTCCGCTGGCGTAATCATGCAGACAGCGTCGTACCTCGCGCTCGCTCTGCACCAGCATGTCCACGCCGCGAAACGCCTTGAGGCTGCCCTGTATGCCGGCATCGCGCCCCACGACCGCCGCATGCGCGCTGGCCGCGCCCTCGATGATGCATTTCAGCAGCGGCGGCGTGAGCAGCCCCTGACCGTGGTCGGCCACCACCAGGGCCGCCGCCCCGTTCATCTGCGACAGCACCAGCCCGCCGTATGCCTCCTGAATGCGCGAATCCACAGCCACAGGCCCGCCGCCGTCGGCCGTCAAGGCCGTGCGATCGTCCACCACATACCGGTGACGTCGGAGCGGCGCTCGCCCGGGCATGCACGTCACCTGCACTCCGGCGCGCTCGAGCTGATCGACCGTTTCGCGGCACTCGGCGTCGTCCGCCAGCTGCGTCACCAGCACCGGCGACGCCCCGAGCGCGGCCGCATGTATCGCCACCGCCGCCGCCCCGCGCAGGCGTTTGTGCGTGCGCACCACCCGCAGTGCGCTCAGCGCATCTTCAGCGCCGGTTTCGCAGATTTCGCACTCGTGGCAATACTCCACCACACAGTCGCCCGCCACGACCACGCGCCGGCGGTCAAACCGCTGCATCAGCGCGCGCACGGCTGATGCGTCCAGGTTGCACCGCTGCCGCAGCCGCCGCAGCTTTTCCAGATCGAACAGCTCGCGCTGTCCGATCTGGCCGATGAGCGCCGTCGAGGAATAGACTACCTCGCCCCCGGAAAACACCACGCGCCCGCCGTGACGCAGCACCGTGTCGCGCTCCGCGAGAAAGCGGGGATCGTTATTGCGTTCATACTCCCGACCCTTGACGTAAATGTCGGGACGCACCCGTTCCAGCAGCTCTACCGCCGTGGGATCGCGGTTGACATACACCCAGTCCACGCACTCCAGCGCCGCGAGGCTCATGGCCCGCAGGTCTTCGGGGATCAGCGGACGATCGGGCCCCTTGTTCACGCACGCGTCCGCGCTCACGCTCACCAGCAGCACGTCGCCCAGCGATCGGGCAAACTGAAGGTGCTGTATGTGCCCCGGATGCACGATGTCGAAACAGCCGTGGCAATGAACGACCACCCGTCCGGCACGACGAGCCTCTTCGCGGAGCGACAGCAGGCGTTCGAGGGTGCATATCTTTCCGGCGGCATTCATACGGACCATCCTTCCCGGCAAATATGCAGCGCGCCGACAACATTATCGGTCGTTGAGAGCAGATAACGTTAAAGCGATTGCCGCCCGAAGTCCGATAAAACAACAGAGCGATCGCCTGCCTTCGCGAGTATGGCAGCGCGCCGGCCGGACCAGTCCCGGCGGTTCGGAAAAACCCGCGACTTCCATGAGCTGCCCATCAGCAAATCCGTCCGCCGCCGCGGTTCTGGCCGACGCCGTATCCGCGGCGGGGGCCGACCCCGCAGCTGTTATCAGCCGCCATGCCGTCGGCAACGATGTCCTCCGCCAGGCGGCCGAAATATGCATGCGCCGTCAGCAGTGGGCGGCCGCGGCGGCACTTCTGGCATCCCCCGCCCTGGCCGACCCCTCGGCCGAACTCCAGCGGCGCGTTTCGGCCAATCTTGCGGAACTCAGGACCTGCCGGCCCGCCACTTATGCGGCGCTGATGGCGTGCGCCGGCAGCAACAGATATGCGATCATGCCCACCGCACGCGGACAGCCCACCGTCGTTTATCGCGGACACGACGGCCGGAACTTCAGCCTTTCCGGCAGCGATGATCCCGCCGGCGACGCCGCCAGAGCCGTCGCCGCGATGGTGAATGCCGGCCGCCATAAGGAGACCATCGGTTTGGGGGGCATGGGCGACGGCTATCTGTTATATGCCCTCTCCCGCTGCCGCCCGGGTCTGCTGTTCAATCAGCAGCCGCCGATCTTCCTTGTCGAACCCGATGGCGCGCTGTTGTTAACCTGCCTGATGATGCACGATTACACCGGTCCCGATGGCCCGATACGACAGGACAGATTCATCTGGCTCGTCGGTCCTCAATGGCATCAGCAACTGCGCGATCTTCTGGCGCAGGATCCGTTCCTGCTGCCCCCGCTCATCTGGCTGCATACCACTCAGCAGCAAGCCGACATCGAAGCGCACGTGGCCGCCGTTTACAGCGAGCTCGAACAGCGCAATACGGATCTCGCCGCGGACATCAGCGCTTATTACAGCAGCCTTTCGCGCCGCCATTATCTGGAGATCTTCTCGGAATCGCCGCCCCGTCCTCCAAGGGTGTTGCTGCTGACCAGCAGATTCACATCCGTGCTGCGATACTCCACAGCCGATGCGGCCGCCGCCTTCGAGGAGCTGGGCTGGAAGACCGAGATTCTCATCGAGCCCTCCGACTGCCGCCGGCTTACGACCACCGCCATCCGCAAGGCCCTGGCCGGGTTCAAACCCGACCTCATCTTTCAGATCGACTATCTCCGCAGGGATCACAACAACCTCATACCGCCCGACGTCCCGTTCGTGTGCTGGATACAGGACGCGCTGCCGAATCTCGCTACTCCCGACGCAGGCCGGTTCATCGGACGGCGCGATTACGTGATGACCATTCAGCCGATTTACGAGCATCGCTACGGCTATCCCCCGCGACAGATAATACCGCTGCACCGTTTCACGCGCATTGTCCGCGATATGCCCGAATCGTCCCGGAAGGGCGACGACCTGGCCTATGTCTCCAACGCCTCCATGCCTCCGGAGGAAATGGCGGCAGCGATGGTGCGCGAACAGGCCGGCAACCCCAGACTCCAGCGTCTGATCGACGCGTGCTGCCATCTGATGATCGAGACGTACCGGCGCGGCGAGTGCCTCCAGACATTCAGCGAAGTGGGCAGGATGCTCGCCAGCGCGGAATCACAATGCGGCATGCACATCGACCATGCCGATCTGCGCCAGAACGTAATCGACGCCCTGTTCAACCGTCTGAACAACCTCCTGTACCGACAGCAGGCGCTGCTCTGGGCCAGCCAGCTGGCCGGCGAAATGGGCTTTACCCTGGCGCTCTACGGACGGGACTGGGAAAAACATCCGCTGTTGGCGCCGCATGCGCGCGGCCCGGTGAGCTACGGAAAAGAACTTGCCGCTCTGTCGCGCCGCACCCGGATAAACCTCAAGATCGAGCCCTATCTGTGCGTTTCCCACCAGCGCCTGCTGGACGGCCTGGCCGCGGGCGGGTTTTTCCTCGTCAGAGACCACATAGCCAATCGTCTGGTGGCGGAACTTGCGGCATTCATGGAACGGCATGGCCTCGCAGACGCGCCCGACTCCGAGCACGCCATGAAATCGCTGGGCGATCAGGCGCGCCGTGAACTTGCGGCCCTGCTCAAGCGGTGGGAGGTACTTGCCGATACGGGCGACCCCGTTGACCAGGTGCGCCGCTGCCGCAGGGCGGGCCTTGTGGCCGACGGCGGCGAACTGCTGCCGCATCTGGACCAGATCATATTCTCCGACAAGGAGTCGCTTGCCCGACTGATCAACAGGTTTCTGGGCGATGAAGGTCTGCGGCGATCGATAGCGGACAGCCAGCGCCGCAGTATAGAGGCCAGGCTGTCCTACACCGCCGGCATGGGCCGGCTCGTCGCGGAGATCCGCCGGCTTATCGCCGCCGAAGAACCGATGGAGGACGCGTGCGGCTCAGCTACATAATCGTCACGCACAACCGGCGCGACGCGCTGCTGCGGACGCTGGAGATCCTGCGGCGCACCACCCCCCTGCCGCAATCGGAATGGGAAACCCTGGTGGTGGACAACGGTTCCGACGACGGCACGCCGCGCGCGGTGCAGGCGCTGTTTCCGGAGGTGCGGCTGATCTGTCTGGGCCGCAACGAGGGAGTGTGGGCGCGGAGTTACGCCTTTGCCCCGGCCCGCGGCAGATATGTGGTGCTGCTGGACGACGACAGCTATCCCGTCGGCGACGCGGTTGTGCGCTCCATGGCATACCTCGATGTCCGTCCGCGCTGTGCGGCGGTCGTTGGACGCGCCCTGCTGCCAGACGGCTCGGCGGAGGCGTGCGCCATGCCGGCGGTCATGCTCAGCGGCGCAGTGTGTCTGCGCCGATCGGTTCTCGCCGAGGTTGGCCCCTTCCGCCGCGAGTTCTTCCGCAAAGCGGGCGAATACGACTTCAGTTTCCGCATCTGGGAGGCCGGCTACACCGTAGAGCGCTTCGAGGACATCATTTACCGCCACGACAAGGTCGGCGCGGGCCGCAATGCCGCTTTCGCGCATCGCATGGATATCCGCAACAATCTGATCCTCGTCGAACGCTATCTTCCTCCCGACCTGCGCCAGATTTACCATGAGGACTGGGCCGCGCGATATACCGCGCTGGCCATCCATGCCGGACACGCCGTCGCCGCTCGCCGCGCTCTGCTGGAGGCGCGTCTGTGGCGCATGCGCGAGGCTCTGCGCGGCCGCCAGACCCTCAGCGAGGGCACGATCGAGGCCGTATTCGCTCTGCGCCATCAGGCCCGGGCCGTGCGCCGCTGGTCGAATGTCATCAGCGGCAACAGCGTGGTCATAGCCGACTTCAGCAAGAACATCTATGCCACTTACCGGGCGTGTCTGGAAGCGGGGCTGACCGTGTCGGCCGTGGCCGACAACAACCCGGCTTTTCTCGGACACAACTACCGCGGCGTGCCGATACTTGCCGATGCGGAAGCGCTGGCACGGCCATGCGCGGGCGTGGCGGTGTCAAACGTCAATCCGGCGCAGATCGACGGCGTGATCCGCCGCATACGCTGCCGTTACGACGGACCGATCCTGCGCCTGTGGGAACCGCGCTTTCTGGGAAGTGCGGCTGTGGCCGCCTGAGAAACCGATGGAAAACACGGCGTCAACATTTCCGGCACATCGCACCGCCGCTTCCATACGCGAGTTCTGGGACCAGCGGGCCCGGCAATTCGGCGCCGACGCCCGCGCGACGCTGCGCGAGACCCACCTGCGCGACCTCGAAGTGCGCATCATGCTCAGCAGACTGCGGCGTCTGAAACCCGCGCGCGTCCTGGACGCCGGCTGCGGCAACGGCTGGTCCACGCGGCAGTATGCTCTGGCCATGCCGCGCACGCAGTTCGTCGGCGCGGATTTCAGCAGCGCCATGATCGAACACGCCGCGCGGCACAGTCCCCCCAACTGCCTGTTCGTGGTCGCCGACGTGATGGACGCGTCCACCCTGCCCCCCGGGCCCTTCGACGTGGTGATGACGCAGCGCTGCATTCAGAACGTTCCCGGCTGGGAAAATCAGAAGAAAGCCATACGCAATCTGCTGAAACTGCGCGCGCCGCACGGCGTGGCAATGCTGATGGAATGCTCCCGCGACGGGGTAGAGCAACTCAACCGCCTGCGCGTCTTCCTGGGCATGTCACCGATCGAGGGCATAGAACCGTGGCACAACACCTTCCTGCGCGACGCCCGCATGATCGAGGAGTTCGGCGCGAGGATCGACTATTTCAGTTCCACGTACATGTTTCTCGCCAAGGTCGTGCACAAGCGGCTTTCAGCGATCGCTCGCCACCTGCCGCCGCTGGGCCGATTCGGTTATGACCGGCTGTACCTGATAAGATGAGAATCAGGAACAGGCTCATATATCGCATACACGATCGCCAGATAATCTCGCTGGCCTCCAGATACTTCCGTGGCCGCGTTATCGACATAGGCTGCGGCACCAAGCCCTATGCGGCACGGCTGGCGCCTTTCGTCACCGAACACGTGGGCGTGGACCACGCGCTCTGTCCGCATGGCCTGGCGGCCGTCGATCTTGTCGGCACGGCCTATGCCGTTCCCGCGCCGTCCGAAAGCTTCGACTGCGCGCTGTGCACATCGGTGCTGGAGCACCTCGAGGAACCGCAGCAGGCGCTGCGCGAATGCCTGAGACTGCTGCGGCCCGGCGGCGTGGCCATATACAGCGTGCCGTTCCTCTGGCACCTCCACGAGGAACCGCGGGATTTCTACCGCTTTACCCGACACGGTCTGGCCTACCTGTTTACCCGCGCCGGGTTCGAGGTGGTGGAAATCCGCGCGCTTTCGGGTTTCTTTGTCACGTTCTTCACCCTCCTGGGCTACTACCTGTACCGCTTCAACAGCGGGCCGCTGCGATGGCTGCGGCTCATAGACGCAGCAAGCCTCATCCTGCAACTGGCTGCTGCGGCGCTGGAGCATTTCACCCGCGATGAACGCTACACGTGGATGTACATGGTCGTGGCCCGCAAGCCGTCGTGCCCCGGCGCACAGAGCGAAGCCGCACAACCCGGCGCCGCGGACCCTTCGGCAGGTGCGCCTTTCCACGGATTGGGATCATGTGCGGAATAGCCGGATATATCTGCGTCAGCCGGGTCGAACAATCGCCTGCGCCGATATTCCGCATGACGCGCGCTCTGTCGCATCGGGGGCCCGAGGACGAGGGAATAGTCCTCATAGATCGCGGAACTGGACGGACGATCGACCTTGCCACCGACGCAACCATGCCCGGATCGGGCGCCATGCCCCGGCTCGACCGACTGCCCGTTCATAGATCGCCGCCGTTTCCTGGACGCCTGCGACGCGCTTGCGCAGACGAATCCCCTTTTCCTGTGGCGCATGATGAGCGTATGGCTGTGGTGGCGCCGCTGCGTCCTGGGAGAACATCTGGCATGAGGTCCGGCAATGGCAAAGGTACTGCATCTCTTTAACATCTTCGGGGCCCTGACTGAGAAAACCATCGTGGACCTCACGCTCGGGCTGGCGGCGTGCGGCCACGACATCACCATAGGGTACGAAACGCTGGCCGCCGAAGCGCCTCGCATAGCCCTGCCGCTTGTCCAGCTCAAGCGCGTGTTCGTGGAACCCGCTGCTGATGTGCCTGCGCAGATGAACTGCATAGCTCGGACAGTGGAAGACGCGGCCCGTCGAGAACTGCTGGATGCCCGCTTCGATATCGTACACGGCCATTTCGGACCGCGCGTGCTTCACGGCGCGGCCTTTCTGGCTGCCGGCACGCCAATGATCATCGGCATATACGGCTATGACGCCGGTCGTCTGGTGCGCGACAAGTGCTGGATCAGACGCTATCGGTGGGCCGCCGAGCGCGGCACTATATTCATGACCATCGCGGACTACCTGCGCAACAGAGTTCTGGAAATGGGCATTCCCGCGTCGCAGGTGCGGCTCATACATCTCGGCATCGACCTTGCCGCGCACCCATTTACACCGACTCCGCCGCCCCAGCCGCCGCGGTTCGTATTCGCCGGCCGATTCGTGGAGAAAAAAGGCGCCGACGTGTTGCTGAAAGCCCTGGCCCGCTTGCGCGACAACGGCGTGTCCGCCACGCTGGACCTGGTCGGCGCAGGTCCGCTTGAGGACGACATCAGGCGAAGCGTCGTCGGGATGCACCTGGAGGACCGTGTGCGAATGCCCGGGCGCGTGCCATTCGACAGGCTTCTGAAGGTGATCAGCGGCGCAACAGCCCTGGTGCAGCCGAGCGTTACGGCGGCCGATGGCGACACCGAGGGCGCCCCGATGGTGCTGATGCACGCGCAGGCCATCGGCGTGCCGTGCATAACCACCGCCCATGCGGGGAACCCCGAGGTCATCCCGCCTGAGGGCCGGCGCTTCGTAGTACCCGAACGAAACATCGATGCGCTGGCAACGGCCATGGAGGAGATGGCCGCTCTCGATGCCGCACAGCGCCGCTCGCTGCAAACTGCGGGCCGACGCTGGATAGAGGAACACTACGACATGCGCCGCACCATTGACGCCTGCGACTCGCTATACAGGGAGATTACGCACGGCAGGACACGCGGGGCACAATAATAATGATTTCCGCGGCCGCCGTTTGCCCGCGACGGGCATGAACTTGCGCTGTCACTTCAGCGCCGCTTCGATGGCCTCGTCCATGCGCTTTTCCGAGCCGGCCCCGAAACCCACGAACACGTTCTTTATGTTGCCGTCCTTGCCGACTATCACCGTGGTCGGTATTCCCTGCACCAGGTACGTGCGGGCAACCTGCCCGTTCTGGTCCATGGGCACGCTGAACGTGTAGTTGTTGTCCTTCATGAACTGCTCGACCTTCTCCTTGTTCTCGCGAAGGTTGACCGCCCATACGCGCAGACCTTTGGCGGCCAGATCTTTGTTGGCGCTGAGGGCCTGAAGGTGAGGCAGCGACTCGCGGCACGGCGGACACCACGTCGCCCAGAAGTCGATAACCACCACGTTTCCTTTCATCGCCGAGAGTTTGACCGTCTCGCCCTGAAGCGTTGTGAGCGTGAAATCGGGCGCGGCTTTGCCCTCCAGCGAACGGGTATCGCCGTTGTCGGCGGCCCCGCAGCTCAGCGCAAGCACCATTAGACTCAGCGCAAACACGGAAACGCAGCAGCGAATCATGATGGCTCCTTTTCGTGCGGCCAGCGCAGAGGTTGTCAGCGCTGCGCCGGATGCAGATTGCGGCTTCGACCGGCAATCACAGTCTCACACGCTATCATTACCCCGTTGCGCAGGCAACTATCTTATCCACTAAATCCCATCAGCGCCGTTGCCGGGCCTACTAACGGATCGCCACAGCTCGCGCGGTTCCACCAATGATCACGAGGCCGCAGTTCAGAACTTCTCCCAGTGCAGCACCTCCGCCAGCGGTCTTTTTGGGGTAGGCTCGCCGGGTCTGGCCGCATATCCCAGGGCCACCATGGCAACCAGCTTGTGGCCCGGCGGCACGCCCAGCATTTCGGCTACCGTCGAGCAATAGGGTTTTTTGTCGCCGGCCACCCAGCACGACTGAACGCCCAGGGCCGTGGCGGCAATGAGCATGTTCTCGGTCGCTGCGCAACCGTCTTCCAGATAATACTTTGTGTCGCGGCAGAATACGCATATGCACGCCGGCGCATCGGCGATGAAGCGGCCGAAGTCGGCTAGTTCACTGATGCGGCGGCGCGTCGCAGGGTCGGTCACTACCACGAAATGCCACGGCTGAACGTTGCGGGCGGTGGGAGCACGTCGGCCGGCATCGACGATTCTTTCTATAACATCTTTGGGAACAGGGGTTTGAACAAACTCGCGGGTGCTGTACCTGCGGGATATGGCTTCGAGTGTGTCCATGCTCGACTCCGTCGTTACGCAAGCACTTTGCGCAGTGCATCATACACGTTATCTCCGGCGATGCACGCTCAGCGGGACTTGAGTCTTGTCGCAGTGGGCCGGCCCCATACAATGCATCGATACCGTGCAGGGACGCTTATGGCGGATCCGGACAATCTTCGTCTGACGGACTTCATGGATCTTCCGACGCTTCAGGAGATACAGGACGGTTTCGCCGCCGTGGCGAACGTCAAGGTTCGGATCACCGACGCCGAAGGCAATCTGCTCACCCAGCCGCGCCCCACACGCGAGTTTCTCAGACGTCAGAAGATTATCGCCGCCCACCAGGAGCAATGCGACGATCAGACCGACGGACCGAGCCGCGAAGGACGGGAATACGTAGCGCCCGTCATCGTCAACAACCAGCGGCTGGGAATGATCCGCATGTCGGCCGTCGGCGGCGCCGCCAACATAGATGACGAGAAACTCGCTTCGCTGTGTCAGAAAGCCGGGCTTGATCCGAAACAGGTCAAGCCCGTTCTCTGCCAGTTGCTCCGCGAGCAGACGAACCGGCCGGCGGCCATACAGTTTCTGTATCTGCTTGCCAACGCCATCGCCCGTCTGTGCTTTCAGGAATACCAGTTGCGCAAGCGGATAGACGAACTGACGGCCGTTTACAACGTGGCCACCATGCTCGCGGAAACACGCGACCTGAATCGCGTGCTCCAGCGCACCGTGGAACTGGTGTGCGAGGTCATGAACGTCCGCGCCAGTTCCATCCGTCTGGTGGACGAACAGCGCGACGAACTGGTGATAAAGGCCGTGCACAATCTCTCTCAGGCCTATCTGTCGAAAGGGCCTATCCGTCTGAGCACGGCGCAGATTGATCTCGAAGCGCTTTCGCCTCGCGGTTTCTGTTACGTGCGCAACATGGCGACGGATCCGCGCGTGGCGTATCCGCAGGAATCGCGGCGCGAAGGCATAGTCTCGATGCTTTCGGTGGGCATGCGGTACAAGGGGAGGAAAATCGGCGTGCTGCGCGTTTACACGTCGGAGGAGAAACATTTCTCGCAGCTCGAGATAGACCTTCTGCGCGCCATCGCCGCGCAGGCCGCCGCCGCCATCGAAAACGCCCGTCTGATGGCCGAGACCATCGAGGCCGAAATGCTCGAGAGACAGGTCGCCATGGCGGTTGACGTGCAGCAGCGGATGATTCCGCGTCGGCCACCCAAAGTGCAGGGGCTGGACATCGCGTGCAGTTACGAACCATGTTACGCGCTCGGTGGCGACCTGTTCGACTTCATAGAACTGCCCAACGAGAACCTCGGCGTTCTCATAGCCGACGTAAGCGGCAAAGGCGTGCCGGCAAGCCTCACGATGGCTTCGGTGCGCGCCTTCTTCCGCGCCTACGTGGACAACATCTACTACCTGTACGAGATAATGCGGCGGGTAAACATCATGCTCTGCCGCGACACCAAACCCGGCGAGTTCGTCACGCTGTTCTATGGCGTGTTCGACCTGGTCAACCGCAGGCTCACCTATTGCAATGCCGGCCATCCCCCGCCGCTACTCCTGCGCGACGGCAAAGTAAGCGAACTGCCCGGCGGAGACCTCGTTCTCGGAGTGGACCCCTCGGAAAACTACCGCCAGAACGTGCTCGAACTGCGCAAGGACGATGTCATTCTGGCCTACACCGACGGCCTGACCGATGCGGTCAACTTTCAGCAGCAGACATGGGGCAAAGCCCGGCTGCTGGAAACATTCGCCCGAGGAGGAGCGTCGGCCGAGGCCATCGCTCAGACCATCCTCTGGGAAATGCGGCGCTATTCGGGACTGACCACGCGCACCGACGACGTTACCATGGTTGTGGTGCGGGTTATGTAGGATGCTTTCTGCATAAGCCTGGCGCCTCTCACGGCCGCTGTTGTCGGGGCTGCGGAAAAGCCGCCTTGCCCGCGGCATAGACGGCGATATTGACGCCAAGTTCGAAAAGGTCCTGCCTCGATGCATCCCGCGTCTGCCACGCTGCGGCGATGTCCGCCGGACAGTGCACCAGCACAACCCGCGAGCCGATGGTTACCGCGCGCAGCTCGATACGCGGCTCCAGACGGTAGTTTATCCTGTATATATCGTGTCCGCGGGGCAGCGCCGTCGGAACAATGCCGAACAGCCTGCGCGACATGCGCGCCACGAAATCGTTGAATGCCGTCGAACCATTGTCCGCATGCGTCAGAATTACGCCTCCATGCTCGACGTATGCCTTGAGCTTCAGCAGCTGTTCATCGTCGAACCGCGGCGCCTGTGCGCCGGCGATGTACAGAACCGGACTGTCGGACCAGTCCTCCCAGGGCCGGTCCGCACGCACCACCTGCCAGCGCATGGATCGCTCGGTTTCGGCCGACGCGAAATGCACGAGGTTCGCCACGTCGTACGGCCTGTTGTTCCATGCCCCGTCGTAGCGCAGTTTGTTGATCATCACCGGCTGGCGCCCCCAGGCGAGAAACAGCACTATGTAAGCCGTGTCGATGATCGCATCCGGACCATGGTCCACCCGGCCCCAGGCTCCGTTTGGAAACTGACTGGCCACAGCCCTGGCAGCCAGTTCGGCGAACAACTCGTGTTTGCCGAAGTGTTTGTAACCGCATGCCTGTCCCACCCGCGAGAGGGCGAAAAGGTTATAGCCGACGTATCGCAGCGGCGGAGCGATCGCCTCCAGACAGTTGTCATCCTTTTCCAGCCAGGCAAGCGCTGCCGCCAGAGGCGCATAGTAATTGCCCTCCGACATCGCGCCGGCGTCGCCGGCATACAGATACTGATGGATCGCCAGGAGCGATGCGATGCCGCCCAGCGTCATGGATGCTGTCGGCTGCTGGCTGGCCGGGTCGTAGAACCACCGCCCGTCGGGAAGCTGGCAGTTAAGCCAGTGCGTCTCTGCCTCTATCCAGTAGCCGGCGGGCACGTTGATGCCGGCGACCGCCCCGCACCACACCCCGAAATGCCCGTATTGCGTGTTGGAATTATCCCACGGCAGATCGGGCGGCTGAACAGGCCCCGGCAGCAGCGAACGCGCATCGCGGTATGATGTGATCGTCGGCGATGGCGTCGGCAGGCCGCGATAATCGCGAAACTGCCGCCGTTTCATCCCGGCGACCGGCACCCGCGATTCGTTGTTGTGCAGCCATGTGACCGGCCCGCTGTCTGGATCCACGTAATACAGCATCCCGGCCTCGTCGTCGCCGCCGATGACCGTTTGGGGCGCCTGCTCGGCTCCGCCCCGTCCGATCGGCCGACGCCAGCCGTAACTGGCGTTGTATGTGTATGCGCCGTCGGTGGCCGCGGCTATCAGCCAGTTCACGTCGGCGGCCAGAGTCTGGCGGTCCTCGGGCCTGTTGTGCACCGACAGCGCCGCCGCCCGCAGGCTGCGCGCATAGGTAACCGGCGCCGCCGGATGAAGGGCGTCCTCGGTCATGAGGTGCTCCTTCATGCGCTTCACCAGACGGCTCATCACCGGCCCGCGTATGTCCAGGCGCGCCTCGCCTGTGGCGCGTCCCGCCGATAACAGCGCATAGACGCACAGAGCATTCAGCCCTTCGAGATATGTGCGGTCCGTTATGCCGGGCAGATCAAGTTCGTCGGTCCTGAACTGCGCCAGAAGAAAATCCACGCCCCGCCGTATGGCTGGATCGAGCTGGCCGGCGGGATTGCGACCACGCGGAACCGCCGCGCGTGTGGCCGGCCCCGTATCTGGCGCAACCTGGCGGGTGGCCGGCAGCGTGAGCGGAAGAGGCACCCCGCGCGCGGCGCGCGTCTCGAGGCGCGCGGAAGCCGGCATGGTGCCCGGCGCCTGCAACGTTGTCGGCCGGTTTATAAGAGGCATATCCTGCGGATATGCCGCCTCCGGAGGCTGCGGCGCCGGCGGAGCCGGGCCATGCTGCACCATCGCCTGGCGCTGGGCGAGAAGCTCGTTCTGAAGCCTTGTCAGCAGCAGGTCGTACACTCTGTCCTGATCCTGTTTTGCCCGCTCCGCCAGATCCCACAGTGCCGAATCCTTTATGCGCCGGCCGCCAACCAGCTGCTCTATCTGCCTGTATCGCTCGTGAGCCGCGACGAGATCGCCCCCGATGGCCAGCCGCTCGGCATCGTTTTTCAGGGCGATGATTTTCGGCAGCAGCTCGCTCAACTGGCGGTCATCCGCCGGCACCGCCGCGCCGGACGCGCCCGCTCCTGCCCGCACAGCCCAGGCAACCACCGCCGCCACGCAAGCCGTCAGAAGCAGTCCGACCAGTACCGCCACAATGACAGGCCAGATACTGGACGGGAATAACCCGGCGTGCCTGTCCGGCGCGCGCTCCGCCGCGGCAGCCGGCGCGACGACACGCGCGACGGGCGCCGCGCTCGCCGCGCGCCTTGGGCCGTTCATGAGGCCGCCGCACGCCGGACACACCACGCTGCCCGTCGGCTCCGACTCATCGGCAGGTATCTGCTTGCCGCATTTCGGGCAGGAGAGAGTCATATTGCGCCCGTCCACGCACGAGAACGCCACTTCAATATCTTTCCGGACAGCCGTCCGCCGCCCAGAGCACGATGTTCTTCAGAAGCGACATGGCATACTCGCTGCGATAGCCGAGTATGCTCCAGGTGCCTGTTCCCAGCAAACCGGTGGTGACATCCAGCGGGCTGTAAATAAGGCGGCCATTGCCGCTGGCAAGCATGTGCAGTTTCGCCGCGCCGCGCCCGAGTTTGTTTTCCGCGTAGGTCCGCATGAGCGGCCTGGTCAGAACTTCCATTCCCGCGCCGCCGCCCGACAGAATCGGATGCGTGAAAGCGACCAGCTGCGGTTTGCGTGCGGGAAACGCCCGCGCCAGCATGTCCGCCACGCCTGCATCGAAGTTCCACGAACCGCCGCAGGCGTCGATTATCAGCGTCCCGCCGTCCTCCACATACCGGCGCAGCGCCTCGACCTCGGCAGCCGGAAAGGCGTGCGGTCCGGTTCCCGTCAGATGCGCGATGGGAAAGATGCGGGCATCGAGCGATGCTGTATCGATCGTCGCGACGTCCAGCGCATAGCCCGTCTGATACGCGAACCACCTGGCGAAGCGCTCGATGGCGTGGGGTTCCGGGTCCCACAATCCTGCGTACTTGACGCGCGCCAGCTTCACACGGAAATCCCCCGCCCGCGGCGGCGGAGGCAGGTATGGCGAGTTCAGACGATTGCGCAGGTCCGCCTTGCCGGCCGCGTATATGAAGAGATTCAGCCCCAGATCGAACGCAAAACGCTTCGTCTTCTCGGCACGGAGCTGCCAGTGCTGCGCCAGGTCCTGCGGCGAATGAACCATCAGCAGACGCGAACCGTTGCTCAGGTACTTGAGTTTCGGCCTGGGTTCCACCTGAAAATTGAGCGTGTACAGTTCGTGGTCCTGCGGCAGGTCCATCCACTCGTAATCCGGAAAGAGCTTCGTCCCCAGTTCGATCACGAACCTGTCAAAACTGGCGCTGTTGCCGTCGGCCTGCGTGAAAATCAGGCCCCCCGCCTCCACAAATCGCCGCAGCCTGCTGAGGACGGGCGCGTCCAGCTTGATGGGCTCATGGCTGGCGATGTACAGGATCGGGCAATCCAGCCAATCGCACCAGTCCCGCTCTATCGGCACCACCTGCCAGTTGATCGGCCTTTCCAGTTCGCGCGTCGCGAAACGCGCCAGGTTGGCCACGTCCCGCGGCCGGTTCGCCCAGCACCCCTCGAACCGCAGCTTGTTCATCAGTATCGGATGCCGGCCCCGCGCCAGAAACAGCAGCGCATATGCGGTTTCGATGAGGTCGCCCCCTCCGCGCCACTGGTATCCGCTGCCCCAGGCGCCTGTGGGAGACTGCGCCCGCACCAGCATTTCCGCCAGCGACCGGTACCAGTCGTGACGCCCGAAGTACTTGAAGCCGCTGGCCAGCCCCACGCGCTCCAGACCGTACAGCGTATAGCCCGTGCTGAAGCCTCCGGCCATCCGCAGACAGTTGTCGCCGCTTTCCAGCCACTGAAGCCCGCGCGCCAGAGGTTTGGAAAACGGCTCTCTGCCGACGGCCGTTCCGAACTGCGGCGCATCGAGATAGTCGTGCGTCACGAACAGCGACGCCAGCCCCGCCACGGTCATCGACGGTCTGCCGTCGCGCTGATTCGCATGGCCGTAACCCCATTCGCCCGTATCGTGTTGACACTCGAACCAGTGGTTCTGCACCTGCGCCCAGTAGGTCCGCGGCACTTCCATGCCGACTTCCGCCCCCGACCACACCCCCAGCAGCCCGTACTGCGAATTGGAGTTATCCCACACCGCGGCGCCCGTGCCGGCCGGTTCTCTATAGGTGTATGCGCCATGGCGCGCGGCTTTTATCAACCACGCCACATCTTCCTTGAGCACCGCCCGGTCCTCCGGCCGGTTATAGACCGCCAGCGCCGTGGCCCGTATGGCGCGCGCGTAGGTCTCGCACGACCCCCTGATGGGCATGTCGCGCATCCTGTCGATCATCTGCTTCATGTTGCCGGCGCGGACGTTAAGCCGCTCATCGCGTATCGCCTGTCCGCACTGGAGAAGCGCATACACACACAGGGCGTTCAGACCCGCATACCGGCTGCTCTCGCCGCCCGCATCCCGCCGCAACGCGCCGTCGCTGAATTGTGCCAGCAGGTACTCCGCACCCCGCTTGATGGCCGCTCCGATCGCCTCGTCGCTTACCCCCCCGCTTTCCACGGCCATCGGCGACACCGGAGGTCTGCGGGGAAACTCCATCTTCCGCGGCAGTACCTGCGGTGCCGGCGGTTCCTTCACAGAAGCAGGCTGCTGCGCCGCAACCGCCGGTGCCGCCGGCGCGTCGGCCTTCGGCGGCTCCGAGCGGGCAATGGTCAGCGGTCCCTCCGGCGACGGCACTGGCGGAAGAACCAGCGGTTCTTTTGTCTGTTGGTCCGGCTTTTCCACGGCGACGGCATCCCCCGCAGTCGCGCGCGTCGCCGGACCGTCCGCCGCCGTCTGTGCCGCCGGCTGTCCGGTCCGATGCCGCTCCAGCAGTATCTCGAACAGCCGCTCCCGGGCCGACCGCGCCGACTGCACATTTTCGCGCAGGTTCGGATCGGTTATCTCCCGTCCGGCGATGGCCTGTTCTATCTGCTGATAACGTTCGTGCGCCTCGGCGAGCTGCCCGCTGCCAACGAGCGCTTCGGCTTCCGTCTTCAGCGCCAGCACCTGTTTCGCGAGCGGATCCTCGCGACCTTCGCCCGACCGCATCAGAACCGCCATCGCCAGCGCTCCGGCAGCCGCCGCACAAACCGCCACGGCAATATACAAACCGGCCGCGCTATGCGGCTTCGGCGCCGGGCGCGCCCAGTGCCGCGCGGCGGCGAGCGCGGCGTATTCGCTTTCCGCCGCAACCTGCGGCTCAGCCGCGGCCGCATCATCCGCGGCGGCTCTCGCGGCCTCCAACTGCTCCCAGGTCTGCCTGGCTATGTCGGCCGACACCCACGCCCCGCACGCGAAGCACATCACGCGATCCCACGGCCGCTCGGCGTAAGCGGGAATCGATTTGCCGCATTCCGGACAGCGCAACCCGCCATCCATGGTCGTGCTCCCTACGGTGCCACCCCGATCGCGATGCTCACTATTGATTTTCCGCCTCCCGACCCACGTTGACAACTGGGCATGCCATTTTGACGCCCTGACGATGGTACGATACATCCCGCGGCCCGCTCCGACGTATGATGTTTGCAGAACGCTGCCTCCGCCGCGCTGCTTCGAGGGCAGCGGTGCCCGGCTTCATGAATACGTTATCGGCCATTCTCATGATGGCGCTGATGCACCCGGGCGCGCCGCCGGCAACGGCGCACGCGCCGACCGGCCCATCCGACCCCATCGCCGCGGCCGTGCTTGATCTGGGCGACCCGGACGTGCGCGTGCGCGAGCGGGCGACCAGGTTTCTATGGGAAGCCGGCGAGGCAGCCCTTGCCGCTCTGACCGCAGCCGTCGATGCCGGCGATCCCGAAACGGCCACGCGCGCCCGCGGGATAATCGCCGATATACGGTGCGGCATCTCTCCCGCCACCCCTCCGGAAGTGGTCGAGGCGGTGCGCCTGTACCGTTCGGGAACCGAAGACGACAAACGCCAGGCCATAAGCGTGCTTAAGGAAACCGACTCCCCGGCCGCCCTCGGCGCGCTGGCGCGGCTCCTCCGTCTCGAGCGCGATCTGCACCTCAGAAGAATGCTCTTCGGCGCCCTGAGCGCTCGCGGGTGCGCGGCTGCGTCCGCTCTGATTGCCGATGGCGATTTCGACCACGCGGAACAACTGCTGCGGCGTGCATCCGGCGACGGCGACAGGGAAAGCCGCGCGTATGCGGCCTTTCTGGTTCTGTACGGCGGCGACCGCCACACGACATCGCGGCTGGAATCGGAAATGGCTGCCGGTTCGGAAGGCGCCGCCCGCATGCTCTTCTGGCTCTATCGCGCAAAAGGCGACATCGAAGCGGCAACACGCTGCGCGCGGGCGTGCCGCGATCCGGAACTCCTGGATGGTCTGCTCCTGGAGACCGGCCGCTATGCCTCGCTTGCAGAACTGCGCGCCGGCGACATGCAGTGCACAGATATCGAAAGGCTGGGTTTTCTTGCGGCCTGCCAGAGACTCGCCGGACGCACAGACGCCATGCAGCAGACGCTCGCCCGCATTCGCACGCTGGCGCGCAACCGCCCCGATATGGCCTTCATCGCTGCCGAGGGGCATCTGCTCAACGAGCAGATCGATTCGGGCATCGATTTGCTCGTCGCCGCCGGGCAATTTCAGGCCGCACTCGAACTGCTCAGCGCCCGCGGGCAGTACGACCGCGCCCTCAAACTTGCCGAAACCTCCCTTGCAGCCGGAAACGAAAACACGCTCGAGGCGCGGTCGGCGCTTGCCGTGCATCTGCGGATGCTCGGCGAAACGGCGCGGGCCGGAGAAATCCTCGACGTTCTGAGCAGCCAGGCTGCCCGCAGCAGCGCAGACCACCGGGCATTGCTCATTCGAACCTGGATACGCTGCGGCATGCGCGGCGCTGCCCTGCAAGCATGCGCCGCGGCTCTGAAGCACGTCGGTAATGCCGACGAAACGTCCGTCCTTGTAAACGCGCTTTTCCCGTCTGGAAACGGCGATGCTGGCGCCTGGTACATGCTGCTGCGCGCGGCACATCCGGACTCGACGCCGGCTCCGCTCCTGGAGCGCGCCGGCCGGCTTGCAGGCGGCGTGACGACGCCGGGCGAACTCGGCTACGCCATCGATGAGGCGTTCGGCGCCGGGGGGCTTGCCGAGCCTGCGCGCCGGCTGGCGCTGTACGACATGGCCGAATCGATCGAGCGCGCGGGACATCTGCCGGCCGCCCTGCGCGTCTGGAAACGTCTTGCCGAAGAGTATGCCGAGGCGCGCCCGTGCGTGCGGGCGGCGTCGCTGCACATCCGCAACGGCCAGTGGCAGGCCGCGGCCGACATGTGCCTGCGCGCTATCGCCCGCGACTCATCCAGCGCCGCCGCCAGATTCCTGCGCGCCCGCGCGCTGGAGCACATGGGCAAGGCCGCCGAAGCGGAGGCCCTTGTGCGAATGGCGACGATGCTGCCTCTGGCCGACGACGATCGGCGTAACGAGCTCATGCAGGAGCTTTTTGATGCGGGCCTGGCTGACGATGCTCTCGCTCAGGCGGAACTTGCCAAGCGCCTTGGCGAACCGCTGGGCGTTTTTTCGCACCGGGCCATGCGATACAAAGCCCGGCATCTGACTGAAACCGGCCGGCACTTCGACGCGGCGGCACTCCATGAACGGTCCATGCTCGCGTGCCTGCGCGGCGGGATCGCATATACGGACGTGGCCGCCTACCTCCATGTCCCCCGGATGATCCGCGTACTGCGCGCCCGCGGGCATCTTCAGGCCGGGCGCATCGACTCTGCCCTGGCGGAAATCGACGCCGCGATGGCCATCGCGCCGGGGGATACGGATGTTGCGATCGAATTTGCCCCCGCGCTGGTCCGCGCCGGCCGGCAGGAAGACGCGCGCCGGCTCATCGAACGCGTCCTGTCGCACTACCGGCGTCTGCTGGAGGCATGGCCGCGTTCGGCCGCTCTGCATAATGCCGCCGCCTGGCTGCTGGTGCGATGCCGTACGCGGCTGGATGAGGCACTGGCGCACGCCCGGCGCGGGGTGGAACTGGACCCCGACAACTGCGCGATCATCGATACCCTCGCCGAAGTGCATTTTCAGCGCGGCAACCGTTCCGAAGCCATCGCGACTATCCGCAGGTGCATCGAGCTGGAACCATGGCACAGGCGCCACCGCGACGCCCTGATGCGATTCGAAAGCCAGTCGCCCGATACGCCGCCGCCCCCCGAATGATCTGCGCTCCGCGAACTGCGTCGGAAGCCTATGCCGCGGCAACGCCCGTCGCAACCGCCCGAGCGCGCCCCAGAACACTTCTTGCTTCTGCCTGGCCCAGTGGCGCGGGAGCCGGACGGGCATGGAACATGCCCTGTGTCAGGCGTATCCCGCTGCGCAGAACAAAAGCGAATTGCGCAGCCGTCTCTATGCCCTCGGCCACCGTGACGATTCCGTTCTGGCGGGCGGTTTCCGCCAGATCGCGCACCATTTTCGCTTCCAGCGCGCTGCGTGCGGCCCGGCGCACAAGTTCCCCGTCGAGCTTGATATAGTCGGGCCGCAGCGCGGACAGATTCAGCAGCGACGAATATCCTGCGCCAACGTCGTCCAGGGCCACCTTGAAACCGGCTTTGCGGAACGTCCGCAGCACCGCCCCCAGATGTTGCCGGTCGTGCACCTTGTCAGTTTCCACCACTTCGAAGGCTATCTGGTGCGGTGCCAGTTTGTCGCCAAGTTGCCGCGACATGCGGCGCACGCATGCCTCGGGATCATGTATCGCGCTGGGCAGGAAGTTGACGAAGAACGTCAGCCCGCGCGAGGCGTACCTCGCAGCCATCCGCAGCGCTGCCATGCGGCATTCGTCGTCGAGCCGCGATATCTTCTCCAGAGCGCAGGCCGCATCGAACATGCGCCCGGGCTCTATCAGTCTGCCGTCCGTCTCGATGCCGCGCATCAGGCATTCATAGCCGTGTATCCGGCCGGGCGGGTACTGCACCAGCGGCTGAAAGTAGATGGCGATCCGTTTGTCGGCCAGCACGTCGTCCAGCCATCGGCGGCTGAACTCCTCCAGCAGCGACGCGACGGTGCGTGCCCGGAAAATCGCGTGATGCACGGCCGCCTGGCCTCCACCGCGCACCGCCGCCACGCGCGTGTCGCGCCGCTCTGCCGGCGAGAGAGTCACCGCCATCGCTTCCACGATGGCCTGCCAGTCGCGCTCTCCGCACCACACCTCAAGCCCCGCGTCCGTCTCGCCCGTCCGCAATCCCGCGGCCTCCAGGTGGAATCGCAACCGCGCGCCGGTCAGCCTGTTGGGAGCCGATATGAGCAGATACTCCACAGCAGCCGTACCCGGTTTCTGCGGCGTTGGCGAAGACAGATACAACATCGCGACGACGCGTCCTTTCCAGTTCCTTCCGCCGGTCCGCGATTGCTATCGGCCGCCATGTTCCGCCGCTTGACAGCACCAGCGCCTGCATCTGCGTCAACTGTGCAGAAAGTGCCCCTGTTATCGGGCGTGCGCTGCGGTCTGTAACATCTGCGCAATGTCCCGCCGGACGGTCCAGTTGCTCAAGCGGCCCTGCCAGCCTGCCGGACTGCTCCGGCGTACTCCGGCAGCACCTTGTGGAAATGCGCAACATCCTCCCCGATATGAGCGGGCTGATACGCCCTCACGGCAACGGCAGGTCGGTAAACTCGAACGGCACGCGCAATTCCTTCAGCCCCGCCGGCACGCTCAGGATTATCTTGTGCGGCTCGCCCAGAGACGCCGTGCGCGGGAACGAAGCGTGAATGAACACGCCGCGTGCGCGCCCTTCCGGCACCGTTATCTTCGCCGGAGCGAACTCCTCGCCCTGGGCATTCAGCAGCCTCACCGTGCGCAGCGGACTGAGGAACGGCGCCGCGGAGGGTGGCTCCTGCTGGCCGGCGCCGACCGCAAAATACGCCGTGTAGTTCACAAAAGTCCTTTCCAGGCCGCGAAACTCGACATTGGCACCCGAAAGCGTGGCGCTTCTGCGCCGGGCCCTGAGGACGTCGGTTATCTCCCAGCTCTCCATGCCGTCATAGAGCGTCAGGCTCGCGTAGCCCTTTATCCTGGCGATGCGCGAACCTGGATTCTCGGGGCACGTCAGCCGCGCATAGATCGGCGCTGTCCACGGTCCGCCTGCGCCGCCGTCGCCCGGCGCGCGGCTGTCCTCGGGCACCATCGACTGCCCCTTGTCGTCAACGGCCTGCTCGACGGCAGCATAATACGGCAGGGAAAACACCTTGAGTTTCGGCTCGATCAGCAATGACAGGCGCAGCATTATCTCCCGCTGCATCGGCCGCATGCCCGACGGATCCACCGAAGCCGTCGTAGTTATCGAGTGTAACGTCACAACGCACGAACCCGCCTCCACACGCGGGCATTTCAGTCTGTCGGCGGCGCTGGCGGAAAGATATATGGCCGAGCGGTTCTCGCTGCTGGGATACGGATACACTCCCAGCACCCCGCACAGCTCCAGCAGCACCGGCCAGAATGGCCTGCCCGTTGCCGAAAGCGTGACGGGCCTGCTTTTCATCGCCGCGCGCATGCTGGCGGCAATAGGTTCGACCATGTAGCCCGACTGTTTCGCCAGTTCGGTCAGGGCCTCGTCGCCGGGCACGCCTTTAAGATTCAGCGTCAGCAGCGTTGGGCCGGGGTCCTGTGCCAGTTGCGGTCCCTCCGCAGCACCTGTCGCCACGACGGTCGGTCCGGCCGGCCTCGTTGACGCAACGGGCGCGCGCTCCGGCACCGCTTGCGGCACCCCGCGCCAGAGAACGACCATAGCAATCCCCAGCACGCCGCAAACCAGAACTCCCGCGATGCGCCCGGCCCACACGCGGGTAAAACCACCTGAGACGGATGACTCGCTTCCGGTCATGCGCTATAACGTCGCCGCCGCCTCACGGCAGAGGCACGTTCTCAAAGCTGAAAGGTATCGTTACCTCGGCGGCCGACGCCTCGCCCGCCCCCGCCAGACATCTTACGACGCCGCGCAGGCGCGCAATGTGCTTCGGCGCCCCTGCTGGACACGGCAGATTCGCCGTAACCGCGAACCAGATGGCGCGCGGCGCCACCGCCGGCCGTGACGGCGTGCGCGGTGCCGTCCCCAGCAGCGAAGTGCCGCTGGCGTCCACGGCCTCTTCTATCTCCGCGTAGTACGGACATTGAACGACTTTTATTCGCGGTTCGGCATACACGGTGAAAGTCAGCGTCAGCGTGCGGCGCACTTCCGCAGGCGCCGCCATATCAACGGCACTGTGCCTCTGGATGCCCGTCAGCGCCACCATGAAAGGCCCGTGCAGCGAGTACGGACATTTCATCGGCGCGCTGCCCACGTTCAGCACCGTCGTAAGCATCAGCGAACCGCTCGGGGCATAACCATACGCATACGGCGCCAGGTCGGCCTGCGCGCAGACTTCGCGCACCACCGCCCAGAACGGCTGCTGGCGCATGTTGACGGTGACCGGCTTGAAAAGCGTCATGTGCCGCGCGGCCTCGTACAGCGCCACGTTGTAGCCTGTCTGTGTGCGGATCTCCGCAAGAACCGCCTCGGGATCGGCTCTGGTGAACTGCACTGTTACCAGGGTGGGCCCGTCCTGTATGATGGGCCGCGTTGACGGCATCGTGTGTGGCGTCGGCGCGGGGGCAGCCGGGAGTTTAGCCGGTGGCGCTGCGGGCTGCGGCGAAGTCGCCCCGGCCGCCATCGCTGCCAGGTACACCGTACCGCCTGCAAGTATCGCCCATTTCCGTCGCATACCGCGTCAAGCCCCTTTATCGCCGCGGCCCGTCCCACGCAACCCGGCCGGTGCTCGTCGGCTTCTGCATTTACAACGCCCGAAGTGCCTCTGCGTTGAACGGCGCCTTGCTCGGCCTTTGCTTTGCGCCTGCTCTGCGGTAATCTGCGCCGCTGTCCCATGCCTTCCGGCGAGTTCGACTTCATACGCTGGATACGCGGCCAGCAGCTGCCATCAGAGATGGTGCTGCTGCCGGCCGGCGACGACCTGGCCGTGCTGCGCTGGCCGGACGACGATCTGCTGCTCGTTGGAACAGACCAGGTGCTTGACGGCGTGCACTTCGACTCCGCGGTTCACAGCCCGCGCGAAATCGGCGCAAAGGCGATGAACCGCAACCTGTCGGACTGCGCGGCGATGGCGTGTCTGCCGGCGGCGGCCGTGGCCAGCGTGGCGCTGCCGCGCGGCACGGGCATCGAGTACGCCAGGGAACTCTACACCGGCATGCGCATCGCGGGCGAGCGCTTCGGCTGCGCGCTGGTCGGCGGAGACACCGGTTCGTGGTCCGGCCCGCTGTCGGTGACCGTCGCCATCCTCGGGCGCGCCGCCGGCATCGCGCCCGTCAAACGCAGCGGCGCCCGCCCCGGCGACAGCATCTTCGTTACCGGTCCTCTCGGCGGAGCCATGCGCGGACGTCATCTCGCCTTTGTTCCGCGCGTAACCGAGGCGCGGCGCCTTGCCGCCACGGGTCTTGTCACGGCGATGATCGACATCAGCGACGGGCTGGCGCGAGATCTCGGCCACATATGCCGTGAAAGCGGCGTCGGCGCCATCATCGACGCCGGCGCAGTCCCCATTCACGCCGATGCTGTGGCCGCTTCCGTCGATGGACGCTCCGCTTTTGACCACGCCGCAGGCGACGGTGAAGACTACGAACTGCTTTTCACGGCATCGCGCGGAGATTTCGAGGGGTGCTTCCGCATCGGCAAGGTAATCGCCGACGGCGGTCTTTTCGTCCGCAGCGAAGGCCGGCTTGCGCCCCTCGAGCCGCGCGGATGGGAACACAGCCTGTAGTGCAGCGAGCCGCCCGATACATCGTCCGCAAGTTCCTTTTCAGAAGGCAGTTAGTGCCGCCCGCCGCCGGCTTCGGACATGGCGCACGGCGCTCAGCCGCCCAGCCCGCGGCCCGTCAGCGCCTTGGCTATGGTGTTCCGCGAGGCGGGAATCGAACCGGGAGCGGCGGCTTCCACGACCTGCACCCCTGCTCGCCGCCGGCTCTCCACGGGCGGTTTGCCGATCACGCGCGCTATCTGGTCGAGTTCTTCTTTTTTCTCCGCGAGTTTCTGCTCGAGTTGCTCCAGCTGCTCTTCCAGATGCTGGTATTCCTTCAGCGCCTCGTTGTACAGTTCCTCGCCTTCCTCGAGCCACTGTTTGAAAGACTTGGCCACGGCGTTCTCCTGCTTGTGCTTCACTCATCAATTATCGACCGTCGCGGCATGCCGGTAAACCGGCTTTCGCGGCAACGGAGTTCTGTTTATCGGCCGTTGCGGCTTTTGCCAGTTCGCCATCACTGCCGATGTACTTCAAGAGCCGGCCGGCTTCCGTTCCGCACGGCGCATACGGATTGACCCCATACGACACGGGAAATAACATAAGGCAGCACGTATAATCATCCGCGGGAAACCTGATATGAAATGCGACAACTGCAATAAGCCTGCCAAGATCCACTACACCGAGATACGCAACGGTAAGACCATCGAAAAACATCTCTGCGAACAGTGTGCCGCTCAGATCGAGGGCATGCAGGCGCTGGCCAAGGGACATCCTCCCATCAACGAGCTTCTGGAGAAGTTCGTCCTGGCTCATCAGGATATGCAGAAGCAGATGAGCGTAACCTGCGACAACTGCGGGGTCAGCTGGGCGGAGTTCCGGCAGAACGGGCTGTTCGGTTGCGAGCACGACTATCAGGTTTTCGAAAAGGAGCTTACGCCGCTGCTCCAGAGGGCGCATGAGGGGGCTACGCATCATGTGGGAAAGGTTCCCGCGCGTGCAGGTGGCGGACAGGCTCCCGTGCGCCGGCTTGCCGACATCAACCGCCTGCGCCGCGAGCTGGCCAAGGCCGTCGAGATGGAGGATTACGAACGCGCTGCCAGGTTGCGCGACCAGATCCGCGAGGCCGAGTCGCAATGAACTGTCGGCCGCCGGCATTTCAGCGCATGCACGACACGGATGGACATGGAAATGAAACTGAGCGACTTCTCGACACGCGCCGGGGAATGGCTGCGGGGCATAGGCCCGCTGAGCGATATCGTCATCTCCACGCGCATACGCCTTGCGAGGAACGTCGCCGGCTATCCGTTTCTGTCGCGCGCCAGCGCTGCCCAGCGGCAGGCGCTCGAAAAACGTCTGCGCGACACGATCCTTTCGGCCGGTATCGCCCCGCGGATGATCTACGTTGATCTTCAGGCCGCCCCGGAGATAGACCGGGCCCTGCTCGTCGAGCGCCATCTGATAAGCCGTCCGCATGCGGCAGCCGAAGGAGCGCGCGGCGTGGCCATCGGCGAGGATGAAACCATCGCCATCATGGTCAACGAGGAGGACCACCTGCGCATACAGGTTCTGCGCAGCGGCTTTCAGCTCGATGAAGCCTGGGAGCAGATCAACGCCATCGACGACCGTCTCGAAGCCCGGCTCGACATCGCATTTCACCCGCGTTTCGGCTACCTGACGGCCTGCCCCACCAACGTGGGCACCGGCCTGCGCGTGAGCGTCATGCTCCATCTGCCCGCCCTCAAGCTCACCGGCGAAATCGAAAAGGTCTTCCGCGCGGCCAAGGACATGCGCCTCGCCGTGCGCGGACTCTATGGCGAGGGCACCGAAGCCACGGGCGATTTCTACCAGGTGAGCAATCAGGTCACGCTGGGCAAGACCGAACACGACATCATCGAAGAGTTCAAGACCGACGTGATCCCGCGCATCGTCGATTACGAGCACCATGCGCGGCGCACACTCGTAAACGACCGCACGGTGGCACTGGATGACAAAGTGCATCGCTCGCTGGGCATATTGCGCTCGGCAAGACTGCTGGCCGGGGAAGAAACGCTATATCTGCTGAGCCATCTCCGCATGGGCGTCAACCTGGGCCGCGTCAAGGACATCGACATAAACACCCTCAACGAACTCTTCCTGCTCACGCAGCCCGCGCATCTTCAGAAAATACAGGGCCGCCGGCTCGACGGCGACGAACGCCGCGCCGTCCGGGCCGAATATGTGCGGCAGCGGCTCAACGGCGTCTGAATCACGCTCCACGTGTACCGCCGCGCGCAGTTCATCGAAGTCGAACCGCCGTATCAGGACATCCTGTGCGCTGCGGGCATCGGCGCATCGGAGGTATTTACACACCCGGCCATAATCCCCTGGCGCACGCTTCCCGACCGTGATAACTGCACGCTCGATCTGCGCCGGCCCTCCGGCGCGCCAGTGCGACTGCACGTCAAGCGATACCGGACCTCACGGCCGTGGCATCATCCGGCCCGCGACGAAGTGCGGGGGCTGCTGCTGCTGCGCGGCGCCGGCGTGCCCGCTGCCGAACTCGCCGCCTGGGGAGAACTTGCCGACGGTCGCAGTTTCATCATGATTGCTGATCTGGCGGGCTACCGCGCCGGCGACAAACTGGTGTCCGCGGGACTGCCGTTTGAGAGCATACTCATCCCAACCGCCCGTGTCGCCGCTGCGCTTCACAATGCCGGACTTCACCACCGCGACCTTTATCTGTGCCATTTCTTCGTGGCGGCCGATCCGCCGGGTTCGGACATCAGACTGATAGACGCCGCGCGCGTGCGCCCGCTGCCGCCCTGGCCCTTTCGCAGAAGATGGATAGTCAAGGATCTGGCCCAGTTCTGCTACAGCCTGACACAGCTGGGCATCGCCGACGATGCGCAGCGGCGCTGGCTGGAGTGCTATTCGCGCCTGCGCGATACGCCACTTTCCGCCGGCGCGATCAAAGCGATCAGACGCAAAATGCTTTCCATCGCCCGGCACGACCGGCGCCTGCGCAGCCGGCAGCCCTTGCGCAACATCTCCATACCGGAAGCCTGAGTGGTACGCTGGCCGGCATGCGCGCTTCGCGTACCATGTAAGCCCGTGAAGGTAGCTCTGGTGATACTCCATGCCGACCCCGCCCGCGGGGGCGCTGAAAGATACACCGTGGCGCTGGCGAGCGACCTGGCCGCCGCCGGCGTGGAAGTGTCCGTGCTGGCGTCGAGCTTCGCTTCCATCGGGTCGAACATCGAATGCGTCCCGATCGCCGCTGCCGCCATCACGCGCGCCGGCGGATACCTGGCCTTCCTGCATTCCCTCCAGCGCGCCCTGCTAACCGCGCGTTTCGACATCGTTCATGCCATGCTGCCCGTGCCCCGCTGTGACATCTACCACCCTCACGCCGGCATCGCGGCGGAAACCCTTTTCAACGGTCATCTCCTGCACGACTCGCCCGCGATGCGCGCGGCCGCCTGGCTGGGCAACAGGCTCAACCGGCGCCGCCGTCTGTACGCCGCCGTAGAACGTCGCCTGCTGGCGTCGGCGTCTCCCCCGCTGGTGTTGTGTCTGTCCGACTACATCCGGCGCATGGTTCTGCGCCATTACGACCTTCCGCCACATGCTCTGCCCGTACTTCATAATGGCGTGGACCTTCAGAAGTTCAACCCGCACGCGCCTGCGCCGGCCGGTGCCGCGCCGCCGTGGCCGGCCGACTTTGCCCGCGGCGGCATCGTGGGGCTGATGGTGGCGCAGGACTTCCGCCGCAAGGGTCTGGCGACAGCCATAGAAGCTCTGGCGATGGCCGCCGACGGGCAGTTGAGGCTGGTCGTCGTCGGCCGAGATGACCCGGCGCCATATCGGCGGCTCGCCAGGCGGCGCGGGGTTGAACACCGCGTGTTCTTCGCCGGCGCCGTGAGCGACGCGCGCATCTGCTACCGGCGGGCCGATTTCCTGATTCTCCCCACGCGCCATGATCCGTGCAGTCTGGTCGTTCTCGAGGCACTGGCCATGGGCCTGCCGGTGATAACCACCGTCTTCAACGGCGCAGGCGAACTGGTGACCGGCGGGCGGCACGGGTTCGTTCTCAACGACCCGGCCGACGCGGACGCTCTTGCTTCCGCCATGCGCGCCATGCTCGACAGCGCAGCGCGGCACCGCATGCGCGAGGCATGCCTGGAACTGCGCCCCGCCCTCTCGCAGCAGCATCACGTGGAATCGCTGCTCGGAATCTACCGGCGCGTTGCTGCCGGGGATCGATCTGCATGATCCGGCCCTCTGGCTTTTTTGCCGCGTCCGGCGACAATGCGCTTTTGCAAGACGGAAACCTGTTAAGGACAGCCATGGCTATTCAACTGGAACAGCGCATCGACGTTCGACGGATCGGACCGACCACCTGGCGCATAACGGGCTTCATCGGCCGCGGGATTTATTTCTACGCCGAAGCAGCCGGAGAAGGACCATCGCTCTCGGCCAACAACGAGTTCCGCATGGCCGACGTGGGCTCCTGGCGCGCGGTGGACAATAACCGCCATCTTGTAATAGGCCACAGCGGCCGCGTCGTCGTAGCGCCCAAACCCGACGGCAAACCCGGCGAAGTCAACGTCACCTTCGAGAACGTGAGAGTAGTTATCTGAATCGCCCCCGCCGCCGCCCGCATGATCCGCGCAGCATCCGCGCGGGCTTGCGCCGTGTCGCGGCCGCCGGCGGCCCTCAGTCGATTATTTCCAGCACCGCCGGAGGAATCATCAGGGTTTTCAATCCCACTTCGGGGAACTCCACAACCACCCTGATGCCATCGGCCGCTCTTTCGGCGTGTCTGACTTTGCCCGTGCCGAAGCGCGGATGACGCACGCGCCGTCCGGCATATTCGCCCCCGTCGGCCAGTTCGTCATTCCCGTGCCTTGTTGCCGGCGGACAGCGTTCTCCCCGCCGCGCCATGCTGTCGCATTCCTCGATGGCCTCCTCCGGCATCTCGTCCAGAAAACGCGACCGCAGCCTGTCCTCGCTTATGCCGCGTATCGTGCGCCGCCACGCATGCGACATGATGAGCCGTTCCCTGGTTCGCGTTATGCCCACGAAACACAGACGCCTCTCCTCCTCAAGCTGCGCGGGCGAGGTCTCCACACGCTGATGCGGCAGAATGCCCTCCTCCATCCCGATGATCGCCACCACGGGAAATTCCAGCCCCTTGGCGGCGTGCAGCGTCATCAGCGTCACCGCGCCCCCCGTCTCGGCAATCATGTCGATGTCGCTCACCAGGCTCACCTGCGCCAGATAGTCGCGCAGCGTTCCCTGCGGGTTCTCAGCATCGAACTGCGCGGCGTGCGTTATCAGCTCGTTCACGTTCGCCAGTTCCTCGGAATCCTCGCTGGCCGACTGCCGCAGATATTTCTCCAGCCCGCTGCCTGCGACGATATCCTCCATGAGCTGCCGTATCGGCGCCGCCCCGCCCGAACCGCCCCCGGCGGAGGCCGTTCCGCCGGCCCTTGCCCGCCACTGGCCGATCATGGTCACAAGCGACGCCACGGCTTTCGCCGCCCGCGGCGACAGACCGCCCGCGGTTTCGGCTTCGCGCATCGCCTGCCACAGCGATACGCCTCTGCTGCGGGCATAGCCCCGCAGGCGGCTCAGCGCCACATCGCCCAGACCGCGCGGCGGCACGTTTATTATCCTCTCCATCGACAGATCATCGTCGGGATTCGCCACCACGCGCAGATATGCCAGAACATCCTTTATCTCCTTGCGGTGGAAGAAATCCACCCCGCGGGCTATGCGATATGGAACCCGCGCATCGCGCAGCGCATCCTCCATCACCCGCGACAGCGCATTGATGCGGTAGAACACCGCCATCTGCCCGTAGTCGTAGCCCTCCTTCTCGTGCAGCGCACGCAGCTCCTGCGCGACCGCGCGCGCTTCGTCGCGCTCATCCATGCAATGCAGCAGCAGCGCCGGCCGCCCGCGATCGTTTTCCGTCCACAGATCCTTGCGCTTGCGCCGGCGGTTGTGCGCTATCAGCCGCGACGCAATATGCAGGATCGTCCCGGTAGATCGGTAGTTGCGCTCCAGTCTTATCACCCGCGCGTCGGGATAGTCCTGCTCGAACTCGAGTATGTTGCTTATATCCGCCCCGCGCCATGCGTAGATCGACTGATCCGGATCTCCCACCACCACGATATTCCGGTGCCGCCCGGCCAGCGCATGCGCCAGCACATACTGCGCATGATTCGTGTCCTGATATTCGTCGATGAGAATGTGCGCGAACCGCTGCTGGAGTTCATCGCGCACGTCGGCAAAGTCCCGCATCGCCGTGCACGCCCGCATGAGCAGATCATCGAAGTCCAGCGCCTTGTTCTGCGCCATCAGTTTCTCATACGCCGCGTATATGCGGGCGATCCATCTATCGAGCACGTCGCCGGCCTCGCTCGCGAACTGTTCAGCGCTCCGGAGCCTGTTCTTCGCCATGCTTATCCGCGCCGCCGCCAGAGCCGGGTTCACCGTCGAGGCATCCAGTTCCGCCGCCGACATCGCCTGGCGTAACATGCGCTCCGCGTCGGCTGCGTCGTAAACCGTGAAATCCGCCGGCAGCCCGATGCGCTGCGCGTAATGCCGCAGAATGCGCAGTCCCAGCGAGTGAAACGTGCATATGATCGGCCAGGGCTGGTCCAGCCTTCCGAAATCGCGCAATTCGCGCCCCAGAAGCGCCCCGACGCGCGATTTCATTTCGCCCGCCGCCTTGTTGGTGAAGGTGATCGCCAGTATCTCCGGCGGACGCACCCCCTGCGTCATCAGCCAGGCCACGCGCCGGGTTATGACGCGCGTCTTTCCCGAACCCGCCCCCGCCAGCACCAGCATGGGACCCGAGCCGTGCGTCACGGCCTGGCGCTGCTCCGGAGTGAGATCAGCCAGAATGTCCTCGGCCGACAGCAGAAAACATCCCCTTTCGGAATATACCGCCGCGCGCCGTCTGCTCCGACAGCCGGCCGCGGCTGTTTCTCTCTGAGCATGATAAATCCCGCCAGCTCAGGCGCCCACAGCGCCCTCGCCCGCAGGAGCCGCCCCCTCCGCCGCGTCGCGCGGCGCCAGCACACGCACCCGCAGCCATTCCGAAACCGGATCCAGCAGCGAATACACCACCGGCACCACCAGCAGCGTCAGCAGCGTCGAACTGACCAGCCCGCCGATGATGGCCACGGCCATCGGCTGGCGGCTCTCGGAGCCTGCCCCCGTGCCCAGCGCCGACGGCAGCATGCCCGAGATCATGGCAAAAGTAGTCATCAGGATCGGCCTGAGTCTTACCGGTCCGGCGCGGCGGATCGCCTCGTCGCGCTCTATCCCGTCGCGGAATCGCAGCGTGTTGGTGTAGTCGATCAGCAGGATGGCGTTCTTGGTTACCAGTCCGAGCAGAAAGATAAGCGCCATCATCGAGAAAATGCTCAGCGTCTGCCCGAAGACCAGCAGCGCCGCGAACGCCCCCACAAACGCCAGCGGCAGCGACAGCATTATCGTGAACGGATGCACCAGCGACTCGAACTGCGCCGCCAGCACCATGTACACTACTATCACCGACAGGATCATCGTGAATCCCAGGTTCCCGAACGACTCCTGCATCATCTGGGCATTGCCGCTCCATGTCGTGGTGTAGCCCGGCGGCAGGCCGATCTGGCGCGTCATGTCCTCTATCTCTTTTACGGCTTCGCCCAGTATCTTCCTGCCCGTTTCCAGATTGGCCAGAACCGTTATCTGGCGCTGGCGGTTATAACGGTTTATCTCCACCGGTACCGCGCTGGGCACGACCGTCGCCACGTTGCGCAGCTCCACCGGAACTCCCCGCAGCGACGGCACGGTCAGATCCAGTATCTTCTGCGGATCATCCCGGCCGCTCTCCATGAACCGCACGGCTATGTCATAGCGGTCCTTGCCCGCCCGGAATTTGGCCACGTCCACCCCGCCGATGGCGCAGCGCACCGTGTCGGCTATGTCCAGAGGAGACACTCCGCGGTCGGCCGCGCGCTCGCGGTTGATGAGCACGGTTGTTTCAGGCCTGCCCGCCTCGTGCGACGTGTCGATGTCCTTGTAGCCGCCGGCGGCGCGCAGCCGCTGCACGAACTGTCCGGCGAGCCTTTCCAGCACCGCCAGGTCCGGACCAAGCAGTTCGTACTGTACTTCCGTGGTCTTCCAGCCCGCCCCGCCGAAGGGATTCACCGCCTGCACGGCGATGCGCGCATCGGGAACGCCGCGGAGCATGTCGCGCACGTCGTCCATCAGCCTCTGCTGCGTGCGCATCCCCTTCTTCAGACGCTGTTCCTTGTCCACGAGCCGCACATAGAACGACCCTTCGTGCACCTTCTGCTGTTCGCCGGCTCCGATGGAGTAGAACACGTAGGATATTTCCGGCACACCCTTCAGACGCGAGCGGATTTCCTCCATTATCTGCCGCGTCCGCGACAGCGACGAGCCCAGCGGCGCGCGCACCGCTATCTCGAACTCCGCGCGGTCCTCCACCGGGATGAACTCCTGTCTGATCAGTCCCACCAGACTGAAACTCCCCGCCAGAAACACCACCGACAGCCCCACTATCAGCAGGCGCCGGCGCAGACAGAAGGCCAGCACCTTTTCGTATCCCTTTTCCACCCTGCCAAAAGCCCATTCCAGCGCCCGGAAGACCGGCCCCAGGCGCGTCCGCCGCCGCAGCATGCGCGACGACAGCATGGGATCGAGCGTGAACGACACGAACATCGAGATCAGCACCGCGAAACTGATCGTCAGACCGAACGGAAAGAAGAATCTGCCCACTATTCCGCGCGTATATGCGGTCGGCAGAAACACCGCCACCACCGACAGGCTCGTCGCCAGCACGGCCAGCCCGATTTCGCTGGTGGCAAACTCCGCCGCGAAACTCGCCGGCTTGCCCTCCTGCACGTGGCGCATGATGTTCTCCTGCACCACTATCGCGTCGTCGATAAGCAGCCCTATCGCCAGCGTCAGCGCCATCAGCGTCATGAAGTTCAGCGTGAACCCCATGATCGCCAGCATCATGAACGTGGCCATGATCGACGTCGGCAGCACCATGGCCGATATGAAAGTGCTGCGGAAGTTCAGCAGGAACACCAGCACCGTCACCACCGCCAGCGCGCCGCCCACTATCAGATGGTGAAACACCTCGTTTACCGAGCGCCGTATGTACGTCGATGAGTCGATGGCTATGTCGAGCTGCACGCCGCGCGGAGCCAGCTCCGACCGCAGTTTCTCGATCTCCTGTTTCACATCCCTGGCCACGCGCACCGTGTTCGTGCCCGACTGCCGCCGCACCTGAAGCGCCAGCCCCGGCTTGTCGTCGCGCTGTGAATATGACCGCAGTTCCTCCAGGCCGTCTTCCGTTCTGCCTATGTCCTTCAGACGGATCGTGCCCCGCTCGTCCTGCGCTATTATCAGCTCATCCAGTTCGGCGGCGCTGTGAAACTCGGCCTTGGTGCGTGTGACCAGTTCCAGCGGTCCGATCTCCACGCGCCCGCCGGGAATCTCCACATGCTGTCGCAGCAGCGCGTTGCGCACATCCTGCACCGTCAGGTTCTGCTGTTTCAGGCGCTGCGCATCCAGCCAAAGCCATATCTTGCGGTCGCGCCCGCCGATTATCTTCACCGACCCCACATCCCGTACACGCTGGAGTCTCTCTTTTATCTGCTTGTCGGCCAGATAATACAGCTCGCGCGGGCTCAGATCCCCCGACACGACAAGCGTAAGTATCGGCGCTGCATCCGGGTCGAACTTCTCGATCACCGGATCGTCCACGTCCGTGGGCAACTGGGCACGTATGGAATTGACCCGCGACTGCACCTCCTGATATGCGACATCGATGTTCTTCTCCAGCTGAAACTCCACCAGCACCAGCGAATAGCCCTCGGCGCTGGTGCTCCTGAGCGTCTTGATGCCCGAAAGAGTGTTTACCGCCTCCTCGATTATGTCCGTGACGCGCGACTCCACCGTCTCCGGGTCGGCGCCGCGCAGCGTCGTTATGATCGACACTATCGGAAAATCGACCTTCGGAAACAGGTCGATCCCCAGCCCCATGAGCGAAACGGCCCCGAATACTATAAGAGCCCCTATCACCATGGCCGTGAAGACCGGCCTGCGTATGGCGATGTTCGATATCAGCATGACTCACAACCTCCGCGGGCGTTTCCCGCGCCGCCCGGGGCATTCCCGTCTCCCCGTCCGCCAGCAGTCAGAGCATCACCGCGCTGCGGCCGGCTGCCCGCTGCTGAGCACCTCGGGCAGCGCCGCTCCGTCGCGCAGCGCTTCCGCCGGCCCCACAACCACTTTCTCCCCGGCAACCAGGCCGGACCTGACGACCACCGCCTCCGTGAGCCGGTCGCCCAGCCGCACCTGACGACGGGTCATCTTTCCGTTGGCAGCGACGTACACGAAGGCGCTGCCGTTTTCCTCCACCACCGCCGCCAGCGGAACCACCGCTCCGCGCGCGGAGGCGTTAAGCGCAATGTCCGCCGTGATGAACGCCCCGGGCACCAGCCTGTGCCGCTTTTCCGCGGGAATCGCCACCCGCAGCGCGAACGTGCCGCGCGAGGGATCGATTTCGTCCACCACCCGCGTAACCGCCGCCACAAGCGGTTCCGCCAGCAGCGGGCTGTTCAGCCGCGCCTGCGTGGTTCCCGCCTCCACCGCGGGCAGATATGCCTCGGGCAAGCGCAATTCCGCCTCCAGCCGGTCGGCAACCACTACCTCCATCACGTCCGTGGGCGGCATGCTCGTCAGATAGTCGCCCACGCTCTTGAAACGCCGCGTTATCACGCCGTCGAACGGCGCCCGCACCACGCTGTCGCGCAGATCGTCGTCGGCCGCCTTCAGGGCCGCTTCCGCTTCGCCCACGCGCGCCCGGGCCATCGCTATTTCCGTTGGCGTCGCGCCCGTTTCCGCCTCGCGCAGCCGCGCCGCCGCCGCCCGTCGCTGCGCCTCCAGAACCGCCAGTTCCGTAACCACCTCCTCCAGCCGTCGCGCCGGCAGCGTCCTGTCCTGCTCCACCAGGCGCTGAAACCGGTCGCGGTCCCGCCGACGGTCGGCAACGCGCGCATCCAGAGCGGCCAGGTCCTGCCGCAGCTGCTCCAGACGCTCCTCCCTCGTTCCGGCCAGAAGATTATCCAGCGCCGCTCTTGCCGACTTCAGCGCCGCCTCCGCCATGGCCCGGTTGTTCCGGAACGTCGTATCGTCAAGGCGGAACAGCACGTCGCCGGCCTTCACGCGCATGCCTGCATCCAGCGGCCGACCGTCGGCGTCGCACCCCAGTTCCGCGATCCGGCCCGAAACCCGCGGCCCGATACGCGCTGTTACCAGCGAGTACACACGGCCGGTGGCGTTCACTTTTTCCGGCAGCAGCGGCTGCGCAACCACAATCGACAATCCCCCCTCCGCGCCGCCGGCCTTCCCCGTCAGGGAGAATGCCAGCACCAGCATCCCGAAAATCCGGGCCCCGGGCCCGCGCGGTATGTTCATGCGTGTGTATGTCCTCATGGCATGCTCGCCTTCTGTGTCGCGGGCATGGTCTGGCTTATCCGCGGCGGCCCGTCGAACAGCAGCGCCGCCGCCTCCAGCTCATGCCATGCCGTCAGGTAATCCGTCTGAACCCTGTCCAGCACCGTTGCCTGGCTGGTGAGCTCCGCCAGCGCCCGGGCGGCACCGGCCTCGTCTTCCAGCCCCTCGCGGTACAGGTTTATCACTCGGTCCAGCGCCCTGCGCCGGGCTTCCTCCAGCGCCCGCGCGCTGCCGATGATGTCGTGCGCCTGCCGCAGATGCAGCGCCCGCAATTCCACCTCATAGACTATCCCCAGCGACACCAGCAGCGTGCGCTGCTCCTCGACCGTGGCGGCTTTCTTCGCCAGGCTGTATTGCCACACCGTCGCCCCGCCATTCAGCAGCGAATGCGCCACGCGGAAACCCATGAGAAAATAGGAGGGATTGACGGCAACGGAGGCGTTCGACCAGTTGAAACTCCCCAGTCCGTCAACACGCGGCAGAAAGTCCGCCGCCGCCTGACGCACCGTGTTCAGCGCTACATGCCGCTGAAGGTCCTGCGCGCCCAGCTCCGGCCGCCTCATCAGCGCGTTCTCCACGTACATCCGCAGCTCCTCCGCCGTCGGCAGCGGCGGCAGCGGCGGCAGATCCTCCTGTATCCGGAAGATCGTCCCCGGCGGCAGCGACATCAGCTGCGCCAGTTGCAGATGCGTCTCCTGTACGCGTGCCTCGGCGAGCGACACCTCCATCGCCGCCTGCGACAGCGCCGCCTCGACCAGCGCCGTTTCGGCCGGCACCGCCATGTCCTCGCGCTCCAGGTTCTTCGCCACGCGCAGCACCTGTTCGGCGGCCCGCAGCGCAACCCGCGCGAGTTTTTCCTGACGCAGCGCCCCCGCATGCCGCGCATACGCCACCCGCACGTCGCGCCGCAGCAGCTGCACCGCCCTTTCGAGCAGAAGCCTCTCCTGAGCCCGCCGGTCAAGCGCGTTGCGATAGGCGTAGTAGGCCAGACCCCAGTCCAGTATCGGCACCGTCCCCTGCACCACCAGCCGCTGCTGCCGCCGGTCCTCGAAACTCGCCGTCATCTGCCCGAAGCGCACCGCCGCCTCATTGCTGCGCTCGGCGTAGTCGTACGCCAGCGACAGCTTCGGCAGCATGCCGGTCATCGCCAGGCGCACCTGATCGTCCTGCATTTCCAGCGCCAGGCGCCGTACGCGCAGATCGAGACTTCCCGCCAGCGCCAGGGCTTCGCACTCCTCCACCGTCAGCGCGCGCTGCGGATCCAGGTTCAACGATTCGGCGCGGCTTTGCAGTTCCGCCCGGAAGCGCGCCGCCTCGCTGTCGCGGGTGATGGCCGGAGCATTGCAGCCGGCCGCAGGCATCAGCACCGCGACACACGCCAGAACGCCTCCGAGGGCCCGGCCGCAACGGCCGGCAGCATGTCTGATGAGGTCGCTGTTCATGGTGTCTGGCCCCCCGCCACGTTGTGCGCCAAAGCGGGCTTCTGCTGCACGCCTATGCCGTGGGCGATGAATTCCCAGAGCATTTTCCATTGTTTCTGTATCGATGGCGGACGTGATGCGAAAACGAACTGCTCGACAAGACTGAAACCGACCGCTTCCATAAACTCCTGGATCTGGCGGACCGAGAAATCCCGCCGCACCTGTCCGCGCCGCTGGGCCGCGCGTATGACGCGCCGTTCCGCCCGCCGGTATTCTTCGTGGTCGCGCAGTATCGACCGATCGACCCTGCGCCGCAGCAGGCCGATGCGCATGGGCATCGCCTGTAGAAACAGGCGGAAAAACGCTCTGTGTCCGTTGATGTAGCGCATGAACGCGGCGCACGCCTGCCGGATGGCCTCCAGCGGCTCATCCCTGCCCGCCAGCGCTGCGCGCCCGGCGGCGTGCATGGCGGCCAGATGACGCCCGGCGACGGCCTGAAAAAGAATCTCCTTGTTCCTGAAATACAGATACAGCGTTCCCGCGGCACACCCGGCGCCGGCGGCGATTTCCTGCATCGTCGCCGCCTCGTATCCTTTGCGGATCATCACCCGCTCGGCCGCGTCGAGGATCGCCCGCACCGCCGTATCGCGCAACCGCTGTCGGAGAGTTGAACACATCGCCGTCATCGCACTGTTTTGCAGGCACTCTATGCCTGAATTACGTTCATTGTCAAGATGATGATTCATATACTGAATAATATTCTTCACACATCGGTGGCGTATGAGCGTTTCCGAACTGGCCGGCGGCTCCCGCGCCGGTATAATCCAGTCGTCATGAGTGTCCGCGAAACTGGCGATGAAATGGCCGAGCGTTCATACGTCCTGGCTCCCGGCGCTGCCGATGAAGAGGCCGACGTGGCCTCCGAGGAAATGCTGATAAACATGGGCCCGCAGCACCCGTCCACCCACGGCGTGCTGCGGCTCCTGCTGCGCACCGACGGCGAACTCGTTCTCGACGCAACCCCCCACATCGGCTACCTGCACCGATGCAAGGAGAAGATCGCGGAGAACCTCGCTTACTACCAGAACGTGGGCTACACCGACCGCCTGGATTACCTTGCCGCCATGAACAACAACCACGCCTGGGCCATGGCGGTCGAGAAACTGGCGGATATCGAAATACCCCGCCGCGCCGAGTTCATCCGCGTCATAGCCGCAGAACTTAACCGTATCGCCTCCCACCTGGTCACGTTCGGTTCCTTCGGACTGGACATGGGCGCCTTCACGCCCTTCCTCTATGCCTTCCGCGAACGGGAGTATATCCTCGACCTGTTCGAACAACTGTGCGGCGCACGCCTGACCACTTCGTACATCAACGTCGGCGGCGTAACGTGGGACATGCCCCCGGCCTTTCTCGACAAGGTCGTCGAGTTCATCGACTACTTCGAGCCGAAAATCGACGAATACAACGAACTGCTCAGCTATAACCACATATTCGTCAAGCGCACCGCCAGCGTCGGCGTGCTCAGGCCGGAAACCGCCATAGCCTATGCATGCAGCGGACCGGTCATACGCGGCTCGGGCATTCCGCTGGACCTGCGCCGCGACCGGCCCTATTCGATCTACGGCGAACTCGAATTCAACGTCTGTGTCGGACATGGCGCGAAAGGCGCGCCCGGCGACTGCTGGGACCGCTATTTCGTCCGCCTCATGGAAATGAAAGAGTGCTGCCGCATAATCCGGCAATGCGTTCGCCTCATGCCCGACGGTCCTTTCCGCGCCAAACTCCCCCGCGCCATGCGCGTGCCGCCTGGCGAAGTATATGTCGAGTACGAGAATCCCCGCGGCCACCTCGGCTTCTATATCGAATCGCACGGCGGACCGATCCCCTATCGCGTGAAAATCCGCGGCCCGTCTTTCGTCAACCTCGCCGTGCTGCCCGAACTCTGCCGCGGCGTGCTGCTGGCCGACGTGCCGGCCATTCTCGCTTCCATAGACGTGGTTATGGGCGAGGTCGATCGCTAGCCGCCGCGCGTTGACGGCTGCCGCGCCTGCGGTCGTTCTGAAAGCCGTCGAAACTGTCCTCGCCGCCTGCGCTGATGAGACGTTCCACGCCCCAGCATCAGTCCGGCTCCGGTTCGCACGCCGCACGCCTCGCCGCCGTCATCGCCGTTATGACGGTGCTGCTGCTGGCGCTGTGGTACACGGCACGGCATTACCACCCATCGGGCGCACCCGCCACCGCCCCGACCACCCGCCCCATCCGCATTGCAACGTGGAACATCCGCAAGTTCTCGGAGCGCGGCAATCCGGATATAGTCACCATCGCCCGCATCATCCGCGAAAGCCGCTTCGATCTGCTGGCTATTCAGGAAGTACAGCAGCAGGGTCAGGCAGCCCAGCGCCTGCGTCGTCAGCTCAACGAACCGTGGCGCATAGCCATCAGCGAGCGCACCGGCAACAACGAACGTTACGCGTTTCTATATCGCTCCGACGCGGTGGAACTCCTTGCCGAACCGCATCTTCTCGACTCGCCGGACCTGCGCGTTTTCCAGCGCGCCCCGTTCCGCGGCGATTTCCGCGCAGGTTCTTTCGACTTCATCCTTCTGACCGTACATCTCAGTTACACCGACGCCCTGCGCCGGCGACAGGAAGCGCAGGCCCTGGCGCAATACGCGGCCGCCCTCGCCGAATCTCAGTCCGAAAAGGACATCGTTATCCTCGGCGACTTCAACGACCAGGGACGCGGCAACCTCCATCTGCTCGAAGCCCGCGGCTGGACCAGGCTTAACCGCTTTCCCACAAACCTCAATTCGAAAGAGGTTTACGACAATATCCTCATAAACTCGCTCTACAGCAGAGAATGGCTGGGAACCTGCGGCGTCGTGGTATTCGACGAACTGTACTTCAACAACGACGATAAACGCGCTTCCGACGATGTATCAGACCACCGCCCCGTCTGGGCCGACTTTGCCACTGCCGGACCGGACGATGACTGACTTTATCCGTTCCAGCGCATCCCGCACGCGCTCATCCCAGTAGTCCCAGTTGTGTTCGCCGGGAAACTCGCGATACTCGTGCGCTATGTTGCGCCGCTCAAGCTCGCTGTGGAACCAGCGGTTATCCCCAAGCAGAAAATCTTCCGTGCCGCAGTCCATGTAAATCGCCGGCAGTACGCCGGTCGCCTTCGCGCGCTCGGCCAGATGCAGCAGATCATGCTCGCTGCCGGCGGGCTGTTCCCCGAAGACTTGGCGATAGAACTCGGCCGGGAGCCTGTCCTTGAACGCCTCGGCAGGCTTGTGGCCACAGGCCACCGCTCCGGAGTGGCTTATCGCCATGCAGAAGCGTTCCGGGTAGCCAAGGGCTATTCGCAATGCCCCGTATCCGCCCATCGAAAGCCCGCCTATGAAGCGGGCGCTGCGTTCCGGTCTGGCGCCAAACACCCGTTCCACCATCGCCGGCAATTCCTCGCCGATATGCCGCGCATACGCCGGCCCATCGTAGTTGTTGGTATAGAATCCGCGATACCCGTCGGGCATGACGATAATAAGCGGCAGGCCCGTCGCGTACACCTCGACGCGCGTGCGGCGCAGCCAGATAGTGTAGTCGTCCGACAACCCGTGAAGCAGATAGTACACGGGAAACGGCCCCTGGCCGGCGTCAGGCAGGATTACGTACATCGCGGTCTGCTTCTGAATCACGTTGCTGAACCAGTGAACTTCACAAAGAGCCATGAGATGATTTGTCGCGCAGCGCGCTGGCTTTGTAAAGAGGCGCCAGCGCGCAACTGCCGATTTTGCGCGTTACACTCTTAATACCAGACACTTGCGCACAATTCCCTGCTGCTTCGCCGGCGTGGCTGACCCCGCCGCTGCTGAAGGTCGTGCTTGCCCGCGACCGATATTGGCGTACAATAGAGGCCGATAAACCACCCACACGACATCCCCTGACAAGTTCCGAAGCCTGGCAACGGACGCAGCGGCAGCATGCCGTGAGGGGCGGTTTACGCAGATGATCGGAAAAGACGCCAGCACATGAGCGCGACGGAACCGATTGCCGGCACATGCGACATGGATGGTTCTAAGCGGACCGGCGGGACGGTTCGTCTTCCGACCCGCGAGGTTCGAAGATCTCTGTTTCTGGTTTCCCTCGCCTGGGCGTTCGGCGCCATATGGATCACGGCCGTGGCCGGCACGCCCGTGACCAACTTCGCCAAAAGCCTGAAGGCTTCCGAATTTCAATACGGGCTGCTCGCCGCTCTGCCCTTCATCGCTTCTCTGCTGTCGTTTCCGGCCAGTCTGCTCACCGAAGCCACCGGCCAGCGCAAACGCATCTTTCTCTGGAGCCTGTATCCCAATCGGCTTTTGTGGATACCGATCGGGCTGGTTCCGCTATGGCTTATCGAGCGCTATCCCGGGTCGGAAAGCATAGCGATGTGGACTTTTCTGTGGCTCACATTTCTCATGCATACCGGCCAGGCGGTTGGCGGCCCGGCATGGGTCAGCTGGATGGCCGACATCATCCCGGAGCGCAAACGCGGCAAGTACTTCGGCAGACGCCGGCAGATAGGCATACTCACGGCCGTGCCCACGGCGCTGGTGGTCGGCTGGTTGCTGGACACATACGCGCGCGGCGACGATGCCAGACTGATGCTGAGGTGGTGCGCAGTAATTTTCATCGCCGCCAGCGTGTTCGGCCTGCTCGATATCGCCATATTCCACTGGGTTCCCGATGTTCCGCGCAAGCCACGCACCGGCGTGCATCTCCTCCGCGCCATGCGCGAGCCGTTGCGAAACCGCCAGTTCCTCTGGATGGGCGGTTTCGTCGCCATGATCGTGTTCGCAGTGAGTTTCATGGGCCAGTATGTCACCAAGTACATATTGGAACAGCTCAGCGCCAGGCAGGGCTGGTCGGTCAATATTGTCACGCAGATGATGCTGATAGTGGCGCCCAATGTCGCTGCCCTGCTTGTAATCAATGCCTGCGGCACCGCGGCCGACCGCATGGGCAAGAAACCGCTGCTGGTGCTGGCCGGCATCGGACTGGCTCCCGTTTCGATCGGGTGGTGCTTCGTCACGGCCGACACGGTCTGGTTGGGCTATGTTCTGGCCATACTGGGCGCAGCGCTGTGGCAGGGCGTGGATGTCGCCAACTGGAACCTGGTGATGGAGGTATCCGGGTCCACTGATAACGGCAACAACGGCGGAAGCGCCTATGCGGCCGTCAATTCCGTCATAATCAACATCGCGGGCATGCTCGGCGGGCTTTCGGCAGGCGTCATCGCCGAGGCTCTGGAACATTGGAAATGGACCACGCCGATAAAGACCTTCACATATTACGACGTTCTTTTCGTCATGAGCGGGGCGCTCAGGTTGCTGGCGGTGGTGGTGTTCCTGCCGCACGTGCATGAAACACACGCCCGACCCGCCCGCGAAACCCTCAGATACATAACGACTTCGCTGTATGACAATCTCTTTTCGGCCGCACAACAGCCGCTTAAACTTCTGCGCGTTTTGCGGCGGAACTCGGCCAAAGGCCAGCAACAGCGGATGCCCGACACGGCATTACGCACTCGCTAACGGCTTGCGCTGCTTCTCGCTCTGCACACCGACGGTTCGGCCGGCGGCGCTGCGCCTTATCGACCGCGCCGGCGCCACGACAGGGTATAATCCGTCTGCGACGAGACTGAACTTGCGGAAGGCAACTCGATGGAGAACCGGATAGGAAATTGCCAGGTTCGGCGCGAAAGAAATGATGGCACGCGGGACACCCCGGGCGGGGTGTCGCTCAGCCGACCGCCGGCTGAGCGACACGGCCCGTGGGAACCAACCGCGCTCCATAACTTTTACGACGGTCCTTCGGACCGCCATGGCCGTCACCGCGACGACCACGGTATGAGCCTGAGCAATCCTTATGCCAGATGTCACGAATACCCTTGCGTGTATTAGTGGCTGACTGACAATGATTAACGTGCGCGTGGCGGGTCCATGAGAGAGTTCCCGCTGCGCGATAAATAGGCATCACCCGTTTTACTGCGCGCTTTAGTGGCATGACATCCGTTTTCGATGAAATGCTGGACGTGGCACGCCGTCTGGGCATCGTAGTGCGTCATGTGAGTTTGGGCGGCTCCGGTGGCGGGTTGGCTGTCGTGAAGGGCCAGCGCCATCTGTTCATCGACACAACTGCTCATCCCGAGGACCAGTTGCAGACCGTCGCGAAAGCATTGGCGGGGTTGCCGGAAATACCTAACCTCTTCCTGAGACCCGACGTCAGAAAGGTGATAGAGCGATACCGCTCGCCGGAGTTGCAGGAGTAAAGGAACAATGCCACCCGTCCCCGGCATCCCATCGAGCGGCCATATAAGACCGGGAGGCTCGCAGTTGCGCCGCGCGAAAAGGCAATCACTCCGCTTCGCCGACGTCAGCAAGTACTTTCTCAGCAGGTGTTTATGTTAATCACTGAAGAACTGGAATCCCGCGTGCTGCTTTCTGTCATCCCCAGCGATCCGAAGTTCAGCTATCAATGGGGCATGGACGCTATCCGCGTCGCCAAGGCGTGGAGTGTTACGCAGGGTTCATACGGCGTCGTCGTCGCTCATGTGGACACGGGCGTGGACTACCGACATCCCGATCTTTACCAGAACATCTGGATCAACCAGGCCGAGATACCGCCCGCCGTGCGCGAGGCGGTTACCGACGTGGATGAAGACGGCATCATCACCTTTGCCGACCTGAACAGCCCGATCAACAAGGGCGTTTTCGGCGTTAACGATTTGAACAAAAACGGTTACATTGATGCCGGGGATCTGTTGCGCCCATATCGCGACGACGGCAGAGGCGGATGGACCGACGGCGTCAACGGTCCCACATGGCCTGGTGAAACTCTCTATGTGGACGACATCATCGGCTGGGATTTTGCCAACAACGACAACGACCCCTTCGATTACGACGGCCACGGAACCCACACCGCCGGCATAATCGGCGCCATGGGAAACAACGGCAGAGGTGTGGCCGGCGTGGCCTGGCAGGTATCGCTGATGGTGCTGAAGATATTCACCGACACCGGCAAGCCATGTTCCGACCCCCGGACGGCGGCGGCGGTGCGCTATTCCGCCAGTGCCGGGGCGCCGATAGCGAATCACTCCTGGTCGTCTGGCGGCAAGAACGGCGACATCATCTACCGTGCCATCGATTACGCACGCGACAAGGGGCAGCTGGTCATCGCCGCCGCCGGCAACGACGCTGTTAACAATGATTATTCGAGTCTGGCCAGCTATCCGGCCAGTTACAATCTGCCCAACATAATCTCGGTGGCAGCCTGCACGTCCTCGGGAAGCCTGGCAACATGGTCTTCATGGGGCCGACGAACCGTGGACCTCGCCGCCCCGGGCGTGAGGATTCTCAGCACCATACCCGGCGGCAGATACACCTACTACAGCGGCACGTCCATGGCGACGGCTTTCGTTTCGGGCACGGCCGCCCTGCTGCTTGCGGCCGACCCGTCGTTGAGCGCGGACGCCATCAAGACCCGCATTCTCGACGGAGCCGACCAGAGCTGGTGGCTGATTGGATTGACCGCGTCGGGCGGAAGGCTCAACGCTGCCAAGAGCGTTCTGAACATACGCGGCATAACGATGCAGGCAACCCGCACGGCCGCGGCGGCATCCACCCAGACCGCGCAGGCGCCCAGTGTACAGCGGCTGGCAACCTGGTTGTTCGCCGAGGAAGCCCGGCCCCTGCTAAGTTGAGTCGCGAGTGAGGCAATATCCGGTATTTATTGGCGTTAGAACCGACGGCCGCTTATCATAGTCATCGAGATGCTTGATCGCCTTCGGCAACTGCTTGCGCCCGCAGATATCCCTGCACAGCAGGCGGCGGAGGCCGTACGGCCGGAGTGCGATGCGTCGCGTGAAACCGATTTTGCCCTGCTGCGCCGGTACGTGGATTATGGTTCCGAAGATGCGTTTTCGCAGATAGTGTGCCGGCACGCGGGATGGATATATAACCAGTGTCGGCGTGCCCTGCGCGACACGCAACTCGCCGAGGATGCGACGCAGGCGGTCTTTCTGCTTCTGGCGCGCAAGGCGCGGTCGATGCCTGCCGCGACGCACATAGCCGGCTGGCTTGCCCAGACATGCCGTTATGTTCTGGCCGATGTGCGAAAGCACCGCGCGCGCTATCTGCGCCGGCAGCAACTCGCGCGCGATCTGGCGGTCTATCGGTTTCAGACTCATGAGAACGCCCTGCCGGCGGTGGAGTCCGGCGTCTCCGAAGCGCTTGACGAAGCAATCTCAAGACTTCGCGAGGGCGACCGCCAGGCCATTCTGATGCACTTCTACGAAGGACTCACCATACATCAGATGGCCGAGCAGCTCGGCATAGGCCCCGAAGGCGCCAGAAAACGGCTCACCCGGGCGTTGGCGCGTTTGCGCAAGCGTCTTGCCGGCGCTGGAATCGCGCGCCGCCACGCGCGATCTCTGCTGCCCGTTGGCGCGCTCGCCATGCTGCTGCGTTCGCGCGGCGCGGAGGCCGCGCCGGCTCGCGTGGCGATTGCCGCGGCTCGAGCGGCCACTATTCCCGGCACAGCATCGCCGCTGGCTGAGGTTATGGTGGAGGCAGTGCGGCTGGCACATGCCGCGGCGGCCACGCGCGTTCTGGCGGCGATCAATCTTCTGACCCCCCTGCCCGCCATAGCGGTGATTGGCGCGGCGCTATTGCTCGCCGGTCGCGGCGGGTATGTACCTTCGCCAACGCCGCAGCACGGCAACATAGCCGCCGTTCCCCAGCTCCAGACTGCGGCGGCCAGGCCGAAAGGTGTCCAGGTCGCGGCCATCGCCACCTTGTCGCAGCCCAGTAAGGATGTCGATCTCGGCCCGGCTGAGCCGGAGGTATTTGAAGACTACCAGCAGCCGCCCGAAGCGCGCATGTGGCCGGAAGATCCCGAGGTCGCACGCCCGACCGAGCATGTGCAGGAACAATCGCCTGTGGCGGCCGCTGACATGCCGGCGGAAGCCCCTGATGACACCTATAGTGCTCCGGCCGGCATCGGCGCGCCGCGAAGGTTCGCCGCCGGCGAACCGGGGAAACTGCCTGCTCCGGGCCCAAAACCACGTTTTGCCCAGGCTTCTGTCGAGTTTCGACATTCGGTCGTACTGTTGCGCGAGGCTCCGCGCGAGGTCGGCAAACATCGGCGGCATGGCGAGATGGACTCGACGGATGTCGCGATACGCAGGCCTTTGCATCGTGAGTGTCGGCCCGCTTCCTCCTCATCGGAGACGGTCACTTTGCCGGAATATCCTCCGGTGCCTGCTGAGGACGGGCTTGCCACGACCGTACTGCCGCAGCAGCCGCCCGATGTGGTCAGCAACAGCAACCCGTTGCCGCTCAATCCCCAGGAAACGACCAATGCGCGCGGTCCTGATGCAAGGCCGCCAATGCCCGGCAATGACGAAGGCTGGTCGGCGCCGGGCCGTAATTGGGCAGGCCGGTCTGACCAGGCGCCGTTCGAGGGCGCCTCTGCCCAACCCGCGAATAGCGGTGAACGATGGTGGTCTCAGGCTGTTCCGTCGCTGCGCATGCCTCCGGGCGCCGCTGCTGACGGCCGCGAGCGGAGAATCCCCTGGCCGGCCGGTGATGGTGCGAATGATGGTCTGGTGTGGGATCGCTGGCGCTGGTTCGAGCAGGCGTCGGAGGATGCGGTTGTCAACCTGTTTCCATTCGATACATGGCGTGGCGATGCCGCCTCCGGTGCTGCGCCGTGGCCAGCGGCGTGGATGCAACATCGTCCGCGCATGTCCGCCGTGGAAATAGCCGTTCCCGAGCCTGCGGCGGCGTTGTGGGCAATTGCCGCGTGCGCTGCGGCGTCGATTTGGGCGCGCCGCTTTCGCAGAAGAACAAGCCGGTGAAAAAACGTACGGCCGAGCATCACGATGACGCTCGGCCGTCGCCAGGCACAATATCGCAACTCGCTCTTGCCCGACCGTGCGCTACCGCGCGCGCTCCGATCTCGGCAAAGGGACTGTATTTCCTGAGCGTGTGCGGGCGGCCGTGCCCGCAGTGACGGCCGCCCACAACCATGCCGGCGCGATGCTGCGCCGCGATAAGCCCGGATTAGCGTGGCAAGTAGTTCGGGTTATCACGGCTCCTGCCGACATCCGCAGATAGAATGGCCGGCAAGGTGGAATAACGGGACAGAAAAAAGCGACGGCCGGGGTATCGGCACACATCCATAGGGGGCAGGCACGTCGATTATTGTGGAGATGTGTAATAGCTTGTTGTAAAAGGTTTTATGGCGCTTCGATGGCGATTGGGACAGTGGCAATTTTGCGAGCTGCGGCGATAATATCAGGCAGGCAAGGACGGCATGCATGCCGTCTGGATTACAGGAGTCAGAGAGGACGAAATGACCGCCGACAATGACGTCAGCCCGGTGCAGCAGACCCGCGGCGAATACACGGAGGAGATGATACAGGTGCTCGACGATGTCGAGCACGTGCGCAAACGCCCGGCGATGTACATCGGCGATACCACCGCGCGCGGGCTGCATCACCTTGTCTATGAAATAGTTGACAATTCCATAGACGAGGCGATGGCGGGCTTTGCCCGAACTATCGTGGTGAAGATCAACGTTGACGGCAGTTGCACCGTGATCGACGACGGTCGCGGAATACCTGTGGGCATTCATCCCAAGGCCGGCGTGCCGACGGTGGAGGTGGTATTCGCCAAGCTCGGTGCCGGTGGCAAGTTCGAGCATGGAGAGAAGTCGGCCTATCAGACGAGCGGCGGACTTCACGGCGTCGGCGCATCCGTGGTGAACTTTCTGTCCGAATGGCTGGAGGTGGAGGTCAGTTACGAAGGAAAAGTTTACCACATGGAGTTCGAGCGCGGGCGGAAGGCCAGCGATCTCAAGGAGATCGGCACGCGCGCCAAGACGGGAACCAAGGTCACGTTCAAGCCGGACAAGGAGATATTTCCGAACACCGACTTCAACTACGAACTGCTTGCAGCCCGCATGCGCGAACTGGCGTATCTGAATGAGGGGCTGCACATCATCATCGAGGACGAGCGAACCGGCAAACGCGAGGAGTTCTGCTATCGCGAGGGCCTGGTGACTTTCGTCAAACACCTCAATGCCGGCAAGAACTGCCTGCACCCGAATGTCATATATTTCAGAAAACAGGACGAGCAGAGCGGGCTGATCGTCGAAGTGGCCATGCAGTACACCGACGGCTACAGCGAGACGATCCTGTCGTTTGCGAACAACATAAATACCAGCGAGGGCGGCACCCATCTGAGCGGCTTCAAGACGGCTCTTACCGCCACGGTGAACCGTTACGCGGAGAATGCCGGCCTTATCAAGGACCTGCGTCCTACCGGCGACGACCTCCGCGAGGGTCTGACGGCTATCGTGTCGGTAAAGGTCCGCGAGCCGCAGTTCGAGGGCCAGACCAAGACCAAGCTCGGCAACAGCGAGGTCGAGGGTTTCGTCATTTCGGCCGTCACGGAGAAACTCGGCGCGTATCTGGAGGAGAACCCGCGGGATGCCAGGGCGATCGTGGAAAAGAGTCTGCTGGCGGCCGAGGCGCGCGAGGCGGCGCGCAAGGCGCGCGAGCTCACCCGGCGCAAGAACGCTCTGGACGGCAGCGGACTGCCCGGCAAGCTCTCCGACTGCCGGTCGAGAAGCAACGAGGAAACGGAGCTGTTTCTGGTCGAGGGCGACAGCGCCGGCGGCTCGGCCAAACAGGGACGGGACGCCAACACCCAGGCGATACTGGCGCTGCGGGGCAAGATTCTCAACGTCGAGAAAGCCAACCTCGCCAAGATGCTCAGCCACGAGGAAATACGCACGATCATCAGCGCGCTGGGCTGCGGAATCCGCGAAGAGTTCGACATCGAAAAACGGCGTTACGGCAAGGTCATCATCATGACCGACGCCGATGTTGACGGCAGCCACATCCGCACGCTTCTGCTGACTTTCTTCTTCCGGCATATGCAGGAACTGATCCGGGCCGGCCGCGTGTACATCGCCCAGCCGCCGCTCTATCAGGTCACGCGCAAGAAGAAAACCGAGTACGTGCTGAACGAAAAAGCGTGGCGTGAAATACAGACCAGCATCGGGCTGGAGGGAACGGTGCTTGTCATACGCGACGAACAGGGCCGCGAAAGCAGACGGCTCGAGGGGGAAGTCCTGCGCCGTCTGGTGAATCTGCTCGATCGGGTCGAGGAGATATCGCACGTGATACAGCGTCGGGGCATAGATTTCGCGAAGTTCCTGTCCCTGCGCGATTCCGACGGCCGGCTTCCCGCATACCGGATAATCATCGACAACGAAGAGATGTTTTTCCGCACGGCCGTCGAGCGCGACGAATATCTGCGCGGCCGGAACGTGAGCGTCGAGGAGGATGCGATTCCCTCGCAGCCCGCCGCCGCAGCCGCGCCCGCTGGAGAACAGACCGGCGCCGAACCGCCGCGACCCCGGCTTCAGAAGAATCAGGAGCTGCACGAGGTAAAGGAGCTGGAGCGCATCTTCGCCGAAATCGAATCGATGGGCGTGCAGATCGACGACTATTACACAACCCAGGAGGAATCCGTCAGCGGCGAGAAACTGCCGACGCGCTACGCTCTGCTGAACGAAGGCAGGGTGATAGATGTCGCGGGGGTCTCGCAGATCGTGCCGGAGATACACAAGATCGCCCGCGAGGGCATTGAGATAAAGCGTTTCAAGGGACTGGGCGAGATGAACGCCGAGGAGCTGTGGGAGACGACGCTGGATCCGGCCCGGCGCACTCTTCTTCGCGTGACGCTCGAACACGCCAGCGAGGCCGAACAGATGTTTACCGTGCTCATGGGCGAAGATGTGGAGCGGCGGCGCCAGTTCATCGAGGAGCACGCCCTGGAGGTCAAGAACCTGGATATCTGACAGCCCCGCTTCTGCGCGGCGCGGGGGCGGCGCCGCGCGCCGGAGTTTTGCGTCGGCGCGGTTTTTCTCTTATCACACGGCAATGAAAGTCAACCTTCTGGATCTGCGGGCCCAGTACCGGCTGCTGCGCGACGAAATACGCGCCGCCATGGACGAGGTATGCGATGCTCAGGCATTTGTGCTGGGGCCCGTGGTGCAGAAGTTCGAGTCGGAACTGGCCGCCTATTGCGGCACGAAACATGCCGTGGGCGTTTCCAGCGGCACCGACGCGCTGTTGTGCTCGCTGATGGCGCTGGGAATAGGTCCGGGCGATGAAGTCATCTGTCCGGCGTTCACTTTTTTCGCCACGGCGGGCGTCATAAGCCGGCTTGGCGCCCGGCCGGTTTTTTCGGATATCGACCCGGACACTTTCAACATCGATCCCGCCGACGCGGCCAGGAGAATCACGCGCTCCACGCGCGCCATCATACCGGTTCATCTGTTCGGGCAGATGGCCGACATGGAGAGCATCAACGCGCTGGCGCAGCGCCACGGTCTTTTCGTGATCGAAGACGCCGCGCAGGCCATTGGCGCCAGGCGCAACGGCCTGCGGGCGTGCAGCGCCGGTTTGTGCGGATGTCTGAGTTTTTATCCCACAAAGAACCTCGGCGGATTCGGCGACGGCGGAGCGATCTGCACCAGCGACGATGCCCTGGCGGAAAAATGCCGGCTGCTGCGCGTGCACGGCGCGCCTGCGGACGATCCCTACCGGCATGTGATGGTGGGAGGCATGTTCCGCCTCGACGCCCTTCAGGCCGCGGTGCTGCGCGTCAAACTCAGGCACCTCGACGAATGGCACGAGGCCCGGCGGCGACACGCCGCGATGTATGACCGGCTGCTGGCCGGCAGCCGCGTAAGAACGCCCGTCATCGCGCCGGGCAACTGGAGCGTGTACAACCAGTACGTGGTACGCGTTCCCGACCGCGACCGTGTGCGCGCGCGGCTGGCGGAGGCCGGCGTGGGCACGGCCGTGTATTATCCGCGGCCGCTGCATCTTCAGGAGTGCTATGCATCGCTGGGTTACCGGCAGGGCGATCTGCCGGGCTGCGAGCAGGCATGCCGCGAGGTTCTCGCGCTGCCGGTCTATCCGGAGCTGGGCGAAGAGCAGATACGCTATGTGGCCCAGACGCTGTTGCGCGCAGTGGAGAGCACGTGAACCTCCGGAGCGGCGCGGGCGCTACAACCCCAGCACGTCGGCCAGGGTGTAGCGTCCGGGCTTCTGTCCTGCCAGCCAGCGGGCCGCCCGCAGCGCCCCGCGCACGAAGGTGTCGCGGCTGGTGGCCGTGTGGGATATTTCCAGTCGCTCGCCCAGAAGGGCAAACGCGGCGGTGTGGCGGCCCACATCGTCGCCCAGCCGCAGCGAATGCACGCCCACCTCGCCGGGCTTGCGCGGGCAGTCGGCGCCGCGGCGCCCGAACACCAGCGAATCCCTGTTTCTGCCGACGGCCTTGAGGATGGCATCGGCGATGGCCAGGGCCGTGCCCGAAGGCGCGTCCTTCTTGAACCGGTGATGCGATTCGACGATCTCCACGTCGCAGTCGGCGCCGATCGCGGAGGCGGCCTGTGCCACGAGCCGGATCATTACGGCTATGCCCAGCGCCATGGTGGGCGACTGAAGTATGGGGATGTCGGCCGCCGCCTGGTCTATCGTCGCGTGATCCGCGTCCTGGAGTCCGGTGGTGCCGATGAGCATTGCAATCCGCCCGTCGCGGCACTTCTTGAGCCAGTGGCGCGTGGCGGCGGGCGTGGTGAAGTCCAGCAGTACGTCGGCCCTGCGCGTAAGATCGCTGGTGATGGGCAGGCCGATGGCCCCGATGCCCGCGACCTCTCCCGCATCGCGCGCCTGGGCCGGATGATCGGGTTTCTCTATCGCGGCGACCACGTTGAATCCGGATTCCTGACGGGCCAGAGCAACAAGGCGCTGTCCCATGCGTCCGGCCGCACCGAGTATTGCGATATCGATCATTGCCGGGTTCCCTGCCTGCGCTGGCGCCGCCGGCGGCGTCGGACGACGCGCCGGCGCCGGCCGCGCATCTGTTCACAGTCCGATAGCCCGCCGGATGGTATCGAGGTCGTCGGCCACCTGGACAGGCCTGTTCGCCAGCCGCCCCGTCGGCTCGGAGCGGGGCGCGATATCCTGAGCCGCCTTGACGTCAACGCCGGTGTGATACCTGACCGTGACGTTCGGATCCTTCAGCTCATGTCCGGTCAACACGCATACCACCCGTTCATCGGGGCCGATGACCTTCTCATCCAGCAGCACGCGCAACCCGGCGACGCTGGCAGCGCTGGCCGGCTCGCAGCCGAACCCGCAGCGCGCCACCATCGCCCGATGCTCCAGTATCTCCTCGTCGCTGACCTCGCGGGTAACGCCGTTCATCACCTCCAGCGCGCGCAGCGCTTTGGGCAGGTTGACCGGCCGGGATATCTCTATCGCGCTGGCCACCGTGTGCGGGTGATATCCGGACTCGTCCATGGCCGCATACAGCTTCTGTATCGCCGAGGCGTCGTAAGCGCCGCCGTTCCAGCGCAGACCGCGGCGGCTGTACAGTTCGTTGAGCGTGTTGGCGCCGGTGGCGTTGATCACGGCCAGCCGCGGCACTCTCTTCACCAGCCCCAGTTCGCGCAGTTCCATGAAGGCCTTGCCGAACGCTGAGCAGTTGCCGAGGTTTCCTCCGGGGACGATGATCCAGTCGGGCGGCTCCCAGTCGAGAGCCTCGAGCACGCGATACATGATGGACTTCTGTCCCTCGAGGCGGAACGGGTTGACGGAGTTCATGAGGTAAATGCCGTTGCGCCGGTCGGCGGCGATCTGGCGTATGCGCCGCAGGCATGCGTCGAAATCGCCTTCTATCTGAAGGGTCAGCGCGCCGTAATCCAGCGCCTGCGACAGCTTGCCGAACGATATCTTGCCCGAGCCGATGAAGACTATGGCCTGCATCTCGGCCATGCTGGCGAACATCGCCAGACTGGCGCTGGTGTTGCCGGTGGAGGCGCACGCCACGCGCGTCGCGCCCACCATGCGGGCATGGGTAAAAGCGGCCGCCATGCCGTTGTCCTTGAAACTGCCGCTGGGATTCAGACCCTCGTACTGAAGGAACAGATTGCCGTTCTTCATTCCCAGCCGCCGGGCCAGAAGATCGGCGCGCTGGAGATTCGTGCGCCCCTCGCCGATAGTGACTATGTCCTCCTCGCGATCATAAAACGGCATCAGCTCGCGAAAACGCCACACGCCCGAAAAATCGAGCCGCCCTTCTATGCCGGTGCCCTTCGTGGACCAGCGATGCTCGAAGAAAGCCAGGCTCTTGGGTATCGGCAGGCGATTCCAGTCGTAGCAGACGTCCAGCAGCCCGCCGCACTTCTCGCACGCCACATGCACTTCGTGCACGTCGTAAGTTGCGGCGCACGCCGGATTGATACATCGCTGACAGGCAACGTTCATGGTATTCCCCGGCCACAAACCGGTCGGCAGTTGAAGATACGGTGCGCCCCGACGCAGCACAAGAGACCCTCGACACCGACGACCATCACCGCTGCGATGCCGCGCGCACGTTCTGCGTCAGATTCGCGACGGCATCCGGAGGACGCGCTGCACATCGCACCACCGGCCGCCGGCCCGTGCATATCAGAAGAACCGTCCCCTGGCTGAATCCATGTCGCGCCGGCGCTGACGCTCGCTGGCCTTGCGCAAAGTGCGCCGTTCCCACCAGGTGAGGCTGTGCATTCCGTGGGCCGATACCTTGGCCAGGATTGCGTCCACGCGGGTCTGCTCGGCCTGCTCGCGGGCGGCTTCCCTGCGCGCCTTGCGCAGCAGCCGGCGGCTCAGACGTCTGGTGCGACGCAGCCCGATATCCGCGCTTTCGTAATCGGCAAAGAAGCCCTCGGGACCGATCTGCTTCAGATACATGCGCTGCTGATAACACACCAGCAGCCCGTTGATGGCCACGAAAAGCAGTATCAGTGCCCCGACCATGATTCCCCAGATCGCCAGCAGGACCGATCCGATCATACCCGTTATGCAGGCGAAATTCATCGACCGGTAATACCCGATCGCCGGCCAGAGTACGGTCTGAAGTATCTGCCCGCCGTCAAGGGGAAATATCGGCAGAAGGTTGAACAACAGCAGCAGATAACTGACCTTGAAGACCCACCACAGATAGAACGCGGCCGTGGTGAAGTAGTATTCCACGGGCGGCAGAATCCTGAACGGGTCCAGGCTGGCGGGCCTGCCGGTAATGGCATAAAGGGCGGCGGCCGTCAGGGCGCAGATCACGACGTTCACCGCCGGTCCCCCGGCCACGGTCAGAAACTGCGGTAGCGGGCGGCGCGGGGCGTCGGCCATGGCCAGGCCGCCCAGAGGCCACATGAGTATCTCGCGTGCGTCGCCTCCCACCAGGCGCGCCGCCGTGCAGTGGCCGAACTCGTGCAGCAGCACCAGTCCGAACAGAACGATCATGCTGGTTATGCGGCTGGGCAGGTGATAGCCCTGCGACCAGTCGAGCATGAGCGTGAGGGCGATAAGGATTATCAGCGAGGCGTGAGCGCGCACGCGTATGCCGAACCACGTGCCCAGCGACACCGAGCCGGTGAGCAACCACAGCAGCGGATTACCTCCGCCGTGATCGGATACGCTGCGGGTGTATTGGCGATCCTGCCAGCTCATGTTCTCCTTCGCCGCCGGGCGCCCGGCCCGGCACGAATCATTCGCCGCCGAAATACCGGTAAAACAGCAGCGTCGCTATGGTTTTACCATCGGCTATTCCGCCGTGACGGATCATGTCAAGGGCGACATCGAGAGGCGTTGTCACGACTTCTATCTCCTCGCCCTCATCGAGCGACTGTTGCCTTTTCTCCAGATCATATGCCGCGAACGCGTACATCTTCTCGCTCAGAACGCCGGGCGAGGGATAGAAACTGAGCAGCGGGCGCATTCGTCCGGCAAGGTATCCGGTTTCCTCCAGCAGCTCCCGTCCGGCCGCGTTCATCGGCATTTCGCCCCTGCCGAGCGTACCCGCGGGCAGTTCCAGCAGCACCTCTCCCACGGCGTGCCGCCGATTGCGGATGAGGATTATCGTTTGCCTATCGAGAAAAGGCAGCACCACGACGGCTCCCGGGTGGACGATCACCTCCTTTTCGACAGTTCTGCCGTCCTCGCTGCGCAGATGGTACACCTCCAGCGATATCTTCCGGCCGGTGTACATCCTCTGTTTTCCGGTGAGAGCGTACGCCATCGATGCAATTATAACCGACCCGGCGCTGTCCGGTGCACGCTGTCAGAGCCGCAACGGCGCCGTTTGGCGACTGTTGCCTGTGGCCAGGCGCAACTGTCCGCAGGCGGCGGCGATGTCGGCCCCCCGCGAGCGGCGCACATGCGTGACTGCGCCCCGCGTGCGGAGCATGTCGGCAAACGCCGCCACTGTTTCGGGCGGCGGCGCTTGGTAATCCGAACGCGCCGCGTCCGCGCCGGCAGAGTTGAACGGTATCAGGTTCACATGAGCACGAAACCCGTCCAGCAATGCCGCCAGTGCGGCGGCATGTTCGGGCGAATCGTTGAGGCCGCGAATCAGGCAGTATTCAACGGTCACGATGCGGCCGGTGAGCTGCTGGAATCGGCGCGCGGCGCCGACTATTTCGGCCACCGGATAGCGTGTTGCCAGCGGAATGATGCGGCGCCGCGTCAGGTCGTCGGGGGCGTGAAGCGATATCGCCAGGTGAACATTGAGGTCGGCGGCCGCCAGCGCATGGATGCCCTCGACAATCCCGACCGTGGACACGGTGATGTTGCGTGCGCCCAGTTCGCCCATGCCCGGGCGGGCGATGCGGCGAATCGCGCTGATCACGTTCGGCAGATTGTGCATGGGCTCGCCCATGCCCATGAAAACGAGCGTCGCCAGCCTCCGCCCCGATGCCGCCGCCAGGGCGCGCAGATGCAGAAACTGCTCGACAATCTCGCCGGCGGTGAGATTGCGCTCAAGCCCGTCGGCCCCGCTGGCACAGAAACAGCAGCCGACGGAGCAGCCAATCTGACAGGAAACGCACCCGGCGGCGCGGCGCCCGTCGTGCGAGGGCATGAGGACCGTTTCCACCGCTCCGCCGGAGGCGAACTCCACCAGCAGTTTCACCGTCCCGTCGGCGCCCGCGACGCGCCGCGCGATGCGCGAAGCACGCACTGCCAGATCAACATCAAGCCGTCGCTCAAGCCCCTTCGGCAGTTTCAATCTGCGCGCATCGATGCTGCCGCCCGACAGGTAGAAATCCCGCAGCATGCGCGCGGCATGGGATGGATTGTGTCCCCAGCGCGCAAGCCGCGCAGCCAGCTCGTCGGCGTCGAAATCCGCCAGCGCGGGTATGCACGCCGCGGCACGCTGGCCGCACGCGGTTTGCGGGCTGTCGTCATTCATCAAGCGTTCCGAAAGGCAGATGCGCCGGCATCGGGGCGGGCCGCTGATACGGCGTCTTTATCTCCACCGCCCTGCCGGTGCGCGAAGAAGTAAGAAACGCCTCCATGGCCTCGAGGACGGCCATCGCCTGTTCCATGCTGCACCTGTGAGGCCGGCCGGAACGGATGGCATAGCACATGTCCGCCAAACCCACCGCCCTGCCATAACCCGTCACGAAAGCATGCGGCACTTCCTGCCAGTCCTTGTCGCCGGCCTTGCGGATGTGCACCGGCCCGTCGAAGCCGTTGGGATCGGGAACCTTCAGCGTGCCCTCCGTGCCGAAGATCGTGATCGGCTGCTTCCAGTCGTGCACAGCATGATGAACAGCGAAACTGGTACATATCACCCCCACGCAGCCGTTGACGAACTCTATCGTGCCGGCGATGTGGTCGGGCGTGGTGACAGTTATCTTCTGCCCGAACATGGGTCCGGGGTTGCCCTCCTTGTCCTTGTGGGTGATTATTCGCTCCGGAATGGCTATGGAGGCGAAACCGCACACCCGCTTTATGGGGCCAAGCAGGTTCATCAGGGCCGTAAGGTAGTAGGGACCCATGTCGAACATCGGTCCGCCGCCGGGTTCGTAATAGAACGGCGGATTGGGATGCCACGTCTCGACGCCCCGGCTCATCATGAACGCCGTGAACGCCACGGGCCTGCCTATCTGCCCTTCGTCTATCACCTTTCGCGCCGTCTGGATCCCCGCACCGAGCACCGTGTCGGGCGCACAGCCCAGACGAACACCTTTCTTTGCCGCCGCGGCCACCAGTTTGCGGCCTTCCCTGACGCTTATGCCGAACGGCTTCTCCGAAATCGTGTGTTTGCCGGCACGCACCGCCTGAAGAGCGACGGGCACGTGTGCCTTCGGCCACGTCAGATTCAGCACCACCTCCACCCGTTCGTCCTTAACCAGCTCTTCCGTCGGGCAGATGCGCACGTTCGTCAACCCGAACTCCCGGGCACGGTTGACGCAGCGTTCCGGTATGAGGTCCGCAAAAGCCACAACTTCGATGATCGGGAAATTGGGGATCATCTTCAGGTAGGCGCCGCTGATCGCGCCCAGTCCCACGATCCCCACGCGCACCTTCTCAGGCATGGCATAGTCCTTTCAAAGGCCGGCTTTCCCGGCCGGAAAGCCGCATCATTTATCGCCCGGCGCGGGATATGTAAAGCGCGCCCGCCCCCCATTACAGCGCCATGCCGAGGCCGCACGCCGCCTGGCGTCAGGCCTGCACAATACGGCACGATAGCTCCGCCCTGAGAGCCCTTTTCAGGCTGGCTGACTCGCCCTGTTTTCCAGACCCTTCAGATGATATCCGCCGGCCAGCAGACAACGGCGTTCCTCCGGAGTAGCCTCGATTATTTCGTAGCCTGCGAACTCGGCTTCGAGAGGCCCGACGGCACCGCCTTCCGGGCCCAGCAGCACCAGCACCGGCTGCCCGAAACATGATCGCGGGTGCTGCGTGGTTACGACCGCCTCGCATTCCACAGGCTCAAACAGCGGCGATGTGGGTCTGACTTTCATGGCAGGGCCTCCCGACTTGTTTCGAGCATACTCCGCGGCGGCGCAGCCACGGCATCCCAACCACGAACCATAGCCGCCCGGCAGCGTGCGGGCCTGCCGGCCGCCAACCCGCGGCGAACAGATTGCGGGATTCGAGCAGCCTTGAATTCGTACGCTCCGACCCGGCCGCGCGCATGCGGGCTTCGACAACTGACACCGGCCCCGAGTCGCTCCGCCTTAACAGAACCGACGCCAGCGAACGCCAACGCTTCTGACCTGAACGATTGCCGGGCCTGTTTGAACCGCCTCGCCCGGCAGCTCTGTCTTTTATTATACGCGGTTTCGACAGTCAATACCTGCGTCGAAGGGCGATTACCCGTTTGAGCGAGACGCCGCGGCTCCCTCGTGGCGCATCCGCCGGCAGTCGGGCGTCTGGAGAGTCTTTCCCGCCGCCGGTCTCTTCGATGGCGGCGCCGCTCACAGCCAAGGGATCCCGGCGGGTGAACCCCGAAGCTGTCTCCGGCCCGCCTTCATCGGTATTCCAGTTTCGCCTGCATGCGGCTGGCAGTCGCCAGCGCGTCGGACTGAAGGAACTGCTTCGCGGGCATCTCGCCCTTGAGATAGGCATCCCAGAACGCAGTGGTGGCTGCCTTCACCCACTCGAAGATAGCCTTCTGATCGCCGCCGGCAGCACCGCGAAACAGGCCGAGCCGTTCGCCGCCCTCCGCAAACCTGCCGGTGAACGAACCGTGGTGCGCGCCCTGGATGAAGAGGAAGTACTTATCGCCCGGCGGCGACATCGCGAACGGATCGCGCCGCCATTCGGGCGGCTGGCCCTGTGCGCCGCGGTCAAGCGAGCCGGTAACGCAAAGCATCGGCAGCCGCAGATTCTCCCAGGATCGCTCGTGCAGCCCCATCTGATCTCTGCCCTGGCCGCTGAGCAGCAGGATTGCCTTCACGCGCTTGTCGGCGAGGCTCTGCGGCTGGTCCTTCCCGGCCAGCTTCAACGTGGCTCCGCCCACGGCCTGCGCCGTGAACGCGCCGAAGGAATGACCCCCGACGCCAATTCGTTCGCGGTCAAGCCTGCCCTTAAGCGCCGGCACTTTCGCCTCCAGCGTGTCCAGCGAGTCGAGCAGGAACGATATGTCCCCGGGGCGGTTCATCCAGTCCTCTTCCCCGCTGATGGCGCGACGGATGACCCCGGCCGCGCCGCCGCCGATGTCCTGTCCCTGCTGGCGGCGGAGCTTGATCGAATCGGCATGCGTCGGACACAACACCACATAGCCATGGCCCGCCCAGTGCCTGACGAGCGGAAGCCCCATGTCGCCAGAGCCGCCGGCTCCGTGAGAGAAGACGATCACGGGAACCTTCCGGTCTGCCGACAGCGGGACAGTCGCTTCTGCCTTCGGGAAGTATGCGGAGACAGGCAGGTCCTTCCGACGCTTCTCATCGCGCAGCACCACGTTTTCCACCGACGCTACGGCAAATGGTCCAGCAGCCACCTTGTAACAGTGCGGGCTCACCTGCTCTCCGGCCGGCGAGCGGATCACGATGGCGGTAAGCAGGAAGAGCATCGATGCCGACAGAGTTCGACGTTTCATCTCGTCTCCTGCACTTGGCAAGGATGGCCATGTCCGCGAACAGGCCACTGGTGCTGTTTGCCACGTCTGAGCTGGCGGGCCGGTGGGCGCATCGTGCGCAGGCATTGTACCTGAGTCTGCGCAGTGCCGTCACCAATAAAGCAGAACGCGGCGTCGATGCTCCGCAACGCGGCCGCCGTCCGCCTCAGGCCACCGGGAGCCGTAGTTTCTTCTTTTTCTTCCGGCAAACACCTTCTGCTGCGGGGGGCGAGCAGGCAGCCGACCACTTCGCACGCTGCGATTGAAGTCCGGAGTTGCGCACTCAATGGCTGAACCAGATGCGCCTGCGGCCGGCCGCCTTCCGGCATACGAAGCGCGTGCCTGCCGCCTGTTTCATCGCTGGCGTCGGAGGTTGGTATGCGGATGGTTGCTCACAACATCCCAGATGGTGTCATTCACCAGCTTCGCGCGTTCGGGCGTTATCTCCAGCAGTTCGCCGAGGTCGGGTTGATGGATATAGCCCACTACGCGCATTTCCCGGAGTCGTTCGTTGCTGTAGTTTTCGAGTTTGTTATAGATGGCATAATCCAGCACCTCGGGGTGCTGTTCGAACATCACGGCGAAGCACGTGGCGGCCAACGTATAACGCGGCAGGCCGGCGCGAACATGGCCGCCGTCACGGTAGAAGAACCCGACGTTTTCTACTCCCGGCATCGCGCCGGCGCGCAGCTTCGCGTCGATGGCCAGGAACACGTCGCCATTGGGTATCAGCGCCAGGCGCCTCTCCTCCCACAGCTTCGGGTACTTCGCCTTCAACTCGTCCATAAGCTTCCATACGTAGTCCCGGCTGTGCGCGTTCCTGCTCATCCACGGCACCTCGTCGTTGCGCTCGTATTTCGCAAGCCAGGCGGCGGCGTAATCGAAGCGGCGCATGATGGGCAGCATTTCCTCGAGGGTCGGCTTGCGCTCCCTGATTGTCTTGAGGACTTCCTCGCGGGAAAGGCCCCCGGCCTCGAGCGACTTCTGCGACTCTTCGCGCACGCGCCGCATGAAGTCTTCCACGCCGGGCATGCCGGGCCAGGAGTTGTAGATGAACACCCGACCGCGATCCGGATGCCGCGAGAGGAAGGTATCAATAATCGCGCTTGCGCTGGCCAGGTCGCTCACGTCGCGCGGCTCGGGAAACGGCTCCTGATTGTGGAAGACGGTCCTGCGCACGTTGTTCTTCAGCAGCGGATGCGAGCCGAAGTGCTGGATCACCACGGCGTCCCAATCGCCCTCGGCCAGACTTCTGCGCGCGCCGTCGGGATTCCTGTAGAAGGTGTCCACGTGCATCCATATCTGCCAGCCCGGTCCGAGATACGTCTGGACCCTCATTTCATGCCCGGCCGACTTGGCAAGTATCGGGTGAAACCAGGGCACCGAGTTTTCCAGGAAACTGTTGCCGAAGTAGATCGCCGCGAGCTTCCGTGGCTCGGCGGCGGCAGCAGCCTCCTGCCCTCCGGCGACTCCCGGCAGCACCGCCATCACGGCAAGGACCGCAAGAAGGACATTCGCTCTCATCGGCATCTCCTCGCATGCTGGAAACAGCGGCGGCACGACGGTTCATCGACAGTGGCGCAACTCAAGGCTTCAAACCGCGCCTCACAGCCTTTATCGCCCGACGGGGACCATGTAAAGCCCCCCTGCCGGCGTATGCCGAAACGCAGCTAGTTCAGAAACACCTCGGTGCCGTGCAGCCTGCTGCTCATTCCAGTCGGCGCGTACAGGCCGCAGGGTATCGGAAATACCCGCGACAGGATTCGAACCTGTGACCTCCGGTTTAGGAAACCAGCGCTCTATCCTGCTGAGCTACGCGGGCACGCCGGAAAACAGTAGCAACAGCGCCCCGACCGGGCAAGTGGCCGGATGAGACAACCGCGCCGCACATGACCACCCGCACCTGAGCGGCCGCATGCCGTGCCCGGTTATCCCGGCTGTCGCATGTCACATCTGGGAGGCCATCGCGTCGCGCAGTTTGCGCAGCGCCTCGTGTTCTATCTGACGGACGCGCTCGCGGGTGAGGCCCACACGCCGGCCGATCTGTTTGAGCGTCATCGGCTCGTTGCCGTCGAGCCCGTAGCGCAGGCGGAGGATCGTCGCCTCGCGTTCGTCGATCTCGCCGAGCAGAGATATCAGCCGCTGGATGTTGTCATGTTCCAGGACGGCGACGTCGGGCGTCGGTGTGCTCCGATCGGGCACCATCTCGCTGAGGCTCACCTCGCCGTCGGCAAGGGCCGACTGCGTCGGCGTGTTCACGGCGCGGATGGCCTTGCGGATTATCTTCAGCTTCTTCGGCGACATCTTCATGTAGTGCGACAGTTCCTCGGTGGTAGGCAGTCTGCCGAGTTCCTCCTCGAGGTCGCGCATGGCCTGCCGCAGTTTGGCCATCATCTCCACCATGTATGCGGGAATGTGGATGGGCTGCACGCCGTTTATCAGTGCCCTCTTGATGGCCTGCTTGATCCACCACGAGGCGTAGGTGCTGAAGCGCGTGCCGTTGTTCGGATTGAAGCCCTCGACGGCCTTCAGAAGCCCGATGTTGCCCTCTTCGATCAGGTCAAGCAGGCTCAGGCCGCGATTAACGTAATGTTTGGCAAGGTTGACCACGAGGCGCAGATTGGCGCGAACCATGCGCTCGCGGGCTTCGGGATCGTTGAACTCTATTATGCGCCTCGCCAGTTCCTTTTCCTCCTCCGCCGTCAGAAGTGGTGTTTCATTTATCTGTTTCAGATAGAGCTGTAGCCCGGATTGTATGCCGGCTGATGCCATGCTTTTTCCCCTGCCAACAGTTCTACGCCCTCGCAGTCCGGCCCGTTCACCGGTTCCTGCCGGTTTCGCAAACGCCGACGGCGAACGGCGTCGCGACGTCCGAACATCCGCGCGGCCAGGATATGCGCGGCCAGCGCCAGATGGTTCACCTGCTCCGATTCAGTATCGGCTCGACGTGCACGTTACTTTCGGACGTCCAAGCACCCGCCCCGGCTTCCGGATAACCCGGGCCCTCCGAGACAGGCAACGCCCGATAGTCTGCCAACTTCCGCCGCGGCCGTCAAGCCGCCCGGCGTGCCGCCGCGCCTCCGGCCGCGGCAGCACACTCCCTGAAAATGAGCCCTCACTGGCTTATTTCATTGTACACACCTGCCAGTGCCCTCGGAAGATTTTTTCGGACGATATTCCTTCGTGTCAACCCCGAGGCTGCCGCTGCCCAATTCTTCCATAACGCGGCTTTATAGACGTCCTGCTGCCAACGTGCGGGCAGTTCGCTGTTATACTGAGCCCCCGTCAAGCGGAGGTTTCATGTCCATATCGAGCACAGCGCTTTCCCGTCGCAGCGTTCTGAGGACCGCGGCCGCCGTATCGGCATGCGCAAGTGGGCTTTTCCCGCTGTCGGCAGCCCAGCCCGATGCACTGCGTGCCGAGTGGCTTGAGAAGTGGGCGAAGTACATTCGCGGCGCCGCGGGCAGACGCTATTGCGACCGCGAAACGGGTGAGGAGATAGGCTGGCTGATAAGCCCGTTTCTCAACGGTTTCTACTACGGATATCTGGCCACGCGCGATGAGCAGTGGATCGATATGCTCATGGACTGGGCCGGAGCCTGGATCGGCCGCGGCATCAAGGAACCCGACGGGCATGTCGGCTGGCCCAAGGCCGGCGGAGCCAGCACCAGCGCCGTGCCGGAGCTCGTGACCGACAACATGCTCGGCGAGGCCATGGGCTTCAGACCGGTGGTGCTGGCGGCCGACATCGTGCTCAAGACGCCGGCTCTGAAGGCGAAATACGGCGATAAGGCAAAACAGTTTCTCGAGCTCTCCGAGCAGACGTTCGTCAAGTGGGATTCCCGCGGCTGCTGGCGAAACGTCAAGGAAGGCGGCGTGTGGGTGGTGCCGCATTTCGGCATCGACCAGAAAACCGGCGGATGGACCGAAGGTTACGCGAAGCGCAACGAGGAAGGCTTCACGCATCCGGCCAACAAGCAGAACCATATAGCCCAGTGGCTGCTGGCCATGCACGACGTCACCGGCAAAGCGATGTATCGCCAGCGCGCCGAAGCGTGGTTCCGACAGATGCGCTCGCGCATGCGCCTGCGCGAGAACGGCAGATACTTCGTGTGGAATTACTGGGACCCCTCCGGTCCGTGGGATTACAAGCCCGACGGCTCGCCGCGACACTGGGTGGGGGTTCATCCCAACGGCGGCTACTATGCCATCGACGTCGAGGGGATCGTCGCCGCTCACGAGCACGGGCTGGTGTTCACCAGAGCCGACATCGACCTGCTTATCGCCACCAACCGCGATTTCATGTGGGACGGCAACGTGCAGGGCGCGCGCTTCCGGCGCATCGACGGCGGCCCGCCCGACAAACGTTGGCAGAACACCCCGGGCGTGCTGTGGACCGCGCTGGCCCCCTACGATGCCACCCTGCGCAGAGTATTCGAGGCCAACCATAACCCCGCCAGCTGGGCAGGCATAAGCAGCACGCCGCGATATCTGGTTGCGATGGCGCCAAAGTAGGCGCCGGGAGTAAACAGGGGCATTGCGTTCTGCGCTCCGCAGTGCGCCGACGCACACACAACCGCTCTGCCGCGCAGATCACTCTATCTTGAGGTCGCCCAGGCCGCGTGTCTGTTCGCCGGTTTCGAGACCGCCGCGGAGACCTTTCTGTTTGCTGCGCTCGGCGCGCTCGGCCTCGCGGGCCCGTTCCTCCATCGCCCACATGGCGCGCTTGAGCGACAGGCCTATCTTGCGCTCTTCGGTGTCCACGCGCAGTATCTTCACATCCACTTCCTGGCCAACCTTGAGCACATCCTCGGGCTTTTCGATCTTCTGGTCGGATATCTCGCTGATATGGAGCAGACCCTCCAGCCCCGGCTCCAGTTCCACAAAAACGCCGAAATTGGCGATCTTCGTGACGCGCCCCTTGACGACCATTCCCGCGCGGTAGTTGTCGGGAATGACGTGCAGCCAGGGGTCTTCCTGCATCTGTTTGAGGCCCAGCGCGATGCGCTGTTTCTCCTGATCGACGCTGAGGACGACGGCCTCCACCTCGTCGCCTTTCTTGAGGATTTCGGTGGGATGGCTGACCTTCTTGGTCCACGACAGGTCGGACACATGCAGCAGACCGTCGATGCCTTCTTCGATCTCCACGAACGCCCCGTAATTGGTGATGTTGCGCACCTTGCCCTTGACGACCGACCCCGGAGGATATTTCTCGGCAACGCGGTCCCAGGGGTTCTCCTCGACCTGTTTCATGCCGAGCGAGATGTTCTGCTTTTCCTTGTCGATCTCCAGGATCTTCACGCGCACCTTCTGCCCCTGCGTGACGAGCTCGCTGGGATGATTGATGCGCCGCGTCCACGACATTTCGCTGACGTGCACCAGCCCTTCGACGCCCTCTTCGAGCTTGCAGAACGCGCCGTAGGACATGATGTTGACGACCTCGGCTTCGTGAACGCTTCCCACGGGATAGCGCTGCTCGATGTTTTCCCATGGGCTGGGTTCCTTCTGTTTCAGCCCCAGCGCTATCTTTTCCTTCTCCTTGTCTATCTGAAGCACCTTCACTTCGATTTCCTGATCGATCTTGACGATTTCGGACGGATGATTCACCCGCCCCCACGACATGTCCGTCACATGCAGCAGACCGTCGATGCCGCCAAGGTCGATGAACGCCCCGAAATCGGCGATGTTCTTCACGGTGCCTTTGACTATGTCGCCGACCTTGAGCGTCTCCAGCGTGCGCCGTTTCATCTCCTCGCGCTGCTGCTCGATGAGTTTCCGCCGCGAAATGACGATGTTGCGCCTTTCCTCGTCGATCTTGAGGATGACAGCTTCTATCTGCCGGCCGATCCAGTCGGAAATCTCGCCGGGACGGCGGATGTCAACCTGAGAGGCCGGCAGAAACACAGGCACGCCTATATCCACCAGCAGACCGCCCTTGATCTTCTTGGTGACCTTGCCGGTAACCGGGTCGCCCTCCTTCTTGCTCTTCATGATGGCTTCCCAGTTGATTATGCGGTCGGCCTTGCGCTTGGAGATCCTGACCGCACCGGTGTCGCCCTCGATTTCCTCAAGCAACACCTGGACCTCCTGGCCGATCTGCACGCTGTCGGGATCGTCGAACTCGCTGCGTTCCAGCAACCCCTCGCTTTTAAGCCCGAGCTCCACTATAAAGTCGTCGCCGCTTCTGCCGGAGATCCGCCCGCGCAGAATCGCGCCGGGCGTGAAATCCTGAACATCCTCGTTCTTGACAAGCTCGGTGACATCGGCTGAAGCATTCCCGAGAACCTCGGCCATGGCCTGATCGGCTGCCGCATCGACATCGTCGCCAAGCCTGCTTATCAGATTGTGGTCAACCATTTGCAAACAGACGGTTATCCGCCTGATCCGTAATAGGCGTGGAATAACAGAAAACAACCGCGCGCCGGCAACCACGCTCTGCCGGCGCCCGGCACATGGTCCACACCGGACGGACCGCCCGCCCGGATTTCAGCCGGCCACTATATGCTTCGGCGCACGATACTTCAACAACTGTTTCGGCTTTGTCCGGCCCTTCACATGTGGCGCTTTGCGACCGGCGGCGCGAAACTGTTGACAACTCCGGCCACAGAAATAGAATTGCTGGACGCAGCGATAAGGCAATCGCGCATTCGGGCTCGTAGCTCAGTTGGTTAGAGCGCGTCCCTGATAAGGACGAGGTCACGTGTTCGAATCACGTCGGGCCCAGTCGCACAGTGGCCGGTGCGTCTCCTCAGACCCAGGCGAAAAAACGCGGCGTCCGCCGGATGTTCCATCAAGACATTCTAACGTAATTCACAATCCACGTTACAGTTAAGTCCATTAGCGCGGCGCACTCCTTTTATGACGACTGCGCCGTACGGAGGCTGGCGTTCTCTCTTCCACAAAGGTAAAAGGTCGTCGTCAGCTCGCGGAGGATCGCGTGATGAGACCGCTGACGCCGACCGTTGCGTCTTCTGTTGCTTCAATAGTTCTGGCCAGCATCTGCCACGGCGCTCAATGGACTTTTGAGAACACGATGGCGCGTCTGACGATATCCGACGATGCCATCGTGCGCGCCATAGTTGACGCCGACGGCCGGGACTGGACGGCGCCAAAACCATCGAGGCTCGGATACATCAAAGCCTCCGGGCGCACCCACACCGCATCGGCAATCGCGCGTGAAGGCGACGACCTTGTCGTCACCTACGGGCAGAGCGGTTTGAAGACGCGCCTGCGGCTGACCGCGCGTCCTGCGTACTTCATCATCGAACTGCTCGAAACGCCGCAGGAGCAGGTCGAAGAAATATGTTTCTTCGAAGTCGGAGTGAAGATCGCCGAGCACATCGGCTGGTGGCTGGACGTGCGGTGGAACGATCAGTTCGCCGTGTGTCTGATGGGGTGCAGCCCGCGCGTCCACACCACCGGTCTGCGGGCGCGCGTGTATCCGGAGTTCGGCATGCGCGGAGAAAAGGTCGTGCTGGCAGCAACCCCGACGCCGCGCTTCCTCGACATCGTGCAGCTGGTGGAGAAGGAATTGGCGATGCCCTCGCCAACCATCGGCGGCCAATGGGCCAAACGATCCGACGATGTTCGCAGGGGTTATCTCTTCTCCGACCTGACAGAGGCCAATGCGGAAGAAACCATCAGATACGCGAAACTCGGCGAGTTCGCTTACATAATGACCTATAGCGACACGTGGAGCACGTCGCTGGGATCTTACCCCATCAATACGAGGAACTTTCCACAAGGCGAAGCGAGCCTGAAGGCAACCGTGGACCGCCTTCATGCCGCCGGACTGAAAGCCGGACTGCACATGCTCACCAGTTTTGTGGGCTGGAACGATCCGCTCGTCCGGCCGGTGCCGGACAAACGCCTTCTGAAAGACGCCGAGACCTCGCTTTCGGCAGACATCGACGACAGCGCCGCGCTGTTGCCCGTCGCCGGCCCGCTGGATGGCTTCCCGCGCGAGAAGGCGTTCTACGGAGAATCAAGCCAGGGATTCAGCCTGCTGGTTGACGACGAAATAATTCGCTACGGCGGCATCGGCGACGACGGGCGCAGTTTTGTGCAGTGCCGGCGCGGAGCCAACGGCACGAAACCCGCTGCGCACAAGGCAGGCACGAAGGTGTACCACCTGGTCGAGCGTTACGGCTGCTACATGGCCGATCTGCGCACCACGCTCAAGGACGAGATAGCCGAGCGCGTGGCCGGGGTCGTGAATCGCTGCGGCTTCGACATGATCTACTTCGACGGCGGCGAGTGCAACGCCGCCAATGGTCCCTACTGGTACTGGGTGACGCCGCAGCAGCTGGCCGTCTGGCAGCGATTCACGCGCGATGTGCTGGTGCAGGGATCGGGGGGCACGGCGTGGACGTGGCACATATTCGCGCGCGGGTGCTGCGACGACTTTGCCGCCGTAGCGCCCAAGGAGTACCTCGACCATCACAAGATCCGCGACAGCTGGCGCTACTACACCGACAGTTTCATGCCCGCCGAGCTGGGCTGGTGGGGCTTCCTGGACGATGCGCCGGCACACGGGCCGACCATGCCCGACGAGGTGGAATACTACGCCGTGCGCATGCTGGCACTGGACACGCCCGTCTCGCTGGAAACGCGCCTGTCGTCGCTCAAGAAGAACGGACGCACCGAAGAGATGCTTGCGTTGCTTGGCCGGTACGAGAGATTGCGTCTGGGCGGGAAGGTGCCGCCGGCCGTACGCGCGCGCCTCCGGGAAGGCGAATGGCATATGACGGGCGACGAGTCGCGACCGGCATTCGCGCCTGTCCGGTACGACGTGTACCGCGTGAAACCTGGCCAGGCCGTTAAAGTTGACAACCGTTTCGCATCGCAGAGTCTCAAGTTCCGCCTTCAGGCGGTGCCGTCGCTGGCCGAGCCGGGCGATGCGCGGAACATCGTACTGTTGTCGGCGACGCGCCCCGTACCGGTGTCGCCGCCCGGCGACAAGGCGCCCATGCCCGGCGCGCTGGCGGGGGCCGTAGATTTCACAGCCCCGGCCGGGCATCAGGTGCGCGGTATGCCGGCCGACCTCGTGACGGCAGCATCGGGCCAGCGTCCGTCGCCCGACCGGCCGGGCAGGCCGCTCGACCTTACACGCCATCGGGCGCTGGCGGTAACGCTGCGCGTGGAGTCTCCGCCGGCCGCCGGCGCGCCATGCCCCGTGCTGAACATCCAGCTTCAGACCACCTCGCAGATGTATCGCGATCATTACATCGATCTGGACTTTCAAGGCGAGCGCACGGTGGTGATTCCCGAACCCAATACACATCGTCTGCTGCCGGAGTTCCGCCCGCCTCACGCGGCGTATCCCTTCAAACAGGCGATGTACTCGTTCGACTACCGGCAGATCGAAGCCCTCAACCTGCGGTGGATGCGCGTGCCGGGCGGCGGCAGGGTCAATTGCGCGATAGTGCGCGTGGAAGCCCTGGCCGAATCCGACAGCGTGCTGGAGAACGCCGCTTTGACGGTAGAGAACAATCCGCCGGTTATCGCCGGCACGTTGAAAACCGGCGATTACGCCGAGTCGTGGGGAACCGGACCTGTGCGGGTATTCGACCGCAACGGCATGCTGTTGCGCACCATGGGGGCAGGCGACGCGCCGCAGCTGCCTCAGGGAACCACCATGGCAGCCGTGAAAGCTGCCGGCGCCGGCGCAGCCAGGTTGACCGTCATAACGCTCGGCGAAAGCTTTTCATGGTAGCCACGATGCTGCTGCAACAGCGGGTCTATTACGCGGTACACATTCGCGCGTGTGAGAACGGAGGCATCATTATGAAGAGGCTCGCAAGTGTTGCGTCGCTGGTTATGTGTCTGGCCGCGGGCGTGCGCGCGGCCGATCAGAACCCCATGCCCGACCTGAACAACGCTTTTTTCACCGTCGTTCTGGAAGGGTTTTTCCCCGGGGAAGCGCGCGGCGGGGCCGTTAAACGCATAAATATTTACACGCTGCGGCTGGATGGCAAATGGATAAGCGCCCTGGGCACGCCCACGATTCAGGGCAGGCCCATCTGGAATACGGCGCGAATGCTGGTTGACCCGAGCGGTCTGGAACTCAGAGATAACCGGCTGACGGGCACGCTGCGGATAACTCTCGTGCCCGATCCGTGGGTGCCCAAGGACCAGAAGGCGCGCGTGGCCACGGCGACGATCGACGCGACCGTCGGCCCCCCTTCCGCCGCGGAGCAGCTGGGAACGCTCAGCGGCACATGGAAGGCGACGATACCCGGCACCGACGAGGAACTCGCCGCGGCCGGCCTTCAGGCGCGGGGCGAGGGCAGGATATCGGGAGGCGTGGGCAAACCGACCATCCCCGACGTAAGCGATGCCTCGTACGACCTGGCGATGTACAACCTCATCCCCGGCAAGACGGGCGACGGCTTTCATCGGCGGCGCGCCATCTCGCTGGGCGTGCAACAGGGGAAGATCGTCTCGGCGCGGCTCGGCCAGATGGACATGCGCCACAATATGTACGACTTCGAGACCATCGAAACGCCGGACGAGTACCGGCTCGACCCTCATTCCTTCTCGTGCCGACTCAGATTCCAGGCCCAGTCGCTCGACGGCGATACCGTCAACTTCAACATCTCGCTGGAAGGTCGGCGCGTCGCCGATTTCATGGTGGGTACGTGGAAGGGTATCTACGTAACTGACGATGGCAGGGAAACTCCGGTAGAGGGGTTTTTCCGCGGCGATGCGCGCAAGGGAGCGGTGGTGAGCGAGATGATGAAGGACGACCGCCCGTGGTTCGTCCCCGTCAAAGACCACAGGCCCTTTGCGCCCGGCGAACATCCGCGGCTGTTTTTCCGCAAGAGCGACGTTCCCGAACTGCGGCGCCGCGCTGAAACCCCCGAAGGCAAAAAGATAATCGCCCGTCTGCGGCTGCTCCTGAACGGCTCCGACGGCGAGTCGATGACGACGATCTTCAATCCGGCCACGAAGGCTTACGACACCAATAAATACAAGGCCCGTCCTGGCGCTTATTCGATTTCCCACGCCGCGGGCTACGGCTTCCTGTATCAACTCACAGGCGACGCGAAATATGCCGGTTTTGCCCGGCAGTGCATAGAAAAAGCCTGGGCCGGGCAGCGATCCTTCGATGACCGGTACAGCTGGGTAGCGCCCGGCGGCGAGTTGCGCGCCGGGCCGACTCTGGGCTGGTACGCTGTGGCATATGACCTCTGCTACGACGCGTGGGATCCCGAGTTCCGCACGAAGGTGGCGCTGGCAATACAGAACTACAGCGACACGGCCGGCGGAGAATGGAACAAGCCCGAAGGCATAACCCTGCGCAAGATGGTGCTGACGCCCAAACAGGGCCCGGCGTCGAATCACTATGGCGCGGTGGTGGGCGGATCCGGGCTGGCCGTGCTGGCGATAAAGGACGATCCTGGAACCGACCGTGAACTTCTCCAGAAATACATGGAAGTGCTCGAGCGGCAGGTCGTGCGGCATTTTCTCGGCGGCTGGGGCGACGGCGGTTACTACAGCGAAGGCTGGGGCGCCAGCAGCGTCGGCACGCAAGGCGGCTTCCTGTGCTTCCTTCAGGCGCTGAAAGTGGCGTGGGGCCACGACTACATGAACGTCGATCGTACAAGCGTCTCGTACCTCACCATGGTTCCGCGGTGTCTGATGATCATCGGCCCGCCGGCCGTCATGCCGTACCGGTCGAACATGCCGCCCTCTTACGGGTCCGAGAACTTCTATCGGGAGCGCGACGGGTTCTCGCACGGCGGGCATTACTGCGAGAACTTCGGGGCGATAGCCGACAAGTTCAAACCCGCGCTGCTGTGGACATATAACCACATGGTCGAGCCGGACCGCGAGAAGGACGACTTCGATACTCCGTCGCTGTATCCGCATCGGCCCATGATGGCGCTCATAAACTGGCCCACGTTCAGCGGCATAACAGAGAAGAACCCCGCCGAAGTCATGCCGAGAGTTACGCGCGATCGCCTGTATGAATACTTCGTTTTCCGCAACAGGTGGCAGGACACCAACGATATCCTCACGACCTTCATAATAAACTATCCGAAGGGCACCAGGCCGCGCGACGTGATGGTATGGGGACTGGGGCTGCGGCTGACGCTTGGCGAACCGAGACCCGGTGCCAAAGTCACACACTTCCAACCTGGCTCCGACGGCTCGGGAACCGTAACGGCGGGCGAGTTCGCCATAGCAATCGATTACTCAGGCGCAAGCGGAGCGGATGCTTTAATAATCACGACCGCGGCGGCCGGCAAACAGCCGCCACAGTCGCCAAAGGCGCGTTTGCTGACTCTGCAAGGCACGCCGTCATTGACGGTGCTCACCCTGAGCAGCACCGGCCAGCACCCGGAAATCAAACGCGACGGCAACACGATAACTGCCGGCGGACAGACGATCACCTTCGCCGACGGCAAGTTCACGCTGGCGAAGTTCCGGACACAGTAAGCGATTGCGGAACTTTTTCACCCGCCGGGCGTCATATGCCGATGGTTGTGCTATCGGCTGAAAGGACGGCGTTTATGCGCAAGTCGGCAATTCTCGCGGCGGCATTGGCGGTGATGGCGTGGTGTGCATGGGCATACGGGGCGGCGACGCCTGCTGACGACGGACAATCCTCCGTGCCCGTGAAGATCGTGGTGCTGTTTTCCAGCGGCGTGGGCTATTTCGAGCATGTCGGGCCTGTCCGTGGCGACAGTTCCACCGAACTGCGTTTCAAGACGCAGCAGATAAACGACATTCTCAAGAGCCTGGTGCTTCAGGACCTCGGCGGCGGCAGGGTTTCCACCATCGTTTATCCGTCGCAGGAGCCCATCAGCCGGCTGCTGCGGTCGTTTCAGGTGGACATAACCAGCAATCCCTCGCTGGCCGAGCTGCTCAATCAGTTGCGTGGAGCGAAGGTGCGGATAACGGCCGGCACGGAGAGCATCGCGGCGACGATACTGGGCGCCGAGAAGAAGCCCAAAGCCGTGGAGAAGGGGCACATCGAGGTATGGGCGGTGAATCTGATAGCCGGCGGCACGATACGCAGCGTGGTGCTGGACGACGTGACGAAGATCGAGCTTGAGGACGCGCGTCTTCAGGAGGAACTGAACAAGGCTCTGGCGGCGCTGGCGCAGGCGCGCGACCAGGACAAGAAGCCCGTGACCATTCATTTCAAGGGCCAGGGCGAGCGTCTGGTGCGTGTGGGATATGTGGTGGAGACGCCGGTATGGAAGACCAGTTACCGGCTGCTGCTGGGGGAGAAGGAAGGCGGCAGCCTTCAGGGCTGGGCGATAGTGGAGAACCAGACGGACAACGACTGGAACGACGTTCAACTGAGTCTGGTGAGCGGCCGGCCGATCAGTTTCATACAGGAACTGTATCAGCCGCTGTACATCCCCCGGCCGGTGGTGCAGCCCGAACTGTATGCCAGCCTCCGCCCGCAGACTTATGAGGCGGGAATGGAAAAGAAGGAAAAAGCCGAACTGGCCGACGCCAAGGACGAGGCTGTTGGGGGCTTCGGCGGCGGCGGCAACCGCGCGCGTGAGGCGCGCGAGAGTCTCAAGCGGGCGGCTCCGGCAGGCCGGCTGGCTGCCGCAGCGGCGCCTCGCGCGGAAGGCGACGGCCGTCTGCACGAGGAGACAATGAACGCTATGAGCATGAGGCTCGACCCCGCCGCCTCTGTGGCGTCGGTGGCCTCGGCCGCGCGGATAGGCGAGCTCTTTCAGTACACCGTGGGCAACGTGACGCTGCCGCGGCAGCGGTCAGCAATGATTCCCATCATCACCGATCCGGTGGAGGTGGAGAAACTGTCCATCTACAACCAGAACGTGCTGCCGCGCAATCCGCTCAACGGGGCGCTCATAAAGAACACCACCGGCAAGCATCTGCTGGCCGGGCCGGTGACCGTTCTTCAGGGTTCTTCCTACGCCGGCGACGCCCGCATAGACAACGTGCCTCCCGGGCAGCAGCGGCTGCTGTCATGGGGCATCGACCTTCAGGTGCTGGTCAACGGCTCGAAGGTCAACCAGACCAGCGCCATGCAGACCGGGCGGATAGTCAAGGGCGTGCTGCATCTGAAACGCAAGAACGTGCACGTGCAGGAATACCTTGCGGAGAATAAGGACGACAAAGACCGCACGCTGCTGATCGAACACCCGCTGCGGCAGGGCTGGACGCTGGTCGATACCCCGCAGCCGTTCGAGAAGACCGAGACGCTGTACCGGTTCCGTCTGGCTGTTCCGGCGGGCAAGTCGGCAACGCTGACGGCGAAGGAAGAGATGGTGTCGTCGGAGACGCTGGCGATACTTCCGGCCGACACAGGCACGCTGGAGTTCTATTCCAGGGCCGGCGAGATACCCAAAGAGGTCCGCGACGCTCTGGCGAAAGCGGTTTCCATGAAGTACGCGATGGTCGATACGCAAAGGCAGCTTGATCGCATCAAGGCCGACCTCGCCGCGATCGAGCAGGATCAGGCCCGCATCCGCGAGAACGTCAAGGTGGCTCCCGATAAGAGCGCGCTGAAAACCCGCCTGCTTGAGAAACTTGAGTCGCAGGAAAAGCAGGTGGACGCGCTTTACCGCCAGAAAGAAGAACTGGAAAAAACGCTCGACGCGCAGCGCAAAGCGCTGGAGACATTTCTGGCGGGTTTGAATATCGGCTAGTGCCGCGGCCCGCGCCGGCGACGCGGCAGGCGCGCTGTCGCCGTTGTCCGAATCGGCAGACCGCCCCATTGTCAGTATCACACGGCGGCGATACCCTCTCGTCTGCGCGGAAGCGTACCGACGGGTTTCAGCCGAGGGAGTTGCATTTATGGCCAAACAGTACCGTTCGCCGCCGCCGATGACCATCGACACCGCCAGAAAGTACGTCGCCACGCTGGAGACGTCGCGCGGCAACATCGTCTGCGAACTCTTCGCGCGCGAAGCGCCGATGACCGTCAACAACTTCGTGTTTCTGGCGCGCGACGGCTTCTACGACGGCACCACCTTCCACAGGGTGATAAAGGACTTCATGATCCAGGGCGGCGACCCCACAGGCACAGGCCGCGGCGGACCGGGCTATCGCTTCCCCGACGAGGTCGGCCCCGACAAACCGCGCCACAAACGCGGCTCGCTGTCGATGGCCAACGCCGGCCCGAACACCAACGGCAGCCAGTTCTTCATCACCCACGTCGAAACCGACTGGCTCGACGGCAAGCATACCGTCTTCGGGCAGGTCATAACCGGACAGGACGTGGTCGATGCCATCGAGCAGGGCGACAAGCTGCTCCGCGTCAGGATCGCCGAAACATGACCGTCTGTCGCGCCGAGGGTCTGGCGGCGCCGGCGCCGTTTTCTCAACGCAGGTTCAGATACACGCTCCCGCGGCAGGTCTGCGCGGCTCCCAGCTTTACGCTGGTCCATCCATCGGCGCCGGCCGAAGCGGCTTTCGTCCACGTTTTGCCGTCGGTTGATGTGTGGGCTTCGGCCGCCCGGAGCGAAATGGTGACGTCAACGTCCGCAAGCACTTCGTAAATGCCCTCGTTGATGCGCCGTATTGCGGCGAATGTCGTCTGACGCACCGTGTCGCCGCCGCCGAACTCCCACAGCCGCAGCGCGCCGGCCTCGCCGAAAGCGTCGCGCGTCACGGGCGGTCCGCTCAGTCTGAACAGCCCGCGCCCGACAACATCCGCGCGCCAGAACTTGCGCATCGCGTCGTCCGACGCCACCCAGTTGCGGTCGATGCCCGCGCGCTGCCCCATGGCCAGCGGCAGCACGCAGCGCACGACGCCCCCGGGTTCGACATCCTCGACCCGCGAGCGGTAGAAATCCGCCCCCGCGGCAAGCGCCAGTCGCGTGCCGCTGTCCCCGGGAGCGATCTCCGTCGCCGTGCATGTCGTCATACGCCCCGCCGAGCCGATCTCCAGCACCGTTTCCCCGCGCCGCGCGGGCCAGCGGGCATCGACCCACAGTTCCCTGCGCCCGTAATCCGCGCGCACCACCCGCCCCGCGCGCTGGCGCTGCGCCGGTTCGATGCGTATGAGCGGCGAAGAAAGCAATGTTCCGCCCGCTATCGCCGCCTGGCGCAATCCCGAAGCGTCAGTCGAGTAAAACGCGAACTCGCCGCATACGTCGAAGCCGGCCTCGCCTATCCGCCGTCGCCGGTCGGGCCGGCCGTCCGCGAAACACACATCCCTTCGCCCGCCGGCCATCGCGATTTCAACCGCCACGGCGCGCAGCGCGTCGTTGTCGTTGTTATCGATTGCCAGACTCTTCTGTGCCGCGATGAACGGTTCGCCCATGTACGGCTCGATCACCGCGGCAAAAGCCGACTCCAGCGCCGCGCCTTCCGCGGCGGTCTTCTGCGCCATGAGACAACTGAAGTTATATCCCCACTGGAAGCACACCAGTTCGGCCTTCATCGCGCGCAGACCCTCCGCATCGTGCAGATGCAGCCGCGTATAGCGCCGCGGCGAGGACGGATCCAGCGCCGCCCCGAGCATGTACTTTTCGGAACCGCAGCCCCTTCCTTCCGACACGCGCGCCTGCTGCCATTCGGCCTGAAGAAGACGCGGCGCGCGCCCGCTCATCCGCCTGTCCGTCATGCGGTCGAACGGCTTGAGGTACTCCGCCTCGGGCGTACTGGCTCCCTCCGGTACGCTCCGTTCGTCGGCAGCGTTCCACGTGAACTCGTCGTTGACCGTGCCGTGAAAACAGTACGTATGCACTCGCCCGCCGGAAACCCGCACTACGTCGAATACGTAGGAATCGGGCGTCTTCACGTCCAGCCGCGGCAGGGGGGCAGGGGGCCTTTGCAGGGCGATATCCAGCTCGCGCCCGCCCCCGCCGTCGGTCACGTCTATAAGCGCCACCTGCCGCGAGTAATGCCGCGCCCCGGCAGGCGGCACGGCTTCGGCCACCAGATACCGCGCTGCCGGAATGTCCGCCAGCGCGCGTACCCACGAATACACAGTGTGGTTCCGCCCGTCCACCTCCACCAGGTTATGCACACGCGTGGTGTAGTCCGCCGGCGACGAATACCGCGGCGCGGAACGCTGCCCGGCGTCGATCGTCGCTGGCAGCCCGTGCGCTACCACCTGAAGGTCCAGTGAATCGGCGTGCTCGTGTCCAATGCCGAAGCCGACTCTTACATACGCCGCCCGGCGGAACCGCATGTCGTCGTGCTCATGTCCTGTCTCCAGCACGCCCGCCCACATCGGCATGACCCGCGAGCGATTGTCCAGCCACGGCGCCCGCTTCACCGTGCGCGCTGCCTGCTCTATCCGTTGCCATTCCTCCTCGTCGTCCGTCTGGCTCCGTCCCAGATAGTGTCTGATTATGAACGCGAACTTCGGGTCTTTCGTCCATCGCCATCCGTTGCGGGCGAACTCCAGGTCGCGCAGGGTGTGCCCGGGAGCCTTGTCCGGGCCGGTAACATCGCCTATCCGCAGAAAATCGCCGCCTGCCACCACGTTGCCTATGCGCCAGTAGCATTGCGCAACGGGCTTGGGATAGACGCTCGGGTCTGTCAGGTTGTATCTGCTCAATCCTCCGGCCGACCGGTACCGGTCGAGCGCCGCCGCCGTGCGCTCCGCACCTTCCCCCTGCGCGTAGTACGTGGAGCCGATATACTCGCAGCCGTCGCGGCAGCAGCCCGTTATCATCGCGTCCTGTATCCCCGCCGGCGGCAGAGGATATATGAACGTGCGCGTGAAGAGCCACTTCATCCACGGCTCGGTAACCGCATTGTCCCCGACCACCGCCGCCGCGTTGGCTATCTCCATGGGGTCCGTGTGATAGTGATAGCGCATTATCCGCTTGGCCGTCGTCTGCACCAGATACACGTCGATGAGCTCGACCACGTCCTGCGGACCTTTCACCCACGGCACGAAACGGCTCACCGACTCGGCCAGCTGGCGGCTGCTCCTTATGTAGTCGAACAGCCGGTCGTAGGCATACAGCGGCCGCAGATAGTTGGCATAGTGATCCATGAAATTGGCGGTCGCGTCGCGCCTGCGGCAGCGGTAATCGCGCCCGAACGACCCGCGCTCGATCATCACTGCTGAATGGGCGTTGGCCGCGTCCATCGCCGGAAAAGCCCACGCATAGCGCACCAGCGCTATCGCCGCGTCGTGAACACGGTCGCGGCCGTCGGGTTTCATATCCCGCGGCAGCCCCAGTGCCGGAGGACGTTCGCCGTCGCGCCATCGCGCCGATACAGCATCGCCTATCGGACTCCAGTATCGTCCGCGGTTCTCATCCTGCTCGTCGGGCCAGAAAAGCCCCGCGCCGTCGTCCTTGAGTGGATACGGATCCGGCAGCGGTTTCTGCTGGCGCAGGTCATCGGTCGTGTAACGCAGCCCCAGCTTCCGGTTCACCAGAAAAACCCCCGGCTCCGGCGGCGAGGGCTGTTCCCACCTGCCGAACTGCGCCTCGATCTCCGCGGCGGTAAGTTTGTCGCTGCCGGCGGCGATGCCGGCGATGCTGCCGTGATTGCTCGCTATGCACGGCTGAGCGTTGAGCGGCGGAAACAATTCCCATATGGCCCTGTCGCGCGCCAGTCGCTCATCCCGACCCAGTGCCGGCCCCTCCGCCGGCGCCGCGGGCGCGTGCAGCGTCGTGCGCGTCTTGATCGCGCGGCGCATCGTCCCCGCCAGAACATCGTCCAGCGTTATGTTGTGAACGAGCAGTTCGACTGCGCTGCCTTCGGCTACGCTGACCGTGGCCTTGTACGCCCGCTTCTCCAGAGCGTGAAAATACAACTCGGCGACGCTGTAAAACTCATCGCAATAGCCGATCCGCACACGCCGGCTGGAAACCTCGCCAGCCGGCCCGTCGTTGACGGTAAACCGCAGGTACAACGGCCGGCGGAAGTTCCGCAACGAAGCCGTTTCCACAGCCCCTATCACGCGAAGCGCATACAAACCCCTCTCAAGTTCCCCCATCTCCAGCGTGAAAACCGGATTGCCCTCGCGGCAGCGCACTACCGGCACCGGCTTGAGCCTTCGTCCTGTGTCCACAGGCGCGGCATGTCGCGGCACCCAGTAAACAGGCGCGGCGTACTGCCCGATGTGTCCCGGCGCAGCCCCGGGAATGTCCGGGGCCCTCCAGTTCTTTAACATGCTCTGTTCATCAAAAAAACTGCGCACCGGGCAATACTTGAACCAGTAAGAGCGATAGTGTTCCACCGATCCCGGATACAGCAGCAGCTCCGGCGCCTGGTCCTGGCTCGTAAAACGGTCGCCTGCGCTTTCATCCCCGGGCGCGGCGGCAGACTTGCCGGCCAGACATCCCGGGTAGCCCGGCGGCTCCCCGTGCTCCGTGGGAAACAGCGGCAGTTTGCGCCCGGCCAGCGGCCCGCCGATTTCATAAGCATCTTCCGCGACGGACGCCGCCAGACCGGCACCACCCGCAATCCCGCATACGCAGACAATGAACGCGACAAAGAGTATGAGTATATGCTTCACGCACTTCCTTACACTGTCGCAGCATGGAGGTTGCGGGTTGTAGCCGTCGCTTCCTGCCGGACCGCTGCGGCGCTGTTATCTCAGAGACACTCGCCCCGGATGGCCCATTTTCCTAATCGATATCGAAGCACGAAGCCGATATAATATGCGTGACGTTGTCCGATAATATCGGTCGGCTCAGCGTCGTTGCTGGATTGTAAGTCTTTATTACAAGGACGGTTATCATGGCTAAGCGCAACTCTGTGAAGGCGACCACGCCCGTTCGCAATACTCCCATACCCAAGGTGCCTGCCACGCCGGTGCCCGCTCCAAAAAAGGAGATCACTCACGAGATGATCGCCAGGCGGGCGTATGAAATCTATCTCTCCGGCAAGGGCGGCAGCGACCTCGATAACTGGCTCCAGGCCGAACGCGAGTTGAAGGCCGGTCTGTAGAGCGTCGCGACGGCAGCCTTTTTTTTGACGAAAGTTCCTGGCTGGCGCGCCAGCGCAGCACTGGTTATGCGCTTTATGCGCTGCGGTGCTCAGCTGTCGCCGGACCACAGGCCCGTTCTGTGAACGCCGCGTCTGCACGTGCGACGTTGTCGGGATATTCCACACGGCTTGCCGCTTCGGTCAGGCAGGCGTATTACCGACATCCGGTGTCGTTGCGCAACTCCGGACCTGTATAGCGGGAATCCGCGCGCCACGCGCCTTGCGAAATAAGTACAGGGCAAACCTTTACGCTGGCACGCCCTTGCCGTAACAATTACGCGGCGATCGCGGGCATGCGTGAATGTGGTATTTCGCATACGGGTCCAACCTCAACACCCGGGCCGTGGCCGAATGGTGTCGCCATTTTGGCCATAGACCGCCGGCCATGAAGCGCGCACGTCCTGCGGTGCTCGACAACTATCGGCTCTGTTTTCCGATCTACAGCGAATATTGGGGCGGCGGGATAGCCGACATCGTTTACGACCCGGGCAAATACGTCGCCGGTGCCCTGTTCGATCTCACGGAAGCCGATATGAGCGTCCTCGACCTCAAGGTCGATCGCCGCCTCGATGATGCCGGGCGGGAAATCGGCACTTACAAGCGCATCGAGGTAACGGTTAACCCGCTCGACCGCGGCCAGCCGGTGGTGGCTGTCGCTTACCAGGGTACCAATCCCGAGCGGTATCACATACCGCCCACGCAGCACTACATGGACCTGGTCATACAGGGCGCCTATGCGCTCGGGTTGAGCATGATGTGGATAGCGTATCTTCAGAGCTTCGCTGTTCGGCCCGGCGGCAAGCCTCGCGGGCGCGGCACCGGCGACGTCTCCTCGCGACTGTAAGGCGCCGGCCTCACGCCGTCGTTACGCTCCTAATCCGCTGGAGTTCCTCTTCGCTGAGCGTCGTTGCGCCGGCGGCGGCGTTCATTCGCGCCTGCGATGCATCCTTCGCTCCAGGTATTGCCACCGTCACCGCCGGATGCGAGATCACAAACTGCAACGCCGCCTGTGCCAGCGTTCGCCCCGGACGGTCCAGGAAACGCAGCTTTTCCATCAGCGCCAGTCTTTGCAGGTATTTCTCCCGTCCGCCCGGGTCATTCCATCCCTTGCGCACGGAATCGGTGAAGATGGTCTGTTCGGAGAACTTGCCCGCCGCCAGTCCCCTGGCCAGCGGACCGCGAACGATAACCGCCAGCCCGGCCGACCGGCAGTACGGCAGAAGTTCCGACTCCGCACTGCGGTTGACAACGCTGTAATCCAACTGCACCGCCGTGCATTTGCCATCGCTGTTCATCTTGCGCACGGCCGCCACCGCATCGGTCGATATGCCCCACGCGCAGATCTTGCCCTTTTTCAGCAGCCGGTCGAAGGCTTCAAGGAAAACCTCTGGATGCGGCGGATCGGCCATGTGGCACTGATACAGGTCTATGTAATCGGTTCTCAGCCGGTAAAGACTGGCGTCGCAGCACAGTTCCACATGAAGCGGATCGGTATATGGCAGCGGCTGCCCGAACCGCCTTGCCCAGTTGCCCACCTTGGTGGCTATGTACACCTTGTCACGCAGCCGGCGCAGCGCCTGACCGAGCAGCTCCTCGCTGCGCCCGGGAGGCTCGCCGTATGCGTCGGCCGTGTCGAAGAAGTTCACGCCGGCATCGTATGCCGCCTCTATCGTCTCAATGGCCTGCCGGTCGGAAACATGGCCCCACTGTCCGCCCAGGCCCCATGTGCCCAGACCGACCACCGACACCGACCACCCGGTCTTACCGAAGGTGCGATGCAGCATGATTGCCCGGACGTTGCGACCGCATGCCGCGCCCGCTTCAGCGGCGGATGCGGTCTATCGCTTCCTGAAGCCCGCACACCGTTTCCAGCACCGAATGCAGCCGCAGCCGTCGTAGAATATCGTGCACCGGCGGCGGCGATTCGGTGAAGATCAGCCTTCCGCCACTGGCGCGCACCGTATTCGCGGCGGCGATGAACATCGATATGGCCGGCGTCGTAACCATGTCCACCGAGGTCAGATCAACCACCACGCGCGCGCCCTGCCGGCCGGTTGCTTTGTTGAAGTCCGCCTCCACCTGCGCTATCCCCTCGGCATTCAGACTGCCCCGCAGCTTGAGGATGGTCAGGTCTTCCAGATCGAATTGGTCAAGACTGGCCATGCGCACCCCACTTCGCCCCGTCGTCTGCGGGGACATGTCAGCTGAAAACCTCCGCCGCCGTCAGGGCAGCGGCTGATCGCCCGGCGGAATCTCCGGCTCGATGTCGCCTTCGTACAGATCCTGTGCCAGCCGTCCCAGAAAAAACTGTATCTCCTGAAGCACCACCGCCGCCGGCAGCGGGTCGCGCAGATCATACATGTGAGAATGATCCTGCGCCGAATCGTCGCCGCGCCTTTCTCCTTCCGTGATTATGTGATGCTCGAATGTAACGCAATCTTCATGACTCTGCATTATCACCATTTCCCCCCACCGCCAGGAAAGGTGAATGCGGATCGCCAGCTGATTGCCCCACGACGACACGCGGTGGACTATCTTGTTGCGGCTCAGAAGCTCCACCAGACTGTCAACCGCCGGCAGAACGGCCTCGTTCAGAAAGTTCGCATAGTTCCGGTTGAACTCATGCTGCTTCCTGGCCGCCTCGCGGTCAGCCGACAGCTTCTCCGGCGACACGTCGCGGAACGGAATCACGCGGCTCAACCACCATTCGGCAAACGCCTTGTCGAACATGCACAACAGAATACGCATTGGCGCGATAAACGCCAATGCCGCCGCTCCCTCGCCGCCAGGCGCTGTCCTTTCGCGCGGCGGCAGACATGTGGGCCGGGCTTCGCGCGGCCTGGCTGGCAGGGGGGGGCGCAGCGTCAGCGCCTCTATTCCTCGGTGGTTGCCACCGCTGCGCTGGGCTTGAGATGCTGGGAAAGAAAAGTGCGCACCTGCGCAAGTCCGTGCCGGCGGAATACGCTGCCGCCGCCGGTGGACGAATTCAACACCAGCACCGGCCTGTCCGACAGCGCCGTCCGGCAACGGGGGATTTCCGCTTCATCGATGTTTACGCGGTACGCCAGTTCGAACATCCACCGCGTCATCGGCCGCAGCAGTCGCAGCCATTCCTGCGGCAGTCCGATGTGCTGCATCACCATTTCGCGCAGGTCCATGACCGGGTTTTCCAGCACCAGCGCGGCTATGGGCGCCCTGCGTTCCGCCGCCAGAACCGCCGCATTGGCTCCGGTGCCCACGCCGAGCACTGCTATCCGCTGCGGATCCACGCTTCGCAGCGCCGCCACGGTCTCCACGGCCGCCTGCACGTCGTCCGCCTCGCGGACTCCGAAAGTGCTCGCCTTCGCTGTGTCGGCCGACCCGCGCAGGCAGGTGATCATCACCACGAACCCGGCCTTATGCAGAGGTCCCGCCAGCGGCAGCAGCTGTTCCGGCCGCGCGGCGTGCCCGTGTACCAGCACCACCGCCGGATGCTGTCCGCGCAGCGCGCGCTCGCCTTGCTCGACCACCGCGCGCGCCTCCACCACCGGTATTATCCATCCGCGCAGCGCAGTGCCGTCAGCGCTCTGAAACGACACTTCCTCGCAGTGGAATCCCGGCGAAAACGGCTCGGCCGATCCGTCCACCAGCGCCTCGGGGTGCGTGCCCACCCACACCGTTATCGCCGGCATGGCGCAGACCAGCACCGGCACCAGCAGCAACCGGTACAGCAGTCCCCGCATCGCCCTCTGATACAGCGGCGCATCCTCCACCCTCAAACGGGCCGCGCGCGGTCGCAGACTGATATCCAGCATCGCCAGCCCGACCAGCGCCCGCACCAGACGCCGCCATACACCATCGCGCAGCGGCGGTGGCGATGCGTCGATCGCCGCCGGCAACGGATTCATCACGGGCCTGTGCATATCCATTTCAGAATCGGCTTGACGCGGCGGGGGCTGAACCGGCATAATACTCCGGCGCAGTCTGATAGAAGGTGGTCGCGTGCGGGCCGTCGCGGTGGCGGTCCGATAACCGCGGTGGATGTCCGCGGGAATGCGAGGTCAAGGATGGCCAGGACCAGGTCTTCCGCTCCGCTTCTTGAGGTTATCGATCCCAGTCGTCCGCTTACCGGTCAGGCACGACGCGGCGTGTTCTCCAGAATCGCCGGATGGTTCAGACCGGCGCCGGCGGTCGCGCCGGCTGCGCCTTCAGGCCGTTCGGCGCCAGAGGCGCATCCCGCCGGAACCGCTCCCTCCGAACCGTCGCCAGCCCCGTCAGTGCCGGCCGGCGACTCGTCTTCTGCGCCGTCTGCCGCGGCGCAACCGCCCGCGGCCGGGCGCGAGGATGGCGCTGCGCCGGTCCCCGCCGTACGGCGCGTCGCTATTGACCCGCAGCACCGCGAGATAGTGTTCCGGCTGACTTACGGCTCGACCGCCGTATGGGTAATGCTTTTTCTTACGTCGATCGGGGCGGCCTTTCTCGCCGGCCAGCAGCGCGCCGCCGGTCCGCGTCCGGCGGTAGCGCCGCTGACGGTTGACAGCTTGCGCTCGCAGCCTCCCCAGGGCCAGGTTGCCAATCTCGCCGCGACCGGTCGCACGCAAACGCCGCCGCCGCCCGAGCCCGTTGCCGCTCAGCCTGCTGCCGCATCCCCGGGCGCCGCAGCGCCCGCGGGCGGCCCTGCGCAGGTGCCGGTCGTGCGCGACCGCAATCGCACGGTCGGCCTCAACTATGTCGTCATCCAGAGCTACCCCGACGCGAAAATGGCCGCCGATGCCATGAACATACTCATCCAGAACGGCATCGACTGCACGGTCGAAAAAGGCCTTCCCGGCTGGGGCTCGCCCAGCTGGCACAGCGTGGTGGGCGTTGACGGTTTTGCGCGCATCACCGGCTCGCCGCAGTACGACGCCTACATCCGCCGCATAAAGGAGATCAGCGACAGGTTCGCCAGGCGCGGCAGCTTCAGAGCCTTCGACCCCAAACCCTACAAATGGGGACGCAGCGCCGGATAACACAGCCTCCACGAACAGAAGTCACGCGACGGCCGTACGGAAGAAAGTTATCTCCGGCCTGCACCACTCCAGCGCGCGGCGCCCGTAGGACAGTCCGCGATTCACATAAAGATGCCGGCCGTTGAGCTGGTAATAGCCGTGAGTGAAATGGCGCCACCGGTGTCCGTACAGGCGTCTTCCCAGCGCGGTCGTCGCCACCTGTCTGCCGTGAGTGTGCCCGCACAGCATCCACTGCCACGGATACCGCATCAGCCGCAAACAGCTGGCGGGATTGTGATTCAGACACACCACCGGCATATCCTCGCTCACCGCGGCAAACGCCGTTTCCGCGTCCAGATTGCCCGAGCTCTCGTCGTCCAGCCCCACGATTCTCAAGGCGCCGCGGCCGCCGGTTCCCGCCACGGTCCACTGTTCGTTGCGCAGAACCACGATGCCGCTGCGGCGCAATTCTCCCGCCAGACGGTCGGCGCGCCGCCGGCCTTCGGCACGCCATCGCGGCCCGTACACCCCGTAATCATGATTCCCCAGCACGCATACCACGCCGCGGGATGCGCGTATGCGCGAAAGGATGTCCGCCACGCCGTCCACGAACCGGTAGCCGCCCGTAATCAGATCTCCCGTCACCACCACGACATCCGCCGCCAGGTCGTTGATCCATCCGACAAGTTGCAGCAGATACCGGCGCCTTACCAGCGGGCTGTAGTGCAGGTCCGAAATCTGCACGATACGCAGATCTGCCAGAGACTTATCCAGTCCTCGCAGCGGCATGATCCGCCGGTGTATCTCCACCCACTGCCGGTTGATTGGCAGAATGTGCAGGCCGTTGAGCCCCACCCGCGACATCGTACGCCAGATTGCCCGCCGCCAGCGATGCTGCCTGTGCCACAGCGGCGTGCTTAGGTATCTTATCAGAGAGCGCATATGCTCCCGCAGCCGTCCTTTCCGTACATTCCGTATTATCGGCGCCTCCCGACGGCGTTGCCAGCGCCGCGTTTGCGTGGCGCCGTCATCCTGCGACTCTTTCCGGCGCCCCCCGCGGCAGTCTGGGGTTTTGCCGGCCGGCATCCGGTGCGATAATGCCGGCCGCTTCGAACTGCAGGTTCGTCCGCGGAGGTTCCACATGTTTCGCTCCACCGTGCTTGCCGTCCTCGCTTCCGGTGCACTGTTCGCCGCCGCGCTGCGCGCTTCAGATGCCGCGACCCGGCCCATCCGCGCGGGCATGATAGGTCTGGATACTTCGCATTGCCCCGCATTTGCGAAACTGTTCAATGATCCCAGGGCCGCCGGCGACATCGCCGCCGTGCGCGTGGTGGCGGCTTTTCCCGGAGGCAGCGACGACATTCCCGCCAGCCGCGACCGCGTCAAGGGATACACAAAGGAACTCGCCGACATGGGCGTGGAAATCGTCGATTCCATCGAGCGCCTGCTCGAAAAGGTCGATGTGGTGCTTCTCATGAGCGTCGATGGTAGGCCTCATCTGGCGCAGGCCGCGCCGGTAATCCGCGCCCGCAAACCGCTGTTCATCGACAAGCCGCTGGCCGGCTCGCTCGCCGACGCCATCGCCATCGCCCGCCTCGCGGAAAAGCATGATGTGCCGTGGTTTTCGGCCTCGTCGCTGCGCTTCAGCCCCGGCTTTCTTGACAAGCGTTCCGACAACGAGAAGGTCGGCCAGGTGATCGGCTGCGATGCGTGGAGCCCCTGTTCGCTGGAGCCGCATCACCCGGACCTGTTCTGGTACGGCATCCACGGTGTCGAGGTGCTCTATACCATCATGGGCCCGGGATGTCAGACAGTGGTGCGCGTCAGCTCGCCGGGCACGGATGTGGTTGTCGGCCTGTGGAAGGACGGCCGGATAGGCACATACCGCGGCATACGCCAGGGCAAAGCGGACTACGGCGCCATGGTTTTCGGCACGAAAGGCGTCGTGCCGGCCGGTCCTTACGTCGGCTATAAACCGCTCGTCGAGGAAATCGCCCGGTTTTTCAGGACAGGCAAGCCGCCCGTCGATTCCCGCGAGACGCTGGAGATGCTGGCGTTCATGGAAGCGGCCGACGAAAGCAAACGCGCCGGAGGAGTGCCGGTAAGCATCGAAGAGGTCATGAAAAAAGCCGCTGGAGAACATAAGGGGGACATCCCACGCGGGATCAGTGTCTGGATTCCCGCTTGCGCGGGAATGACGAAGGGAGGCGGGAATGACTGACGGGGCGGAGGCGCACGCGGGAGAGCGGCGGCGTCTCGCTGAACCGGGTAAGCGCGTCAGCAGGCGGTGTTGCATGAAAAGAATGCCGTTCTATACTGGCCGTGATGTCAGGAGGACGCACGTGAGCCTTGCCCGTGGTGTGGCGCTGCTGGCGGTGCTGTGGTTGCCTGCGGCATGCGCGCAGCGCGTCGTGAATATCACGTCCGAACCGTCGGGCGCGCTCATCTACATAAACGGCGAGGAAGCCGGGCGCACGCCTTTCCGATACGATTTCACGTGGTACGGCGACTACGACATCGTGGTGCGCGCCGACGGCTACGAAACGCTCAAGACCCACCGCAAACTCGATGCGCCGCTGTACGGCATTCCTCCGTTCGACCTGTTCGGCGAAATGTTCGGCGCCAGAGATGTCCGGCGATGGCATTTCGAACTTCAGCCGGCTTCCGCCGAGCTGCCCGACCCCGCGGCGCTGATCGCGCGCGGGTACGCTATGCGCGGCCAGTTGCGCTCCAGCAGATACACACGCGCTCCCTCCACGTTGCCCGCGACGCTTCCCGCCACGCGCCCGCTCGCTGCCACCCCCTAGCAGGCCGACCAATCCGGCCGCCCCGCAACGCATCGTTGCCGGCCGGCGTATTTCACGGTGGAGCACCCCCCCATGCGTCATCCGCCGCACATCGCCCCGTATGGACGGGCCTTCAGCCTCGTCGAACTGCTTGTCGTCATGGGCATAATCGGCCTGCTCGCCGGCGTCCTGCTGCCCGTGCTTCATCGCAGCCGCAACGTCGCTCGCGAAAAAGTCTGCGCCAGCAACCAGCGCCAGCTGGGCATGGCCATGTTCATGTACGCCCACGACAACCGGGGCTATCTGCCCGTCGAGCCCACGGAGCATAACCCGCATCCGCAACTCATGCTCTCGCTCCAGCGGTATCTGTGTTCCTCGGCCACCATCTTCTACTGCCCGCAGGCCGAGAATATGGAGGGCTATGCCCAGTCCACCGCCTACGTGCCCATCGGCGGCAGCGACAGCGTTGTGGAAACCCCCGCCAACATCGCTGCCGGCAACATCTCCTACGTTTACTTCAGCTTTCTGGCCAACAAGGTAAGCAATGGGACGCCCTGGCGCGAGACGAATGCCTTCATACCGCGTCTGCTGAGGGTGGAAAAAGCCGTCGCGGTCGATCCCGCCAGGCCGCCCGCCGATGCCCGTCCGGCCGAGCGCTGGGTCATGTCGGACTTCTTCCGCAAAGGCGCTCCGTTTCCTCACGGCCGCCGGCATGCGCAGGGAATCAACGTGCTGTATCTTGACGGGCGGGTGGACTTCATGTTCGGCCGGCCGCAGAGCAACTTCCGCTGAGCAGACGGCCTGGGCCGGCGGCGAGTCGCTCCGCGGCATTCACGCAAGGGCGGCCCGAAGGCTCCCGGCAGTGCCGGACAACGCGGATTTGTTGTTGACTATGACCACCGTTTCCCACAGGTCGAGGTGTTCCAGTTTATAGCGATACTCGACTTCGACGCCCGTCCGCCGCACCAGATCGCTCAGCGCCAGATCGCTTCGCCAGCCCAGTTTCGTGCACAGCGGACACAGCCATTTCTCCACCATCGCCACCAGCCGGTTGGTTGACTGGAAATGGTTCACGATCACAATGCGCGCGCCGGGCTTGGCCACGCGCTGCGCCTCGCGCACCAGCTGGCACGGATCGCTTACCACGCTGATGACGTGGCTTATGAATACGTGGTCGAACGTATCGTCGGCAAAGGGCATGTGGAGGGCGTCGGCCTGGAACAGATGCACATTCGAAAGGTTCCGCTGGCGCACTTTCTTCAGCGCCTCGCGCAGCATGCCGCCGGAAAGGTCCACGCCCACTATCGTTCCCCGCCGGCCGTAATAGTTGAGCGACACGCCCGTGCCGATGCCGACATCCAGCACCAGGTCCCCCTCGCGAACGTCCATGTGTGAAATTGCCCGTTCGATGCGCCGCCGCACCAGCCTTCCGAACGTGGCGTCATAAAAGAAGGAGTGGAAATCGTAGATGCTTCTGGTCGTGGCCTCTTGCATGTCTGGTCGCTTCCGGCCGGCGGCCGTCAGGAGCGCATCCTGTACGCCGTAATGTTACGACTCCGCCGCAGGGTTGCCAAGAGCGCACGCAGCGCCGTTGCACCGTTGCCCGCTGCGCTCTTGCGGGAAACACTAGCGCCTGCCGTCCGGGCGTTTGCTGCGTTCGCAGGACGCATTCGCCCGTCGCCGTTGCCGGCATTGGCGGTCTGCCGGGCATTTGAACAATGGGCGCGGGCGACGATAATTCGCACCTGAGTCGCAACCGGTGCCGGTCGCTGTCGGGCGGTCCGGCGGCGATCGCCATCGCCGGTTCATGCACCCGTCGAGGAGGATCGTATGGAAGTCATCATCAGCAGAACTCCGGAGGAAATGGCTCGTGCCGCCGCCCGCGAGGTGGCCGACGTCATCAACGCCAAGCCCAACGCCGTTCTGGGCATGCCCACGGGCACCACGCCCCTGGGGCTGTATCAGGAACTGGTGAAGATGTACAAGCGCGGCGAACTCGACTTCTCGCAGGTGACGACCTTCAATCTCGACGAATATGTCGGGTTGCCCATAACCCATCCCCAGAGCTACCACCACTTCATGCACGAAAACTTCTTCAAGCATGTGAACATTCCGCCGCAGAACATCCACATCCCTTCGGGCACCACCAACAACTATCGCGCCTTCTGCGAATGGTACGAACAGCGCATCCGCGAATGCGGCGGCATCGACCTCCAGATACTCGGCATCGGCTCCGACGGCCACATCGGCTTCAACGAACCCACCAGCTCCCTCAGTTCGCGCACGCGCCTGAAAACGCTGGCCGAGTCCACCATCCGCGACAACTCCCGCTTCTTCAAGCGCAAGGAGGATGTGCCCATATACGCCATCACCATGGGCGTGGGCACCATCCTGGAGGCGCGCAAGTGCATGCTTCTGGCCACCGGCAAGAACAAGGCCGACGCCGTTGCCGCCGCCATCGAAGGCCCGGTAACCAGCATGATCACGGCCAGCGCGCTTCAGCTGCATCCGAGGACCAAGGTGTTCCTCGATGAAGACGCTGCCAGCAAACTCAAGATGCGCGACTATTACGACTGGGTGCAGAAGATGAAGCCCGGCGCGCCGCAGGCCTGAGCGGCCGCCCTGTGTATTTGCGCCGTGCGGCGTCTGCCGCACGGTTCGGACCCGTTGTCATCCTCTTGCGAGGTACGCCTGCCATGCGCCTTATTCTGTTCGACAAGCACGATGATCTGCGCAGGAACTTCTACCCGCTGGCGCTGAGCCGTCCGGTCTTCGCGCTGCGCTGCGGCATGAGCTCCCTGGGCGAGAAACTCGCCGCCGCCTCGGGCTGCCGGCAGACCGCGTGCTTCGTTCCGTCCTACATGGCCGACTTCTGCCGCACGTTTCTGCCCTGGCCGGTGAATGATCCGGCTTCGCTGCGCGGCGACGATCTGCTGGTGGTCAACGGCCGGCTCAAGGCGTCGGCTCTGGCATCGCTCGACCGCAATGCGCCCAGCCACGTGGTGGCGGGGGGCGACGGCCAGGTGTGGTATGCGCTGGTCCGCTCGAACGATGTCGAACGTCTGGACGCCGGCGGCATCGAAGGTTTGCTCACCGGCGCTCTGGCCTCGCTGCCGGTGCGGCATGCCGAGCTGCCCGCCTGGAACTACACATGGGACCTGATACTCGCCAATCCGCAGCAGATTGCCGACGATTTCGCCGCCGCCGGCCGACGCGGCATCGAGGGCAAAATGGAACAGCCCTCGGTCATCATGGGCTCCAGCGGCGACGTGTACATCGGCCCACGCGCTCATATTCATCCGATGGTGGTCATCGACGTCCGGCACGGCCCGGTCTATCTCGACGAGGACGTCGAGGTTCATCCGTTTACCCGCATAGAGGGACCATGTTATGTGGGCCGCGGGTCGATACTTCTTGGCGCCAAGTGCCGCGAGGGCAACTCCATCGGCCCCATGTGCCGCGTGGGCGGCGAAGTCGAAGAGTCGATAATCCACGGCTATTCAAACAAATATCATGACGGCTTCCTGGGCCATGCCTACGTCGGACAGTGGGTCAATCTCGGCGCCATGACCACCAACAGCGACCTGAAGAACGACTACGGGCCGGTCGAAGTCATCCTTGATGGGCGCCGTCCCCTCAATACCGGGTCCATGAAGGTCGGCTCGCTCATCGGCGACCACACCAAGACTTCCATCGGCACGCTCTTCAACACCGGCGCCTACGTGGGCGCCATGTCGCTGATCATGGCCACGGGCAAACCCCTGCCTAAATACATTCCCGACTTCTCGTGGCTGATCGACGGCATGGTTACCAAGGGTTTCGGCAAGGACAAACTCTACGAAACCGCCCGCATGGCCATGTCGCGCCGCAAGGTCGAGTGGACCGCCGCCGAACAGTCCATGTGGGATGCCGTGTATGAAATGACCGCGCCGCAGCGCGACGAAGCCATACGCCGCGCCCGCCGGCAGATGATGGGCCGCTGAGAAGCGCCGCTCAGACGCTCTCATGCGATGCCGGCCTTGCCGCTTCGGGCAGGGGGGCTGATGCCGCCGATGCCGTGCCGGTGGTATTGCCGTGTGCGGCCTTGAGCAGCTCGACGGCCGCGTCGAACACCATGGACGCGGTAACGCGCGTCATGCAGCGGTGATCCAGCGGGCATTTCTTCTTCTGGCACGGCCCGCAGAATACCTTTACCATCACCTGCCGCTCGCGGTCGTAGTTGATCTCCGTCCAGCGCGGATCGGTCGGACCGAATATCGTCACCACCGCCGTTCCCAGCGCCGCCGCCATGTGCCGCGCGCCGGTGTCGTTGGTGATAACCAGATCGCATTTCCGGATTATGCTCTTGAGGGATCCCAGAGTTACGCCCGCGGCGGCCAGGTCCGCCGCCGAACGCTTCATCCGGCCGCGCACGGCATCTATTATGCCGCGCTCGCGTGCCGCTCCCGACAGCATCACCGTCGCGCCCAGCTCGTCGATCAGCCGATCTGCCACATGGGCGAAGTTCGCCGGCGGCCAGCATTTCGCGTCGCCGTACTGCGCTCCGGGGTTTATCAGCACCACGGGCCGCCGGCCCGCACGCGGACCATCTTCCGCCACGCTCTGGTCCACTCCCGCGCGCCGGAGAACACGCCTGCCTTCCTCCTCCTCGCCGGCCGTTACGAAAAGCTCCAGCCGCGTGTCGCGCTGACGCCAGCCGAGATACTGCGCCAGACTCAGGTAATAACGCACGATCGGCGTCGGCACGTATCTGCCTTCCTCCTTCGCCGGCAGCAGCCGGTCGGTCAGCAGAAACCCCCGGCCGTCGCGGTCATATCCCACGATGCGCGGTATTCCCGCCACCTTGCACAGCAGCGCCATCTTGAAGGAATTGGGCAGCAGGACGGCCATGTCGAATCGTCCGGCACGCAGCCGCGCCGCCAGGTTCAACAACCCTCGGCCGGTGCGCGGGCGCTCGCCGCTTGTGCGATACGTGATCAGCCGGTTGAACCACGGCATGCCCGTGTATATCTGCTTCACATAACGCCGCAGCAGATACGTGATGTGCGCCGAGGGATAGAGTTGCCGCAGGGCCCGCAACGTCGGCCCGGCCAGGATGGCATCTCCAACCCAGTTGGGCTGAACTACCAGTACTCGCGCCGGTTCCGCCATCGATCCACAGTATAACCGCTCCATCGCCGACTCGCACAGTCGCGCCCCGTCCCATGTGCCGGAGCCGCTCGTTCGTCAGCCCGGTTTCGTCGGGTTCCCGCCGGCCGCACGCGCAAGGCGTTCCTCGGCCTCCGGCGGGCGCACGTACACCGGAGCGAGCGTCCAGGGATCGGCAAACTCTCCCGCACACGCCATGCGCCATCCCACGGCCGCAACCACCTGCGCCCGCGCCCGCCAGCACGACTGGTCGGTAACTGCTATCTGCCGGTCGCCTTCCGGAATGAAATGGGCATGCTGGGGAATGCCTTCGCCGATCAGATGCACCGGCCGGGGAGCTCGCGCCAGCACATCGCGCAGTGCTTCAACCTGCGTCGGCTCGCGCTGTTCCCAGCCGCTCACCGTCCGCTCGAAACGCGCCGTGTATATCTGATCGCGCTTGGCGTCCAGAACGATAACCACGTGTCGGGCCTCGTCCGGCGCGTTTTCCACCAGCACCCGCATCGTCGGTACGGCCACGATGCGCGCGCCCGTCGCGAGAGCCATCATCTTCGCCAGCGTTATGCCGATGCGCAAGCCCGTGAAGGAGCCCGGCCCGGCCGACACGTACACATGTCTTATGCTCTCCGGCCTCCAGCCGCTTCCGCGGCACAGCTCGTCGATGATGCGCACGATGCCCGCCGCGTGCTGAAGCCCGTGCGGAAACTCCGCCTCGGCGATCGTTCGCCCGCCGCATGCCAGCGCCACCGAACCGGTCCGCCCGGAGGTTTCCACGGCCAGTCCGAATATGGAATCATCCGTGCCGATGATGATGAGATACCCCAATCAGCAGTGCTTTCAAGTAGCATTCAACGCCCATCAGCGCGCTGACGATCGCCGCGCCCCGCCTGCGGCCATTGCGCGTCCCGCCGGACCGAGCATGGCCGCGATTCCCGCCAGCAGTAACAGGCCCGCGGGCTCCGGAATAGCGCTTGCCGCCACGGCTTTCTTCTGCCCGCCATGCTGTGCCAGAAACGCCAGATCGATCAGATAATAGTCCGCCCCGTCAACCATGCCGCTGTAGTCGAAGTCTCCGCCGGTCCAGCCCGTAGCGCCGTTGATGAATCCCTGGTCGATGCGGAAATAGTCGGCAGCATCCACATCGCCATCGAGGTCCGCATCGCCGTTCCATGTAAGGCGCAACAGCACGCAGTCGCCATCGACGCTCGCTCCCCCGAACTCTCCGTACAGCGGCGCTCCATCAGCGCCCTCGTTGAGCGCAATTGCCAGCCCCTTCAGCAGCGGCTGGGCGCGCGCTACGCTGCTGGTGACGCCCGAACCCTGCCACAGTCCGCCAGGGGCATTGCGCGCGGCGGCTATCCAGGCAGTGGTCCGCCGGAGCACCTCGCCTCGCGCCTCGTGTCCGGCGCGCAGGATCATCAAACCATCGCCCAGATCAAGTGTTGCCGCAGGTGATCCGCCGCCGGCTATATCCAGTTCCCCGGCTTCAAGCACCGGCTGAGACGAACCGACCAGCGCGACCGCCCCGGCCTCTACAGCGAGCCGGCCTGTGCGTACGCGCTCCCCGGCCAGACTCCACGTGCCGTTGCCATGTTTGATCAACTCGCCCGTCCCGCCGATCGTCCCCGAAAAAGCGGCGCTGGCGCCGTCCGCGCCCACACGCAGCGAGCCGTTCACGATAATGCTGCCGTTGCCTGAAACCGCGCCCGTGGCCAGCTCGCTGTATGATTCGACAATCAGCGTACCGCCTGTGTTCGCTCCCACTGTCAGCGAATAGCATTCCACCGTGCCCGAAAGCGACGGAACCCGCGCCGTTCCGCCGTTGTCTATCGTGAGGGCGGAAACGCTCAGCGGCAGACCGACCGGCAACCAGTTGTCCGCCACGTTCCATTCGCCGCTCGCCGCCTGCCATGACCTGTTGAACGAAGGCACTCGCACAACCGCCTGTTCTGCCAGAAAAGCCGCCACAGACCGGACCATCTTCGTTGCGTACGCGTAGTCGATGTAGCCCGGGGTATCGACCGTATCGCTCAGACGGTGGTAATAGGGATTGGAAAAGGCGTTGTACTCGATAAGCAGCGCTGCCTGAAAGCCCTGGGCCTCGAACGGCGCATGGTCGCTCGCGTCGAGTTGGCCCTGTATTACCGGAGCGAGCCCACCCCATGTGGTCACAGCGCTCGCCAGCGACTGCTTGAGCGGCAGCGACGATGCGCGGCCGTAAATAGATGCTTTATCGTGATTTGTGACCGGATTGTAGGCGATCATGTCCATCGATACCATGCCGCGAATGTCGTCGGTCTTGTGTGCGGCGGCATAGGCCTTGCTACCGATAAGCCCCTGTTCCTCCCTGTCGAAGGCTATGAAAACCACCGTGCTCTCGAAGTTGCATTGCGACAGAACGCGCGCCAGTTCCAGTACGCCCGCCGTCCCGCTGGCGTTGTCATCTGCGCCCGGCACGCCCCGGCCGCTGCCGTCGCGATCCACGGCCGAGTCGTAATGCGCACCGACTATGTAAATCCTCTCGGGAGTTACGCTTCCGGCGTGAACCCCCACGACGTTGTAGTAGGTGTTGCTGTTGTAGCTGAACGGTTGAAGGCTCGTGCTCAGCCCGAACGATGTGAACGCGCCGTAGATATACGAACGGGCCAGGTCATGTTGCGGCCCCCACAGCCGCTCGTCACCGGTGCGCGTGTAAAGCCTGTTATCCAGGTAGTCCCGATAGGTGCTCTCCGATATCTGCCCCACGACCGTCCCTATCAGGTCGCCCGGGCAGTCGGGTGCCCCGGCACAGATGGCACAGATAACGGCAAGGAACAACCTGCGGCAATACATACCGACTCCCTCCGCGGCCGGCGCAGCCCCCCGGCACATCGAAATGCCGTCTGCGTATCACAAACCTAAGCGCCCTGACGCGGCTGGTCAAGTGAATACAGGAGAGAACCGGTCCGAAAGCACTATGAGACGTGTTGCAGGGTTATCCCGCCTGTTTTTCCCGGCCTGTGGTCGGTATCGACCGGGACCATGCCGGAAGATGCCCTTTCGCGGTCGCCCTGAAAATCAATCAGCGCCCGCGGCCCTGAGCGTCGTAGCGCTGTGAAGTCGCGCTCCAAAGCCCAGCACGATGCCGGCGCCCACAAGCATCAGTCCGCCGCACAGAAGCCACAATCGTTTCCTCGGATCGCGCACATGTTCGGCCAGCGGAAATGAAATGGGTTCATAGGAGGGTGCCGGCGGAGGCGGCGGCACGTTCACCAGCGCAAAAGGCGACATATCCCCTGCGCCGCGCTGTTCTTCCAGCCTCAGTATGGCGCAATCCTCGCGGACGAGTTTCAGATAGCGCTGCGCCAGACGCTCTGTCAGGACCGGATCCTCTCCGACGCGCTTGAGAAACTCTTCGTTGATGCCGATCTGCTGGTCCAGATACTCCAGATGCTGCTGAAGCGCTCTCTGCTGAAACAGGAGTTCCCGATTGCGGTCTATCTGCGGTATCAGCACGCAGCACGTCACCACCGCCAGCCCCGCCGCCACCGGCAGCAGCGTGCACAGGCCGCTTACCGGCTGAGTGCGGGCCGTGTTCGTGCGGCAAGTCGCCGGCGCCGTCGCGGGGCACTCGTCTGCGCGGTCTGCCGCGGATTGTTCTGCCGCCGGCGGCGCGCAGGCGGATTGTGCCGTATTCTCACTGGCTGACGGTTGCATAGATGCACACTGCGGGCGCACATGCCCGCCCGACCTATTATCGGCCGTATGTGCCGCGGAAATACAGTATTACAACCGGTCCAGTGGCAGGATGCGGCGGTACGTTGTTGTGTTGCGGCGGTATTGCCGCCGCCGCTCACTTGTTCCAGAAGATCGAGCCGTACCTCGCCTGCTCGCCGAGCTCTTCTTCGATCCGATAAAGTTGGTTGTACTTGGCTATTCGGTCGCTGCGGCACGGGGCGCCGGTCTTGATCTGCCCGCAGTTCGTGGCGACGGCTATGTCGGCTATCGTCGAATCCTCGGTCTCGCCGGAGCGATGCGAAATCACCGCCGAGTAGCCGTTGCGCATGGCATAGTCCACCGTCTCCAGCGTCTCGCTCAGGGTGCCGATCTGATTCACCTTCACGAGGATCGAATTGGCCGCCCGCTGTTCGATGCCCTGTTTGAGGAACTTCACATTGGTTACGAACACGTCGTCGCCGACGAGCTGGATGCGCTGGCCGAGTCTTGCCGTGAGCAGTTTCCAGCCTTCCCAGTCGTGTTCGGCGCAGCCGTCCTCCAGAGTGCTGATTTCAGGGTATTTCTCAACCCACTCCACCCAGTGCTGCACCATCTGCTCCGGCGTAAGAACCTTGTCGGGGTTGCTCTTGAAGAAGCGGTACCCCTTAACCTTCTTATCCCACATTTCGCTGGTAGCAGGGTCCAGCGCTATGAATATCTGCTTACCCATCTTGTAGCCGGACAGTTTCACCGCTTCGCGGATGACCGTGATGGCGTCTTCGTTGGTCTTCAGGTTGGGCGCGAACCCGCCTTCGTCGCCCACGGCAGTTGACAGCCCGCGCTCGTGCAGCACCTTCTTCAGGCAGTGGTATATCTCGACGCCGGCGCGCATGGCGTCGCTGAAGGTGTCGAAACCGCGCGGCTGGATCATGAACTCCTGGAAATCGACGTTGTTGTCAGCGTGCTTGCCGCCATTGAGGATGTTCATCATCGGCACAGGCAGCGTGCGCGCGCCGGTTCCGCCTATATAGCGGTAAAGCGGCAGCCCACATGCCTGAGCCGCCGCCCTGGCCACCGCCAGCGATACGCCCAGGATGGCGTTGGCGCCGAGTTTGCTCTTGTTGGGCGTATGATCGAGGTCTATCAGCAGAGCGTCGATGGCTTCCTGATCCGTCGGGTCGTAGCCGACCAGTTGCGGAGCGATGACGTTGTTGACGTTTTCCACGGCCTTGGTCACGCCCTTGCCGCCGAACTTCGATTTATCTCCATCGCGCAGCTCGCACGCTTCGTTCTCGCCCGTGCTGGCTCCGGAAGGAACCGCGGCCCGTCCGACGATGCCGTTCTCCAGTATTACATCGACCTCGACGGTCGGATTGCCGCGGGAATCCAGAATCTGCCTTGCCTTTACGTACTCGATAGCGCTCATGTCATGCCTTTCTTTTGAGTTGTTCACGCGGCGATACGCCGCCGCGCATCGGGATGTCGCAAAAAGACTGCAATACCACTATTGCCGGCCGGCACGCTCCGGCCACGTTATTCCTCACGCTCGCTCATCCACTGGCTGATGTTGCCGGCCTCTTTCACAGGCCCGCGGGCCGCGTTGCGGGCGCCCCGGTCGGTTTGCGGGCATCGTCGAGCTGTTTCTTCAGGTCGGCGGCCTGTTTCTCAAGCGCCGCCTTTTCCGCCGTGAGTTTGTTTACCTGCTCGTGCAGCGCCGTAACCTGTGCACGGACCTTCTCCGCATCGGCCAGCCGCGCTTCCAGCGCCTTCTTAACCTCGGTGCCTGCCGCAACCTCCTGTTTCGCCTTGTCGAGGTCGGCTTTCAGGCTGGCGATCTGCGCCTCGGCGGCCTTCAGTTTTTCCTCAGTGGCTTTCAGTGCGCCGGCACCGGCCTGAGCCTTCGCCAGGTCCTCCTGCGCCTGCTTCAGGCTGTTCTGTGCGGCCTTGAGCTGTTCCTTCGCTGCGTCGGCCTCTTTCTGCGCCGCCGCGAGGCTGGTCTTCAGCGCGGTGATATCGGCCTTGGCTTTGCTCAGTTCATCGACCGTTTTCGCCTGGGCGTCGCGGAGACTGTCCCTTTCCTGCTGGAGAGCCGCGTACTCCTGTCGGCTGACGCATCCCGCAACAAGCATAGCGCATACGGCAACGCACGACACGTTGATTCTGAACATGGTTGTGCTCCTTCCCTCGGAGAGACGCCGCCCCGGGAAACGATCGGCTGTCTCCGAGAAGCGCCCTCTATTGTCCGCGCCGGGGCAGGGCAAAGCAAGTGGCTCAGCCCGGGCTGGCGCCCGTCATGGTGTCGGACATCCTCCAGCGCGATGCTGGCGGCGTTCGTCGTCCGTCAAAACGAACAGGCCCGCCTGTGCGGGCGGGCCTGTGTACACGGCAAAAACGGTTGTGCGCCTTACCAGCTGCGCGGCAGGCACACGGTGTCCAGATCGCACGCCGGCTCGGTGCCGGCATCGGCCGAAGCGGGCGGGTTCTGCTGGATCCACACGCCCGAAGACTGCGTGACCATGGCGCGGGTGTAGATGTTGTCGCCGTTGGCGCCGGCCCATGCCGTCGGCGACCACTCGACGTGCCCGTCGTTATACAGCACGTTCTGACCGTCGCGCTCGTGATTCTTGCTGTTCATCTCGCGCTGCTGAGCAGGCGTGGCATTGCGGTTATAGGTCACCGGGTAGCTGGTGCCTTCCCACCTGTCGGCCGCTATCGCCCAGTCGCCCGGAACGCTGTCGTTCCACTTGTAGCCGCGCTCTATGCCGTTGTTGGCCCCGGTCTGCGGATAGGGGTTGGTTATGGCATAGCTCACGTTGTTGGCGCCGGTGAAGTTCGACCGGTCGTTGGGGCTGAGGTTGTCCATCGTGTCCTTATCCTGGTTGGAACTCGGGCAGACGAACACCTCGGTGCTCAGGTCGCACATGCGAACAAGCAGGAACATCGCTGCCGTCACGTTGTTCGGGGCTACCGCCGACGTGTTGGGGCTGTTGTATCCGCTGTTGCTGAACGCGGCCGACGTGGGCTGGCTGGGGTTGTAGGCCGTGCGCGGATACGACTGCTTGTGGTCGTTGATGTACAGCTTGAGGGCCTTGCCGATCTGAGACAGATTGCTGGCGCACTTCACGCGGTTGGCCCTCTCCTTGGCCGCGTTAAGCGCGGGCAGCAGGATCGAGATCAGCAGTGCGATGATGCCGATCACGACCAGAAGTTCGACGAGGGTAAAGCCCCTCGTCCTGCGATACAGTACGTGCGTCATGATGACGCTCCTTTCTGAATGTGTCGCAGAACGAAGGAGGGCGGTCAGGACCGTCAACTATGAATGGATGATTGCCGTGTCTTCACACCGTTAAAGGTGTCATCACGACCTGCCGACCATCCGTTCATCCCGCGACAAACCCTTAACTGCCGGCGAACGCCGCCGGACAACTCTCCAATGTTACCCTCCCGTACGTAATATACTAGCATACCGCGAAGGTTGTTTACAATCTTAAGCCGTTTTCTCAACGCCTGCCACGCGGCGGGGGCGCGGCGTTCGGCCGGGGGTTGCGGGGCGCCTCCTGACATTACGTCGGGGGCGCGTCCGGCGCAGCCATGCGCGCAAGCATGCCCTTGCGTTTCATTATCTCCAGTCTCTCCAATACGTTGCGCGGCACCAACGCCGCCAGTCTCGAAAGGTCCGCTCCCAGCGCCACCGCCTGTCGTATCAGACTGCTGCTGGTAAGCGCGTGCTGATCGCCCGTCATGATGAAAACTGTTTCTATTCCTCCGACGGCGCGGTTCGCCAGCGCAAGCTGAAACTCGTAGCGGAGATCCGTCACATCGCGGATGCCGCGCAATATCGCCGTCGCTCCGATCGAGCGCGCGAAGTCCACCGTAAGCCCCTCGTACCTGGCCGCTCTCGTGCCGGGTATGTCGCGCAGAAGCTCCTCGACTATCTTCACGCGCTCGTCCAGCGGAAGCAGCTCGCGCTTGTCGGGATTCACGCCCACCGCGACCACCAGCTCGTCAAACAGGCACACGCCGCGGCGTATGACATCCAGATGTCCGTTGGTGATCGGGTCGAACTGACCGGGGAATATGCCTATGCGCTTCTTGTCGCTCATGGAATCCAACAGGTTAGCCTCGGGCGCCGGCGGCGTCCATCACGTCAGCCTTGCCGCCGCGTCCACGGTATTTCTGAGCAGCATCGCCACGGTGAGCGGTCCTACGCCCCCGGGCACGGGCGTGATGAATCCCGCCTTGCGGGATACCGCCTCGAAGTCCACATCGCCGACGGTCCTCTTCGTGCCGTCGGGCAGCGTCACGCGGTTGATTCCCACGTCTATCACCACGGCGCCTTCGGCCACATGATCGGCCGTTATGAATCCCGGTTTCCCCACCGCCGCCACCAGTATCGCTGCCCGGCGCGTGTGCTCGGCAAGATTCGCCGTTGCCGAACGGCATATCGTAACGGTCGCCCGCATGTCGCTCAGCAGCAGAGCCGCCGGTTTGCCGACGATCTCGCTGGCGCCGACAACCACTGCTTCCGCGCCGCGCACCGTTACCTTCGTCCACGCGATGCACTCCATCGCCGCCAGCGCCGTGCACGGAACGTTCACCGGCCTGCCGCACAGCAGATACCCCAGATTGGCTGCGCTCACACCTTCCACATCCTTGGCCGGATGTATCGCCGACAGCAGCGATGCGCCGTCAATGTGCTCGGGCACGGGCTGATGGATCATCACGCCCGTTATGGCCGGGTCGGCGCTGAGTTTCTCGACGATGTGTATCGCTTCCGTCGCGGGCACGTCGGGCGGCAGTTTTATCAGTTCGTATCCTATTGCCGCCTCTGCGCATGCGTCGCTCTGGCGCCGGGCGTACATCTCCGCCGCCGGCGTGGCGCCGATGAGCACCGCTGCCAGCCGTGGTTTGCGCCCGCGCGATGCGAGTTCCTCGGAACGCTGTCTTACCCGCCGCCTGATGTCGGCGGCCAGACAGTTGCCGTCTATGAGTGTGGCTGCCATGTACGGGCATTATACGGAAAGCGCTGCGCCGCCGGCAGCGCAGCCGACCAGATGCCGGCGGGCGTGGCGCCATCCGCCGCCGCGCCGGTCACCGCGGCGTTCTCCCGCTCGTCGCGACGTGCGGCTTTTCACCGGCAGATCTTCGTTCTACAATATGTGGTGAAGGAGACACCCATGCGCGTTCCGCTCAAACTCAACGAGATAGAGCAGGAGCATTTACAGGAGCTCTACGACGCCGCGGGGGTGGCGCGCGACGAATTGCCCTATACTGAAGCGTTCGACAAACTCTGCCAGGATTTTCAGGACCGCACTTTCAAGAACGCCCACCACGAACAGGTTTTCGGCGCTATCCTCAAATACGTGCGCAGCAGCACTTGCGGGGCAAAGCTCAAAACGCCCGTGCAGTTGAGCGGCGAACAGATTGCACAGCTCAAGGCGATCATAAACCGTCACGGAACCGCCGGCCGCCTCGCGCCGTACAGCGCGGAGTATGAGGCCGCCCTGAAGGAATACAACGCCGCCACGTCGCAGGAACTGTCGCCGCGCGACTTCTGGCTCCTGGTGGCGCGCTGTCAGGCGCGATCGCGACCTTCCTCGGGGAAACGGGCCGCCGTGAAGGTGCGTTCGGAGTTCTCGGAGTCCGACGAAGCGGGCGATTGACATTGCGCCTCTGCGGTCTGACGCTTATGGGCGAGCGCGGTTCCGCCACATGCGCCCACCAACTCACGCGGAGACACGTTGTTCGGCCGGATCCGCTTGTGCGCCGCCGGTGCGGCCGCCGGAGATACCTTCGCTGTCCGCGGTGGACCGTAACACCGGAGGCAGAAGGCACACAATGCCGCCCAGCGTCATTGTTAGTCCTCCCAGCCACAACCACAGTACCAGCGGGTTGACGAATATGTGGAATCCCACGGCGCGGCCGTCGGCAGCCGCGCCGGCCAGCAGAACGTAGGTATCGGCAACCAGCGTGGATCTCAGCGCCACTTCGCTGGTTACCTGTCCCGATTTTTCATAGAAGCGACGTTCCGGCGACAAACGCATCTGGCGTCCTGCGCGGTCGGTGAACGTCAGGACGGCCTCCACGGCGGTGTAGTTGGCATGGCGCTTCTCACGCAGGGTCTCGAGTTTCACCGTCCACTGACCGACGTCGGCACTGCGTCCCTGTTCGAGGCTTACTTCATGTTTTCTGCCATACAGGCTCGAGCCGGCAACGCCGGCCATGAACATGAGCATGCCCAGATGCACGAGTTGCCCGCCATAACGGCGGTGGTTGGAATCGATCACGCGCAGCGCCGCACCGACGGCGCCCCCGCCCCCGGTGCGCGCGCGCTGCGTTACTGAGCGTGCGAAATCCCACACCGTCGCCGTGAGCGACAGCCCCGCCACCAGCGCGCACGCCAGCGCCCACAGATTCCCGAAGCCGGCCACCATCAGCGCAATTATCGCCAGCACGCCGCCGCCGAGCGGCACCGCGAGCCGTTTCTTCAGGGCTGCCGCCGCGCCCGCGCCGTACTGAAGAATCGGCCCGATGGCCATCAGCCCCAGCACCGCAAGCCCCATCGGCAGCACCACGCTGTTGTAAAAGGGCGGTCCGACGGCTCCCTGTCCCGAACCGCCGGCAGCTGCCGCATCGGTTATCGCGGGCAACAGCGCACCGGCCGGCGGAAAGATGGCGGCTATTGCCGGCAGCAGAGTGCCCGCAGCCACGACGCAGGTCATCAGCATCAGCAATGCGCCGGAAGCCAGAAACATGCCCTCGCGTCCCCATACCGTTTCCAGCGGCGCCTCCGACCTGAGCAGTTTCCGCCGCCAGACGAGCACCGCACCGCTGCCCGCGATTGCCAGGAGCAGAAAGACCAGGAAGAAGGTTCCAACGGTCGAGCGGCCGAAGCTGTGCACCGACTGCACGATGCCGCTGCGGGTTATGAACGTAGCGAGTATGCACAGCGCGAAACTTCCGCATATGAGGACGGCATTGAGCCGCTTGAGCATGCCGCGCTGCTGCTGGACGCCGATGGAATGCACTGCCGCGGTGCTCGTCAGCCAGGGCAGAAGCGAGGCGTTCTCCACGGGGTCCCATGCCCAGTAGCCGCCCCAGCCCAGTTCTATGTAAGCCCACCACGCGCCCAGCAGAATGCCCACGGTGAGAAACAGCCACGCGGCCAGCATCCAGCGTCGCACGGGTTCGCCGCACAGCTCATCGCCGCGTCCTGCCGCCAGCGCGCCCAGAAGGATTGCCAGCGGCAGGGCGAAACACGCATAGCCCATGAACAGCATGGGCGGATGCGCGATCATGGCCGGGTCCTGAAGCAGAGGGTTCAGCCCCTGGCCATCCGCGGGCGCTTCGGGCAGCGTCGTGAAAGGACTGGCCGTCGGCACGTACAGCAGCAGGACCGCGAAGAAGGCTCCTATCAACAGCAGTACGCCGCCCGCGACGGCATGGTGCAGCTCATTGCTGCGCCATGAAGAGACGGCCCACAGCCCGGCCGCTCCGGCCGTCAGCCACGCCCACAGCAGCAGGCTGCCTTCCTGTCCGGCCCAGAGGGCGGCGAGTTTGTAACCCGCCGGCAGGGCACGTTCCGTGTAGCGCGCGATGTAGGAGATGGAAAAATCGCTGTCGAGCAGCCCTCCGGCCAGCGCCAGACATGCGACCGTCAGACACAGCCACACGACGGGCAGGCTCCATCGCGCTGCGCGCATGCCCGCCGTGCTGCGCAAACGCGCTGCCGCCACAACGCCCACGATGCCGACCGCACACGCAAGGAGCGCGGCGCTGAGCGCCAGGTTGCCCAGAAGCGCCGATGTCATCCGGGCATCTCCCGCCGGCCGTGGGAGTCATCGTATTTGCTTGCGCATTTGGTCATGAGGACGTCGGCCTCGAACACGCCGTCGCGCAGCCGGCCCTCCACCACCACGTCGGCGCCGGCCTTGAAAAGGTCGGGTATCACACCGCGATATTTCACGCGCACTTTTCTGGCCGGACCAAGAAGATCGAACTGCGCCGTCATCGCCCCGCCGTCGACTTGCAGATTGTCGCCGCTCACTCTGCCCATCAGCCGCACGCGCTGGCCGTGCAGCCGGGCGTCGGCGACGAACTGATCCACCGGCACGTAGTACACCCACCCCTTGCGCATGCCGGCGTACGCGAGATACGCCACCGCCGCCAGCAGCACCCCCCCGGCGATGAGAAACTTTCGATGCACCGATGTCATGCTCTGTTTCGTGCTGACCGCCGCGCCGCGGCAGCGCGGTCGGTCAGGCGCGGCATTATATGGGCGCCGGCGCCTTCCGTCAGGCCCGGAAAAAAACCGCTTTGCGCGTGGATCACCGGCCTGCCGGGCGCGTGGCGGAGCGCAGCGGTGCAGTCTGGCTCACTGCCCAGTCGGCGGCGTCTTCAAACGCCCGCGCCGGCAGAAAGTGTCCGCTGTCATACCATATCTGCCGGCGCGGTTCGCGGCAGGCGGCAAAAAGGCGCTCGGCCCAGTCCGGCGGCACCAGCCGGTCGTTCCTGCCGTTGAGCATGAGCACCGGCCGGCCCGCGAAAGCCGCCATCGCCAGACGCGGGTCCAGAGCCGCGCCCCGCGGCTGCCGGACGGCCTCCGCAGCGAATGCGGGCGTGCCTCCGACCATGAGCACCAGCGCGGAAACGCGTTTGTCTGCCGCACCCGTCACGCTCGATATCCACGAGCCCATCGAATAACCCAGCAGCACGACGCCGGCCTTATGGTCGATGTCGGGACGCTCCTCGGCGAGGTCGATAAGTTGTCTGATTGTGACCACTGCGTCGCGGAAATTGACGTAGCTGCGCACAAGGTCGGCCATATCCACGAAATCCTGCGGATTGCCGGGGCGCTCGCCATGGCAGGGCATATCGGCCGCCAGCACAGCATAGCCGCGGCGGCTGAACGCCGGGGCGACCTGATAACACACCTGCGTCTTGTTGCTCATGAAACCGTGTACCGCGATGACCAGGGGGAAAGGCCCTTTCGCCTTTGCCGGCGTGCACAGCAGCGCCGGAACGACGCTGCCTTCGGCATTGCGGAAGCACAGGCGCACGACGTCCACGTCGCCCACTGCCCGGCGCGTCGCCGGGCCGCCCGGACGCAGCGGTGTTTTCGGATCGATGCGCGGCGGGCGCAGAAGAAACTGCACGTGCGCGTCGGCGGGCGTGCTCTCTTCCACCTCCAGATGCGCCGGTCGGCGATAATCGAAAAGACGCGCATCCCATGCCGGCCCGTCGGCGGCGGCGGTAACACCCGTCATCAGCAGCACGATGAGAGGCGCCGTGCAGTATCGCATGAACGATAGTGTCGCGCAGCGCGAAACTGCTGGCAATACTGTTTGCGTCGCCATCGGGCCGGTCGGCTGCACGCCAGGCGCCTGCGCGCCGGGCAAACGCCGCACGACGATGCATCCTGCGGCGGCCGGATTGTCGTGTGCCCAACGTGCCGTGCGGGGGCTGCTGTCGCGCATGACGATCCGGGCCCCACGTGCCATGCCCGCGCCGCGCTCAGGCCCCGTTCTGCCGGTTCAGTTGATGGTGAAGATGTAAGGCGCAACGAGTGCTACCGGCCGGCTCTGCATCATCTGCACCAGCCGGAGCTGCATCTTCAGCATGCGCGATTCGCTGCGCCCGAAAAGGCTCAGCCATTGCGCCATGTCGCCCTGGATTTTCGGGCGCAGCGGCAGAGATGCATCGGGGTCTTCGCCTCGCAGCAGATCCAGTACGCTCTTGGTTGACGGTATCACGCGCACGTCGTAGCTGCCGGGGGCAAGTTGCGCCTGTCGGGCGGCGTGCGCGATGGCCTTGTCCAGGCCTCCCAGCTCATCGACCATGCCCAGGGCGCGCGCCTGCTGCGCCAGGAAAATGCGCCCGTGGGCCACTTCGTCTATGTCGCGGATGCGGCCCTTGCGCGTGGCCATGACGCGATCGACGAACTGGTCGTACGTGCGCTGCATCCACTCGGTTACCAGCCGCCGCTGCTGTTCGGTGAACGTGCGGCTGAAACTGAACAGGTCGGCGTTGTTGCCGCGGATGAAGCTTTCGGTGTTGATGCCGATCTTGCCGAAAAGATCCTTGAGAACGAACTTGCCGCCCACCACGCCGATGGAGCCCACTATCGCCGCAGGGTCGGCGAATATGTAGTTGCCCGCGCAGGCGACGTAATAACCGCCGCTGGCGCCCGTGCTGCCGATGGACACGACCAGCGGCTTGGCGGCCGCGGCGCGGCGGACGGCCTGATATATCACCTCCGACGCTCCTGCGCTGCCGCCCGGCGAATCCACCCTCAGCACTATCGCCTTGACCGAATCATCGCGCACGGCCACGCGCAGACTCTTGCGCAGGTCTTCCGAGCCGATTTCGCCGCCGGAAAAGAGGCTGTCGCCGCTCTCGCCGTCCACGATGAGACCTTCGACGTATATCAGCGCCACGCTCGGACGAGCCGCTTCCTGCGGCGATGGACGCTTCATCAGCAGGCTCAGCAGCGCCAGCGGGTTGGAGAAATCCACCGGCTCGCGCTGCGGCAGCCCGTAGTCGTGCACAAGGTCGATTTCCCGCGACAGCTCCTTTTTCAGCAGGTTGCGCAGGTCGTCCTGATCCACCAGATGATCGACGAACCCCCGCTGGCGGGCGAGTTTCGCCGGCAGGAAAACGCCGTTGATCATGTCCGTGACGTCGGCGTTGGAGATGTTGCGATGGCACGCTATGCCGTCAACGATCTGCTGGAAGATGCCGTCGAGTATCTTGTCAACCTCCTGGCGCATCTCCCGGCTCGGACCGGTGCGCGTGAACTGCTCGTCGGCGCCCTTGTATCGGCCTATCTGCACGTAGTCGGCCTTGACGCCGATGAGGTCGAGCAGGCCCTTGGCAAAGAGCATGTTTATGCTCACGCCGGGGATCACGATCTCGCCGCCTTCTGGCAGGCATATATCGCGCGAGGCGCTGGCGGCGATGTAGGATGCCGTGTCGTATGAATCGGAATACACGAAAACGCGCTTGCCATCCCTGCGCAGCGCGGAAATGGCGTCGCGCAGTTCCTGTGCCTGGGCCAGATTGAAATCCGTGTCGCCGATATTGAGAACCACCGCCCTTATGTCCTTGTCATCCCTGGCCTGATTCAACCGGCTGATGACGTTCTGAAGCGTCAGCCGCACATCCGCGATAAGCACGAACCGCGCGGGCGATTCCGATATCTCGCGGTTGAGGTCGATGTACGCCACCTTAACGGCGTTCTGCTGCCGGCGCATTTCCTCGATGTGTCTGGCGATGGTCTCCCGCGCGAAGGCCACGCGCGGATCCATCGCCGGCTGTGTTGTTGCCGGGGCTGCCGGTGCTGTGGTCGGAGTGCGTGCCGCCACGGGCGACGCGCCGATTCGGGTGGTCGGGTTTCTGACTGCGCCCGCGGCGGCCAGAATGCATACGCTCAGCACAATGCGCGGAATCATAAGGCTCCTGTCAGGGATGTATCGCCAGTGCACAATAATATGTCGGCCGAACCGGCGCGAGCAATTGTGAAATGATGCCGGAATGTTACCGGCGCACGTACACGGGGGGCGGTTGCCGGGCCGGCTATCCCACGCGGTGGAACGTGACAATATCGTTGCGCCGCATGCCGAGATAAGTCTCTATCAGCACATCGCCGCCGAACCACCGGCGCATGTCCGCCGCCGCGCGGCGGAGATCGTCTATCTGCACGGGCAGGCAGCCTTCGGCATCGCGGGCCAGACGGTGCTGATAAAACCCGCAACCGTAGTGTGTAATGAGGGCGACCCTGCGCAGATTGTGGGCCCTGACCAGGAATTCGATCTGGCCTCTGGCGGCGGCGTAGAGGGCGGCGCTTTCGCCGTCGCTGCGCGCAAGCCATGCCGGCCCGCCCGGAACGGCGAAGCGGTCGCCATGGCCTATGCGCAGCCATTTGTGGCAGAACTCGTCGAACGCCGTGTCCCAGCGCCCGTCGCTACAGAAAACAGCCAGCGCGTTCAGCTCGCCGGCATGCCACTTCTCGGATGCCGTAAAGATGCACGGAAAGTCGCAGTGGATCATCGGTGCGCTGTTTTCGCTGGGCATGGTGCAGATGTCCTGTATATCAGGGGCTGTCAAGTTCCGCCGGGCGAGGTGGCAACCGGGGAGACGCGATTCAAATCCAGACGATAGCGGCATTTACGATATTGCCCACGGGCGTAGAGCATGTGGTTGCGCGGCACGTCCACGATTTCGACCAGCACCGCTCCCAGTCGTTCGCACGTGCGGCGGGAAGCGAGGTTCGCCGGGTCGGTGGTTATCCACAGCGGGTCCAGCCCGTGGGAAACGGCCAGACCCAGCAGCAACCGGCACGAGCGCTCGGCATAATGATGCCCCCGCGCCGGCGGATACACGCCGTAGCCTATGTGTCCCAGGTACATCTCCAGGTCGCGCGTGTGCCCGACGCGCAGCGATATCGTGCCGGCCATCGGCACAGGGGGGTTGAACTCCGGACGCAGACGCATCCAGAAGTGGTACGTGGGCGAGCCGCCGCACGAGTATCGCGGCAACTGACGTCCGCCCGGGCAGGTTGCCAGAAACCCGTCGAGTTGTGCGCGCGTCAGCGGCGGTATTTCAGGGTCGGCCCTCGCCACGCTCAGCGGGTGGTTGGCCGCTGCCAGCAGGTCGTCTATCCAGCATTCCGCGGGTGCCACCAGTTCCAGGTCGTTATCCACCAGCGGACCGGGATCGAGGAAAACGAACGCATCATCGGGAAACGCCGACATCGCGCCGGAGCGTGCCTGGGGATATGGCGGCCACATCAGCGGGTCCGTGTGACGGTCTGCTGCTGCGGCGGGGCCTTCAGCAGCCCGCCGAACAGGGCCTCGGCCTTCATCCATATCGCCACCAGCCCGAGTATGACGACGACCGTCGCCACGGCTGCCAGCACAGTATAGATGTTGCTGGCAGGCTTTACGATCACCGTATCAGTTGGACCAAGGCGTGTCATTGATCAGGCTCCTTGCACATGCCCGTCCCGCAGCGGAAAAATGCTGGCGGCAGTCACGCCGGCCGGGACGCCGTCACCATTGCGAGCGCACCTCGTGGTCGGGCTTGATGTCGGCCAGTTTCGGTCCCTCGACTCTTCCGAAAGCTTCGTTCTGATCCACCGACTCGATAGTGAGGTTGCCCAGGAACTCGTTGGAGAACTGGTTGATCACCCGGAACTGCATGCCCTTTTCCACCTTGTCGGCCGCCCCGAGCGTGATGGTGACATACGTTATACCGCCATCCGTCTTGACCGCCTTGACAACACCCTTGAGCTCGGGAGCCGAGCGCCGGCGCGGCGGGCTGGAGGTGAGCTGAATGCGGTTTTCAACGAGGATGTTGGTCAGCCGCGTAACCTCGGCGCGCAACTGGTTCACCTGTTCCACCAGCCAGCGGCGCTCCTTCTCCGCCTCGTCCAGACGCTTCTGATAGTCGGTGTTGGCGGCCACCAGGTCGGCATTGACCAGCCGCAGCTTGCCCTCTTCCTGCACGAGGACCTCGTTGCGGTCCTTGAGATCCTTTATGAGCTTCTGCGCCTGCTCGTTGGCGGCGGTAAGCGTCGCGATGTTCGCCAGATGGCCTGATATCTGCGCGTTGAGCGTCTGTATCTGCGCGTCCTTGGCGGCCGCCGCGGCATCCTTGTCATTTATGATGCGCTGCAACTCGGCGGCCTTGGCGGTGGCTTCGCTGGCCAGTTTCGCTATCTGGCCCTGAGCGGCCACCAGGTCAACCTTCAACGAGTCTATCTCGGTCTGCTTCAGCGCCGCCCGGACCTTCTCGGCCTCGGCCCACTTGCGGTAGTCCTCCACGCGGTTGACGAAGACCACCGTCGCCGCCGTCAGGAGCAGCGAGGAGATTACCAGCAGAACCACGAAGAGTTTGGTTAGCGCGCTCAAGGTATGCTCCTTGTACTCAGGTGTCCGACACGGGTGCTCAACCGGCGCACGTTTAATTTACCTTCGGCAGGGGGGCTGTCAAGTTTTCACGCGCCGCGGATGCACGCCGCATCGAATTACACGGGAACTTCACCGAAGCAGTGCGCCGGGCTGTCCGATGCCCAGAAACGCCAGCGCGTTATCCCACAGCGCCGCGGAAATGATTGCCGGGTCGATCGGCAGACGGCGGAACTCTTCGAGGTCGTTTTTCTGATCGGCCCACGGCGAATCGGTGCCGAAGAGAATGTATTGCCGGGGATGACGCTGGAGCATCTCCAGGAGCAGTTCCGGCGGACACTGCCCGAACAGACAGAAACTCGGCTCCAGATATATCGGCAGCCCCAGCAGATGTTCCTTCGCCTCCTGCCAGCGCTGCCATCCGCCCATATGGCATGCCAGCAACCGCAGCTGCGGCACCGCCTCGTGCAGCCGCCGCACACGCTGCGGTGCGCCCAGGTCGTCGCGCCCGAAGCCCAGGTCGTATCCGGTATGCAGCGCCATGGCCAGACCGTTTGCCGCGGCGGCTCTGGCGATGCGTATGGTGCGCGGATCGTCCGCTGCGCAGTCCATGTACTGCGGATGAAACTTTATCCCCCGCAGCCCCAGCGAAGCGATGCGCTCGGCCTCGGCCTCGGGTTCCTCGTATGCCGGATGAATCGACGCAAACGGGATGATGCGCTGCGACGCCGCCGACGCCGACCAGTCGGTGATCTTGCGCACCTGCTGCGGACGGGTAGCCACGGAACACATGACGGCCCGGTCGATGCCGGCGCGGTCCATGCTGGCCAGCAGTCCCGCGATCGTGCCGTCGTGGTGCGCCGTACACGGCTGCCATTTCGCTTCGGCCACGAGGCTTCTTATCGCGCCGGCGGCGATGTGGACCGGAAACGCATGAGTATGACAGTCTATAACGGCCATGACGGAAAATGCCCCGGCAGGGCGGCGCAATGCCGCGTGGTTCAGTACCCTTCCGGCTTCACCGGTATGAACTTTCCGTTGACGCGCCGGTACTCGCCAAGGTTGTTCCTGATCCACGTGCTGACGGCGACTTTTCTTATCCGGCCCTCGCCGGCCTGTATGATCACCTGCCGTATGCCCGCGTTGATTATCATGCGCTTGCACATGCGGCAGGGCTCGGCGTCGCTCTCTATCCTTTCCGTGCGGCTGTCCATGCCCACCAGATACATGGTAGCGCCGAGCATCTCCAGCCGCGCGGCGTGAATGATGGCGTTCGCCTCGGCGTGCACGGATCGACACCATTCATAGTGCTCTCCCTTCCTCGCGCCCAGCTGCTCGCGCAGACACGCCCCCACGTCGCAGCAGTTGATCGTCCCCCGCGGTGCGCCGCAGTAGCCGGTTGAGATGATCTGCTTGTTCTGCACGATCACCGCCCCGAACTTGCGCCGCAGACACGTGCTGCGCCGCGCTACCTCGCGCGCGATGTTGAGGTAATACTGGTCGGCCGAAATGCGGCCGCCGGATGCTGCGGAGCCTCTGCCCGCCCGCTTCGTTGTGTCGTTGCCGCGGCTCATCGCTTCCGCTTATACCACATCCGCCTGCGCGTCGGGAAGAACCGACCGCTCACCGCCGGTCCGTGCCCGCGCGCACGGCCGCCGCCAGCCTCATCGGATCATGCGCATTCTCATCGAAGGGCACCAGCCACACCGACAGGCTCATGGGCGCCGGCTGAAGGAGGTACTGCGGCAGCGGTCCCGGCCCGCAGCTGTTGCTGCCCAGCCCGCACTGCTCGCGGTCGATGTTCACCACCGTAACCGGCCGGCGCACCAGCTCATGAGCGTGGCGGGCAGCGGTGAAATCCTCGGCGGTATGGTGATGCACGCTCACATTCATCAGCCCGTCGCCCGCCAGCAGCAGTCCCCGCCCGCGCAGATCGGTAAGCGCCGCCCAGCGCACGTCGCTCTTGTTGCCGTTCTCCTGCGGCCGGATATAGGGCACATACTGTTCCTGCACCGTTCCGCGATATAGGCCCACGCGGGCGCTTTCCTTCCGATCGATGTATGACTCGTGCGGGCCGCGGCCGTACCACGTGAACCGGTCGAAGGCATCGGGCATCTGAAACCGCACGCCGAAACGCGGCAGCGGCGGCAGCTTGCCGCGCGGCGAAATCTCCGCCAGCAGATGCACCAGACCGCTGGAGAGCACCCGATACCGCCAGCGGCAGTCGAACGCCGGCTCCAGCGACCAGCCCGCCAGCACGCCGCGGGCGCTGACCACCGCTTCTTCCGCATCCGCGCGGCACTCCAGCTCGTCCAGCCGGAGCATCAGCCGGTCATATCCCGCCTTGCGCCATTCGCGTGCGATGTGCACGTCGTTGTCGGTAGGGGCGCGCCATATCTGTATCGCCGGCCCGCACACCATCAGGTCCACATCCGCGCGCCGCCAGCGCCGGATGGTTCCGGCGCGGCGATCCACCGCGATCTCGGCATCGTGTCCGCAAACCGTTATCAGATCGGCGGATTCCTCCACGCGCAGTTTCGTGCCGCCCGCGCGCAGCATGGCCGGCACGGCCGGCGGGCGGGTTTTCACCGGCAGTTCGAACTGCGCCCACGCCAGCTCGAATCCCGCCGGCGCCCAGGGCGTACTGCGCGCGGTGGCGAAGCTGATGTTCAGCCAGCATTCGTCTTCAACTTGCAGCTCGCGCGGCGGCTTGCGCAGCGGGAGCTTCACAATCGCCTCGCCGTGCGCAGGCACCTCGGGCAGCGGCACATCCCCCTCGTCCAGCACGTCGCGCCCGCAGACCACCTGCCACCGTCCGCGCAGATGCGCCAGGCTCAGAAAATCGTAGCGGTTGATCACGCGCACCGTGCCCGAGGCGAGATCCACCGCCTCCACCTTCACCGGCTCGATTATCTTCCTGTATTCGATCAGCCCCGTGTGCGGCACGCGATCTGGAAAGTTAAGTCCGTCGATGCAGAAGTTGCCGTCGTTGGGGGCATCTCCGAAATCGCCGCCGTATGCGAACCATTCGCGCCCGTCGGCGGTACGCTGCCGCAGACCGTGATCGACCCATTCCCATATGCAGCCGCCCATCAGCCGCGGATATGCGTATATGGCGTCCCAGTACTCCTTGAGATTTCCCGGGCCGTTGCCCATGGCGTGGGCGTATTCGCACATGAAAAACGGGCGCGGATCGTCCGTGCGCCGGCCCTGTTCGATCAGCCGTTCCACGGTCGGATACATCACCGACACGATGTCCACGACCTTCGCCTCGCCGGCGCCTTCATAGTGAATGGGGCGCGTGGGATCGATGGCCCGTATCCGCTCGGCCATGGCATCGTGATTCCGCCCGTATCCCGATTCGTTTCCCAGAGACCAGATTATCACCGACGGATGATTCCTGTCGCGCATGACCATGCGCTCGGCGCGGTCCACGTACGCGGCCCGCCATGCGGGATCGTCGCTCAGACGGTTGGCGTCGCCCAGCAGGGCGAACCCGTGGCATTCGAGGTCGGCCTCGTCTATCACATACAGCCCGAACCTGTCGCACAGGTCCAGCCAGCGCGGATCATTCGGATAGTGCGACGTGCGCACGGCGTTTATGTTGTGCTGCTTCATCAGCACGATATCGCGCACCATCGATTCCATGTTGACGGCGTGGCCCAGATCGGGATGAGTGTCGTGGCGATTGACGCCCTTGAGCTTCACCGCCACGCCGTTGATGTGCAGCACGCCGCCGCGGATCTCCACCTGCCGGAATCCCACATTCACGCGCTGCGCCTCGAGAACGCGCCCGCGCCCGTCCTCCAGACACAACACCAGCGCATACAGGCTCGGTTCCTCGGCCGACCATCTGGCAGGATTGCGCACCGGAACGGCCGTACGCAGCTCTGTGTCCTTTCCGCCGGCGGGGCGGACGTCGGCGCCCACGACGCCTTCCCACACCGTCGCGCCCGCCGGATCGACAAGCCGCCCGCTCAGGCGATAAGTGCCGGCCGGCCTGGCGGCGCAGTTGCGCACCGCCGCGGTGATTTCGAGCGTCGCGTCGCGCATTTCGTCGTCGAAACGCGTGCGCACGCACACGTCGCGCAGGCGCACATCGCCCGTGCTCAGCAGATAGACATCGCGGAATATGCCGTTCAGACGCCACATGTCCTGGTCTTCCAGATAGGCTCCATCGCCCCACTGGAACACCTGAACCGTCAGCAGGTTCTCGCCCGCCCGCAGATACTCCGTTATGTCGAACTCGGCCGGCAGATGGGCGCCCTTGCTGAACCCGGCCTGTTTTCCATTGACGTACACGTAGAAGCAGGAGTTGACTCCCTCGAAACACAGAAACACGCGCCGCCCGCGCCACCCGTCCGGCAGCACGAAGCGTCTGCGGTAGATGCCCACCGGATTCTCCTGCGGCGCACGGGGCGGATCGACCGGATATGGATACGCGAGATTGGTGTAATTCGGACGCCCGAACCCGTGCAGCTGCCAGTTGCCCGGTACCGGCATCATTGCCCATTTTGCCTCGTCGCACGACGGCGCGGCGAAATCCGCCGGACACTGATCGGGAGACTGGCAGTACAGAAACTTCCAGTCGCCGTTCAGCAGCATGAACAGCGCCGAATCGCCGCGGTAGCCGCGCAGAGCGGTTTCAACGTCTTGAAATGGAACCAGCGCCGCGCGCGGAGGCTCGCGGCGGCGCTGCAATACGGCCGGATTCTCCCAGTCGTCAGGTTTCCTTCTGATCGTGTCGCGCATGACTCCGAGAATAGCACGGAGAAGCCGCACCGACTACCCGGCGCGCTCAAAGGCAGCGCATGCAGACGTGAGGAATCTTCGGGGAAGACAACCGCATGTTCCCGCGCCGCGGCAGAACATACAGCCCCGCAGGTGCGCCGTGTCATGCGGGGCGGCTCAGCGGCGCAAAACGCCGCACATACTCGGCGTCCTCGGCCGGCTGATCGCTGAACTTGTCGTATATGCCCACTATCACCCCGTCGTTGGGCTTGATCGATTCGAACGTCTCTCTGAACGCCTGCTCCACCCACTGCTTGCGCTCGGAGAGCCGGCCGGCCGCCAGTATCTTGAACGCCAGACAGGGCCGCTTCGTCTGGCGCATAGCCCGGAACATGCGCGGCGGGTCGTCAACCAGGTACACCTCGCGGTCGGGAATGATGGCACGCCCGAGCAGGGCGGTGAGTTCCGCCGGCGTGCGGTGGCGCTCATATACACAGGTCATGTAGAAGTCCACATCCCAGCCTTTGGATTCCACGGCATCGACCACCGCGGGCATGTGCGTCGAAACTCCCGCCATCAGTCCGGCATCCTTCACGCGTTTGAGGTAATCTCCCACGCGCTCGAATCTGCCCTCCTTGAACAGCTGATCCGTCGCTTCGCCGTGGTGGGCTATGGCGATGCAGCCCGATTTGGCGATGGTTTCGATGGGAACCGTGCCGCGGTAGAAATCCTCGCCCAGGGATATGTAGTGCATCTGCCCGCCGGAATCGACGAACATGCGGTACAGCTGCCAGTCGCCCCCGGAACTCTGGAAGCAGTTTATGCCCACTTCCTGACACCGCCGCAGGGTCTTGAGTTTCTGTTCGACGGTGTAATACCGGCGCATTTCCTCGTTGACGAAGACGGACAGGTGCGAGCCGGCGTTGAAGCAGTTGGCGCCGCATATCAGCCGCGAAATCTGGTATCGCCCGAAAGGCATCTGCGGAAGTTGCGCCTGCTCCGCCGGCGCTGCCGCCGCCCCCAGTGCCGGCGCTGCCGACACCGCGCATGCCGAGGCGATGAACTCCCTGCGTGTGGGATCCGGTGCGGGAGATGTCTTGTCCGTTATGCGTGTGGTGCCTTGAGTCATGACCGTTCCCAGCCGGAATGGAGACCGTCCGTCCACGTGTCCGCCGGCGCGCGCCGTCGGTTAAGAACACGAAATATCATACCAGCAGAAAGCCCGGATGTGGCGGGGGAATGCGCCCGTACTGGCGCGTTCGCCGCCCCGCGGCGAGGCTCAGGCATCGCTGGCGGCGACAGGCCTTCTGCGCAGTGCCGCGCGCACCAGAGGATATCCAGACGGCGGGCTTGACCCGGGCGCACGCGTCATGAAGCGGTTAAGGACAAATCAAGCAGAGGTGCAGTCGCCATTGCCATATTTGACGGGCGTACCGGTCGGCGGCATACCATGTGTATCAGCCCGTGTGCCGCTCTGCCAATGCGGGCACGGGCCAGTCACCGTCGTACCTGCGTCTTGAGCTCAGGTGGCCTGTCTTCTGGAAGGAGGTCCCATGCATCGCGTGATAGTGGCGTGTCTGGTAGTCGCAGGGTTTCTCGCTCTTCACCATCTCTTCGCGGCCGACAACGTAGCCGAACTGAAGCCGGGGCTGCTGGCTCGGATATTCGACATGGGCGGGGAGGTGACGGATTTCCCGACAATTCCGGCCGACAAGAAGCCCGCCGTCGAGCGCGTTGATTCCACCGTCAACGTTGACGCCGCTGGCGAAAAGTGGCCCGGCACCGAACTGGATGACCACATCTACATCCGCTGGACCGGCGTCATTCGTATCGCCAAGGCCGGCCAGTACAGGTTCTTCACCATATCCGACGACGGCTCGCGCCTGTTCATCGACGGAAAGCTCGTGGTCGATAACGGCGGTCTTCATGCCGCCGAGGAGAAGGACGGCACAATCGAGCTGAAGGAAGGAGACCACGAGCTCAAGCTGGAGTTCTTCGAGAACGAAGGCGAGGCCGTCTGCAAGCTCTACTGGCAGCCTCCTGGAGTGGCCGACAAGGAACTGGTTCCGGCGTCGGTCCTCTTCCACAAGCCCGCTGCGGGCAAATAGCCGCGCTGCATGGCGGTCGGCTGTAGTACTCCGGAGGCGGGGCGTCCCGGCCCGTCATCGCGCCGGGACGTCTGCGGTCTTGTCGCGGCGCCAGCGCTGCCGGTGCTGATGGCTGTTTCCCAGGCGTAGGGAGTTGTCGGTGCCGTGTGACGGCGATCCCGCAGTCGTTCCGGGCGCGGCGTTACTTCGGCGGCTCTGTTCCGACGACCAGACGGCCTTTTTCGTAAACCGGCATCCGGTCGGTTACTGTAGTGCGTCCGCGCTGGATGCCGGTGTATGACCAGTCGTTATCCGGATTCCAGGCCGCGGCGGCCTTCTGCGGGACGGCAATGCGGAACTGCACCTCGCGCCGCGACTCCGACTGTCCGCCGGGATAGTGGTCTTTGCCGTCGAAGGCGATCTCCAGGTAGTACACGCCGCGTCCGGCATTCCACGGCGTCAGGGGCGAGACTCTGGCCTTCTGATGATGGCCGAGGGTTACGGTTATCTGCTCCGGCGCCACGCCTGCGGCGGTGCATTCGCTTATGTCGAGGAAGTAGCGGAAACACACGTTCTCGGCGGTGCGCGCCGGCCAGGCCGTGCGGTTGTGCAGCAGCGCGCGTATCTCCGTGAAATGTTTTTCCGCGGCGTTTACGGCGGCTTCCACGACGAACTCATCGTGCGGCTGCTCGGGCGGCGGGAAGTCCTTCAGCGGCTGCCCGCCGTACTCCATGACCAGCCTCGCCAGGGCGCCGGTGAAACCGGCGTTGTAGTCGCACGCCACTTCGTTGTTGATGTAGTTATCGCGCGCATCCTTGTAGGCGTCGTTGCGATCAGGTCCCCCGACCAGCGCCCCGTACAGGACGTGCCGCTGTTCGGCGGGCGTGCGGATATCGTTGCACCACGAACCGTGCGACCCGCGGTGATGGGGGTTGCGCGGGGGGTTCTGCCCGTAGCCCACAACGTAACTGCTCCGCCGCGGATTGTCGCCGAGCATGTAGTTGATCTGCCGCACCGCGAAATCGTGATAGCGCTTCTTCAGGTCGCCGGCGGGCAGGCTGTCGCTGTAGATGAGCGCCAGCATCGCCGTGTTGGCGGCATAGCGCAGCGAGCCCCATTGATCGAGCCATGCCAGCCCGCCGGGCGTGTAGTGTATGCGCTGTCCGCGGAAGCCGACCGTCCAGTAATCCAGCCAGCGCCGCGCGTCGTCGTGGTATTCCTGTTTGCCCGTCAGGCGCGCCAGCAGCACGTAGCATCCGTAGGACTTGTCGTCCCATGCGTGCGTCCACCGATATACCTTGAGCTTCGTCTGGTCCTGCGTGCCGATGCGCTCGTAATGGGCCTCGGCCTTCTGAAGATAATCGCGGTCGCCGGTGGCGCGATGCAGCCACAATGCCGCCCAGCACAGCTCGTCGTGAAAGCCGCTCCATGAGTTGTAGAAATTGCGGGCGTCGGTGATGGAGTCGGAATATTTCCCCTGGTGCTTCGCGGCAAACTCGTAGAGCTCGCGAGCGTGCTTCAGCAGGCCGTCGGCGTATTCCGCGTCGGTCCCCCGGAAAACCACCGATCCCGCCGCCAGCGCCGCCGCGTACTCGCCGGCAAGGTCCGACCCGGGTGTCTGCGCGGTTATCTTGAACGATGGACGCGGCATGCGCATGACCTCGGGCGGCCCCCACCAGGCATGATCGCGCGCGCCCTCGCCAACCTGTCCGTACAACTCAGCCGGACCCGTGTGGCACTTCATCAGATAGTCCAGCACCCACCGCAGGTTGTCGAGTATGTACTCCAGCTGACCCGCCTTGACGTATCCCTCGCGGTATTCCACCACGCTCCACGCCAGCAGCGTGGCCGAGCCGGCCATGGGAAAACCGAACTTCACATGGTCGCCCGCGTCGTACCACCCGCCCGTCAGATCGACGCCGTTGTCTGCGCCGTCGTTCAGGGCCGAATCGCCACGCCAGCATACGCGGTTCGTCGGCGGAAGCCGCCCGGATCGCTGCGCCTCGTAGAACCAGATCGCTTTCTGAAGCGCTTCGGCGTAGTTCGGCGCGAAGGGCGGGGCCGGCGGTTCCGTTGCGCCCGGCGACTGGCTGGCGGACGCGAGCATGAAAACAACACAGAGTGTTGCCATCCACGTGCGCATACAGAAACCTCGCGGACCGCAAAATCGCGACCTCGGCACAAAGCGCGCGGCCCGCATGTCGGCATATGCGCAAACCGCGCACCCGCATACGCGCAGACAGCGCCGGCATCACGCCCGTTTCACATCCTGCCACTGTCCGCTGCGTGCGCTGGCGAGCACCGCATCGCACACGTACTGCGTGCGCAGCGCGTCGCGGAAATCGGGCATCGCGGGCTTGTTCTTCGCCAGACCGTCGAGGAAATCGGCCAGCTGGTGCACGAACGTGTGCTCGTAACCGATCTGAAGCCCCGGCACCCACCACTTGTCCATATACGGATGTCCGCCGCCGTGATCGGTTACGTGTATCGACCGCCAGCCGCGCAGTTTTCCCTCGTCGCGGTGGTCGAAGTACTGAAGGCGGTGCAGGTCGTGCAGATCCCAGCGGATCGACGCCTTCTCGCCGTTTATTTCGAACGTGTACAGCGCCTTGTGTCCGCGGGCGTAGCGCGTCGATTCGAAGTTGCCCAGCGAACCGTTATCGAACCGGCAGAAGAATGTGCACGCATCGTCAATGCCCACCGGCTCCACCTTGCCCGTCTCGGCATGCTTGCGCTCCTTGACGAACGTCTCGGTCATGGCGTTCACGCGCGTGATAGGCCCGTTGTGCCACATGGCCGTGTCGATGCAGTGCGCCAGCAGGTCGCCCGTGACGCCCGAGCCCGCGGCCTTCACGTCCAGCCGCCACGTCGCCATGCCGCCCTGCGGAACTTCCGCCGAGATCGTCCAGTCCTGGAGGAAGTTGGCGCGATAGTGGAAGATTTTCCCCAGACGGCCTTCTTCTATGATCTGTCTGGCCAGCGTCACCGCGGGCACGCGCCGGTAGTTGAACGACACGAAGTTCGCCACGCCGGCTTTCTCCACCGCCTGAACCATCGTCAGCGCCTGCTCGCCGTTGAGCGCCAGCGGCTTCTCGCAGATGATCATCTTGCCCGCGTTGGCCGCCGCTATGGCGATCTCCGCATGCATGTTGTTGGGCACGCAGATCTCCACAAGATCGACGTCTTTGCTCTCCACGACCTTGCGCCAGTCGGTGCACGCCGACTCATAACCCCACTTTGCCGCGAAGGCTTTGGCCTCGGCCTCCACCAGTCCGCACACCACCTTGAGCACGGGCTGATACACCACGTCGAAGAAGTTGTTCACCCTGCGCCAGGCGTTGGAGTGCGCCCGCGCCATGAACCCGTAACCGATCATTCCTACCCTGATTTGTGTTGCCATGGCATTCCTCGCTGTATGGACCTCGTCTGTTCAGTTCCGAAACGTGTTGCCGCGTTCGCCCGGCGGCCGATATTCCGCCCCGCGCGGCGGTCCGTCACGACCAGCCGTGCGCCTCGCGCACGCTGATCATCGCCGCCAGTATCTTGTTCCATGTCATGGGGTTCATCATCACGGCGTTGGGGAACATGCATCCGTCCCAGCACACGTGCTTGAACGCCCTGGTCTGATCTCCATTGCGGTCGCGCATCCAGAAGCCGGCAAATCTGGTGATGTCGAGTTTGCCGTTCGGGTCGTCGGGCAGGCAGTGCCGGCCGGTCTTGTCGTGCGTGCCCGAACCCTTTACGGTGGCATCGTTCTGCGCGATGTGCAGATCCACCGTCCACGGGCGCAGCGCGTCGGTCAACTGCCGCATGGCCTTTTCCAGCAGGCCGCGGTCCTTCCAGTCATAGCCCTGCGGCAGCAGCGCATCCTCCGGGGCGTTGTAGCCCAGCGTGTACAGAAGCGTGTGGGCCATGTCGGCCTGAAAACCCAGCGTGCGCGGGCGCCCCACATCCTCCAGCACCCGCACCATCAGACGCCAGGAATGCATCCCGCCCCAGCATATCTCGCCCTCGGCGGCCAGACACTGTCCGTACATCTCCGCCACGTCGCACGCATCGCGGAACGTCTGCACGATCTTCCGGGTGTTGCCCGCCGGGTCTTTGGCCCAGTCCGCCGGGCTGCACGCCGAGTCTATGCGCACCACGCCATAGCGGCGTATGCCCAGCCGGTCGAGCCTTTCGGCTATGCGGCATGCCTTGCGCACCTGCGTAACGAAATTGCGCCGTTCGGTTTCGTCGCCCATGGCCGACCCGCCGCCCGTCGGCGGCCACACCGGCGCCACCAGCGAGCCGATGGCCAGATTCCTTGCGGCGAACTTGTCGGCCAGCCTCTTTATCCCGTCGTCATCGATGTCGATGCTGATGTGCGGGTCGAACAGAAACAGGTCCATCCCGTCGAAGCCGACGCCATCGACGTTCGCCGCCGCCGTCAGATTCATCATCGTGTCCAGATCGATGCACGGCTCGGCGCCCGGACTGCCCTTGCCGACCAGACCCGGCCACGCCGCGTTGTGAAGCTTCGGATAGGTGTTGCCCATGAGTCCGTCCTTTCTCCTTATGCCCCTGAATCGCCCCTGGCACGGCGACCAGCCGGGTTCCGGTGCATACGACCCTGCCGCCGCGCACGCCATCCGCTATATCCGGCGGCACGCGCCGGACGAACGCCCGCCCGGCGCGTGCCGCGCGCCGTCATGCCGTCACTTGCCCACTTCCGGAGCGTCGGGATTGACCTCCGGTCCGAAATACCGCAGTACCACCAGCGGCTCGGTCGCCGACGTATTCTCGAACACCACGCCGGCTTTCGCGGCTTCCTCAGTGCAGAAGACCTCGTCTTCCGTCAGGTCATAGAAGCCGATCATGTTGGGCGAATCCAGCCGCAGCTTGTTCATCTTGCCCTGGCCCTGAACGGTGATAAGCCCGTACGCGCCGTTGTCCTTGATCTTCACCTTCACGCCGGGCTGAACCGTGAGCTCCTTGGCCGTGAACAGCTGTTCGCCGCGCACCCGTCCGTAAACGATCCACTTGTCGATATAGCCTTCTTTGGCCGTGTCGGCCACGGGCTTGGGTTCCAGGAAGTGGTTCTTGTAGAAGTACGGGTCGGTGTTGGCCTCCCAGTCCAGCTGATCGACGATGAAATCGAGGTCGTTGTGCTTCTCCCTGGGCATGTCCTTCACCAGCAGCGACCAGGGCACCTCGCGCCCCTCGACCAGCGACTGATACATGCCGAACACGTCCGAACCCCACTGCGGTTCATACGTGCACAGCGAACCGGGCGCGTGCAGAATGCCCGGGCCCACCAGCCAGCCCGTGCCGGGCTTCAGACGATACGCCGGCGCCAGGTCCAGTATGCCGTTGTCGCCCTTGTTCCAGTTGGCCAGACACCGCTTGACCTGTTCCTTGGTCACGTTGGGGAAAAGCCCGAAGAACGTGTACGGGAAGTTGTTGCCCGTCATGTTGTGCTGCGGCGGGAAATAATACGCCTCGGGCTTGCCCTCCTGGCCCACCAGCCGCGCCTGTTCCATCGACTGATGGATGTGGTGCGGTATCGGTCCCATGTTGTCGAAGAACTTCGAATACACAGGCCAGCGCTTGTACTTCGTCCAGATGGCCTTGCCGATGGCCGCGGCACCGAGCTCGTCGATGGCGTCCTTCAGAAGAAAGCGGCAGCCGTCGGCCACCACGTAGCTCAGCCCCTCGTCCGGCGTGCGATTCTCGTTGGCCGCCGGGGTTGTCGATGCGAACCATCGCTCGTCGATGCCTCCGCGATTCAACCCGAAGGCATACAGATCGTCCGGGTTGAGCTTCAGCCTCTTGCCCGGCTGAAGAAACGACCGCGGCACCCAGTTCGGCGCCAGTCGCCACAGCCCGCCGCTCTGTTCGAGGGCCGCTTCGGCCAGTTTCTTGACGTTCCGCGATACCGTCTTCAGTTCCTTTACTGTTCTGGCAGACATGGGTCACTCGCCTCGCATAAAAAGGTACACCGGTTCAGTTGACAGGTCGGCACATTGCCAGCCGTTACAATACTCGCTGACGGCCTTGTCTTCAACAAGGGGCATTTGAGCACATGCAAGGTGGCCAGAGGAGATGGCAGCGTACAGGGGGTGCCGGAACACCTTCGCTCCGCGCGTGCTTCGTTCCTTCGTCACTCCCGCGCGGGCAGTAATCCGGCGCCGAAGGTGGTTCATGCTCGAACGGGCAGGCCGTCATTCCCGCGCAAGCGGGAATCCCGCAGCGCGTGCGGCGGAACGCAGTCGCCGGTTTTCGTCATCCCCGCGCAAGCGGGAATCCAGCCTTCTCCACCGCGTGCGGGAAAGCATTCCCAACGCCCTGCCTCAGGGCCGCGTCGTCGGTCCTTCGGGGTGTACCATGCGCACGCCGTCGTCGGCAATGAGCTTGCCCGTCTTCTTGTCCCATCTCCGCGTGCGCACCGGCATCGTGTGTTTGCCGTGGCAGTCGGTGCACACGTGCGCCTGTGCCGTGGTCGGCACGACAAACGCCTCGTGGCCCTTGACCTTCAGCAGTTTCTCGCGCGGATGGCAGATCATGCATGAGGGATTCACGGCCTCGCGCGGGTACATGATGTCGGGCGGGATTATCCCGTTCTCGTCGGAACTGTGCTTGTCGGATTCCCCGTGACAGCTGGCGCAACCAACGCCGTTTTTCTGATGGTTCGCCGCCAGCTCTTCGCGCTGAAAATTCATGTGGCAGGTCAGACAGTAGAAATTGTCAGCCGGCGTAACGGCCGTTGTCGCGGGGCGCGTGGCCGCCGGAGCCTCCACATCCGCCGGGCGCTGCCGCTGTACACACGACGTCAGCACCGCTGCCGCCAGACAAAGAAACACGCTCCGCCTGTTCACGGGCATCTCCATTACGCAGTTGTCCGATGAGAAAGCGCCGCCGGGATGCGCGCTATACGTATTGCCAGTTGCGCAGCCACTGATAATCCGCCGGCAGATGCGCCCACATCTCGCGACAGGCCGCGTCGAGCTCGGCCTTCTCCGCAGGCGAGAGCATGTCGTTCTGGCGGCGCTCCTTGATGGCCAGCGCCACGTTGTCCACCTGTTGCGGGCTGATCAGCCCGGGTATCGGCGCCGTTATGGCCGGATTGCACAGTATGTTGCGTATCGCCAGGCGCGCCCGCAGGTCATCGGCTTCCTTTTCCGGGCTGTCGGGCGAACTGTCGCCCTTGAACAGCGAGTTGCTGCCGAACGGCTTGATGCCGAGAACACCCACATCATACTGCCGTACCGCCGCAAACACGCTGTCGGTGGGAAGTTCCCTCGAACTGGCCGTGTATGGCGTCACCACCACCTGCACCACCTCGGGATACTTCTCGATCATCATCTTTATCCACGGCCTGTCGTGCGACGAAAAGCCCGTGAAACGGCACTTGCCTGCCTTGCGCGCCTTGTCCAGCGCGGCGATCATCTCCTCGACCTCGCCCGGCGTGTGGTTGCTGCCCTTTTCGTGGCAGGTGATTCGCCACAGGTCAACGTATTCGAGACCGGCCGCCTTCAGACCCTCGTCGAGCGACTGGAGCAGCTTCTCGCACTTGCGCCACGGGGCGAAGCGCATTTCCTTCTCATACCACGAATAGCCCAGGAACATGGCCTCGCGCCGCCCCTTGAGCGCTTTGGCGTACGCCATCACCTCGCCGCCGGTGCACGCGTCGATCAGGTTTATGCCTCGCTCGATGCAGCGCGAAACCACGTCCCAGCGGTTCTGATCAAACGCGCTGCGGTGCTGGCTGCCCGGCAGCCCGTACGGGTTGATGTTGCTGCCGCCGATGTACTTGTCGATACGCTTCCAGTGCCCGCCCATGCACACCGCCGACACCCATATGCCGGTCTTCCCCAGCCGCCGGTATTCCATTTCCGGGTTGTAACTGCGCGTCTTGCGTATCTGGTCCATGTCGGCCGGCTGGGCTACGCAGGTTCGCTGCGTGCTTCCCGCGACCGCCAGACCTGCCGCCACCGCCGCGCCGGTTTGCAGAACTTCACGCCTCGTCGGTCTGCCAGTGTGCATGATGTCTCCTTCGGATATGGACTCACCGGTTACCTATATCGCGCCGCTCGTGTTGTTGCCAGTTTACACGAGGTCGCCCGCACATGCACGCGAAATGCTCCGCGAACGCCCCGACTGATTAACCCACGATGTGCCGCCTGGCAAGGGGGCGGTTCGGCCGCACCCGCCTCGATTCCGGATTGTGCACCCTGTGCCGTTTTGCCGGCGGGACGGGCGCCGCTTGCAGGCGACGCTCGGCAACATGGGGTTACGCTGCCGTCACTCGCGCCACCGCGGCAGCGACAAGCTCCACGCCGATAAGCATCCGCCCGTTGCCGGCACGCGCGGCGCGGTCCACCCACACCACCTTCGCCGGTCTCATGTGCGATCGGCTCACCAGCGGTTGTGTCGCCTCGTCGCCGGCCACGTAAACCTCCACCATGCTTCCCGGGCGCAGCAGAGCGCCGGCGGAAACTTCAATACGCAGCCCGCCGCTGCCGACCTCTTCCGTGCGACCGGGCAGGTACCGCCCGAGCGCCGGGTCGAAGATCTTCGCCGGTCTTGTGTGCGGCACGCGCAGACCGCCGCGGCGTTCAGCCGGCCGATCAGTTTCCATCTGGCGACCTGCGACGATTCTGTTTTCTGCCGTCATGATCTTCTCCGCGTGTATCGTGCCGTCGAGCGCCGGCGCTCCGCTGGCGCAGGCGTGATGCCTCATAACCACTTATCGGAGCGACCGGCCCGGTCTTTCCACAAAAGCGCCCGGAAAAGATGGCGCGCGCTTACCGGACCAGCCGCGCGGGGATGGATGCCCGACCGCGCGGAGGAGGGGCTTGTGCGGGCGCAGTTGACGGCGGCTCGGTGCGCGATACCCTGTCGCTTCCTTATTCATCGAAGAAGGGAAGGCCCATGTCGCAACTCGATATCCGCATCGGCACGCTGGCGGGCATGAACCGCGGTGCGGCTTACATCAGACAGATACTTCCTTACGGATTCGAAAGCTTCTCGCTGACCTGCTGGCAGAAGATCGGCGACCTGGATCTGCATCGCACCGCCGCGGAGGTGCTGGACGTGCTCGGCGACAAGGCTGTTGTGAGCTGCATAAGCCTCTTCGGCAATCCGCTTCAGGACGAGCAGACCGCCGCCGACTTCGCCCGGCTCATCGACGCCGCACACCTTTTCAAGACCGACCTGGTCACCGGCTTCACCGGCGCCATCGAGGGCAAGCCCATGCCCGAATCCATGCCACGCTTCAAACAGGTGTGGGAACCGCTGGCGAAGCGGGCGGCCGATAAAGGATGCCGTATCGCATGGGAAAACTGCGATATGGGAGGCTGGTGGCATGACGTGCGCTGGAACATCGCGCATTCGCCCACCGCCTGGGAGATGATGTTCAACGCCTTTCCTTCGGACAACTGCGGGCTTCAGTGGGAACCGTGTCATCAGATGTGCTCTCTGATAGATCCGATAGCGCAACTGCGGCAGTGGGCGCGCAAGGTGTTCCACGTTCATGGCAAGGATGCCACGGTTGACTGGCACGCCATACGAACGTGGGGCATACGCGGCGGCAAGCCGTATGTATGGCACCGCACGCCCGGTTTCGGCGACAGCAACTGGACCGACATCATCAGCATTCTGCGCATGAACGGTTTCAGGGGTTCGATAGACATCGAGGGCTGGCACGACCCCGTGTATCGCGACGAACTGGAGATGACCGGACAGGTGCACGCCCTGCGGTATCTGAAGAACTGCCGCGGCGGACCTTTCGTGCCCAACCCCGCATAGGCGCCGACGTTACGCGCCGTGGCAGCGTGTTCGCGCGCTTAGCGAATATCTTGCGCCGATTTGACCGGTGGTGCGTTGCGTGCTATAGTTGGTCAAGATTAATCGTGGCCGGCCGCTTAAACGTTGACAACTAAGGATTTAGCCACGGCCGGTTTGGACTTAACCGTGGTGGAACGCCCTGTGGGGAGGAAATGAGCCCCGGCCAGGCCGGTGACGGTCTTGGGATGTCAACAGATATCAGGGCTCAAGTACTTCAGGCGATAGACCTTGTGGCGCTTATAGGCCAGAGCGTGGCTTTGAAAAAGCGCGGCAGGCACTACGTGGGACTGTGCCCTTTTCATCAGGAGAAGGCGCCGTCGTTTCACGTAAGTCCTGAGAAACAGACGTTTTACTGCTTTGGATGCAAGGTCGGCGGTACCGCGTTCGATTTCGTAATGAAGCGGGACCGCGTCGAGTTCAAAGAAGCGCTTGAAATACTGGCACGCCAGGCAGGAATTACGCTTCCGGCGTATGGCGGTGCCAGGCAGCCGCCGGGCGAAAGGCAATTGCTGCTCGACGCTCATACGGCGGCATGCCGGTTCTTTGAAAATCTGTTCTGGGATCCGCATCGAGGAGCGGCGGCGCGTAACTACATGCTGGGCCGCGGCTTCAAGGAGGAGACACTGCGCAGTTTCGGCGTGGGACTGGCCCCCGATTCATGGGATGCGCTTTTGAGCGGACCGGTAGGGCGCAAGTTCCCCTCGAGTTTGCTGCTCAAGGCTGGATTGGTTAAGCAGCGGGAAGATGGCAGCGGTTTCTACGATACTTTCCGAAACCGCATCATCTTTCCCATCCGCAACGAGGCGGGACAGATCATCGCTTTTGGCGGGCGGGTGATGCCGGGCTCGGATGACCCGGCCAAGTACCTCAACAGTCCGGAAACGCCGTTGTTCGCCAAGAGCCGGTCGGTGTTCGGATTGAGTTTCGCGCGCGAAAGCATCACCCTCAGCCGCACGGTTGCGGTGGTGGAGGGATATACGGATGTGATGATGGCCCATCAGTTCGGCGCGGCCAACGTCGTTTCCGTTCTGGGGACGGCGATGACGGAACATCACGTGGGCCTGCTGCGGCGGTTTGCCGACCGCATCGTTTTGCTTTTCGATGCTGACGCTGCCGGCGACATGGCGGTCAATCGTGTGGTAGAGTTGTTTCTGACGCAGCCGGTGGAAATCGCAGTGGCCTCCATGCCGGCCGGACTGGATCCCGACGAATTTCTGCTGCGCCACGGCAAGCAGGGTTTTGAACAACTGCTTGCCGGTGCAAAGGATGCGTTGGAGTACGGCTGGAGCCGGTTCAAGGCCCGTTTTGCGGCCGACGGAAGCGTAACCGGACAGCAGAGAGCCGTTGGCGAGTATCTGGACATGCTCGCGCAGGCTCGCGCCGCCGGCAAGGTCGATGCACTGCGATGGGGAGCGGCTCTGGTGCGCGTGAGCAGGCTTACGGAAATACCGCTGGATCAGCTTAACCGGCGGTTCGCGTCGAAACGGTCCGCTTGGCGTAATCGGCACCCGGCCGACGCCGGCAGTTTTCCGGGGCAGTCGGGCCAAAGCGCGCCGCACGCCGGCGAGATGGCCCAGCGGACGGTTCTTGGTGCGATTCTGAACGAACCGCAGCGTCTGGCGGCCGTACGTGATGCCTTGAAGGTGGAGGATTTTCAGGAGCCGCGTCTGCGGGCGCTGGCCGGCGTATTGTGGGAGTATCAACACAGCGGAGGGAAACCGGTATTGAATGAACTGCTGGCATCTCTGTCTGATGAGAACATCAGGTCTCTGGCGGTAGAGCTGGCAGTCGAGGCGGAGGAGATCGGGGAGATTGACAAGGCGCTGGACGATGCCGTGGCCTACATGGTGGAGGCGCGCCGTGCGACCGAAGAACGGGAAATGTTCTCGGCGGCTCATGAGGCAGGCGTCGATCAGCAGGTGGAGATGCTGAGGAGGTTGCAGGAGAAGGCCCGGCGGCCGGATTTGCGCCGCATCGGGCCGTGAAGCGCCGCCTGCGGGCTGCGCTTCGGGCCGGCGAAGATGGTATGGACGCCGGCCGCGGAACCCTGACGGATGTCGCGTTGCAGGGATCGGAAATGGTTCCGAGGTCCTTGGCCCGCTCCGCTGCGGTTCCTTTGTCTCCGGCATCTTGATTGATGCCGGCGACGTTGTGTGCGGATGTACTAAATGGCTCCGGAAACACCTTTGATCGGTTCAGGGTCTCAGGAGGAAGTGGACTCGCGCGTGGCCAGCCTTCTCGAGCTGGGCAAGTCGCGGGGCTATCTCACGTACGACGAGCTGAACGACCGTCTGCCCGACGAGGTCGTCTCGCCGGACAAGCTTGACTGTCTGCTCATGAAGATCGACGAGATGGGCATCAAGCTTATCGACGAGATGGACGTCGCGGACTTTCAGGCGCAGGCCAGGTCGGGTGCGCCGCGCTGCAAGGAACCTCCGCCCGGCGAGCCGGGCCCCGAGGAACTCGCCGCGGCGAAACAGGAGGAAGAGAACCTCGACCTGAATCTCGAACAGGAACTGGCCGAGGCGTCGAGCAAGCACATCGACGACCCGGTGCGCATGTATCTGACGCAGATGGGCGAGATACCGCTGCTCACGCGCGAGCAGGAGATCGCCCTCGCCAAGAAGATCGAGATCACCCGCAAGATATTCCGTTCGCGCGTGCTGGAGAGCGACTACTGCCTTCAGGCCGCCGTCGAGATCCTTCAGCAGGTGGACGACGGCGATCTGCCCTTCGACCGCACGATGAAGATAAGCACCGCCGAGGACCAGGCCGACAAGGCCACCATCGGCCAGCGCATTCCCATGAACCTGGAGACGGTGCGGCAGATGCTCGCGCGCAACCGGCGCGACTGGGAAGCGCTCCGCAACGCGAAGACGAAGAAGGAACAGGAACAGCTCATGCTCGCCATCCGCCGGCGCCGCCGCCGCGGGGTGAAGCTGCTGGAGGAACTGTCGCTGCGCACCAGCCGCGTTGCGCCGCTCATGAAGAAACTCACGAGCATTTCCAACAAGATGCTCGAGCTCGAGCAGCGCATCGCCGAGCTGTCGAGGCTGAAGGACCCGGGCGAGGACCTGGAAGTGTGTAAACAGGAACTTGCGGGACTGGAGGACCTGGTTCTGGAAAAGGCGCAGGACCTCCACAGACGCGTGGTCGCCATCCGCAAGATCTACAACAAATACGAGGACGCCAAGCGCAAACTCTCCGGCGGCAATCTGCGGCTGGTGGTGTCCATAGCGAAGAAATACCGCAACCGCGGACTGTCGTTCCTCGACATAATCCAGGAAGGCAACACCGGCCTGATGCGCGCGGTGGACAAATACGAATACCGGCGCGGCTACAAGTTCAGCACGTATGCCACATGGTGGATCCGCCAGGCCATCACCCGCGCCATCGCCGATCATGCGCGCACCATCCGCATCCCTGTGCACATGATCGAAACCATGAGCAAGCTGCGCAACATCTCCCGGCAGATAATGCAGGAGGTGGGCCGCGAGCCGACCATAGAAGAGATCGCCAAACGCGCGAAGATGAGCATCAGCGAAACACGGCGCGTGCTGAAGATATCGCGCCATCCCATTTCGCTGGACCGGCCGGTGGGCGAGAGCGAGGACAGCTACTTCGGCGACTTCATCCCTGATGAAAAAGCCGAGAATCCCGTCGATGCGGCCACGCAGGAGATGCTCCGGGACAAGATAGAACAGGTCCTCAAAACCCTTACCTACCGCGAGCGCGAGATAATCAAACTGCGCTACGGCATCGGCGACGGCTACACCTATACGCTCGAGGAGGTCGGACGCATCTTCAAGGTTACCCGCGAGCGCGTGCGCCAGGTGGAAGCCAAGGCCATACGCAAACTCCAGCACCCGGTGCGGGCGCGCAAGCTCGAAGGTTTTCTGCACCTTGTGAGAAGGTGATACGGCAGGCCAGCGCCGCACCTGACGGACCGTGAAGGGGTTGCTCGCGGCGCCGGGTAGCGCCGCGCCTGCGGGACTGCGCGCATCTCAGACGCGGGCCGGCGATAGCCCATCGAGCAGCTGGCGTATGCGGGCCGGGCTCAGCTGGCGCAGCGAGTCAACCACCAGATCGGCGCACGGGGCGAGTTGCTCCCGCGCGGCCGTGCCGGTAAGCGCCACGGCCTTCATGCCCGCCCGGCGCGCGGACTCCAGCCCGGGCAGCGAATCCTCGATGACCGCGCAGCGCGCGGGCGGCACGTTCAGAAGCCGGGCCGCCACAAGCATCACTTCCGGGTCGGGCTTGCCATGCCGGACGTCGGCTCCGCTGACCACCGCCTGGAACAACCGGCCGGCGCGCAGATGCTCCTTTACAAGAGCCACATTCTCGGGCGGTCCCGAGGACCCTATTGCCAGCGCAAAGCCTTCCCGGTGCAGGGCCTCGATGAGATCCGACGCCCCGTCCATCTCGGGGAAGCGACGGCGCAGAATGTCGCGATAGGCGGCTTCCTTCTCCCTGTCGAAAACCGCGACGGCCTGGTCGTCGAACCGGTTCGGCCAGAGGGCGTTTATTATCTCGCGGCTTGTCCGTCCGAAGGTGGCGGCGAACTGCGCTTCGGTCATGTCCACTCCGAATCGCCGCGCTGTCAGACGCCAGGATTCGTAATGCGCCCGGTAGCTGTCCACCAGCACGCCGTCCATGTCGAAAATAACGCCGTATCCGTTCATGGCGACCTGATATCGTAGCAGTAAAGCGTGTCGTGATAGCGAAGGTACAGCCTTCCGTCGCAGATGACCGGATGGGCCCATACGTCGCGCCGGTGTTTCTGCTGAAAGACGAATCGTCCGGCCGTCCTGAACTCGTCGGCGTCGCCCACCACCAGCGCCATGACGCCTTCCTGGCTCAGACAGTACAACCGCCCGTCGGCAAAGATGGCCGAGCCCATCGCCAGTTCGCGCGAGCGGAAAAGGGTCGCGCCGCTGCGCAGGTCGATAGCTCCCCAGCCGTTGAAGTGTCGATACCACGATCCCCACAATCTCTCGCCCACGAGCAGCACGCCGCCATGGCAGGTATCCATGTCGCACGTCCAGACGTGCTCGATGCGCACGTCGCGACCCTCGACGCGCATGCGCAGCAGCTTTCCCCCGCCGCTGTCGGGGGCGGTCATGAAGACCGCGTCTCCCGCCAGCACCGGCGTAATGCCGAGAACTTCGTATCGCGTCGGGAAGGGCACGGTCCACAGGAGCCGGCCGTCTTCGGCGTCCACCGCGTACAGATGCCGCGAAGAAGCATTGACGATGATCCGCAGACCGCCCATTTCGAAGAGAATCGGCGATGCGTAGCCCGTTGACTCCGCCTCGCGTCGCGGCTGCGGCAGGGCGGCTCGGCTGGACGGATCGGTGGCGCGCTCGGATTCCAGCGGCGGACTGGTCCACAGCGTCTGTCCCGTTGTTCTGTCCAGAGCCGCCATCAGGGCCTTTGCGCCGCCCGGACTCACTATGACGCGCTCGCCATCAAGCAGGAGGTTTTCGCTGATGGCCCAGGTTATGTTCCTGCCGCCGAAGCGTTCCAGGACGTTCACGGCCCACAGTTCGCGTCCGTTGCGGGCATCGAAGCACGCCGCCCGGCCGTGGGCGTTCATGTGATAGAGCCTGCCGCCGTCGAAGGTGCAGCTCGCCCGCGCGCCCGGGTAGGAACCGCGCCACGATCGGCCGTTGGTCGTCTTCCAGCGCACTTTGCCATCGAGATCCAGGGCGAACACCCACAGGTCCTCATCCACGTCGCCGGTGATGTATATCGAGCCGCCGGTTACGATGGGCGACGACCAGCCGCGTCCCATCCCGCCGGCCGTCCATAGCAGTCTGGGACCGCCCTCGCCCCACGCGCGCAACAGGCCTTTCTCGTCGCTTATGCCGTCGCGGCGCGGGCCGCGCCATTGCGGCCATCCCGGTTCCCTGGATGCCACGAGCACCGCGGCAGGGGCTGCCCCAGCCCGGAGCGCATTGGGCATTGCCGCAATCGCGCACGAAAGGCAGGCGACAAAGATCGTTCGCACGCCGCGCATCGCGCCGCATGGTGGCGGCGACGACCGCAACTGTCAACGCCGCGGCGCAACGGCTGGCCACATTCAGGCCGGCGTGTAGGGCTTAAGCGACCTCGGGATGAATCGTCCGACCGCGCGGCAGTAGTCGATGTAACACTGTCCGTGCTGGGCGGCAAGGTGCTTTTCCTCGCGGCGGGCTTCCCACTGGAGGAGCACCAGATGAACTATGCCGGCGGCGAGCATGAGCGGCGATAGCATCGCCAGCATCGTCGCCAGCATCAGAATTGATGACAGCGCATATATCGGATGGCGCACGTAGGCATACGGGCCGCTCACCACAAGCTGCGTCTTCTCCTCAGGATTTATGCCCATGCGCCAGGATTTGCCCATCCTCTTCCAGCATACGGTCGTTGCGGCCAGAGCCGCGACGGCTGTGGCGGCCGCTGCCCAGGAGATGACGACATTGCTCCACAGCGGGCGCACGAGGGCGGGAGGATTCGCCACGAAAGCCGTGACGTAAGGATGTACGGCCCACACGAGCACGGCCGGATACCAGATTACGCGCAGGATTTTCCCGAGTTTTTCTGCGGGAAGCATGCTGGAGGAACCGCCGGTCAGCCGTCGCACCTTCCACGCCAGGCGCAGAACGCGCGCCCAGTAGTATGTGAGCACCAGCGCGATGATGAGTGGCGGCACCCGGAACATGGCCGCATTGTGGGCAGAAATGCGGGGAATGCAAAGGGTCAGGGAACCGGTGGCGCCATCTGGCCTGTCGGCAGGGCGCTGCCTACGGGTCTGCCAGCGGCGGCCGGAGGAACAGCGCTGCCCGCCGCGGCGGGGTCGTTTGAGGGCGATGCTCTCATCGCGGTGCCGGTGCGCGCCGCCTGCCGCATCTGCACCCATTTTTCTCTGGGCGGGCAGACTTCCTTGATCTTGCTTACCACCTCGGCGTGGATAAGCGTGTTCTTTTCGATATTGAAGTGGTCGGTATCCGGCAGAAGCAGATCGCGCCGCTCAGCCCGTATGTTGACGTTCTGGAGGTTCTTCACTTCCGGCTTTTCGGGTTCCAGCGGTATGCCGCGGAAGAAAGGCAGATCGTCGAGGAGATTGGGCTGATAGATGTTGTAACACAGCCCGATGTTGGCCGGCACCTTCGGCGGCGTTACCGGATCCAGTGTTATAACCAGATCTACCTTGATGTTATGTTCCTCCAGCTGCTTGGCAATTCGCAGGGCGTCGTCCGCGCCGTAGGAGTGTCCGATGAGCACCAGCGGTTCGGGGTCGGTGGCTTTGCTGTATCTTTCTATTATGGCTTCGCACAGCCTCTGCGATTGATCCTGCTGGTAAACCGACGCGCGGATGCCCGCTTCGTTGATGCGCTGGCCCAGGTGGTCTATTCCATATGACCATATGCCGATGAACCCGCGCAGAAGATAAACATTTCCGGCGTATGGCCGGTCTGAATCGGGGCGCACGCGGTCGAGATCGCCCGGGGTCATAGACGCGCAACCCGAGAGCGCCAGAACAGCCAGCACCACCGCCGCTCGCCCGAAATGACGCGAAACGCACAACATAATCATTCGACGTTGTCAGATGAGGTATCGACAAAAGGATACGGCAACATGGGCGACTTGGCAATCGCAGCGACGCTGAAGCTGCGTGTCTGACGGCGGCCGGACGACACATGTCGTTGCTCTCCAAGCATTTACGGCCATGTTACCGTGCCGCTGACGATTGCCTGTTTGTCGCGCGTCGTCTGTATTATCAGTCTTCCGGCATGGTCTATGCCCCGGCACAGGCCGGTTATGGTCACGCCATTGGAAAGACACGTAACGCTGCGGCCGGTGAGGAGATGGTGTTGCTCATATTCCCGCACAACCGCTGGGAAGGGGGCATTCCTGCGCCGGGCGGCCACGGCGCGGATGCTGCGAGCCAGCGCGATAAGGGCTTCGGTGGCATCGATTTGCCGGCCGGCGGCCATTGCCAGCGAAGATATGTTCCCCCGCAAAGAGGGAGGCGCACGGTTGATCTCGTTGTTCAGATTAATGCCTATGCCGATCAGGTCTAATCCCGCCACCCGCTCGCACAAAACGCCGCCGATCTTCAGGCCGTTCAGGATCAGATCATTAGGCCACTTCAACTTAATATCCTGTATGCCAGTCACTTGCGCCAGGGCATTGCGAGCCGCCAGCCCGGCCGCCAGCGCTACCTGGTGGGAAGCCAGATGCTCCTCCACCGGCAGGGCGAATGTGACCGTTATGGCCCCTGGCGCTGACCACCAGCGGTTGGCGCCGCGTCCCCGGCCGGCCGTCTGACAGCCGGTGAGCACGATGGCCGGAGCGAACAGGCGATGCTGGCGGCGCAGGCTGATGGCGTGGTCGTTGGTGCTGCGCAGACGCGGAAACCAGTGAAGGCGGAATGGCCGTATTCCCTGGCGCAGACGTTTGAGGTCGTACTGTCTCATCGGCGCTAATGCCCGCGAGAAACCGGTGTGAGCGTCCCAGCGGGCACAGGATATACGAGCGAAACAGCGTGCATGCAGTCCGCTGGCCTCAGCGTCGCTGCGGCGGCATCAAGTACACAAGCAGACCCTGCGGCATGTCCCGCACCGCAGCGGAATCGATTACAAAACGCCCGCCTCTGGCGACCGCCAGCGGCACAAGCGTTGCGGGCTGTCCGGGGAAGGGCGGAGGGCTGACCGTCCAGGCCGTGGTCTGGTCGGGCGGCGCCAGCGCGCCGTAGATCTGCCATTCTCCGGCGTCATCCTTCATGAGAACCGCCGTACCGGTGATACGAAAGCCCACGGCGCGAAGCATATCCGCCTTGCGGGCCAGGTATTTCTGTTTCACTTCCGAGGCCGGCGGTATGCGCTTTATAGCGGCGCGGATGGCGGCATTGGTGCCCTCGCCGACGGGCTTCTGGTAGTCGTACCACGGTATGCTGTCCAGCGCCAGCCGCGCCAGAGCCGCGTCGGCCTTTTCGTATATTCCGGGCACAGCCCAGGCGAGGACCTTCTGGTTCGTACGGATCATCTCATGCAGGATGATGGCCTGCACGGTCGGTTCGATGTCGTCGCGCCGGGCCAGTTCGTCTATGGCATCGATGGCCCAGGTGTCCCAGTTGGTGTCATCTATCTGGCGGATCTGGTCGGCGAGTCTTGCCACGGCCAGCGTATGGGGCAGCGGCTGGGGTTTAGGTTCCAGCGTCACCTCTTTGGGGAGGGTGATGGTAACGGTTCTCGGGGCGTTTTTCGGGTCGAGCGCCTCGAAGGTCTTTTCGAGTTTCGGGCCGTCGCGCCGTTTTATATCCGACCCGATGGTGTACCAGGTTCTGCCATCGCCGGCGCGGATGCGCCACATGTCGGTAAGCATGGGGTTTCTGAGCATCTCGCCCAGGCCAGTGTGCCATATGCCCTTATCGCCGAGCACTTCGGCGGCCTGGCGCAGGTATTCCGCGTACGCGGCGGCTTCCCGGGCAAAGGGCGAGGACGGGTGGGTGGCGGCGTAATCGCCGGCGACCCTGGCGCGCTGGATGGCCGCGGACGTGTTGTGCGGTAGCGGGTCTTCCCACTGAGCGACCATCGCCGCCCATTGCTCCACCGTTGCGGCATATTCGATGCGCGCGGCGGCCAGTTTCAGGTCTTTCGCCAGCGGCGAGTCGGGGAACTCGCCGGCCAGCGTTTCGATGCGCTGCTTCCATTCGCCGGCCGAGGGCGGTGCCTGCCGCAGCGCGGCGATGGCTTCCTGCTGCCTGCGCCAGCGCAACGCCGCCTGTCGGCGCTGGTCGATCAGCGAATCGACCGTGGCGAGCATGCTGGCGGCGCTCTCATCGAGCTCCTGAGCGCGGAGCAGTTTCGCCTTTTCCTCGGCGGCTGAGAGCGACGCAAGCGCGCGGTCCACATCCGGCGACGGCGCGATGCCGCGCACCTCTTCGACCAGAGCCTCCATCTCGCGGCGCATCGAATCGCCGGCACGCTGTCGCAGTTGCGTTCGCAGTTCCTCCAGCTCGCTGCGCAGGGCAGCGAGTTTCCTGTCTGCATCGACCCATTCCAGCCGCGCAGCGGTTTCAATGCGGCGCAGCAGCAGCGACACGCTGGCGGCGCCGGCAGCCAGCGCCGGCGCCTGTGCCGCGGCGTCGCGCAGCAGAGCCTCGGCCTCGGCACGTCCCGGCGCAACCGCTGCCAGCAGCTCGTCGAGCGCTTTTCTGTCGGCGGCGAACTGTTTTTCGCGTTCGGCCAGCTCGCTTTTTGCAGCTGCCACCGAGGGAAACAGACTCAGCCGCCGCGCTCGCTGTTCCTGTTCATCGGCCAGCCGGCGCGCCAGGGCCAGATCGCCTTCGGCCACCGCCTGACGGATCCTGCCGGCCCACTGCGCGGCGGCGCTGTGCTCAACGGCCAGCATCACCGCCACCAGAACCACCAGCGCCGCCGCGCCGGCCAGTCCCCAGCGCAGCACCAGGCGCATGCGTCGGCGGCTGGCCCGGCGCTCAAGCAGCGCCCTGTATCGGGCGGCAAGGTCGTCGGGTATCGGCTGGCCGGCGGCCTGGAGTCTGCGATACTGCTCATGGAGGGCTTCGTCAGGCGCATCAGCGTCCAGCAGTTGCGACATTTTCTCGCAGGCGCTGGCGAAGGCCTGCTGCCGGGCACGCTGCTCCTGCTCCTGCTGCACCCAGCGGACGATGGGCTGAAACTCGGCCACCAGCGATGAGGAGACGGCATCCACGCCCGCCGACTCCAGTATCTGCCGGCTCTGCTGCACTATCTCCATGCACTGGTCAAAGTCCTTCGCCGCGTGCGCCTCGCGCAGGCGCTGGAGCAGTTCCGTCAGACGCGCTTCCACTTCCGTCTTCATCATCAGATGAAAGGCGTGGTTGACGGCTTTCTGAAGGTCGTCGGGGATGGGCTGGCGCCACTGGTTTTCCTCGAGTTCCGCGGCCAGTTGGGATATGGCGGCGGCATCGTTATTGCGCACGGCCGCGGCCAGTTCAAGTCGCATCTCCTTGAGCCGGGCGTGTTCGAAAGTGCGTATGTCGCGGTCCCAGAAGGGGCTTTCGGTGTCGAGGCCGGCTATGCGGCGCATCACCTCCAGCCGCTCGCGCAGCGGCGCACGCTCGAGTGCCAGCTGGCGATGTCGCCGCAGCAATTCCTCCAGCGTCGGCTCCTGGTTCATTGCTGCCCGAAGCTGTTCGGCGCGATCCATCTGAAGCGGCGGCGGCACGGGCAGATCGAACTGCTGGCACGTGTCGGCCCAGATGGAAGCGTCGGGCAGATCAAGGGCGTCCACCAGTTGCAGAAGATTCGGCGGCTCGGCGGCAAGTTGCAGGGCTTCCGAACGCAGCCCGCGCTGAAGCATGGCCGTGCACCGGCGCAGGCGCTCGTTGGCCTGCCGGCACAGTTCTGCATACTGGGCGGCATACTGGCGCAGTTCGTCGGTTACCGCCGTTACCGGCGACGACCGGACGTCGCGGAGATATTCGACAACTCGCTGATAATCGGACATCGTTGCGTTTCCCGTGCAGCGGCCGATATACGCGGCGGCCTGCCGGCTATTTCCGTTCCAGCGGCACGCTGAGCACCCTGATCCCTCCGGGCAGCACGACCGTCATTCTGATCGCTTTCACTTCATCATATGCTGCCAGCGTGGCCTGATAGCCGCGCAACAGTTCCTGAAGCTCGACCTTGCGCGCATCGTGCGGCTTGCGCTGTTCGGCCAGCAGAGCGCTTCGCGTGGCGTTGGCGGTCTTCAGTTCCTCGGGGTCCGGAAACAGGCGCTCATTGTGTTTCATGTCTGTTTCAGCGTCAACGATGAGCTTGCGCAGCGCCGCTTCCACCGTGGCCAATTCCTTCTGCGCCGTTTCGGCGGCCCGGCGATACGTCTGCACCTGCTGTCCCAGGTCGCTTTCCACCGCGCGCAGGCCGGCCGCCAGATGCAGCTTGATCACCAGATCAGTGGGCTGACCCTGCTGAAGCCGGGTCATCTCGATGGTGAGCCACGACGGCCGGGCGCCGGGCTGCGAAGGAGGCTGCGGGGCGGCATGGCGGCGCGTTTCCACGCGCCAGTCTGCTGAGAGCCCCTCGATTTCGACGCTGGCGCCGGCGGGAATGCCCGCCGGAAGTTCCAGTGCCGACCGCGGCAGGAGAATGTCCAGCGCAGGCGGTTCCATCGGGGCGAAACGGATGCGGTGTACCGGGCCGCCGGGCCGTTCGGCAGCCAGCAGCGGACAGCCATGCATAAGCCAGAACGCCACGGCCGCCGCCTCCGGACGGCGCATTATTGCGGCGCTGCGCCACGTCAGCTCCAACTGTCCCCGTGTCGTGTCCATGGCCACGGCCAGCAGTTCCAGCTGTGCCGCCGACGTTTCGTCCTTCCAATGCATGCGGAACCCTGGGCCCTGCGTGGCCGGTGCCGGCGAAATCACCAGCATTCCCACGGCATCTTCGCCGCGGTAGGCGTAATGTTGTGCGTTGTCGGGCAGGGCCGGCGTCAGCGCCGTTGCCGCGGACCACCACCGCGGACCGGTGGTCGGCAGCGGGATTGTCTGCGTGCGGTCGCGCAAGGCTGCCCCGGCGCCGGGCCACGCCGGTCGCTCGTCGAGCACGACATCGTATTCGGGCGGCGCGGGGTCAGCGCCTTGAGTCGTGGCGACATGCTCGACCGGTCTGGTTGAAGGCTCGGGAGTAGCGGTTTGCACCACGGGCTGCGCTGGCGTCCGGGGAGATTCTGCCGGTCGCGTGGCCGGGGAAGCAGGCGGGGTGGTCGCGGCGGCTCCGTGGGTGTCCGCCGGCACAGGCGACCGGGCGATGCCGTCGGCAGAGGGCACTGTAGATGGAGGCGAGAGCGCTTTGGACCAGTACATCACCAGCAGCGTGCCGGCGCCTATGGTCAGGCATGCCAGCAGGTACGGCACGGCTACCCGGCGCCACGGGGCCGGCGCGGGCGCGGACGCGGGGTGTCCGACGACGGGATCGCGCCTGCCGGCGTGTCTGACGACGGAGGGTTCCGCCGGCTGAACAGTTCCGGCGTCGGGCTGCGGTTGAGCGGGCCTGGGCGCCTTCGTGTTGGCGGCCGGACTGCGGGCGGGGGCGTGCTTGGCGGAGGGCCATTCGATTATGGTCTGTTTTTCGGGGGCGGTTGCCACCGGCGTGCCGTTGCGCGCTGCCTCCGCCCACGGTCCATCGGGAGGCGGAAGGCGTTTCGGAGAGGACAGATCGATGATCAAACCTCCCGTCGCCGCCCAGCGCGCGGCAAGGTCGGCGGCGTGCGTGCCGGCCAGACAGCAGCGCCAGACGCATGTCGCGCCGGCCGGCAGACTGGCGAAAAACGTGTTGAAGGTTGCCTGCCAGCGGAGGTCCGCCGGCAGCAGCCGGAGGGCTTCATCCACCAGTCCAAGAACGTCGGTGCCCGGAGGATAGATAATGCACACGGGACGCGGCGGCTTGCGGGTGACGGTTTCGGCGAGGACTCCGGCCCAGCCCGCGTCGCCCGATGCGCGTTCCCATGTCGTGCACCTTATGGGGAAGATGTCGCCGGCAGGGAGGGGGCGTGCCGGTTTCAGCCAGCCCACCGTGCCGTCCCATGTTTCCACCATCACGCCCGGCTGAAGCAACATCCACGCCGGACCCGCCGGCGCCATTTCGCTGCTTTCCAGCGCCAGATGGTGCGCGAAGATGTTATTACGGTTGGTGTAATCAAATCCGGAGTCGCAGATACGGGAAAGAACGTGCCAGGTTCGCCCGGCCACGGTCACCGCCCAGTGTGCGAAGGCCACGGGGTTGTCGCGGCTGCCCGCTTCGCGGAAATGACGATATCCGCTGAGGGCCTCCAGTCGCTCCCACAGCGGTCGCGGTATGCCCTCGGTGGCGGCGACCGTACACAGCCCGGTGTGCCCGGGTTTGAGCCCGGCCGGCGCTGATGTGTAGTAGATCTCGTGGGCCATGGCTATGCGACGCCGCCTTCAAACGTTCTCCTGCTCGGGGAGCAATGAACCCCTTCCGCGATAGCCGCCTACCAGTCCGGGAAACCATCTGGCCAGAGCATACAGAAGCGGCGCGGTAACCCACCACGGCCGGATGTCGCGCGGACGCACGCACAATCCCGTGGTGCCGGCAAGCCGCTGCGGCGAGTGACCCAGCGCGCTGACGGGCATATACACCACCTCGGGGCTGAAATCCTCGGCCACGGTTACTATCTCGGGAGCCATCTCCAGCAGAAGGGACCGTATCTTGCCGGACACGCGCTCGATGCGATTCATGTCCACCAGGGCCAGCGGGAACGAGCCGGTCGGATCCTGAATGATGGGATCGTCGGCGATATCCTCGTCGATGAGCGGATGCCAGATGTCCGATTTGCCCATCAGCACCAGCAGCGGTCGGGAGTGTTTCTGATATGGCGAAAGCCCCACGTGCCGGCGCACGCGCTGCACGGCCTCGGTGAGGACGGTTTCCTGGCGCATGGTGTGGATGGCCTCGGTTACCTGCGGGTCGCGCGAAAAGGCCTTGCATTTTTCGCGGAAACGCGTGTCCTGTGTCGGGTCGAACAGGAACATGAGCACGCGCGCCCGGGCCAGGTGGCGTGTTACGGGAGTCATGGCGGTGTCCTGTCCCACGCCGTAGTGCTCGCCGGCGTTGTCATACAGGCACAGGACCCGTCCAGCCTGATGGGCCTCGCCGGCGCGCGGGTGGGCGCCCGTGGGATGAAGCGAGAACAGGAAGGGCTTGGGCAGCTGCATTTCCTGGCCGGCTATGCGCACGGGGCGGTACAGGTCGCCCTGCGTGCCGGTCTTTTCTATGAATACCGGCGCGTCGGGGTCGGCCGGCAGAAAGAGCGTTTCCTCGTAGCGGTTGAGCACCCAGTTGGCTTCCTTGTCGGCGTCGGCGAACAGCACCGAGAAGCGGCGCGCAAGTTGCTGGCGCAGATGCCACGCCATAGCCGCCAGCAGATAGGATTTGCCGCTGCCGACGCTGCCCACCAGCGACAGGAAGGCCACCTCGTTCTCCAGCATCAGCCGCGGCACGGGCATGTGGCAGTTGGGGCAGGCCATGGAGTGGCATACCATGCCGCGGGCGTCGATAGCCTGGCCTTCGAGGGTGAACCGCGTGGGCAGAAAGCGCAGGTGTTCGTCGGGAAGAACCGCGTCGCCGACGAGTTCCTCATGCTGGGCAATCCACAGTATCTCGGCCGGCCGGAAACGGTGCCAGCAGTGGGCGCACGTTACCCAGCGGACCAGCCTGACGCGGTCGGGCTGCTGCGGTATGCCGGATGCGGATGGGTCCGGAGTCATGGTCGCGTGCATTTCATCGGGGCTCGTCATCGGTGCTTCTTTCCGCCCGCGGTCAGACCCGCAGGGCGCGGGCGCGCGGTCGTCATGCGCCACGCTCCTCGAATAATCCTTGTATCGTTCCGGCCGGTTTCCAGTTCAACTGATCCGTGGAGATCTGGTGCAGTCTGGAAATAAGGCCCATGCGCGCCTGTTTCACCAGCGTCGCCCAGTCGAATGGTCCGCTGCGCCGGTCGCGCAGACGGACGTAGTACAGCGTCTTGCCGGCTGGGTGTGGCTGCCCGGCGGAAGCCGGCACAGCCGGAGCCACCTGCGGCGGCGACGGTATTCCGCTGGCCGGGGTTGCGGGCGCGGGCGAAACCGGCGTGCGACCTTCCGGGCGCAACGGTGCTGCGCTCGCGGAAAGAATGCCGCGCTTCAGAGGCGACGCCGGAGGCAGAGGCAACGCCGGCTGCGCCGCGGAGACCTGCGCAGCGCCAGCGCCGGCGGCCAGGTCGTCGAGCATTTCCGCCGCCGACCGGTAGCGGGCTTCGAGGTTCTTGGCCGTGAGTCGGGCGATCACCTTGCTCAGCCACTGCGGAAACCCCTTGCGCACCTCGTGCACCGGTGCCAGGGGCGTGTTGAGCGAACAGTGCCACGCCAGCCACTTGCCCGGGGGCGCGTCGCGACCGCCGGTCCGTTCGTCGAACACGCCGGCGAACTGGCGGCGGTGATTCTTCAGCCCCAGCGCCAGCAGATACGCCACATGTCCCAGCGCGTACAGGTCGGCCGGCGGTCCGGGCGGACCGAGTTCGCCGGTGAGGAGTTCCGGGGCCGCGTAAGGAGCCATAGTCGCGGGAAGGGTGCTCTCTTCGGTCGTTCGGGCCGCTGCCGCAAAACCGCCTAGTTTGTAGAACTCGCCGGGTGCAATGACGATGCTGCCGGGGTGAACCTCGTTATGCAGCGCAGGCGGCTCGAGAGTATGCAGCGCGCCGAGCGCCGCGCCGATGTCGTGCAGCAATCTGCGCGTTTCCTCAGGCTCGCCGCCCTGTTCGCCGATGCGGCTCTCGAGGGTGGTTTCGGGCCATTCCTCGGCCAGCCATGATCCGGCTTCGGACTGTCCGGCGGCGTACAGGTCAATGATGAAGGGATGACCATCGACGGCCAGCAGAGTGCGCAGCTCGCGCAGCATGGCGGGGTCCGGCGCGTCGCGGGCTGCCGGCGCATACACCTTCAGAAGCACGTTGCGCCAGAAATCGGGCGCCAGCTGCTCCTGTGCCTTGTAAAGCACGGCCGGGCCGGCTTCGCCCAGACGTTTGACGATGTGGAAGCGGTCTATTCTCTTCACCTGAACCACCCCGACGATGGCTGGGCGGCATGTCGTGCGGCCCACGCCAGACGACGATTGACGAACTGCACCACCGCCGCGGCCAGCTCGGCATCGGTGGGCTGCGGGTCCTCCGGCGCCGGCGTCAGCAGCCGCTGGAGCGCCAGGGGATGCTCAGCCGAGAGGGCTTTCATATGCAGCCGGTCCTCGGCGGTGTCGATCATGAGTTGCAGTTTGAGCCAGAGTTTCTGCGAACTGTCATAAACCGCGGCCTGTTCCAGCCGCCACGCCTCGGCAAAAAGCGCCGGCGCATCGGCGGGAAGGCGCCGGGCGGCGGTCTGCCGGCGCAGCCAGTCGTGCAGGACGATCCACGCGCCCTGCCAGTCGTTCTCGGTCTTGCGCGGCGACGGAGCGCGCGTCAGGGCGAAAACGATCGCCGCGACAAGCACAACCGCCGCGGCGAGGATGGCTATCCTCCATCTCTGCCACGGGCTGCCGCCGGGCTGTTCCAGACGCAATACGGTCTGTTCCGAGAGGCGGATCTGCTGCCGGGGGCGCAGCCTGACCTGGCCGGTTATTTTCCTGCCGTCGATGAACGTGCCGCGGGCGGAGAGGTTCTCGGCGAAATACTCATCGCCTGAGCGCGTGATCAGCAGATGTTCATGCGACACATCGGGCGCCGTCAGCCGCAGCGTTGCGCGCGGCGAGCGCCCGACCAGCGCCGTGCCGGGGGGCAGCGCCGCTTCGGCGCCCTTGTCGGGACCTTCGATTACGCGGATCACGCAGTCCATGGCATCCCGCGCTGATTCATATTCATCTGAGCCGGAACTCTCCGCGCAGCAGCCTCACGATTACCGGCCCGAACAGCAGCAGCACGCTCGACATCAGCACCAGCGTCGAGGGCAGCATCACATACACGCCGGCCGCGCCGGCCGTGGCCTGCGCCTTCAGCATGCGCTCGGTTGACAGGCGGTCGGCCAGCCGCTCCAGAGTGTCGGCCAGCGGCCAGCCCAGTTCCTCCGACTGCACGATGCTGTCGGCCAGCGCGGTCACGTCGTTGATCTTAAGGCGGTGCGACATTTCCCTGAAGGCCGTCGCCCGCGGGCTGCCCATGTTGATCTCCGCCAGGACCTGTCCCAGTTCATCGCCCAGGGGATGTTCGCGGTAGTCCTCCACGACTCTCGCCAGGGCTATGCCCAGCGCCGTGCCCGAGCGCAGTATCAGCACGATCAGATCCAGAACGTATGGAAGCGCGCGGAGTATCTCCTGTTCGCGCTCGGCGGCGCGGGTCTTCAGATGCGATACCACCGCCAGGAATCCCAGAGGCAGCCCCAGCAGCCCGGTCCATGTCAGCCAGTGGCCGACGAGGACCGTCGCCGAGAATCCGATCAGCACCATGAAGGCTATGCCCAGAAGCAGCGCCAGGGCAACCAGTTCGTCGTCGTCCAGTCCGCCGGGATAGCCCGCCCGCGCGTACGGACCGCGCAGATAGGCGCGGAGCGGTTCGGGGCTGACGGCGCCCACCAGCCTCGATACGCCGTGCACGAGCGGAAGAAACACGGCCCAGAGCGGGGAGTTTGTGACGGCGCGGCGGCGCATTTCTGCCCGCCGCATGGAATCGCCGCCGAAGCGGCGCACGGTCTCTTCGTCAACCTGCACGAGGCGCTGCATCGTCAGCACCAGCAGCGCCGCCGCCAGCCCGAAGCACACCGCGGCAAGGATTCTGAGCATCAGCGGATCCAACGCTGCAACCTCCGGCCGGTTTGAGTGTAACTGTGCCGGCGGGAAAAGCGCCGGCTTCGCATCGATACGGTACGCCTCGCGGGCATGCGCTACACCTCCGATCGCGCGATGCGCGCGGCGAAGTACACCCCCGCGCCTGCCAGAACCGCCGCCGCCAGGAGCACCCCGTAGCCCTGCGAGGTGGTGAAGAGCATCTCCACTCCCGGGGCGTCAACGGCGGCTATCATGGCCAGCATCAGCACCGGTGCCACCAGCAGGACCTTTATGTTGGTGCGCCCTTCGGCGGTGTGGGCTTCGACCGTCCGGCGCATCTGGTGGAGACGCTCGAGCGACCGCGAAACGCGGTCGAGCGTGTCGGCCACATCGCCGCCCATCTCGCGGTTCAGCAGCAGCGCCGAAGCGAACAGATTGAAGTTGGGCAGGGCCAGACGGCGTTTGGCCTCGCGGACGGTCGTTTCGACGTCGGCCCCGAGGGCGTAGTGCCCGGCCATTATGCGGAACTCGGTGCGGATCGGTTCGGGGGTCTGTTCGGCCAGCCGCTGAAGCGCCTGCACCAGGGTCAGCCCCGCGCGGATGCTGTTGGCCATCATGGTTATGGCCGTGACCAGCTGCTGGTCTATTCTGGCGCGGCGCCGCTGCCAGGCCACCTCCACCAGCACGCGCGGCACGGCCAGAAGCACAAGCCATATGCCCACAGCCATCAGGGCGCCGGGCACGGCCGCCAGCAGTATCAGCAGCAGAGCCGCGTACACGATGTAAACGGCGACGGCCACCGCGCGGGCGTCGGGAGGATGGGGCGTGAAACGCAGCAGGGTTGACGAGATCCACGCCACATCGGTCTGGAATCGCCGTTGCAGCCAGTGGCGCAGCCCCCATGCCGCCAGGGCTACAGCCAGACCGACCATCGCCGCTATTGCCAGCGTCATGCCCGCACCTGCTCGAACCACGAGCGCAACTCGAGGAAACCGCGATCGACCATTTCCGGCAGGAAGGTAGGCATGTAGCCCGTGGGATGCAGCCGCAGACCGTCGGCGAAACGTCTGGCAAGCATGATGTCGCGCAGTTCCACTTCGCCGGTGTGCGGATGCAGCCCCGTTACCTCGCTTATCTGATATACCATCCGTTCGCCGGTGCTGATGCGCTCCAGATGCACCACGAGATGTATGGCCTGGGCGATCTGCCGGCGGACCGCCGCCAGGGGTATGTCGGCGCCCATGAGAACCATGGTTTCCAGGCGCGATATCGCGTCCAGCGCGCTGTTGGCGTGGATGGTGGTCATGGAGCCGCGATGGCCGGTGTTCATGGCCTGAAGCATGTCAACGGCCTCGTCGCCGCGGCATTCGCCGACGATTATGCGGTCGGGGCGCATGCGCAGGGCGTTGCGCACCAGATCGCGTATGCGGTATTCGCCGGTGCCCTCGACGTTGGGAGGTTTGGTTTCCAGCGACACGACGTGTTCCTGCTGGAGGCGCAGTTCGGCCGAATCCTCGATGGTTATGAGCCGTTCGGAGCCGGGGATCATCGCGCTGAGCACGTTGAGCAGCGTCGTTTTCCCCGAGCCGGTGCCGCCGGAGATGAGGATGTTGCACTTGTTGAGCACGCACGCCCGCAGCAGGGCGACCGCCGGGCGGGTGATCGATCCCCAGCGCAGCAGGTCCTCGACGCTCACGTGAAACACCGGAAACTTGCGTATGGTGATGCACGGTCCGCGGACGGCCAGCGGTTCGATTATCGCGTTCACGCGCGAGCCGTCGCGCAGGCGGGCATCGACCAGCGGGCGCGAGCGGTCGATGCGGCGGCCCAGAGGCGCCACGATGCGCTCGATGACGGATATGGCTGATTCGGCCGACGGGAACGCCTGCGCCACGCGCACTATGCGCCCGTTGCGCTCGATGTATATCTGCGAGGGCGTCGTCACCATTATTTCCGTGATGCTCGGCGAGCGCAGCAGGTCTTCCAGAGGACCCAGTCCGAAGATGATGTCGTACAGCGATTTCTTGAGGTACGACGCGGCCAGATACGTGCGCACGTTCTCCAGCATTTCCTGCACGACGGGCGCGACGGCGCCCTCGAACCCCGCGTCGATGATGTCTTCGGCGTTGGGCGGCAGGGGGCGGTTCTCGGCCAGACCCAGTCTGGACGCCACCTTCAGCACGGCTGCCCTTACAGCCGCTTCCATGTCGGCGTTCTGACCGAGTGTCTGCCACGCGGCCGGTTCCTTCTTTTCGCCGCTGATGCGCCGGAAAACCCAGTCGCCCAGCCTCGAGCGCATGGCGCGACGGATGATCAGCGGCGTGAGTTCCGATTCGAACACCTGCGAGCGGAACTCGCCCAGCAGAAGGTCGTCCACGAGCCTGTTGAGCTGCTCGGCCTCTTCGGGGGAGAACTCCGAGGGCGACCAGCCGGCGCGCAGATCCAGCCGGCGCAGGACATTGGCGTGCAGCAGATTCTGAAGTTCGTTGAGCTGTTCGGAGAGGTCCACCTGGCGGGTCGGACGCTCCTCGTCGATGAGCGTCAGCACGAACTCCATGATGCGCATGCGCGCCGGGCCGGTGATCAGCGCCTTCTGTCCGCTGGAGAGCTGTTTTCCGTCTATCTCCACCGGGTTGGCGCCGGGAAGGACTTCGATTTCCCATCCGCGGTCGGCGCGTTCGACGCGGGCGTGCACCGCCGATACGAAGCGCGAATCGAGCCGGACCTCGCAGCCGCTGTCGCGCCCTATGGAGAAGCCCGCCGCGCGGTCGAAGGCGACCCACTGGCGGTTGGTGAGGGTGTTCTGAACGAGCACTTTCATGGGCAGTTGCCCCGCGCCTCGCGCTGCGCGGTCGGCCGCACGTTCCCGGCCGCCGGCGCACACGCCGCAGCGGTCGGGCGATGCCCCCGGCGCTATTTCGGCGGACACAACACCAGAGTCAGCGGCAATTGTCCGGCGCCGGTAGCTTCCAGAACAGTTTTCGCCTGGGCTTCGGTCACTTCCAGCGTCACGGTCTGCTGCGCTTCGCCCTCGCCGGCGGATTCATACTGGTCGGCCGCGCCGAACTGCTGCCGCGAACGCGACAGTCTCCTGCCCACCGCCAGCACTTTCACGGCATCCGGAAGCACAAGCGTGGTTTCGTATTTGCCCGACGCTTCGGGAACCGGCACCGGCACGTCATCGGCGCCCTGGGCGCTGATCGTACGCATGCGGACGACCGGGCGCGTCACGAACAATTTCACGTAATCGCCCGGCACCAGCAGCCCGCTCAGAGCGTGCGCCCCGCGCACGGGAAGCGACAGCGCCCGGCTGTCGGGCGAACTGAGCGTCAGTTCGGCGAACTCCGCCAGGTCCGCCAGCATTACCGGCGTGCCCGCCAGTATGCGGCGGTTGACGCGCTGTCCCTTGTACGAGGCCCGATGCTCGGGCACCAGCGACCGCAGGCGCAGGTCCGTCATCCGCGCCGGTATCTCCATTTCCTCAAGGTCCTTGTCGGGATCTATCGCCTGTCCGGCGCGCAGATCGCGCTTGGCCACAAGTATCGTGGTTTTCGGCCCGCGTTCCCTGCCTGCCGAACTCTCCAGAAAGGCGAAGGTGGTGACCGTGGCCAGCACGCCAAGAACCACGGCCAGCAGCAGGAACAATCGGCTGGACCTGTTTTCCATGGTTTCTCCGCCGTCAGCAAACCCCGCTGTCTCGTGCCCGGCTGCGCGCCGTGCCCTGTCACAAGCGGGCATCGCGCGCCATCGCCGTGCGGCACGCCCGCCGCACGTTCAATAGCGGAACTGTATTCCCACCCCGCCCCATACCGCGCTGTCGCCGCGGACGTCGTCGTCGATGGAGTCGGTGTAGTACAGATATCCGTTGAGGCTCCACGTTCCGTAGCGCTGCGGGATGTTCAGCAGATTGTTGAGCGCGTAGCGCCCGATGACTCCTATCTCATAATGCTGAAAACCGCTGTCGCGCCCGGTCGGCCCGGCAAAGGCGCCGTGGCTGGCGACATACGCCACGTTGGCCAGCGGCGTGATGGTTATATCCGTGCCCTCGATCGCGAAATCGTGCGAAACGCCAGCCTCGATGTACCAGCCGTCGTACAGATCATAGTCGTAGGCGGCGAAGATGTACGGCGAGAGCACCGGCTCGTCGGTCTTGAACAGCATCGAATCGTCCAGCGTGATCTTCACCCAGCCCTCGGAGGTGCTCAGCTCGCTGCGGTCGGGGAACTCGTAGATGTTCACCCCGCCGGCGAGTATCAGCGGCCGCACGCGCCATTCCACGCCGAAATAGGGCCGGAACTCCTGAAAGTTGGAGACCGGATCGCTGTCGAGCACGTTGGCGAAAATCCCTATGAACGGGTGCGGCAGTTTGTCGAGGTTGAACTGAAGCCGGCCGTCGAACTGGAAGTTGGCCGTGTTGGTCGTCCGCGGAGTGGTGACGTCGCTTATGAATGACGACCTGTCAACGCCCCGGTAATAGTAGTCGCTGAAGTAGGTGACCTTGATGTCTATGTTGACGCCGCCGGTATTGGCTCCCTCGTCCTTCGGGGGCGGCGTCGGCAGCGCATAAACGCTCGGCCGCTGCGGCTCGACGGCGAGTTTGAAGGGCCGCCCGTCGTCCGCGCCCGCTGCCGCTGTGAAAATAAGGCAGCCGCATATCGCGGTCCATCGCGCGTTTTTCATGGCTCGACTCCTGCGGGCGACGTCGGCGCCCGCACCGCCGGGGCGCACGTCGCACGCGTGGCAATCTATCGCGCCGGACGCCGGTTGTCACGGCCGCGCCCGCGTATCGCAGGCCGGGTTCATACCGCCCCGTGCCTCTGCGGCAGCGCGCCGCCCATTGAACGCCCCGCCCGCTTGTGCCATCATCTGTCGTCATGCACTGCCAACAGTCCGCAAATCGGCCGCAGCGCCGGCCGGTGGTCGAGTCGCTCGAGGGCCGGCAGCTTCTGGCCGGGAATCTCGCCTTTGCCATCGCATACGGGCAGGCGGAGATGTTCAACTGCGCCGGCGATGTGGCCTTCGACGGCGACGGCAATATCTACGTGGTGGGCACATTTCAGGGGCGTATCGACGCCGACCCCAGCCCGCGGCGCGCGGTATGGCTGAAGACCGTCCGTGGCGACGACGAGACCGATGTATTTGTCGCCAGATACAGCCCGCAGGGCCGGCTTCTGTGGGCCAGGCGCTTCGGCGGGCCGAACTACGAAAGCGGCGACCATATCCGCATCGGCCCCGACGGCAGCGTGTTCTTCAGCGGCAGTTTCGAGGGGACGATGGTGTTGAGCGCCGGAGGCAAGACTGTCCGTCTGACGTCCAATGGCGAGCTGGATGCCTACGTGGCGCGGCTCAGCCCGTCGGGCCGGTTGTTGTGGGCCGGCAGCACAGGCGGGCCGGAAGACGATTTCATAAACGCCATTGCGGTGGGCGCGGACCGCAGCCTGTTCATCGCCGGCACGGTGAGGATGGTGGGCGATATAGATCCCGGACGGCGCGTCCGCCGCGTGGAGTGCCGCGGTGTTGACGATACGTTCGTGGCGCGCATCGGCTACGGGACGGGAGACCTGGAGTGGGCCCGCGTTTACGGCGAGAGCGACACCCTCGAGAGCGTCCATGCCATGGTGAGCGACGACCAGGGCGGGGTTTTCGTGGCGGGTTCATTCTATCGCCGGGTGCAGTTCGACCGGACCGACAGCCGCTGGACGCGCGAAAGCGTCGGACGCATCGACATCTACCTCGGCCGCCTCGACGCCGACGGACAGTGGACGTTTCTCACCACCATCGGCGGGGCGAAGAACGAAGCGCCCGTCGCCATCGCCCGCGCTGGCGGCGGCGACCTGCTGCTGGCGGGCAACTTCAAAGACGCCGTGGACTTCGATCCCGGCCCGCAGCAGACCATCCTCGAAAGCACCGGCGACAGCGATGCGTTCATCGCCAGATACCGCGACGACGGCAGTTTCGTGTGGGCAAAGCAACTGGCATGCGGCGACGACGGGTACGTATGGGCCAGAGGCGTTGCCGTCGATGCGGCCGACAATGTGTATGTATCGGGCAGTTTCTACGGGCCGGTGGATTTCGATCCCGGACCGCGGGCCAGGTTCATCGACGCGGATAAGTCCGGCGATGCCGGTACCGTTCGCAGACTGCTGGGCGTGCCGCCGTTTTCGCCGCTGGAGATAGCTCCGACCGACGCCTTTCTGGTGAAACTGGACGGCGAAGGCCGCTTCAAATACGTGCGGCGGCTCGGCGGGCGCGACGGCGGAATCGTGCCTTACGGAATGGCGGCGGATCCTTCGGGCGCCGTCGTGATGGGCGGAGCGTTCAGCGGGCTGGTTGACCTCGATCCCGGTGCGGGCAAGCGGCTGAAACGCACGGTTGAGGAGCGCTCCGAAACGTGGGTTTTCCTGACGCTTCTGCGATAGCCGTCCGCGCGCTCATCGCGGGGGCACGATGCGTATCTCGACGCCGTCGAAAACCCGCACGTTCTGGCAGGCGCTCTGGTCGTAGTCGTCGGCGTCGGCCTGCGCCCAGCGATATACGTGGCTGGTTATGTCGTAGGGCAGCCGCGAACTGCCGGCAACGGACGGCCGATGCGCTGCGGCCACCTGCTCATAGTGGTATCTGGACTCGCCGATCACTATGTCGAACTCTCCGTGAGCGCTGACGATGCGCCGCGCTTCCTCCACCAGCCGGTTCCAGGGTATGGTCGTGCGGCGCAGGTCCTCCATAACGCCGGCGGGGTCGGCTCGTTCGATGCGGAAACGCCCCTGTTCCAGCCTCGATCTGATGACCGCCTCGAGATCGGCAGCGTCGTCCATCATCCGGCACTCCCATGCTCCGGTGTTGCGGCACCAGTGCGGTCGGATCAGGATGCGGGACATTCGCGCCGGACGGGCGTTTGCGCCGATGGCCAGCCTGTGCTCACGCTCAGACGGTCAGATCACCTCCAGCGCGTCCTTGTCGGGCAGCGGCGGAAATGCGGCCGTCGGCAGCGTCTGATACCAGTATGCCACCGAGGCGATATCGTCCTGCAAAGCCAGATACCGCCCGCCCGAGCGCCATCCCAGCGCCTGAATCGTTACGCGAAGATCCCGCTCGAATCTGATCGGATCGGCCAGATGCCAGCGGTACAGCCCGAATCTCATCTGCGACTGGTACAACCCGTCGGGGCGGATCACCTGCGGCAGGCCGCTGTAAGGGGTCGTGTGTTCGCGGTAGCCGCCGTTCTCCTTGCCCACATCGAAATTGTAGGAGCCGCAGAAGTAATCTTCAGTGCCGGTGCCGCAGATGGTGGGGTATTCGCGGTCGCCGTCGATGTAGAACTTTATTTCGCCCTCGCCCCACCATCCGCAGTTGTGCACGCCCCACGCCATATACGTGCCGACGTAATGCCCGCGCCCGCGTATGCCGTCAACTATCGTGTACACCTGTTTGTACGGCAGGGGGTTGGTTCTGCGGAATTGCGCATGGAAATATGCGGCGTCGTCGCCCACCGGTCCGAGGGCGTAGGTGATCTGATAATAGAGCGTCATCGGCTCGGCGGCGATGTTGGTCATGGTCATGCGGCAGCGTTTGCGGAAAGGCATCGGCCAGTAGCAGTTGAAAGCGCTGCCCGGATTCACGCATACCGCCAGCGACGACACCTGCGCGTATTTCCCCCAGCCGCAGGCGAAGAAATCGCCCACCGGGCATTCCACCGAGGGCTGCTCCTGATCGTCCCAGTAGATGCGCAATATGGAAAACCGCCAGTGGCCCGTCGGCGTCATCCAGATGTGCTGAACGGCTCCGCTGCCGGCGATGTCGGCAAGCGTGAACGTCTGCCCCGGCTCGATCTTGACGCTCGGCGATATCTTCCAGCCGGCCCCCAGCTCGCGCGCGCAATGTGCGCCGGTGCCGGTGGCGGCCATGCCTCCGGCGCCCTTCTCGCCCGTGAAGTTCTCCGGCGATATGGACTTGGTCTGCGCTGCGGCAAGGCGGTGGATGTTGGCTAGGCCGACGACAAGACCGTCGAAGGACATGGTTCTCCCTCGGTGCGCAACGCTCCGGCGGCATATGCCCGCCGCTGCCCGCATCGTCAGCAGGACCGGCGAACCTGTCAAGTTCCCGCGGAGCGATGTGTATCTGACAGCTCTGCGGACCGCGCTTCGCGTCGCGCCAGCTGCCTCCGCGCGGCCTTCAGCACCATCTCCACCGTTACCGCTTCGATGCACCGCAGCGGCCGGCAGCGCCGCCGGTAGCACGGCGCGCACGGCACCTCCGCGCGCACGACGCATTCGGGGCGCCCGTAGGGGCCGGTACGCACGGGGCTGGTGGGTCCGAAAATGGCCACCAGCGGCGTGCCCAGAGCGGCGGCGATGTGCATCGGCCCTGAATCGTTGGCGACCACCAGCGACGCCATCTCCAGCAGGGCGGTCAGTTCGCGCAGGCTGGTCTTGCCGGTCAGGTCCGCTCCGCAGCCGATCTGCCGCGCCGGCTGCCGGGCATCGTCGCCGCCCGCCGCCACCACCTCCAGCCCCAGTTGCTCCCTGAGCGCGCGGGCAAGAGTGGCGAATCTTTCGGCAGGCCACCGTTTGCTCTCCCACGCCGCGCCCGGCAGAAGCACCGCATAGGGCGCGCCGGCCGGCAGGCCCGCGGCTTCGAGCATCGACCGCACCCGCTGTCTTTCCTCGACGCGCACCGAGAAGTCGAAATGTACCGGCAATGTTTCGCACCCGATCGCCCCGGCCAGCGCCAGGTATCTGTCCACGGCGTGCAGATCGACGCACCTGAGTTCCACGCGATGCGTGTAGAAGAGCCAGGCCATCTCGCGCGCATTGCGGAAGCCCACGCGAACCGGAGCGCGCGTCTTGTACGTGAGCCACCCGCTCCGGAAAAGCCCCTGAAGATCGATCACCAGATCGAAACGCCGGCGGCGCAGATCGGCATGCAGACTCAGCAGACCGGCCAGCGCCCCCAGGCTGCGCCACGCCTTTCCCAGACGACGGCGGTCGAAAATGATCAGTTCGTCGATGCCCGGCACGCCGCGCAGCAGATCCGCATACGCCGGCGCCACCAGCCAGCTTATGCGCGCCTGCGGCCAGCGCCGCCGCAGCAGCGGAACCAGCGGCAGCGCGTGCACCACGTCGCCCAGCGAACTGGGCTTGACGATGAGAATGCGCCCGGGCCGCAGGTCCGGCGCGATCACGCTCATACGCCTGCCTCCTGCTGCGGCAGCGGCGTGCGCCTGCGCGGCGCCGCGTGCGTTTCCGCCAGCATGCGCTCGATCTGCGACGCGGCGGCGAACGGAAAGTAGCCGCGCAGAAGCGCCGCGCCGTCGGCCGGCTCGAACTCTCCGTCGGGAGATTCGCGCAGGCTGCGCAGCAGACGCCGCACTCCGCCACCCTGGTTGAAAATGCGCACGCCTTCCACGTCCACCAGAAGCGGCAGGGGGTCGTTTCCCTCATACTCGCGCACCACCCAGTTGGTGGTCTTGGAGTCGTAGAAATACAGACCGCTCTCCTCCATCCTCCGCAGCATCCGTCCGCAACGCAGCAGCAGCGTGCGGTATCGATCCGGGTCCTCCTTCCAGTAGCGTGTTTCCGACAGCGCCCGGCCCGGAATCCGCTCGAAGACGACGATGCCGTCGGTAACGTAGCCGCACACGCGTTTTTCCAGCATGAGCAGCGGCCAGGCGGTGGGGATGCCGCGGATTATCAGCTGCCACGCCCGATTCCAGGCCCGCCGCGCGCGCGTCCCGCGCCAGATTTCCGTGAGATGGCGATACCAGAACTTCCGTCGCGGATGCTTCACGATCACATCCAGCGGCCGGCCCCCGAGCACAATCCGCGTTGCCAGCACATCGCCGCTGCTGGAGCGCTTCAGAATCTCCATCGTATCGGCCGACAGGTCGGCCAGTATCTCGCGGGCGACTCTCTCCCAGTCCCGCGCAGGCACGTCGAGCCGGCTGGCGTCGGACCATTCCCGCGGCAGCGCGGTCCGCAGGAAGCACCAGCCGCTCCATGCCCCGGCCGACACGCGGCGAAAGTATCTGTCGTCGGCGAACATATTCGCCAGCACGCGCTCCCACAGGCGGCGGTGCTGCCGCGGGTTCGCCGACGGCACTCCCGGCAACTCCAGCGCGCGCCACACGCGCAGCAGTTCCGCGCGCGATGCGTAAGGCCGGCTCAGAACGCCCAGGCGCTCCACTTCGTTCATGCGCAGACCGCCCTTGTGCACGCCGCACGCATCCAGCAGATAGACCCCGCCCCGGTGCACGAGGAAACTGTCCGGGCCCAGGCGGTCGTGCCCCAGACCGGCGCGGCCCATGGCTACAAGTATTTCGGTCAGACACTTCGCCAGGGCACGCCGCCGGCCGCTGCGGGCGTCCGCCGCGCCGTGCGCATGGAGATATCTGTCGAGCGGTTGCGACGGCTCGAGCCCTTCGATGACGACCGCATCGCCCCGGATTCCGCCAACCCGCATGCCCAGCAGGCACGCTATCGCGCGCGGGGCGGGCACCGATGCCTTCTGGAGCCATTGCAGACGGGCAAACTCGCTCATCGCGGGGCTGCCGCGCACGGCCCGCGCCATCCGCTCGCGCCACCGGCGCAGCGGGTAGAAGCGCAGGTAGTAAGGCCGTCCCTGCATTTCAAAACGCCACGTCTGCCGCCGGCCGGTGTCGGCCACGAGAGTGCCCCTGTGCGGCAGGTCGCGCAGAATGTTCTCGATTGCTCCGGTCTGCACCGCGGCATTTATAGCAGAGGGTGTGGCCGGCTGCGACAGAAGGCGCACGTCGAAGGTCGCGCCCGCGGGAGCGTTCGGATTCGGCGGGCGGCCGCGGTGTTTGCCCTCGGGGTGCTTGTCCGCTACAAACTCGCCCCATGGCATTTGACTCAGGTACGGTGAGTTTCCGGCGGTATGCGGTGATGGGACGCTCGCCGCGCGAGCCGTCGGAGAAGATGCTCCAGACGCTCGAGGGCATGTCCTTCGCGCCCGGCGGATCGGGTGCGTCGCAGGAGGTGGAATACGGCTGGTCGGGCGGAAGACATGTGCTGGATACGTCCTTCAGCTTCGAGCACAACGTCTTCGGCGAGGCGCTGCATTTCGCTTTGCGCGTCGATACCAACCGCGTCCCGGCGCAGATCCGCCGGGCGTATCAGATCATCGAGGACGAAGCCGCCAGCCTCGGCAATGCGGCCGGGAAAAAAGGCGTCAAGCATGCCGTTCAGCGCAGGATAGAAGCCGATCTGCGCAGCGGGCGCTATCGCCGCAGCCGGCTCATGCCGGTTCTGTGGGACCTGCCGCGGGCTATGGTGTACGCGGCCGTATCGCCCGCCGCACAGGAATACCTTCTGAACCTGTTCGAGCGGACGTTCGAACTGCGGCTGGAACCGCTCAGCGCCGGCCGGCTGGCGCTGCGCCGGATGGAGGCCGCCGGCAACCGTCGCTCATACGAGGATGCGCATCCGACGCGGTTCGCAGGCGGTCCGGACGGCGAGGAGCGGGCGCCCGAATACCCCTGGGTTCCCAGGGGCGACTATCCCCGCGACTGGCTGGGCAACGAGTTTCTGGTATGGCTCTGGCACCACACCGAAACCGAAGGGGGCGTGGTTGCGACCGGCCGCGGCGAACTGGGCGTCGTCATCGATGAGCTGCTGGAAATGCATTGTGCGTTCGGCGAGACCGGTCGCGATGTCTTCCGCGCCTCGGGGCCGACGCGCATGCCCGAGGCCGTCGATGCGCTGTTCAGCGGCAAGGTGCCCCGGCGGATCGGACTGATCGTCGAATCGGGCGGCAGCCAGTGGCAGCTGACGCTGTCGGCCGAAAGCTTTGCATGTGCGGGCGTCAGGTTGCCGCCTGCGGAACAGGCCGTAAGTCCGCGCGCGGTGTTCGAGCAGCGTATCGATGCTTTGCGCGATTTGTGTGAAACGATAGATGCGCTTTACGAAGCGTTTCTGAAGGTCCGGTTCGCAGGCGCGTGGGATGCGCACGTCGCCGCCGTCCGCCGCTGGATAGCCCGGGCAGCGCGGCGCCAGGGGGCGTGAGGGCGGGATTGCGCCGGCGAGCCGTCGTGGCAGGGGGGCGCTGCCGGGCCTGCTCCGCGAAGGAGCGGGTTTCTTCCGTTGTTGCGGATACGGCGTCGGAGCGCGGAAGCGACGCGTCGCGCGGCGGTCGTTTCGGCGCGGCACGCGGCGACAGCACCCACGATTGCAGGCGCTGGAACTTGTCACGTCGGCGGCGCTCTATACAATCCCGACTGTCAGCGGCGGCTGGATCGCCGCCGCAGCGTTCAAGTGTGTCGATATAGAGAGGTCAGCGATGCCAGCCGCCGGCAGGATTACTCAGGTCATCGGCTCGACGTTCGACGCCGAGTTTCCGGAAGATCAGCTTCCGTCGATATATAACGCGCTTCAGGTGCAACTGACGATAGGCGGTCAGACGTCGCTGCTGGTGGGCGAAGTGCAGCAGCATCTGGGCGGGGGAAAGGTGCGCGCCGTAGCGCTTGGTTCGACCGACGGTCTGCGCCGCGGGCAGGAGGTGGTGGATACCGGCCAGCCGGTTACCGTGCCCGTGGGCAAGGAAACTCTCGGGCGCGTCTTCAATCTGCTGGGCGAACCCATCGACAACCGCGGACCGGTTAACGCCAGAGAGCGCCGTCCCATACATCGCGATCCGCCGGAGTTCGTGGACCTGATTCCCAAGGCCGAGATATTCGAAACCGGCATCAAGGTGATCGACCTGCTGACGCCGTTTGTGCGCGGGGGCAAAGCCGGGCTTTTCGGCGGGGCCGGACTGGGCAAGACCGTGGTCATCCAGGAGCTCATCGCCCGCATCGCTCAGCAGCACGGCGGCTATTCCGTGTTCGCCGGAGTGGGCGAGCGCACACGCGAGGGCAACGACCTCTGGCTGGAAATGCAGCACGCCAAAATCGGCTCCACCGGCAAGAGCGTCATCGACCAGACGGTCATGGTGTTCGGACAGATGAACGAGCCTCCGGGGGCGCGCCTGCGCGTGGGCCTCAGCGCTCTGACCATGGCCGAGTACTTCCGCGATGAGACCGGCGCCGACATACTGCTGTTCATCGACAACATATTCCGTTTCACGCAGGCCGGCAGCGAGGTCTCGGCGCTGCTCGGACGCATGCCCAGCGCGGTGGGCTATCAGCCGACGCTGGCCACCGAAATGGGCCAGCTTCAGGAGCGCATCACCTCCACCAAGCGCGGAGCCATCACCAGCGTGCAGGCCGTTTACGTGCCCGCCGACGACCCGACCGACCCCGCTCCCGCCAATGCCTTCGCACACCTTGATGCGTTCATCTATCTGGAGCGCAGCATCGCCGCCAAGGGCATTTATCCGGCCATCGACCCGCTGGCGTCGGCCAGCCGGGCGCTCGATCCGCAGATCGTCGGCGAGGAGCACTACCGCATCGCGCGCAAGGTGCAGGGAATGCTTCAGCGGTATCGCGATCTTCAGGACATCATCGCCATCCTGGGCGTCGATGAACTTAGCGAGGAAGACAAACTCATAGTCTCCCGCGCCCGGAAAATCGAACGCTTCTTCAGCCAGCCGTTCTTCGTCGCGGAACAGTTCACCGGCAAGAAGGGCAACTATACGAAGATCGCCGACACGCTCCGCAGTTTCGACGAGATCTGCGAGGGCAAGGCCGATGATCTGCCCGAGCCGGCTTTCCTGTATGTGGGCAGCATAGACGAGGTGCGCGAACAGGCCAGGAAGATGCAGGAATAGGTCCGGCCGGCAGTCGCTTTTCCCGTCGCGCTATGCGCCGGCAGCCGGCGTCGCCGGCGGCTGTTTTCTCCCGCGCACGAACCCCCGGCAGAGCGATACGTGCTGCGGGTTATCCGTGAGTTTCCATCCCTCGACGTGGGCAAACCCCGCGGCGCGCACCATGTGCGCGAGGCAGTGCAGCGTGGGCACCCACCAGTTGGTTGGATTGGCGCCGTACTGATCGTCCGGATAGAACTCCATCACCATCTGTCCGCCGGGATAGCCTCTGCCAAGGCCGCCGCGGTAGGGGCTGAAATCGTCGAGTATCGCCGACTCGACGTAAATCTCCGAGTCGCACACCGCTGCGAGCCTTTCCAGCGCCAGCAGCGGATGGCGCAGATGATAGATAGTTCCGAAAAAGAAAACGATGTCGAACCTGCCCAGAGTCTTTTCGTCAACGTCGTAAACCTGCATCTCGTAGCGCTGGCACTGCTGCGGGTCGTAGCCCAGCGCCTCGCGGCACAGGTCGAACGTATCCCAGCCTCTGCGGTCGGACTGCCGGAGTTGCCCGAGATAATCGGAAAAGTCGTCAATGGCCACGGCCTGCCGGGCGCCGCGCTTGAGGGCCTCGAACGTCCAGAAGCCATCCCATGCGCCGACATCGAGAACGCGTTTGCCCGCCAGACTCGCCGGCACGCGATACGCCTGCACATTAAGCGGCGCCCAGCCGGGCGTTACCACGCCGCCGGGCAGCTCCATGCGGTGATACCAGTACGGGAAAGATGCCACGCGCCGGCGCAGTTCATCGACATCCATGCCGGCGATTTTCAGCCCGATGCGCGCTTTATGCAACGCGATCGAGGTTCACCGCGATCGACGAACGCGCCCGCGGGTTCGTTCACCAGGGTTTTATGCCCTTGGTGATCGTCAGGTCGTTGGTGATCGTCGTGCCGCAGTTGGGATTATAGTGGCCCTTCACATACACCATCCACAGCCGATGGCCGGTGGGGATCCACTCCACGTGCCCATCAAGAAAACCGACATTCACGCCCGTAGCGCCGTGGTTGTCGTTTTCATCGGGCCAGTTGTTCTTGCCCCCGCCCACGCCCTGGTCGCCGTCGGTGACGATGAACGTTTCCGACGCTCTGCGCACGTTCTTGCGGGTCTTGATGCCGTCTGGCACCTGCCCCTCGCCGGGATAGTTTCCGGCCCAGATCCACGCGCGGCACTCGTAGCTGTGCCCTCCGGAACTGTCAACCGGCCCGCCGTTGGCGTAGCGCGCCAAATCGTCGGGCTTGCGATAGAACGGACTGGCCGGATTGTTGCACGTCGAATAGTCGGCGCGGACCACATTAAGCGTGCTGGGACACACGAATACCTTGGTTGTGCTGACGTACTTTGGATAAAGCAGACGGAAATCATCGCCGGCCAGGCCGCCCGAGCCGTCGGGAAAATTGCCCGGTATGGCGTAGTTGAACCCTCCGCGGCTTCCCGGGATGAATACGCCGTTCTTGTCTTCGTCGGCGTACATCAGCAGCCCCTTGACGATCTGGCTGATGTTGGACCGGCAGCGGGCACGATTGGCGGCCTCCTTGGCCCGGTTCAGCGCGGGAAGCAGAATGGCGATCAGCAGCGCTATGATGCCGATGACAACCAGAAGCTCGACAAGGGTAAAGGCGCGATGTTTTTTCATATTGCTGCTCGCTTCCGCCGGACCTTCCGATATGTTCTATTGCACACCCGGGAGCGACTGTGCTCCCTGCTGCCGCGTCCGATGCTCTCCGACGATAGGTGGCCGGAAACCGCGACAGCGTCCACCATCCCGGGCTCCGCGTGCGCCGCACGAGCGCTTGGCATTTCCGCCGACTTGCCGCGCGCCGCAGTACCCCGGGATGTCGGTCTTTCTCCGCTGAATTGTCGCTTTCGACTCCGTACCGGGCGCCCTCAAGGCCGACATGACAACCGCCAAACTCCCGCGGATATGACTGCCGCCGCGCCCGCGAACCAGCAGCACCTGGCTGCTCTATCTGGATAAACAATAAATCGGCATTAACCGACTGTCAAGTTTCTTCACCTTTCCGCGCCGGGTTTTCATGTTCTGTCGTGCACAGCGCGCGGGTAGCTGAACTGGCCGAAAATGAACCCCTTTAAAGCGGTTCTTCCGCCCGGCGCGGCAGACCATCGAGCCCCAACGGCACTGCCCGCAGCGCCGCTTCTTCGCTGTTGGCCGCCGACGCGTACCGTCTCACGCGTTAGCGGGTATTAAACGAATGTTGATATGGTCAATACAGGAAATAGATGGTACTATATCAGTGAACCGCGCGGCGCTGCCTTTGCGTCGTGCGGTTGACCCGGCATTTCGGGCATCGGCTTCAGAGCGTGCGGCGTCGGCGATGCCCCGGCCATTGAGTTTTTCGGCGCTATGTGTATTCTGCCGCGACTGCGCTGCGAGCATCAGAAAAATGAGCAACGCCAACACCAGTAACGTCACGGCTCAGAGAGGGGCCGGGGCTTCTTCGCGTAAGACCGTCATAAAGGTGCCGTCGGTTACCGTAAGGTTCGCCGGCGACAGCGGCGACGGCATGCAGCTGGCGGGGATGCAGTTCGCCGATGCCTCCGCGCTTGCCGGCAATGACATTGCCACGCTGCCCGATTATCCCGCGGAGATTCGCGCTCCGGCCGGGACTGTCGCCGGCGTGTCGGGATATCAGGTGCGCTTCGCCAGCACCGACATATACACTCCGGGCGAGGAGGTAGATGCGCTGGTGGCCATGAATCCGGCCGCTCTCCGCAGCAACCTCAAGTTCCTGCGCAAAGGCGGTATCCTTATTGTCAACAGCGACGCCTTCACGCCAGCCGAACTCAAGAAAGCTGGTTACAGCGAAAACCCGCTTGATACTGACGCCCTTTCCGCATACCGCCTGATAAAGGTCCCGATAGACTCGCTCAACAGAGCCGCCGTCAAGGATAGCGGCCTGTCCGCCAGAGAAGCCGAAAGGTGCAAGAACTTCTTCACGCTCGGGCTGGTTTACTGGTTGTACGACAGACCGCTCGAGCCCACACTCCGCTATATCGACAGCAAGTTCGGCAGGAAGTCGCCGGCGGTCGCTCTGGCCAACGCCGCGGCGCTCAAGGCCGGCTATAACTACGCCGAAACTGCGGAATACTTTCAGTGCCAGTTTCAGGTCGAGCCGGCGAAACTGGCGCCCGGCACCTATCGCAAGATCACCGGCAACGAGGCTGTGGCCCTGGGCATGGTGGCCGCCGCAAAACTCGCCGGCAAGACGCTCTTCTATGCCAGCTACCCGATAACCCCCGCCAGCGAAATCCTTCACACTCTGGCCGAACTGAAGAACTTCGGCGTGATCACCTTCCAGGCGGAAGACGAGATTTGCGCGATGGGGGCGGCTATCGGCGCGGCCTTCGGGGGAGCTATCGCCTGCACCGGCACCAGCGGCCCGGGCATGTCGCTGAAGACAGAAGCCATCGGCCTGGCCGTTATGACCGAACTGCCCGTCGTCATCATCAACGTTCAACGCGCCGGTCCCAGCACGGGTATGCCCACCAAGCCCGAACAGGCCGACCTTCTCCAGGCCATGTGGGGGCGCCACGGCGAATCGCCCGTGCCGGTGATCGCCGCCGCTTCGCCGGCCGACTGTTTTCAGGCCGCCATCGAAGCCACCACCATCGCCGTCCGCTACATGACGCCGGTGATACTTCTTTCCGACGGCTTCCTGGGCAACAGCGCCGAACCCTGGTTGATACCGGATGTGTCCAGCCTGCCTCGCATCGAGGTGTCTCATCCTGATCGACCCAACGACCCCGTGCGCTTCATGCCATACAAACGCAACGCGGACCTGGCGCGCCCGTGGTGTATCCCGGGCACTCCGCAACTGGAACACCGCATCGGCGGGCTGGAAAAACAGGACGTCACCGGCAACGTCAGCCACGACCCGGCCAACCACGATAAGATGTGCCGCCTGCGCGCGCAGAAGGTTGCCGGCATCAAGCCCGCCGGCAGGCCCTATGTCTGGGACGGTCCGGAGAGCGGCAGAGTGCTGCTGGTAGGCTGGGGGGGCACCTTCGGCGCCATCAGGGCGGCCACGGAGAGCCTCCGGTCTGAAGGCTTGAGAGTCGCACACTGTCACCTGCGGTATCTGAATCCGCTTCCGTCAGACCTGGGCGAAATACTGAGACGGTTCGATCATGTGTTCGTGGTCGAAATGAACCTCGGGCAACTGGCGACCGTGTTGCGGGCCGCGTATCTGATCGACGTGCGCGGGATAAACCGCGTTACCGGTCAGCCGCTCGGGGCGCGTGAGGTAGTTGAAGCGGTGAAAGCGACGCTCGCAGGGTGAATAATCGAACCAGGCGCGCGGGCCGGTGCCCTTTGCCGACCCGACACGCCGTCCATTGGCGGCGGTTCGCGTGCAGGCCGCCAGAGTGTAGCAGACAGGAGCAATCATGAGTCTTCCTCCCGTGGAACTCAAACCCGCCGATTTCGCCAGCGACCAGGAGGTCAAGTGGTGTCCTGGATGTGGCGATTACGCCGTACTGGCGCAGACCAAGCGCGTTCTTGCGAAACTGGGCATCGAGCGCCACAAGGTCGCGTTCATTTCCGGCATCGGGTGTTCCAGCAGGTTCCCGTACTACGTCAACACCTACGGCATGCACTCCATCCACGGGCGTGCGCCGACCATCGCCAGCGGGCTGAAGGTATCGCGGCCGGATCTGCACGTGTGGGTCACCACCGGCGACGGCGACGGGCTTTCCATCGGCGGCAATCACCTGATCCACATTCTCCGCCGCAACATCGACGTGAAGATAATCCTCTTCAACAACAGAATATATGGCCTGACCAAAGGCCAGTATTCGCCTACCACCGAGCAGGGCAAGAAGACCAAATCCAGCCCCGCCGGCGTGCCCGAGATGCCCATCAGACCGGTCACCATCGCTCTTGCCGCCGAGGCCAGCTTCGTGGCGCGCGCGCTGGACGCCGATGTCAAGCATCTGGAATACGTCCTGGAGCGCGCCGCCAGACATCGGGGTGCGGCGTTCATCGAGGTGTATCAGAACTGCGTGATATTCAACGACGGCGCCTACAGCTGGGCCACCGATAAAACCCTTCGCGCCAACAACACCGTGTATCTGGAACACGGCAAGCCCCTCATATTCGGTGAAAACCGCGACCGCGGCATCAGGCTCAACAACACGGTGCCCGAAGTCGTGGACCTGAAGACCGTTCGTCCGGACGACCTCCTCCATCATGATGAAACGCTTCCGGAGATAACGCTGGCCATGGCTCTGGGATGCATGACTTATCCGCGTTATCCGGAGGCATTCGGCGTGTTCCGGGCGGTGGAGCGGCCGACGTATGAACAGGTCGTCGCAAAGCAGATCGAACAGGCCATCCGCACGCAGGGCGAAGGCGATCTGCAATCGCTCCTCAGGGGTCCCGATACGTGGACGGTCAGCTGAACGCACGCACAAGCAGATCGCCCCACAGCGCGTCCGGCACCATTCGCTGCGGGATTTGGCCGCACAAGCGAACATTGCCGGTCTGGTCATCGGCGCGAAATGCGCCATGGCGTTGCTGCGCGAGCGCGCATACGACAGAATCGTTGAGGCGATCGATTAGCGGCGGCGCGTCATTCCATTTTTAAGGGCGCATCGGGCCTGAGGGCGGGCACCAGCGGCGCATTGAACCTGGAATGTGGCCGGCGGCAAAAAACGTAACCCCATCGCGCTGCGGGCGCAGACCGAGGCGGCGTGCGGAGCACGGGGCTGATGGCGCGGGCTTATCTCGCCCTCGACGCTGATGCTGCCGCATGCGGGCGCTGCGCCGGCCCGACGCCGATTTGACGCCCGACGACGGCACAGTTAGTATGCGCTGTACCGGCGCCGGCCGACGTCGGCGCATTTACGGAGAGGTGCCGGAGCGGCTGAACGGGCCGGTTTCGAAAACCGGTTGGCCCGCAAGGGTCACGGGGGTTCGAATCCCCCCCTCTCCGTTCCGGCATTGGTGCGCAGTGCGGAAAAACGCCGCAAACTGCGGCAGATTCAGGAAGTAAGGTCATATGCTCGGTTTTCGATTGCTGCTCTTTTCCGCGCATTTCCGCCGGTTGCTGTGCCGGAAAATGTGCCGCCTCTTTACCATCGGCGTTCACGCCGACAGACAGGCCGGCGGCACGGCGGTAGTCGTCGGGCGTGATCTGGGCATAGTGCTTCAGGCTGATCTTCGGATCGTGCCCCATCCAGCGGGCCACCACGTGAACCGGATAATCCGCCAGGAGTTCGGTTTCACAGCTTGACCGCAGAGCGTGGAAAAGGCGAGGCCACGGCTCCAGGCCGGCCCGGCGAATCAAGTCTTCGAATCGCGACCGCAGGTTGCAGTTTCGCCAGCCGTGCGGTCCTTGCGCTACCGCCAGATAACCGCCGCCGACAACGTACGTCTGCCCAGGCTCGGCCTGCTCGAAGGCCTCCAGCAGATACGGTCGCAGGGCCTCGAACAGCGGTATGACGCGCTGCCCCTTGCCGGCATAGCGGTCGGTCTTGGGGCTGACCACCGTTATCAAGGCCTTTTCCCAGTTCACGTGCCGCCACTCCAGCGACAGCACTTCGGACGGGCAACGCAGGCCGCCGAACCGCACCAGGGCGATGATCGTTCGCCAGATCGGCGGGGCGATATCCAGCACCTTCTGAATCGTCGGGCGGTCGATGAACCGCTGGCGTGCCGTCACGTCAGCCGGCGGAATCTTCACTTCGGAGAAGGGATTCTCGTCGATCAGCCGATGCTTGCGGGCCACGTGGAAGAACGTTCGCGCGAAGGTCAGCCGCTTCGCTACCGTCGTGGGGGCCAGCCGCTGCGTCATCAGCCACGCCCTGAAGTTCTCCGCGTCGCCGGGCGTGATCGACCGTAGTTCACGCTGTTCGCCGAAGAAGTCGATCAGATTGCGGACGGGCTGCTGCCACACTTCCAGTGTCGCGGGCTTGACGTCGGGGCGTGTCAGGACGTGCCCCCGCAGAAACTCGCCCAGGCATGCCTTTGCCCGCGGCTCGATGAGCTTCACCGCGGCCAGCCGGTCGCGCAGTACGTCGCCAATGCCCGCCAGCCATGCCGCTGTTTCACGCGGTATAGGTTGACCGGCGATCTTCGCCGACAGCAGGGCTTCGACGTGTCGGCACACGGCTTCGGCCGTCTTCTGGTCAACCTTGCCCAGGCGGACGGTCTTGCGGCTCCCGTCGGGGGCCACGAACAGGATACGTCGATGCCCGTTAGAGTCAGTTCCGATTGACGCCATGGAGTTATCCTTTCTTCGATACGGTACCACCGCCGCCAGGCCGGCCGCAATCCAGCAGCCGGCACGTTGGCAGGCTCGCCGGCTCGTAGCGGATGCCGCAGCATTCCAGAATCAACGCGGCGGCTTCATGGTAGGCTCTATCGGCAGCCACTGCCGGCGGCAATCCGCCGTCGATCTCCAGGATGGCTTGACGCTCCCAGTACAGCTGGCGCCATTCAAGCGGCCAGGTCTCCAGCACCTCGGCCAGCCGGCGGCTTGTCGCCTCCAACAGCGGCATCAGATTAGCCTTGGCCAGCCGCAGGCGCTCCACCAGGTCGGCCGGCAGGGGCTCCGGCGACCAGCACAACAGCCGGCCGGCGTCCGCTGTGACGGTCGCCCGGGCCTTCGCCAGGTCGTCGAGAAGTCGTAACATATCACAGCACCAGGTTGCTGCCGCTGCTGGGCAGCCGCTCCGGCTCCTGGGCCGGCGGCGTGCCAGGGGCGGGTTCTGGCGGGGCCTTGCCAGGGGCCGCAGGGCCAGCCGGCG